>Ga0215275_1002_pt1 | contig 399209 bp, 321 predicted proteins | sample ZER3_100Endo4_M3_FD_182623 | JGI IMG/M metagenome (GOLD analysis project Ga0215275, IMG submission 182623) | Enriched cells of freshwater protists from Biology Centre CAS, Ceske Budejovice, Czech Republic - ZER3_100Endo4_M3 | ecosystem: Environmental > Aquatic > Freshwater > Unclassified ...
TAGTATTTTCTTTTAGCAAAGAAACCAATTCTCTATTCTCAGTTCCGGGATTAAACACAACACGTTTTGGATTGGTCTGCAAAATATAGTCATAATACTGAGGCTGTAACTTAGGGCCTATATATAAGGTTATAGTATCAATATCATTATGAACAATACCCGGTTCCTCTATCTCCATACCAGCTACCTTTCCCTTTTTAATACCAACATTTACAATTGCATGTCCTTTTTCAGACAACATCTGAGCAGCCAGATAAGCATACCTTTCCGGATTAGGCGTTGCGCCTATAATCAAAGTCTTCTTCATCATTAAAATTTAAGCAGTAAGGAAATCTGTCCGCCATGATAGACATGATGCTGTATCAATCCGTTCACAAGCTCATAATTAGTAATTCTTCCTCCTGAAGGGTAGTTGACCTTTTCCCTCCATTGATCTTCAGTCATCATCAAAGTAAAATTGATCAGCTTTTCATTAGCCACATGGAATCCTCTTAAAATTGTTTCCCAGGCGGCGGCACTTTCCTCTGTAATTTCAGGCCAGTCTCCACTTTCAGGTTCTTTTACCTCATTTCCAATCAATCTGGAAATTACTTCATCCGTCCATGCAGTCAGGTGCAACACAAGTTCTGCAATGGTATGCGCACTGGGAATCGGACGCTTAAAAACCTGTCCATCTTTTACAGAGGAAATTATAGAGGACAAGTTGTTGCCATGCCAGGCATCACCACTATAAGCCTTCTTTAATTCATTAGCAATATCAATCATATCTTATTAACAATTGATATTTCAATGTGTTTAACAATACTTCAAAACAGCATCTGCACAATTCACCCCATCAATAGCCGCAGATACTATTCCACCCGCATAACCCGCACCTTCCGCGCAAGGAAATAATCCGGACACCTGAGGATGCTGAAAGCTCTCCTTATCCCTTGGAATACGAACAGGGGATGAACTCCTGCTTTCCACACCCACAATAATAGCCTCATTAGTATAATAACCCTTCATCTTTTTTCCAAAGGCAGGTAAAGCGTTTTTTAGGCTTGATGCTACAAAATCCGGCAGAGTATCTTTTACTAAAACACTTTTTGTACCTGGCAAGTAGGAATTTTTTGGCAAATCCAGGGAAAGTTTACCTTCTACAAAATCAACCATTCGCTGTGCCGGAGCTACCAGGTCACCACCACCCAATCTGAAAGCAGTTTGCTCAATCTGAGCCTGAAAGTTCATCATTCTTAAAGGATCCTCACCCTTTACATCATTAAGGGTAATTTGTACCACCGTCCCTGAGTTGGCATAAGGATTATTTCTTTTAGAAGGCGACCACCCATTTACCACTATTTCATTTTCGTATGTGGCACATGGGGCAATAATTCCACCAGGGCACATACAAAATGAAAATACTCCCCGTGAGCCTACTTGTTCAACCAAGCTATAATATGCCGGAGGCAGAAATTCACTTCTGATATCACAATGGTACTGAGCTGCATCTATAATAGACTGAGGATGTTCAATTCTAACCCCAAGCGCAAACGGTTTAGCCTCAACCTTGATCTTCTTACGGTTCAAAAGTTCATAGATATCGCGTGCCGAATGGCCAGTAGCCAAAATCACAGCGTCAGCATATAGCTTATCACCGCCATTTACCACTACCCCTTTCACTTTGCCAAATTCAATGAGGATATCTGTTACCTTTTGATCAAAACGCACTTCTCCACCAGCGTTCTGAATTGTTTCCCGGATAGCAGTAATAATATGGGGTAATTTATTCGTTCCTATGTGAGGTCTCGCGTCGATTAAGATATCCTCGGCAGCACCATGCCGTACAAAAACCTGCAATACCTTATTTATATCACCCCTTTTATTTGAACGGGTATATAATTTCCCGTCAGAATAGGTTCCAGCGCCACCTTCTCCATAACAATAGTTGGATTCCGTATTTACAAGACCCTCCTTATTGATCGCAGCTAAATCTCTTCTCCGCTGCTTTACATCCTTGCCGCGCTCCAAAACAATAGGTTTTAGCCCATTTTCAATACATTGTAAGGCCGCGAATAAACCCGCAGGACCTGCGCCAACAATAAGCACTTCCCTGGCATTAGCTATATTGGGATAGTTTATAACATAACTATCCGCCATTACCGGTTCATCGATAAAAACCCTCACCTGAAGCCGATATATGACTTTTCTGGAACGGGCATCAATTGATCTTTTAAGGATTTTAAACCCTTTGATAGCCGACTGATCCACGTTTAATGCTATAGATAATGCATTCTTTAAAGCCTCATCTTGGGCTACCTCTTCCGGGGATAATGTAATCTCTAATTCTTTCTGCATAGTTTCGTCAGGTTTTTATCCTGAATAGTACAAATATAGCAATTGTACATAAAATATATTTAAAGCACACATCAGCCCAATATCCTGACCATTCAGAAAAAGCCAAACAATGCATATTCTGTCAAAAAGTCCCACAAACAGATAACACCTCAAATTCAATTCACATTTTGACAATGAATGTCAGCTTTTTATCCTGAAATGTAACAAAGGCACAAAAGTTGAGTTCTAATATGTAAATTAACGATTGAATAAGCAGACAGGAGGAAATAATGAAACTTCAAGTCTGATCTTCGGTAGCTTAAACAACTAAAAACAAATTAAAAACATGAAAAAAGTAGTATTGGCAATAGTAGCAGTTCTGATTCTAATGGTCGCCATCAGTGGCTGCGGCTACAACAGTCTGGTTAAACTGGACGAAGATGTAAAAACTAAATGGGCCCAAGTAGAAACACAATATCAGCGCCGATCCGATCTGATTCCAAACCTGGTAAGTACGGTAAAAGGTGCAGCAAAATTTGAGCAGGGAACACTTACCTCTGTTATCGAGGCAAGATCTAAAGCCAGCCAAATCACTATAGACCCAGATAAGCTGACTGAAGAGAACATGCAAAAATATCAGGCTGCCCAGGGACAACTTACACAGGCATTGGGAAAACTGATGGTGCTAACTGAAAATTACCCTGAATTAAAAGCTACACAGCAGTTTAGTGAACTTTCTGCTCAACTGGAAGGAACTGAAAACCGTATTACGGTAGCCAGAAAAGACTTCAACGAATCTGTACAAACCTACAATGTAAAAGTAAGGTCATTCCCAAATAACCTTACAGCCGGGCTGTTCGGTTTTAGTCAGAAAGCTGCATTCAAAGCTGATGCAGGCGCACAAAATGCTCCAAAAGTAGAATTCTAATCTTACTCATGGGAATATTCACAGAACAGGAGCAGGAGCTGATCACCACTGCTATATCAACAGCAGAGAAGGCTACTTCCGGAGAGATCAGGATTGCCATTGAAAAACATTGCGAAGGCGATGCCTTTGAAAGAGCAACCGCTTACTTTGAAAAATTGGGAATGGATAAAACCTCCAGACACAATGGAGTTCTTATCTACCTTGCACATGCAGATCATAAATTTGCCGTCATCGGTGACAAGGGCATTAATAAAGTAGTCCCACCTGATTTTTGGGAAACAACAAGAGTTGCAATGACCGCTCATTTTGCATCAGCCAATATTGCTCAGGGAATCATTGCCGGTATTATGCTGGCAGGTGAAAAACTAGCCATCTTTTTCCCTGCACAAAAAGACGACATTAATGAATTGTCAAACGAAATTATTTACGTAGATCAAAACAAAAGCATCTAAGCTATGAAAAAAATAATAATAGCATTTGTTCTTATCAGCACTTCATTGCTGAGTTTTGCTCAGAACTTCCCGGCAAAGCCCAATAAATTGGTTAATGATTTTACCGGTACGCTATCTTCTGACCAGGTGCAGCGACTTGAGCAAAAACTGGTTGCCTTTGACGATTCATCGTCAGCACAGATCGCTATAGCTATAGTAAAATCAGTAGGCGATTATGACATCAACGAGTATGCACTTGAACTCGGCAGAAAATGGGGAGTAGGAAGTTCAGGAAAAAATAACGGTATAATGATCGTAGTTGCCCTGGGCGACAGAAAAATTTCTATTCAGACTGGCTATGGCCTCGAAGGTGTACTCCCTGATATTTATGCCAAGCGGATTATAGAAAATGAAATCAAGCCTAGTTTCAAGGCCGGCGATTATTATGCAGGTTTGGATGCAGGCACAACAGCCATCATTAAATATACCAAGGGAGAGTATAAAAACGACAAACCTAAAGGTAAAGACGGCGGTGGGGGATCCTCCATATTCATTATTCTAATCATCATCATTGTTATTGTTGTATTTCTCAAAAAAGGTGGCGGAGGTGGTGGAAGTCAGGTTATTGGCGGCCGTGGCGTAGCGGATGCGCTTTTCTGGAGTATGCTGCTTGGTGGCGGACGAAGTTCAGGCGGCGGTGGCGGAGGAGGCAGCAGTGGCGGAGGCTTTGGTGGTTTTGGCGGTGGAAGCTTTGGCGGAGGTGGAAGTAGTGGCAGTTGGTAAATAATATATTAAATTAAAAGAATGGAAATCCAAAAATGGAAAAGACTTTCCTCAAAATACCTGGTGAGAGAAAAATGGGCTACACTGCGGGTAGACACCTGTGATCTTGGAAACGGAGTTATCAAAGATGACTATTATGTACTGGAATACCCTAACTGGGTGAATGCCATTGCACTTACAGAAGACAACAAGCTTATTCTGGTAAGACAGTACAGACATGGAGCTGATATCATTTCACTTGAAGTACCTGGTGGCGTAATGGATGGTAATGAAAAACCTGAATTTGCCATCAGAAGAGAGTTGCTTGAAGAAACAGGCTATTCCTTTTCTACAGCGGAGTTAATTGCAACTACCTATCCCAATCCTGCCACGGCAAATAATGTTACTTACACCTACTTGTTAACAGGAGGTATCAAAACACATAATCAGCACCTGGATGAGCATGAAATATTAAACGTAGAGGAATATAGCATTGACGAAGTGAAGCAGTTACTGAAAGACAATCAAATCGCACAGGCACTTCATGCCACAGCTTTATTCTACGGTTTGATGAAGCTGGAAGCACTTGCTTAAAGTTTGATTCAGTTCTTCCTGAAAATAAACCTTACAGCATAAAAAAGGTCCTCAGAAATCTGCGGACCTTTTTTATGCTGTAACTCAAGTATCAGCTCATTTTTAGTTTTTTCTGTATATCATGTACATAGCCTTTGAATTTTTTATCGGTATCAATCAGATCTTCTACAGTCTGACAAGCATAGATTACTGTAGAATGGTCTCTTCCACCAAAGAATGCACCAATTGTTTTCAATGAAGATTTTGTATGACTTTTAGATAGGTACATGGAGATCTGGCGTGCCTGAACAATCTCACGTTTACGGGTCTGGGATTTAACCATATCCACGGGAACCTCAAAATACTCACACACCAGTTTTTGGATATACTCCATAGAAATCTCTTTAGACGTATTCTTGATGAAGTTTTTCAGCATCTGTTTGGCTAATGCCAGATCGATGTCTTTTTTATTTAAGGTAGACTGTGCCAATAACGACACCATAGCGCCTTCAAGCTCACGCACATTATTGTCTATATTATGAGCAACATACTCTATTACTTCAGCAGGCAGTTCAATACCATCTGCATACATCTTCTTTTTAAGGATAGCTATCCTCGTTTCAAGATCAGGGATTTGCAAATCAGCAGACAAGCCCCATTTAAATCTGCTAAGCAAGCGCTCTTCTAATCCTGCCAGGTCCTTAGGCGCCTTGTCAGACGAAAGAATCACCTGTTTGCCAGATTGATGCAAGTGGTTAAAGATGTGGAAGAAGATATCCTGTGTTTTTTCCTTACCGGCAAAGTTGTGTACATCATCCATAATGATTACATCCATAGCCTGATAAAAATTCACAAAATCATTAATGGTATTGTTTTTCAGGGAATCGACAAATTGCTGGCAAAACTTTTCACAGGACACATAGATCACCAGCTTATCCGGCATATTGCGTTTGATCTCATTACCTATCGCCTGAGCAAGGTGGGTTTTACCCAATCCTACACCACCATAGATCATTAAAGGATTAAAGGAAGTACCTCCCGGTTTTGCAGCCACAGCATAACCTGCAGATCGGGCCAAACGGTTACAGTCTCCTTCTATGTAATTTTCAAAGGTATAGTTTGAGTTTAACTGGGGATCAACATTAAGTTTCTTTAATCCGGGGATGATAAAAGGATTCTTAATATCCTTGTTTATAGAAACAGGAATCGGCATAGACTGAACCTTAGCCTCCGCACCATTTCCGTTACTGGGCATATTAGTAGTATAAGGAGATCCTGTGTTCGACGATTTGTCAACAACGATATTATATTCGAGCCTTCCTTCATCTCCCAATTGCTTCTTTACAGTTTTACGCAGCAGGCCTACATAGTGTTCTTCCAACCACTCATAGAAGAATAAGCTTGGTACCTGTATAGTTAAAACTTTGCCCTCCAATTTTAGTGCGGATATAGGTTCGAACCAAGTTTTGAAACTTTGGGTCGGAATGTTATCCTTTATGATTTGGAGACAGTTCTTCCATACTTCTGTACAAGTTTTTTCCATAGGTATTCTATAATTTGTTGGTTTACAGTGACGATACGAGCATAAAAAAACTGCTGTTTCGAGAGATCGAATATTCAAAAAATTATCAACAAAAAAAACTTAATTTTCATTTATTTGGTAAGTACTTATACAGCAGTAGCATACCCTGCTTAACCTGAATTTTTTGTGTTGATAACTATTTATTAACATACTTTTTAATATTCTCCGAAAACATTACGTAAGATATCTGATATCTCTCCAAGGGTTGCATAAGCTTCCACTGCAGTAACAATAAATGGCATAAGGTTCGCTGATCCAATCGCTGCTCCATGTAGATCTTTAAGCGCTTTTTCAACCTCCTGAGTGTTTCTTTCGGCCTTTAGACTTCGCAGCTTCTCCATTTGTATGGCACGTATAGATTCATCTACACTGAATACCTCTTGCATGGTTTCCATTTCCTGGGTAAATTTATTGACCCCAACTATGATCCTGCTGGCTTCTTCTACTTCAATCTGATAACGGTACGAAGCTTCCGCAATCTCATTCTGGATATAGCCCTGCTCTATAGCATTCACAGATCCGCCCATCGCATCTATTTTATCTATATATAACTGGGCCGCAGCCTCCACTTCATCCGTTAGACTTTCTATAAAATAAGAACCCGCCAAAGGATCAGCCGTATTGGTTACCCCACTTTCAAAAGCAATCACCTGTTGTGTTCGCAATGCGATCTTTGCCGCGGCTTCAGTAGGCAATGACAAAGCTTCATCATATCCATTAGTGTGTAAAGATTGTGTCCCTCCCAGCACTGCAGCCATTGCCTGATTAGTCACCCTGATTATATTATTAAACGGTTGCTGTGCAGTAAGAGTTGACCCTCCCGTTTGCGTATGAAAACGCAGCATCTGCGCTTTCTCGTCAATAGCCCCAAGCTCACTGGTGATCTTAGCCCACATCCTTCTTGCCGCTCTGAACTTGGCAATCTCTTCAAAAAAATTATTATGGCAATTGAAAAAGAAAGACAAGCGCTTTGCAAAAACATTAATATCAAGCCCCTTTTCAATTGCTGCCTTCAGATAGGCCTTTCCATTTGCTAATGTAAAAGCCAGCTCCTGAACTGCTGTGGAACCAGCTTCCCTGATGTGGTATCCGGAGATGGAAATGGTGTTCCATTTGGGCACTTCCTGGCTACAATACTCAAAAACGTCAGTGATGATACGCATCGATGATTTAGGCGGGTATATATAGGTGCCGCGGGCGGCATATTCCTTTAGTATATCGTTTTGTATAGTTCCGGAGATCTGGCTAATATCTGCCTTCTGTTTTTTTGCAAGAGCAATGTACATGGCCAGCAAAATAGATGCTGTAGCATTAATTGTCATAGATGTGGTGATCTTCTGAAGATCGATGCCATTAAAAAGGACTTCCATATCTTCCAAAGAATCTATAGCTACCCCAACTTTGCCCACTTCCCCTTCAGCCATCTCATGATCAGAATCATAACCTATTTGTGTAGGGAGATCAAAAGCAACAGAAAGCCCCATTGTACCCTGAGCCAGCAGATAGTGATATCTCTTATTAGACTCCTCTGCTGTGGAAAACCCTGCATATTGTCTCATCGTCCACAATCTGCCACGATACATATCTTTCTGAATGCCCCTGGTGAACGGAAATTCTCCGGGAGCTTCAATAGCCGATACCGGCCCCGAATAAACTTCCCTGATCTCTATGCCTGATGATGTACTTATCTTCTTCTTTTCCATAACTTAAAATAACCGCTGAATATCTTTTTTGATATATCCCAGTGTCAGTTCGTACGGATTTTCGGTAACAGAAGCAATATGATGCAGCACTTTTCGGCTCAGATCAACACCTGCAGCATCCGAGGGCAGACTTTTTACCGCATTATTGATCATTGCCAAAGTGTCTTCTTTTAGCTTGCTTACCACTTCCCATACAGCAGAACTCACATATAGCTGTTGTGATACATTGTGCTGATATTCGGCCCTTACCTCATGCAACAAAATAGACTGAAGGTCAGTTACTGAAATCCCCTGCTGATGCAGCCTGATGAACAAGTTTGAAGGATTGATACGTTCTATAAACAGAATCAGCCTTTCATGAGCCTGTAATCTCAATACCAATAGCTGAGAGCGTTCATCTTTCTTTTCCCCGGCTTTGAGCTTTAGGTATTTTTGAATATCAGGCTTAATAAGGTAATACGCACCGGCAACCGTGATCAAACCTCCGCCAGCAATCCTTACTATATCTGTTAATAAGTCTTTTATATCCATTCAGCTTTGTTTATATATGGTAATAATTAGTCTTTCACCTAAGCAAAAGTCTACAAATTATTTATCTTTACATGATAAAACAAAATTTTACCCATTCGGGAGAGAATATAACTATAAATAATATGAGTACTACAGTTGATACAGCATTTGCTCCGGTAACTTTTACAGAAGGCGCCTTAAGGGAGCTTTTTAAATTGAAAGACCAGCAGGAGATTTCTGAAGAATTCGGATTACGCGTAGGAGTTGAAGGTGGTGGTTGTTCAGGAATGAGCTATGTTCTTGGCTTTGATCAGAGAAAAGAAGGAGATCAGGAATTCTTCATTGAGGGCATCAAGGTTTTTATGCATAAAGCACATCAAATGTATCTATTGGGGATGCAGGTTGACTGGCAGGATGGTTTGAATTCAAGAGGTTTCACTTTTAGCAATCCAAATGCAAACAGTACCTGCGGTTGCGGAACAAGTTTCTCTGTTTAAACCACATTGGATTGTAACATTATAGGTGGTCCCGTTGTCTTAACAGCGGGACTTTTTAATTTTATCCCTTTAAGAATTTTATTTCCATATAATGACCTACGCCGAAAATGTAAGACTTGCCATTCAATCTATAAAAAGTAACCGGCTGCGTACTTTGCTCACTGCACTGATCATTGCTATCGGACTATCGGCTTTAGTAGGTATATTAACAACTTTAGATGCTGTAAAAAACAGCATGACAGAAGCATTTTCCAGCATGGGCGCCAACTCCTTTACCATAAGAAACAGGGGGACAGGCATAAGGATAGGTGGTGGAGGGAAGAGACCTAAACCATTCAGATCTATTAAATACGAAGATGCCGTAGCCTTTAAGGAAAGGCTGAGTACCCCTGCTGATGTAGCAATCAGCGTATTTGCAAGTTGGGGTGCAACAGCAAAATATAATGCTGAAAAGACGAATCCCAACATTAACATACAGGGAATTGATGAAAATGGTCTAGAATCTCAGGGCCTTGATCTGGCTTTGGGGAGAAACTTTAGCAGAAGTGAGTCCCTCTCAGGAAATAACCTGTGTATTATAGGAAGTGAAATCAAGGACAAGTTATTCAAAAACCAGGATCCTCTTGATAAAATTATAAATGTGGGGAATAGCAGATTAAAAGTCGTAGGAGTATTGGTATCAAAAGGCCAGAGTATGGGCTTTAGCGGGGACCGATCTGTTTATGTCCCTTTGCTTAAAGCAAAACTGATTAATTCTAATTCTAATCCATCCTACACCATAACTGTTATTGTACCAAACAACGACCAGATGGAAAACATTATAGGTGAGGCCACATCAGAATTCCGGAATATCAGGAAGGTGAAAATCGCTGAACCGAATAATTTTGAAATTACCAAAAGTGATGCTGTGGCACAATCATTATTCGAAAACCTAGCATTTGTGGTAATCGGTGGTATAGCGATTGGGGTAATTACATTAATTGGAGCATCAATCGGGTTAATGAATATTATGCTTGTTTCTGTAACAGAGCGCACAAGAGAAATAGGAATAAGAAAAGCCATTGGGGCAAATCCATCTGTAATCCGCAAACAATTCCTGATAGAGGCCGTAATGATATGTCTTATTGGCGGGGCCTTTGGAATATTCCTTGGCATAGCAATAGGCAATCTGGTCTCCTTTTCTATGGGGGGATCATTTTTGATCCCTTGGGAATGGATTATGGGAGGCTTCGTACTTTGTGTTGGAGTAGGAATACTTTCAGGATATTATCCGGCGAAAAAGGCCTCTAAGTTGGATCCGGTCGAGGCCTTAAGATATGAGTAAATGAAAAAGGGTTCTTATAATATAAGAACCCTTTTTCATTTACCTCCCGTGATATTGTGTTTCATAATAGGCCTGATAATTCCCGGAGGTTACGTTGTTCAGCCATTCTTCATTTTCCAGATACCATTCCACTGTTTTGATCAACCCCTCTTCAAACTGCAGGCTTGGCACCCAATCCAATTCTTTCTGCAGCTTGGACGAATCTATTGCATAACGGAGATCATGCCCCGCTCTATCGGTAACAAAAGTGATCAACTTAGCAGATTCTCCTGCAGCCCTTCCAAGTTTTTGATCCATAATCTTACACAACAAATGGATGAGATCTATATTCTTCCACTCATTGTGCCCACCTATATTATAAGTCTGTCCACTTTTGGCCTGATGAAAAATAACATCAATTGCTCTGGCATGATCTTCAACCCATAACCAGTCACGCACATTTTCGCCCTTACCATATACAGGGACAGGTTGATTATTCTTGATGTTATTTATAGCCAGAGGGATCAGTTTTTCAGGAAAATGATGAGAGCCATAATTATTAGAACAATTAGAGATGACTACTTCCAGTCCATAAGTATCGTGATATGCTCTTACAAAATGATCAGAAGATGCCTTAGATGCAGAATACGGACTATGAGGATCATAAGCGGTCGTCTCAGTAAACATACCTTCTTCACCTAAAGCTCCATAAACTTCATCCGTAGATACGTGATAAAAGCGCTTAGTGCTATAATCCCCTTTCCAATATTCCCTGGCAGCATTGAGCAAGTTAACAGTACCAATTACGTTCGTCATTACAAAAGCTAGGGGATTTGCTATTGACCTGTCTACATGAGATTCAGCAGCCAAATGGATAACAGCATCAAAATTTTCCTTTTGAAACAACCGGTTAATCTCAACAGCATCCGTTATATCAGCTCTTACGAAACTATAATTTGGCCTTCCCTCTATGTCAGTTAGGTTAGCCAGATTTCCTGCATAGGTTAATTTATCCAGATTCACAATCTGATAATCCGGGTAAAGCTCTACAAATCTTCTGACAACATGAGAGCCTATGAAACCGGCACCTCCAGTAATAAGTATTTTCTTCATTAGCTATAGTTCTTTTGGTAATCCAAGTTCCTGCGCTACTACCGCAGTTTTATTGGCATATGTTTTTGTTAAAATCTCATTTAATGCCTCTTTAAGATCATATTGAAGATCCTCATGTAATTTGTAATATTTACTCACAACAGCTTGCAAAGATTTAGCGAAGTAAACGTATAGTTTTTCATTAAATTTATGCAGAGGAGAAAAAAGACCCTCATTATATGAGATTGGCATCAATTTTAGCAGATGTATTCTCAATTCGACATCAGAATTGACATCTTTAGTCACCTTAAAATGGTGATTTATACTACCAATCAATCCCCTCATTCTGGTAAGCGTTTCTTTCGAGCTGATCTTCTTGTTGCTGGAAAGGTCACTAATGCTTTTCTCTATAACCAGCACCAGCTTAGCGTGTCTTTCCATGAGATCCTGCTCATCTTCCAGTAACTTAAAATGAAGATGTTCTGTCAAAACTTTATCTTTTGCAATAAGTCTGAGCAAAAGTTTGTCCTTCTCCTTTTCAGGCAAAGACCTGATCTCCAGTTTTAGATTCTTGTGCTCACTTAACAACATTTAGAAAGGATTATCCTTTAAATACTTCTCCCAGTTCCATGCGGAGGACATCATATCCTCCAAACCAAGTTCAGCCGTCCACCCCAGTATCTTTGTCGATTTTGTAACATCACCCCATACCTTCTCCACATCTCCTCCCCTTCTCGGCCCGATGGTATAATTCAGTTTCTCGCCTGTAGATTTTTCGAAAGCCTTAATCACTTCCAAGACTGTTGAGCCTTTACCCGTACCCAGGTTAAAAACCTCATAATTAGCTTCAGTGTTATTATGCTCCAGCCTTTGAATTGCCGCAACATGCGCCTTTGCGAGATCCACTACATGAATGTAATCTCTTACCGCACTTCCGTCAACAGTATCATAATCATTTCCGTACACCGTAATCGGACCGCGCTTTCCTATCGCTGACTGAGTAATAAAAGGCACCAGATTTTGCGGAACTCCTATAGGTAATTCTCCTATCAAAAAAGATTCATGTGCTCCTACCGGATTAAAGTAACGCAACGAAATAACATTTAAAGACGGCACAACGGCACAGGTCTCCTGTAAAATTTCTTCTGCAATCTGTTTCGTATTGCCATAAGGAGATTCCGCCTTCTTTGTAGGTGCCTCTTCAGTTACAGGCAATACATCAGGCTGTCCATAAACAGTACAAGATGACGAAAATACCAGATTCAATTTACTATTATAAGCCTCAATAAGATTTATCAGTGAATAAAAATTATTCCTATAGTACTTAAGCGGTTGCTGTACAGATTCCCCCACAGCCTTAAAAGCGGCAAAATGGATCACACCTTGTACATCACTATGCTGTGCAGCAAAATCCTTAACCTTTGCCTCATCACAAAGATCCAGCTTTACAAACTCCGGCTTAATCCCTGTAATGGTCTCTATCTGATCAAGTATTTTAGGATTCGAGTTAGACAAGTTATCTATAATTACTACTTCATAACCCGCATTGTATAATTCCACAACGGTATGTGAACCAATAAAACCGGTTCCGCCCGTCACCAATATTTTAGACATCTCTTTCTATCTATTATAAGTTGTAAAATCCTTATGCTCTTTATTTATTAATGCCTCCGTAGGCAAGGATTTAAAATATTCATACGTAATTTTCAATCCCTCTGCCCTGCTTATTTTCGGCTCCCAGCCTAAAATTTCTCTAGCCTTGGTAATATCCGGTCTTCTTTGCTTAGGATCATCTACAGGTAAATCTCTTAATACTAATTTTTGAGTGGTACCTGTTAATTTAATAATCTCCTCACCAAATTGCTTAATCGTAATCTCATCAGGGTTTCCAATATTTACCGGCTGTGCATAATCGCTCAGCAGCAGTCTGTAAATACCTTCTACCAGATCGTCCACATAGCAAAAAGATCTTGTCTGCGACCCGTCACCAAATACAGTTAGGTCTTCTCCGCGTAATGCCTGTCCAATAAATGCTGGAAGGACCCGTCCATCATTAAGTCGCATCCTAGGACCATAAGTATTAAAAATTCTAACAATTCTGGTCTCCAATCCATGGAAAGTATGATACGCCATGGTCATGGCTTCCTGAAACCGCTTCGCCTCATCATAAACACCCCTTGGGCCAACAGGATTTACATTACCCCAATATTCTTCAGGCTGAGGATTTACACTGGGATCTCCATAGACCTCGGAAGTAGAGGCTATCAGCATTCTTGCATTTTTATTTTTGGCCAGACCAAGAAGATTGTGCGTCCCCAAAGAACCAACCTTTAGCGTCTGAATCGGAATTTTTAAATAATCTATAGGGCTGGCAGGTGATGCAAAATGCAAGATGTAATCTAATTTCCCAGATACATATACAAACTTGGAAACATCATGATGTGCAAATTCAAAATTCTCAAGTCTAAACAAATGTTCAATGTTCTGAAGATCTCCTGTAATCAGATTATCCATACCAATCAAATCATAACCTTCTTTAATAAACCTGTCGCACAAATGAGAGCCCAAAAATCCAGCGGCTCCCGTAATTAAAACTCTTTTACGTTCCATTAATCTATCAGTTTACGACCAACACTATTGTAATAATAACCCAGATCAATCATTTTTTGAAGATCATATAAATTACGACCATCAAAAATGACTTTGTTTGTCAATATTCCTTCCATCTTTTCAAAATCAGGATTTCTGAAAACAGACCACTCTGTAGCGATCAGAAGTGCATCAGCACCATTAAGCGCATCATACTGATTCTCGGCATATTTTATCTTATCACCGACCAAAGCTTTCACATTGGCAATCCCTTCAGGGTCAAATGCAGTAACCGTTGCGCCATGTTTTATCAGATCATCAATAATATATAAAGCAGGTGCCTCGCGAATATCATCCGTTTCGGGTTTAAAAGCCAAACCCCACAATGCAAAGTGCTTGCCCTTTAAATCACCCTTATAATATTTTAACAACTTCTCTACTAAAACAGTCTTTTGTTTTTCATTAACCTTCATCACAGCTCTGAGTATCTGAAAATCGTAATGATGTTCATCAGCAGATTTTGCAAGTGCCTGCACATCTTTAGGAAAACAGCTGCCACCATACCCAATTCCAGGAAAGAGAAAACGCTTACCAATCCTATCATCCGAACCAATGCCCTTTCTTACTGCATCTACATCAGCACCAACGATCTCACATAAATTGGCAACTTCATTCATAAAAGTAATTTTAGTTGCAAGAAATGAATTCGCCGCATATTTGGTAAGTTCAGAAGAACGCTCATCCATAAACAAAATAGGATTACCCTGTCTCACATATGGTCCGTATAATTCCGCCATAAGCTTTTTAGCTTTCTCGCTTGTAGTCCCGATAACTACACGGTCAGGCTTCATAAAGTCATCTACAGCAACACCCTCCCGTAAAAATTCAGGATTAGAAACCACATCAATTTCTACAGACGTATGCGCTTTGAAAACAGATTGAACTTTATCGGCAGTACCAACGGGCACGGTAGATTTGTTCACAATGACCTTGTAATCAGTAACCAGTTTGGCAATATCTTTTGCAGCTCCCAGAATGTAAGATAAATCAGCGGCACCATCACCTCCCGGTGGGGTAGGCAAAGCCATAAATATAATCTGTGCATCTTTAATACCCGCAGCAAGGTCAGTTGTGAAAGTAAGCCTTTTCTGTGCAATGTTTCTGTGAAATAAAACATCTAGTCCCGGTTCATAAATAGGGATTTCTCCAGCCTGCATTTTTTGCACTTTGGCTGCATTAACGTCAACACAAATAACATTATTACCAGTTTCAGCAAGACAGGTACCGGTAACTAAACCTACATATCCTGTTCCTATTACAGCTATTTTCATATATATTAATTTCGATTTAACTTTAATGAGCTATCTTCGGCTAAGATAACAAATAAACGATAAAATGCTTTGGCTTTATAACATAGGGATTCAACTTTATGGACTCATCATCTATCTGATTTCTCCCTTCCATACAAAAGCATTATTTTTTGTAAAAGGACGAAAAGATATTTTCAAAAGAATAGCCATTCAGATCGATCCATCGCAGCATCACATCTGGTTTCACTTTGCGTCACTGGGAGAATTTGAGCAAGGAAGACCTGTATTGGAAAAGATAAAAAAACTCCACCCTGGTAAACGGATTATCATCACTTTTTTCTCTCCTTCCGGTTATGAAATAAGAAAAGATTATCCAATTGCCGAGGGCGTCTTTTATTTACCTTTAGATACAGAAAACAATGCTATAAAGTTCATTTCCGCTATAAATCCGGAAATCGCTATCTTTACAAAATACGAATACTGGTATCACTATTTTAAAGTTTTGAATACCCGCAATATCCCCCTGTTTATCATTTCAGGAATCTTCAGAACTGATCAGGTCTATTTCAAATGGTATGGCTTCTTCAACCGTAAAATTCTGAGTTTTGTAAAACACTTTTTTGTTCAGAATGAGGAAAGCAAAGCATTGTTGAACAGCATAAATCTGCAAAATGTGACCCTTAGCGGCGACACCAGGTTTGATCGGGTTTCGGAAAACGCAAAAGCTCCAAAATCATTTCCTTTGGTAGAAAATTTCTGCAGCAATTACCCTGCATTTATAGCAGGGAGCACCTGGCCTCCTGACGAACATCTAATTACAAAACTTATTGCAAACCATGCCGGTTGGAAGTTTATTATTGCGCCACACGAAGTCGATAAAGAACACATCACCAATTTACAGCAACTATTTCCCGGAAGTGTAAAATACTCTGAGTTGAGACATGCAGCGCCATCACAGATACTTATTATTGACAATATTGGTCTGTTATCCTCTTTATATCAATATGGAAATATTGCCTACATCGGAGGAGGTTTTGGCACAGGAATTCATAACACACTTGAAGCCGCTGCATTTGGAATTCCGGTGATCTTCGGCCCCAAATATGAAAAATTTCAGGAAGCAAAAGACCTGATCATATCAGGTGCCGCCATAAGTGTTCAATCAGAAGAAGAACTTATCAATGCATTTGAAAGTTTTAAATCCAATAACACAGGAGAAACCGCAAAAAAATATGTTGCCGCCAAAACCGGCTCCACAGATCAAATCGTTAACTATCTGCTCACCTATCTTTAAGACGCAGCCATTTCCGCAAGAGCATCAATAAATCTTGGATCATCATTCAGGCTTTCTACCAATTGCACATGCTCACCACCAAGTTTTTTAAATTCCTCATGATACTCTACTGTGATCTCATAAAGAGTTTCCAGGCAATCAGCTACAAACGCCGGACTAAATACCAATAATCGCTTTTTACCCTCAGCAGCAAGTTTTTTAAGCACATCAGTCGTATATGGCTGAACCCAGGGTTCCTTACCTAATCTCGACTGAAAACAAACCGTATAATTTTCTCTGGAAATGTTTAGTTTCCGGGCAATCAGTCTAGCCGTATCATGTCCCTGTGCTGAATAACAAAACTTATTGATATCATTCAATGAGTCACAGCAATTTTCCTGCTTCAAGCAATAATGCCCTGTATGATCGCATTTTAAAAGCTGACGCTCCGGCAACCCATGAAAGCTGAACAATACATGATCATAAGTTTCGGGATTATATTTCCTTGCATTTCCGGCAAAGGTTTCTATCATCAGATCATTATCATGAAATGAGTTCACAAACGACACAGGTGGAACTGTAGCCCATTTGCTCACTAATTCCATTACATTCTGTATAACCGAACCTGTACTGGCAGAAGCATACTGAGGGAACATAGGAATTACCTTAATAGATTCTACCAAACCTGCTTTCATTTTTTCCAGAGCAGAAAGAATAGAAGGATTCTGATAGCGCATAGCCAGTTCAACATGGTATTCTTCTCCCAGTTTATCCTGAAGCATCGCTGCCTGTATTTTACTGAAGTATAACAAAGGAGAACCATTTTCATCCCATATCTCTTTGTATAGTTTAGAAGTCTTTGGACTGCGGAAAGGAACAATAATCCCTTTAACCAGCAAAGTACGCTTAAACGCATTGATATCAATTACCCGTTCATCCATCAGAAACTGATCAAGATATTTACGCACATCACCAACTTCCGGACTATCCGGAGTTCCCAAATTAACTAACAATACACCCTTTTTTCCCATAATTATGGCACGAAATTAATTTATTATCTTAATGAATTCCTACGCAAAAAATCTATTTACTTTTTAATGATTTAGCAAAAAGGCCTTAACCTCTTCCATAAGCCACATTGGAGTTGATGTAGCCCCGCAAATCCCAACTTTATCATTCGGAGAAAACCAGCTAAAATCTATTTCCTCTATATTAGAAATGAAATGTGAATTTGCATTGTGTTTTTTGCAAACGTCGTAAAGCACTTTTCCATTAGATGATTTTTTACCTGATACAAAAATCACCGTATTATAATTTACCACAAATTTTTCAAGATCACCGTACCTGTTCGAAACTTGTCTGCAAATTGTATCATTTGCCTTCACCTCATAACCCCTGCTGATCAGTTCCTCCTTAATCTGGTAAAATTTATCAGTGCTTTTTGTTGTCTGACTATATAAGGTAAACTTAGCAGGAAGCTCAGCATTATCCAATTCCGCTATATCCTGGAATACAATGGCCTTACCATCCGTCTGCCCCTGTAAGCCCACTACCTCTGCATGTCCATGTTTACCAAAGATCAGGATCTGCTCATCATCATCATGGGAGTTCTTGATTCGATTCTGAAGTTTTAATACTACCGGACATGAAGCATCAATTAAAGTCAGCTGATTCTTCAAAGCAAGCTCATAAGTAGAAGGGGCCTCCCCATGTGCCCTGATCAGTACCTTTTCATTATGGAGCATCTGCAATTGCTCATGATCTATAATCCTGAGACCTTTATCCGTCAGCCTTTTTACCTCTTCATCATTATGTACAATATCCCCCAGACAATATAGATAGTCTTCATTGTCCAGAATATCTTCAGCCATATCAATAGCATAAACTACTCCAAAGCAAAAACCGGAAGCTTTATCTATAGTCACTTTCAAGTCGTATTTCATAGTCCGTGTACAAATATGATCCTGCAAAATTACGCAAAAAGAGTTTTACATTTTCAATTCCTGTATCTTACTTGTGTCAGAACCCTATCAAAGATAGCTTTCAGCATAGTAATCACCAGGATGAGCATCTGAAGCGGATGCAGAAGAACATTTGCAACAGGATTCTGACCGGTTAAAAATGATATCATTATTCTGGTCAGGAAAATCAGACCTAATGGCAATGCCAAAAAAGCGGGTTCAAAATTAACTGCCATCATAACCGGACCGGCAATCAACAATGCAAGATAAATTAATGCAGCATATATATTATCGCCAAATATTTTAAGCAGACCATTACCCATAGCTGAACTTTCATTATGTCCTTCCAGATAAACAAACTTATTAGCCTGCAATACCTCTGCCTTAAATTTCATTTGTTTCAGTTGCTTCATGGCATCAGCCCCCATTTTGACTCTGCTTACACTATCATTCAGATATGCCTTGTAAATTTCTGCGCTAAAAAACATACATGCCTGATTAGGTATTGAAAATGCAGGATGATTTGAAAGCATGACCAGTCTAAGTGGTAAAATATTCATCTGAACAAAATCTGGCAAAGGATAATAACATAAATCATTAAAACTACTAAGCTTCCTATTGGGAACAATACTCAGCAGAGCCAGATTATATACTTTTACCCGGTAAATCAAGTTATTAATTAATCCTCTGCTGATATTAACATCATTATGAAGAAATAAAAGAAACTTACCTGTCGAACGGTTCACAACACTACTCAGGACCTCACCGGGAAGCTGAATCAAAACTTCTATATTTTCGTAGTCCTGTTCCCTTATTGAAAGTTCCGCATTAAGATGATTGCCGCCGGAACTGCATATTACAATTGATACCTTTTCATTAAAGTGCCTTCCGTAATGTCCGAGCTTCGGATTGGACAAAAAATTGAACAGGGTCACGGAAAATCTCAGCACCAGAAAAAGAAGGGCAGCATAAATAAAAATAATCATACACCCTTTTTAAGATTAATATGCTTCACACAGTTAACTCAAATACACCCTATCTTCTTCTCCTTCTACATCCATAACCACATCAACATGTTCTTTCAATATTGTTGCCAGTTCAAGCCCTACAAAATCAGTAGCAATGGGAAAGATTTTATGGCTTCTGTCTATCAGTACGACTGTCCTGATCTTTTTATGAGGAGTATTTAAGAAGACCCCAAGTCCATAGGCAAGTGTTTTACCGCTGTTTAATACATCATCAACCAGAATGATCACTTTATTCTTCCATTGTGATTCATCAAGATCCGTATTTGCAACCAGCCTGCTATTCAATCTGTCAAGATCTATTTTTAACATAGTAATCTTCAAATCGGAGATCCCCGCCAATACTTTTTTTAAACGTAATGCAAGCTTATACCCGCGATCCCATATCCCGGCAAGTACAACCTCCTGTTCGTCCAGGTTATCTTCAAGGATCTGATAAGCTATCCTGTTAATTTTTTGTTGTATCTGTTTTTTATCGAGAATAAGTAACTGAGATTCTGCCATTGGACATCAGGTTGTTTATGCTTACAAAAGAATGATTTTAAGGCTTAAAATCAAACTTAGATAAAACTTTTATTTTATCAGGTGCCGATTTGCTATTAAAACCTATTTATTAAGATTATTTGAATAATATGAAAAATATTTCACAACTCATGCAACGTTTGCAAGTACCTAACGTCTAATCTAAAAACCTTAACCCTAAAAAACCATGAAAAATCTTAACCTGGCCATAGCTTTGCTGTTCATCCTTTCTGCAAATTCCATTCTCCTGAATGCTCAGGAGAATAAAGATATAGCCATTACCGGCTTCAATGAAGTATCTGTATCCAGCGGAATCGACCTCTATCTCACACAGAGCAATTCAGAAAACATCAGAGTCAATGCACATCCGGACCTCTTGAAGAATGTGCTGATTGAAAAACAAGGAAACAATCTCATTATAAAATACAAAGACAACATTAGCCTGAAGAGGTTAATCAAAGACCAGGGCACAAAAGTATATGTAAATTACAAAACACTTCAAGCCATATCAGCCAGCGGAGGCAGCGATGTTGTCACCCAAAATACTTTAAAAGGAGACAAATTAACACTGAGAGCTTCCGGAGGTTCAGATATTAACCTGAATGTAGCCGTTAATGACATGGAGATACAAACCAGCGGAGGCTCTGACATTGACATAAAAGGCAGCGCTACAAACATGAGTGCCCAGGCAAGTGGTGGCAGTGATATCGATGCATTAGAATTCATCGTTGAGAATGCACGCGTAAATGCGAGTGGTGGTTCAGATGCAAATGTTCATGTAACAAAAGCACTTGAAGCCAATGCCAATGGCGGTAGTGATATCAGTTACAAAGGAAATCCTTCAGTAAAAAAGTCATCCGATAAAAGCGGAGACGTCAGCAAGATCAATTAGATTTAAGTTTAGTTTTTAGTTAATCCCTAACGGTGGAGGCCGCTAGGGATTTTTTATGCTCAAACCTCAATCTTAGCCTTTATAAGGGTAAAAAATAAAATTAGCCCCTTCAGGAACAATCACAAATACACACATAAAATCTTCTGGTTTCTTATAGTTCCTTAAAAATAATTCTTTTTTTTCTGGCTGTATAATACCCTTTTCCACAAATTCTTCATATGTAGAGGCCTGAATGGTCCATTCGGTATTGAGCTCCTTACGATCCAGGATCACCTCCCCTATGCTCACCGTATATTGATGAGCAATGAAAATGGGATTAGCAGATATCCCCTCCACTATAATTTCAACTGCAACCTCTCTGATAGAGCCGGCATACAATTCCAGGTCTTTCTCCAAACTAACCAGCGGACTTTGTTTCTTTAACTCTGGTTTTTCACCCTCAGGTTGTTGAGGTAACAATTCTTCTATATCCATTTTGTATTCAATATCATTAAGACAAAGCAGACTTGCTTCCTGCAAATTTCAATAGCACTACATTCTCTACATGCTGAGTATGCGGAAACATATCAACAGGTTTAATCCTTACCACTTCGTATTTCTCCTTCAACAAGGCCAGATCCCTGGCTTGCGTTGCAGCATTACAACTCACATATACAATTTTTTCTGCCTCCATTTCCAGCAACCGATCTACCACATCAGCATGCATTCCTGCCCTGGGAGGATCAGTGATGACTACATCCGGTTTGCCATGCTCTGCAATAAACTCCCTGGTTAAAATATCCTTCATATCTCCCGCATAAAAGATCGTATTATCAATATTATTGAGTTCCGAATTAAACTTCGCATCTTCTATTGCCGAGGGCACATATTCAATCCCTACTACCTGCCTTACACTTCCTGCAACAAAATTAGCAATCGTACCAGCACCGGTATACAGATCATAAACCAGCTCATCCCCGGAAAAGCCAGCAAATTCTCTGGTAATTTTATACAGTTCATGGGCCTGATCTGAGTTAGTTTGATAAAATGATTTTGGACCTATCTTGAACTTCAGCCCATTCATTTCTTCAAAGATGTGATCCCGTCCCGAATAGGTGATTACTTCCTGATCAAAAATGGTATCATTTTTCTTTTGATTAATGATATATAAAAGAGAGGTAATCTGCGGAAAACCCTTCTTTAGTTCATCCATCAAACCATCTGCTTCCACCTGAGTAACATAAGCAAAAACCACCACAACCATTACTTCTCCTGTAGACGAAGTACGTATGATCAGGTTCCTTAAATTACCTTCATGATTACGAAGATCATAAAAACTCAAGCCTTTTTTCAAAGCATAAGCTCTTACTGAATTTCTGATCGTATTAGACGGTTCTGCCTGTAGGTAACAATGCTGTACATCTAATATCTTATCAAATCTTAACGGGACATGAAAACCTAAAGCATTCATTTCCAAATCAGGATTAGGTCCGGTCAGGTCCGCCCCTTCACTGATATCATCCTTATTTAGCCAGCGTTTATTCGAAAAAGTATATTCAAGTTTATTCCTGTAATACTTGTTTTCGACCGATCCCAAGATTGGCTCCATAAAAGATGTATCCACCTTTGCCAGACGCTGGAGCGCTGCTTCCACATTTTTATGCTTAAACTGAAGCTGAGCATCATAACTCATATGCTGCCACTTACAGCCCCCGCAGGTTCCAAAATGCTGACAGAAGGGATCTACTCTTAAATGTGAAGATTTATTTAAACGCTCTATAACGGCCTCTGCAAAATTTTTCTTTTTCTTGACGATCTTTACATCAGCGACATCTCCAGGAACAGCTTTATCGACAAATATCACAAGCTCATCAGCTTTGCCTACACCTTTTCCTTCTTCAGCAATGTCAATAATACTCAGGTTTGGGATGATGGTTACTATGCCCGATTTTTTATTTCTACCCATTATAATGCATTTCTATATAAACTGTGCATAAAATCTACAACCACAGTTAAAAAGTGCAAAGATGCGAATAATTTAGTTTTAAACTTTATCAGACCAGAGATTTCTCTAAGTCAATGGACACATCCTTTAACAAAGAAATTAAAGGTTGGAATTTATTTTCCAAACACCTTCAGGATAAAACCCAAAATGCCATCTACCAGATTAAAGCTCATATCAAATTTTTCTTCCACAGAAACAGAAATTTCCAAAATTTCAACACTCATAGCCGTAGTTATTGGTAATACATCAAATATAAACGTTTTTATACCAAATACCAAAACGGTCTATAAGCCAGCCGAGAAAATCTATAAGGCAGCTTTAACTAAAAAAGGCAATAATTCTTTTTGAAAACTAACAAAATTCTTACGCACATCCGAATCGCTCACTGAGGTAAAAGCAAAAGAAAATACAATGCTCTTACTTGCTTTAAGTAAAAAAGCAAGACCTTCTTTACGTGAAGGATTATTCTTAAAATGATCCAGTTCGAGGTAAGCGGAAAGCAGCAGAGATTCAAGCTGATCTGACAAGTGTTTTAAAAATTCCTGTGAGTTGGCATTTTCTCTTACGAAATCCCAGCCAATAAATTCGTTGCATACCGTATACGTTAGCCTGCATGTCTTCATGACCAATGCCTTAAGATGTTCCTCCTGATTGGCAAACTGCGCCTTATTCTTTAATATTTCATGAAGATTAAGATCCAGATAATCCATGAGTATAGCATCCAGGATCTGTTCCTTACTTTCAAAATATTTGTAGATTGTGGCTTTCGCAATTCTTGCTTTTTTCGCTATTTCATTTACACTGGTCTTATGATAACCATACTTTCTGAATAGCTCTTTTGCAGCCCTGATAATACTTTCTTTAATTTTCTCCGGTTCCATCAATTGGTTACGTGTAGGGTACTCCCTGCTATATACGTATTATATTTCTTCAGGGATATTTTTGCAGGGGCCTTTGCAGGGCTGCCATCTTCTAACAGGAATTTTGCCCCTGTGCATTTATCTGTCGCGGTAAAACTCGGATCATCAAGTACCACAGCACATTTCCTATCCGGATCAACAGTACTGCAGCGGTCATAAGATACATAGCTGCCATCACTTTTATGGTAAATGATCAGACCTGCTACGCCATGACCATTAATCAATACCGCCCCACCCGGACTACTTAATCTCAGCAGTCGCGGATCCGTCAGAGGCGCACTAAAACTCACCGGAACATTGGGGATTGCACGATCACCCTTACCACAAGAAGCAAAGATCAATAACAGCATACAAATTCCGGGAATCCTTTTCATATCAGCGAGGTTTTATATTGTTTTAAAAAGCGGGCATCGTTTTCAGAAAAAAGACGAAGGTCTTTAATTTCAAACTTTAAGTTTGCAATTCGCTCAATTCCCATTCCAAAGGCAAATCCACTATATTTTTTGCTATCAATACCGCAGTTGTCCAATACATTCGGATCTACCATGCCGCAGCCCAGGATTTCTACCCAGCCACTTTGTTTACACATCTGACAACCGGCGCCCTTACAAATGGTACAGGAAATATCCATTTCAGCAGAAGGTTCAGTAAAAGGGAAATAAGAAGGGCGAAAACGTACTTTTGTTCCTTCTCCATACAGTTCCTGAACAAAATAAAACAATGTTTGTTTCAGATCAGCAAATGATACCTGCTCATCTACATAAAGACCTTCCACCTGATGAAAGAAACAATGCGCCCTGGCAGAAATTGCCTCATTACGATAAACTCTTCCCGGCATAATTGCTCTGAAAGGCGGTTGGCCTGCCTCCATCATTCTTACCTGTACAGATGAAGTATGGGTCCGCAAAGCGATATCACCTTTTTCCCCACCCTTTTTAATAAAGAACGTATCCTGCATATCTCTCGCAGGATGCTCTTCAGGAAAATTCAAGGCAGAAAAATTATGCCAGTCATCCTCAATCTCAGGCCCCTCAGCCACAATAAAACCAAGCTTATTAAAAATCTCAATAATTTCCTTCCGAACCAGAGCCAGCGGATGGCGTGCACCCACTTCAAACCCCTCACCTGGTAAGGTAAGATCAAAACGATCATCAACCGATACTTCAGCAGTACCCGCCTCCTCTTTCAAACTTTGGTATTTACCTTCTGCCAGCTGTTTAAATTCATTCAGAACTTTCCCCAAAGACCTCTTCTCCTCCGGAGAAACCGATTTAAATTCATCAAAAATATCTTTGATGATTCCCTTTGTACCCAGGAATTTAATTCGAAATTGCTCCAGTTCATCAGCCTTATCCGTAGAAAATGCTTTTATTTCCTCAGTATATTGCGTTATCTTATCTTGTAACATGGGTTCAAATATACAGCTATTTATACAAATTATATTACTCCGAGTGCCTTGCCGACTTTAGTAAAAGCAGCGATTGCCTTATCCAGATGATGTTGTTCATGCGCCGCCGATAACTGTACGCGAATCCTCGCTTTGCCCTGCGCCACTACCGGATAATAAAACCCGACCACATAAATTCCTTCCTCCAGCATTTTCGCCGCAAACTCCTGAGCCAGTTTAGCATCATAAAGCATTACAGGAACAATAGGATGTACGCCCTCCTTAATATCAAAACCCGCTTCAGTCATCTTCTTACGGAAATAAACCGTATTACTTTCCAGTTTATCTCTCAGATCAGTAGTCTCACTCAGCAAGTCCAGTACAGCAACCGAAGCACCCGCTATAGCCGGAGCAAGCGTATTAGAGAACAAATACGGGCGTGACCTTTGACGCAGCATATCGATAATTTCCTTTTTACCAGAAGTAAAACCTCCTGAAGCACCTCCCAGAGCCTTTCCTAATGTACCGGTGATAATGTCTATCCTGTCTATCACATCAAAGTGTTCGTGCGTTCCCCGGCCTGTTTTACCAATAAATCCAGTACAATGAGACTCATCAATCATGACCAAAGCTTCATATTTATCTGCCAGATCACAAATCTTATCCAGAGGAGCCACTACTCCATCCATAGAAAAAGCCCCGTCAGTCACTATGATCCGGTGTCTGGAATCCCTGGCGGCGATCAATTGCTGTTCAAGATCCGCCATATCCGCATTCTTATATCTGAATCGTTTCGCTTTGCAAAGACGAACACCATCTATAATAGAAGCATGGTTCAATTCGTCAGAAATAATAGCATCCTGATCGTTGAACAGCGGTTCAAATACCCCGCCGTTGGCATCAAATGCAGCAGCATATAAAATTGTATCTTCCGTACCCAGAAATTTCGAGATCTTTTCTTCCAGCTCTTTATGTACATCCTGCGTTCCGCAGATAAAACGAACAGATGACATCCCATAACCATATCTGTCCACGGCCTTCTTAGCTGCTGCTATCACCACCGGATGAGAAGACAGGCCGAGATAGTTATTGGCACAGAAGTTAACCACTTCCTGACCCGTACTCACCCTAATATCCGCACCCTGGGGGGTTACGATGATACGTTCACGTTTGTATAATCCGTCTTTTTCTATTTGTGCCAATTCCTGTTGAAGTACCGGCTTTAATGTCTTGTACATAAATAATTTCGATTAGTTGCATCCAAAGTTATACAAATATCGTCTTAGATAGGTAATCCAATAAAAACACACTTGTCAAACTTTGGCACAATATTTCTGTTAACTTTAATAACTAATCGGACATTTAGGTTTTAACCCCCATAATGAAGAACATATTTCTAACGCTATCCATCTTCCTTTGCTCACTGGGCATCTTTGCGCAACAGGTGAAATTAAGCGGAACCATAAAAGACAATGATGGACAGGTCATACCTTTCGCTTCTGTTTACATTAAAAATACCACTATTGGGACCTCAGCAAATGTGGATGGTTTTTATGCATTCAATTTAGAAAAAGGCACTTTCATTATTGTATATAAGGCAATTGGCTTCAAATCCATAGAGAAAAGCATCACGATAACTGACCCCTCCATCGAAAATATAGTCCTGGCTGCCGAAACGTATACCCTTCAGGGAATAACCATAAAAGGTACCGGTGAAGACCCCGCCTATGAGATCATCAGGCAAACGATTAAAAACAGACATAAGCACCTCAGCGAAGTAGACGCTTATACCACAGACGTCTACATTAAAGGAGTGCAAAAATTAGTAGGTGCCCCAAAAAAATTCTTTGGCAGAGATATCCAGAAAACACTCGATCTGGACACCAACAGAAAAGGAATCCTCTACCTCTCCGAATCTACTTCCAAATTTTCCTACAAACGTCAGGACAAGATTCATGAAGAGATGATCTCCTCCAAAGTTGCCGGACGGAATAATGCATTCAGCTTTAATAAAGCATCAGATCTCATTATTAATTTCTATGAGAACATACTCCTTGAAAACACGCTGAGTACCAGAGGATTTGTATCTCCTATTTCAGACAATGCCTTTCTTTATTACAAATACAAACTGCTTGGAACCACTACTGAAAACGGACAAACCGTCAATAAGATTCAAATTATCCCAAAACGGGAGCACGATCCGGTATTCAGAGGTACCATATACATCAATGACGACAGCTATCATTTACTCAATGCGGAAGTTTACCTCACAAAAAACACAGGAATAAACCTGCTGGATACCTTAAACATTACCCAGCAATTCCTCAAGGTTGAAGACACCTATATGCCATCCAACATTAATTTTCAGTTTAACGGGAACGTATTCGGGTTCAAGTTTGAAGGCTATTACGTGGGGATCTACAGTAATTACAACATCCACCCTGATTTCGCAGGAAATTACTTCAATGGTGAAATCCTCAAGATTAACAAGGCGGTAAATAAAAAAGACTCTCTTTTCTGGCTTAACAACAGACCCATCCCCCTTACCAATGAAGAAAGCAGGGACTACAAAAGAAAGGATAGCATTGCAATCAGAAAAACATCCAAGCATTACCTGGATTCGCTCGAACGCGAAAATAACAAATTCGGTATCGTAAAACTATTGGTAAGCGGTTATACCATCAACAATCGATATGAAAAGAAAACCTATGCATTCGATCCTTTGTACCGCTCCCTGTTCTACAATACGGTTGAAGGTTTTGCATTAAAATATGGACTCACCTATACAAAATCACTGGAAGACAGAAAATATTACAGTTTCAGACCCGAAGCAAGATATGGCTTCTCCAACAAAACCCTCACAGGGACACTCAGTGCAAATTACTACTACAATCCACAAAAGAGAGCCAATATAAGTATCAGCGGTGGCTCAGGCATATATGACCTGAACAATTTTGGATCAATGAGTCTTTTGGGAAACAGCATTAACTCCCTGTTCTTTGAAACCAATTTCTCTAAATTCTATAAAAAAGAATTTATAAATGCAGGTACCACAAGAGAATTGATGAATGGTCTTCAGGCCGAATTAACAGCCGATTATTCCAGAAACCAGAACCTGATTAACACAACCCGCTTCAAGATAAAGGATTTGAAGGGCGAAGAATTTACATCCAACAATCCTTTTTCCCCTCAAACCGAAACCCCATTATTCCCAACCTACAAAGCGCTCACATTAAACGCATCGCTAACCTATACAATCAAACAAACCTATATTACCCGTCCTGACGGAAAATTCTATCAGCCATCAAAATATCCTGTCATTAAGCTGAATTATAAAAAAGGTATTAACAACCTTTTGAACAGTGATGTGGATTACGACCTTGTCTCTCTCGAAATATCTGAGGACAGGATAAGTGCAGGTATGCTCGGTTACTCCTCATTTGTCGCGGGGGTAGGAAAATTCCTGAACAACAATGTCGTTTATTATCCGGAAGCAAAACATTTCAGAGGTAATAATTCATTACTCAGCAGACCGGACCTCAGAAAATTCCTCTTTCTTGACTTTTATCTGTTCAGCACAGACCGTCAATATGCAGAATTTCATTTTGAACATAATTTTTCAGGCTTTTTAACCAATAAAGTTCCTTTGCTCAGAAAGTTAAAACTGGAAGAACTCGTTGGTGCAAGTTATTTGACGCAGCCTGTCAAAAGAAATTATACCGAATTCTATTTTGGCTTACAGCGACTGATATTCAGAGCTGCTTACGGCTTTGCTTATGACGGCAACAAAAGAGTAGATCATGGATTCAGATTGTCCTATGGATTTTAAATAATAAAAAAGGGGGCAGGATAAAAAATCCTGCCCCCTTTTTTATTATTTATTAAACACTAGATATCCAGTTTCTTCCTGATGTCCGAAGGAATACCTTTTTTGTGCAGTAAGAAAGCAGTGGTTTTATACTTCACAAAATTCTTGGTTACATATAAATACCCATGGTAATCATTAGTAGCCCCCCATGAATTCTTAACGATATAATATTCCTTACCATTCTGATCCTTAGCCATTCCTGTAATTTGCATACCATGATCATCAGTTGTCTGATAATCGTCAAAAGCAGCCTGACGCAAATCCACTGTAATTTCTTTTTCCGGTTTCGGGCCATTGAACATATTCTTTTGTTCATCTGCACTCATCCTGTCAAAATCATTTTGGGGAACATAAGCCACCCCATTCTTCCAGCTAAAGCCTTTTTCACTCACATCCGTTGCCCAGGCCACACTAAACCCGCCTTTAAGCGCATTGTCAATGATCCTGGTGATGTCATCCATCTGTACATTATAGACCTGATCATATGACCAGTTATCAGGTACCATCAACACTGCCTTCTGGTAATAAGGAGAAGTATTGAATGAAGATAACTCTACATAATCTGCAGGATTGATCCCCACAACTTCCTTAGCAAAAGTCTTAGGAGTATACTCCTTGCCTTCATAAGTAAATTTCTCCGGAACAGTTCCCATACACGAATCAATGGTCCGGATATATCTGGTCTTCCAGTTCGGATCAAAATCCCCTGATACTGCCTTTTTCAATATTGCTTCCGTAAGTTTATTCATCCTGTCTGAAGAACCAGGACTGCCATAATCATTCCCGGCATAAGCTTCCTGAGGCACGGCACCATATTTTGCCAGCATGTTAATCACATCATGACAGGCACCCCCATCCCCTAAAGTCAGCGCTCCGTGCATGCGTACATAATTAATCCCCTTTTCCACATAAACATTACGTGCAGAAAAAAGATCAGCAAGATCCACAGGTTTTTTACCCATTCTAATCATTTCCGATTCCAGGAACGAATTGGTACTGTAACTCCAGCAGGTTCCCGATGATTTTTGGTTCTTTACAGAAGTGGCTTCCGTATTGATCACAGGAGTAAAAGTAAAACTGTTCTTACTTGCCTCACTCTGATTATTTTTAAGAGAATTAACAAGATTATCCTGAGCGGATACAACAGTTGATCCAAAGAGCAGACCGGCAGCCAGCCACAATGATTTCATTGAAATTTTAGTCATTTGTATGTTTAAAAGTTAGTTAGTTTTTTGTTCTGTTTTAATTATTACAAACTTAACAATAATCTAACAAACAGACCAAATTTGCAGTAATGTTACAAAACCGAATGGTTCAAAGACCAAACCCGAGTTTGTCAGATATCAAGTGCATCTGAGATACTATCCATCGCTATTACAATTAATGCACTCTCCAGCGTAAAATTGAGTTTATGGAGCAGGAGATTATGTCCCTCCCTATCCTCTACCAAAAAACCGATCAGGTCCTTAAAGTGAACAATTCCTTCCAATGATCCGTTACGATATAAGGGGAGCTTATACTGTTCACTTTGAAGCATAACTTCAATTACCTCCATAACCAGCTGTTCCGGGTTTATTGTTATTATTTTATCCATATATACCTATTGATCATTTATACATCTCATTGTCCGGAACGTTGGCCGGTAAATTTAAGGCCGGTGCAAAATCAATGAAATGAAGAATAGGCAGAAAGGCAAAAACACACGATAAACAAATGGGTATGATCTTTGACATATCAGTAGCAATCTATGAATAACCAAACCAAATGAATTGCTTAATTGTTGATGATCAGGAAGTATCTAGAATTATACTGGCAAAAATGGTAGCTCTTGATGAATCTCTGATTTTGATCGGAGAATACTCAAATGCCATTGAAGCCCACAGGAAAATCCAGAATCACCAGATCGATATTTTGTTTTTAGACATTGAAATGCCGGGCATGAGCGGTCTTGAGCTCGCAAGAATATTGGAAGGCAAACGGCCGATGATCATCTTTACAACCGCCAGGACGGAATATGCACTGGACGCATTTAACCTCAATGTAGTGGATTTCCTGACCAAACCCTTTTCACCTGCCCGTTTTCTAAAAGCCATATCAAAAGCAAGGGAATTAATCAGAACTACTGATCTGACTATAAGTGACAGAGATGAACAATTTGTCTTTATCCGGGATTCAAACATCATCAGAAGACTCAACGTAAATGACATTCTATATCTGGAAGCACAAGGTGACTATGTCAGGATCTATCTTCCTAACCGGACCTACTCCATTCATTCCTCCTTAAAATCAGTTGAGGAAAAACTTTCCCAGGATATCTTTCTGCGGGTACATCGTTCCTTCATAGTAAATTTAAGCAAGGTCGACACCATAGAAGGAGGAACAATTATCATTAATAAGAATATGGTTCCCGTATCTGATGCTTACCGTGCTGCCCTTAATAAGCGCCTGCAGATACTTTAATGTATCCGATCATTAACCGGCATTTATAACCAGGAATGGGAATGAACCGGGCTGATTAAAACCTACCAGCCCAGTTTAACCTTAACGCCCTCCGGGTTATTGTCAAATGTCATAAAATAAGTTCCTGAAGCAGCATCCCAGGATGTTTTAATTTCGCCCGCGCTGCCCCCTTCATTATTCTGCACCTCAACAACCTTAGGTTCTGAAGGAAGCAATATACGCATACTGTTTACCGTGTTCTTAGGACTTTTACAAACAAAAGAATAAGAACTTGCGGTCAAAGATTCTTCATAGATCCTTGATGCTGAAGCAAGAACAGCAGGTTTAGTTTTATTTTTCACGCGGTTGAGATTATACAAAAACCCCTGTTCTCCCGGATTGATCACCTTCTCGTCAAGCACCGGCAACAAAGGATCAAAAAGATCTATCACCGGCCCTTTGATGGTATAAGGTGTTGAATTCTCATGCTCATCCAGGACAGATACCACATCATATGGTCCCCGCTCCAGATAGAGGTTGTTTTTAAACAATAACTTGCCTGCCCTGGCATCCTCCTCAAAAGCATGCTTTACCGTTTCAATATATACCGCATCAGCATTTGATTTAAGCACAAATTCTTTGGGGTCCTGCCTGATCACATATACACAGCCCTTACCAAAGCTGAATTTCTTATGCTCAGAAGGTGTCATTTTCATGAGGGCAAATAAATGTGCAGAAGGGGCCTCATAAGAAAGTCCTTTAGTATTCCACCATTCCAAAACCGTCTGGTACGGATCATCGTCCCTACCGCAATACACCAGCACTCCGCCACCTTTTACCCAATTTGCCAACTGTTGGTTCACCTCCGCAGAAAAAGGTTTCATATTGGAGTAGCTCACTACAAGAACCTTAATATCTTTAAGCGTATTTTTAAAGGAGAGGTTTTCCATATGTACAGTCTGCACCGGAATACCGTTTTTTAGTAAGGGCAATGTCTGTCCATAAAAATTAGAAAACCGCGGATCATCGTAGCCCTTATGCACAGGAAACTGCTGAAACATCAGACTGTTGCCCATCAGCACACCAATACCATTCACCCCTGTAACCCGGTTATCAGATAAGGGCATATTGTTAAGCGCATTTACCATCACCTGCATCTGTGTGCTGTAATATTTTGGGATCAATACCTCCTCTATACTATTAGCTACTTTGTAAGGATGCGTATAAATACGTTCAGGCCATGGCATCACCTCATAATTATTTACCATAGGATACAGCAATTTGGCTGTAAAAGTAGCCTGATAATTCTTCTTATAATCGCTCCAGTCCCGCGGCCAGTCCTCGATCGGATCTGTCAGAAAAAACATCTTTCTTCCGGTAGGAGCCGTCATAGACACCATAGAGCCATATTCAAGAAAGGCATTTTCGAAAACACGCTCCTTTTCTCTCCCATTAAAATAAGTCGGCTCCCTTGAAGTACCGGTCCAGACCTGGGCAATATAACCGTCTATACCAGGCAGAGCAGCCAGGCTGGCTTCAGGACTCACAATTCTCCAGGCAGAATAATTGACCAGAGAGTGCGTAGCGATATAGACTTTAATCTCTTTCCCAATTCCTTTTCCATAAGATTTTGCATAAGAAGATACATCCTTAATCGCATTATAGTACATCTGGTATTTCAGCTTGTGCGACAAATAGGTATTTTCTGCCGATTCATGTTGTGGTCTCCAGTCAAACCCATAATATGATTTCCATTCCTGCTTGAACACTTCACTATATCCAGCCCTTGCCCAAAACTCAGGTTCTTCCAGATAAATTGAAGTAACACCCGCATCAATTACCCTTTTTATAATGGCAGTTTTCATATACTCCAGAAAAGACTGCACCGGTACAATATAGGGAACCCCGCCACCATGCCAGATGATTTTTCCATCTCGTTCCACCTGTCCGATATCCTGATGATTCTTGCCATCCCATTTACCCAAAAAGTAATCCTGATACTCGCCCCAGGCTATTCCGGTCATAAAATGGGTTTGATACCCTCTGTCCCGCCAGGAAGCAAGGCGCTGTTCAAAAGTCATGTCCTTTCTATCCGTTGCACCATAGACTATCGCAATGTCCGATTGCACATCAATTTCCGGACGCCAGGGACTGCCTGTTTGAAACGCTGTTTTTTCTTTAGGACCAGACTGAGCCATACCATATCCAGCCGCAGCAGTAAGCGCGAAAACCAGAAGTATTCTTTTCATCATGATGGGGAAACTAAGGTTTTTTAGTCAGTGATTTGATCAGGTCAGTTTCTTCTTTTTTATAAGGAGTACCGTCTTTTTTGAAAATCTCGTGAAACCAAAGTTTAGGTTCTGATCCATCTTTGATGGGTTCATCCCATGCATACTTGGTATTGGTCTTGCCATCTACCAGACCCCAGTTGATCGCTGCAATATTCTGTTTTTTCAGCATTGGCAGAATCGCCTGAAAAGTGCTTCCATTTCTGCGGGCCATATATTCTGTACAAATCAACGGTCTGTTGCTTTGTTTCAATTCGTCAATGCGTTTTTGATGTACCGGCGGCAAATCATAGCTATGGTAAGTGATCACATCGCTGTTTGCAATCTGAAAATCGTTGAGTTCTTTTAAGTTATCTGCCCATACCCCTGCAGAAATCGGCTGAGAAGGGTTCACAGCTCTTGCCCATTCAAACACTGCTTTCAGCAAAGGCAAAGATTTTGATCCATATCCTGAATTTCCCGGCTCATTATATAAATCCCAAAGAAAAATGCGTTTATCATTGCCAAATGATTTCAAAATATCCTGAACATAAGTCTTCAAATATGCCCATTGCTTCGGATCATCATGTACCGGCTGCAGCGGACTTCTCAGCCATCCGGAATTATGAACCCCCGGTTTTGGAGCAGGTTGTTTACCTATAGCACCATTTGCATTCCAGCAATCATCAAAGAATACAAACAAAGGCTTGATATGGTGCTTCTCTGCAATCTTCAAAAAGGCATTAATTCTGCCTTTAAATCCTTTAGGATCCTGCTTCCAGGCCAGGTCATGAAGATATACCCGCATGGTATTCAGCCCCAGGCTCTGCGCCCAGCCCAGTTCCTTGTCGATTGCAGCAATATCAAAGGTTTCTGCCTGCCAGAATTCCAGCTGGTTGATCGCATATGCGGGAGTGTAGTTGGCCCCTATCCGCCAGCCTTGTTTGGCATACCAGTCAGAAGCTTTTTGAACAGACCAGCGTGAATTGCCCTGAGCGAATAAGGTAGTTGCACTGAGCATTAAAGCCGATATGGCTATAAGTATTTTACGGTTCATTGTGTGTGTTATTTGGTTAGTCTAAAAAGGAAAGGTAGTAAAAAAAATTCACCCATAGAATTTGTATTGTATGGCTTATGCATTCTTTCAGCTACCCTGTCTCCGGGGCTCCCTCTGCATATCCACTAGGGGGTTGGTAGGCTCTTGCATGGCTCAGGCACCCTTAAAACACCCTTATACCCATTGAAAAAAATAGGTGCAGCAACTGTAAAGATATAAACGCAGGACACCTTCAATATCAAAGGACGTCCTATAGAAATTAGGTATAAATGATTATCTTTGCGCCGCATTAAACGCCGTTTGCACCGGTATCAATGAATTATGACAACTTATCAGACACTACTTTATTATTGCTATAGTCCCATAGCAGACGCAGAACAATTTGCTGCAGATCATCTTGCTTTTTGTAAATCATTAAACCTGGTGGGCCGGATCATCGTTGCCGATGAGGGTTTGAACGGTACTGTTTCAGGCACACAGGAGTCATGCGAAACTTATATGGCCGCCATAAAAGCCGATGAAAGATTTGCCAAAACAGATTTCAAGATCGATGATGTAGCCGAACCTTCTTTTATTAAAATGCACTGCCGGTATAAATCGGAGATTGTTCACTCCGGGCTAAGGGATCCAAACATCATTGACCCCAACAGACAAACAGGTAAACACCTGGAACCTGCTGAATTTCAGAAAATGATAGATCAGGAAGATGTGGTCATCCTCGATGTGCGCTCCAATTATGAACACCATCTGGGTAAATTTAAGAACGCAGTAACTCTGGATATTGAAAATTTCAGGGATTTTCCTGATCAGATCAATAAACTTGCGCAGTATAAAGATAAAAAAGTACTGACCTACTGTACAGGGGGTATTAAGTGCGAAAAAGCTTCCGCTTTACTACTGCATCATGGATTCAGTGATGTTTATCAATTGCATGGCGGAATTATCAAATATGGCAAGGAAGCCGGTGGTGAAGACTTTGAAGGCAAATGCTATGTTTTCGACAACAGGATCGCTGTAGATGTAAATACTGTCAATCCGAAAATAGTATCGACCTGCCGCAATTGCGGAAAGATCACGCCAAAAATGATCAACTGTGCCAATCCGGAATGCAATGAGCATTTTACGCAGTGTGATGAATGTGGTGAGGAACTGCAGGGCTGCTGCTCAGCAGCCTGTACTACTAATCCGCGCAAGCGTCAGTATGATGGAACCGGCTACTATGTAAAAGTGCCTCAGCCAATAAACGTTAGTAAATAGCTACCTTTGCTGTTCATGAACATTGGACATCTGAAATTCTTTTTTTGCGCTTTACTCTGTCTTGTTGCTTTTACCGCTCCTGCAGATGACATCAAAAGTATTGGAGTCCCCTATATTCAAAATTTCCCTAAATCTCTTTATCAGTCGGGCAACCAGAACTGGTCTGTAGCCAAAGGTGAAAATGGCATCCTTTATTTTGGAAATGCTCAGGGTCTGCTTACCTACGACGGTCGATACTGGCAGCAATACCAAATGCCGAACAGGCAGATCGTACGTGCAGTTGCTGCATCTAAAGGTGTGATCTACACCGGCGGTTTCGGTGAGTTTGGCTATTGGTCTGACAAGAACCGCAAACTCTCTTATACTTCGCTCACAAAACTGATCCCTAAACCCCATATCATTAAGGATGAAATATGGAAAATCTATCTGGATGGCAGCCGTGTGATCTTCCAGTCGTTTTCCAGTATTTATATTTACGAGAAGGGCAAAATAACAGTAGCAAGAGGCGGGAATGCATTTCTTTTCCTTCACCAGGTGGGAAAGAAGTTTTATGCAGAAGTCCTGGAAAAAGGCCTGTTTGAGCTATCAGGCACCAAATTGATCCCCTTAAAAAATGATGGTCTGATTAAACCATCTAACATATTATCCATACTTCCTTACAAAAACGGACAATTGCTGATCGGCACCAGCAAGGACGGCTTGTTCATTTATAACGGACAGCAGTATATACCCATGAATACCGTAGCAAATGGTTTTCTGAAAACCTATCAGTTAAACAACGGAACACGCGTACTGAATAAATATTACGCGTTTGGCACCATACTCAACGGACTGATCATTATTGATGAAAACGGCAACATTGTACAGCGCATCAATAAGTCGAGCGGGCTGCAAAACAATACGGTGCTGAGCATGTATGCCGATGACCACCAAAATCTGTGGGCCGGGCTCGACAACGGCATTGACCGCATCGAACTTAATTCACCTTTATATTCTTATTTTGATAAAAACGGCCAGTTCGGAACAGTTTACTCCAGCCTGATCTATCAGGGGAAGATCTATCTTGGAACCAATCAGGGGCTTTTCTATAGTGACTGGGTAAGCGAAACAGGGGGCAGTTTCAATACCTTTGATTTTAAACTCATTCCTGGTTCTCAGGGTCAGGTATGGGATTTGACCGAAATAGACGGACAACTTTTGTGTGGTCATAATCAGGGTACTTTCAGGGTAACCGGCAACAGGATAGAGAATATTTCTACTGTAGCGGGCGGCTGGACCATTAAAAAGCTGGATTCTGATCCTGAGTATCTCATCCAGGGTTCTTACAACGGACTGGTTTTGTTTAGAAAGAATGTTGCTGGTTTATGGATATTTCACCATAAAATAGATGATTTTGCTGAACCTTCCAGGTATGTGGAGCAAGATGCCAAGGGTGACATATGGGTAAGCCATGCTTACAAAGGTTTATATAAGCTGAAACTTAGTGCAGATTTAAAAAGAGTGATCTCCACAAACTATTACGACGAAAAGAATGGCTTGCCGGGTGATTATAACATCAATATCTTTTCCTTAGAGAATAAACTGATCTTCTCCTCGGATGAGGGCTTTTTAAATTATGATGAAATCAGCAATCGGTTTACAAAATATGCATCGTTAAACAAAGCACTTGGTGGTTTTGCGGGCTCAAACAAAATCATACAGGCAGGTTCACGGAAATATTGGTTCGTAAACCATGGGAAAATGGCACTGGCAGATTTGTCTGAACCCGGAAAAGTCAGACTCGACTCCAACACTTTTAGTGTGCTGGATGGCAAAATGGTTCAGTATTATGAGAACATCAGCAGAATCAGCAAGGGCATTTACCTCATCAGTGTTGATGATGGCTTTGTCATTTACAATGCTGAGGAGGCACAAGACAGGAAAGTAAAGATTCCAACGGTGCTGATTCGTAAAATAGAGGATGTGACTGATACCTATAGTATCATCAGCGAGATGGGCAACAGCGGTTCAGAGATTGAAATTCCTTTCAGCAGAAATAACATCAGAATCTCTTATGCCCTTCCCTATTACAGACAGGCTAAAATTACATTTCAATATTTCCTGGAAGGATATTCAAGGCAGTGGTCGGACTGGAATATAGCCTCACAGAAGGACTTCACCAACCTAAGTCAGGGCAACTATGTTTTCAAGGTAAGGGCTAAAATAAATGAGGAAATGATCAGTGAAATTACTGATTTTGAGTTTAGAATCCTCCCTCCTTTTTATGCCAGCAAATGGGCTATTGTGATCTACTTCTTTGGTTTTATCATTGTGCTTTTACTGGGCAAGCATCTTTATGAAAGAAAGCTGAAGAAAGACAAGCAAATCATCTCAGACAGAATCCACGCCGAGAAGGAAGAGTTTCTGAAAAAGGAGGCAGAAGCTAACGAAAAGCAGATCATCAAATTACAGACAGAAAAGCTGCAGATCGAGCTGGCCGGCAAGAACAGGGAACTGGCCAATTCAGCAATGAGCCTCGTGTACAAAAACGAGTTGCTGCAGAAACTGAGCCAGGAGATCTCAAAGATAAAAGATTCAAATGGGAATTTTTTGGGTGAAGATCAGCTGAGAAAGATCCAGAAAGTGATAGACGAAGGCATGAATGATGAACGTGACTGGAATCTTTTTGAGAGCAGCTTTAATGAAGCTCATGAGAGTTTCTTTAAGAAGCTCAAGGCGAATCATCCGGATCTGGTACCCAACGATCTGAAGTTATGTGCCTATCTGCATATGAATATGAGCAGTAAAGAAATGGCATCTTTGCTCAACATTTCCTTGCGGGGAGTAGAAATCCGGCGTTACAGACTGCGCAAGAAGCTGGATGTACCTCACGACAAGAACCTGGTGGAGTTCCTTATGGAGCTATAACACTACATCATTACCTCTCATACCCTTCATTTTTGAGTGTTTTAAGGATATTTTTTTTCGCCACCTGTGTAGTAGCCTTTTTTGCTATGCAAACATAGGAGACACGGTATTTGGCGAAACAACTAACGATTTCGATTGTTTGAGATAGTATAGATTCCGGTGTTGATGTATTAATGTAGAGGTACTTTTTTTGCATTAGCCGCATAAGCAACGGAAATTTAGCTAACTAAAATAACTTAAACTGTATGAAAAGAAACCTTACTAAGTTTTCTGTTTTCACTTTCCTATGCTTTTTATTTATCAACACCGCATCGGCACAGAATATTACTGTATCGGGCGTAATCACTGATGGCAAAGACAACTCACCTCTGCCTGGTGTTGGTATATTGGTAAAGGGAACAACGACAGGAACAACGACAAATGCGGCCGGTAAATACACCATCAGTGCCCCGGCCAATGCAACTCTCGTATTCACCTATATAGGTTATACGGCTAAAGAAGTTGCGGTAAATAACCAAACAACACTTGACATTACACTTTCTGAATCGGCCGAGCTGCTGGAACAGGTGGTAGTAGTGGGTTATGGTACGCAAAAGAGAAAGGACCTGACGGGATCTGTAGCACAGGTAAAGGGTGAAGATATTGCGAGACAACCGGTATTATCAGCCACACAAGCTATCCAGGGTAAAGTAGCGGGGGTTCAGATTGTAAGTTCAGGTGCTCCAAATAGCCTACCAACAGTTAGGATTCGCGGTACTGGAACTATGCTGGCTGGAGCTAATCCGCTATATGTTGTTGATGGGATTATAAACGAAGATATTAGAAATATCAATTCAAATGACATATTAACTATGGACATTTTGAAGGATGCATCAGCTACAGCCATTTACGGTATGCGGGCTGCAAATGGCGTAATCCTGATCACAACAAAAAAAGGTAAATCAGGAGCTATGCAGATCGAGTATAACGCAACTGCAGGTTTCAAGGAAGCTGCCAATTTAGTTAATATGGCGGGTGCTAACCAATATGCAGGTTATCTTAATGAAGCAAATCAATACTATGGCTCCGGTGACATCCTGATTACTCCATCAATGCTACAGAATGGCGCTAATACAGACTGGTATGACGCAATACTCAAAAGGGGATTTCAGCAAAATCATAACCTGTCGATATCAGGGGGTAATGAAAAAACAACTTACCTTTTTAGCGCAGGTTATTTAACTGATGCCGGAATTATCAAAACTAATGACTTCAATCGACTGACTTTACGTGCAAACAACGAATACAATGTTACTGATTGGTTGAAATTCAGTGCAATGACTTCTTATAGCAGATCTGATGTCAGAAATGTCAATTTGGATGTATTTAATATTGCTTATAGAGCTGCGCCTTATGTAGCATCTAAAGTTGACGGGAAATATGGCAATACTTCCCTATCTAATAACATTAGTAATCCGTTACTCAACCTGGAAAAAGAGAACAATGGTGATATTGCTAACCGACTGCAAAGTAACTTCGCGGTTGACCTGAAGCCTTTATCATGGCTTTCTTTCAGATCAGCTTTTGGTATCGACGCTGAGTTTGGAAAAAACACGACATATAATTATCGATATCTGAATACGGGAATCGATAACGTATTTATAACTGAAGGAGGAAATCAAGTGCGTGAGTTGAGTGGACTGGCACTTGAAGATAAAACTACAAGCAGATGGGTATGGGACAATACCATAACCGCAACCAAAACGTTTGGAGATCATAATTTTAACTTGCTGGTAGGTACTACAGCGGAGGGATTTAAATCCACAAGTTTCAAAGGAAGTCGCACTAGTGTTCCCGAGGATCAAGACCAATGGTATCTGGGAGCGGGTTCACCAACAAATCAAACAAACGATAATACTGGTGATAAAGCATCCAGAAACTCCTATATAGGCAGACTTAATTATTCATACGCAAATCGATACTTATTAACTGCTACATTAAGAGCAGATGGCACTTCACGTTTTCCAAGTCAGAACAGATGGGGGTATTTTCCTTCTGTGGGTTTAGGCTGGAACCTTGTTAATGAATCCTTCATGAAGGAACAAAAATTATTCTCTGCTTTGAAGATTAGGGCTAGTTATGGAAAAGTTGGAAATGACTTGATCCCTACAAGTACCTATATTTCTCTTGCTACAATCAATAAGCCATATTTTTATGATGGAAAAGAATATTTAGGAATCTCATTTGACAATCTTGCGGATAAAAATATAAGATGGGAAACTACTACCGAATATGATCTGGGACTGGATTTCGGGTTTCTGGATAATCGTTTGACAGGTGAGTTCAATTATTATAATAAAAAAACCGAAGATGCCTTAGTGGACATTAATATTCCAGCAATATTGGGAGATACAGATGGGAAATATACTACCAATGCAGCAACTTTTACCAACAAGGGACTGGAGCTGGGTTTAAACTGGGCTTCAAAAGCGGGCAATGACTGGAGTTATTCTATTGGAGGTAATATCTCTTACAATAAAAATCGAATTGAAGGCCTGAATGGAGGACAAGCACTGTCCGATGCTAATGTTGGTGGTACTTTTGTAACTAAATCGGATAGCGGACAGCCTATTGGCAGTTTCTTCCTGCTTCAGGCAGACGGTGTGTTTCAGAATGAGGCAGAAATTGCTGCATCAGCACAGAAAGATGCTAAGCCTGGTGATTTAAGATATCGCGATATTAGTGGTCCCAATGGCACTCCCGATGGGGTAGTCAACGATCTCGATCGTGCATTCTCCGGATCTTATCAGCCAAAGCTAACTTTTGGTCTGAACGGAAATGTAACTTACAAAGCCTTCGACTTAAATATTGGGACTTATGGGACATCTGGTGGCAAGGTTTACAACGCAAAAAAAGCAGAACGTGAAAACAGCCGTGACAATATTGAAACTGAAATTGCAAAAAATAGGTGGACACCCAACAACCCAGGTTCAAAGATACCAAGAGCTAATCTGGATAAACTTCCCGCGTCAACTTACTTTCTCGAAAAAGGTGATTTCTTCAGAATCAATAACCTGACATTAGGCTATACACTACCTAAAGAAATACTTTCAAAATACAAATTTCAGAAATTAAGAGTATTTGTTACAGCGCAAAATTTAGCAACCATAACAGGTTACAGCGGATTTACGCCGGAGATTGTTAGTGATAAAACCTTAAATGCTGGCGTAGAGTCTAAGATCTATCCTACAACCAGAACATTTGCATTTGGTGTCAACGTTGGCTTTTAACCATTAAAAAATAAGATCATGTTTAATAACATAAAACACGTTTTCATAATATTCTTTGCACTGCTAATTATAGCTGGCTGCAAAAAGAGTTTTCTTGATGTTGATGCCCAGGGAAAACTAACAGAAGAACAAGCACTTCAGGATCCAGATGCGGCAGAAAAACTAGTGGGAGGTGTATATAATACACTTTACATGGGTGGTTTCGATCCTACTACATTCGGATTTTTATTTGTGATGGCTACCGACGTAGCATCAGACGACGGAGACAAAGGAAGCACCCCAACGGATTTTGGTCCCGCGGGCGAGATAGATAACTTTACCGCCACTCCTACCAATTTCATCTTTGACAACATTTGGAGAGGTCACTATACCGGAATAACAAAAGCAAACCGGGCTATTGATATTATTAGCAAAAGCACTTTCTCCGAAAGCATTAAAAACAGGCTGGTTGGTGAAGCTCGCTTTTTAAGGGCCTTATATTACTTTAACATGGTAAGGCTATTTGGCGGGGTTCCAAAAGTGATTCGTGTACCAGAACCCAGTGAAGGAAATAATGATGAATTTCAAACCAGGGCTACTAAGGAGCAAATTTACCAGTTAATTTTAGAGGACCTGCAATTTGCAGCAGATAACTTGCCGCTCAAAGGAGAGACTACTGTCGGTAAAGCAACAAAAGGTGCCGCGCAAGCTTATCTGGCGAAGGTTTACCTTTACTTGAAAGATTACCAAAAAGCATTCGAATTTTCGGACGCAGTGATCACTTCAAGCAGATATGGTCTCGTTAATGATTACAGCCTGATATTCAGGCAAAATGCTGTCGGAGGAGATGGCGGGAATAACAATAATGAATCCGTATTTGAAATCCAGACTGGATTGAATGTAGGAAAAGATGCTGTAAGTCCATTATTTAGTAATGGACAGGGTGCACGTTCTAAAGGAGGCTGGAATGACGTTGGACTTGGATTTAATACACCATCTTCTGACCTTGTAAATGCATATGAAGCCAATGACAAAAGGAAAAATGCAACAATTATATTTATCACACCAACTTTACCTCAGAACAGTCCTGGCACAGTACTCTGGGATGGCCTTAGAATTCCATCACAGGATTCTGTAGAGAACTCCAGATACAGTTACAAAGCTTATCACAGTATCCTTAAAGAGTCTGTCCCTCTTGATGGTGATAAAGACAAAAGACCTAAAAACATCCGTCTGATGAGATATGCCGAGGTACTGCTAATCAATGCAGAAGCAGCGGCTAATATAGGGAATGGCGCAGCACTTACACATTTAACTGAAGTCAGGAGGCGCGCTGGTCTTGATCCGGTTCCTGCTACTGTAGCAAATATCTGGAAAGAGCGAAGAGTAGAGCTTGCAATGGAGCAAGATAGATTCTTTGATCTCGTACGCCAGGGAAGAGCCGGAACCGTGTTGAGGGCTCATGGCAAAAACTTTGTAGACGGAAAAAATGAACTATTTCCAATCCCGCAGAATCAACGTGATCTAAGTGGCGCAAGGTTAACCCAAAATCCAGGTTATGGTAATTAATTTATGGAAACTTTATAGAAAGTCATGAAAAACATTAAAAAATATACGGGCACTTTATGGTGCATGACAATAGCGTTGAGTCTTACTTTAGTACAGTGTACCAAAGTTGAAAAGGATGATGATTTTACTCCGGGAGCCCCTCCTCCTGTAGAGGGTGGTTTTACCAACTCATCTGAAATAGAGCCAGCCAGTCTGGTTGCCTACTTCCCCTTTGACGGTAATGCCGAAGACAGTAAAGGTACTATTACAGGCGGGGCTGCAGTGGGTTCGCCAACCTACACCGCCGGAAGAAAAGGTCAGGCTTATCAAGGGAAAAACGGCGCTTACATTGCCTATACAAATCCCGGAGCTTTGACCGATTTAACCAGTTTTACAGTTTCATTTTGGATCAACACAGAGAAACATGACGGCGGTGCTCAAGGAGTTTTTTACCTGACCAGACCCGGTTCTTTCTGGGGCAACTTCTTTGTATTGATCGAGGGAAATACTTCGACATCAAATAAAATGCTAACCAAACTTCATTTCGAGAAAAATGTGGTTCCGGCAATTAGTAATAATGAACAATGGCTTGAATTACCTGAAGCACTGAGACCAGACAATATGTATAGCGGATGGAGGCTAATTACTTACACTTATGATGAGACTACATCTAAAGTTGCCTTTTATGCCAATGGACAACGGATAACAATTGATGAGAACAATGCAGGCACTATAATAGACAGGACTGACAGGAAAGCAAATGATACCACACCTCTCGGAGCCCTGTCCTTTAAAGATGCAGCCAAATTTGTTATAGGTGGTTATCAAAATCATACCGGACTACCTTATGGAGGGGCTGAACCCTGGATGTTAACCTATACCGGAAAACTGGATGAGATGCGCATTTATAAAAAAGCACTTACTGCCCAGCAGATAGTAGCCTTATTTAAACTAGAAAGCCAAGGCAGATAAATAAAAATGAAGTACAAAATTCGGATATCTATATTGCTATGTATTGTTTTCTTCTTTTCTTGCAAAAGCAGCGACAACACTGTTACACCTGATCCGGTCAAACCCGTACCAGTAGATGACACCGACAAATTCCCAAGAATTACAGATGAGGAGCTGCTGACGAAGGTCCAGCAGCAGACCTTTAAATACTTTTACGACTTTGGCCACCCCAATAGCGGGATGGCCAGAGAGCGTAATTCATCGGGTGACCTGGTGACCAGCGGAGGAACAGGATTTGGTGTGATGGCACTGATCACCGGGGTTAGCCGGAATTTCATTACCCGCAGCGAAGGTCTTCAGCGGGTCCAGAAGATTGTTGGTTTTTTGAAAACAGCCGAACGCTTTCATGGAGCTTATCCACACTGGCTTGATGGTAATACAGGTAAGGTTATTCCCTTTAGCCTGAAAGACAACGGAGGTGATCTGGTAGAAACAGCCTTGTTAATGCAGGGTCTGCTTACGGCACGCCAGTATTTCAATGGAGCTGACCCTGGCGAAATATCCCTGCGGAATGACATAAGTACCTTATACGAAGAAGTAGAATGGGACTGGTACAGAAAAGACAATGGCAATGTATTGTACTGGCACTGGAGCCCCAACTATAATTGGGAGATGAACCTGCCCGTAAGGGGCTGGAATGAAGCCATGATTGTTTATGTCCTTGCCGCCTCCTCTCCTACTCATAGCATTCCTAAATCTGTCTATGACAATGGCTGGGCACAAAGCGGTGGCATAAAAAATGGCAATATGTACTATGGCATAAAACTTCCTTTAGGTGAACCCAATGGAGGTCCCTTGTTCTTTGCACATTATTCATTTCTTGGCATTAATCCCCGGGGATTGACAGATGCTTACGCCAATTACGAAGAGCAGACAAAAGCACATGCCCTGATCAATTATTATTACTGTAAAGCCAACCCCCTGAATTATACCGGATATAGTGAGAATTGCTGGGGGCTTACTGCCAGTGACGTTCCAAATGGATATAATGCCAGTTCACCGAACAATGACAAGGGAGTAATTGCCCCTACCGCAGCATTATCTTCATTTCCTTACACTCCGGCCGAATCCATGCAGGCATTGAAGTATTTCTATTATAAACTGGGTGACAAACTATTTAAAGAATACGGCTTTATTGATGCCTTCTCCCAGCAGCAGCAGTGGTATGCTACTTCCACGCTGGCGATAGACCAGGGACCGATCATCATTATGATAGAAAATCACAGAACCAAACTGCTCTGGAATTTATTTATGAGTGCGCCTGAAATTAAAACCGGGCTGAAAGCGCTTGGTTTTACAAGCCCAAATATTTAAACTTAACCATGAAAAAAAGACTACTTGTACTTCTCGTCCTTTGTATATCCGGCATAGGCATCTCCTATGCACAAACCAAATCAGCATCCGCTAATAATACCATCAAACCCGAACTCAAAATCAGCAAAAACCTGAGTGATGATCAGCTGCTGGATCTTGTACAGAAGCAAACTTTCAGATATTTCTGGGATTTTGCACATCCGGTAAGCGGACTGGCAAGAGAAAGAAGCAATGTGTCTTTTGGCTATGGTGATGAGGTAACCACTACCGGCGGAACCGGATTTGGCATTATGGCCACTATCGTCGCTACCGACCGGAAATGGATAGAAAGGGACAGTGCAGCCAGTTTTTTGTTAAAAATGGTCAATTTTCTTAGCAAGGCAGACGCTTATCATGGCGTATTTCCTCACTGGCTGAACGGATCTACTGGCAAAACCATTCCTTTCAGCAGAAAAGACGACGGTGCAGATCTGGTGGAGTCTTCCTTCCTGTTTCAGGGTTTACTGACAGCCAGGCAGTATTTTAAGGCAGACAATCCGGTAGAAAATGAACTGCGTAACCGGATTACCTGGTTATGGGAGGAAATTGAGTGGGATTGGTTTACCCGCGGCGGAGAGGAAGTATTGTACTGGCACTGGAGCCCTAATAATGGATGGGCCATGAACTTCCCCTTAAGAGGATATAATGAATGTCTGATCACTTATGTATTGGCAGCTTCTGCCAAACGCTATCCTGTTCCTGCTTCGGTATACCACAGGGGCTGGGCGCAAAGTAATTTCTTTAAAAATGGAAAGGAATTCTATGGATATAAACTGCCTCTTGGTTTCGACAACGGTGGCCCGCTTTTCTTCTCTCATTATTCTTTCCTGGGTCTGGATCCCAGAGGGTTAAAGGACCAGTATGCAGATTACTGGGAGCAGAATAAGAATCACACGCTGATCAACAGAGCTTATGTGCTGGCCAATCCTAAAAAATTTAAAGGTTATGGCGAGAACAGCTGGGGACTTACTGCAAGTGATAGTTATCAGGGTTATGCAGCACATTCTCCTAATGAGGATCTGGGTGTGATCACTCCGACTGCCGCATTATCAGCCTTTCCTTATACACCGGAATTTTCTATGCAGGCTTTGAAACATTTTTACTTTGATCTGGGAGATAAAATCTGGAGCAAGTATGGCTTTGTAGATGCCTTCAGCGAGGAGCACAACTGGTATGCAAAATCACATTTGGCCATTGATCAGGGTCCGATAATAGTGATGATTGAAAACTATAGGACTGGTCTGCTCTGGAAATTATTCATGAGTAATCCTGAAATTCAGGACGGCTTAAAAAAATTGGGGTTTGAAAGCCCGGTATTGCAAAAATGATCTCTAAAGCACATATTCTCCTATGCATACTGCTGTTTAGCGGTCTGATTTCCTCCGCACAGAGAAAACAGCTCGCCTATTGTAATCCGATCAATCTGGATTATGGTTATACGCCTATTCCGAATTTTTCTGAGCAGGGCAGGCACCGTGCCACAGCAGATCCGGTTATGGTTACTTATAAAGATGAGTATTACCTCTTTTCTACCAACCAATGGGGTTACTGGTGGAGCAGTGACATGTACAACTGGAAATTTGTATCACGCCGATTTCTGAGGCCGGAGCATAAAGTCTATGATGAGCTCTGCGCCCCATCTGTCTGGGTGCAGGGCGATACCATGCTGGTATTCGGTTCTACCTACTCAAGGAATTTCCCGATCTGGATGAGTACAGATCCTAAAAAGAACGAGTGGAAAGAAGTAGTGCACGAGTTTGAGATTGGCGGCTGGGATCCTGCTCATTTTGTAGACGACGACGGCAGACTGTACATGTACAATGGCAGCAGCAATGTGTATCCATTATACGGCGTAGAACTAAACCGCAAGACTTTTGAACCAATCGGGACCAGAAAAGAACTGTTGTTGCTTGATCCGGACAGATATGGCTGGCAGAGATTTGGAGAACACCTGGACAATACTTTTTTGAACCCTTTTATGGAAGGTGCCTGGATGAACAAGTACAATGGTAAATATTACCTTCAGTACGGTGCTCCGGGAACGGAGTTTAGCGGATACGCGGATGGTGTAGCCATAGGCAAAACCCCGCTGGGACCGTTTGAGCATCAGTCTATGCCCTTTTCTTATAAACCCGGAGGATTTGCCCGTGGTGCGGGTCATGGCGCTACTTATCAGGATGTATGGAAGAATTACTGGCACATATCAACAATCGTCGTCTCTGTAAAAAATAACTTTGAGCGCAGATTGGGCATCTGGCCGGCCGGATTTGACAAGGATGATGTCCTGTACATGGATGCCGCATTTGGCGATTATCCGCACTACCTTCCTTCAAAAGCCACAGATCATTTGCAAAGCGGATTTACGGGCTGGATGTTATTGAACTATAACAAGCCTGTTGCTGTTTCTTCTACATTGGGAGCTTATGCTGCTAACAATGCAGTGGATGAAAACATTAAAACGTATTGGAGCGCAGCTACTGCCGGCAGGAACGAATGGATCAGTACTGATCTGGGTTCGTTGTCCACTGTAAATGCAGTACAGATTAATTATGCGGATCAGGACGCAGAGTTTTTGGGCAAGCAACTGGATATTTATCATCAGTATAAACTTTTATACTCTACTGATGGAATAAAGTGGAATATACTGGCTGATAAAAGCAAAAATAAAACCGATGTGCCTCACGATTACATTGAACTGGAGAAGCCCGTAAAAGCGCGTTTCATTAAGCTTGAAAATGTACATATGCCTACAGGTAAATTTGCCATCAGCGGGCTCAGGGTTTTTGGGAATGCCAACCTATCAGTGCCGGAAAGTGTAAAAGATTTTGTGGTGCTGAGGACTGAAAAGGATAAACGGAGTGCCTGGATAAGATGGCGGGCCGTAGAAGATGCTTATGCCTACAACATTTACATAGGTACCTCACCTGATAAACTTTACAACTGCATTATGGTTCACAATGCCAATGAGTATTGGTATAAAGGAATGGATAAAGATAAATCTTACTATTTTAGCATAGAAGCAATTAACGAAAGCGGGATATCACCACGCACAAAGGTTGCCATCGTAAACTAAAATTAACCAATTAAAATGAAACACAAATTCTTATCTCCCCTTTTCTTTATCCTGTTCCTGATTATCTCTGCGCAATCATTTGCACAGAATAAACCTTTCTGGAACGAGATCCAGCAGTTTGAACGTCAGGACAGTATTGCTATGCCTCCTAAAAATGGCATCGTGTTTACCGGAAGTTCTTCTATCCGCATGTGGCATGATCTTGAGGCCGTCTACAAAGATTATAATGCGATCAACCGTGGTTTTGGAGGGTCAGTTATTTCCCAGGCCAATGATTACATCAATGAACTGGTTTTGAAATACAAGCCCCGCCAGGTAGTGATCTACAGCGGGGAAAATGATATTGCATCTGGTGCTACGGCAGAGCAGACGCTGACCAGCTTTAGTACTTTTTTCAGCAATATCCGAAAAAATCTGCCAAAGGCTTCTATTGCTTACATTTCGATGAAGCTAAGTCCCTCACGCAAAAAATTCTCGGACGAAGTACTCAAAGCCAACGGACTGATCAAAGAGTACATCGCCAAACAAAAAAACGCAGTATACATTGATATTGCTTCAAAAATGCTGGATAGCAGTGGTGAAATGAGACCGGAGCTGTTCCAGAATGATATGCTCCATATGAAACCTGCGGGATACGATATCTGGATCAGGGAGATCACTCCCTATTTAAAAAAGAAATAACATTATGTACATGAAAGCTACCTACCTATTATTACTGGCCCTGCTATTGAACGCAGGTACTTCATCAGCCCAAAAGAAAAAAGCGGCATCTGCTGCTGATCAGAAAATGAATAGCTTTATCGGAACGCTGATGTCAAAGATGACAGTAGAGGAGAAGATCGGGCAATTCAATTTGCTGACGGGTGGTGAGGCTACTACCGGATCAGCCGTGAGCACGAATGTAGAGGCCAAGATTAAGAATGGACAGGTAGGTGGCATTTTCAGTTTGACTACTCCTGCACGCATCCGCAAGGCACAGGAAATTGCGGTAAACCATACGAGACTTAAAATACCGATCATATTCGGACAGGATGTGATCCATGGTTATAAGACTACATTTCCTATCCCTCTGGCTTTATCCTGCACCTGGGATTTACCGATGATTCAGCAAACAGCAAGAATTGCAGCCATTGAAGCTACAGCTGACGGCCTGAACTGGACTTTCTCGCCTATGGTAGACATTTCCAGGGACCCCCGCTGGGGCCGGATTTCTGAAGGTTCAGGTGAGGACACTTACCTGGGCTCCCAGATCGCAAAGGCCATGGTAAGAGGTTACCAGGGTGATGATCTTTCTAAGTACAACACGATGATGGCTTGTGTAAAGCATTTTGCCTTGTATGGTGCCGCAGAATCCGGAAGAGATTATAACACGACGGACATGAGTCTGGACAGGATGTACAATGACTATTTACCCCCTTATAAAGCAGCCATAGACGCCGGTGCGGGAAGTGTCATGACTTCTTTCAACGACATCAACGGCATTCCGGCTACAGCCAACAAATGGCTCATGACGGATTTATTGCGCAAACAATGGGGTTTCAAAGGTTTTGTGGTGACTGACTATACCGCGGTAAATGAGCTGATTGACCATGGATTGGGAGACCTGCAGGCAGTTTCCGCATTGTCCCTGAATGCCGGTGTGGAAATGGATATGGTGGGAGAGGGCTTTTTGACCACACTCAAGAAATCCTTAAAAGAAGGTAAGGTAAAGCTGCAGCAGATCGATAATGCATGCAGGCTGGTACTGGAAGCCAAATATAAACTCGGATTGTTTGACGATCCTTTCCGCTACTGCAATGAGGAGCGCGCCAAAACAGAGATTCTGAAACCGGAGCATTTGCAATATGCCCGTGAAGTAGCCGCACAATCATTTGTATTGCTAAAAAACGACAAGCACACATTGCCCCTGAAAAAAGCCGGAACTGTTGCGCTGATCGGCCCCCTGGCCAATAGCGGTCCTAATATGCCTGGTACCTGGAGCGTAAACAGCGACCTTGCCAACACAAAATCCCTGCTGGAAAGCATGACTGCTGCGTTAGGTTCCAGTGTTAAAATTTTGCACAGTCTTGGGGCCAATCTCGTTGCCGATACCGCTTATCAAACCAGGGCTACCATGTTTGGACGGACCATTCCAAGGGACAACAGGCCGGAAGAAGAGATTATAAAAGAAGCGGTAGAAATCGCTAAAAAATCAGATGTGGTACTTGCCGCATTGGGTGAAAGTTCTGAAATGAGCGGAGAGGCTTCCAGCAGAACTGATCTTGAAATACCAGATGTACAAAAACGCTTGCTTCAGGCCTTGTTAAAAACAGGCAAGCCTGTAGTACTCGTCTTATTTACTGGTCGCCCGTTGGCCCTGAAATGGGAAAATGAAAACGTACCTGCTATATTGAATGTCTGGTTTGGTGGTACTGAAGCCGGATCGGCCATTACTGACGTACTGTTTGGAGAGGTAAACCCTTCGGGTAAATTAACGGCTACCTTTCCGCAGAATGTAGGTCAGGTCCCTTTATACTATAGTCACAAAAATACCGGCCGGCCGCTTCAGGAAGGCAAATGGTTTTCAAAATTCAGGTCTAATTACCTGGATGTAAGCAATGATCCGCTTTATCCCTTTGGATACGGCCTGAGTTATACTACGTTTGAATACAGCGACCTGAAGCTAAACAGTAAAACATTTAAAAAAGGGCAGTCTGTCACTGCAAGTATCGTAGTCAAAAATACCGGAACCATAGATGGCAAAGAAGTTGTCCAGCTCTATCTGCAGGATCTTGTTGGCAGTTCAACCCGCCCGGTGAAGCAACTTAAAGGCTTTCAGAAGATTAGCTTAAAGGCCGGAGAGGCTAAAACAGTAAGTTTCAGGATCACGGAAGAAGATTTGAAATTTTACAATTCAGATCTGAAATTTATTGCTGAACCAGGTGATTTTAAAGTATTTATAGGAACGAATTCCAGAGACGTCACAGAATCGCAATTTCGTTTTACTTTGTAGAAAGAAAGACAGAATTTACTATTTTCGTGACATGAATGGTTTTAAATTAACTGCTGCTCTTATATTATTGTCCATCACAACAAACAGCATTGCGCAGGATCTGAAGAAATACGATAGAGGAAACTATATTGAAGGCAGGGATAGTATCTATTACCGGATACTGTTCCCTGAAAACTTTAACCCAAGGCAACTCTATCCTATTGTTTTCTTCCTGCATGGCTCAGGTGAACGCGGGAATGACAATGAAAAGCAACTGGCCAATGGCGGCAAGTTATTTTTAAGTAAAACGGCACGCAAACAATTCCCTGCAATAGTTGTGTTTCCGCAGTGCAGCAATGACAGTTTTTGGGCAAATGTAGACTTTACTTCTGACGCTTCCGGAAAACGGGGTTTCGATTTTCAAAAAGGTGGAAAACCTACTAAATCTATGCATGCACTTTTAGGAATGATTGATAATTTCCTGGATAAGCCCTATGTAGACAGAAGCAGGGTGTATATAGGGGGGCTATCTATGGGTGGCATGGGTACATATGAACTGTTAAGGCGTAAACCCAAGACTTTTGCTGCTGCTTTTGCTATATGCGGCGGAGACAATATCGCTAATGTTCAAAAATACAAAAAGACCCCCTTGTGGATCTTTCATGGTGAGAAGGATGATGTGGTACCTGTGACTTTGTCTACTTCAATAGCGGATCAGTTGAAGGTATTGGAAGTAGATCCTAAGATCACCTTGTATCCAAATGATCATCACAACAGCTGGGATTCTGCGTTTGCAGAACCCGAACTGCTGCCCTGGTTATTTGGTAATCATAAATAAGTTATTCTGCCATGTTGTGATAAACGGCCTGAACATCATCGTCTTCTTCCAGTTTATCAATTAGTTTGAAAACGTCAGCAGCCTGTTCTTCTGTGATCGGGGTAGTTGACAATGAAATGCGCTCCAGTTTGGCACTTTTCATTTCTACGCCCAAATCTTCCAGTGCTTTCTGCATTTTACCGAAATCTTCAAAAGCGGTTTGCACTACGGCAATATCATTTCCATCTTCATCTGCTTCAAGGTATAGTTCTTCCAGTCCAAAATCGATGAGTTCAAATTCCAGTTCTTCCAGATCCTTTTCGCCTGGTGAGAATCTGAATACAGATTTGCGGTTGAAAATGAAATCCAGTGAGCCTGTTTTACCTAAGGTACCACCGGTTTTATTGAAATAACTACGCACATTGGCCACCGTTCTATTGGTATTATCAGTAGCTGTTTCGATCAGAATAGCCACTCCATGTTGAGCGTATCCTTCATAAACGTGTTCTTCATAGCCATTCTCATCCTTGTTAGACGCTCTCTTAATCGCTGCATCTACTCTGTCCTTTGGCATATTTACCGCCTTGGCGTTCTGAATGGCAGTACGCAACCGGGAATTGGTATCCGGAGTAGGGCCGCCGTCTTTTACGGCCATTACAATCTCCTTACCTATCCTGGTAAACTGTACGGCCATCTTGGCCCAGCGCTTAAATTTTCTTTCTTTTCTGAACTCAAATGCTCTTCCCATTATATTAGTCTTATCTGGTATTTATTTTTTTAAATTCTTAAACATGTCTGTTGTCATCCGGGCCAGATCAAATTCGGGCTTCCAGTTCCAATCCTTACCGGCATAACTGTCATCAATAGATCTGGGCCAGCTATTGGCAATATGCTGGCGGGGATCATTTTCGGTATAAGTTAGTTTAAAATCCGGAATATGCTTCCTGATCTCCCCGGCAAGTACTTCAGGTGTAAAGCTAACACCTGCAAAGTTATAACTGGAACGGATAGATATGTTATCTGATGGAGCATCCATCAATTCTATGGTGCCCCTAATTGCATCATCCATATACATCATCGGGAGTTCTGTTGCTGCATTCAGAAAAGACGCATAACCGGCTTTTTTAAGTGCATCGTGAAAAATATGGATGGCATAGTCTGTAGTTCCTCCGCCAGGTGCAGCTTTCCAGCTGATCAAACCAGGATACCTGATGCTGCGCACATCCAGACCAAATTTCTGGTTATAGTATTCGCACCAGCGTTCTCCTGCGAGTTTACTGATGCCATAAACCGTATTAGGATCCATGACACAATACTGCGGGGTATGGTCTTTTGGCGAATTAGGGCCGAACACGGCTATAGAGCTTGGCCAGTATACCTTAGCGGTATGGTATGTAATGGCCAGGTCGAGGATATTGAGCAGTCCATTCATATTCAGATCCCAGGCCAGTTTAGGATTTTGCTCTCCCGTGGCTGACAGTAGAGCCGCCAGTAAATAAACCTGGGTAGGTTTATACTTCTGAAAAAGACCATTTAGAATTTCCTTTTCCAGTACGTTAACGAACTCAAAAGGGCCGGAGTTTTTAATGTCATAATCTGGTCTGCGGATATCACAGGCTACAACATTATCTTCCCCATAAGTTGTACGCAAGGCCGTAACCAGCTCGGTGCCGATCTGACCATTAGAACCTAATACTATTATTTTTTCAGTCATGTTTTTTTATGGACTTGGCAAAGTTAAAAAATTGCAACAAACCTGTTAAAAAAGTTATATTTACTTTACGACTCATCAGATCATTAACCAACAGACGGACAGGGTTGACAGAAGCTCGCTTATCAAATATCCAAAATACTAAAACTTCCCGATCAGAATATCTTTTTGTAGAACAGGATGTTATTAAAACAGATCTGTTTCAAAGTATTGCTCAACTCAATAATTACGTTAAGAAAGAACTGTTAAAATAAAAAAATGGTCTTTGCGTGTATCAGAAATAACTTAAAAACAGTAAGTAACAAATGCAATATAAATTTCAATAAATTGTGTATTTGGAACACTAACTACTTATTTTTTTCTTAATATTACAAAACGAAAGCACACTTAGAGCACCAAAATACTTAAACCGCCAAATATGGACAGAAGAGAAGCCGTGAAGAACATGGCCTTTTTAATGGGAGGCGCATTATCTGCGACGACTATAGGAGTATTCCTGGAAGGCTGTAATTCACCATCTACCAAAACCAATGGCAGCTTGTTTACCGAAGATCAACTCAAACTGATCACCGAGGTTGCTGACATTATTATTCCTACAACGGATACACCTGGGGCGAAGGCTGCCGGTGTCGGACCATTCATCGCCTTGATGATGAAAGATTGCTATCCTGAAGACGCTCAAAAGGCATTTGTAAAAGGCCTTGAAGACCTGGAAAAGCAATCTAAGAGTGAGTTCAGCAAATCATTTCTGGAAATCTCTGCAGAACAACGCCAGCAACTTCTTGGCAAGCTCAGAGATACAACTTTAGCTGAAACCAAAACCGAGCAGGAAGCGTTGGATAAACAGAAAGAAGCAGATCTGGAGAAACAAAAAACCAATCCTGAAAAAGCTAAATCACAAACGGAAAATGCAGGTATAATTTCAATTCTGCCTAAGGACAAACCGGCAACAGCACCACGTTTCTTTGCTATCATGAGGGACCTGACTCTGCTGGGTTATTTCACTTCCGAAATAGGTGCTACCAAAGCACTTGAATATGTTTACATCCCCGGCCGTTACGATGGCTGCGTGGATTTGAAACCGGGTCAAAGAGTTTATGCATCCTAATCCATTTATGAAATGAGCAATTTAAATACTAAAGCTACGGCTAATCATACTTATGATGCCATTGTTGTAGGTTCCGGAATAAGCGGAGGATGGGCAGCTAAGGAATTAACAGAAAAAGGTTTAAAAGTGTTATTGCTCGAAAGAGGAAGAAACATTGAACATATAAAAGATTATACCACGGCCATGAAAAAGCCATGGGAATTTGAACACAGGGGCAAAATTACTGAAGCTCAAAAGGAAACACACCCGGTCCAGAAAAGGGACTATCCATATACAGAATTCAATGAAAGCTTCTGGGTAAATGATCATGATTGTCCATATACCGAAGTAAAGCGTTTTGACTGGTACAGGGGATTTCATGTAGGTGGAAAATCTTTGATGTGGGGCAGGCAAAGCTACCGTTTCAGTGACCTCAACTTTGAAGACAATTTAAAAGATGGTCACGGTGTAGACTGGCCTATCCGGTATAAAGATTTGGCTCCATGGTATGACTATGTAGAGAAATTTGCCGGTATCAGCGGTTCGGTAGAGAATTGGCCTGCACTCCCTGACGGACAGTTCCTCCCTCCTATGGAAATGAACTGCGTGGAAAAAGACGTTAAAAAACGTATTGAAGATAAGTGGAAAAGGTCCAGGATTATGATCATGGGCCGTACGGCAAACCTGACCGTTCCTCATGGTGGCAGGGGTCAATGCCAGTACCGCAATCTCTGCAGCAGAGGATGTCCTTTTGGTGCTTACTTCAGCACACAATCTTCTACCCTCCCTGCCGCTGTTGCAACAGGGAACCTTACACTTCGCCCATTTTCACTGGTTAATACGATTATTTACGATAAGGAGACGCAAAAGGCAAAAGGAGTGGTCGTGATCGATTCCGAAACCAATGAGACCATTGAGTACTTTGCGAAAATCGTTTTCGTAAATGGCTCGACGCTTGGTTCGACCTTTTTATTATTAAACTCAACTTCCGCAGAACATCCCAACGGACTTGGAAACGGAAGCGGACAGCTGGGACATAACCTGATGGATCATCATTTCCGTTGCGGGGCTTCAGGCAGAGCAGAAGGATTTGACGATAAATATACTTATGGCCGCAGGGCAAATGGCATTTATATCCCAAGGTACCAGAATATGGGTGGTGAAAAACGCGATTATGTACGGGGATTTGGTTACCAGGGTGGTGCAAACCGGGGTAACTGGCATGCAGATGTTGCTGAAATGGCTTTTGGGTCTGAATTTAAAACCCAGATGACTACACCTGGCGCATGGACAATGGGATTGGGTGGATTCGGTGAGTCATTGCCTTATTACGAAAACCGGGTGTTTATAGATAAAAGTAAAAAAGACAAGTGGGGACAACCTGTTTTAGCGATCGACTGTGAATTTAAAGAAAACGAACAGAAAATGCGCGTGGACATGATGAATGATGCCGCAGAAATGCTGGAAGCATCAGGCATTAAGGATGTAAAAACCTATGACAATGGTTCTGCGCCAGGAATGGCCATACATGAAATGGGAACGGCCAGAATGGGCCATGACCCTAAAACATCTGTATTGAATAAGTGGAATCAGATGCATGAAGTGAAAAATGTATTTGTAACAGACGGATCATGCATGACCTCAGCGGCATGTCAGAATCCGTCACTGACATATATGGCTTTAACTGCAAGAGCTTGTGACTTTGCAGTAAGTGAATTAAAAAAAGGTAACATTTAACAAACGAATGAAGACTAGAAAAATCAGAATGGGCATGGTAGGCGGTGGTAAAGATGCATTTATCGGAGCTGTTCACCGCATTGCCGCAAACATCGACGGGCAAATAGAACTTTGCTGCGGAGCATTAAGTATCAATCCTGAAATTGCCAGGGAATCAGGCGAAATGCTGTTTCTTCCTGAAGACAGGATATACCTGACCTTTGAAGAAATGATCGAAAAGGAAAGTAAACTGCCAGCCGATAAACGTATCGATTTTGTAACCATCGTAACACCAAACTTTGCACACTTTGCACCGGCAATGCTGGCACTGGAGCACGGTTTTAACGTAGTTATTGAGAAACCGATAGCTTTATCTCTTGAAGAGGCCAAGCAACTTCAGCAGAAAGTGGAAGAAACCGGGCTGATCCTTTGTCTTACGCATACCTACTCAGGTTATCCAATGGTAAAGCAAGCCAGACAAATGGTGAAAGAAGGAAAATTGGGTGCAATCAGAAAAGTAATGGTTGAATATCCTCAGGGATGGCTCAGTACACTTACTGAAAGAGAAGGAAATGCACAGGCTGCATGGCGTACAGATCCTAAGAAAAGTGGAAAAAGTGGCTGTATGGGTGATATAGGTACACACGCTGCTCAATTGGCAGAGTATATTTCCGGCTTAAAGATCAGCAAACTTTGTGCAGATTTAAATATTGTTGTTACAGGCAGGGCACTGGATGATGATGGTAACGTTTTGCTGAAATTTGACAATGGAGCAAGCGGTGTGCTTTCTGCATCTCAGGTAGCTGCGGGTGAAGAAAATGCATTAAAAATCAGGGTATATGGTGAGAAAGGTGGCTTAGAATGGCACCAGCAGGAACCAAATACTTTATTGGTTAAATGGCTGAGTGAGCCGGCTCAGGTTTATCGTGCAGGACAGGCTTATTTATCTGACATTGCCAAACACAATTTACGTGTACCGGGCGGTCACCCGGAAGGTTATCTGGAGGCATTTGCAAATATCTATAGAAATTTTGCACTTACTGTCTCTGCTAAAATCCACGGGACCACTCCTACTGAGGCAATGCTTGACTTCCCGAGAGTTGAAGATGGTGTAAGAGGTATGGCATTTATCGACAACGTAGTGGCTTCCAGCCAATCCGATCAAAAATGGTTCGATTTTAAAATATAATCAGCATGACAACACTTAAAGGACCCGGAGTTTTTCTTGCCCAATTTATTGGTGATGAGGCTCCGTTTAATTCATTAGACGCGATATGCGAATGGGCGGCAGGCCTTGGATTCAAAGGAATCCAAATGCCTACACTTGATGCAAGATTCATCGATTTGCAAAAAGCTGCAGAAAGCAAAACTTATGCGGATGAACTGAAAGGTAAAATCGCATCTTACGGTTTAGAAATCACAGAATTATCTACTCACTTACAGGGACAACTGGTCGCTGTCCACCCGGCATATGATCTGGCATTTGATGCTTTTGCACCCGACAGTGTGAAGAACAATCCAAAAGCCAGGACTGAGTGGGCGGTACAGCAGATGAAATATGCTGCGCAGGCTTCCCAAAATCTGGGACTTAACGCACACGCCACATTTAGTGGTTCATTATTATGGCACATGTTCCACCCATGGCCTCAAAGACCTGCAGGTCTTGTAGAAGCAGGGTTTACTGAGCTGGCTAAACGCTGGTTGCCGATTTTGAACGAATTTGACAAATGTGGTGTTGATGTTTGTTATGAGATCCATCCGGGTGAAGACCTGTTTGACGGAGTTACTTATGAGATGTTCCTTGAAAAAGTAAACAATCACCCCCGTGCATGCCTGCTTTATGATCCATCTCACTTTGTACTTCAGCAACTGGATTACATCCAGTATATCGACTTCTATCATGAGCGGATCAAAGCTTTCCACGTGAAGGATTCCGAATTCAATCCTACAGGAAAACAAGGCGCATTCGGCGGCTACCAAAGCTGGGCAAACCGTGCCGGAAGGTATCGTTCTCCAGGTGACGGACAGGTTGATTTCGGAACCATATTCAGTAAACTGGCACAGTACGATTACAAAGGATGGGCAGTTATGGAATGGGAATGTTGCATTAAAGATGCCCAGGTAGGTGCGGCAGAAGGTGCAGAATTCATCAAAAAACATATCATCAAGGTAACTGAAAAAGCTTTTGATGATTTCGCAGCTTCTGGCGGCGATGATGATTTCAACAATAAGATTCTAGGTTTATAATTTATATCTACACACAAATGAAAAAGACGTTTTTTTTACTGGGTTGCCTCAGCATAGCTTTAGCATCCTGTCACAGCCCCGAAGAAAGAGCTGCCATGAAGGCCGCCGCTGATTCTGCAAAAGTAACTGAAAATGTAACGCCTCATACTGATGCTGAAAAACCAGCAGATACCATCAAGAAGCCGGCAGCAGATACGGTAGCAAAAGCGGCTGCCCCCACAACAGACGCGCCTGTTGTCACCGCAGTTCCGGTTGCACCGCCTAAACCTAAGGCTGAAATGGCCGGTGAAGGATTGGTTAAAAAGTCTGACTGCCTTGCTTGTCATAATGCGACAAAAAAGATCGTTGGACCGGCTTATTCGAGCGTAGCAGCAAAGTATGAAGCCAGCGACGCGAACATTGAAACACTTGCAGATAAAATCATCAATGGTGGTTCAGGTGTTTGGGGTGCAGTTCCTATGAGTCCGCACCCGGCAGTGAGCAAAGCTGACGCTATTGAAATGGTAAAATATATCCTTTCTCTAAAAAAATAAATGAAACCCAACCAAATTGAACCATGGAAGAAATAAAAAAAGAACCGAACGCTGCGTCCAGACGTGGCTTCTTAAAAACGAGTGCGGTTGCCGCCTCGGCGTTTATGATCGTTCCCCGCCACGTACTTGGTGGTAAAGGTTATCTTGCACCAAGCGACAGACTGATCGTTGCAGGTGTTGGAGCCGGTGGTAAAGGAGAATCTGATATTGCTGCTTTCGCAAAAAGCGGAAAAGCAGATATTGGATTCCTTTGCGATGTAGACGAAAGAAGAGCAGCCAACTCACGCAAGAATTTTCCAAAAGCAAAATTCTATAAGGACTGGAGAGAAATGTACGACAAGGAATCGAAAAACTTCGATGCTGTTTCCGTTTCTACACCAGACCACAACCACGCTATTATTACCTATCATGCCATGCAGCTGGGCAAACACGTCTATGTGCAGAAACCTTTAACACATGATATCTATGAAGCACGTTTGCTGACTGATGCGGCCAAAAAATACAAAGTAGTTACCCAAATGGGTAATCAGGGTGCTTCTAATGACGGAACACGTTTGATGTCTGAATGGTACGATGCTGATCTGATTGGTGATGTTCATACTGTATATTGCTGGACCAACAGACCGGTATGGCCTCAGGGCATTGCATGGCCGTCAGGAAAAGCAGAAATCCCTAAAGAACTGGACTGGGATCTTTGGCTGGGCACAGCTCCTCAAAAAGATTATGTAGATAAACTGGTACCTTTCAACTGGCGCGGATGGTGGGATTACGGAACAGGAGCACTTGGAGACATGGGCTGCCACCTGGTAGAAGCTCCGTTCAGGGTATTGGATATTCTGTACGCAAAAGATGTTCAGGCCAGCGTTGGAAGTGTTTATGTAGACGAATTCAAACAAGGGTACTTCCCAGAAAGCTGTCCTCCTTCAAGCCACATCACACTGACCTTCCCTAAGACCAAGAAGACCAAAGGTGACGTTACGCTGCATTGGATGGACGGTGGTATACAACCTGAAAGACCGGTAGAATTACTTCCTGGAGAAAACTGGGGTGGTGAAGACGGTAACGGAACATTGTTCATTGGTACCAAAGGAAAAATGTATGCCAGTACTTATTCTGATTCGCCGACCTTGCTGCCAAAAGAACGTACCAAGAGTGCAAAAGCACCTCAGAAATGGGCACGTGTACCGGGTGGTGCAGGTGGGCACTACGCACAATGGGTAGAGGGATGTATCGCAGGATATGGCAAGACTCAATTGAGTTCTTCTTTTGAAACTGCCGGACCACTTACTGAAGCCTTATTAATGGCCAACCTTGCGGTTCGCGGTCATGCGCTTAAAGGTGGAAAGATCAAATATCTATGGGACAATGCCAACATGAAAGTAACCAACTTTGATGAGGCCAACCAATTTGTGAAACGTCAGTACCGTGAAGGCTGGAAGTTGTAAATTCACACACAATCAAATCAAAGAATGAAAAAATATACTTTTTCTGCAATTGCCATAACTCTGTTACTGAGTTATGGCAATGCTAAAAGCCAGAACGGTTTCAAGAAGCTGATCGAAGGCAATACTACAAAGGGATGGCATACCTATGGCAAAGAAACGGCCAGTACAAAATGGACTGTTGAAAATGGCGTACTGTCTTTCAATCCTGAGGCCACCGGTGACGGCGGAGATTTGGTTACTGACAAGGCTTTCGGTAATTTCCATTTGAAAATTGACTGGAAGGTAGCCCCAAAATCCAATAGCGGAATTATCTTTTACGTACAGGACGATGCGGCAAAATATGAAGCCACTTACCTTACAGGGCCTGAAATGCAGGTACTGGACAATGATGGTCATCCTGACGGGAAGATCACCAAGCACAGGGCAGGTGATTTGTATGACCTGATCAAAAGCAGTTCAGAGCCGGTAAAACCTGTCGGTGAATGGAATACTGCTGAGATCATTTCCAACAAGGGTAGTCTTGAACTGAAATTAAACGGGGTAACCGTAGTAAAAACCACACTCTGGGATCAGAACTGGAAAGACATCATCTCAAAAAGCAAATTTGCTTCATGGGAAGGTTTCGGTGCATTTAAATCTGGAAAAATAGCCCTGCAGGACCATGGGGATAAAGTTTGGTACCGAAATATATTGATCAAAGAATTATAAAAGAAAGAGAGATAAAGAGAAAATGAATTTAAACAACCGCATCAAACTATCATTAATGATGTTCCTGGAGTTTTTTATCTGGGGCGCATGGTTTGTTACACTTGGTACCTTCCTTGGAAGTAATCTAAAAGCTACAGGTGCCGAGTCAGGCTCCGTATTTTCAACCCAGTCATGGGGTGCTATTATCGCACCATTTATAATCGGACTTATCGCCGACAGGTACTTCAATGCAGAAAAAATTCTGGGTATTTTGCATATCATAGGTGCTGTTTTAATGTACCAGATGTATAACGCATCCGATATTTCTACATTCTATCCTTATGTGCTGGGCTACATGATCCTGTTTATGCCAACCCTTGCATTAGTCAATTCAGTTTCATTTAACCAGATGAAAGATCCCGAAAAGGAGTTCTCCAACATCAGGGTATTTGGAACCATAGGATGGATCATTGCAGGACTCCTGATCAGCTTTGTATTTCACTGGGACTCCCCTGAAGGAATTTCTTCCGGAATGCTGAAGAATACTTTTCTTATGGCAGGTATAACCTCACTGATACTTGGTTTATTTAGCTTCACACTTCCTGCAACACCTCCAAAAGTGGCAAAAGGTGAAAAGATCAGCATTAATGATATCCTTGGTTTAGATGCACTTCGTTTATTAAAAGACAAAAATTTTGCTGTATTTTTCATCTCCTCGATTTTAATCTGTATCCCGCTTGCATTTTATTATCAAAATGCAGGTGTTTTCCTGGCTGATATAAAGGTGGCTAATCCAACAGGAAAAATGGCAATCGGACAAATATCAGAAGCTCTTTTCCTTCTGGCTATACCTGTTTTCTTTGTTAAATATGGTTTTAAAAAAACCATCCTGGTAGGTATGCTGGCCTGGGCAATCAGATATGTCCTGTTTGCTTACGGAAATGCAGACAACCTAAGCTTCATGCTGATCATAGGTATCGCTTTACATGGTGTTTGTTATGACTTCTTTTTCGTATCAGGACAGATTTATACCGACTCCAAGGCAGGGGAAAAATTCAAAAGTTCTGCGCAGGGCATGATCACTTTAGCTACTTATGGTGTTGGAATGCTGATCGGATTTAAAATTGCAGGTTTGATCACCGACATGTACAAGTCAGGGGAAGTAACCGATTGGAAAATGATCTGGTTGATTCCGGCCGGAATTGCCATCGCTGTATTCTTACTCTTTACACTTTTCTTTACTGAGAAAAAGAAAGTAACAATTGACCCAGTTTAACCGCACATAAAAAATGAAATCAGAACTAAGCAGAAGATCTGCACTGAAAAACATTGTTGCCGGAACTGCCGCTCTAGGCGTTTCGGGAGCTTTGCCGGCTTTTGCTTTCGAGCCTCAAAAATCAACTATGCTAAAAGGAAATGTGAACCACTCCGTTTGCCGCTGGTGTTTTGGAGATATCGATTTGGATACCTTGTGTATCGAAGCTAAAAAGATCGGCATCAAAGCAATCGATATTGTTGGACCTGCAGACTGGCCGACACTTAAAAAACACGGTCTGTATTCTTCCATGTGCAACGGTGCTGAGATCAGCATTGATAACGGATGGAATGAACCTCAGTATCACGAAGAACTGATCAAAAGGTATTCTGAAATGATCCCGAAGGTTGCCGAAGCCGGCTATACACAGCTGATCTGCTTTAGCGGTACCAAAAGAAACAAAGACAATGAAACCGGATGGAAAAACTGCGTGGAAGGGCTGAAAAAAGTCCTGCCTGTTGCAGAGAAATACAAAGTGACCCTGGTTATGGAATTACTGAACAGCAAGGTAGATCATAAAGATTACCAGTGCGACAATACTCCATGGGGTGTTGAGCTTTGCAAAAGACTGGGTTCTGATTACTTCAAACTGCTGTACGACATTTATCACATGCAGATTGATGAGGGCAATGTCATCGCTACCATCAAAGCCAATCACCAGTACTTTTCGCATTACCATACTGCAGGTGTACCCGGCAGGCATGAGCTGGACGAAAATCAGGAACTAAACTACCCGGCCATCATCAGAGCCATTGTAGAAACTGGTTTTAAGGGTTATCTGGCCCAGGAATTTATACCTAGAAACACCGATAAGATCAAGTCGCTGAGCGATGCGGTTAAACTTTGCGACGTATAATTATATTTAGCATGAACTCAAGAAGAATTTTTATCAAACAGGCTGCTGTAGCCGCCGCAGGCGCTGCACTGATTCCCGCTTTTGCCTGCTCACCAGCTGCAGCTGCTTCAAAAACTGTAGGACTTCAATTGTATACACTTAGAGAACTCCTTCCAAAGGATGTAAAAGGTGTTATTGAAAAAGTGGCTAAAGCCGGTTACAAAGAAGTTGAAACCTATGGCTATACTGCAGAAGCAGGATTTTGGGGACTGGATGCGAAATCATTTAAGTCTCTTTTAGATGCGAATGGTTTAAAAGCTCCCAGCGGACATTTTGGACTCGAAGAGTTCATCAAGACCGGTGATAAGGAAATACTAAAACCGCTTTTAGCCGGTGCTGCAGAACTGAACATGGAATATTTCACCTGCCCTTACCTGCCTGAAGAACTGAGGCCGGACCTCGAAGGCTTTAAGAAAGTGGCCGGCAGATTAAACGAAGCCGCAGAGCTGGCCAAACAGACCGGTTTGCAAATGGCCTACCACAACCACGATTTCGAATTTGTGAAATACGGAGATACTACCGGATATGACATTCTCCTCCAGGAAACCAATAAAGACCTCATCCAGTTTGAGATGGACTTATATTGGGTAGTACGGTCAGGGAATGATCCTAAAGCTTTGTTTGACAAACATCCGGGCCGTTTTGTGATGTGGCATGTAAAAGATATGGATAAGACCAATAACACCATTAATACAGAGGTTGGAAATGGCAAAATTGACTTTAAGAGCATTTATAAACACGCCAAACAGGCGGGGCTCAAACATTTGATCGTGGAGCAGGAGAACTTTTCAATAGATCCTTTTGTAAGTATCAAAAAGAGCTTTGATTATGTAAATCACGAACTCGTTTAAGACGACAGATCTTAACAAAAAGGGAGGTGGTTTGCATAAAGCCACTTCCCTTTTTTGTTTATAATAAGGGGATTAGATAAAGAATATTAGAAAAAATCCGCATCTTTGCGCCACTTATTACCATAGATCATAAACCATTAATAATTAAAAACAAGTAAATAAACAATTAGAAAAACCATGAAAATTGCAGTAGTAGGTGCTACCGGACTGGTAGGTACCGTAATGTTAAAAGTGTTAGAAGAGCGTAACTTCCCGTTGACTGAATTGATCCCTGTAGCCTCAGAAAAGAGTGTTGGTAAGGAAATCACATTCAAGGGTAAGAAGTATGCTGTTGTAAGCATGGATACTGCAATCTCAATGAGACCTGATATTGCATTATTTTCTGCAGGTGGCAGTACCTCTCTGAAGGAAGCTCCGCGCTTTGCTGAAGCAGGTACCACAGTGATTGACAATTCTTCGGCCTGGCGTATGGATGTGACCAAGAAACTGGTAGTTCCTGAAGTGAATGCTGATGTATTAACCAAAGAGGATAAGATCATTGCCAATCCCAACTGTTCTACCATTCAGATGGTCGTGGCTTTAAAACCATTGCATGATAAATATAAAATCAAACGGGTAGTGGTTTCCACTTATCAGTCTGTAACCGGCACCGGAGTAAAAGCTGTAGAGCAACTGATGAACGAACGCAAGGGCATTACAGACGGCCCTATGGCTTATGCCTACCCTATCGACCTGAACGTAATTCCTCAGATCGATGTTTTTACAGAGAACGGCTACACGAAGGAAGAAATGAAGATGATCCTTGAAACCCAAAAAATAATGGGCGATAACAGCATCAGAGTTACGGCCACTACAGTTCGGATCCCTGTTATAGGCGGGCACTCGGAGTCGGTAAACATTGAGTTTGAGAAGGATTTTGAACTTGCTGACGTAACTTCTCTTCTTACTGAAACCGAAGGTATAATTGTAGTAGATGACATTGCCAACCTGAAATACCCTATGCCTAAAGATGCCCATGAAAAAGATGAAGTATTTGTAGGAAGGATCAGACGTGATGAGTCATTGCCAAACACTTTAAATATGTGGATAGTAGCCGACAATTTACGTAAAGGTGCGGCTACCAATGCAGTTCAGATTGCTGAATACCTGGTAAAAAAAGAACTGATATAAAATTATATCCTTAATAAACGTTATTGTGATGCAGACTGGCCACCGCCAGCTCTGCATCACTTTTTTTAAGCTTGTATGTTAAAAAGATTTCTTCTGATACTGTTTATGCTGTCTGTTTGTGTTTTGGACAGAACAGCTTCTGCACAACCACCGGTTAAAAGGCTGGAACAGGCTTTCAATTCCCTGCTGGAAGACCCTCAGGCAAAGTATGCCATCACTTCATTGTGTGTCCTGGACGCAAATACAGGGCAAACCCTCTATGCAAAAAATGAGAACATTGGCGTTGCCACTGCTTCAACTCTTAAAACCATCACTTCGGCTACTGCCCTCGCTCTGCTTGGCAAAGATTTTCAATACCAGACCACATTAGCTTACAGCGGAAACCTTGACGGGCAGGGAGTCCTTCACGGCAGTGTGATCATCTTGGGCGGAGGTGATCCTACTCTGGGCTCCTGGCGTTATGAAACTTCCAAAGAAGGATATATTCTAAATCAATGGGTATCAGCCATAAAGCAGGCAGGCATCAAAAAAATAACAGGAAATGTTATTGGTGATGACAGCTTATGGGGCACGCAGACTACCCCTGAAGGATGGGTTTGGCAGGATATCGGGAACTATTACGGAGCCGGAGCCTCTGCCCTGAGCTGGCGGGAAAATCAGTTTGACCTGCATCTGAAAGCAAGCCAGTCAAACAGCAGCGTATCGATTCTCAAAGCAGTACCTCAAATGCCGTATATCAAGCTGATCAATGAAATGAAGGCTGGTGCAGAGGGTACGGGCGACCGGGTTTATGCATTTCTTCCACCTCTTGCCAATATTGCTTATCTGAGAGGAACATGGGCGCTGGGCATTTCTAAATCAGGCATATCAGTAGCCTTACCCGACCCTGCTTATGATGCCGCATTCCGGCTGCAGGATACACTTCAGCGCATTGGCATTCCGGCATCAGTATCACCAACTACTACCCGTCAACTCAAAGCAGATCAGCAGGCTTTACCAAAGATCAGTCAGAAACTCAGTACCATCAGTTCACCCGCTTTAAGTCAGATCATTTACTGGTTCAACAAAAAAAGTGTAAACCTCTATGGCGAGCACCTGCTCAAAACCCTTGCTGAAAAATCAGGAAAAGAAGGGACAACCAAAAATGGAGCGTCTGTAGTCATCAATTACTGGGCAGGCAGAGGCATCGATAGAAATGCACTCAACATCATCGATGGAAGTGGTCTGTCACCCGGGACAAGGGTTACTGCCGCAGCAATGGCCAGCATACTTTTTCAGGTCCAAAAAGAAAGCTGGTTTCCGGTCTACTACGATTCATTACCCGAGAACAATGGCATGAAACTCAAAAGTGGAACTATAAATGATGTTTCTGCATTTGCAGGCTACTATACAGATTCCTCAGGCAGGAAATACGTCATTGTAATCAATATTAACAATTACTCCGGCTCTGGTATCAACAAAAAGCTGTTTAAAGTATTGGATGCATTAAAATAAGCTGAAACAAATCGATAAATTGCAAGAGTTATCATCACATCGTCAATAAGCATTCATTACTTATGAAAAAGAATTTCCTGCTACTTCTCATTAGTCTTTCAAGCTGTGCAGTCTTCAGCCAAAACACGACCTCTGAATCTTCTGCGGCAGTACAAAACCGTACTGATCTCAACAACTCGTCTGAAGTAGCCATCATACCGGAACCTGTTTCCATTACAAAAGGAGAAGGTTATTTCTTATTGCCCTCCAATGTAGTCATTCAATCACCGGCTCTGCCTGAGCTGAACCAAACCATTGCATTTTTGCAGGAAAGACTTTCCACGCCAACAGGAAGCTATATCTCAAACGTAAATGCACCTACCGCAAATGCTAACATTAAGCTGATCCTGAATGAGAAGCCACATCACCTGTTGGGCAATGAGGGTTATCAGCTGTCAATTACCCCAAACTTCATTACCATAAAAGCCAATAAACCCGCCGGACTTTTTTATGGTGTACAAAGCCTGATGCAGTTGTTTCCAAAGGAAATAGAAAGTAAAGAAGCGGTTACGGGCGTAGAATGGAAAGCAGCTTGTATAGAAGTGATGGATTATCCGAAACTGGGCTGGAGAGGTTTAATGTTTGATGTATCCCGTCATTTTTTTACCAAAGCCGAAGTGAAGCAGTACATTGATGCCATGGTGCGTTACAAATTCAATCTTCTGCACCTGCACCTTACTGACGATGAAGGCTGGAGAATAGAAATCAAGGGACTGCCTAAACTGACTGAAGTGGGAGCCTGGAGTGTAAAGAAAATAGGCGAATTTGGCAATTTTACTCCACCTGCAGCTGATGAACCACGCAACTATGGAGGCTTCTATACTCAGGACGACATCAAAGAACTGGTCGCCTACGCAAAAGAAAGGTTTGTAAACATTATGCCTGAAATTGACGTACCCGGCCATAGCCTTGCGGCAATCGCTTCTTATCCTGAATTATCCTGCACACCGGGAGCAGAGAACTACCGTGTCCGTTCAGGTGAGCAGATTATGGACTGGTCCAGAGGAGCCCCTCCTATTGCCCTGGTAGACAATACGCTTTGCCCGGCAAACGAAAAAGTATACAGCTTCCTTGACACCGTAATTACACAGGTAGCGGCACTGTTTCCATTTGAATATATCCATATGGGGGGCGATGAGGCGCCAATAAACTTCTGGCAAAAGAACGATGCCATCAAGGCACTGATGCAGAAAGAAGGTCTAAAGAATATGCATCAGGTACAGGGCTATTTTGAGAAACGCGTACAGAAAATCGTCGAATCCAAAGGAAAAAAATTCATGGGATGGGATGAGATACTGGAAGGCGAGATGTCACCTGATGCCGCTGTGATGAGCTGGAGAGGAACCAAATATGGCATCGAAGCTGCGAAGAAAAAACACCAGGTGGTCATGAGCCCTACAACTTTTGCTTATCTGGATTACATGCAGGCCGACGCCATTACAGAGCCAAGAGTGTACGCCTCATTAAGGCTGAGTAAATCGTATGAGTTTGAGCCTATCCCTGCCGGTATCGATCCAAAATACATCAAAGGCGGACAAGCCAATCTATGGACGGAGCAGGTTTACAACATCCGTCAGGCAGAATACATGACCTGGCCCAGAGGTATGGCCATTGCAGAATCCGTCTGGTCACCGGCGGAAAAGAAAAACTGGCCGGGTTTCTTCAGTAAGGTGGAGCAACACTTCAAAAGGCTGGATATCGCAGAAACCAAGTATGCACCCAGCGTTTACGATCCAATATTTACCATTAGCCGTTCCGCAGACAAACAGCTGCTGATCGAGCTCAGTACTGAAGTGGAAGGACTTGACATCTATTATAGTTTTGACAATTCCTTCCCCGATCGCTTTTATCCAAAATACACAGAGAAAATCACTGCTCCCAAAGACGCAGCAGTTTTAAAGGTAGTTACCTATAAGGGTAAAATTCAGGTTGGCCGGATGATGAACATGCCCGTAGAGGAACTGAATAAAAGATCCTCGAAAAAATAACATTGAGATACTTCATACACATAGGCTATAATGGGCTTCACTATAAAGGCTGGCAAAAGCAGCCAGGAGTCCTCAATGTTCAGGGCGTAGTAGAACGGGCACTCTCGCAAACACTCAAAACACAGGTATTCGTCATCGGCTGCGGTCGCACAGATGCACATGTTCACGCCAGTCAGTTCTTCTTCCACATGGATATTGAGCAGGAATGGGATTTTGACTTGCTGTTCAGGCTCAACAAACTCTTACCTCATAACATTGCCGTATTTGACATCATTCCGGTTGAAGCCCATCGCCATGCCCGTTTCGATGCAGTACTCAGATCTTATGATTATTATCTGCACACGTATAAAAATCCCTTTTTGCATGGGCTGAGCTCTTTTTACCTGCTCAGAGAACTGGATTTTGATAAAATGAAACAGGCTGCTGCCCTATTGCCCAAATACAAAGATTACCGGGCATTTTGCACCAGCCCTGATAAATACGAACACACCGTGTGCAATGTCATGTCCGCCAGATTGCTGGTAGACGCCAACGGCGATAAAATGCGCTTTCAGATCTCATCCAACCGGTTCCTGAGCAAGATGATCAGGATCATTATGGGTCAGCTGCTTAAAATAGGAAGAGGTGTACTCAGCGTGGATGAATTTGAATATTACCTGGCCAGTAAAACTACCCCGGAACTCATTACACCTGCACATCCGGAAGGGCTTTACCTGTCAAAAGTCAGCTACCCTTTCCTCAATTTACCTCCCCGTACAGATTTTGCCGCCCCCTTCATAATTACCTGATCATTAATATTTTGCTATTGATAATACCGTTAGAAATAACTAAATTTAATAGACCAATATAAATAAGGAGGCATTATCATGACTGTTATCCAAAAAATTGAGCACTGGGGCGATCTTCATCACGCCAAATGGCTCGACATCATCCGCATCTTTCTGGGTATTCTGATTTTTAGCAAAGGCATTGCTATCGTCAGCAATACCGCGGCACTGCAGGATCTGCTCCTGCAAAACAACGTATTCGGCTTTTCAGGTATGATGGCTAGCGTCGCCCTACACATCGTTGGCTTTGTACATCTGGTAGGCGGAATATTGATCGCCATTGGCCTGGTTACCCGCTTCGCGGTGGTCATCCAGATCCCCATCCTGCTTTGCGCAGTGTTATTCGTCAACCTGAGCCATGGTTTTTCTGTATTGAATTCAGAACTTTGGTTATCGCTGATCGTATTGTTACTCCTTGTCCTTTTTTGGGTAGTGGGTTCAGGTCCGTACTCCGCGGATCAGAGCATGAAGAAAAGGTCCAATATATACAGGTAGAGATAAATTAGTGTGCTAAAGGCAGAACAGCAATAAGATCATCTGCCGTAAGGCTGATGCCATCAATTTTTAATGATGCGCTATCGTAAAAGTCTGCTCTTTCCGCCAGTTTACCTTCTATAAAAGCGATCATCTGTGCTTCGTTAAGATCTTTTAAAAGTGGTCTTTTTTCTTTGCCGCTTTCCAGTCTTTTCGCCAGCGCCAAAGGTGTCATCTCAATATATACCGTCAGGCCATTACTGTTCATCCAGTCCATATTGTCAAAAAAACAAGGTGCTCCGCCACCTGTTGCCACAATACAATCCGGCGGATAGTTAAATTCCCTGAGCAATTTACTTTCCTGTTTTCTGAAGGCCTCCTCTCCATGAGCAGCGAAGTAGCTCCCAACAGTGCCTTCCGTATACCTTTCGAATTCATGATCCAGATCAATAAAGTCATACCCCAGCTTTTTCGCCAGTTTCTTACCCATTGTGCTTTTTCCGCAACCCATAAACCCGATTAGAAATACTTTCATCATTTAAGCCAGTTTTACCCTTGGATCAACAAGAGCATACAATACATCCACTAAAATATTAATTATTACAAATATAAGGGCTATAAACAATATAGAACCCATTACCACAGGAAAATCGGACATTTCCAGAGCGGTCACCGTAGTCCTGCCCAGTCCGTTATATCCAAAGATGTATTCTACAAAAAAAGAACCAGCCAGTAAAGAGGCAAACCAGCCTGAAATGGCTGTGATCACCGGGTTCAGTGCATTTCTCAGCGCATGTTTATAAATGATTGTATTTCTGCTTAACCCTTTCGCTCTCGCGGTACGAATGTAATCCTGTGCCAGCACATCGAGCATTGCACTTCTGGTTAGCTGTACAATAATGGCGAGCGGTCTCAATCCAAGGGTCACCATAGGCAGCCACAAATTCTTCCAGCTCATCACTTCACCCTTAAAAGGGTCATAACTATACAGACTTCCCGACATGTTTAATCCCGTATAATCACTCAGCACAAAACCAAACAACCAGGCAATAATAATCCCCGCAAAGAAGGAAGGAGCTGAAATGCCCAGTATGGCAACTGCATTAGCACTCTTATCTATCCAGGTATCTTTATTAACTGCAGAAAGCACGCCAAGGAACACACCTATGATCGTTGCAAAGATCATCGCCGTCAGCGCCAGTATAAACGTATTAGGAACTGTTTCCATCAGAATAGTCATCACATCCCGTTTCGTTTGATAAGAGCGTCTTAAATACGGCCATTTCAAAGCCAGGACATCACCACCCAGAGTCAAAAGACTAACATAATGATATTTATCCCTGTTTTCTAAAGTATTGTCATGCAGGCTAACCGGAGATAAATCATTCAGATAAAGAAAAAACTGTACAGGTCTGGATCTGTCCAGACCAAACTCCTTACGCACAGCCTCCAGTGACTGCACATCTGAGCGCTGTCCGAGGGTCATTCTCGCCGGATCACCGGGCAAAATATTAAACAATATAAACACCACCACAATCACACCTGCCATTACCGCAAATCCATATAAAAATTTCTTCAGGGCATAGCGCAGCATATGGTGTTGTTATTTAGCGAAATAGGTTTTAGAAAGCTCATCAAAAGACGGAACAGAATTGTAGTGCCATTTATTAATGATCACGCCGTTCTTCAGTAACAGAACACCCGGACTTGCCCGAACCATGCTCTTCAGCGGAACCGCATCAGCATAGAACACTTCCATAAACAGTTTCATTTTCTTGCTGTATGCATCTGCATTCTGTGCAGAAGTTGAGGTAAGCAAAACTGTTCTGATGTTAAACTGTTCGGCAGCATTCAATGCAATTGCATTTATTTTGCCCATCCCATCTTCATCAGCAGCAGTCAGGTCATAAGACACCACCAAAAGAGTATAATACGGATTCTCTATCAGTTCTTTAGTATAATCAGTTCCTGAAGCATCTGTAATCAGCAGATCTTTAATCTTTGCCTCATATCCCTTCTTTACCAGTTTACTTTCCGGTGTGCCTACAATCTCCCAGTTTTCATCCTTCCAAATTTCCGTTTTCAAATAATCCTTATCATTCATGGTCTTCTCCTCACCAGTCGATTTATTTTTCAGATTATATACGATAGAATATTCATCAGGCTTTGCTCCCGGAGGAATTCGCATCAGTTCAGGAATATTAGCACCCACCTTATACGGCAGAAAGTCCAGGATCGGCAGTCTGCTATAAGTATACTGACTAAACATCAGTGAAAAAATAAGCACAAGTGCAAACCATGCACTTTGCCAGCCCACATGACTGGTTACCGGTCTGATGCTCTCTTTATGAATAAACAGGTACACGATCATGATCAGCAATACAATATCCTTGGAAAAAGATTGCCATGGCGTCAGCGGAATCGCATCACCGAAGCATCCGCAGGAAGTAACCACCTTAAAAAACGCAGATGCAAATGTGAGTATAGTAAAGAAAATGATCACGATCAGCAAACCTGCGGTCACCTGTTTCCTCCAGAAACCAAATAACAGCAAAGCACCGAGCACAATCTCGAATACACACAACAAAATGGCTATTCCGGTAGCCATACTGCTAAAAAATGGCATATGAAATACTTCAAAATATTCTTCCAGCTTATAGCCAAAACCCAAGGGATCATTTGCCTTAATCAGCCCTGAAAAGATAAACAGGATACCCACAAAGCCCCTGCAAAAATTTAGTAAAGTGTTTTTCATGATTTTACACCCAGTTTAATCAACGCAAAAACCGCATAATTCAACATGTCCTGATAGTTGGCACTTACCCCTTCAGAAGCGAGTGTCTTTCCCAGATTATCTTCAATCTGTTTCACCCTGAATATCTTCATCAGGATAAGATCTGTCAGTGAGCTGATACGCATGTCCCTCCAGGCCTCACCATAGTCGTGATTCTTTGCAAACATCAGTTCCTTTGTAGTGGTTACATATAAATCGAACAGACCTTCTACCCTCTGAATTTCCAGCTCACCGGGATCGTCAGCACTCAGTTCCAGCTGCATCATGGCAATTACACAATAGTTCACAATACCAATGTATTCTGAAGTAATGTCCTCACCCACTCTGGAGACCTTTTTTTCTTCGAGTGTCCGGATCCGCTGAGCCTTGATAAAGATCTGATCTGTGATAGAAGCAGGTCTTAGTATCCTCCAGGCTGTTCCGTAGTCATTGGTTTTTTTTAAAAAAAGCGCTTTACATACCGCTATTACTGAATCGTATTCTTGGGAAGTGTTTGTTGCCAAAGCAATAAAATATTAAGTTTAAGCCAGTTTTGTCAGATACCTACCTCGCTAAAAATGCAGTGCTCTTTATATTTTCAACTACACTTATGAATGCTCCGCAGTTTTATTAAGTTTGTATACAAACAATGGCTAAAGATACATTTTTAAACACAAAACGCACACTTAACGTCGGGGGTAAACTGGTAGATCTTACCCTTCCCCGCGTAATGGGTATCCTGAACATTACTCCGGACTCCTTTTACAGTGACAGCCGGATCAGTTCCACAGATGAGGCACTGTCTAAAGCCGAAGCCTTTATGAATGAAGGGGCCACCTTTATAGATATCGGAGCCTATTCTTCACGGCCGGGAGCGGAAAATGTAACCGCTGAAGAAGAATTAAAAAGACTGATCCCTGTGATCAGTGCCATCACAAAAAAGTTACCTGAAGCCTTGATTTCCATAGACACTTTCAGGGCCGTGGTAGCACATGAAGCCATTGGCGCGGGGGCTCATATGATCAATGATATTTCTGCCGGTGAGCTGGATAAAGAAATGTTTACCACCATGGCCTCCCTGCAGGTACCCTATATCATCATGCACATGAAAGGTACACCTCAAACCATGCAGCAGGAAGCCAGTTATCAAAACCTGTCCCTTGAACTCATCACTTATTTTTCCGAAAAAATTGCCCGCTTAAGAAAGCTGGGACTCCATGACATCATCATCGATCCCGGCTTTGGCTTTGCAAAAACGACAGATCATAACTATGAACTCATGCAGCAATTAGAAGCCCTCCATATATTCGGGCTTCCGGTGTTAACCGGCATTTCGAGAAAAACCATGATCTATAAATTACTCGATACCGAGGCTAAACATGCCCTTAACGGCACCACTGTACTCAATACTGTAGCCTTGCTGAAAGGATCATCCATTCTGCGCGTTCATGATGTAAAGGAAGCAGCCGAATGCATCACCTTAATAGAAAAACTACGGCAAAAATAATAATACCTAACTTGGCACTAATGAAAGGCTTGGATTTCGATTTTCTAAAATTAACCATCACAGATTCTGTAGACATTATTCTGGTTGCCCTGCTGATTTATTATATCTATAACCTGATCAAAAACACCATTGCCGTAAATCTTTTCCTGGGCATGGTCATTATTCTGGTGATTCACTGGATAGTAGACGCACTGCACATGAGCCTGTTGTCTACCATCATCAACCAATTTATGAGTGTGGGTATTATTGCCCTTATCATCATATTCCAGCCAGAGATCCGACGTTTCCTCCTGCTGATTGGTAAAAACACCTTTTTACAACAAAATAAAGCCTGGTGGGGATATTTATTAGGCAGTAAGAATATAGAACGGGACAACCTGATCCGCATCAAACCCATTATAGATGCCTGCAAAAGCATGAAAAAATCCAGAACCGGTGCACTAATGGTTTTCGTAAAATTTTACGACGACCAGTTTTTTGCCAACAGCTGCGAATTAATTGATTCAAAAATCTCCAAGCGTCTTCTGGAAAGTATCTTTCAAAAATACAGTCCGCTGCACGACGGAGCAGTTGTCATCTCTGAAAACAAGATCAAAAGTGCCAGTTGCATATTGCCCCTGACCGACAATGATAAACTCCCGCCTCAATTTGGCCTGCGCCACAGGGCAGGAATCGGTGTATCCGAAACTACTGATGCAGTTGCCGTCATTATTTCTGAAGAAACAGGAGAAATTGCCTATGCCAAGCAAGGCAGGGTACGGATGAATGTTTCTTTCGGTGAACTGGAAAAACTACTGAATAAAGATTTTTAATCTAAGCAGCAAACACTTCAGGTCCCAGGATATTAGAATTTGCAATAACTCTTTGCTGCAGGATCTTTCGTGCCCTTGCCACATGTGCTTTCGAGCAGGTCTCAGAAATGTCCAGTTTATTTGCGATTTCTCTATGAGAATATCCTTCCAGCGCATGCATATTAAACGCCACCCGGTAATGAGCCGGAAGTGCCTGCAGCGCCTGCACCAGGTAATCTATATCGCATCTGTTGTGCTGATGGGTGGAATAACCGGAAATAAAATGTTCCTCAAAACTAACCGTACTGATCTTCCTTTGTTTCCTGCGGTAATTGGAAAGTGCCACATTAACAACAACGCTTCTGATCCAGCCTTCAAATGAACCCGCTCCGTTATAACTGTTTATTTTGGTAAACACATTGGTAAAGCCCATCATCAGGATATCCTCCGCTTCCATGTAATCAGTTGCATAGCGCAGACATACTCCAAACATTCTATTTGAAAACGCATTATAGATCAGCTCCTGAGCCTTTCTGTCACCCGTTTTGCACCTGTCTATCACTGCAGCACAAATGTCATTCTTGTTGATGGTTGCCATGGGATTGTCTGTTTATTTCCAATGGTAAAAATACCACTCAGCAACAACCACATCAATCACATATTCGGGGGGTTTTACCCTAGAATAGTTTAGTCTTCAGAGCTTTAGCTACAGCTTCACTTTTAGAATTCACCTGAAGTTTATCATATACATTTTTAATATGTGACCTTACCGTATCCAGCGAAATGAACAGCTCCGAAGCGACCATTTTATAGCTGTATCCATTCACCAGAAGCTTAAGTACATCCAGCTCTCTTGCTGAAAGATCGAAATTTGCCGTAGGATCCGCATGGTTCAACTTAAACATATTCAATACCTGTGTTGCAATGGAAGATGTCATCGGAGCCCCTCCATCTATAACATCATTAATATATTCCAATAACCTTGCAGGCGGTGTTTTCTTAAGCAAATAGCCATTAGCTCCGCTTCTGATCGCCTCAAAAACATTATTATTGTCATCAAAAACAGTAAGCATCAACACTTTAACATCCGAATTAAAAACCCGGATTCGTTTTAATCCTTCTATCCCGTTAACTCGTGGCATGTCAATATCCATCAGTATGACATGCGGATTCAGACGCGACACCTGTTCTTCGACCTGATTACAATCTTCAAATGCACCCAAAAGCTCAAAACCATAGGTCCCCGAAATCAAAATACCAAGACCTTCTCTCAGCTGCTTGTTATCCTCATAGATTACTACCCTCACCATATCACATATTTATGTTATGAAACCCTGTTTAGAACTAATTTAATGACTATTGATGTCCCCTGCCCTACTAAAGATGAAATTTCAAATTTACCCTTCAGCAACTCTATTCTCTGCTTCATGTTACTCAATCCGTTGCCTTTCGTTGCATCAGCAAGTACCATGCCCTTCCCATCATCTGTAATCCGCAGATCAAGAACCCCTGACTTAATGGACAACTTAATCTGCACCCTTTTAGCATCCGCATACTTGGCTATATTGTTAATGGCTTCTTTATAGGCCAGGAAAAGATTTCTGCGGCACTCCATATTTAATTTAACATAATTGATGGAGTTATCGACCTCAAAAGAACAATCAACACCCCTGCTTTCCAAAACAGAAACCACATATTCTCTCATACGGGCAACTATCTTGATCAGATGGTCATTATCAGGTTTGATGCTCCATACAATATCATCCATAGCCTGCATCATTTCCGAACTGTTCCTGCTGATCTTTGACAAATAATCATTGGCCACAGATGGTTCAAGGTGCAATTTATAAGCAGCCATTTCACTAAGAATATTTATAGAGGTCAATGTAGACCCGACATCATCATGCAAGTCCCTGGCCACGTTTTCCCGCAGGTGCTGTACGGCCAGTATACGGTTGATCCGAAGCCGGTAGATCACATACAACGGCAGCATACCAACGGCAATCATAAGCAGCATAAACCACCAGGTCTGCCAGTATGCCGGATTGACAGATATGGGAAATCTGGTAACAGCTGGGGAAGAAACACCTTCCGAATTGAGACATTTGACCATAAATATATATTTCCCGGGAGGTAAAGCCACAAAAGATGCTGTTAAGTTCTTATCCGCACGAATCCATGTGGTATCAGCTCCAATCATCCTGTAATAGTATTTATAGTTGTCATCTGTATCAAAATTGAAAGAGGAAAAAGAGATACTTACAGAGTTCTGGTTATGATCAAGCTTTAACTCTCCTTCCCTGTATACAGAATCCAGCGGCAAATACCTGTTAAAAAGACGGAAATCTGTTATTGCAACGTTATAAGGTCTTTTGTGCTCTTTTATTTTCAGGGGATCAAAGATCAGAAAGGAATTAGACCCTGTAAACAGCAGTTTACCATCATGAAGCTTTGTACTGTTAGTCAGAACATTCCATTCATTTGTAGTTTTCACCAGTCCTTCCTTTCCCTCAAAGCTATTTGTTTTAAGATCATAGTTGAACAATCCGCCATTGGTACTTAACCACAATTTTTCTTCTTTATCCAATTGCAGCGAATACACGATAAAACTGGGCAAACCATTATTGCCATTACAGGAAGTCTGCTTACCCGTTCTGGTATTGATGAAGTCCAGACTTCCCGTACAGGCAAGCGCAAATAAACTGGGACTCACCTCAAGAATATCATTGACCGGATTATTATCAGCATAAAAAGAATCCTTGTCTCCGCTCGAATAGCGCTTAATGATCCTGCCTGTTTGAGGGTCGATCACAAAAACCCCTTTATTTTCCGTACCGATCCATAATAGCCCGGTACTTGCCAGCAGCATTTTATTTATTCCCGAACCCAGATAAAGCTTTAGTTCGAAACGATTGCCATTATGCACAATGATCCTGCCTCCGGAAGTGCCAGACCAAATCTGCCCGATATTGTCCGTAATGATATGCTGGATGTTTTCCCCTGAAAAGCAGGGATCGTTAAAATAGTCTGTTTTTTTTGTCAGTTCATTAAACCTGATCATACGGCCCGACTGACAGGCATACCAAATCTCATGCCCCCCCTTCTTTTTCAGTACATCCCACACATGGGTGTACAGCGAATCTGCCCTAACCTCCTGATTAGAAAACACTATTTTATTCCAGCTGGCTTTTGTAAAATCAAGTGAATCGTTGTAAACGATATCCATTGTTCCCTTTCCCCTGCTGCTGATGGTAATTTTACCATCTTCAAATTCATTTACACTGGTGATCGGATAATTGTGAAGCTGAGGAGCATAACCATGCCGGATATGATTGTCCTGCATCCTGGCTTTATAAAGGCCGTTATCAGAAGCAATCCAGATGTTCCGGTCCCTGTCCTCATAAACCTGGTGTACACTGTTGTACTGTATCCCATAATAGTCCACAAAATTATGTCCGGCCATCATAAACTCCTGATAGGTGCTATCATAGAAATTTAATAATCCTGCGCCATATACCCATGTTCTTTTTCCGGCACCCGCAAATCCCTTAAGCGTAAAATCAGAAGAAGATGTATTTCTCACCAGGGATTTTAAGGCTATCCTTTTCGATTTAAAACTATACAAAAACATCTTTACAGAAAACTTATCCTGGCGTACCAGCCAGACTCCTTCTTTAGCCCAAAAGCAGGAAGAGTATCCTTTAAGTCCTCCGGCCATTTCCAGAAATCCAATCTTTAAAGGGTTATTTTTTTTATCATAAAAGCGTTTTGAGCGCGGATCATAAATGCCGAATCCTTCATAACCACTAACATAATGAAACCCGGTAGCAGGATCAGTTGTCACATAGGTAACGTTTATGCTCCCGGGGATATCAATTACAGCCGGATTCCGTTCGAAAGTATTGTTATGGGCATTGTAGACCAGAATAGCCTTTCCTGGTACAATTAACATCATATGACCTTTGCCATCGTCAGCAAGCTTACCAAGATCTGAAGATTCTGCCCCATCCGGATAAGCTATATTCGCTTTGGTAAACGACATTCTGCCGATATCAAACCGGCCAAAATAATTACCCATCCTAAGCCATACCACGCCCGTACCGGACTCCAGTATTTGTCTGACGGGAAGTGCCGGCAGATAACTTTTCTTCCGGTCCCTGTTGGCCGGGATAAACGTATTCCCGTCATATCGCTGCAGCCCGTTCTCGGTCCCAACCCAAAGGTATCCATTTTTAGATTGCCATACGCTGAGCACAAAATTAGAGGACAAGCCATCATTCAGAGAGAGCCTGCTGAATGTAACTTCCTGTGCTTTCAGACCGGACATGAGTAAAAAGCCGACCAGGATAAAACCGATCAGCTTTTTAAAAGCCATATGTAGATGTATGCAAATAACCTTTTCTCCAGATACTATAACTGCAAAATTGGTGTTTTATGCACATTTGCGCAACCACATATTGATGTGATATTCTTGCTCAGGGATTGATCAGAATAGTGATCTGTCTGGAGGCAGACGTTTTGCCCCCCTTTTTAGCTACTAAAGTAATGGGATGACGTCCTGCGTTAGTAAATTTAACTACCGGATGCTCCTCTGTAGATTGGGGAGGTCCATTCGGACCAAACGTCCACAAATAGCTGTCACTGTTGGTCGATCTGTTTACCAGCTGGATATCTTCATTCACAGTATATGGAAAGGGGTGGTAATTCAGTGCAAAACTTGCAACAGGGTCCTGGTTAGCACTAACAACAATCTTTTCTTCATACACAGCCGAACGTTTAGCACCTTTTATCGCAATTAATTTTATGGCATACTCCCCTGCCTGGTTAAAAGTCACATTTTGCGGAGTTTTCTGTGAGCTAAGTACACCATTAATATCCCATTCATAACTATCGGCGTTTACAGATTCATTCGTAAATATCAATGAAGCTGGTGCGTATGACCGCTGGTCTTTGAAAGCGTAAGAAAATAGAGCTACCGGATCATTATTAGGTGTAATGACCAGTGTTTTTTTAGCGAAACTCTTTTTGCTGCCATTCCAGGCTGTAAGTATGACATCATAAGTCCCTACCTGATTATAAGTCACTTTGCCAGGGCTAAAAGCCGTCGAAGTCTGTCCATTGCCAAAATCCCATTTATAGGTCTGTGCAAAGGAAGTATTGTTGGTAAAAGTGAGCTCCGAAGGAGAAGATTGTTCAGTAACCCAATTGAAGTCTACAATGGGTGTATGCTCTTGAATATCTATCACTTCCCTGCGGATGTTCTTTTTGCAAGCCAATGCGAACACAAGGCTAAGACCAAGTAAAAGGGCTCTGTTTTTCATCTTACAAAGATGTAATCTGTACATATACACCACCATCACATATTGATGTGAATCTGCAAAACCACTGTAACTATCCGGCCTGATTCCCTGTCTAGCATTCAAAATTCAAACACGAACACTACCATGATAAAAAAAATCTTCAAATGGATAGGAATAAGTCTGGTGTCGGCAATTGTATTACTTGCTTTAGCCCTTGGCGTAATCTCATTCCGTGTCAGCAACCGGATCAACAAGACTTACTCCTTTAAAAAAACCACGCTGGAAATACCAACAGACAGCGCAACTATAGACAGAGGCAAACACCTGGTCATGATTAAAGGTTGTAACGACTGTCACGGCAATCAGCTGGAAGGAAAAGTCATGATCAATGATTTCCCAATGGGAAAACTAAATGCTTCCAACCTAACCGGCGGACAGGGCGGGCTTGACCAGAACTATACCATAACCGATTGGGTAATGGCACTGAAACATGGCATAGGCACAAACGGCAAACCACTTTTACTGATGCCTTCACACGAAACCACACAGCTTACAGATAAAGATATGGCAGCGATCATTGCCTACTGCAGGTCTCTCCCCCCTGTAGACCATATCCTTGAATCTAATGCCATTGGTCCATTGGGGAAAGTACTGACCAACTTTGGTAAGATCCCTCTGCTTTCAGTAGAAATGATCGATCACGAAAAAGCAGAAACGACAAGTAATGAAGAACCAAAAGACGCGATAGCCAAAGGACGGTATCTGGCCGTTTCCTGCTCAGGCTGTCACCGTGAAAATTTTAAAGGAGGTGAGGCTTTCGTTCCGGGAAGCCCTCCCATCCCGGACATCAGTACCACCGGAAATCCGGGAAAATGGACTGAGCAGCAATTCTCACAAGTACTGCGTACCGGAAAAACACCATCGGGCCATCAAATGAAAAGCAAAGACATGCCCTGGAAAATGACCGCCCAGTATACCGATGAAGAGATCAGTTCGCTCTATCAATTCTTAAAATCCATTAAATAATTATGAAAAGATTTATAGGCCTTACCCTACTGACATTATTTAGCATTCAGGTCAGTCAGGCACAGTTTCTCAACAAACTCAAAAAGAAAGCAGAAGCCGTGATCAACAAAAGCACGGAACAGGAAAGTGAAGAAACCAACAGCGATGAACCGGCACCTGATCAACGAAGCAGAAAATCAGGAGCTGAGCAGGCACCTGCTTCCAAAGGATTAAAATACTGCAGCCCCCTGTTTACATTGAGCAGCGGCGAAAGAATCTGCTACAGCGAGCAAAGTTTAAAGATCGTCAGCAATCAGGCCGTAATCAAGGTCATTACCAAACTGAACAAAGAATTCTATCTGTATGTAAACGGTGAAAAAAGCGGACCTTTTAAAACCGCTCCGGTAGACCAGCTGGAAGGATGGCCTTTCAAAAATCTCAGCAGTTCAAACGACAAAAAAAAGACTGACCCCCAGCCTTACCTGAGAAGTGGAGTACTCACCGTAGACGGGAAAAACATAGGCAATTATATGAGCATCATCGCCTTTTACCACAACAAGGAAAAAAAGAAGTTTTACGGCATTGCAATGAACATGGAGAAAAATAGTGTGGGCACTTATTTCATCAGCAACAAAGGCAAACGGAAGCTACCCATGACCGGAGGCGAGCTGATCATCAGTGAAAATGATGAAATTGGCGCTGTAAAAGTCAGTAAGACCCAGTTCCTGGCCAAAACCCCGGAAGACCAGGCCAAATATGTAGCCAATGATGATTACTATCTGCTCTATCCCGACGGCACCAACAAAGGTCCCTTCCCTGATGTGCAGGCCCGCAAAAGCTATCTTGATGAACAGGGAAATTTCATTGAGCTTTCCAGTTCCAGAAACACCGTTTACATCAACGGACAAGAAGTCTTAAAATTGGAATCCGGTTTAAACAGTGAAGGTAAGCTCTTCAAATCAGCCAATGCCACATCCGCAGCCTGGTTTGAACGCGGAAACCTGTTCTTTACTGATGGTGAAACAGCAGAACTGGCCCTACAACCCGCATTATCTTTAGAAGACGGCAAAACCATCTTAAACTGGATCACCATCAAAAACAACGAAGTATATGCCTGCCGCAAAGAACTTTAAACACCTGATCGCCATGCTGATGATGATGGCCTTGTGCGATATGGCAACTGCCCAGGACTTTAAGGAAATCTTCAAAGGCCAATATCAAAAAGCCGCAGAAAACTCAGACCAGCTCAGGCCGCTGATCGGGAAACTGGCCAAACAATACGGAGAAGACAGCCGGGTTATTGAAAGTGTGATCTTCCCCGAACTGATGCGGTACAATGAATTTTACGATGTAGTAGAAACAGGCTCACTAATGGGCCTGTATACTACATTAGGCCAGGATTATGCCAATTTCTCAATAGGCCTCCTGCAGCAGAAGCCCTCCTTTGCATTAACTGTAGAAAAATACCTGAACACGACGAAACTTCAAAACTGGGCACACCGGCTAGGCATGGAAAGCACCTATATAACCGATAACTTCAAGAACAGAAGCAAGCGAATAGACAGAATTGCCGATCCGGAATGGCAGATTAAATACTTCATCGCCATGCTTAAATGCATTCGCGATAAACACCATCACTACCTGAATGGTCTTTCTAAAGATGATCAACTACAATTCATTGCCTCTGCCTACAATTGCGGCTGGGATAAAAGCACCGGATATATCAAAAAATTTCAATCCAAAGCGTTCTATAGTTTGCAAATGCAGCCCGGCCATGCCAAATACTGCTTTTCTCAGATCGCCTTATACAGATATAAAGAATCAATGAGCATCATGCACATTTGACAGCTTGCCTATCTAAATATTCTTAGGATTGAAAGCCCCGTTTTCCCTGTCATTTTTGTAATTCAGGGCATCATCTTCTTTATTATCTTCTGCCTCTTTATTTTCCTCTGACTCACTTTGCTCTTTCGCCTCCCTCATTTCTTTCAGACTCAAATTGGCATCTATATTATGCTCACGTTTATCTTCGCGTCCTTTTAACGCTTTCTCATCCTTATTGTTTTCTTGCGTTTCCATAGGTACAAAATTTAGGTATCTGCTCTAACAACAATCGGATCTATCTATAGTTTCAAATAAAAAGGCCGCTTTGCAAAAGCGGCCTTTCTACCACTGATTAACTCCCAATCTCCCCCAGGTATTGCGAAGTGCTCACCGCATCCCCTGCTTCATTAGCATAAAACATATACACATGCACCACACTTTCTGAAAAATCCGGAGGCAAACTCAACTGCACCTCCTTATCGCCCCTCTGTACCTGATCCTGATACAGCGCAAATTCCGACCGATCCGGACTATACAGCAGAAAATTAGCCTTGTCGTTCGGTTTACAAAAGGAAGACTCCGCAGCATTGTCCCATTTGATGTGAATGATCTGATTGATCAGCAGTACAATATCCAGTACCCATGAGATCAACAGTTCACCACGGCTGATGATCACCTTTGAAAAATCAATCTTTGGCCGACCATCCACAATCAAAACCGCATCCTTTATCACCTGCGAAATCGCCGCATTCATTGGTGTTTTACTCCCCCTGAACGATTGATAACCCAGCCAGATCAATTGCCCGAGCGGTCTCAGCCATCGGGTTACCACTGCGAATATATCCTGCTGCAACAGCTGCGCCTCACTCCGTTTCTTAACCGCCGGACGATTCAAACTTTTCAAATAATCCACTCCTCTCCAGCTCGAAGCGATCACCGCACCTACTTTACCCCTTACCGGACCATTAATTCCATTACTATACCTTGCCATAATTAAACATCGTTCTCATTTCTTTTTCTTCTTTTATCCGCCATGCTTTCAAAGGAATTCCGGTGTCTCCGAGGAGATCACCGGAATTTCCTATTACTGCACCTCTGCCATCCCTACATAATAAGAATCACTCACCTGCTTACCATTGGCCTTCACAAAAAACGCCCATACATAAACCTCGTCACCACTCCACATCGCAGGAACCGACATGTCATACAGTTGGGCAGACCGCAGCGCCACACCCTTCCTTTTCGCCAGCTGCTGCTTTGCCGGATTATAAGCTACAAACGTGACTTTATCTGTACCATTGGTATCATCCGGATTCCCAGAATCCGCATTGTTCACCCAGCTCAGGTCAAGCTGTGCATCTTCGGTAGTGGCCATCGCAATAAATGGCACTTCCAGTAGATTACCTTTGCTCAGCTCTACTTCAGGATAGTCGATCGCTATCGCAGGATAAACTCCTGTAACGGCATTTTCAATGTTCAGCTTAAAGGCCGCATTGTAAGGTGTCTGCCCTTTGTGATACGCCTGAAAACCCACGCTGATCACATCCTGAAGCTCACCTAAAAAATCCGACATCAGTGCAAAGGTGTCTCTTTGTTTCATCTGTGCTGCCGTCGGTGCTTTAGACGACTTCTTCGGTCTGCTGCGCAATACTTCAATTCCATTCCATGTTGCGCCTACTACGGTTCCTACCAGTCCTGAGAATGGCCCCAGGATACCTTTTAAATATTTTCCCATTTTTTTAAATTTTTTAATCTGTTATTTACTCTTCCTGTATAATTAATTCTCTCTTTTCCTTTTACATTTTCCTCACCTCCTTTCTTCGCAACTTGTTGTCAAATACCGTATTGCCTTGTCAAATTCCCTCGTACTGCCATTCCAGCTGAAATCCGTAAACGCCCCTTCATCATCTCCCTGCCTCCACAGGTTCAATCCTACTACTCCATTCAAATACCGGCATTCCAGCATCCATGATCAGTTGTAATTTCATAGCTGTTTTTCTAATTATCTTGATACAAAAATAGCCCTGCGACTGCAGGGCCGGAATCCATTATTGATGAATACGATTGCTATTTTTGGAGACATGTTCTACCAAAAATGGAGGATACTCATTCATACCCAGGTTTTACTATTGTTAAGTGTGGAGGGCTTAATACCGATGAAAGCACAGATTTGTTCTGTCGTGAGCCTGCCTTTCAGATTCGGGAACCTGGCTTCGTAAACAGCCAGTCTTTCTCCTTTATTTTCCATCAAAAGAATATCGAGCTGCAAGCGGCTTCTTTTGGTTTTCAGGTTCAGAATCTTCTGGGTGAGCAGGTAAGCTACCGTATGTTGCCTGTAGATATCCTCCATACAGAAGTTGGTGATGCTGACGAGTTCCGAATCTTCTATGAGTTTGATGTAGTAGTCTCCGCTGGGCAGCTTTTCTTTGAATTCTTCATAGAGAATGATGACACTCTTCTCTTCCCAGATGTAAAGGATCTTCTGTGCGCCGGTTTTCTCGTCGATGGTGTAGAGAATGGCCAGCCCGGTTTGCAGGTAATAGGCTTCACTGACGGGGGAATCGGGTTCGAGCAGGATCGTGCCTGCGGTTCTGTATCTGGGTGTTAACGCACCTGGTGCAAGCAGTGCATATTCCAGTTCGTTCAGTGGGCTGTGCAGATTTTTCAGGTAGTCTACTGTGGCAATTTTTAGTTCGTGTTTTCTCTGCTCAGATAGTTTGAGGTTTAAGCGTTTCATGAAATGAATAATATGTTGTTAGTTACTGCGCTTCGTGCGCCTTGCTCTTGTCGTTTAGCGATTTAAGCCGGGACAAAGGTATGCAGAAAACAACCTTCAGGAATAATAAAAATCTATTCAGTTTATTCATTATCGTATTGATTACAAGATAGTTATACACAAAAAAGTCATAGTGACGCCACTACAACTTTGGTTGTTTTTCATAGATATTTAAACAGGATGCAAGCTGATTTTTACCCCGCCTCCTCCACCGCCATATAGATCTTCAACATATGCTCTCTTACATAAGCTTTAAATAAATACGCCTGGTCCCATACCCCGCTCTGCTCGTCTGTATAGGTCATTTCATCACCCCGGATCTGGGTATGGTTGCCGTCTGTGCTGAATACCATGGATACGCCACCCAGGTAATCCAGATCTGCCCATACTTCGCCTTTGCCTTTGCGGTATTGTGCCCAGAGGGTTTGCAGGGTAATGGCTTCGAAGTCTGCTTTGCTCCTGATGTTCATTTCTTTGATGAATTCTTCGGGGGTATGGGTAGTCCAGAGGGTGAAACTTGTGGGGCTGCCGCTCCAGATCTCCTGGTACATGGTAACGGTGTCGGGTCCGATTTGTATGTCGATCTGGTGGGGATTGCAGTAGAAGTTGGGCAGGGTTTGACGCAATGCCTGCAGTTGTGTTGTAGTCAATAGTTCCTGATTCATGTTTTGTTTTTTTATGCCTTTATCTCCAGAGTTACTCTGATGAGGATACTTAGAATCCCATCGAGCATGCCAATTATGTTTTCATTGGCTTTGTCCTGTTTCAGTTCCGCAATCAGCCTGGTAAGACCGGCTGCGCAAGCCGCGCCTATAGCATCTGCGTCTCTGGGGCTTTCTTTTTCTTTGGCGATGATCTGCTGAAGGATTTCATTGCCCCAGCTGCCGATCATTTCTACAACCCAGGTATAATGCTGATGCTCAGCCAGGGTTGTTCTGCTTTCCTGATAGGTGCTGTAGGCTAGGAAATGTGTTAATGTACTGATGTTAGTCATATCTTGTTTTTTATTCTTTCTTTAATAAGGCTGCAGTAATAAAACCGCAGCCCCGTACTACTAAAAAAACCAATTTTCAACAATTGCCGTTATGAGCCGGCAATATTTTTGTTCAAATGAAGCGACGAGGTCACTTGGTCGGAACTTCATTTCATTGTTTATCGTAAACTGCTGTTATGGTATATTCACTGGCTTTGGTCACCGTGGTACTTTTTACGGTTAATTGTTTTTTATCATCTGCCAAGTTCCAATTCTGTTCTGTTGTGTAGTCTAAAACATCAGGTTGTTCCGTTACACTGAACTGAGATTTGATAATCATCATTTTTGCGTCCTTACTCCAGGTTACATTTGCAGTTTTAGTACGTTTGCTCGCAGTTACGGAACTGTTGTCCTTACCGTCCAACGTCAACTTATTCGATAATAAAACTTCTTCATTATTTTGATTGACGTTGGTCAATTCGATACTGATGGTTTTATCATTCTGAACTATCTTGTATGCTTTAGCAGCGGTGTATGATGGAGCTCCATTAAATTCGCTCTTCTCTATATTGATTTTCCAATTACCTGAAAAGTTTTGTTTCTGAGCAAAGGTGACTGTCGTACCCAAAAACATGAGTACTGTAAGTAATTGCAGTTTTTTAATTGAAATCATTTTTTTAATTTTTAAGTATAGTTATGTTGTTAATTCAAAATTATTAAGAGACCATTTCTTCAATTTGCCGTCGAACCTACTTTCGCAGCGTTTTGTTGTCCTTGAGGATTCCCATTAAACTTCCAGTCCTTTAGCTTTTTCTTTTGCGGCCAGATCTGATCAAGGGTATTACCATTATATAGGATGCCATCCTTCATGACATAGCGTATCTCACGACTATTATGAATATCATCCAAAGGGTTTTTGTTGAGTACAATAAGATCTGCTATTTTACCGACTTCCAGTGATCCTAAATCCTGATCTACACCTATTGCTTTTGCTCCGTTTATAGTGGCCATCCTTATTGCTTCCATGTTACTAAGTCCTCCCATCTTGAGGGCCCATAGTTCATTATGTGCACCGATACCTTGGTCATTCCCATGACTACCTAAACCGACAATACCGCCTTCTTTTGCTATTGCAGCATCTACCCTGGAAGGAATTTGAATAGGGGCTTGGATTGTGTCTATAAATTTTGCTTTACAAATAGTTGTCAAATCACCAAAGGGGGAAGAACCCTTTTCAGGTATAAAGCGCAGCATTTTATCTGTTCTTTGCTTCCAATATCTAAAATTAAAATAGCTTGCTACGCCGTCAATACCGTAGGCCTGCTGTAAAGCAGGTGTCAAATAAGTTCCTGATCTTGCAAAGAGTTTTTTTACATCGCCATACACATCACCCCAAGCGGGATTGTGCTCAATGCCAGTGCTCCCATCTTTGATCATTCCAATTTGTTCAATAGGGTACCAATTACCCTCATTAGTCATATTAAGTTTCAATGCTGTACAAGCTTGAAGTAGCCATTGTCTTTGTAACCTTTGGGGCAACGCATATTGTTTGATCACTTTTCCTCCAACATCTGATCGTTTCATTATTAGCTCTAGTGCATCTTTAGGGTTCATAATTGAGCCTACATGATCTATCCGCATAGCGGAACCTACAGAAAAAAATCGAGGCCCTATCATTCGACCGGCTGTTAATAGTTCAGCAATACCAAAAGAATCAAAATTTTGGGAAGGATCTAAAGCCGTAGTTACCCCGTATGCCAATTGAGTTAATAACCTCCAATCTTGCTGTGGGAAAATTTCACATGCTATCTGCATGTGGCAATGCAAATCAATTAGGCCCGGTATAATTGTAGCTCCATTTAGATCAATGGCATTGATTGACTTTGGCAATTTGACAGTCCGGTTAGTACCTATCGCAGATATCCGACCATTTTTAACCAGAATGGTCCCATTTTCGATAACTTCATTTCCTGACATAGTAATAATCCGTACATTCTTGAATGCAAAAGCGCCATGTCCATAGCTTCCTATTGACTTAATTGAAAGATCAATGATTTCATCGGGCTGAATATTTACTGACGAATAATCTTTCTCATATTGCAGTTCCAAATACTTATTTAGCGAATGTTTATTCCCTATGGCTTCAATGATCCTTTCTGTCTTGATTCTGTAATATTTATTTGCATATGTCCAGCCCAAAACTTCCCCTCCATCTTCCCAGCGGGGATCTACACCCCTAGCAATTCGAATCATGCCCGCTCTTTTAAAATCTTCACGAACTACAATAGGGGGAGAACCCTTCATTACAGGCGTGAGGTAAACATCCTCAAAATTGGAAAAGACCAAATACTTTCCGTCTGGAGAAAGGGATTGCTGATTTAAAAATCTGCTAGGAAAGCCCGAAACGCGAACAAGTACCTGATCTATTTTGTTATCTATGGATTTTGAAACAAAAACAGGAACAGAATCGGTGTTTGCTGCTTTTTCCGCCGGCTTGTAAATAACGCATTCCCCATTTTTACTAAAAGCTATTTGATTATTTAAAGGAGCAGCCTCGTCCAATAAAACAACTTTCCCATCGCTTAAAGATATTAATTCTAAAGTGCCATAGCCAGAATTGTCCCTAACCCCTAATTTCGGAAGTCCCTGGACCACAGCTATGTACTTTCCATCAGGTGTCCAGACAGGCCTTTGATATTGTCCTGATACATGGGTTAACTTTTCTGCTTTTCCCCCGGATGAGGATACTTTCCATAGAAATCCCCCTTCATTATCATTCCAGGTAACATAAGCAATATATTTCCCATCAGGAGAATAGATGGGTTGAAATTGATTAGCATCCTGTTGGACACATTCATATGGTATTCCATTCGGTAATTCCTTCTGATAGATTTTATTTAATGCAGCGAATGTTATCTTTTTACCATCAGGGCTAACATTCGCTGAACGTGTGTACTTCACATGAATTGAATCCTGGCTAATCCTGAACGAATTTCGGTTTAACGAACCGGCATCAACATTCACATCAACCTGAAAAGGGACAATTTCATCTAAACCAGTGCTTATAGTTATACGATGTATCTTACCTTGGTAGCTTATGTAAATGTATTTCGAGTCCGGAGAATACGCAAAGTGCTGGAGTGGCTCGCCAGCAAGGCGATACCTAAAATTGTTCAGTACAGAAGAAGCTATAGTACGGTTCGTTCCCGCCTTAAGGTTCCGGATCACAAAAGCGCGTGTAGTAGTTGTATCAGGAGAATATCCACCTCCGGTTCCACCAGGCTTACCTGATATAAAAGACCAAAACTCGCCATGGGGCGAAACATAGCCCATTACAGAAGAAGAATCTATTGCCCCCAAAATACTATCCTTATTAGCCAGAAAATTCCGGTAAATTACTTGATTGGATTCTATAAAATATCCACCTTTTTCAGTAAATCTTACATACTTTAATAAGGAAAAATTTCCCTCCGTTAATCCACCTGTTATCGGAACTCCGTTCAAAAAGTTCCCATCGGATGACCATACCAGATCTGTATGAATACTTATTTCTTTACTTCCATCATCCGAAAGTATCCGATGAAACTGACCGGAAATATCTCTGACATGAACTTTATAAGTACCAGTATTGTCGCTGATATAAGCAAACCGCTTCCCATCAGGTGACCAAATCGGTCTTAGGTTTAATGCCAGCCCTCGAGTGATCTGTGTTGCTTTACCCCCTGCAACTGGCAGGGTATATATATCTCCCAATAAATCAAATATTAATATTCTCCCATCAGGAGATACGTCAATATTCATGTAACTACCCTCATCAGTGGTAAAAGAAATGGTTCGGCTGGGCTTTACAGGTAATTCATCCACCATTACGGAAACACCCCGATCTTGCGGAAAGGCAATCGAGGCAAATGTTGTAACCAGTAATATTAAAATAAGCTTTTTCATTTTTAAGTTGGTTATTTTTTGATTTTCAGAAACGTTAGGTTAAATCTTAAGCTACCATGTAGGCAGTCCCGATTTCATCTTTTGTAAAGTGTTTTTAGTTTCTTCTATAAATGAGTTTGATTCGTTCTTATAGAACTCAAGCGACTTTCTCAGCAGTGCTTCCTCGAGCGCTATCGCTTCTTTGACATTCTTAGCCTTGTATAGAAGATTTGCTTTCGTATCCATAACCTGGAAATCGTTTGGATCAAGTTCAAGAAGAATATTAACCCATTTTATAGCTATTTGTAGTTCTGTTTTATCCTCGCTGTATTGGAAAATGCTCCATGCACTGTTATTCAGTACCGCCGCACTAAAAACATTCTTTAAATCAATTTCATTTTTGCTTAATGATTTACTTGTTTTAATACTGAGATATTTTGCGTATTTCGACCATATTTTATTCCGCTTATACCAGGCTATTTTTGCAAAAAAAAAGTTATCCTCAATATTATCTGTGTATTCAAATCCATATTTATCTATTAAACTTAAATAGAGACTGTCCCACTCTGGCTCAACGTTGCTTTTATTGACGATTTCAAGATCCTGTCTTTGTATCGAACGACTTACGATAGAATTGAGAATCTTTTTTACATACCCCTTTTTACCTTTTATAGAATCAATAAGAAACTGATTTCGCTTATAGCGCTGGAATACTTCATCGTCAACTTTCACCAAGTTCACGATCTTTTCCATGAATAAAACATTATCGTTATGTAAAAATTCAGCATCTCCAATCTTATTTTCATACTGGGTTATATAATCAGTACCGACTGAATTTGCCAATATTTTGTCTCCAAACTGTTGGGCCTTAATATACAAAACAGGTTTTTCGGAATTTGGCAACCGGTTATCTTTAAACCTCCTGAGAATGGTATAGAATTGACAGTTAGAATCCAACGCTCTCTGACCAACAAGTAGAAAGGCGTCAGCTTTTGTAAAGCCTTCATCACGATGAACAATTTCACCGTTTGGCGAAAAAAAGAGGAAGGTTGGAAACGAATGCACTTGATAATTCTTTGATATATCGGCTGCTAGCTGATATTGTTTTCTGATCATCTTAGAATCGATCTTACTTGTATCCATTTGTAGTTTTATAGAGATAAATCTGGCATTGAAATAAATACCGATACTTTTTTCCAAGTAAACTTCATTGTCCATTTTTCGACAGGGCGCACACCAGGTCGCATAAGCGTCTATAAAAATATATTTATGCTCTGCTTTTGCTTTTGACTTGATTTGCTCCCAGTTTAGCCCTTCTGTCCATTTAATACCTTGCGCATAACTGCATATACTGCATCCAAGAAGGCATAAGGATAGTGATAACAATTTTGTAAGTTGAGTTTTCATATTGTGTTCTTATGTGTTAAATAATCCGTCATCCGGAGTTTATTTTACAACCGTACTGAAGAAAATGAATTCATGCGGAAGCAAGATCCCTAGCCATAAAATGGCTCGGCAGAGCTACATATTCCCAGGATGATGGTAGTATTAGAATGAATAATAATTAGATGTCCATTTTAGTATCCCTCATTTTGCCTTAGGTTAGGGTTGTTTAAGATGTCACTATTCGGCAATGGATATAAAGCATCAGTTGCTTCCCATGTACCACCTTTAAGGGGCGTGATTACAGACATGACTTCATTTACTTTTCCTGTTCTCTTTAGGTCTAACCACCGGTGTCCCCATTCGGAAAATAATTCTACCTGCCGCTCATGTAAAATTGCATCCAACAAGGGCTGCTTATCAATAACAGGGTTGGTAGCTGAAATGAGAGGCAATCCCGCTCGTTTACGTATGACATCAAGATCATCAATGGCGCCAGCTAAATTATTTTGTTGTGCTCTTGCTTCTGAGCGAATCAAATATTGCTCTGCAAGTCTTAACACCATAGTGTATTCAGTCATCAAATCCGGAGTGGTTACCGATGTATTTTGGGTATTAATTTTATATTTGAAAGGATAATAATAATCTATCCCTCCGGCGGTTCTCTTTCCAATCCAATTACCCAATACACTTCTGGAATCTCCTGGTTCAAAACCCTTAAGCAAGAAGTTACTCAAATAGATCGGACGGGAAATAGAAGGTCCGCTTGCAGTTATAATCAGCACCCTTGCCAGATTTGTATTGAAAAATAAAGTTGTTGGTTGTAGCTGAAAAATCGCTTCTTTACTATTTTTCAGGAAAACATCGTTTAAAGGCAAAATATCAAAAAGAGCCGTGTTGTTAATAAGTTCAGTACTTTCAGATTCAGCTTTTATCCATTCTTTCTGATACAGAAATACCCTGGCCAAAAGAGCGGTGGCCGCTGCCTTGCTTGGTCTAACCCGTTCACTAGTTGGGCGGGACAATGTAATATCAAGAAAATTCTCATTTAGTTGTGATTTCGCCTCATTAAGGTCACTAACCATTTGACTAAAAACTGCATCCTGTGGCGCTCTCGATAATAAATGATTAACTTTATAATCTGGAGAGATAGCCAAAGGAACATCACCATAAAGATTTACCAGGTAAAAATAAAACAGAGCACGCATAAATTTGGCTTCACCCAAAAGTTGCTTTTTAATTCCGGGTGTTAAAGTATTACTACTATTTAAACCTTCAACAGCAGCATTACAGATGTAGACATAGGAATATATAATCTCCCATATCTTGGTTCCAATACTGGAACTCGCAGATAGGACATTTGAATAATGTCCTCTTTGACTCGTATTTGTACCCCCAGTGTATATTGTAAACTCATCACTTGATAAACCAGCACAAGTAGTGGAAATATTTGTAAATGTTGGACTTGTTCCTCCTTCATTACTTAGCGTTGTATATAGTCCTGTTAATACAGCTATCGCCGTAGCGTCAGACTTGTAAGCACTTTCCTGGGTAATATTTGTATCAGGAGAACTGACTTCCACAAATTTTTTACACCCGGAATTAAAAGTGCATAACAAGATCAGAAACCATATGACGGCCTTTGATTTTCCTGAACGGGAAGAGTCTTTAACAGGTAAAGACATTCCCAGTGTAGTTATCTTAATCATTTTCATCTTTTTGATTTAGTGCACCTATTAATCATAACTATCATAAAAGGCGCAAACTTCTAGTCATTACATATTTATAAAGTCAGCTTGATGCCGGCAGATATTATCCTTAATGGTGGTAAAACAGAATTTCCTGTTTCAGGATCTAACCCCTTGTAATTGGTAAATGTTAATAGATTCTGCCCCTCAATAAAAACGGTTAAGCTATTCAACTTTATCTTTTGAATATTTTTGTCAGGCAGGCGATAGGATATCGATGCATTTCTCAACCTTGCAAAATAGGAATTTAGATCAAACGCCGCATCGCTTATTTGCCTGTTATTGTATTCGGGATAATTATTACCCGCCGCAGATAATTTTTGAATAGAAGTAATGTCCCCTGGTTTTTCCCATCTGCCTAAAATGCTTACCGGTTGATTTGTTCCTATTAAACCCGGCCATAAATTACCTCCGTAGATATTCATTCTGGCTTGTTTGGAGAACTGGAACAAAAAATCAAGCTGAAAGGATTTGAATTCAATTGTATTTTGTAATCCCCCATAGAATTCTGGAAATTGATTAACGACAACAGTTCTGTCTTCAGCGATTTTTGGTGTAAAAGTTGGTTTCCCAGTTTTGTCAAGCATTAAATAGTTACCGGTTTCTCGGTCAACACCATAGAAACGATATACTTTCGTAATTTGAATCGGTTGACCGATTTCATATAATGATGCAAATGGAGAAGTTTTAAGCCCCGGAAATTCAAGTAACTTATTTTTTGGAATTGTAATGTTAAAACTGCTTCTCCACTTTAAATTACTGTTATTTATATTGACTGTATTCAACATAAATTCAATACTTGAATTTTGCACTTTCGCTGGCAAATTCATGTCTACATATGAAAACCCACTAATTGAAGGCAATGGCATGGCCACCAATTGATTTGAGGATATGTTTTTGGAATAAGTAATGCTTGAGGAAATTCTGTCCTTCAAAAAACCAAGGTCAAGTCCAATTTGGGTCTTTTTTGTTTGTTCCCATTGTATGTCGGGATTTGAAAGGCCTACTGCCCTAATAACAGAACTTGATTGGTAAGGGATTTGAGCAGAAATGGAATTATAGAGACTCATGAAAGTATAATCACCGATTTGATCATTCCCTGAGATTCCATACGAAAATCTGACTTTTCCAAAATTCAAAAATGGTAATATCTTTTGAACTCCCTTTTCTTCACTAAAAACCCAGCCGGCACCAATGGCTCCAAAATTCTGAAACTTATTGTTGGATCCGAATCGTGAACTTCCATCCCTTCTTCCTGTAAAATTAAGAACGTATTTGTCGTTATGAATATAATTTATTCTTCCAAAGACTGCGCTATATTTATAATTTGCGGATTGAGTACCGTCAACTGTCAATGAAGTTGCAGATAGCATATCTCTTAACAAGGCGTCACTGATATATCCGTCACCCGAAACCATTTCACCAATTATTTGCTGGTTATAAAATGATGTGCCAACTAATGCATTAAGCTGGTTTTTAATATTAAAATTCTTGCTGTACTCGAGTTGGGGTTCAATATTCCAGGATTCCACATTACTATCAGCATATCGTGCTCTCCTTCTGGATACACTTCTTTCTTCCGGCGCAAATTGTTCTAATGGAAAACCAAGAAATTCTTTGGAGTTGAGTTTATTATAGCCCAGATTGACCTTCAGATTTAACTGGTCCCAAAATCTATAACTAAGAATGGAATTAGCGACCAAGTTTGAGGTTTTGTTGTCATAAAATTTTAAGGTCTCCCTCAATGGATTTGTCCAGGTTGATGCTCCATCTGGATTTTGAGCCCAATTTAAACTGCCGTCCGCATTATAGAGAGAAGGAGCATTAGGAGCTAGTGTAGTTGAAAGCAATGTCAGGTCACCGCCAGGCAGTTTATTAATATCGTTCATAAAACTACCTGATAGTTGGGCGTTTAATCGCCCATTGAGTGAGCTATTATTCAAATTAAAATGGATAGTCGTTTTACTATCATCAAAACTTCCTGGAAAAACTACACCCTGCTTTTGAAAATTTCCTCCTATCAAATACCGTGTACCGGAGTTACCCCCAGATAAGGAAACATTTGCCTGTTCAAATTTCGCGGTATTACCAATCAGCGCCTTTTGCCAGTTTGCATATCTTATCGTATCCCAAAATCCATTGACATCATAGTCTGTAGGAGAAATTGTCCCTTCATCGTTTTGAATTGCTTCTCTTCTCATTTCCAGATATTTCGCTGTATTGAGCAGGTCCAAACCACTGGCAACCCTTCCACCGCCTCTTTGATATGTCATGTCTGCAGTCATCTTTCCTTCTTTTCCCTTTTTTGTGGTGATCAGAATTGCCCCATTGGCTGCCCTGGATCCATAGATCGCTGTGGCCTCTGCATCTTTCAATATTTCTATACTCTCAATGTCTGACGGATTTATAAATGCCAAAGGATTTCCACCCCCACTACCATTACCCCCGGAACTTCCCATATAGGTCATATTAGAGGCTGTAATAGGCATCTGAGATAAGTAAGGCATCCCGTCAATAACATAAAATGGATCATTTCCTTTCACCAGACTATTCTCACCTTGAACCCTAACTTTGATTCCGCCATTTACCAAGCCATTTGATTGCTCAATAAAAACTCCTGGTATCCTGCCAATAATAGCCTGCAAAGGGTTGCTTATCGCTTGCCTTTCAATATCCTTGGCCGTAATCCTACCCACATTACTTACTGAGAATCTCTGTTTTTCTATATAATAACCTTTATTAATTTCAACCTCCTGGAGATCATCAGCCGAAATCTGCATTTGCACAACACCAATATTTTTCTTTGCTTTTATTTCCAGATCGGCATACCCAACGTAAGAAATCCGTAGCACAGCGTCTTCATCGACATCTTTCAACAAGAACTCCCCGTCTTTATTCGTTTTTGTAGTCTGGGTTTTTCCTTTCACCTTTACCGTCGCCCCTGGTAACGGGTTACCACTCTCATCCACAACTCTACCAGTAACATCAATACCAGCCCAGCGCTCAGCCAGGCCTTCCAGAAAGGTGGGTGTCTTTTTGGAAATGACGACCATTTTCTCCAGTACGTTATAGTCCAGTGGCTGGTCTTCAAAGATCTTTTTCAATACCTCGTTAAGTTCAAGATTACTGACCTGTACGCTTACCGGTTTGGCACTCCTGAGCATTTCACTGCTCACCAGGAAATCGTAACCGCTCTGCTCACTGATCTTGTCAAATACCCTGACCAGGGAGCTGTTCTTTTCAGATAAAGTAATCTTCTGCGCAAACGTGGTTGCGCTAACTTGCAGGATGACTGTGATCATAATGAAAGTGGTGAGTTTCATAATCAGCAGTAGTTTAGTTATGGCGCACGGTGGCTGCCATAGTTTTTGTTGTAAAACTTTGTACATTTGGTCTGGTTGTTTGTGTAGCACCTTTCATTGTCGAGATGGGCAGGTACTACAAGGTTTAGTAAATTTTTGCTGAGCAGGCAATCAAAGGTCATTTCGGTTACAGCCGGTCTGACCTTTTTATTTAGCATCAGCTTTCAACAGGGGTAAAATTTAATTGATAACGGTAACCCTCCTTCCTTCTACTTTAAAGTGAACAATCTTCATGGCCTCCAGTGCCTTCAGCACCTGGCTGATATTTTTATTTCTGGATACTTTTCCGTTAAATCCATCCATTGGCATCTTGCCCTGGTAGCTGACCTCAATGTCATACCACCGTGCCAGCTGTTCCATAATAGGCTGTATCTGCTCTCCTCTGAACCTGAAGTAACCATTCTTCCAGGCCACAGCATCATTCACATCCCCCGGAAGCAGCATGATACCTTTTATGGTACTCGCCCCGATCTCCCCCGGTTTCAATACACGTCCTTCTATATCATTAGTCAGTTTTACAGAACCTTCCAGCAAACTTGTTATAGTACCACGATCCTCATAGCTATTCACATTAAAATGCGTGCCCAATACTTCGATCTTTTGTTTATCCGCCCCCACTATAAACGGATGTGTCTTATCTTTCGATACCTCAAAGTACCCTTCACCCGATAACCTCACAAATCTTGTTTTACTATTCACAAAATTGGACGGAAACTCAAGTTTTGAGTCAGCGTTCAGCCAGACCTTCGTCCCGTCGGGAAGTGTAAACTGGTAAGTCTGCCCCCTGCCTGTCGCCGCAACGAGCTTCACATCATCCCGGCGCAGGTCAGTCCCTCCGCCCTGAACGGCTACACCATCACTATATTTCAGACCAGCTTTCTCAATCATAACCCCGCTCTTCGCATCACTCAACTGAATCACCTTACCATTAGCCAAAGTGATCGTCGCTCCATTCCTACCCGGCGCAATGTCGTTCACGAAGAGATTTCTCGTCGCTGCATTTCTATCCAGATGATGGTTAGCACTAAATAACCAAGCCCCAACCACAATCGCTGCAACTGCTGCCGCAGCTACCGCAATCCTCGGCCAAAGCCTCACTGTTATTTGTTGTTTTATCAATGGCAAACTATTTCTGATTGCGCTTAAATCCTCGAGCAATTCCTTTTCTGAAATCTCGTATTCCGGATAAGTCACAGCAGCAACCCAGTTCTCCAGCAATGCCTTTTCTTCGGCCGTACTGTCACCCGCCCTGTATTTTGCTAATAGTTCTTTCAATTCGCTGCCATCCATACTAAATACCTTTTTGGGATAATTTGATACTTAGTCGGGCAAGTGCACCGGAAGGGTTAAATAAAAATGAAAATAATTTTAACAGCTTAGTTATCCGCCATTACATTTCCTGATCTATTTACCATTCATAAGCATGTTGCTTGTGAATAATATGCCGGATCTTTTTTGTCAATTGTAAAGCCTTCTCCCTTTTGGATCCTACAGGAACACTATATAAAACAAAGCTCCCAATTTATTTTTCAGCATTTTCAATGCATGGTGCATATGGCTTTTCACTGTCTCTTCAGACAGGCCGAGTTCTTCTGCTATCTCTTTCCGGCTCATGTTGGTCTTCCGGCTCAGGTCAAAAACCTGTCGCATTTTTTTAGGCAATGCTCCTATCTCCTTTTCTATGATGGCATTAAGTTCGTTATGTCTTACCAGATGATCAGTACTATTATGACCGGAATCCTTATACAGATTAAAGGACTCTATATATCTGGCGGAGACTTGCTTATGAGCAATTACGTCAACAATTTTGTTCCGTACAGCACTATGCAGATAGGTACTTAAAGAGTAACTAAGCTCAATATGTTCATGATTGATCCAGAGAGAAAGGAATATCTCATGGATAATATCTTTTACTTCTTCCCGCTCACCCAAACGTTTAAAGGCAAAAAGATAGAGCAGGCGATCATACCTGTTGTAGATATCGGTAAACGCAGATTGATCCCCCTGCTTCAACAAAGCAACAAGTTGCATATCGGTATATGTGCTATAGGCACTCATTTCCCTTTTGTCTGATTCCCAGTATTAATTTACGAACAATAATGCAATTGTATACAATTTCGGCCAAAAAAACCAAAGAGTCTAAAACTCACGCTCAGCCACTTAACAAGTAAACGGGCTTTAAAGATATCTCCAAAGCCCGTTTACGAAAAAAAATAAAAATCATTATTTTCTTTATCTGCCCTTCTCTGCCATGAAAACACAAGAAAATTTACTTCAGAGACAGGTGCTTGTAAATTAAAGAATTAAGAAACGGATTTAAATTATTTGACTACGAAATTTTGAAGTCCGGAATCTGAAGTGTTTCCCTGCTGATCGCGTGTAACAATCCTCCAATAATAATTTCCTTTTACAACTGTCACATCATTCAGCAGTGGCTGCGTCAGCTTCTCAGTCAACAGACCTGGATTACTGTTTTGCCCCAGATAGACATCATAATTAAGGATATCATTGTCTACATCACTTCCGGACCAGCTAAGAATTATTTTACCATTGACAGCAACGATACTCGTTCCGTTTAATGGTGACAGTATTTCAGCAGGAAAAGGTGCATAGCTAAGCATACCTTGTCCGGCGTTGTAAAATTTCCAGATCTCACTTCCGGTAAAGGCATCTGTTTTTGACGACATGGAAGTTACCGACCAGGAATAAGGTGTATTTCTGGCAAGCGTGAATTCAAATTGAGTATTAGTAGTGGATTCTGTCACTTTCTGTTTGTTCAGCAAATTGATGACTACGATTTCATATTTATCGGCGTGTTCAGCTGCATTCCATTTGAAAAGAATTTTACTGCTTGCGGCGTTTACCGTTGTACCTTCTGTGCAGGTTTGATCCTTACCAGGAAAAACTAATGTTGCTTTTTCCGGAGCAGAGGCAGGAACACTTTTATTTTTTTTACAGGCTACCAGCAAAAATATTAGGCTTATTAATATTAATTTTCTCATTTCTTAACTACTTTGTAAATTGATTTCGAACCGTTAATTATGACGTGGACTGAATAGATCCCTTCTTCATAATTTGACATGTTTATTTGCACTACACCCGATTTGTTATGGAAAATCGCTGATCCGGATTGCCTTCCTGTCTTCACATTATAGATGAGCAAGGTAGCCGATTTGACGATATCTTCCCCTAAGTTGATATACATGATATCCTCCACAGGATTAGGATATGGCACCAAATTTCCAGAAATGTTAATCACCTCCTCGATTATTCCCTGACAGATAAGATCAGTGCTTACAGTGATCCTGTTGCTGCCTTTATTCAATGGTATATCAAGTCGGTTTGAACTACTGTTGTAAAACTTACCATTTACAGTAATGCGATAGTTGGTGCTGCCGCTTAATTGCAGGTTAACCGTGTTGTTGTCCTTATTCACCGAGGCAAATACGGCCAAATCTTTTGGTTCAGTGACCACCACATCAAAACATTGCTTATAATCCTTCTCCGCAACAGTCAGGCAGATTTGATAACTGCCCGATGCTAGTCCTTCAAATTTGCCTTCTTTATTGAAAGTAATTGTTTTATCGCTGGTCAAATTGCTTCCCTTCAGGATAGCCGTATACGGTAGTTGCTCAACTGCAGTAATGTTTACAGATCCATTGCTTTGCCCTTTACAGGTAACACTTGTAATTGCCAGTTTGAAGTTGTTGACTGGTAACGTAAAGAGATCACCCGAACGAACTGTAATGCTGGCTTCTTCAACAGTTTTACTTGTTTCAATATTACCTGCATTATCCCATGCAATAGCATAAAATTTATAACTATGGTTGTTTTTGCCGGTAAATGACACAGATGTAGTCTTGGTATTATATAGTAATTGAACAAAAGTTCCTTCGTCTTCTCTATAATAAATATCATAAGCCCTGATACCCGAAAGATTATCGCTACCCCCCCATTTGATCACAAAAGTAGTATCTGTCGAAAACTCAGGTAATTTTTCCATTTTACTTTGAGGAGTGATATCATCAAGCGTATTGTTCCAGGCGTTGGTTGCAATAACCGGATTAAAATCAAATGTGATGTAAGCTTTATTTTGTGTATTATCACCAGTTTTCGTATCTGGTTTCATCGCGATTTGGTATGACAAAAATCCTTCACCTTCAGGAGCCACTTTATTTGGCGGCAGAAAACCTGCTAATGCGTTTGCAGTAACTTGATTGGTCGCAGGGTCAATAGAATAGATTTTCCATTCCGCAATTCCGGTAGTCTTATCAAAATTGGCAACTACTCTTGCATTAACGCCGTATTTGGCAACAAGGTCAAAATCCTGAATGAAAGACTTGGCAGGTGCATTTAATTTGAACGTTTTGTCTCCCAAAGTTACAGAGGTGAAGCCAAATGTTTCCACGTCAAAATACTGGGGTTTCAAGGTATCAATTACTGTAACGGTCTGCGCATTCAGATTTGCCTCTGGAAGATTTTCAAAACTGACACTGTATGAGAGCAATCGCTGATTGGTATAATGTTTATCAGAAAGATCTCCTGGTCCATATAAGGCATTTGGATCCCATGCATTACCAATAATAACAGGAAAAGAAGCTTGAGCAGGCGGTTCTGGCAGCTTCATACATTCTCTGGCGAGTTTAGCTAAAGCAACCGCATTTGCTCCCTGATCGGCAAATTGCTGAGCCACAAGCAGACGCTGACTTATAGCTACAGCCCCAATTGCCAATGCCGGATTACCGGTTAAAGCTCCGACCAACCCTGCACCGTTTGCCCCAACCCTGGCACATCCGATGAGTTGCTGAACAACAGCTGTTGTTACATCTGCTTTATCCAACCACCCAGGCTCATCTTTCCGCGTTAAGTATTGATATACGGATTTTGCCGGAGCAGAATTCAAACAGGTTCTCAATCCTAACAAATCTCCTTCGCCTGGCAACACTTTTCCTAGCGCATATTCCAAAGCGGCATCAGTCACGACCTTCTCACAAGCCTCCCTAATAGCTACTTCTTCAGGACTGTTAGCTTTGTATGGTTCTCCCAAAATGGTCTGAATATTTTGCACGTCATGTAAATTGGCATCAGGTGGAAGTTCAAAAATTGCCTCTACAGATTGACTGGAATTTGCCGGAACTTTCGGGATAACTACCGATCGGGCACTTGACTGATTTTCCTTGTCTTGTAAAGTGCGTTTGTCGTCCGTAATGGGCTGATAATCTTCAAATCCGGGAAGTGTTTGAACCGGAAACATAGGTGCCAGAATATTAATTTTTGTTCCATAAGGCAAGCCGGTTAAATACATAGGAACCATATGGGCATCAGTATTACCGGTATTGGTGTAAGTAATGGTATACCTTTGTTTAAAGCCAACCCTTAACACATTATCACCAGACATCCCCACGCCAAGCTTAGGAATCGTGCCATCCTCAACTATATAACCACCTGTAAGTGTTGTGCTACGTCCATCAGGAAAAAGTGCGACAACATTCCATTCACCTACAGGTTGTTTTTCCAGATTAAAAGTGGTTTGCATAGAACCATCGCTTTGAACCTGAAGTGCCGTTCCCTGTATTTTAATTCCGTTTCTTTCCAGATAAATCCCAGTCAGTCCGGCACCCTGGATCATGGCAGTCACTATTCCTATGTTACCACCTCGATTGTTAGCTATACCAACAATACCTTCAGCAGCAATAGTTTTTGATTTCACTTCCGAATAACACAAACTAGACAGTGTTAACTTCACCTGATAATTTCCTGCTGTTTGATATTGATGAAACGCAGTCGCTCCTGTATCTCGTTTCCCGTCTCCGAAATCCCAATTATACTTAAGATTCTTTTGCTTTGTTGCTGTCAAGCTGATTTTAAAATTATCTAAGACATAACTAAAATCTGCAGTAAAATTCTTTCTTTCACAAGGTATATACTCATATACTTCATCCTGAAAAAACTGACCGGTTAAGGTATATGCTTTACCATCAATACCAAAAGCAACCGATCCTGTATTGAATTTTCCATTCGCATAGTTTGCCCTGGTTATCCACTGATCAGAGGTGGCATCATATTCGTAAAATTGAGAGGTGGTACCGTAAGCGGTACCACTTCCAATATAGCCCTTATCTCCTATGGTGAAACCGACAGCATCCCATACTCCTTCTTCTCCGGCGTCGGCTTTTTGTACCCAGGAATCTGTTTTGGGATCGTATTCCCAAAAATCTCTCAAACGGGTATTTTGACCTCCCTCAAGTGAGTTTCCTATACCTATATAACCTTTTCCGTTTAATGTAAAACCAGTAGCAAACCCTCTGGCTACGCCGCCAAAGTCAGCTTTCTTCGACCATTTGTCCATTTCGGGATCATATTCATAAAAATCCCTGTTTACATTTCCATTCCAGCCTGTACCCACATAACCTTTTGTACCGATGCCAAAACCAACGCTATAGGCCATTCCGCCACCCGGATAGGACGCTTTTTTTGTCCATGTATTGATTGTAGGATCATATTCGTACAAATCGTCAAAGAATTTACGCCCTTGATAAGAGCTTGTGTCCCCCAAACCTACATAAGCCTTGTTATTTACGGTAAAGGCAACAGCCCTTTCACTACCCTTGCCGGGGTAATCTGCTTTTTTTGTCCATTTGGCTGTCGTCACATCATATTCCCAAAAGTCCTTGTAGTTTTTGGCGCCAACACCGAGCCCCACATAGGCTTTTTTTCCAATGACAAAACTAACTGCCATATTTCTGGCACCACCTGGAAAATTATCCTTCTTTTCCCATGTATCCTGCGCTGTTGCAGATGGCAGATAAAGTAATATGCTTAGACTTAATAAAAGAATAGCCGTAATTCTTGAGTGTAGAAATTTTTTCATAAGCGTAATTTAGATGAGCGTATTTTTTGAGCGTTCAAATTGTGGTGAAAGATCCCTGCAATTTTTTATACTTATCCTCTACAAGAAAGTATTTATCTAAAGTATATAAAAGTATTTATAATCGAAAGCGAATTACGCTGTATTAATAAAAAACATCGATTCCTAAAAGGACACAAAATAACATAAAAACGTATCACAGTGCCTTCCTGAACTCACCAGTTCCGACTCAACTCCGATACAATTCCGAAAGAGCTTCGGGAAAAGGTACCCGTTTTCCGAAGCAGGTACGGTCCTGTTGCGGTTTTGCCCCTGATTTGTCGGACAGCAGAAGGTGCTGATTTCATATCCTGTATCAGGATTAAACAAAATAAGAAAGGCCGCTTTGCAAAGCGGCCTTTCTTATTCACAGGTCAACATATTTCAGGACGGGTCCGAAACTATAAGTTACTGCGTGATCTTAATAATATCTTTACTGTTGGCCTTAAAGTAAAGCCCTCCTCTTGCATCACTTACAAATTCCACGGTTGAGCTGTACTCGTTGAGGTCAATAGCAGGGAATTTAAGGGTAAAGCTGCCCAGTGATACAGAGCTGCCGCTTCCGTTCTTAGTCTTGCGGATCATCCAGGTTTTACCGATAGAACCGGGAACATAGGAGCCCTCCATGATGCTGTAAAAATTCTCATCCGCATCCAGCGCATATTTCAGCCATGGAATATTTTTAGAGCTGGCAAACAATTCAGGATCATCCGTACCATAAAGAGATTTTAAAGTAAAGTCCGTAGGTTCATAAGTATCCTTACTCAGGTCATATTTTACAAATCTGCACCTGCTGGCTACCTGCCCGTTTTCTGTTTCCTGGCTGAAATAAGCGTAGTTTCCAGAGAAGAAAGCACCATTATCCTTTTGAAATCCATACACGTTAGGGCCCGTAGTGATCTTAGTGCCGTCTGCTTTAAATTTAAGATATGGCCTGATGTGAATCTGATTTTCACTGTCCACAAAAAAGTGCGTTCTGCCGGCAACCAACTCAAAGTTCTTAACCAATTCGGTTACGGTAGCACCATCAGGAGAAATTTTGTAAATGGAGAAATTCAGTTCGCTTTCGTATTTCAGCACCAGTACATTGCCATCCCCATCAGAAGTAATGTAAGTAACCATATTGATCCTTTCGTCATTGGTCAGAAGTGCAGGTGCCGAAGTACCGGCAGGGTCTACCTTAAATACACGGCTGGTATTGTTATACTTCAGCAAAGTATAATCAGAATAGTAGATCATATTTTTCTTCTTGTCCAGGTGCATGGCACCAATATCTGAAGCAGACGAGGCTATCTTGCTGAATTTTAAAGCTCCGGATTTCACGGTAATATAGTCCACAGTATTGCTTCCTGTTCCGCCTGGTCCTTCCTCTACAGTAAAAGTAGTATTGAAACCCGCAGCCGGTACAGCATTGGAACCATTTACATCGATCAGGATTCCCCCGGTGATCACATTTGCAGGAACCTGTACCACAAGCGTTGTGGCAGTAGCCGACTTAATGGTGGCAAGAACCACAGTTCCCCCGGTTTTAGTAGCAAAGAATACTTTGTTGTCACTAATGCGGGTGCTGAAATTGGTTCCTGTAAGCGTCACCTCATCACCGGTCTTACCCTTGTTTGGCGACATGGCCGTAAAGGTTGGTGTCGTGGCTGTCACAGGAACGGTAATGGTTAAGCCCTGCGGATCTTTATTTACCGCTGCGATGTTTTTAATGGCCAGTGCCAGATCTCCGGAAGTCAGATCAGCAGGTACAGTAAACTTAATTTCCGTATCGGTCACTGAATTTATAGTAATGGCTTTGCTTCCTATACTGACTTTCACATCTGCTGCCACCTGACCAAAGCCTGTACCTGTAATGGTTACCACAGCTCCGGCAGCAGGATTTTTAGGTTGAATACTACTGATGGAAGGAGGCTGAGTTTCCGGTTCCTGCTCAGTGACTTTATCCTTTTTGCAGGATAATAATGCGGTCCCTAACAGCAGGAACAGCATAGCTAATGTTTTTGATACACGTAATTTCATGGAGTCTTAATTTTATACTCCAAAATTCAGTATCTGCAGCATCAGCTGCAATAAGCAGTTTTACCAATTATGATAGGTATAAATACCTATAAAAAAAGAAGCGGGAATAACCATACCGATCATTCCCGCTCATCTAAATTAACGCTCTCACATATAAGACGAACTTTCAAACGAATTATTGTACCGGCTTCAATATTTTTTTATTTATTCAGCAGATCATTTAATACTTTGAGATAAAAGACCCCTGACGACGCTTCTTCCGTATTTCCCGGATCAGCGTTTTAGTGCATTTCTGCTGCTCAGAACTCCGGTCAGCACGACGATCAGAGAGATGACCACAAAGAAAGAGAGCACTACCCAGACAGACGGGGCAAAACTGGCTTCAAAAACAAACCTTGCCAATGCCCAGCTGCCAGCCAGGGCCAATACCATCCCGGCACCGGTAGCCACTATTCCCAGAAAAAAATATTCTACTGCGGTGATGATCAGAATCTGTCTGCTGCTGGCTCCCAGTGTACGCAGCAACAGGCTTTCTCTCACCCGCTGGGCTTTACTCGTCAGCACGGAAGAGACCAGTACGATCCATCCAGTCGCCATACTGAAACCAGCCATAAACCTGATGACAAAGCTGATCTTTGACAACAAATCATCCAGTACTTTCAGGATCAGCTTTAGATCGATCACCGAAACATTCGGAAAAGCCCTGACTACGGCAGCCTGGTAATCTGCCGATATTTCACTGGAAGGTACTCTGGTCATGAGCACATGAAACTGGGGTGCATCCTCCAGCACTCCCGAAGGAAACACCACCCGGAAATTGGTTTGCATTCTGGCCCAGTTTACCTCCCGGAGGCTTCCCACCACGGTTTTAATCAGTACTCCCTGCACATTATATACGATCGTATCTCCAACATCCACATGGATCCTGCTGGCATAGTTCTTTTCCAGTGATACGCGCACAATCCCGTCATCGGTATTCCCAACCCATTTACCCTTAACCACATGTTCGGCTTCCGTGAGCTTACTCTGGAAAGTCACCCTCAGCTCACCATTGAAAGCCCGCTCCGAGGGTTCCTGCGGACCTGTCTGCTTTCTTCCCGTATCTCCCTGTTTCGTTTTTTCTGATGCCCCGGCATTGCTCGTACTATCTGCACTGGCCAGATCCGCAGCTGTTTTGCCATTGATCTCATCGATCCTTACCGTGATGACCGGCACCTGGTTCATCAAGGGCAGATGGTGATCAGTAGTCAGCTTCGCAATGGCATCTTTCTGCTCATTCTGGATGTCAAACAACACCATATTCGGCTGATTTACTCCCGATGATATCGTCACCCTGTCGACCAGAATGGCCTGCACAAAAAATAAAATTCCAATGAAGGCGGTAGATAAACCAATGGATACCGTGAGTACTATGGTCTGGTTGTCCGGACGATACAAATTGGCAAATCCCTGTCTCCATAAATAACCTATCCCCTGCGGCAAGATCCTGCGGAGTAACCACATGAGTAACCAGGATAAACCGGACAGCAGCAGAAAAGCCAGGAGTATCCCTCCCGTAAACATCAGCGCTTCCATCCATCCGCCCATCTGCAAGTAGGTAAACCCTAAGATAAATCCAAGGATCAGCAGGTATACCAGCCAGACCAGCGGATCGATTCGTCCCGCCTTGTATTCATACGACATCCTGATCGCATTCAAAGGAGAGATGTGACGTACCGTGAGCAAAGATGGCAGCGCAAACAGTATAGCTACAATCAGCCCCAGTGCCAGGCCTTGTTCTACAGCCGGCCAGGAAATTTGCATACTGATCTCTACCGGAAGAAAGTCTTTCAGCACAAGGGGCAGAAAAAACTGGATCACAGTACCGAGTAAACTGCCCGCTACAGCACCAATAGCTCCTATAAATCCGATCTGAATCAGGAAGATCTTAAAGGCCTGCGATGCCTTAACGCCCATGCAGCGTAACGTAGCGATACTGCTCAGTTTCTCCCTTATGTATACATGTACAGCACTTCCTACACCAATACAGCCCAGCAGCAATGCCACAAAACCTGACAAAGCCATAAAGCGGTTCACATCTTTGAACGAACGGCCGGTATCTTCCTTGCGTGAAGCTACGGTTTCTGCATCCAGGCCGTATTTGTCCAGGTCCGGTTTCAGTTCCTTAATCACCTCTTCCACCTTCGAAGGGTCTGCAAACTTGATGTAATACTTATATTGAATGCGGCTTCCTATTTTAGTGAGACCGGTTTGCTCGAGATATTGTAAAGGAATATAAACTACCGGAGCTACTGTGGAGGATACACCGGTCTGTCCCGGCACTTTATCCAGAGCTCCTTTGATGGCAAAAGTAAGTGTGCCTACTTTGATGGAATCGCCCACAACAGCATGATATTGCAGCATCAGCGTTTTGTCTACCAATGCACTCCGTGAGGAATCCCTGAATGCCGCAGCGGCTGATGATGGTGTGGTCTCTATGGCACCATAATATGGATAGTTACCTTCCAGGGCCCTGATCTGCACCAGTCTGCTGCTTTCGTCCTTCACAAAATAGATCATCGAGGCAAAGCTTCGTTCAAAAGAACGTTCCTGTCCCAGGGTATCCATCAATGCTTTGGTTCCCTTTCCGGGAGGAGCATTTCCTTCCAGGATCAGATCGGCTCCGGTCAGTTCCTTGGCTTGTTCGTCTATATCCCGCATCAGGTTATCCCTGAAGGAATAAACTGCGACCAGGGCAGCAATACCCAATACTATTGCCGCAATGAACAGGAACAAACGCGATCTGTTGCGGCGGCTGTCACGCCAGGCCATTTTAAACAACCATCCGATACCTGCTGAGGAATTATTCAAAGACTTAAACTCCTGCATATTCATCAGATTGAACGAGTCCGCCCTTCATTTTGATGATCCTGGAAGTTCTGGAAGCCAGCTCCAGATCATGGGTCACAATAATCAGTGTGGTTCCTGCTTCCCTGTTGAGTTCAAACATCATTTTTTCTATCTTTTCACCAGTTTCTCCATCCAGATTGCCGGTAGGCTCATCTGCGAATAAAATAGCCGGCCGGTTTGAAAACGCTCTTGCGAGCGATACGCGCTGCTGTTCACCTCCGGAAAGCTGAACCGGATAATGATGCGACCGATCGGCCAGACCGACCTTATCGAGCAGTTCCATAGCCCGTTCTCTGATGTTCTTTTGCCCCCGCAGTTCCATAGGCACCATGACATTCTCCAGTGCCGTTAATGTGGGCATCAGCTGAAAATTCTGAAAAATAAAACCAACGTAAAGATTCCTGAGGGCCGCGCGCTCATCCTCATTCAGCCCGTCAAGCCGGATGTTGTTGAGGGTAACACTCCCTGAACTGGCATGGTCAAGACCTGCGCAAATTCCGAGCAGGGTGGTCTTTCCGCTGCCGGATGGGCCTGTTATGGCCACGGTAGCTCCCTTATCAATAGAGAAATCGATACCCTTGAGCACCTGAAGCTCCTTTCCCGCACTTTTATAGATTTTACTGACTTGTTGAACTTCAAGAATGGCTTCGGCAGACATAGAAAAAGATTTTTAAACTTAACGGTTGAATTACCTGTTAAATATACAAGGTTCAACAAGTATTACTTACTTTAGACAGATACATTACAACTATGTTACGAACAAGGATAACCGCCATATTGTTTCTTGCAGTTATGATTACCGGCTGTGGGAATGAACAAAAAAAAGATACAGCAGCAGGAAAACCAGTTGTTCCTGCTGCTGAAGCTTCAGCAGATCATACAGAAGCAGTACCCGCCAAAAAACAAAACATTCTTTTTTTCGGCACCAGCCTCACGGCCGGATATGGTTTAAGCCAGGCAGAAGCTTATCCTGCGCTGATACAGAAAAAAATTGATTCCTTAGACCTGCCCTATAAAGTCATCAACGGGGGTTTGAGCGGTGAAACTTCTGCCGCAGGCAAGAACAGGATAGACTGGCTTTTGAAACAGCCCATAGGTATCTTTGTGTTGGAATTAGGTTCAAACGATGGTCTTCGAGGTCTGTCGGTAAAACAAACCACCGCTAACCTGCAGGCGGTAATTGATAAGGTCAAAAAGAAATATCCTGAGGCAAAGCTGGTGATGATCGGCATGCAGATGCCACCCAACATGGGCGCAAAATACACCTCGGACTTCCGGAACATGTTTGGCACAGTTGCCACCAAAAATGGCATGGCTTATGTTCCTTTCCTGCTGGAAGGCGTGGGCGGCATCAGTAAACTGAACCAGGAAGACGGCATCCACCCAACGGCCGAAGGTCATAAGATTCTTGCAAACAATGTATGGAAGATCCTGCAGGGGCAGCTGTAAGACTAAATTCAAATTCAGACGCTCAAAAACATCAGGTATAGTTAGGTGTTATCATCATGATCAACACCTAACTATATCAACATGAAAAAATCAATTCTCCTTATTGCCGCAATACCCTTTGCGTTGGCCTGCGGCGGTGGCTCATCTACTGAGCAATCTTCAACCGACAGTGTAACAAGCGATACAGGTTTGACAGCAGCGCTTAATCTGCCTGCACCTGATACAAATGCCGCAAAAACAAAATTCAGTAAGGTAATAGGCTGGCCGGAGAACAAAACTCCTGTCGCCCCTGAGGGTTTTAGTGTAACCAAATACGCTTCAGGCTTGAAAAGCCCGCGCAACATTTATGCAGCACCCAACGGTGATATCTTTATTGTGCTTAGTAATTCAGAGCGTTCAGTAAAGGATAAGGTAGTCGGTGCCATTACAGGAAAGTCCAAATCTGAGGTAGCGGGTGAAAGCGCAAATACAGTGGTATTGCTCAGGGATGCCAATAAAGACGGAATACCTGAAATCAGAACAAATTTTCTCGGCGGGCTGAATCAGCCTTATGGTGTACTGATCATCGGCGATGCTTTCTATGTTGCCAATACCGACGGGCTTTGGAAGTATCCGTACAAATCGGGTGATACAAAGATCAGTGCAAAAGGCACCAGGATTCTTGAATTACCCGCCGGAGGATACAATAACCACTGGACCCGCAACCTGATCGCAAATAAGGACAATTCCAAAATCTATATCTCCGTAGGCTCGGGTAGCAATGCGGCGGAGAATGGGATGGAGAATGAAATACGAAGAGCGAATATCTTAGAGGTCAACCCGGATGGCTCAGGCGAGATCATTTATGGCAGCGGACTGAGAAATCCGGTCGGCATGGCCTGGGCACCTGGTACCGGCATGCTATGGACGGCAGTAAATGAGCGCGACGGACTAGGAGACGATCTGGTACCGGATTATATCACCAGCGTGAAGAAAGGCGGATTTTATGGCTGGCCCTATTCTTATTATGGTAAAAATGAAGATCCGCGGCTGAAAGGCCAGAAACCTGATCTGGTAGCTAAGGCCATTGTTCCGGATGTAGCAGTGGGTGCGCACACCGCATCTCTGGGTCTGGCGTTTTATACTGCAGATCGGTTTCCTTCAAAATACCGGGGTGGGGCATTCATTGGTCAGCACGGTTCATGGAACAGGTCCGAATTGGCTGGCTATAAAGTAGCCTTCGTTCCTTTCCGGGATGGCAAACCCGCCGGAAAGCCTGAGGACTTCCTGACCGGGTTCATTGCAGACCAGGAAAAAGGCGAAGTATATGGCAGACCGGTTGGTGTTGCTGTTGCCGCCGATGGGGCTTTACTTGTAGCCGATGATGTGAGCAGCACTGTATGGAGGGTCGCAGCACGGTAGTTGTTATACAACAAAAAGAGGGTATCAGAATGATTCTGATACCCTCTTTAATTATAAATAAAAGTGTCTAGCAGTATTGCTCAAAAGCACCAATAAGGCTGTCAGCAATCATTTGTGCCGGACGGCCCTCAATTTGATGACGCTCAATCATATGAACCAGTTTGCCGTCTTTAAACAAGGCCATAGATGGTGATGAAGGCGGAAAAGGGATCATATATCCTCTTGCCCTGTCTACTGCATCTTTCTCCATACCTGCGAAAACCGTCACCAGTTTATCCGGGTGTTTTTCATTGGCGGCTGCCAGTCTTGCTGCGGGACGTGCGTTTGCTGCCGCGCAACCACATACTGAATTCACAACAACAAAAACAGTTCCTTCGCCTGTGATTGCCTGATCTACTTCTTCAATGGTTTTCAGTTCTTCAAAACCTACTTTAGTAAGTTCGGCACGCATGGGTTCAACTAAATATTCTGGATACATATGCTTTAATATTTTATAAATTCATTTTTGAGACTCAAAGGTACGGCAGCTTTTGCTACGATCAAAGTTTTGATCTCAGCCTGCTTATAGTTTTGACCTTCAAATTACTATGAGCATCTTTTTATCCTGCAGAAATCCAGGTGGTTTACAGTCTGAAAAAGATCTTCTTCTTATAAAGGAAATAACAAATTCCCCACTCCAATGAAAAAATGCAGAGCGCACTGATAAAATCCCCTACGGCGGCCGGGGTATGCACCAGACCAAGCAAACCATTTGTAATGGCTTCTATATAGCCATTGAACCAGCGGCTGCCTGCGATCTCAAAAAAGAGATAAATGAAAATGGAATTCATTCCCACTATGGTAAAGAACTTTGTATAGTGTTTGTGATCCAGAACATCTATCCACCAGTAAAGAAATGCCAGCGCCAGCAAAACCCAGCCTCCTGAGGCCAATACAAAGGAACTGGTTGAAATCTTTTTTATGATCGGTGTAATCTGAACAAGATCTGAGGTAAAGCCTGCAACCAGGCAAATTATACCTGCGATCACCAGCGTTCTGATCTTTTCAGAAGAGGGTTTATGGCCGAGCAATAGTTTACCGGCCATCATTCCCCAGATCGTATGTGCTGCTGTTGGCAGACAATTGATGGCCACCCATCCCCCGCTGTTGATCTTGTTCATCAGCAGCAGATCTATATAGTTTCCAAAGTTATGCTGATCGGTAAAGGGCTGGTCAAAGCCCGGTATATTGACGTACCGGTAAAGGAGTTCACTGAGCAGCAATAGCCCCAGACTAAAAAAAAGCTGGTTTCTGAAAGACCATCTGAAGATCAGAAATGCAACAAGCAGCGTAAATGACAATTGTGTCAGTACATCCCAGAGCTCAAATGAGAGTCCGTTGCGGCGGACTGCATAGTCAAGTACTCCCCAGAAAAACAACCACCCGCTTCGTTTGAGTGCCTTTTTAAACGATTCGGCCCAGGGAATTCCTTTTTGCCGCTGTTTATTCAGGGATAATGCAAGGGCAGTCCCCGCAATAAACATAAAACCCGGCTGGACCAGATCCCAAAACCTAAGTCCATTCCAGGGATGGTGTTCAAACTGGATCATGACTGTTTCGAGTACTGAGCCCCGGGTATGCTCAGTCAATGCCCAGTAAAATCCGGCACCTTCCAGCATGAGCAGGACCATAATGAGTCCGCGCATGAAGTCGAGAGATAGCAGTCTTTCATCCGGAGTGGTCCTGCCCGGAGCAAGGTCTGTTTGTTTGTCGGTTGTCATTCGTATGCTGTTAATTTAGTACTTCAATAATCAGAGAGGTAAAAATTACCTGCCGGTAATTCCGGCAATGGATATTCTCCTGTCCTAAATTACAATTTGCTATTGATATCCAAACGCTATATTTCCTGTTGTTAGGGAACAAATTGTTGATGACAGAACATTTTTTAGCAAATAATGGTATTTAATTTGCATTTGTTTTCTACAGCTAACAACGAACTCCATGAGCTACCTGGACCATAAATGCAAAAAATGTAATACGGACTTTCATTATCAAGTTCCCAGAGGTTTTCTATTAAAAAATGTTTTTGGATTTCTGCCTGTGAGGATCTACTGGTGTCCTAAATGTACAACAAACAGGTATGTGTGGGTGAATTAAAATAAGTCAGCAGACAGATACTTTTAAATAACTTATTAATATTCAGCTTATTTAAACACCTAACGGTCATATAAAAAAGGATATGGTACTTATCAGGTCTTTTATACCTACATTGCCCCTTATGTTTGAAATTTCTGCAGCGATTAACTCATCTCCTTACAAAACCACACTTTTTAATGACAAGCTTTCTGAAATAAGTACCACTTATCGCAGATGGTTTGAAAGTACAGCCGATGAGCTTACGGGCGATCATAAGAAATTGGGCGATTACCTGCGTTGTTTTGTCAATGATCAGGGTTTTGTCCGTCTTCACGTAAAGGACGACCTTCCTCTGGAGATTACCAATTCTTGTAAAAGGGCTTTTCATAGTGTTTTTGGAGGCTAGGTAAACCCAAAATTCCTGTAAATAATCTTGAGGGTCTTATACCCACAAATAGGTATTTTAACTTTTTATTGGTTCCGGAAAGCGGTTTGGTATTTTATTTGCTATTGTGGCTCTAAATACGCAATCAACATGAGTTACCTCGACTATAAATGTAAAAAATGCAATTCTGACTTTCATTATCAGGTTCCAAGAGGCTTTATCTTAAAAAATGTATTTGGCTTTCTGCCTGTCAGGATCTATTGGTGTCCGAAATGTATAGCTAACAGGTACGTATGGATTCATTAGTCAAATTCGAATGCTGGTTAAACACGGATATAGATTTTCTTTTTGTCCAGTATATATCCGATCAGCCAGCAAACCAGCATAAAGGAAATGGCAAAGAGCAATGAGCCAATGGGTCCTGGTGCGATCATTTGAAAAAAGCTGCGGTTGATTTTGCCGATGAGGTCAGCATTTGGAAAGCAGACATAGATAATGGTGAGCAATACCTCTGACACGAGATAAATGAACAGTGGGTTCTTTCCTAAAACGGTAAAGAACCAGGTCCATCTGACGTAGCTCAAGACTTCTATAATGTAAATAAGTGCGCCGAGAATGACCAGGTCCAGTCCGCAGGTGATCAGCACAAAGGTACTCGTCCATAGTTTTTTATTGACCGGAAATACCGGGTTCAGACAAATGGCCAGCAGGACCAGCAAACCACCAGCCAGCAGCAGTTTGGCGATGGTTTCGAAGCCTTTACCTTTTTGCTGTATGAACCGGCCCGCATAATAACCAATAATCACATTGACACATGCCGGCACGGTACTCAATAAGCCCTCGGGATCAAAAGCAAGTCCTTCACCATGGTAAAGGTGTTTGTCGCCCAGTATAAAAAGATCCAGAAACTGCCCCGCATTTCCGGTCATACTAAAGGGATCTGCGGAGTTTCCGCATAACAATAGCACGAGCCAGTAGCCCAGCAGAAAAAGAATGGAAATAATAACAACTGTCCGGGTACTCAGGTAATGGATCAGAAGGGATGCGATCCCATAGCATAATGCAATACGCTGTAACACCCCCAGCACCCTGGTGTTGGCCATTGGTGAAAAGTTGATACTGCCGTTGTCTCCGTAATGAAAAAAGGGAAACCAGTACATCAGGTAGCCGATCAGAAAAATGAGCAGTGTTCGTTTCAATATTTTAAGCAGCACAACGCTGTTGTCCATTCCTGCAAACTTGCTCATCGAAAAGCTCATCGCGTTTCCCACAGCAAATAAAAAAGAAGGAAATACAAGATCTGTCGGGGTGAAACCGTGCCAGACTGCGTGCTGCAGTATCCCAAAAGATTCAGCACCGCTACCCGGTGTATTGACAATGATCATGAAACAAATGGTCATGCCCCGAAAGACATCGAGTGATAAAAAACGTTGTGGTTGATTCATTGTTTGGTTTGGTTTAAGTTGTAGCGCTACTGACCTAAAGTTAACATTTAATCTGTAAATCCTGACGATCATGGTGTTTGGCTGACAGAAAAGAGATGGCAGGCAGGATTTGAAGCATTTTACGAAAAACCAGCCACATGAAAGAAAAATAATTTCTTTCTTTAATCACAGATATATATATTTGATAATTGTTGCTCAATTAACTCTCATTCCCTAATCTAATCAACCCTAATCCAAAATGAAAAAAATTATTATTCCTGTTGTGCTCTTAGGGGCATTAACATTTGCAGTATCCTGCAAAAAAGGTATTGAACCGGGCGAACCCCGGAATCCCGCTGAAAAGACTGCTGAGAAAGATACTCTGATTGAAATAAAAACCTTTTTAGCCAAAGAGTACGGAGCTAAAATTTCTGAGATTTATTTCGATAAACCACGTGACAGATTTATTGTCCAGGGAGATATCGGTGTGGACAAGAACAATGCCGAGCTTTTATTTAAAGAGTCTTCGAAGATTCCAAAATTGTCTTCAGATAAAAACTCGAAGCTTCCGGCGATCAGCCAGCGAAAAGGCCCGTTTACTTATAGTCCAAGCAGTTATCCGGAGATCCGGGTGAAGAACAATTGTACCTCGCCAGACTGGAAGGCTGCGGCAACTGCAGCTATAAATAATTTCAATCATTCTTTTGTTAAAACCATTTCAAACGTCCGGATGGTTGAGGTTACCAGTGGCACTGTACATTGTACAATCTCTGAGACCGGAGGTACAGACCCTACCGGGAACAGCTATTTAGCCGTTGGCGCAGGCCCGTCATCTGCTGCTCCGGGAAGCTATGTAACCATTTATACACATGGGAATAGCAGGACTCTGGAGCAAAAAAAACTAATTGTTACCCACGAACTTGGACATATTCTTGGTTTTAAGCATACGGGTGATACCACGCCGGGCAGCACATTCGCAATTGGTAGTTTGCCTGCAGATGATCCTTATTCTTTTATCAGACCGGGTTCGGATTGGGATACGGGTTTCAATGGATTTTCCAGTCTGGATCTGCAGGCCATGAATATCATGTTTCCCAGAACACCGGCAGGTTGGGGTGAAAAACTCAACATTACCGGAATAAATCTGGCTGGTGGTAACAATTCATTTCTTTACCTGACTTCGAACACGCTTTATCCTGATGGAAACCGGCTTTTCATCCGCTGGAATTTTAACAACAATTCATGGCTTTTGATGTCACCCGGCAGGAAAGGGGTCAAAATGGCATTAACATCAAACGGACAATATTATTTTATTACAGCTGACAAGAAAATCTATAAGGATGCCTATCCGGACCCTATATTAATGCCTGGTGAAGCTATAGATATCGCTGCTAATGACGTGGGTGAATTGTACATCGTCAGCAACACAGTTATGAACAGCGAAGGCAATGTGATCATGAAATGGGACGGTTGGTCATCGTGGGTACAGTATTCTACGTATCACTCTGCTAAAGCCATTGCCCTGGGCCCTGGTTATAACGCAGCACCTGTGACCATCAATAATTCCGGGCACGTGTCTGTATTCACATCGGGATCGCCAACCACATCTGGCTATACCGATGTCGAGGCAACTTCAATCGCGGTATGTAATTCTAAACTTGACATATCGGGCCACCCCATCATTTACATCACTGATAAAAAAAATGTAGTTGGAACGACAAATTATCCGATCAAGCGGCTTACCAATAATACCTGGTATACTACCAATTTCAGCGGAATTGCCCTGGCAGTTGACCATGAAGGACATCCATGGACATTGGTAAGCGGTACTGGTCAGGTATATTCGCATCCTACCTTTTAAAAATTAATGAGCAACAATTTTAAAGCCGGCGCAATGCCGGCTTTTTTATTTCCATATTGCCATCTGCATGTTATAAAGTGCGGCGTTGAACCGATTAGCTTTCAAGCTTTTGAATTTGGGCAAAGTATTGCCTACTTTTGCAGTAAGAAAACAGCGGTTAGATTTATAACCGAACTATCATTAAAACACTTAAAAACAACAAATATGTCATCAGTAGAGACAACTTACGTTCCTTATAAAGTTAAGGACATTTCACTGGCAGAATGGGGCCGCAAAGAGATCGGACTGGCAGAGGCAGAGATGCCCGGACTAATGTCATTGCGTGAAGAATTCGGACCATCACAACCTTTAAAAGGTGCACGCATCGCCGGATGTTTACACATGACCATCCAGACTGCGGTTTTAATCGAAACACTGGTAGCCCTGGGTGCTGAAGTAACCTGGTCATCATGTAATATATTTTCTACTCAGGATCATGCTGCTGCGGCCATTGCTGCTGCCGGAATTCAGGTATATGCCTGGAAAGGTCTTGACGAGGAGAGCTTTGACTGGTGTATAGAGCAAACCTTGCATTTCGGTCCTGAGCGTCAGCCATTGAACATGATTTTGGATGATGGTGGCGATTTGACCAATATGGTATTTGACAAGTTCCCTGAACTGATTGCTGCTATTAAAGGCCTTTCTGAAGAAACAACAACCGGTGTTCACCGTTTGTATGAGCGCATGAAAAACGGAACATTACACTTGCCAGCGATCAATGTAAACGATTCGGTAACTAAATCTAAATTTGACAACAAATATGGTTGCCGTGAGTCATTGGTTGATGCGATCCGTCGTGCTACTGACATCATGATGGCTGGTAAAGTTGCTGTTGTAGCTGGTTATGGTGATGTGGGTAAGGGTTCTGCGGAATCTTTAAGTTCACAGGGTGTACGTGTGATTGTATCGGAAATTGATCCGATCTGTGCATTACAGGCAGCTATGGAAGGCTACGAAGTGAAGAAATTTGCTACGGCTGTTTTAGAAGCAGATATCATTGTAACTACTACTGGTAACTGTGACATCGTTCGCGCGGAGCACTTCAAAGTAATGAAGGACAAAGCAATCGTTTGTAACATTGGTCACTTTGACAATGAAATTGATGTAGCCTGGTTAAATACCAACTATGGTGATACTAAGGTAGAGATCAAGCCTCAGGTAGATAAATATACGATCGACGGCAAAGACATCATCTTATTGGCAGAAGGCCGTCTGGTGAATTTAGGTTGCGCTACAGGTCACCCAAGTTTTGTAATGTCTAATTCATTTACGAACCAGACACTGGCTCAGCTGGAACTTTGGACCAATACGGATAAATATGAAAACAAGGTTTATGTATTGCCTAAGTACCTGGACGAGAAAGTAGCACGGTTACACCTGGCAAAAATCGGTGTGGAGCTGGATGTACTGGATCAGCACCAGGCCGATTATATAGGCGTTCCTGTTGAGGGTCCGTTTAAACCTGAAGCTTACAGATACTAAGACATAAAAACCTTCTTCATCAAATCTTCATGAATAGTGAAGTACATTTGTGATGAGAGCGTTAATTTACAGCCTGTACTATTAGTTTAGTATGGGCTGTTCTTTTGTCTGCCAATCTACTTTTTAAATTCTCTGATCTCGTTTAACAACTTCTCTGCGTTGCTCAGCTTTTCGCCATACATTCTTTGATAGGTTCGCACATTGAGTGGATAAAGAAAGAGTATGACAAATAGGATCAAAAGTAAATACAAACCGGCATGCAAAGGGTTTTCATAAATATCCTGAGCAGCGGCCAGCTTAAGGACGGCAGGTATAAGCGTTGCCAGCCATATGGCCACAATCCCAAAATCATATCTGCCTGCCGAGACCGAGCTGATCCTGAATTCACTGATGGCTTTCTGAAGCTCAAGAACCGGGGTTTCGTAAGCACTTAACTGCGTAAATTTGCTGGTATTCTTCAGGTGATAAATAAAAGAGCCCAGCATACATAGACCACCTAAAAGCAGGGGAATGCAAAATATGGGCTCATTTTTCATGAAAAAGGATAATCCTGCTGAGGTCAAAAAATAGATAAAAGCCATGTTTCTTCCATGAACAGAAACTCCAAGCAATTCCCTGAACTGGCCGACGGCTTTATCCAGGTTTAACCGGCTGAGCAGTGCCTCATTTAACTGCAGACTTTTTTCGAGTTGTTTCTCATGATCTATCCAAAGATCCTGTAATTCTGATAGTTCCATACTTCAATTTTTTAACTTAAACTGTTCCGTTAATATTTTTTTTATCCGGTTTATCTTAGTTCCCGTGTTGCTTTCGGAGATCCCCAGGATTTCGCCGATCTCTTTATAGCTTTTACCTTCGAGGTGAAGGATGATTACTGCTTTATTTAAATGATCAAGTGCTCTGATACAGGTGTATAAAAAGCTGAGGCGGTTTTCCAGTTCAGAATCTGAATCATTTATATCAGCAACTTCCAATATGCTTTCATCAATGCTTATGGTCTGTGATTTTCGACTATGGCCCTTCCGGTAATGAGAAATGGACACATTCAACGCAATCCGGTATATCCATGTGGACAGTTTTGCCCTCCCGTCAAAACTGCCCAGTGCTTTCCAGATCTGTATCAGAATTTCCTGTTCCAGGTCCTGCCTGTCGTCCTTATCTTTACAATAGACACTGATGATCTTAAACAGAATCTTTTTGTGGTCTTTCAGAATTCCAATAAATTTTTCCTTTTTTGTTGTCAAGTTTTTATCATTTATCTATACTGTATTATTCGCAGAGAGTATTCAAAAATCACAAATCATCTTCAGAATATTTTAACTTTGTGGTATGACGAAGCTTTCTGTAAATATTAACAAAATAGCGACTCTGCGCAATAGCCGCGGAGGGAACAATCCTGACCTCGTAAAAGTTGCCCTGGATTGTGAACGCTTTGGTGCTGAAGGAATAACTGTACACCCACGACCTGATGAAAGACACATCCGGTATCAGGACGTGTATGACCTGAAAGCGGCGATTGCCACAGAGTTTAATATTGAGGGTAACTGCAGAGAGCAAAAATTCGTAGACCTGGTACTTGCCAATAAGCCTGCGCAGGTAACATTGGTACCTGATGCAGAAGGGCAGATCACTTCCAATCATGGCTGGGATACGGTAAAACATGCCGATTACCTCAGAGAGATGGTTGGCGTATTCCAATCTGCAGGGATCAGGGTTTCTATTTTTGTGGACCCGGTGGTAGAAATGGTTACCGCCGCTGCAAAAAGCGGGACGGACAGAATTGAATTGTATACCGAAGCTTATGCCCACAATTATTACGACAACCGGGAAAAGGCCATTTTAACTTATGTTGCCGCTGCTCATAAAGCACACGAAATTGGCCTGGGAATTAATGCCGGTCATGACCTTGATCTGCATAATCTGAAATACTTTGCAGATAGCATCCCTGGATTACTGGAAGTCAGCATAGGTCATGCACTGATCAGTGATGCGCTCTATTTGGGCCTGGAAAATACGGTACAAATGTATCTGAAGCAGTTGAAACACTAATATTTAACGAAGAGAAGGTTTGCCTGCGGTAAAATGTTCAAAAAATTTGCAGCAATTGTTCAAAACTGACCTGCTCATTGCATGAATCAGCTAAATAAGTAAGCGCATTTTATTACCTTTGCGCAACTTTTTTATTCATAGATTTCATGAACTTAAACATTCATTACCAAGAAGATTTTAAAGACCGCCACATTGCTCCTAATGAAAAGGATACCAATGAGATGCTTCACACGCTTGGCCTAGGTTCTGTTGACGAACTGATTGGACAAACTGTTCCACAAAAGATCAGGCTGAAACAGCCCTTAAATTTGCCAAAAGCAAAATCTGAAACGGATTACCTGAACAGCCTCAGACAAACGGCTTCTTTAAATAAAGTTTTTAAATCTTATATAGGTCAGGGTTATTATGATACCATTACGCCGGGTGTGATCCTGCGTAATGTAATGGAGAACCCGGGATGGTATACACAATATACTCCTTATCAGGCCGAGATTGCTCAGGGCCGCCTGCAGGCTTTACTGAATTTCCAGACGATGGTGATAGATCTTACCGGGATGGAAATTGCAAATGCTTCTCTGCTTGATGAAGGTACTGCTGCTGCCGAAGCCATGTTTATGCAGTATAGCCTGCGTAAAAATACAAAAGGCTATAAGTTTTTTGTATCTGAGCTTTTGTTTCCTCAAACGATAGATATCCTGAAAACCCGTGCGAATCCTTATGGGATTGAACTGGTGATCGGTGATCATGAATCGATTGACCTGAATGAAGAATTCTTTGGAGCAATCGTTCAGTATCCTGCCGGGAACGGTGAGGTATTTGACTATACGGCATTTGCCCGGGTAGCTCATGAAAAAAATGTAAAAGTTACGGTTGTGGCTGACCTGCTTAGTCTGACGCTGCTGACTCCTCCGGGAGAGTGGGGTGCAGATGTTGTTGTGGGTACTACACAGCGTTTTGGGGTACCGATGGGATTTGGCGGGCCACATGCGGCGTTCTTTGCGACTAAAGACGAATATAAACGTTCTATCCCGGGCCGGATTATTGGGGTCACCATCGACAGCAATAATAATTATGCATTGCGCATGGCATTGCAGACCCGTGAACAACATATCCGCAGAGATAAAGCGACTTCAAACATTTGTACTGCCCAGGCATTGCTTGCGATTATGGCTGGTTTTTATGCGGTATATCATGGCCCAAAAGGGCTTAAACTCATCGCTGAGCGTACACATGGATTGACTGTCACCCTGGCGCGTTCGCTGGAAAAGATAGGATATAAAGTTTCGGCTGAATCTTATTTTGATACGATTCAGCTCGATCTTGGAGGTCTTGTCAATGCGATCCACAGCGAGTGTCTGAACAATGAGATCAATTTAAACTACAATGGCAGTGTGGTCACCATCGCTTTAGATGAGACTGCTTCCGAAGAAGATGTAAAATTACTGGTCAGGATCTTTTCAAAAGTAAAAGCGATCGCTGCTGATGCAGTAGAGCTGGCCAGTGAAAATGTGACTACGGTAATCCCTGCTGCTTTGCAGCGTACTTCTGAATATTTAACTCATCCTGTATTTAATGTGCATCACTCCGAACATGAGATGCTGCGTTATATCAAATCACTGGAGGCCAAAGATCTTTCTTTATGCCATTCTATGATCGCTCTGGGTTCATGCACCATGAAGCTGAATGCAACTACAGAGATGATTCCTGTAACCTGGCCGGAGTTTGGGAAGATCCATCCATTTGCACCGGCTGATCAGGTCCTGGGTTATTATACGGTATTTAATGAGCTGGATAAATGGCTCAGTGAGATCACAGGTTTCGCCGCTATGAGTTTTCAGCCTAATGCAGGGGCACAAGGAGAGTATGCTGGGCTGATGGTCATCAGGGCCTATCATCAGGACCGTGGTGACGAGCACCGGAATATTGCCTTGATCCCTTCTTCTGCACATGGTACGAATCCGGCTTCTGCGGCTATGGCTGGCATGAAGATCGTAGTGGTAAAATCATTAGAGAACGGAAATATCGATGTGGATGATCTGAAAGCAAAAGCGGAAGAGCATGCGGAAAATCTTTCGTGCCTGATGGTAACCTATCCTTCTACGCATGGGGTATTTGAAGAAAGTATTATTGACATCTGCAACATCATCCATGAAAATGGCGGACAGGTTTATATGGACGGTGCCAATATGAATGCTCAGGTTGGATTAACCAGTCCGGCTAATATCGGGGCTGATGTTTGTCACCTGAATTTGCATAAGACATTTTGTATTCCTCACGGTGGAGGTGGTCCTGGAATGGGGCCAATTGGTGTAGCGAAGCACCTGGTTACTTATTTACCAGGTCATGCTGTAGTAAACATCGGTAATGAGAAATCTATTCATGCGGTATCTTCTGCACCATGGGGATCAGCATCTATTCTGATCATATCCCATGCATATATTGCAATGATGGGCGCTGATGGCTTAACAAATGCTACTAAGTATGCGATCCTGAATGCCAACTATATGAAAGCCCGTCTTGAACCGCATTACCCTGTCCTTTACTCAGGAGCTCAGGGCCGCTGTGCGCACGAGATGATCCTCGATTGCCGCAGCTTCAAGAATTTTGGGATTGAGGTGGTGGATATTGCCAAACGTTTGATGGATTATGGTTTTCATGCTCCAACGGTATCGTTCCCGGTAGCGGGTACATTGATGGTTGAACCTACAGAAAGCGAGCCTAAACATGAACTGGATCGTTTTTGTGATGCCATGATCGCCATTAGAAATGAAATCAGGTCTGTAGAGAATGGTGAGCTTGACAAAGTAGACAATCCGCTGAAAAATGCTCCGCATACTGCTGTTATTGTAACTGGTAACGAATGGAATCATGGGTATAGCAGACAAACTGCTGCTTTTCCACTTCCTTATGTGGCCGCTTATAAATTCTGGCCTTCGGTAGGAAGGGTAAACGATTCGTTTGGCGACAGATCGCTGGTTTGTGCCTGCCCGCCAATTGAAAGTTATGAGGAAAGTTACGCCTGAGCGTAATTCTTATCATAGGTCAATAAGCAGAATCTTTATTACAGATACCTTTGGTGGTGTAACTATAAACAAAGTGCTAAATTGTTAGCATCAAAATTAAAAGATAATACAATGAAATTGAAAATCACATCTCTGGCCTTGCTCTTGATTGTAGCGGTATCCTCTGCTTTCAAAGCCCCTTCTTTTAAGCCGGTCACTTATAAAGTGGATCCTGCTAAGTCTTCCTTAACCTGGTTTGGCAAAAAATTAACTGGCAGTCATAATGGAACAATCGCACTTCAGTCCGGGAGTCTCTTATTTGACGGCAAAAAACTGGCAGGAGGTAATTTTGCGATCAATATGGCAACAATTAAGGATGCAGAGGGGAGCGAAAAGCTGGAAGGACACTTAAAAGCAGATGATTTTTTTGGTGTGGATAAATTTGCTACTTCTAGTTTTGCCATTAAGAAAGTAGTTGCCGGAGCAGGGAACACCATAAATGTGACTGGTGATTTAACGATTAAAGGAATTACCAATGTGATTACATTTCCAGCGTCAATAGCATGGAATGCTGATGGGTCAGTAACTGCAACTGCTGCAAAAGTAGTGATTGACAGGACCAAATATGGCATCAAATTCAGATCCAAAGGTGTATTCCCTGATGTAGGTGATAAAATGATCTATGATGATTTTGAACTGTCTATTAAGCTGGTCGCCTCTAAATAACAGACCTGTCTGGCCGGAGGAATGAGCCGGCAAATGACATTACAAATCCCGGATCTTAAAGATCCGGGATTTTTTTGTTCAACACACAACCTACATGTTTAAACATCATATTTATTTCTTACCTTAGTACAACTACGTAGCATTAGCTTTGTTTAAAATTTATGACAGACATTAAGATCAACCTTCTTGTTATTGACGACGATGAAATTAATATATTTATTATCAAGAAAATAGTTGCAAGAACGGGATATGCCGTCGACATGATTTCTAAAAACAACGGGCAACAGGCGATAGATTATTTAAATGAAGTTGTAAAAAACGACGGGCAATTCCCTCAACTTATTCTTGTAGACATCAACATGCCATTAATGAACGGATGGGAATTTCTGGTGGCTTATGAGCAGCTTGACTTGCCTGTAAATACGCACATGTATATGCTTTCCTCGTCGGTCTATGAAAATGATATTGAAAAAGCAAAATCCTATAAGATTGTAAACGGATTTATTTCCAAACCACTATCTCTTGAACGCCTGACTGAACTGCTCCGCGAGATTAGTTTTTAGCACTTATTTTAAACTGTCCGTCCTGGTATGTAATAAAGCCTGTCGCATTAGATTTCGCATGGTAAAAAAGGCAATTCCAATTTTCCTGAGCTGCTTTGATACCAAATTCTTCTCTAAGTTCCATCGCTTTGCGTCCGTCAAAATCATACTTAGCTATAAATTTTCTGAGTAATTCTTCAGGCTCAGGCAAAACATCACCTCCAAAAAACACCTTATCCGAATCGTCATCAAGTAAAAAAACCTGATGATAAGGTGTATGTGCTCCTGTAAGTTCATAGCTAATCCCTGCGGTAAGCATTCCGGATCCTTCAACAAATTTCAGTTGCGCGTTACGTTGCAAAAATTCAAATATCTCTGTTTTATAGGACGAAGAAGGACTGGTAAAGGCACTTTCCCATTCACCCTGCTGAATTACATAAGTAGCATGCGGAAAGCTAAGTTCCATATTGCCGTTTATGTTGTGAATCATTCCGCCGGAGTGGTCAAAATGAAGATGTGACATCAGCACCAGCTCAACATCATCAGGATCAAATCCTGCTTTTCTTATGTTTTGGTGTAAAATCAGGTTACCTGCATCGTCACTGTATCCCAGACCGGTATCAAACAGAATTAGCGTTTCCTTCAACTTGACAAGAAAGGGCTGAATGTGTATAAACAAAGATGCAGGCCTGTCTTTTGGGTTATCCTTTTCAGGATTGAAAGGAATGAATTTTTTGTCTGCGGCTACAGAATAAGAACCTTCAAATAATGGAAAAACTTGCAATACCTTAATATTAATTGGGAAAAAAGAATTTATGATATATTTACGATATCATTGCAAAGATAAGCAACCTTAAGGAACTTATCTCTGTATCGACGAGCATAAAAAAACAACGAAAATCTGAATGGAAAAAAGATGGGTGCAGGCCGTAAAGGGCAATCGGGAAAAAACGGATTTGCTTGCACAACAATTGACAATAGATCATACTTTAGCACAAATACTGGTACAGCGCGGAGTCGATTCCTTTGACAAAGCGCGCGATTTCTTCAGGCCTCAGCTGGCTGAACTGCATGATCCATTTCTAATGAAGGATATGGATAAAGCGGTAGAAAGGATTAATACTGCGCTGATCAACAATGAAAAAATACTCATCTATGGAGACTATGATGTAGATGGTACTACATCTGTAGCATTGATTTATAGTTTTTTCAGCCAGTTTACTTCATCCATTGAATACTATATCCCTGACAGACACAAAGAGGGTTACGGCATATCGACAACCGGAATTGATTATGCATCGAACAATAGCTTTACGCTAATCATTGCACTGGACTGCGGAATAAAATCAGTTGATAAAATTGCTTATGCGAATACGCTCGGGATGGACTTTATCATTTGTGACCACCACCTTCCCGGTGATGATCTTCCTGATGCGGTAGCTTTGCTCGATCCAAAAAGAGCAGATTGCCCCTATCCTTTTAAGGAGCTGGCCGGTTGCGGAATAGGATTCAAACTGGCACAGGCTTATTGCATGAAATATGATTTTCCCAAGGAAAAATATGAGCAATACCTCGATCTGGTCATGGTAAGTATTGCTGCAGATATTGTACCTGTAGACGGAGAGAACAGAATACTGGCCCATCACGGGCTGACAAAATTGAATACAAATCCATGCATTGGGTTAAAGGCATTAATGGAGATCTCGGGGAAAACGAAGAATTATAGTCTTACTGATGTAGTGTTTGTGCTGGGTCCAAAGATCAATGCAGCGGGAAGAATGGACCATGGCAATCAGGCAGTAAAAATGCTGATCTGCCAGGAAGACCTGCCCGCACAGGAACAAAGTTCTTTTATCAATCTGCAGAACATTGAACGCAAAACCTCTGACCAGAGCATAACGGCCGAAGCATTGGCTCTGATTGATGATTCTGAAATTCTGATTAATAAAAAGACTACAGTGGTGTATCACGAAAAGTGGAACAAGGGCGTGATAGGTATTGTAGCTTCAAGGCTGACAGAAAAATATTACAGGCCGACTATCGTACTCACGGAATCAAACGGCTTACTGACCGGCTCTGCAAGGTCTGTGGCTGGCTTTGACCTCTATGAAGCTCTGCTGTGCTGCCAGGATCTGCTGGTTCAGTTTGGAGGACATAAATTTGCTGCCGGCCTGACGATGAAACCTGAGAATATTATACCTTTTTCTGAAAGATTTGAGGCCATAGTGGCCTCGACCATTACTGATGATCTGCTCAGGCCTGAACTCATTATCGATGCGGAAATAGATTTCAGACAAATCACCGCAAAATTTCAACGAATCATTGCTCAGATGGCGCCTTTTGGTCCTCACAATCCTGCTCCTGTTTTTACCAGCCATAATGTATATCTTGCTGCCAAACCTTATGTTGCAGGCACAAAACATTTAAAGTTGATGTTAAAACAACAAAATTCCGTTATTTTTGAAAGCATTGGATTTGGATTGGCAGAATATGAAAGTCTTTTGCAACCAAATGTGCCTTTTTCTGTTTGTTATACAGTTGAAGAAAATATCTGGAAAGACCAGCGACGATTGCAATTGAACATTAAAGCGATTAAAACCGATATAACGGGATGATACTACGAGCGGAAAATCTCATTAAAAAATACAAACAGCGGACCGTTGTGAATGACGTTTCATTTAGCGTTAGTCAGGGCGAAATAGTAGGTTTACTTGGGCCAAACGGAGCCGGCAAAACAACTTCATTTTACATGATCGTAGGGCTGATCAAACCCAATGAAGGAAATATCTTTCTTGATGACCAGGACATTACCACTGATCCAATGTACCGCCGTGCGCAAAAAGGCATAGGCTATCTGGCACAGGAAGCTTCTGTATTCAGAAAACTTTCGGTGGAGGACAACATTATGGCGATACTGGAGATGACAGATATGGGCAAGGAAGAGCGGCATGAGAAACTCGAGGAGCTGATTAATGAATTCAGTTTGCACAAGGTCCGTAAAAACAGGGGTGACCTGCTCTCAGGAGGTGAACGCCGCAGGACCGAGATTGCCAGGGCACTTGCCGCGAGTCCGAATTTCATTCTGCTTGATGAGCCTTTTGCAGGAGTGGATCCCATAGCCGTGGAAGAAATTCAAACCATTGTTGCTAAATTGAAGCAAAAAAATATTGGCATACTCATAACAGATCATAATGTTCAGGAAACCTTGTCTATTACAGATAGGGCCTACCTTCTTTTTGAGGGTAAGATCCTGGAATCCGGAACACCGGAAGTACTGGCAGCCAATGAGATGGTGAGACGGGTATATCTGGGTTCTAATTTTGTACTTCGCAGCAAAAACTTATAACCAATAACCGACAGCATGGCAATTGTAAATTCAATCTTTACGTGGTATATGAAAAAGCGCGTTCACCAGATCGAGCTTTTCATGAAATATCCGCATGATGTACAGGAAGAATGGTTTCACAAGCTGATCTCCAGCGCAGAAGATACCGAATGGGGAGAAAAGTATGACTACAGGACAATTGAAACACCAAAAATTTTTAAAGAACGTATCCCGATACAGAATTATGATACGTTAAAACCCTATATCGAACGTATGCTGAAGGGTGAACAAAATATCCTCTGGCCTACTGAGATCAAGTGGTTCGCTAAATCATCGGGCACGACTAATGACCGGAGTAAATTTATCCCGGTATCTGAGGAATCACTTCAGGAATGTCATTTTAAAGGGGGAAAAGACATGCTGTCGATCTTCTGCAACAACAGACCCGATAATCAGATCTTTACGGGTAAGGGCCTTGTACTTGGGGGCAGTCATCAGATCAACCAGCTGAATGAGGATTCCTTTTATGGAGATCTTTCTGCGGTACTGATCAAAAACCTTCCCATGTGGGCTGAATATTACCGTACGCCAAATATCTCTATCGCCCTGATGGAGAATTATGAGGAAAAGATGGAAAAGATGGCTGAAGCTACCATCAGAGAAAACGTAACCAATATTGCAGGGGTGCCTACCTGGACCATAGTACTGGCAAAAAAAGTACTCGAAATGACGGGTAAGAAGAACCTTCTTGAAGTATGGCCTAATCTGGAATTATACATACATGGTGCTGTGAATTTCAAACCTTACAGAGAGCAGTTTAAAGAACTGATTCCCTGTAATGATATGTATTACCTGGAGACCTACAATGCTTCTGAGGGTTTCTTTGGCATACAGGATGAGGTAAATTCAGATGAGATGCTGCTGATGCTGGATTATGGCATTTATTATGAGTTTTTACCTATGGAGTATATTGACAGTGAAAATCCGGATACTCTGTCACTTGACCAAGTCGAACTGCATAAGAACTACGCCATCATCATCTCTACAAACGGCGGTTTATGGCGGTATATGATCGGCGACACCGTACAGTTTACCAGTTTATCTCCTTATCGGATCCGCATCACAGGAAGAACAAAACATTTCATCAATGCTTTTGGAGAAGAGGTGATCATAGATAATGCTGAACAGGCCATTTGTAAGGCTTGTGATGCTACAGCAGCAGTATTTAAAGATTATACTGCTTGTCCCATTTATTTTAAAGGAGAAGAAGTTGGAGGTCATGAATGGATCATTGAATTTGATCAGCAGCCCAATAATTTTGAACGTTTCGTGGATGTACTCGATCAGACATTAAGGGAAGTTAACTCGGATTATGATGCCAAGAGGTTTAAAGATATGGCACTTCGCAGGCCTAAAGTTCATAATGCTCCGGCCCAGACTTTTTACAACTGGCTAAAATCTAAAGGAAAACTGGGTGGACAGCATAAAGTTCCCCGTTTGTCTAATGACAGAAAATATGTGGAAGAGATTCTTCCATTACTCTGAGAAATATTAATACCCGATCACAGTGATTTAGTTTTTTTTAGCTATATTCAATTAGCTAATATTTAATCGCTTATGAAAACCGTACAACAAATTCTTAACGTCAAGCCTTTGGAGGTTTTTTCTGTAACAGAAAGGTCGTCTGTCCTGGAAGCCCTTCATTTAATGATGGAGAAGAACATTAGCGCACTGCTGATCATTGAGGAGGAGAAGCTTCTGGGCATATTTACGGAAAGAGATTATGCCCGTAAGATCATACTTCATGGTAAATCATCTGCCGAAACGATGATTAAGGAAGTCATGACTTCAAACCCTATTACAGTAAGCCCATCAGACAGCATTGATCTTTGTATGCAGATCATGACGGAAAAGCACATCAGGCATTTACCGGTCGCTGGTGGCGAAAAAATTCTGGGCATGGTTTCTATAGGTGATGTGGTAAAGTTTATCATTGCCGATCAGAAGCTGACCATATCACAGCTGGAAAGTTATATCAGCAGTTAAATAAAGACCCCTGTTTCTTTTTTAAGAAACAGGGGTCTTCTAAAAAATATCAGATCCTTACCATATTTTCACTCTTTTTTCGGGAGCAAGGTATAACGAATCGGAAGCCTTTACATTAAATGCCGTATAAAATTCAGGGATGTTTCTCACCACGCCATTCACCCTGAATTTAGCTGGTGAATGAGGATCAGTACCTACCTGATTTCTCAATGACTCTTCTCTTGCTTTGTTTAGCCAAACCTGACCCCAGCCAATGAACACCCGTTGTTCGCCGGTAAACCCATCCATCACAGGAGCAGTTTTTCCATTCAGACTTGCCTTATATGCTTTTAATGCTATGCTGAGACCACCAAGATCCCCTATGTTCTCACCCAAAGTAAAATCTCCGTTTACGCTCAGGTCTGGAAATACCTTAAAACCACTATACTGGGCTACAAGAGCACTGGTCCTCTTTTTAAACTCACTCTGGTCTTTTGAAGTCCACCAGTTGCGCATTACTCCATCGCCATCAAAAGTACTGCCCTGATCGTCAAAACCATGACCTATCTCATGACCTATTACTGCACCAATGCCACCATAATTTACCGCATCTTCAGCCTCCATATTGAAAAAAGGTGGCTGAAGGATCGCCGCAGGAAAAACGATCTCATTCATGGTAGGATTATAGTAGGCATTCACAGTTTGCGGTGTCATTCCCCATTCAGAGCGGTCCACAGGTTGACCCAGTTTATTGATATTCCGGTTATATTCAAATGCTGTTGCACGCTTTTCATTTCCATAGAGGTCATGTTTTATAATTTTGAGTGCACTGTAGTCTCTCCACTTATCAGGGTATCCGATTTTAGGAGTGAATTTAGAGATTTTGGTTAATGCCTGTTTCTTAGTTTCGGGACTCATCCAATCTAAACCCTTTATACTTGACTCATAAGCTTTCAGCAGGTTATCAACTAATTTAAGCATGCGTTCTTTAGCTGCGGGCGGGAAATGTTTTTCCACATACAACTTCCCTACCATTTCACCCAGTGCACCATTCACTTCATCTACGGCTCTGCGCCATTGTGGTCTTTGTTCTGTTACTCCGTACAGTGTTTTAGCAAAAAATTCAAAGTTTTCTTTGTCTAAGGCTGTATTTAGTGAAGTGGCTGAGCCATGGATTACACCCCATTTCAGATAGGTCTTCCAGGTATCAAGGGGAGTATTCTTTAAAATGGCATTCAGGTCTTTGGTAAAAGCTACCTGGCATACTACCAGACTATCTTCCTTTGCTACACCTGCCTCTGTGAGCAAGGCAGTCCAGTCAAAATCAGGCAATAGCGTATTCAGTTTTTTAACCGGATACTTATTGTAAAGACCCGCTATATTTCTGGTTTCCTCCTTCTTCATATGTTTTGAAGCAATCAGGGTTTCCAGTGCCATGATCTGGGTAGCTTTTGTCTTTGCATCAGGTACTCCTGCAAGGTTTAACATATTTTCGATATGAGCGATATACTTAGCTCTTATAACCGCAGATTTTTCATCCTTTAAAAAATAATACTCACGCTCCGGAAGGCCTAATCCTCCCTGCCAGCTAAACAGCATGTATTTCTTTGGATCTTTGAAATCTTCCTGAACTCCTACGCCAAATGGCGTCAGGTTACCCATTTTACCTGCATAAGCAAAATAGGCAGCCAGATCTTTTGCGTTTGTGATACCGTCAATTTTCTCAAACTCTTCTTTCAGAGGATTCAGACCAATAGAATCCCGCACTTTCATATTCATGTAAGATTCGTAGAAATCCCCGATCTTCTGCTCCTCAGAATCGGCCTTAGGACTTCCTTTTGCCGCATTCTCGATGATCGCTTTTACGTCTTCCTGAGCCTTATCGTTGACCATAGAGCCTACGCCATAAGATGATTTATCCGCTGGTATTTTAGTATTCTTTACCCAGGAACCATTGACATACCTTGTAAAATCATTACCGGGTATGGCGGTGGTATCCATATTTTTCAATAATATGCCAGACTGCAGTTCTCCGCCCGTCTTTGGCTGGTTACAGGCTCCTACTATAAGCAATACTGCCGCCAGCATAGGAAATACTGTAATTCTCGGTGTCTTTATCATGAATATAAGATTTAGTGTTTTACTCAAATTTAATAATTCATTTTTAATGCAGGCTTAATATTGATGATCTAATTTTATGACGCTCACCAAAACCTAACATTATGATCAGCACCAGGATTATCTACAATGCTGTTTTAAAAACAGAAGAGGTTGATGACCTTCATAAATCTCAGGTTGCCCCCGCCCCGACAGGCAGTTATCCCTACCGTTTAAAACTGGAGCATAACACTGCGGAAAGCCTGGAGCATAAAATGGTATTTCATATGACAGGAGATACCGGCGGACCAAAGTCTGCTGAATGCCTGACAAGAGGGGTGGGCCAAATGACTGAACAATACTACAGCGCCGCCAAAGAGGATCAGCCATCTTTTCTATACCATCTTGGCGATATTGTTTACCACTTTGGTGAAGCAGAGGGGTATGAAGAACAGTTCTTAAAGCCTTTTGAATGTTATCCGGCCCCGATCTACGCTATAGCCGGTAATCATGACACGGATATCAATCCTGACCGGGAGGATCATTATGACTGCCTGGAAGCATTTTATACCGCATTTTGTAATTCCACTTCCAAAACCATTTATTTCGGGGAAAAAAGCAGGAGAAAAAGTCAGGTACAACCTCATGTGTACTGGACTATGGAATCTCCGCTTGCCATCATTATTGGCTTGCACACCAATGTTCCGAAATACGGCTCCATTAACAGGGAACAAAAAAACTGGTTTGTTAAAGAACTGCTAAATGCAGCAGAAAATAATTCGGGTAAAGCGCTTATTGTATGCATGCACCATGCGCCCTATTCTGCGGATGTCAACCATGGGTCTAGCAGGCAAATGATCGAATTCCTAGAATCTGCTTTTGCAGAATCCGGAGTTAAACCTGATGCTGTTTTTAGCGGACATGTACATAACTACCAGCGGTTTAGCAAACAATACAAGGACGGAAAAAATGTTGCTTACATTGTAGCCGGTGCAGGGGGTTTTGAAGAACTTCATCAGCTTGCCGATCCTTATGATACTTCGTATGAGACCGGATCTGCTTTTTTTGAAGAGGTTCATTTGAACAATTATTGCGACAACCGTCACGGGTTTCTGAAGATAAGTATAGAGAAAACTCCTTTTAACTTTACTTTAAGCGGCGAATACTATACGATACCTCTTGACCCTCTGATTGAAGAAGCTACACTCTTTGACAGCTTTGCCATTGATCTGACCGGCAGGTAACAAAAGAAAGCACCCGGGCGGCCTATAATTTTTTAGTCTAGAAAAAATTATCTAACATTGGCCGCAATAGTGTTTTCCATGCGTATAGAACCATCAGATGAACCAGAGCACAATGAATTACTGACCATGCTTAAGAATGGCGACCAAACGGCATTTTCAGAGATTCATGATTTATATCGAAAGAAAATATTCCTATACGCCCAAAGTCTGTGTAAATTTCCCGATGTCTCAGAAGAGATCGTTCAGGAAGTATTTATAAAAATCTGGCAGAAGAGAGAACAGATCAATACTGAACTGAATTTTGGCGCTTACATTAAAAAAATTACATTAAATCATGTATTGAACCATCTAAAAAAGGTCGCCAGAGAGAAAGAAATGCAGGAGGAGTTATTTGTATACATGCAAACGATCAGAAGCAGTACGGATGAAAATCTTCTTGAAAAAGAATTGCTAAAGAGCTATAATGAAGCTATCGCTCAGCTTCCTCCTCAAAAGAAACTCATTTATAATATGAGCAGAAATCAAGATCTTAACCATGATGAAATTGCCGCGAAACTCAATATTTCGAAGAATACAGTCAAAAACCATATGGTAGAAGCCACCCGTTTTATAAGAAAATATGTAACCAGAAATGGCAGTGTGATCTGTTTTATCATAGCCACAGCCAATTCCCGTTTTTAGTTTATAATCTTCTTTGATTATTTATTTTCATTTCAACTAGTCCTGAGCTCTTCCTGAGTTGTATTAGATATAACAAGAGTGAGCAGCGAAGCTCTTCTTTTTTATCAGTAATGCATTGTGAAAGAAAAGCAACAACTAGAACATCTGTACAATTTGTACCGCAGTAATAAATGCACTGCAGCAGAACTGGAAGCCTTCTTTGAGCTTTTGGACAGCAATGATGACAATGAGATTAAAGCTCTTATGTCTGCTACCTGGGATAGTTTGCCCCTTGAGGCTAAACAGATCAAATTTGGCACACGTAAGAAAACAACATGGAGCCTCCGCAGATGGACATCGGTCGCCGCTGCGCTGTTGCTCATTACCGGATTCCTGTATCTATTCAAAACGGATATGTTCCGGATTGTTAATCCTGTACGGGAGCAGCAGATGCTTAGTTTGGCAGGAGAGCGCAAGCAATTACAACTCGCTGATGGTACAAGAGTATGGTTAAGCCCAAACAGTAAGCTGAATTATCCGGATAAGTTCTACGGGAAACAAAGGCTGATCAGCTTGCAGGGTGAAGCTTTTTTTGAGGTTGCCCATGACGTAAAGCACCCCTTCATTATTAAAACAGGTAAAGTAAGTACTACTGTTCTTGGAACCAGTTTTAATATCTCTGCATACAAAAATAACAATACGATAAATGTAACACTTGTTACAGGCAGGGTGGCAGTTGCACTCGAAACCAAAAACGACATCAAAACTGAAGTAATCCTGCCAAATCAGCAAATTATTATTGACATGGCTGGTGACAAACTCACTAAAATAAATTTCCCCGGCGCCACTTCCTTTTTAAATAAACGACTGGGCATATTTGAATATAAAGGGACAACATTAGAAGAGGTAATTAAAGATATTGAAGCACAGTACAATGTAAACATCATGGCTGAAAACAATCTTTCTGATCATGCATATTATGGAAATCTGAATATGAATGATTCTGTTGAACAGACGCTTGATAAACTTTGCCTGGTCATGGAAGCAACCTGGAAAATAAATGGAGGGCAATATGTGATCATAAAATAAATGCCTGGCTCTGCTAGGCAGAACCGGGCAAGTATCCGAATCAATTAAAATGTCATGGTCTTGAGAACTACGGGACATTAGAAATCAATTTAATTATAAAGTTATGAAACCTGTTTCAGCTTATTGCTAAGAATTTGAAATGAAGCTGTGACAATAGGAATTTTAAATCATAACGAGCATAACATACAAACCAATGAAAAAACTTGAACCTATTGGGTTCCTAACCTTTACTATCGTCATTTTATTGACTTTGGTCCTAACAAAATCGCATGCACGCGCACAGAGTCCGCTTGATAAAAAATTCAGTATTCATTTAAAGGAACAACAAATTAAAGTGGCATTAGATAAAATAACTGCTGCATGTGGGGTACGATTTACCTATAATGAACAGATTGCAAAAAGCAGTATAAGAATCAGTATTGATGCCAGCAATAGAAGTCTGAAAGATGTTTTAGCGATTGCTTTTACCGATCAGCCTGTAAAATATAGTGTACTGGACAATGAGGTCTTTATTCGGCTAAATCCTGAGAAATCAAAAAAGTACGAGGCCGGTCCGGCGGCAAATCCGGCACAAAACACAGAAAAGTATACCATTAGCGGAACGGTCAAATCACGAAGTTCCGGCGAAACATTAATTGCAGTTACGATACGGGTTGCCGGCACCAACCAGGCAACAATGAGCAATGAATATGGTTTTTATTCTCTTACGTTACCACAAGGGGACCATATACTGGAAATCAAGGCAGTTGGTTCAGCACCTTACCGGACCGCAGTCCAATTAAGTAAAAACATTACGCTGAACATTTCATTGGAAGACGATCAGAACCTTTTGGAAACTGTAGCGATTACTGCCAGTTCAGGTCAGCGGAATGTTCAAAATCCTCAAATGGGAATGGAGCGTTTAACCATTAGCGAAACTAAAGAAGTGCCGGTTTTAATGGGTGAACCGGATATCATCAAAACATTGCAACTGTTGCCCGGAGTTAAAACAGCGGGTGAAGGTAATGGTGGAATGTTTGTCCGTGGTGGCAGTGCCGATCAGAATATGATTTTGCTTGATGAGGCCCCTGTTTACAATGCCTCCCACCTGCTTGGCTTCTTTTCAACTTTTAATTCAGATGCGATAAAAAATGTGACGCTGTATAAAAGTGGTATGCCTGCTCAGTATGGCGGTGGTTTATCATCAGTCCTCGATATTAAAATGAATGATGGGAATAACCAGAAATTTGGCGTAAACGGAGGGGTAGGTGCTATAGCTGCCAGGCTTAATATAGAGGGGCCAATTCAAAAAGATAAATCTTCTTTTCTTATTTCCGCCCGCAGAACCTATGCTGATATGTTTTTAAAACTATCCAGTGATACTTCCATAAACAACACTCAGCTTTACTTTTATGACATCAATGCTAAAGCGAATTATATACTGGGGGAAAACGATCGGTTGTTCATATCGGGCTATTTTGGGAAAGATGTTTTAGCTTCAGACGACCTGTCAGGGATCAATTGGGGTAATGCCACATCAACCTGGAGATGGAATCATATTTTCAACAGTAAGCTATTCTCAAATACCTCTGTGATTTTCAGCAATTACAATTATAAAATACAATCAAATAGTGATGAGAATTCACTTACCTTGTTTTCTCAGATCCGGGATTGGAATTTCAAGGAAGATCTTCAGTGGTATGTAAATGAGAAAAACACCATCAGTTTTGGGCTGAACTCCATATATCATACGATAAAACCTGGTGAGGTATTGGCAACGGGGAACTCCGGGTTCATTTCTCAAAAGCTGCAGAACAGGTATTCTTTAGAAAATGCAGTTTACGCGAGCAATACATGGAAGGCCGGAAGTCTTCTTAGTCTTACTTATGGATTAAGAGTTTCAGCATTCAGTATACTGGGAAAAGGTGATTATTATACCATAGACGCTGACGGAAATGTGTTGGGCTCAGCAAATTATAAAAGCGGTGAACTTGTGAAGACCTATATCAATCTGGAACCCCGTCTTTCGGCAGCATTACAGGTTTCTGAGTCAGCATCGGTGAAAGCTTCCTACGTAAGAAATGTTCAAAATCTGCATTTAATATCTAATTCCAACGCTGCTTCTCCTACAGATAGATGGGTAGCCAGCACGAATATCATTAAGCCTGAACTGAGCGATCAGGTATCCCTTGGATATTATAAGAATATAGCCGGTAATGTGTTAGAATTTACTGCGGAAACCTATTACAAAACATTAAAGAACCAGATTGATTATCGGAATGGTGCCGATATATTCACCAACAAACCTATTGAAACACAATTGTTATTTGGCAAGGGCCGGGCATATGGTCTTGAATTGCTAATAAAAAAGAAGACCGGCAGACTAACGGGCTGGCTCGGTTACACCTTATCAAAAACGGAAAGAAAAATTGATGGCATAAACAACAATGAATGGTATAATGCCAGACAGGACAAAACTCATGACTTGTCTTTTGTAAGCGTTTATAAATTAAGTCAAAAATGGACTGTTTCTGCAAATTGGGTGTACTCTACAGGAAATGCGGTTACCTTTCCTAATGGAAAGTACAAACTACTGGGGCAAAGCTATTTTTATTACTCCGAACGTAATGCCGATCGCATGCCTGATTACCACAGGTTAGATCTGGGCGCGACCCGTTTATTAAAACAGACTAAAAAATTCTCTTCTGAACTTAATTTTAGTTTATACAATGCCTATGGCCGAAAGAATCCATTCCGGATTACTTTTCAGGATAATGAAACGGATCCAAACAGGACAGAAGCCCTTAGGACCACATTGTTCAGATTTATTCCTTCTATGTCTTATAACTTTAAATTTTAATCATGAAATACATACCTATCAGCATACTTCTCTTATTATCGGTACTGCTTTTTTCCTGCGAAGATGCTATTGATCTGAAACTAAAAGACAATACCCCTAAATATGTTATTGAGGGTATCATTACAAATGAACAAGGTTTCTGTGAAGTTAATGTCAGTCAGACAAAGAACTTTGGTGATGACAATCAGTTTAACGGAGTGAGTGATGCCATCGTAAAAATAGAAAACAACGGCGCTACAACCTTATTATCGGAAACAAAAAAAGGTGTATATGTGACAGATAAAATCAATGGCATTCCAGGTCAGACTTATCATTTGACAGTGATCACCAAAGAGGAGGCATTTACCGCTTCAAGCACAATGCCTGATCCTGTTCCATTTTTAGATTTTACATTAAAACCAGCCGATTATGACACTTTAAGGACCACTCCAATGATAAAATTTAAGGATATTTCGGGCATCAAAAACTACTACTGGTTTCAGCAATTTATAAACGATAAAATTCAGCGCCAGTATAAAGTATTTAATGATGAATTTACAGCAGGACAGGAAGTGAATGATTACCTTGTATTTGAAAACACCACCAAAGACCGCAATAAAAACATTGTTAAGGGTGATAAACTAACGGCAGAAATGCATTGTGTTGACGCTGCAGTTTATACTTATATGTTTAGCCTTTACAATGCGAACGGTTCGTCTGACGGAGCTGCTCCGGCGAATCCGGTAACGAATATTAAAGGCGGAGCCCTGGGTTTTTTTAGTGCACATACTGTTCAGCGCAAAACGATAGTAATTCCTTAAATTAAAAAAAGAACAGAAATGACAGATTTCGATAAAAGTATAACGGTTGGCTTGTTGTTTGGCTTTGTCGTAATACTTAGCTTATTTGAAATGTACTTTAGTTACGTCCATGATAAAAAACACTATCAAAGACGCGACACCCTTACCAATGTCTATCTGATGGCCAGTGCCTTTGTAATCAACATTTTGACGAAGACAGGTACATTTATGCTCCTTCAATATTGCTATATCCATTATCGCCTGTTTCAGATTTCAAACTCCCTGGTCTACTGGATTGTACTGATTCTTGCACAGGACTTCTTGTATTGGCTGCTGCATTATACAGGACATTATGTGCGTCTTTTTTGGGCGATGCATGTCACTCATCACTCCTCAGAGCACTTTAACCTGACGACAGGATTCAGGTCCACGGTTTTTGAACCCTTATATCGTGTTTTCTTTTACCTGCCGCTGGCGCTTATAGGTTTCAATGCACTGGATATTCTTTTTGCCTACCTGATCACTCAGATCTACGGAAACGTAGTGCATACACAACTGGTAAAAAAACTTCATCCGATTATAGAGTACATCTTTGTAACCCCATCTCACCATAGGGTACATCATGCCAGCAATTTGCGTTATCTGGATAAAAATATGGGAATGGTACTGATCCTGTGGGATCGTCTGTTTGGCACCTTCCAGGAGGAAATCGAACAGGAGGATATCAGATATGGATTGACAAAACAGCCCGAAGATAAGGGGCCTGTCAACATCATCTTCCATGAATTCATTGCACTGTATAACGATGTAAAGAATGCGCCAACCTACGCAGACAAACTAAAGTATATTTTTTATCCGCCGGGATGGAGTCACGATGGCAGTACTCAAACCGCCAGAGTTATGCAGCGGGAACTTTAACCTGTTGCCGGAACTAATATTTAATGCCTGGTATCTGAGGGGGAAGCGGCACAAACTCCGTTTCTCCCGGAACCGGTGCAAAACTTTGCTCCAGCCAGGCCTGCTTCGCTTCTTCAATACGTGCCTTGGTTGAGGCCACAAAGTTCCAGTAAATAAACCTTTCTTCAGGAAAGGGATCACCACCAAAGATGTATATCGTGGTATGTTCCTGCATTATAAATTCACAAAGTTTGCTGTCCTTAGCAATCAATATCTGTTTTGTTCCAAAAGTATGTTCTTCACTTTGTATTGCTCCCTCAAGAATATAAAGTGCGCTTTCGCCAAACAACTCAGTTCCGATCTTAACAGTTTGCTTCGCAGTCGTTTTTAATTCTAAAAAATAAAGCGGGCTATATACAGGGACCGGCGATTTATGTCCCAGTACTTCCCCTGCAATCAGTTTGAATTGTATACCATCCTTCTCCCATGCAGGAATGTCATTTCCCTCAATATGAAAAAATTCAGGCTCCATCGATTCCAGATGCCGGGGTAATGCCACCCAGATCTGCAGACCATGCAACATTTTATCAGAAGTCCTGAGGTAATCCGGAGTACGTTCAGAATGTACTATCCCCTTGCCGGCAGTCATCCAGTTGACTTGTCCGGGTTTGATTTCTACTTCATTACCCAGGCTATCTCTGTGCATGATTGCCCCCTCAAAAAGATAAGTGAGTGTTGACAATCCAATGTGCGGATGCGGGGGAACATCAAGATTTTCTTTATCACCAAGACATACCGGGCCCATATGATCGATAAAAGCAAATGGTCCAACCGTTCGTTTCTCTCTGAAAGGCAGTAATCTGCCCACCATAAAATTACCGATGTTGCTTGGTCGTTCTTCAATAATAAGCTGGATGTTTGACATGCTTTAAGATCTATCCAGTGAATTTACGGGAATTAATTATCCTTACAAAAAGATATAAACATAAATAACCCCTTAACTTTTTTGCCAAGGGGTTATCAATGATGATCTTAAATTATTGTTTATCCCACCATACTCTGCCCGTTAGGTTATCACCACCTGGTACAGCTAATGATGCGGCCTTATAGTTTACACCGTTTTTAGCCGCCTCATCTACCGGATACGGGAATCTCCGCGGAATGGTACCATTGGTGGCATTACCCGGATAGACAACAGGTGTGAGAGCAGGGAAACCACTGCGTCTCCAGTTTGACCAGGTTTCATAAAAATCGAGCATGGTATTGGTATGCAGCCAGTACTGTGTATTGATCTGCTGCAGCCCGGTTGCCGCTACATAAGGGTGTCCGGTTACAAATGCCTCTGCTATACCATCAGCTATCGCCAGTGATGCATCATATTGTCCAAGACAGGTAATTGCAGCCTTTACCCCATTACCATAGTGTATGGCTGCTGATCCGCCTAAACCCCACCTCTGTGCCGCTTCCGCAATCAATAATTCGCTTTCCGCATAAGTCAGTATCAGGGTAATACCATCGCGTTTGATCATTGAAGGGTGTGGTGAAGAGTATTCGGAAAAAGCAGTAAAAGAAGCATCCTGCCGGATGTCACGACCGGCTATTCCACTAAGGTCCTTTCCATTGGGCATCCCCTTTTGTACTACCGGATTTGCGTCAAATGCACCATTTTGATCTTTACCGGATTCTGTAAGATATAACTTGGTGACGGCTACTTTACCAAGCCTGGGATCTCCATCTGTCTTCAGAATATCAATAAATGTTTTAGACCATTTTACATAATAATTTTCCTGTCCTCCATCACCCAGTAAAACCTGGCTGTTTCTATTCTGGGTCACCCTTGCTCCTGCCGCATCATGTTTAACAAACGCATTATCTCCATTATCATTCATGGTATTGCCAATTGCTTTTTGCGCATAAGACTTAGCGGTATTTTCATCTGCTTTTGTCAGCCTCATGGCCAACCGCAGCAACAATGTATTTCCAAAACGCTTCCACTTTGCGATATCACCCTTATAAATAACATCACCTGTTACCACATCTCCGCTAGGATTTAGTGCTGCAGTCGCTTCTTCAACCTCCTTGAGCAGATCGGTATAAATGGCCTGTTGTTTATCATATTTAGGGTTCAAATTGCCTGTATAAACCCCTTGTCCGGCTTCTGAATAGGGCACATCACCATAAAGATCAGTCAGACGCTCAAAAATAAGTGCCTTCCAGATTCTCGCGATCTGATGCACATTATTGTACTTCACATTGTCCTTGGTAAATTCTACCACATCTACTACAGGTCTGACCTGTTCTATATAAGCTCCGACTGCGTTATTACCCCAATAGGCGGCAGTATAGCCCTCATTTAGCAGGTATTTGTCTCCAGCCCAATAGCTGATCACGGTAGAAAGTCCCTGCATCATGGTTGCAGAATAGATCAGGTTGCCCCTCCAGGTATCATAGGCAAAATCTATACTGCCCGTATAATTGAGCTGGGCAGAAGTTAGGGTATAATTAGGGTCGAAATTCTTTGGTCCGTAAGCTACGGGATTGGTATTGATATCTTTAAAATCCTTTGTACAGCCAGCAGCCGTTAAGATTAACAAAAATAAAAAACTATATATGTTTGTTCTGTTCGTTTTCATTGTTCTTTCCGTTTAAATAATTAAAACTTAACACTTAGGTTCATACCGAATGTTCTGACAGGTGGCACACCACCTAGTTCCAAACCCGGGAAAGTAGCATTATAGCTGGATTCCGGATCAATATTGTCTGTTTTCTTCATTAGAATAAACAGGTTCCGGCCCACCAGGCTCACATTCAAGCCTTGTATTTTATTATTAAACAGCTTTGCAGGAAAATGATAACCGAGCGTCAGTTGTCTGAACTTGATAAAGCTGGCGTTCTGTACGAATTTATTAGAGGCATTATTGGCTGTATTGAGATAAAAATCTGCGGCAGTATTCCCGAGTTTTTCACGGTTTTCAAGTGTAGCCTTATGTAAGCCAAATACATATCCATAATAATCTGTAGCTGAAAAGAGTTTACCCCCCCATTTACCGTCTATCAGAAAAGAAAGCGTTGCTCCTTTATAGGTAAATTCATTATTCCATCCTGCAAACCATTTGTTGTAGGCAGATCCATATGCTTTCAGTTCTCCCCTTTGCGGAGCGCCGAGCGCATCTTTTAAAACAGTACCGTTAGCATCATAAAGGTAATCGTAAGCCATTACCTGGGCCGCAGCTTTGCCAGGTATATTCTGCAAAAAACCTACACCTGATCTTGATGTAGCGACCAGTTGTGATGATAAACCATCTGCGAGTGAAAGTACCACATTGTCGTTATATGTTCCGTTTAGAGAGGAAGTCCAGCTGAAATCAGCATTTTTCATCACCACCCCGGAGATCAAAGCCTCAAATCCTTTGTTTTCAATTTCACCGGAGTTGAGTACTGCTCCTGCATAGCCGGTGGTAGATGAAGTCGTCACAAAGGTAATCTCGTCTTTTGATTTCTTTTTATACCAGGTCATGTCCAGATTGAGCCGGTCTTTAAAGAACCTTAGTTCTGTACCCACTTCAAGTTCACTAGCAGTAGAGGCCTGCAATGCAGAATTGGGAATGTTAACATTGCTGATGATCCCCAGCGGATTTCCATTTAGCGTTTCACTTCTGAAAGCATAAGTCAATAAGGTTTGGTAAGGGTCAGTTGATTGTCCAACCATGGCATAGCCCGCCCTGATCTTACCAAAAGATAACAGATCTGATTTCAGCAATTCCGAGAATACAAATGAACCGCTGACCGAAGGATAGACCACATTCAGTTTATTGTCCTTACCTGGCGTAGCAAGTGTTGAGAACCAGTCTGACCTTGCGCTTCCTGTCAGATAAAGCACATCTTTATAGGCCAGCTCCAAAGTACCATACACGGCATGCGTCTCTGCTTCACTTTCGATATAATTAACAGATTTATTTTTAGCATTGAGGATGTTATAAACACCAAAAATGGCAAAATCTGTCCCGTTATTGGTCGTTTGACTGATTTGGGTATTTCTGAAACTGGCACCCAGATTTGGGGTAATGGTAAACTCATCCCGTAAGGTAAAGGACTTGCCAAGTAAAACATCTGCGTTTACATCTGCAAATTTTGTTCGCTGTTCTGCGATCTTACCGGCCGCATAATATGCAGTACCTGATGGCACCACATTTTTATAGCTATCATTATAAGAATCTCTTCCTGCACGTCCCTGGATAAATACGCCGTTATCAAATGTATACCGTGCATTGAAGGAACTGATCAGACGGTCACGCTTGGTATTGTTTACAAATTCATTGGCAGCAAACCATGGATTGGTAGCAAATGAATTCCCTTTATTGTATTGGATCTCTGTTCCATTAGCAGCCTTCCAGGGTTTAAGATCTTCAATGTTTATACTTGTAGGCAGAAAAATAGCATTAAAGTTCGCATTACCGGCACCATCGGAGAGCATGGGTCTGTTTTTGGCCTGTTCCAGAATGTAATTGGTACGGGCATCTATCGTCAACCGCTTTATAGGTTCGAATGTCCCGACAAGATTAAAGGATTGTCTGTTCAGACCCGAATTTGGAACTACTGAATTGTTATTGACATCATTAGCAGAAAATCTTAGTGCTCCTCCTTCAAAAGTTTTATTCAAGGCAACAGTATTCGACCAGGTTCCACCGTTTTTATAAAAGTTCTCAATATTATCCTTCTGAGCAGTATATGGTCTGGATACCCCGTCAAACTGGACTACATTGCTGCCATCTAGTTTAGCACCCCAGCTAGAGCCGCCAACTTGTGCAGCTGCAGCCGCATCGGCAGGTTTATTTCCATTAGAACCTTGTCCAAATACATATTGCCAGTCTGTTCTGTTCATAACCTGTTCAATGACGTAATTGCTGTTGAATTCTACGCTATTTCCTTTTCCACTTTTCGTAGTGATCAGGATCACTCCTGCTTTTGCTCTGTAGCCATAGAGGGCAGATGCTGCGGCACCCTTCAGGACTGAAATGCTTTCAATGTCATCCGGATTCAGATTGCCTACTGCATCTCCAAGGTCAGGAGCGTTGTCATATTGACTGCCTGTATTTCCATTAGGATTGATGTTATTTAAGCCCGTGGGTTTATTCTCCATCGGCACGCCATTGATTACGTAAAGTGGCTGGTTAGATTGATTAAGGCTGGATACCCCACGGATCACCACACTGGTTGAAGATCCTGCACCGCCTGCAGTTGAACTAATGTCCAAACCGGCTACTTTGCCTACCAGTGAACTGGCTATATTATTTTCCCGGGCCTGAGTCAGCGATTCCCCTGCCACCTGGGTAACTGAATAACCTAATGCACGACGTTCCTTCTTAACACCAAGCGCGGTCACCACTACTTCACTCAACAATTTGGCGTCTTCTTCAAGTACAACATCCAGAAAAGTTTTGCCTTCAATTGCGATCTCCCTTGTCGTAAATCCTGCATAAGATATCACCAATACCGCATTGGCCGGAATGGATATGGAAAAACGGCCGTTGATGTCTGTAGAAATGCCGGCACCTGTTCCTTTTATTCTTATGGTAGCTCCAGGTAATGGTTCTCCTTTCTCATCCTTTACAATTCCGTTCAACCTTACGTCAGTCTGCTTGCTGATTACGATCAGACCACCCTCTGATATGGAATACCTGAGATTGGTATTGTTAAAAATTGCCGACAGCACATCCGAAACCAGGGTGTTCTTTACCGCCAGGGTCACATCCCGGTTGACCGGAACGCTGGAGGTACTGTATACAAAATGATAATCACTCTGCTCTTCTATGATCTTCAGCACTTTACTCAATTTGGTTCTGGTCACATCAAAAGATATCTTCTGCTGCGAGAAGACCGATGCTGAGACATTGAGACAAGTAATAAAGATAATAATACAGGTTAACTTCATTAAAATAATGAATTTTAAGAGCGCCCTATAGTCAAGGCGAACTTGCAGTAAGTAATAATTAATCATATTTTTGTTTTTTTGGTTGCTTATAATATTTGGCAGCGATCTGTTTCCGCATAAACTGCCATTTACTGATCAAAAAATTATTAGGGACGGTGCGTCAACACCGTTCCTTTTTTTTATTTTGATATGGTAATCTGTTTTCCTTTTATTTCATATTTAAAATGTTCTGCTTTTTGTAATGCAAACAATGCCTGTTCTATGTTTTCGGAAAGAAATGATGCTGTGAAACGGTATTTCTCTACGTCTTTATCTGTAAAATTAATCTCCACATCATACCAGCGTTCAAGTACTCCCTTGATATCCATGAAACTCTGATCTGAAATCTCCAGTCTGTCTTGCGTCCAGGCTACTTCAGCGATGAGACTGTCATTTAACTTTGTATAATGATTAATGATGATTTCCGGCGACTGGAGAATCCTTGGTTTAGTGGCCCCGGAAATCCTAACTGCCTCTCTTTTTTTGTAAAAAGTTACTTTCTGACTTGGTTTCATGGTTATCGAACTTCCCTTACTTCCTTTTCCTTCCATTACGATTAGCCCCCTGATAAGCACAGCTTCTGAAGTCGCTTCTTCAGGGTACGCCTTTACATTAAAGCTGGTACCCAGAACATTGATGTCAAAATCTGAAGTATGTACCTGAAAAGGTTTTTTATCATTATGTACAACGTCAAAATAAGCCTCCCCCACCAAGTCTACCTCCCGTTTGCTGCCATTAAAACACTCCTTAATTGTCAATGAACTCCTGGCATTTAACAAAATTACCGAGCCATCAGCCAAAGTGATCTTCTTCCGTTCACCGCCTTTAGTAGCAAAGCTGGTAGCGGGTTCCTGCTTCACAGCCTTTTCTTTTATATTGCTGCGATAAAAAATCCCTGCAACAAGCAATACAAATATTGCAGCAGCAACCTTTAACCAGCCATATCTCTTGTAAACGCTTGTTGCCACAGTGTCGCTGGAAAGCTGCATGTTATTTTTCAGCACTTCCAGTTGGTGATTTAACGGCTTTTTATTGCCACTTAAAATCACATAAAGACGCTGGGCTTCTTTGATGACAGCATCCTGCTCTGGATGTTGCTGTCTATAATTCTCCCAATAGGCAATGCAAAGCTTATCTGTACCTGCGCAATACAGCTGAAAAGTGTTATCTACCAGAAAGTCTTCCACATTAAAAAGACTGCGATCTACCATAATATTTGCTTTTATAATAACAGTGCCTAAAAAGCTTATCTTTTCCTAAGAAAATTTTACTTTTCTTAATAACACCTAGCAAATATTTGTTATTTACATCAAAAGTCGACTTAATTTGTCAGTCTTTCAGTTCTTTTCTCAGCACCTTTATCGCATCGTAAACGGTATTATAAGCTGTTTTTATGGATTGATTGGTCCGTTCTGCAATCTGTTCATAACTCATGCCATCAAAAAACTTTAAATGAATCAATTGCTTTTGTCTGAAAGTTAGTTTTTCAAGCGCAGCTTTCAGCTTATATCTAACCAATTCATCAGTTTGTACTTTTACGATGAATTCTTCATAAGACATTTCCATCCACTCCCCATCAGCTCCTGCATTTTGAAGTGCATCGCTTATTTTTCGTTTACGATCCAGCAGTCGAAAAATCTTTCTCTTTAAGAATGTCCTCAGGTAAGCCGGTACATTATCAACCCTGTTCAATTGATCATGCTTTTCCCATATCGTTATAAAAACCTGATCCGTAGCTTCCCCTGCGGTTTCAGCATCTCCACATACCCGGATACCAAAATTGACAAGATCGTAATAAAGTGCTTTATAAAGATCAAAAAATGCATCATTATCGCCCGTACGCAGGCGTTCCCACAATAAGTGATGCACAATCTTATTATCCATTGGTTTGGCTTAGGTAATGGCAATGTTAAGAAAATAATCCTTAACTTTTGTCAATGGCTGCGAATGCAATAGCAGACAGAATACAATATGTGCGCGTATCACCATTTTTGAGATACAGCCAATCCCTCAAGTTGCTATATCTCACATCATTCCGATTATTTTTTACAGTTTCAAAAAGACTAACTACCAGATTACATGACATTTAGAAACCACGAATTATTATCTTTGAAATATGTCTGTCTTTTTAAGAAATCTTATTTTACTGATTACGATCTGCTTTGCATCCAGCCAGGGCGCAGCCCAGAACAACATCAAAAGATCAACCGGATACGATACTTTAAAAATCAATCAATACTTTACTCTGGCAAAACAAAAATTTGAACAGCGCAAGATGGACTCTGCCGAACTGCTTTACAAAAAAGCCTATGTCCTTAGCAAACAAACAGGAAACAAGAGAAAAACAATAGAAATTATTGCCAGACTGTCCCATGTATTCAGCGCAGGCAATAAATATGCTGAATCACTCCGGTTTGCAAATGAATCTCTGGCTCTCAGCAAACAATTAAAAGATACGGCGCTGATATTGGATGCTTACATCAGAACCGGAGCTCAGCATTGCTATTTATTTGAAAACAAACAGGCAGCGTTGCAATGGACAATTGGCCTCAGACTTGCCGAAATAATAAATGATCTGCTTAGACAGGTCAAACTCACCGCTAATCTTTCAGTCTTATTTTTAAATCTGCAGGATGCCAGAAAATCTTATAAATATGCAAAACAGGCCTATATGCTTAGCAAGAAGATAAATGATACCGTTTTGATGGCCACATCTGCGATCAATCTATCTTATAGTGAAGGCATCATGGGAAATTTTACAGCCGAAGCCTATCATCTTCGGGAAGCCATAAAGCTGGGAAATGCCATTAAGGACTATACTTATGCAATCAATGCCTACATAAATTTGGGTGTATCCAGTGAAAAACAGGGAAAATTCCAGGCCGCACTAAATTATTACGTTAGCGGGTTAAATGTAGCCAGAAAAAGGAATTATCACAATTATGACATGACGCTCAATATGGCGATGGCTGACGGATTAAAAAATGTAAACAGAAGCACTGAGGCATTGGTGTATATCAAAAAAGGACTTGCAGCAAAGAACAGACTCAGCAATCCTTCCAAGCTCGCTCAACTCTATGAGATTGCTTCAGGTGTTTACGAAAAACTCAATAAATCTCATGAAGCTCTGACTTACTTCCGAAAAAATGTGGCTATAAAAGATTCTCTGACCAGAAGCGAAACCGAGGCTGAGGTAAACAGAATCGAGATGGAATACCAGACGGCAAAGAAAGAAAAGGAAATTGCCACTCAAAAACTGACCATATCGAGGAACAAACTGGAACTCCAGAAAAAGAACAGCTATATCCTAATCTTTATCCTTGTTTCCATCATTCTTCTCACCATAGCCACATCCATTTATTTGATTTACTCTGGTAAGTACAAATTAATACAGAGAAAAAAAGAGCTTGCCATACTGGAAGCTATGATTAGCGGAGAAGAAAAGGAAAGGTCAAGACTTGCGATGAATCTGCACGATGGCATAGGTGGAATTCTGTCCGTTGTTAAAATGCATGTAGACATACTGTCAAACGAACACGGCCATCTCAATTCTTCTCCTTTGTTTGCAAAAACCGTTTCTTTACTGGATACAGCAGCAGTTGAAACAAGAGCACTGGCTCATAACCTTGCTCCACAAATCCTTTTCTATAAGGGGTTAGATCCGGCAATCTCAACATTTTGCGAAAAGGCGAACAATCCGGATCTTGAAGTAATTTACTATTCCATTGGCCAGATCGGGCGCTTCAATACGGAGTTTGAGCTTTTTATTTACCGGACTGTACAAGAAGGTTTCAATAATATTGTAAAACACGCAGGAGCGAAAAAAGCAATCATACAGTTGTCAAATAACCTGGGGCTGTTGAGTCTGACGATAGAAGACAATGGTATAGGAATGAATGCTGCTGCGGTTGGGATAAATGGTTTGGGTTTGAGCAGCCTGAGGTCAAGAACGATTGCCAAAGGTGGTATCTTTGAAATTTCTTCACAACTACATGAGGGCACAACGATCTATATGGAGTTTGATACTACATTCTTTATATCAGAAAATATTTATACAGATACTGAAGCACTTACATAGTTACATTTACATCAAGATTTTTTAACAGCAACTGAAACGTTTCCGATATTTCCGGCGTCTTGTTTTAAATGAACCACAAAACCCCTTTAATTGTACTATTCATTCTTCTTCTCTCTCTGTCATCGTTAAACGCTCACTCAAATAATGATACTTTATCTGTCCTTCTATTTCTCAAAACCGGAGATGACCAATTGAATCAGGGACAAATTGACTCCGCAGAACATTACTACAAAAAAGCGGGATCCCTGGCAGAAAAAATAAAATTCTATCCGGGGTTTTTCCAATATGCAAGTCACTATGCTACTTTATTATATCAGCAATTGCGCTATCAGGAAGCCCTGGAAATCTCCAGAAGACAACTGACACTTAGTATAAAACTGCACGATACCAAACAGACTGCAAACGCCTATAACAATATTGCCTTGCAATACCACTCACTTGGCGATTTTCATAAAACAGCAGATTATTTTATAAAAGCACTCCGGCTTTCAGAAACTCTGAACGACCCCATAAATCAAAGAAAATTCTATACCAATCTTGCTTCCTTGTTCCTTGATTTGAACGACAAGCAAAAGAGTCTATACTATGCCCGCAAAGGATATGATGTAGCAGTAAAACTCGGAGATGAAATGCAAATTGCACGCAGTCTTGTTAACCTTGCCTGCAGTAAGATCTTAAACAACCGTTTCAAAGAGGCACTGACAGATTTTGATCAGGTGATCTCATTTGGGCGCAAATCAAACAATCTTGTTCTGCAGTTGACCGGCATTATTAACACTGCAGACATTTACAACCGCATAAAAGCATATAGAATTGCCCTTGCATGGAATCAAAAGGGGCTTGGCTTACTGAACCCGGAAGTTCCCGTTGATTATGAGATACATATTTTAAGCGGGCTTGCACATACTTATTTTAATCTTAGAAACTATAAGAAAGCAGATTTTCATTTTAATAAAGTCATCGGTCAGGCAGAGACATACTTATCCAGAAACGAGCTTAAAAATCTTTATCTCCTGGGATCAGATCTGAAAGAGAAAATTGCCAAACCCCAGGAAGCCCTTAATCTTAGAAAAAAATATGAGGTACTTAGTGATTCGATGTTAAACGAAAGCACACAGAATAGCATTCAGGAGCAGGAGATCAAGTATCAAAGCTCACTAAAAGAAAAGGCATTGACGCAACAAAAGCTCAAACTCGCCAGAAATCTTTATGAACTTCAGAAAAAGGATAAGTGGATCATGTTGTTCATCACTGTCAGCGCTTTTTTTCTGACAATGATGCTATTGATTTACCTTGTATACCGGCAACGTCAAAAAGCATTGATTTCTGAAAGCAAAACCCAACTCCTGCAGGCTCAGCTAACCGGAGAGGAAAAAGAACGCTCCAGGCAGGCAAGAGAGCTGCACGATGGTGTAGGAGGAATTCTTTCTGCTGCAAAAATGCAAATCAGCGCATTAAAAAGCGGCATTCATGCTTCAGGTACAATTGCCTATGAACAAACGCTTTCTCTGATAAATTATGCTGCGGAAGAAGTAAGGAACATTTCGCACAACCTTGCTCCTGACATTGTACTCAATGAGGGATTAGAAAAAGCGGTCATCAGATTTTGTCAGAGAATCAGTCAGCCCGGACTGATAATCAACCACTACATTATTGGTCAGATTCCTTCATTAAGAAGTGATTATGAATTATTGCTCTATCGTATTATACAGGAAGCCCTCAATAATGTAATCAAACATTCCAAAGCCAGGAAGGCAATTGTGCAGCTTTCAATAGTCCAGAATATACTGAGCATAACAATTGAAGATGATGGAATAGGTTTTGATACTGCAAATGTCTTCCATAAAGGTATCGGATTAATCACCCTGACCGCCAGAGCAACCGAATTAGGCGGCAACGCAGATGTTAATTCATTTCCGGGTCAGGGCACTACGATCTATCTGGAACTTGATATTGAACCTTATATAATGACCAGTTCATTTAACATTTATGAAAATGCTGTCGGGTGAATAAAAGGCAGGCATAATTAATAAAAAAAGCCTGTTTCTTTACAGAAACAGGCTTTTAAGTAATCTCGGACTTGAGATTTGGTGGCTCCCTCTGCTGGGCTCGAACCAGCGACCCTCTGATTAACAGTCAGATGCTCTAACCAGCTGAGCTAAGAAGGAGTAACTGGTTACCAAAACGTCCTTTTCAGTCTGTTTAAGAACATAACCTTTGTTCGTTTTGGGAATGCAATATTAGGGCTTTTAAATTATTTATGCAATATTTGTAGCAAAAAAAAAATAAAAAATATATATGAGCCTGATAATCATAGGAACTGTAGCTTTTGATGCCATTGAAACTCCCTTCGGTAAGACTGATAAAATAGTTGGAGGCGCCGCAACATACGCCAGTTTAGCCGCATCTTACTTCTACAATAAAGTAAAAATTGTTGGTGTCATCGGAGATGACTTCGGAAAACACAACATAAATACCTTTACAGATCACGGCATTGACATTGAAGGACTGCAAATAAAAGAAGGACAGAAATCGTTCTTCTGGTCGGGAAAATATCACAATGACATGAACAGTCGTGATACGTTAATTACCGAACTGAACGTACTGGAGCACTTTGATCCCATCATCCCTGACAACTATCAGGATTGCGAATATCTGATGCTGGGTAATCTTACTCCTATTGTACAGCAAACTGTGATCAAACGCCTGAAGAACAAACCTAAACTGATCGTTCTGGACACGATGAACTTCTGGATGGACATCATGATGCCTGATTTGCTGGAAACCATTAAAATGGTGGATGTACTGACAATCAATGATGCCGAGGCACGTCAGCTTTCGGGAGAGTACTCTTTAGTAAAAGCAGCAAAAAAAATCCTTGAAATGGGGCCAAAATACCTGATCATCAAGAAAGGTGAACATGGCGCTCTGTTGTTTCATGAAGACAAGATTTTCTCTGCACCAGCACTGCCGCTGGCAGAAGTGTTTGACCCTACAGGTGCAGGCGATACCTTTGCCGGAGGGTTTATCGGCTACATGGCCAAGGTAGGAACAGTAAATTTCAACAACATGAAAAATGCCATTATTTTTGGCTCTGCTCTGGCCTCTTTTTGTGTAGAAAAATTCGGAACAGAAAAGATTCTGAACCTCACAGATGCAGAAGTAGCAGCAAGGGTACAGGAATTCGTAAGTCTCAGTTCTTTTACTATAGAAGGATAGAAAATAAAGACGTCATACTTTCGTGCTATCAGGCCGCAACATAGAAACTGATAGCATGGAAGTATCTCTGAAAGACAATAACTCAGACAAGGATACCTATCGCAATAAATTTTTCAAACACGGTTTCTGTATGCGGTGCATCAGACAATTCAGCGGTCAGGTCCTGACCTGCCCAATGCTCATAATGTTTCCCATCCCGCCAGAGCCGGCTTTCTGTCACATCATAGATCATTCCTTTATAAGCTACCCAAATCTGGGGTTTATCCTGTCCGTTTCTCAAAGCCAGTTGCTGTTTGGTATATAATGGCAATTTCATTATTGTATTTCCTCCTTTTTAATGCCTGATTTACTTTTAAACAATTCCAGTAAATACGTTGCAAGTAACATCAGAAACATAAAATAGGCAGGCAAATGGGACAAACCTGTAACAGCGAAATAGACAGGGCAAAACAATATCACACCGGCAATCCAGCTCCTGTAGAATCTATACATGAATCTAAGCTTGTTTATATATTCTATAAATATAAGCAGCAACCCTAAGGCAACATATACACATATGTTATATATATTTCCCATCCGGTAACCAAAGAAGATCATCGCAACACAAAAACCAATGAGTAAATTACTGACTGTAAGACTGAATCGATCCAGGTTATTACCAGGAAACCGGATATTCAGATAGCTATAAATACTGAGGGATGCAAAGGGCATTACCACACAAAACAACCTTTCTTCAAAGGGTAGGCTGCCTATAAAAAAACCGGTGATCAGATACTTGTTATAGTCCACAGCATGAGCATTCTCCAGCAAACTGGAAAAGGTCGAAAACAATATCGATATGATCAATGCTGTCGCCAGGGCAAATTTCCACTCTTTCAAAGGCTTTAATATTCTATGCTGCAGGAACAACGAGAGCAGGAAAATGGCTATGGTAAGCAGCAGGTAAGTATAATTCATTCTGAAGGTTCTGAACCCAAAAATAACAACAAAAAAAGGACACCTGCGTATGGTGTCCTTTTTTTAAATTATCTGCTTAAAGCTAACTAAGCTATATCTGCACCAAGAATATCTTTAGAATACGTTTTAAGGTATTTTTTTAAAATTTGTCTTGCTACGTGAATCCTTGTTTTCACCGTTCCTATAGGAATATTGAGTTCCTCAGCTATTTCATGATATTTAAAACCCTCGAAGTATTTGATAAACGGAACATAATACTCAGGTTGCAGGGTGGATAGGGCTTTATTAATGTCTCCGAGAACAAATTTGCTCTCACTGCTGTTTTTAGATGCGCTATAGTGCAGATTTGCCGACGAAATATCTTCAGATTGAGTAATCAGAGAATTGGTTTTCACCAGTCTTCTATAGTTATTAATAAAGGTGTTTTTCATGATGGTAAATAACCAACCTTTCAAATTTGTACCTTCCTTAAACTTACTGTAATAGGTGACTGCCTTCAACATGGTATCTTGCACTAAGTCGTTTGCATCTTCTATGTCTTTAGTAAAATTTAAAGCGAATGACTGTAAAGAAACCGAATGATCGTTTAGCTGGAGATTGAATTCATTTTTTGTCATATTCTTTTAAGTTTTAGGGTTTAAAAAAAGGCAAACAAACTGAGTTTATAAGTGGCGCTCGTTAGTTTGTTTAAACTTATATACTAAAACATATACAATAGGTATACCAAAAATGAAGTGTCTGAGCGCTTAAATTAATTTTACAGGCTCAAAACTACGCCTTGACCGATGTCACAGAATATTTACTTCTCTTTCGAGCTTAACATGAAATTTGGCATTCACAGCAGTAATGATCTGTTCTGAAAAACTATACACTTCCTGACCTGTGGCCTGACCATGATTCACTAATACAAGTGCCTGGTTCTTCCATGTACCGGTATTACCGCTAATCATACCTTTAAAACCACATTGCTCAATAAGCCATCCTGCTGCCAGCTTGACATTACCTCCTGAAGCCGGATAATAAACGATATGGGGAAATTCATTATAAATTGGCTCAAATGCTGACAGATCAATTATAGGATTTTTAAAGAAGCTACCGGCATTACCAATAGTTGAAGGGTCCGGAAGTTTATTCACCCTGATATGAGAGACTACAGATGAAACATCTGCAATCGTTGGAAATAAAATATTCCTGCTGATCAGCTCTTCCTTAATTGCCCCATACTGAATATTGATATCTGCAGATTTACTTAGTCTTAAAGTAACAGAGGTAATGATATACTTACCTTTTAATTCACCCTTAAAAATACTTTCTCGATATCCAAATTTGCATTGCTCATGATTAAATTCTCTTGAAGTTCCTGTTGCTATTTCAAAAGCTTTGCATGAAACAAATGCATCTTTCAGTTCGACACCGTATGCCCCAATATTCTGAACCGGCGATGCGCCTACAGTACCGGGAATCAGACTCAGGTTCTCTATTCCCGAAAAACCCTTATGTACACAGTATTGAACAAGATCACTCCAGACCACTCCCGCACCTGCGGTAACAATGACTTCGTCTCCATTCTCAGTAGCCTCAATACCGTTTATACTTACTTTAATCACAAGGCCCTTAAAATCCTCTGTAAACAAAATATTACTTCCACCTCCCAACACAAGCAATCTCTGTGTGTTAATCAACTTGGTGTCCAGTAATTCATCAAGATCCTGTTCTGAAAATATCTCCGTAAAGTATTGAGCATTTACAGAGATGCCAAATGTGTTATAAGATTTCAGAGATTTGTTTTCTTGTATTACAGACATAAATTGAACTGGTTGATAATTGTGCAAATGTAACTTATAAGGGGCTTCAATAAACATGATAACGGTTTTATTTAAAAAAAATTCCTATTTTCCCCTCTTGATTGCCAGGATATCTGATAGGGTAAAGGTATCTGCGGAAGAACATTAATGCTTATATGGAAAATCAGGATAAAAAGAGAATATTAATTATTGAAGCTGCACTAAAAAGATTTGCCCATTACGGTCTTTCAAAAACCACAATGACAGAGATTGCAAAGGACATCTCATTTTCTAAAGCACTTCTATATTATTACTTCCCTGATAAACTTAGCCTGTATGTAAGTACCATAGAGCACCTGATGCAAATTATGAGCCGAGATCTGGTCAGATCTATAGATAAAACCACTACCTCTACAGAAGGAGTACTTAAACTGCTTCAGAAACGTCAGAGTTACATACAGAAATACTATAACCTGTTTGAATCCAATCAGTTCATTGGAAATGACCTGCCAAAAGGTCTTAATGATAAATTCCAAAGAGCCAGAACTTTTGAAGCAATTATACTCAACTCCCTATTCAACAGGGGGATCACAAGCGGCGAATTGACTATCGAAGATCCAAAAATGGCTACAGATATTTTCATAGATGCATTATCCGGCATTCATTTTAACATCCTGACTAAGGATAAGAACATTCTTCCCGGCAAAGAACAATTCAAACAAATCTTCATTAAAGAGCGGATGTTTGCTGAAATTTTCCTGTCAGGACTCCATTCCCGGAAATAAAATGTCACGATACTGTCAGTTTTAATGAATTTTACTATTAAAATTTCTGCTTAAGGAATATGGCCGTATTTTTGACCGTTAGAATAAAAAAGTCAGAAAGTAAAAAAGTAGAATGGTAGAGACAGATAAAAAAAGGGAAGCGATTATAGAAGGGGCGGTGAAGCGTTTTATTCATTATGGAATTAACAAAACCACTATGAATGAGATCGCTGAAGATTTATCGGTATCCAAACCCTCCCTGTATTATTATTTCCCGGACAAAAACAGCCTGGTACTGGGCGTGATCGAAAAAATTTTTAGTGATTATTTTGAAATCGTTGAAAAAGAAAAATTTGAACCCGGAACACTGCAGGAGCGTCTCGCGATATTTGTTGAAGTGAGACACCGGTTTTTCCAAAAATATTATATGCTGCATTTATCCGGCGGAAGTCCTGATTCCTCGCTAAACTCAGAAGAACTGAAGGCTCATGTAATGAAAATGAAAAAACGGGATGTACAATTTCATGCGGATGTATTCGAAGATGCCGTAAAAAAAGGCGTGATTGCGCCGATGGAGGTAGAAAAAATAGCAGAATTATACCTGGAAAGCCTTGCTGGAATCACTTCATTATGTATCCTTCATGGCAACAAGGAGCTTTTTCCAAGTAAAAAAGAGCTGAAGATCATGCTTGAAAAACAATTAAACTTATCCAATATATTCATAAAAGGACTACAATAGAACTACAAATTATATCAAATGAAGACAATTATAAAACAGATAAAAACCATCCCTCTACTCCTGCTGGGTCTGGCCTTATCCAATATTGCGGCAGCGCAGCAAACCTTGAGCCTTAAAGAGGCGCTGAACTATGCAATTCAGAACAACGTAAAGCTGCGGAAAGCAAAATTGGATATTGATGGTGGAAGGTATAAAACCCAGGAAATCAGAGCCCAGGCTTTACCACAAATCACCGGCAATAGCGGACTGACTTATAATCCCATAATAGGACAACAGGTTGTTGATTTTGGAGGGCAGTTACAAACACTGAAATTTGGTCAGAAATGGAATTCATCTGCCGGTGTCCAATTGTCACAACAACTATTCAATCAGCAAGTGTTCACCGGTCTGCAAGCTGCGAAATCCAGTGAAGAATATTACAACCTTACCTCAGAACTTACAGAAGAGCAAATTATAGAACTGGTTGCTAACAATTATTATCAGGCTCTGGTAACCAGACAGCAGCTAAATGTGATAGAAAGTAACATTAAAAATGTAACGGCCAATGAAAACACCATTGCAAGCAATTATAAAAATGGTTTGGCTAAAAAAATTGATGTAGACAGGATCAAAGTGAGGCTTACCAATTTGCAGACACAGCGCGAGCAAACTTTGAATTCAATTACGCAACTGGAAAACCAGCTGAAATTTGCAATGGGAATGTCTGTAGGTACTTCCATCACTTTACCCAAAACTGAACTTACTGAAGTTACGGAGTTACCTCAGTTTACCGATACACTGGCACTGGAAAATAGAACGGAGATTAAACTTTTGAATACTCAGGACAAACTGTTATCGCTGCAGCGTAAGGCATATGTAGCAGAGTATTATCCAACTTTAGCATTAACAGGAAATTATACGTATTCCAGCCAAAGTGGTGGCTTCGATTTCTTAAGTACTAGTCCTGCGGCGATTGGCTTCGGTTCATCAGCTGTTGGCTTAACCCTAAAAGTTCCTATTTTTAATGGCTTTCTAACCCGGTCAAAAATCCGCCAGGCAGATGTTGAAATTAAAAAGGCCAGGGAAGACCGGAGAGAATCTACAAATTCATTGAATTTAGCCTATGATAATGCCAAAAACAACCTTCGTTATAGCTTGAATGCCATTAATGCACAAAAGAAGAATGCGGAGCTGGCAGAAGAAATCTACAAAAGCACACAAAACAATTACAATAATGGTTTGGCTAATTTGACAGATCTGCTGGACACTGAAAGTTCACTTACAGAAGCACAAAACAGTTATACCCAGGCATTATTAAACTATAAGATTGCCGAAATACAATTAATCAAATCGAACGGAAATATTAAATCGCTAGTACAATAGAAATGAAAAGAGTAATTATTATAATCGTAGTTTTAGTTGTTGCCCTTGGCGGGATATACTTTATCCTGAATAACAACAAAAAGAAGAATGCTGAAAAAACTGCCTTCATTGCTGAAGGTGGTGGCGCCGTTGCTGTACGAACAGCAAACGTTGAGAAGAAAGTAATTGATCTGGATTTCAATGCTAATGGCAATTTTATTCCAAAACAAGAACTTAATTTCCTCTCCGAAAACGCAGGCCGTGTTACTGCCATCTATGTTAGTGAAGGTGATCGTGTAAGCAAAGGCCAGGTGATCGCCCGCGTTGATGCTGAAATCATTAATACAGACAGAGAAACTGCAGAAGCTAACTATGAGAATGCGGTGAAAGATGAAGCCAGATATCAAAGCTCTTTCCAAACTGGTGGTGTAACCCAGCAACAGTTGGACCAGGCTAAACTAGCGACAAGGAATGCGAAATTGCGCCTGCAGGCTTCACAAAGAAAATTAAGTGATGCAAACATCAAATCCCCAATCAATGGAATTGTAAATAAGAAATATATAGAAGTTGGTGCTTTTGTAAATACACAGGGTACACAGATGTTCGAATTAGTTGACGTCTCTAAATTAAAACTTAGAGTTAATGTTAATGAATCACAGGTAGCCAACCTTAAAATAGGTGATAAAATTGATATAAAATCTTCTGTATTCCCCAATGAGAAATTCTCTGGACAAATTACCTTTATAGCTGCAAAAGCTGACGCTACACTGAACTTTCCGATTGAAGTTGAAGTAGCAAATAATGCTAAGAATAATTTAAAGGCTGGTATGTATGCAACAGCGATATTCAATTTTCCTGCGCAAGCTCCAAGTATTCTTATTCCGCGCACTTCATTTGTAGGTAGTGTAAGTAGTAATCAGGTTTACATTTTAGATAAATCGAACAATACTGCAAAAACACGGAATGTAGTTAGCGGACGTATTCTTGGTGAAAACGTTGAGATCCTTGATGGTTTAAAAGAGGGTGAAACTGTAATTACCAGCGGGCAGATCAACCTTGCTGAAGGTATGGCCGTCAGTGTCGTTAAATAGCATCCATAGTCCTCAGTTAAAAACGCAATAGCTTTATGCTATAAGCATTAAAAAATTAAAATGAAGATAACAGACATTTCCATAAAAAGGCCATCACTGGTAATTGTAGTATTTACTGCACTTACCCTGCTTGGCTTACTTAGTTACTTCTCGTTAGGTTATGAACTTTTACCAAAGTTCTCAAATAATGTAGTATCTATTTCAACCATTTATCCGGGTGCCTCTCCAAATGAGGTGGAGAATACCGTAACCAAAAAGATTGAAGATGCGGTATCTTCAATGGAAAACATCAAAAAAATAAATGCAGTATCGTTTGAGAGTTTATCAACGGTGACCATTACACTGACAGATAAGGCTAATATTGACATTTCACTGAATGACGCACAGCGTAAAGTAAACGCCATTCTTGCTGATTTGCCTGAGGATGTGAAAGCCCCTTCTTTAAGTAAATTCTCTCTGGACGATTTGCCCGTAATTACCATGTCAGCCTCAGCCAACATGGATGACATTACTTTTTATGACCTGATAGACAAACGAATTGCACCAGTAGTCTCTCGTGTTTCTGGTATCGCACAGGTAAACCTTATTGGTGGTTCTGAACGTGAGATACAAGTCGCCCTTGATGCAAACAAATTACAGGGTTACAATCTTTCTGTACCTCAGGTACAACAGATGATCCTGAGTTCAAATCTTGACTTTCCGACAGGTAGTGTTAAAACTCAGAATTCAGATGTATTGATTCGTTTATCAGGTAAATACAGAAGTATTGATGAATTGCGGAATTTGGTTTTAACTACTTCAAAAGATGGTGCTCAGATTCGTCTGGGCGATGTTTCTGATGTACAGGATGCTCAGAAAGAAACTGAAAAGCTGGCGAGGATCGACAGAAAAGGTGCAATTGCCATTCAGATCATCAAACAAAGTGATGCAAATGCTGTAGAAGTAAGCAAGGGTGTAAAAGCAGTAATTGCTAAATTGATGACCGAGTACAAATCTAACGGTCTTGATATTAAAATCGTAAATGACAGCTCCGTTTTTACTTTGCAATCTGCAGATGCGGTAATACACGATTTAATTCTTGCAGTAGTGCTGGTGGCATTCGTAATGCTTTTCTTCCTCCATAGCCTTCGAAATGCATTGATTGTAATGGTTTCTATTCCAGCCTCGCTGATCGCAACTTTCATAGGCATCAGTTTATTTGGATTTACCCTAAACCTCATGTCATTACTGGGCCTTTCACTCGTGGTAGGTATCCTGGTGGATGATGCGATTGTGGTATTAGAAAACATTCAGCGCCACATGGAGATGGGCAAGAACAAAGTACGTGCGGCCTCTGATGCGACCCGTGAGATTGGCTTCACCGTAGTTTCCATTACATTTGTAATTGTTGTCGTATTCTTCCCCATCGCAATCAGTACCGGCTTAGTCTCCAATATCCTGCGTCAGTTCTGCGTGGTGGTTATTATTGCCACGCTGCTTTCATTGGTTGCCTCTTTTACTATTGTTCCACTACTTTTTTCAAGATATGGAAAACTAGAGCACATTGAAGGTAAAAATATGTTCGGCCGTTTTATTTTATGGTTCGAAAAACAACTTAGAAAATTCACACTTTGGGTAACCGACATTTTAAACTGGTCACTGAAGCATAAAAGAAGAACAATACTCGCAGTAGTTGTTTTATTTGCGGGCTCTGTTTACCTGGCCGTGGGTGGCTTTATAGGCTCTGAATTCTTCCCTAAATCGGATAAAGGTGAGTTCCTGGTTCAGATTGAGCTTCCTAAAGACGCATCTTTAGAACAGACCAACTCGTTCACTCAAAGGGCAGAAGATTTCTTAAGTAAACAAAAAGAAATTACGCAGTTAATTACAACTGTAGGCCAGGCCAGTGGAGACTTTGGCGGAACACAGGCTACAGCTTACAAATCAGAAATCAACGTTAAATTGGTAGAACGAGATCAGCGTGAGGGAGTTTCTTCCGACATTTATGCTACTAAAATCAGTCGTGCACTGGCAAAGCAATTGGTTGGAGCAAAAGTCAAAACCGTACCTATCAGTATTTTGGGAATCGCGGAGAATGCGCCTATTCAATTGGTGGTTATGGGATCCGACCTGGACAGTGCCTTAAAATATGCAGAGGGTGCCCAAAAGGTACTTGCCAGTATTGAAGGAGCTACTGAGATTAAATTATCTGTTGAAAAAGGTACCCCTGAGATCAATGTACAGGTAGACCGGGACAAAATGTCGGCCTTGGGATTGACCTTGCAAACGGTAGGTACTACGATGCAAACTGCCTTTAGCGGAAACACTGATGGTAAATACCGGAAAGGTGAATATGAGTACGACATTAACATCCAATATCAGGACTTCAACCGTAAGGATATCGACGATGTACGTAACCTTAATTTCGTCAACGCAAGCGGACAATCTATAAAATTATCTCAGTTTGCAACTATAACAGAGAGTTCAGGGCCAAGTCAGCTGGAACGTCTGAATAAATCAACTTCGGTTTCTGTTAAGGCCCAGTCTATTGGTCGCCCAACGGGTACAGTAGTTGCCGAATTCAAGGAAAAACTTAAAACTATGCAGGATAACGGCCAGTTGAAAGCCCCTGTAGGTGTAAGTTATGCCTGGGCAGGTGATGAGGAAAACCAAAGTGAAGGTTTCGGAACCCTGGGTATTGCGTTATTAGCCTCCGTAATATTGGTTTATTTAATTATGGTCGCCCTTTATGACAGTTTTGTCTATCCTTTGGTGGTGATGTTCTCGTTGCCGCTGGCCTTAATTGGTGCTTTTCTTGCATTGGCACTAACGAATAATTCAATTGGTATCTTTACCATTTTAGGTTTCATCATGTTGATGGGATTGGTAGCAAAGAATGCAATCATCCTCGTCGATTTTACCAATCACATGAAAGCGGAAGGTAAATCGACTATCGAAGCATTGGTTTTAGCCAACCATGCCCGTTTACGTCCGATCTTAATGACAACCATTGCCATGATCTTCGGTATGCTTCCTATTGCACTGGCAAGCGGAGCAGGTGCAGAATGGAAAAACGGATTGGCTTGGGTTATCGTTGGAGGATTAACGAGTTCGTTGTTCCTTACCTTAATTGTAGTACCGGTAGTTTATCTCATTTTCGATATTATACTGGACAAATTAGGCTTCAACAAAAAAGGTAAAACAATAGATGAATTGATGGTTGAATCTTATGACCACAAAGATGTATTAGAATATGACCTTGACCCTGGTCATTAACCTATAAAGTCAATATTAGTAAAGAGGAACCCTAAAAGTTCCTCTTTTTTTGTTTGGCATTAAAACAATTATAATTATTTTGGTGTCATATTGTTATCATGTTGAAATACATCATTTTAATTTCCTCTATACTCTGCATTTTTACACCATCATCCAGGGCCCAGCATCCCCCTTTATTTGAAGGAGTGCTCACAGACACCGCCTTTGTTACGTTAAGTGATCTCCAAATAAACCTTGTAAAATACAGCTACAGCAAGCCTAAAATTAATTTTCTGGCCATTCATGATGATGAAGACACCGGTATTAAGGCTGCATTTGAATATATACGGTTTAGTGGGGGATCGATCATTGACTGTCAGTACGGAGGTACGAGAAATTATAAGTTCTCCTACAAGGGCACGAATTTCCAGACAGATCCTAACAGCATCTATTCCTATGGGGGCGTCGTGATGGGTTTGGAAAAATACAGCAATATAGATAGTGATGACGTGATCAGGCAATTGCAGGAGACTGCCAAAATGATTCTGAACTTCTATAATACTAAAAAGCATGGCTATATCTTTACCCTGCACAATAATGCAGACGGCGGATTCGGAATATCATCCTATACAGAAGGAAATGCTCTTGAAGAAACGGCAGATTCTGTTTATGTTAATCCTGAGATGGACTCCGATGATCTGATCCTGGTTACCGAAGTGGCTTTATTTAACAATTTTAAGAAGCAAAATGTAAATGTTATCCTGCAATCAGATGCCGGCCCGGAAGACGGCTCGCTTTCCGTTTATGCGATGAACAATAAGATCCCTTACATTAATGTAGAAGTCCAGCATGGTCATCAGTATGAGCACCTGAGACTGATTGAAATTGCCATAAAAGTCTTGTACGAAACCTATCCGCATTTAAAAGAGAAGGCCGCAGAATAATTTGCGGCCTTCTCTTTTAAACTTATCGTTTAATTAAATATGTATCGCCCTATTTTCGGTTGCAGCCATCGCTGCTTCTTTAAATGCCTCTGTATAGGTTGGATGAGCATGACAGATGCGTGCAATATCTTCCGCAGAAGCGCGGAACTCCATAGCCACTACCGCCTCAGCGATCATATCAGCCGCCCGCGGTCCGATCATATGTACACCCAGGATCTCATCCGTTTTCGCATCTGACAACACCTTAACGAAGCCATCCGTATCCATACTTGCTTTAGCTCTGCCACTTGCTTTAAACGGAAAAGAGCCAGCCTTATACTGAAGACCCTGTTCTTTTAACTGTTCTTCCGTATAACCAACCGAAGCCACTTCCGGCCAGGTATATACCACACCAGGGATCAGGTTATAATTAATATGTGGTTTTTGCCCGGCAATTCTCTCAGCCACATATACACCTTCATCTTCTGCCTTGTGAGCGAGCATAGCCCCTTTAATTACATCGCCAATTGCATAAACTCCCGGCACTGTAGTTTCCAGATGTTCATTCACCGGAATCTTATTCCCTCTTTCTTCTGTCTTGATCCCAATATTTTCCAGTCCAAGGCCTTTGGTATAAGCAGTGCGTCCTACAGCTACAATGCAATAATCCGCATCAAACGTTACTTTTTCTCCTTTGGCATTATCTGCAGTCACCGTTACTTTCTTACCTTTTACCGAAGCCCCTGTGACCTTATGCCCCATAAAGAACTCCATACCAAGAGATTTTTTCAGCACACGCTGAAGCTCCTTGCCAAGACCGGCATCCATGGTAGCAATAATAGATGGCAGGAATTCAATGACAGATACTTTTGTTCCTAAACGTGCATAAACAGAACCCAATTCCAGTCCGATAACTCCCCCGCCTATTACGATCATCTGTTTTGGAACCTCTGTAATATTTAAAGCTTCCGTTGAGGTAATGATACGTTTTTTATCTATTGGCAAGAAAGGCAATGAAGTAGGTTTTGAACCTGAAGCGATGATGACATTCTTTGCAGTAATGGTTTCCGTCTTACCATCTTCCTTAGTAATGAGGATCGTATTCTTGTCTGCGAATGAACCAACACCCTCAAAGGCATCAATTTTATTCTTTTTAAAAAGATACTGGATACCAGCCGTATTTTGTGATACAACATCGTTTTTACGGGTGATCATCTGGGGCATGTCTACCTTCAGATCTTTAAGCTCAATACCATGAGTTTTAAAAGTATGCGCTGCATTATGGAAATGTTCCGAAGAGTCCAGCAGAGCCTTTGAAGGAATACAGCCCACATTTAAACAAGTACCACCAAATGTTTTGTATTTTTCTATCACGGCTGTCTTTAAGCCTAACTGAGCGCATCTTATTGCTCCAACGTAACCACCCGGTCCAGAGCCAATTACTACTACATCGTATTGCATATAAAGAATATTTTAGTGGCACTAAGTTAATAAACCTGAGATGAAATACGGGAGCGATTTGAAAAGATTGTAATTTCTTTGACCATTTCAATGCCATTTTTAAGACTGGATATTTGCATTTCACTATATTTAAGAACTTAAACCTTATTATTTCATCATGAACCGTTTCAAACTTCTATGGGTCCTGACCATTAACCTTTTTACCATAGTCAGTGTATCTGCCCAGATCACAGATTCCGCTTATGTACGTGAGAATTATACTAAAATAGAAAAGCAGATCACCATGAGAGACGGTGTAAAACTGTTTACCTCCATTTATCTTCCAAAAGATCAGTCTAAAAAATACCCATTCCTGATCAACAGAACACCTTATACCGTTGCCCCATATGGAGCCGATAAATACAAGACCAGTCTCGGTAATTTCCCTGATATGATGAAAGAGGGCTTTATCTTTGTATACCAGGATGTAAGGGGCCGATGGATGAGTGAGGGCACATTTGATGACATAAGACCACAAGTTGCTGTTAAAAAAAGCAAAAAAGACATTGATGAAAGCACAGATACTTATGATACCATTGACTGGCTCATCAAAAACATAAAGAATAATAACGGGAAGGCAGGCATCTATGGCATTTCCTATCCAGGATTTTATTCCACCACATCACTGCCTGGTGCGCACCCCGGGCTAAAAGCTGTTTCACCGCAGGCACCTGTTACCGATTGGTTTGCAGGTGATGATTTTCATCACAACGGAGCGCTTTTTTTAATGGATGCCTTTGGTTTTATGAGTACTTTTGGCGTGCCAAGACCTAAGCCAATCACACCTGATAAAGGCCCTAAGGGATTTGTATTCCCTATTCCCGACAACTACCGCTTCTATCTTGAATCAGGGTCAGTTAAAAACCTGAAAGACAAATATTTTGCAGACAGCATCAGGTTCTGGAACAATTTGTTTGCACATCCCAACCTTGACACCTTCTGGAAAGCACGCAATATCCGGCCTCACCTCACTAATGTAAAACCAGCCGTCATGGTGGTCGGGGGGTTCTTTGATGCAGAAGATGCCTACGGTACCTTTGCGACTTATAAAAGCATTGAACAGCAAAACCCGGGAGCCAATAATATCCTGGTTATGGGTCCATGGTTTCATGGTGGCTGGGTACGCAGTGAAGGAAGCAGTTTTGGAGATATTAATTTTGGTACACCAACGAGTCTGGAGTATCAGAAAAACTTTGAACTCCCATTCTTTAAGCATTATCTGAAAGGCGAAGGAGAGTTCAATCCTGCCGAGGCCAATATATTCGTTACAGGCAGCAATGAATGGAAAAAATTTGATACCTGGCCACCAAAAGAAACAGAAACCAGAACTCTTTACCTACAGCCAAATGGTAAACTGGCTTTTGAAAAAGTTGGCAGAACAGACAGTTGGGACGAGTATGTCAGCGACCCAAACCAGCCTGTTCCATACCAGGATGGCGTGCAAAGCCAGAGAACAAGAGAATACATGATTGACGACCAGCGCTTTGCTGCCCGAAGACCGGATGTGAAGGTCTACCAGACAGACAACCTGACCGAAGACCTTACCTTAACAGGCCCGTTATTTGCCAACCTTGTCGTTTCCACAACCGGCTCCGACGCTGACTATGTAGTCAAGCTGATCGATGTATATCCAGAAGACGCCATCAATCCGGTTAAAAACCCAAAAAATATATTAATGGCCGGATATCAGATGCTGGTACGCGGAGAAATCATGCGTGGCAAATACCGCAATAGCTTTGAAAAACCGGAAGCCATCGAACCCGGAATGATCACTAAGGTTAACTATACACTGCCAGATGTAGCGCACACTTTTAAAAAGGGACATCGCATCATGATCCAGATCCAGAATTCCTGGTTTCCGCTAGCAGACAGGAATCCTCAAAAATTCATGAACATCTATCAGGCTGAACCAGGTGATTTTCAGAAAGCCACACACCGCATCTTTCATGATGTGTACAACGCTTCTTCCTTAACCCTTACCGTTCTGAAATGAGTATGCGGCACTTCCTTTGCCTCTTGCTCATCTCTCTCCCGGGATTAGCATATGGGCAGTTGCTGAACACAAAACCTGCATTCAGCAAGGCAGATACCCTGAGGGGCATGCTTACTCCGCTGCGCAGTTGCTACGACATTAATTATTATCATCTTGATATAAAAGTCGACATTGAAAACGAATTTATCAGTGGCAGCAATGAATTTAAGTTCACCGCTACCCAGAATTTCAGCAAATTACAGTTTGACCTCTTCAGCAACATGAGGGTAGAAAAAATCATCAGCAATGGAGTAGAACTCCCTTTCAAAAGATCATTCAATGCCGTATTTGTTGACTTCCCTGCCGAGGTTAAAAAAGGCGCAAAAGAAAGCTTTACCGTCTTTTATTCCGGGAATCCGGGAATCGCCAAAAACCCACCCTGGGATGGCGGATTTATTTTCAGCAAAGATAAATCCGGTAATCCATGGGTCTCCGTAGCCTGCCAGGGCTTTGGTGCCAGTTCCTGGTGGCCCAACAAAGATCATCAAAGTGACGAGGTCGACAGTATGCTGATCAGCATTAACGTCCCGAAAGAATTGCAGGAAGTATCCAACGGACGCCTGCTCAGCACAATTGAAAAGCCCGGGGGTTATATGCAATACAACTGGTTTGTCGCCAATCCCATTAACAATTACAATGTGACCCTGTATATTGGAAAATATGCACACTGGACAGACGAATATTCCGGAGAAGAAGGTAAGCTATCACTGGATTACTGGTCACTCCAAGAAGACAGCGCAAAAGCACGTCCGCACTGGGATGCGGATGTAAAACCCATGCTCAAGTCGTTTGAACACTGGTTTGGCCCCTATCCTTTCTATAAAGATGGCTATAAGCTTGTACAGGCACCCCATCTGGGCATGGAACACCAAAGCGCCGTTGCCTACGGTAACCAGTTTAAAATGGGTTACCTGGGAAAGGATCTTTCGGCCAGTGGCTGGGGGCTCAAGTTCGACTTTATAACCATCCATGAAAGCGGTCATGAATGGTTTGGAAATAACATTACCACCAAAGACCTTGCAGACATGTGGGTACATGAAGGTTTCACCAATTACTCCGAAACCCTCTTTACAGAATCCACACAAGGAAAAGCCGCAGGAACAGCTTATGTAACCGGTATCAGAGCCAATATCAAAAACGACATTCCCATCATTGGCCCCTATCATGTAAATCAGGAAGGATCCGGTGACATGTACTATAAGGGAGCCAACCTTGTTCACCTGATCAGACAACTGATGGCAGACGATGAGAAATTCCGGCAGTTACTGCGCGGCCTGAACAAAACCTTTTACCACCAAACCGTCACCACGCAGGAAATTGAGCATTATATTTCACGAAAATCCGGTCTGAAACTCGACAAAATATTTGATCAGTACCTGCGGTATGCCAAAATACCGGTACTGGAATACAAGATCCATAAAAATCAGCTGAATTATCGCTGGAAAGCGGATGTGAAAGATTTTGACATGCCTGTTAAAGTCAGCCTGAAACATGGCTCATACACCTGGATCTTTCCCACATCAGAATGGAAGACCATTACATTAGCTAAAAGCGTCAGTCCGGCAAATTTCAAAATAGATCCAAACTTTTATATCGGTCAAAGTATCATTCAGAAATAGCAGAGAGATTAAATAAAACGGGCCTGCTCCAAAATATTGAAGCAGGCCCGTTTATATAATTTATAATCGTTTAAATCCCCAGTAATAATCTTGCAGGGTCCTCAAGCAATTGTTTTACCCTTACCAGGAATCCAACAGATTCTCTTCCGTCAATGATCCTATGGTCATAAGACAATGCCACATACATCATCGGACGGATCACCACCTCACCTTTTTCAGCTATCGGACGCTCAATGATATTGTGCATTCCAAGGATCGCAGACTGAGGAGCGTTGATTATGGGCGTAGACATCATCGATCCGAACACACCACCATTGGTAATGGTAAAAGTTCCGCCTGTCATCTCTTCAATAGTTAACTTGCTGTCACGGGCTTTTGTGGCCAGTTCAATCACAGTTTTCTCAATTTGCGCAAGACTCATACTTTCTGCGTTGCGAATGATCGGCACTACCAATCCCTTTGGAGCAGACACAGCGATAGAAATATCGGCAAATTCATTGTAAACTACCTCCTCACCATCTATACGTGCATTCACAGCAGGAAAGTCTTTCAGCGCCTCACATACTGCTTTCGTAAAGAAACTCATGAAACCCAATCCTACACCATATTTCTCTTTAAACTGATCTTTATATTTGCTCCGAAGATCCATGATCGGTTTCATGTTCACTTCATTAAAGGTGGTGAGCATTGCCGTTTCGTTTTTTACCGTTACCAAACGCTTAGCTACCGTTTTACGCAAAGGAGACATTTTCTCTCTTCTCTCGCCTCTTGAGCCTGCAACAGGTGTCGCAACGGCAACTTTAGGAGCAGTTTCTGCCTTAGCCGCAGGAGCTGATTTCTGCGCATTCAGGGCATCTTCCTTGGTGATTCTTCCATCTACTCCGGTTCCTTTCACCGAAGCCGCGTCCACACCTTTTTCAGCGAGTATTTTTCCCGCTGAAGGCGAAGGCGTACCTGAAGCATAACTATCACTACCTTTTTCCGCTACCGGAGCAGCAGCTTTCTTATCTTCTGCTACAGCACCCTTTTCTTCTTTAGCAGGAGCATCTGCAGCTTTTGCAGGCGCAGCGCCACCATCTTCAATTTTACATACCACAGCACCAATAGCCAGGGTATCCCCCTCTGCTGCCACCGTTCTTAAAGTTCCAGCCTGTTCAGCAGTCAATTCGAATGTTGCTTTATCAGATTCCAACTCAGCAATAATCTCATCCATTTCAACTGCCTCACCATCATTTTTTACCCAACGGGATAAAACAACTTCGGTGATCGACTCGCCTACCGGCGGAACTTTTATTTCTATACTCATAACAGGTGTATTATTTTATTCTAATCTACATTATATACTTTACTCACTGATTTCTTAGCGATCTTCTGCTCTTTTTCAGTAACCGGGGTCTCAAAAGCTTTAGCCAAAATATAAGCCTGCTGATCAGCATGTTGTTTTGCAAATCCGGTAGCAGTACTACTGCTTTCTTTTCTTGAGATCACCTCAATATCATTAAAGATAGTTTTTCTAAGTCTGCGAAGCAAATATGGCCAGGCGCCCATATTTTCAGGTTCTTCCTGCACCCAAAGAACATCTCCGGCATTTTTGTATTTCTTATAAACAGCTTCCATTTGTGCAATTGGAGTAGGATACAACTGTTCAACCCTCACTATAGCCACATGCCCGATCTGGTCCTTCTGCTGTTTCTCCAGCAATTCATAATAGATCTTACCAGAACAGAACAATACACGGGTTACATCAGAAGCCTTCACATTTGCATCCGGTATTACTTCCTGGAATTTACCATCAGTAAATTCTTCCAGTTTAGAAACACACTGAGGATGACGCAATAAGCTCTTAGGAGTAAACACCACCAACGGCTTTCTAAAATCACGCTTAAACTGTCTGCGCAACGCATGAAAGAAATTCGCAGGAGTTGTACAATTGGTCACCTGCATATTATAATCTGCACAAAGCTCCATGAAACGCTCTATTCTGGCAGATGAATGCTCCGGACCCTGTCCTTCATAACCATGCGGCAACAGCATTACCAATCCATTTTCACGCTGCCATTTCGTTTCCGCACTGGCAATGTATTGATCCACAACGATCTGAGCACCGTTGAAGAAATCCCCGAATTGAGCTTCCCATATGGTCAGCGCATTGGGATTAGCCATGGCATAACCGTATTCAAAACCCAGCACTCCATATTCAGATAAGTGAGAATTGTAAATATCAAAAGGAGCCTGCTGATCAGAAATATTTGCCAGCGGGATATACTCTTCTTCCGAATCCTCCAGTGTGATCACTGCGTGGCGATGAGAAAAGGTTCCGCGCTCGACGTCCTGACCACTCAACCGAACTCTTTTACCCTCTGCAAGTAAAGTCCCATAAGCCAGTTGTTCACCCATAGCCCAGTCAAACACATGTGTTGTATTTGCCATCTTGCTTCTTTCCTCAAAAAGCTTTTCTATCTTCTTGAAGAACTTCTTATCAGACGGCAAGCTGCTTATTCTCTTAGCGATCTCCAGTAATGTGCTTTTCTTAACAGCCGTATTTGGTGAATCTTCAAAATCTTTTGGGGTAGCAATACGCATATCGGCCCAGGCTCCGCCAAATTTAACATCCTGATAAGTAGAAGTCAGCTCCTTTGCCTCATTCAGACGTTCCTGTAAAATGCCACGGAACTCTTTTTCAATTTCTTTTGCCAGACCTGCATCCATTTTACCCTCAGCAATCAACTGCTGAATATAGATATCACGCGGATTGGCATGTTTTTCTATGCTTTTGTAAAGTAAAGGCTGGGTAAATTTAGGTTCGTCTGCTTCATTATGACCAAACCTGCGGTAACATAAAATATCTATAAATACATCATTCTTATACCGCTGGCGATATTCCATTGCCAGGTTAATGGCATAAACCAATGCTTCAACATCATCTCCGTTTACGTGAAAAACAGGAGAGAGCGTCACCTTCGCGATATCAGTACAATACGTACTGGTACGTCCATCTTTAAAATTAGTTGTAAAACCTATCTGGTTGTTAATAATCAGGTGAATGGTCCCTCCGGTTTTATATCCGTCAAGACCCGCCATCTGGATCACCTCATAAACAATCCCCTGTCCGGCTACAGATGCATCCCCATGAATCAGAATAGGTGCTATTCTGGCATTATCACCACCATATTTGAAATCTATTTTAGAACGTGTCATCCCCTCAACCACACCATTCACGGTCTCCAGATGAGAAGGATTCGGACATAGGCTAAGGTGAACACTTTTACCATCATTTGTGGTTACATCAGTAGAATAACCCAGGTGATACTTCACGTCACCACCAAAAGGTGATTCAGCACTATATCCCTTACCTTCAAATTCAGCAAAAATATCTTTATAGGTTTTTTGCATGATATTGGCCAATACGTTTAAACGTCCCCTGTGTGCCATACCAATTACAAATTCCTCGATCCCTAATGCAGCGCCTTTTTCAATTACTGAATCCAGCGCAGGAATCAGCGCTTCAGCACCTTCAAGTGAAAATCTTTTCTGGCCCAGGAATTTGGTACCCAGAAAGTTCTCAAAGCTGACCGCTTCATTTAATTTCTTAAGTATCCTTCTCTTCTCATCGATAGAAAAATCAGGCGTATTACGGGCCCCCTCCATTTTCTTCTCGATCCAGGACAAAATCTCCGGTGTCCTTACATATTTATATTCGGCACCTATAGAATGACAATAGGTCTGTTTCAGAAAAGCGACAATATCACTCAGTTTAGCAGCTCCAATACCAATTTCAATACCAGAGTTAAACACCACATTCAGATCTGATTGTGACAATCCGAAATTTTCAATATCAAGTGTAGGTGTATGCGGCCGCCTTTCTCTTACCGGATTGGTTTTCGTAAATAAATGACCGCGCTGTCTGTATCCGTTGATCAGATTTAGCACGTTAATTTCCTTTAAAAAGTGTTCAGGAGCTTCGGCACTCACCGATGTACCTGAAGAACTTCTTCCGAAATCAAAACCTTCAAAAAACTTCTGCCAGCCAAATTCTACTGAATCCGGATTTTCTTTATACGACTGATATAGTGATTCTATGTATTCGGCGTTCTCGCCGCTGAGATAAGATAAATTATCCATTATGTATTAATTGCTGTAAGTATTGCAAAACTAGGCTTTTTACCTTAAAAAACAGGTAAATCAGACTATAAATCTTCAAGAAAATCAACCATGTCACAAACATTTTTCAACGGTGTAAGTTGATCTTTTACAAGTATATCAAATTCTGATATCAAACTTCCTGCCACGAGTAACGGAACATTCAGATTATCCATCACCTTCCCGATAACTTTGTTAATGCTTTTACCCAGATTCAAAGAAGTCAGCACAATAAACGCATAGTCAGGCTGATAAGACCCGATTACCTTTTTAAGGTCTGTATAAGGTATTTCTGAACCAAGATACAGTGTATTTTGCCCGCATTTTTTAAGCAGATAACGCGCAAATAACAAACCTGTTTCGTGTATTTCGGCTTCAGGTAAAAAAAGCAGAAATCTTTTGGGATCAGATTTTTCCGGCTTTTCAGCCTTATCAATCTCAACGATCAGTCTGTCCCGGATCAAACTGGAGGCAAAATGTTCATGAGACGGGTCTATAGCGCCGGTCTGCCACAACATACCTACCCTCTTCATGAAAGGGAACAATACTACATCCATCGCATTGATCAGCCCCATTTCTTCAATGCATCCTGAAAGTATCTCTGAAAACGTCAATTCATCATACTCAATCGTTGCATTAGCCAGACTAAGCATCTGAACAGAATCATTGTTCCAGTCTGTTTTCAGCTGCGCAACCAGATCTGCCACCTGCTTCCTGCTCATCTCTGCAATCTTGCTGATCTTATATCCGTTTTCATTGAGTGTAACAATATTGAGCAGCATCTTCAGATCATCCTCATCATAAAACCGGATATTGGTCGGCGTACGTTTGGGAGGAACAAGGTTATACCTGATCTCCCATGCTCTGATGGTATGTGCTTTTACGCCAATCAGGCTCTCTATATCACTGATAGAAAATTTTTTCACGTTACTAGCTTATAACAAATGTTAAACAACAATGTTTACAAAAATAAATCTTGTTTAACCAATTGCCGAAGATAGCAATTAAAATATTTATTGCCGGCTTGAATGAAAGCAGCTGATATTTAAGCCAAAGAGGTGGCCTCAGCAGGCAAAACATCCAGAATCTTCATCTGCTTCTCCAGATCAAATGCACCCTTCGAACCCAGCGTCAGCCCGGTTCCGGCTACGTTGGCCCAGTTCCCCCAGTTGCTCGCAGGAGAATAGTCGGTAAGCTTTTCTTCAAAATAGGCAGCTCCTTTTGTCCAGTGTGCCTTCAATATGTGAATCAGAAAGGTTGCCACCAATAATCTTCCCGCATGCGGGATGAAACCGGAACTGTTCAGCTCTCTCATATACCTGTCCACCAGCAAATGTCCGGTTTCCCCGGCTTTCCATTTTTTGACCGGAACAGAGTCTTCCTCCAGAGGCGAAAGGATCAGCTCTTCAAAGCCAGGCTCCTGAAAAAACCTGATCCCGTGCTTTTTAAACATGAACCTGAAATAATCACGCCAAAGCAGACCCAAAAGCACCTGATTGAAATTTGCATTACCTCCAAAACTACTTTCTGCAGTCTTAAAGTGCCAGTATACCTTGCGGGGAGATAAACAGCCAAAAGCCAGCCAGGCGGAAAGTTTTGAAGAAAACCCAGTCTTATCGGCACCTTTACCACCTTGTTTAAGGTAAATATCTGAACCTTCTTCAAGCAGCAGATTCAAATGCGCAAGTCCCGCTACCTCACCGCCGTCTGCATACCTTCCAGTATCCGGGCGCTCTGTCTGACCAAATCCAAGTGCATGAAGATCAGGTAGAATTCCCCATTCTTCATTTTCCACGAATGTGATTCGTTCAGGCGTTTCAAAACAAGATTTCACGATCGCATCACGTTCGGTTTTCTTCTTAAACTGACTGAATACATCCGGTATGTCTTTTATTGGAAAAGGCAGATCTTCCTTGTTATAAAGCGTGTGCCCGATAAAATGCCTGAGATTGATCTTGTGCTTCCATAAAGCATCTTCTACATCAGCAGAAACGGCGGTTTCCTCCGGCCCTACCTCCCTGTGATGGTAAACTTCAGAAATCTCAAATTGCTCAGCCAGATCCGGAATATGATCTTCAGGTTTTCCGTTAATCAATAGAATATCTCCGCCAAAGCTTTGAAATGCCGTTCTGATCGCGCGAACGCTTTCAATCAGGAATGCTGCCCTGCTGGCACCTGTCTTAGCAGTTTCAAATCTCGTCTCCTCAAAATACCTTGGATCAAAAACATAAACAGGAAGAATACTGTCAGATTTGGCAATAGCCTCCACCAGCATTTCATTGTCATGCAAGCGAAGGTCATTCCTAAACCATACCAATATCTTTCTGGGTTTCATTAGCCGATAGCTGAGTTTTGTGTTAACAGATTACAAAAATATACGATTTATTAGCTTAGTTCGAATTGCTAATGCAATATTTACATAAGCAAAACAAAAAAAATGCTCAAAAACCAGTTTTTAAGAAAACTAAAACTATAATCGCAGGTTATTTCAATATGATGAAGCACATTCTAATTACCGGGGCTACCGGCATGGTCGGAAAAAAACTAATCCTGGCTCTGCACGAGAAAGGGTATACCATTAACATCCTTTCCAGAAAACCCGGCAATATAAAGCACGCAAAGGTATATCTGTGGAATGTGGAGAAACAACAAATTGATCCGGACTGCATCAAGGATGTGGATACTGTGATCCACCTCGCCGGAGAGAACATCGCCGAAAAGAAATGGACCAGGGAACGCAAACAAAAAATAATAGACAGCAGGGTCAAATCTGCCCTGTTACTCCAAAAACTAATAAAAGATGCCAATGCACCCGTAAAGTCATTTATTTCGGCTTCAGCAGTAGGCTATTACGGAGATTGCGGAGATGAAATACTAACCGAAAATTCTGCAAACGGATATGGTTTTTTAGCAGAATGCTGTAAACTTTGGGAAGAAGCTGTTGACAAAGGTAAATCACTTGGACTCAGAATTGTCAAACTAAGGGTCGGTGTAGTATTAGGCTCAGGTGATGGTGCGCTTGCAGCATTGGACAAGCCCATACGTTACTTTGCAGGCGCCCCGCTTGGCAGTGGAAAACAATGGATCCCATGGGTCCACATCGACGATATTGTATCCATGTTCGTTACTGCAGCCGAGCATCCACAGCTTAGTGGAGCATATAACGCCTGTGCGCCATTCCCGGTCACAAACGAAACCCTGACCAGGGCAGTTGCCAAAGTATTGCACAGACCTGTCTGGCCAATTCATGTTCCTGAAAAAGTACTGGACATGATCCTGGGTAAAATGAGTCTCATCGTACTGACCAGCACCAACACCTCCGCTCAAAAACTACTCGATGAAGGCTTTAATTTTAAATATACGCACCTGGAGGATGCTTTAACATATATATATATAAAATGAAGCAGGAAATAAGCATTTGCTGGCTCCGGAGGGACCTAAGGATAACAGATAATGCAGCTCTATACCACGCACTTCGTGGGGGCTATCCTGTTCTGATCCTGTTTATTTTCGACCGGAAGATACTGGATAAACTCCCTGAAAAGAATGATCCCCGTGTTACGTTCATCCATGAGACACTGCAGCAACTGAACTTGCAGCTAGCCCATTACCAATCGGCCATATTTATTAAATACAACACCCCTGAAAAGGCATGGAATGAGATCATCGGCGCGTATAAAGTCAGGTCGGTATATACCAATCACGATTATGAACCCTATGCCAGGGAAAGAGATGACTCACTGGCAGAGTACCTGGCCTCTGAACACATTAAGTTCAAAACATTCAAAGATCAGGTCATCTTTGAAAAAAATGAAATTCTCAAAGCTGATGGCAAACCCTATACCGTCTTCACACCTTATTTTCGTCAGTGGCTTCAGAAGTTAAATGATTTTTATGTACAGCCATACCCTGTAAAGAAATACCTCAAAAATCTGCTGACCAATTCAGCCAGCATACCCACTCTTAAGGAAATGGGCTTTGAGGACTCACATGAGCGATTCCCTTCCATTGCATTTGAGCATAAACTCGGCAGCTATGAAGATAAAAGAGACTTTCCGGCAGAAGATGCAACCACCCATATCGGACTGCACCTGAGGTTCGGCACGCTAAGCATCAGACATGCAGCAAAAGAAGCAGTAAAGCAGCAGGCAGAAAAATGGCTATCCGAACTTGCCTGGCGAGATTTCTACATGATGATCTTATGGCATTTTCCGCAAACAAGCAAGCAGTCTTTTAAGCCTGCGTACGAAAATATCAAATGGCGCAATAACGAAACTGAATTCCAGGCCTGGTGTGAAGGAAAAACAGGTTATCCCCTTGTTGACGCAGGGATGAGGCAGTTAAACGAGACCGGGTATATGCACAACCGTGTACGGATGGTCGTGGCCAGCTTTCTGACCAAACACCTCCTGATCGACTGGCGCTGGGGGGAAGCCTATTTTGCAGAAAAACTCCTGGATTATGAAATGGCCAGTAATGTGGGTGGATGGCAGTGGGCCTGTGGCTGCGGCAACGACGCCGCTCCTTATTTCAGGGTTTTTAACCCGGAACTTCAGGCAAAGAAGTTCGACCCTGAAAATCAGTACATCTACAAGTGGGCACCCGAATACAAACAACAAAAGCATGTCCAACCAATTGTTGACCATGCTTTTGCAAGAGAAAGGGTCTTAAAAGTTTTTAAAGAAGCATTGAATAAATAATCATCAATTGCTTACATCAGCTATTTCAATATCAAAATCGAGATTAACATTTGGCTGAATGGTTACACTTCCATTGGCCAAAGGAGTACTTCCAGCAGTCCCGTAACCTTGCGCAGAAGGAATCAGCAACCTCACTTTGGCTCCCTTTTTGAATTTCTGCAATACTTCCCAGCCAGGAATTACTCCGGTCAATGTTCTCTTAAATGTACCGTCAGTACTGGAATCAAAGACAGTTCCATCCAGGAATCTCCCTGTATAATTAAATGTTAGGTCACTGGACATGCTAATCGTTTCTGTACCCGTTCCCTGTTGGGTCACGATATAATAAACACCTGTTTTATCGTCTTTAGTTGCCGTCAGCCCTTTTGAAGCAATGTAAGTCCTGATTCGTTTGTCATCCAGTTCAGCCTGTTTTTTTTCAGCAAAGGTAGTAATGGTAAAATCAATGATCTCATTTGAAGGGACACCAACCTGATCAGACCCGTTCTTGCCATAAGCAAGATAAGAAGGCAGAATGATCCGGCCTACACCTCCCGGCTTCAACTGATGAAGCACCGTAAGCAAACCTGGAAGATTCAGCGAACCAACTTTTGTAGCGTAGCCAACATAGGTACCCAGATTAGTCCATTCCGGTGAAGTATAATAGGTTTTGTTATTCAACAGCGATTTAATAGAAATCACATACAAAACAGAATCTGTATCTTTAAAAAGCTCTCCCGCAGGAGGATTGGTCACCTGATAATAAAACCCTGTACCATCAGGGTCCTTAATAGCGGCAACATTATTCTTTTTAAGATATTCCGCTATTTTTTCACCGTCTATATTTTCAGCAGACTCATACTCCTTTTTACAAGAACTCAATACAGTCATCAGGCCCAGCAGCACAAAGGTATATGAGGATATTTTTTTTAACATATTATTATTTTTTTTCTTTCTTTTTTCTTACTTCTTTTACAAAGATCCTGAAATCCAGCGGTGAGTTAGGTGGTACCGGAGGTACAGACCGATCTCTGTATGCTAAAGTTGAGGGAATCAACAACCTGATCGTCCCCCCCAGCCTGATCAGCGGCAAACCCGCTTTCCATCCGGGAATTCCATTACCAAGCACAAACGTGTAAGCCAGAGTCTGGCTTGTCTGTCCGATGATCGAATCGATCAGCAGTTTTCCAACATACTGTACAATCAATGTATCCGTAGGCTCCAGTGGAGCAGTTCCGGTTCCTAATGTGTCAATATGATAATACAGTCCGCTCTCATGCCTGGTAAGTGGGATTTTGGTGGAATCAGCCCATTTCAAAATCTTCGCTTCATCAATCGCATAATGCTCCTCTACGTTATAGACTTCAGGTTTTTCACAGGCAGCAAAAGCACTGATCATGAAAATTAGCCCAATTAAAAGTCTATTTCTTAACATAATGCACAAAAGTAGTCTTTTATTAGAGATGGTGCAATTTTTAACCATTTTTAACAAATACCGGTAACGCAAAACAGGCTCTCATTACCCCCCATTAAAAAAGCGTCCAGATATCAAATCAGGACGCTCCCAGTTTATTTTATGAATTATTCCCTAGTAACAATATTTGTTGGCCGCAATAACCTGCTGAGCAACTTTCTGTCTTACCTCTTTAACGTTAAAAGGTTCCGTTTTGGTAAACCTCTTCAAACCGACCATCATCATCCTCAATTCATCCCCTTCCGCAAAGGCCCATAGCGCTTCCTTGCCCGCTTTTTGCACCGCATCAACCGCCTCTACAAAATAGATACGCATCAGATTAAGCTGTCCTTCACAAGCTTCAGCGCCCCGCAGGCTCACCAGCTTTTCAGTCCTGAGCATGGCCGACTCAGCCACATATACATATCCGGCCATATCCGCAATGTTCATCAATATCTCCTGTTCTTTTGAAAGGCTCATCATTAGTTTTTGTACAGCAGCACCAGCCACCATCAGAGATGCCTTTTTCAGGTTTTTGATGATCTTTTTCTCTGCAGCAAACAAAGTGTCGTCTTCTTCACCAAAATCAGGGATAGACATCAGCTCTCCAGCTACCGCCGTAGCAGGAGTCATCAGATCCAGTTCACCCTTCATTGCCCGTTTCAGCATCATATCTACAGTAAGCAATCTGTTGATCTCATTCGTCCCTTCAAAGATCCTGTTAATGCGAGCATCCCGATAAGCCCGGTCCATAGGCGCCTCCGCAGAAAAGCCCATGCCTCCGTAGATCTGAACACCCTCGTCTACCACATAATCCAGCACCTCAGAGCCCCATACCTTCAAAATCGCACATTCCACAGCAAACTGCTCGGTAGATTTCAGTTTGGCCTTTCCTTCGTCCATGCCACCGGCTACCAGTGCATCATAGGCATCGTCAATGTTTTGACCCGCGCGGTAATTGGCAGATTCCACGGCATATACCTTAGCAGACATCTCGGCAATCTTGTATCTGATGGCACCATATTTCGATATCGGCCTGTCAAACTGAATCCGCTCATTTGAATAATTAACGGCCGTCCCGATCACCGACTTAGACGCCCCTATTGCTGCAGCAGCCAGTTTAATCCTCCCGATATTCAGAATATTCACCGCAATCTTAAACCCATTCTGCCTTTCTGAAAGTAAATTCTCAACCGGCACGGGGCAATCGTTAAAAAATACCTGCCTGGTAGAAGACCCTTTAATTCCCATTTTGTGCTCCTCAGGATTCATCGTAATCCCTCCAAATGCACGCTCCACAATAAATGCAGTCAGGTTCGCATCATCATCGATTTTTGCAAAAACAATAAACACATCCGCAAAGCCACCATTGGTGATCCACATCTTTTGCCCATTGATCAAATAGTGCTTACCGTCTTCACTCAGCCTGGCCTTAGTCTTTCCAGAATTGGCATCCGACCCCGAATTCGGTTCAGTAAGGCAATAAGCCGCTTTCCATTCACCCGTACCCAGTTTCGGAATATATTTATCTTTTTGTTCCTGATTGCCATAATACAGGATCGGCAGGGTACCGATTCCGGTATGAGCAGAAAGTGCCACTGCAAAGGAATGCCCCGCACCAATCACATCTGCTACCAGCATAGAAGTATTGAAGTTCTTTCCAAAACCACCATAAACCTCAGGAATAGAAACGCCCAGAATCCCCAGTTCACCAGCCTTATCCATCAAAGAGGGCATCAGCCCTTCCTCCTGTTGGTCTATCCGATCAAGATTAGGATAAACTTCCGCAGCCAGAAAATCACGGCAGGTTTGAGCAATCATGTTCTGCTCCTCATCAAACTCCTCCGGAATAAAGACATCCTGATAATTGGTTTCTGCAATCAAAAACTCTCCGCCTTTTATTGCCTTTTTGTCTGTAGTTTCCATAATTATATCCAATTAAAGCATTTCAAAAATACCAGCAGCACCCTGTCCGCTACCCACGCACATGGTCACCATACCATACTTTTGATTCCTTCGTTTTAGTTCATTAAACAATTGCACTGATAATTTAGCCCCGGTACAACCCAGCGGATGCCCAAGTGCTATAGCACCACCATTCACATTCAGTTTTTCAGTATCCAGCCCCAGCGTCCTGATGACGGCCAGAGATTGGGAGGCAAATGCCTCATTCAATTCAATTAAATCAAGCTGATCCAGACTCATTCCTGCTTTTTCCAGTGCTTTTGGAATCGCATAGATAGGCCCTATGCCCATGATCCGGGGCGGCACTCCGGCTATACCATAGCTCACCAGTCTCGCAATGGGTTCTACACCCAGCTCTTTCAATTTCTTTTCAGATACAACGAGCACAAATGCTGCACCGTCAGAAGTTTGCGAGGAATTACCGGCAGTTACACAGCCATCCGCAGCAAATACCGGCTTTAATTTTGCCAGTTTATCCAATGTAGTGTCTGCTCTCGGCCCCTCATCAGTATCCACAATATAGCTGCGTGTTTGCTTTTTCATTGCCGGATCCAGGTAATTCTCAGTTACAGTAACAGGCAGAACCCCGCTTTTCAGATGTCCGTTTTTAATGGCCTCGACGGCCTTCATATTCGACTGATAAGCAAACTCATCCTGATCTTCCCGGCTCACCTTGTATTCCTTAGCCACTGCTTCTGCAGTCAGCCCCATTCCCCAGTACCAGTCCGGATTGTTTTTCGCCACATCAGGATTTGGCACCACCTTCCAGCCACCAAACGGCATTCCCGACATGACCTCTACTCCACCCGCAATAATACAATCTGCCATGCCGCTTCTGATTCTGGCTACCGCAGTAGCTATAGTTTCCAATCCGGAAGCACAATACCTGTTGATAGTCACTCCCGGTACCTTATCTGTATCAAGTCCCATCAGCGAGATCATCCGGCCTATATTCAGCCCCTGCTCTGCTTCAGGTGTAGCATTCCCAACGATCACATCATCAATCTGTTCTTTATCCAGATTCGGCACAGATGCCACCAGATGCCTGATCACTTCTGCCGCCAGATCATCGGCCCTGGTAAAACGAAACACACCGCGCGGAGCCTTGCCCACTGCGGTACGATATCCTGCTATAATATATGCTTCCTGCATGTCCCTGTCTTTTATTAGTTTCTTAGCGGTTTACCCTTAGTCACAATACTCTGTATCCTTTCCAGTGTCTTTCTTTCTCCGCAAAGCGATAAAAAAGCTTCTCTTTCCAGGTCCAGTAAATACTGCTCTGTTACTTCAGTCGGTGAAGACAAATCACCCCCGCACATTACCCAGCCCAGTTTCTCCGAAATCTTTTTATCATGCTCCGAGATATAATGACCAGAATACATCGTATTCGCTCCGGCATATACAATTCCCAGTCCCTGCTTGCCCAATACCTTAATATCTTTGCGCTGAACCGGACGGGTGTAACCCGCATCAGCCAATTCGATCGCTTTGGCTTTAGCGTCAGCGATCAGTCTGCTCCGGTTCATGGTAATCGAATATTTATCTTTAAGAAGATAACCCAGTTCAAAAGCCTCAGCAGCAGAAGTAGAAACCCTGGCCATACCAATGGTCAGGAACCGGTCCTTCAGCACCTGCTGAACAATCTGGTCGTCACTGTACTCATCAGAAGCCCTGAGGGCAAATTCTTTTGTACCGCCACCGCCGGGAATCACCCCGACACCAAACTCCACCAATCCCATATAGGTCTCCGCGTTCAGCTGAACATGATCTGCGTGCAGGCTAAATTCGCAACCACCACCCAATGTCAGGTTATGTGGTGCCACCACTACCGGAATCGAAGAATACCTGATCCGCATAGAAGTATTTTGAAACATCCGGATGGCCATATTCAGCTCTTCCCATTCCTGCTCCACAGCCATCATAAAAATCATCCCCACATTTGCACCGGCAGAGAAATTGGCTCCGTCATTTCCGATCACCACCCCCCTGTAATCTTTTTCAGCCATATCAATGGCTTTATTGATCGCAGTCAGGGTATCGCCCCCGATCGTATTCATTTTAGAGTGAAACTCCACATTCAGAATTCCATCACCCAGATCAATAATGGATGCTCCGGCATTTTTCCAGATCACTCTATTCGTTCTCAGGTTATCAAGAATAATAAATGCTTCCGTCCCTGGAACAGCCTTATAAGTTTTTGAAGGAATATCATAATATTTCTTCAGCCCATCTTCTACTTTATAAAACGAGGTATGCCCCGCAGCCAGCATTTCATGTACCCATGCCGCTGCCTCGTGACCATATTTTTTCATCCCCTCAAGTGCTTCCGCCACTCCTACAGCGTCCCAAACTTCAAATGGGCCCAGGTCCCACCCAAATCCTGCACGCATCGCATCATCAATACGGTACAATTCATCAGAAATTTCAGGGATCCGGTCAGATACATATTCAAACAAACCAAAAAAGGAAGCTCTGAACAATTCTCCAGCCTTATCTTTTCCAGCGGCAAACACCTTCATCCGGTCCCCTGCCTTTTCGATAGATTTTGTGAGGTCCAGTGTAGCTGACTTCACTTTAACCTGGGGCCGGTATTCCAGCGTTTTCAGGTCCAGCGCCAATATCTCAGTTTTACCTTCGGCAGTCTTTGTCTTCTTATAAAATCCCTGACCGGTTTTATCTCCCAGCCATTTATTGGCATCCATTTTTTCTACATAGGCAGGAAGTCTGAACAACTCATGTGCCTTATCCTCCGGGCAATTGTCGTATAAACCTTTTGCTACCTTCACCATGGTGTCCAATCCCACTACATCTGTAGTTCTGAACGTTGCAGATTTCGGTCTGCCCAGTGCCGGTCCGGTAAATTTGTCTACTTCCTCTACCGTCAGATCCATTTTCTCCACCAGGTGCAGTAAAGCCATAATGGAATAGACACCTACCCGGTTTGCAATAAAAGCAGGTGTATCCTTACAAAGCACCGTAGTTTTACCCAGGAATTTGTCTCCATAATGCATCAGAAAATCTACTACCTCCGTATGGGTATGCGAAGTGGGTATAATTTCCAGCAAGCGTAAATAACGCGGAGGATTAAAAAAGTGCGTTCCGCAAAAATTAGCTTTAAAGTCATCACTTCTTCCTTCAGCCATCAGGTGAATAGGAATACCGGAAGTATTCGAAGTGATCAAAGTTCCTGGTTTACGATACTGTTCTACCTGTTCAAAAACTTTTTTCTTAATGTCCAGATTTTCCACCACCACTTCGATTACCCAGTCGCAGGCACTGATCTTAGCCATATCATCCTCAAAATTTCCTGTAGTGATTTTAGACAGTACCTTTTTAACATAAACCGGCGAAGGATTAGTCTTTACAGCAGTTTGCAGGGCAGTATCTACAATACTGTTTCTTGCACCTTCTTTAGGCACAATGTCCAGCAATAATACTTCCACTCCAATATTTGCAAAGTGACATGCGATACGTGACCCCATAATACCAGAGCCCAGTACAGCTACTTTATTTATCTTTTTGTTGCTCATTTTGAGTAGGTATTGAATAAGCTAAAGTGAGTTTATTTAATTTTTGAAGCGTCCTGATCAGGGTATTTTTTTCAGAAATCGTCATATGATCGTTCAAGTACTCGTTAAAGGAGATCACCACGTTTTTCGCCAGGTGTCTTTTCTCTACTCCATATTCTGTAAGGTAAACCTTTACTGAACGCTTATCACCGGATGAAGCTTCCCTGTATATTAACCCGAGTTCCTCCATATTGTTTAGCATCCTGGACAAACTCGTTGCTTTTACACCAAGTAATCCTGCAAGCTGCGTTACGGCCGTCCCCTCTTTGTCAATATTGATCAGCACGTACCCAATGGCCTGTGTAATCCCGAAGCCCCCCGCGATCTGATTGTACGTATTGGCAACATTCTGCCAAACCACCTTTAAAAAATAATCTACCGTTTCCTGCTGTTTCATTAAATACTATGCTTGCATAACAAAGCTATCAAATTAAAAATTAGATTGCAAGCATAATCTGCAATTATTTATTGCATAAAAGAGCCGTTCAAAATAAATTGAACGGCTCTTTTAAACTAAGTACTAAGCGAGGCTAGTAAAGCGTAAATTCTACTCTTCTGTTTTGCTGGCGACCTGCAGCCGTCTTATTTGAAGCGATAGGCTGGCTCTCGCCATATCCTGTTGCTTCTATACGGGATGCATTGGCTCCCTGCGAAACCAGATAAGCTTTTACGGATTCTGCTCTATCCTTAGACAAACGCATATTCAACGCGTCTGAACCTGTATTATCTGTATGTCCAGCGAGCTTCAGACTGAAGTTTTTCTCTACCAAAAGTGCCGCTACACGATTGAGTGTAGTGTAAGATTTCTGACGGATAGTTGCTTTGCCAAGGTCAAACTCCAGGTTCTTGATTGCATCGGCAACAACCTTACGGTCCGCCTCAGTAATGATTACTTTTTCAATCGGAGCAGGTACTTTCAACGGGCAGCCAGAACCATCCACTACGGTTCCTGCCGGAGTATCCGGGCACTTGTCAAGCTTGTCTGCCACCCCATCACCATCCGTATCTTTCAACAGATCATTTACCTGCGATTTTAACGCGGCATTTTCAGCTTTCTGAGCATCCAGCTCGCCTTTCAGCGCACCGGCAGTTTGTTTAGCCTGCAGGGCTTCATCATAAGTCAGGGCTACAGGATTATGCCATGCCAGCTGCTTTGGTGCTTTACCCAAAGCGAATTCCAGACCCGCATAAGCATAGTTGTATTTATCGTTGCCATTGCGATACACCCCGTCCAGATTATCATCATCTACAAAGTTAATGGTCCAGCCCAGATCCAGATTGAGTTTATCTGCAAGTTTAAACTTAGCGCCCAGTCCAACCGGGATGATCAGATCTTTCTGTGTCTTACCACCATCATATTCTGTAAAGGCACCACCGGCAGCTGTTTTAACTTTATATCCTGCTATACCTGCACCTACTGAAGTATAAAGCTGAACTGCACTTTCTTTTTTAAACATATCAATGTTAAAGAGATTGACCACAGCATTCAGACTTCCCGAATAGGTCAGATCTGTTTCAAATGCACTTACAGCACTGCTGTTTACTACACCGCTTTTGAACGGCTCAGCATTGTCACCTTTCAACTTACCTCTTACCCCATCAAGACGAAGTGAGAAATATGGGGTGAACTGCTTTTTGATATAAAGGCCATATCCGAGGTTTGATTTCCAATTTGAAAAATCATTCTTGCCTCCCAACGGGGATATCGGCGACAATACACCAGCGTTTACACCTATTGACCAGGTGCTCAACTGGTTTGTACCAGAGGTCTGGGTACTTTGCGTGGCAACCTGTTCCTGAGCGTTTACTGCATTGCCAAAAAACATTGCACACAATGCAAATGGCAGACACTTGGTTAATTTCTGTTTCATATACTTTGGTTAAATAACTATTAGAACATTTAATCAAAAACGATAATCCAATAATTGATCCAATGTGCTAAAGCACTCCTTAAGCAGGTATAAATACAGAACCGACTGTTTAGTAAAGTATACAATCAGGATTCATGATCCGGTGATTTGTAACCCTCGGCATCGGTGTAGATTTTCTCGATCAGGTCCTTATTCTTCTCCAGGATGACCTTTCTCTTCAGGCTCAGTTTTGGGGTAAGCTCTCCTCCGTCTATACTCCAGGGTTTTTCCAGTAATGCAAAGCGCTTTACCTGTTCCCACTTACCAAAGTCCTTGCAGGCGTTTTGGACAATCTGATCAAATTTCAGCAATACCTGCTCGTTTTTGATCATTTCATTGTCAGTCGTGTAGTTGATCCCTTTTTTGCCGGCCCAGACTTTCAAAGCAGGAAAATTAGGCACAAACAATGCTGCAGGAAACTTCCTGTTTTCTCCCAACACCATAACCTGCTCTATCAGCGGCGTTTCCTTAAACTTATTTTCCAGGGTCTGCGGCGCTACATACTTACCCCCCGCAGTTTTAAAAATCTCTTTTTTACGATCTGTGATCTTCAGAAAACGACCATTAAGAATTTCACCAATATCCCCAGTATGAAACCAGCCCTCCTGATCAATGGTTTCCGCGGTCAGGTCATCCCGAAGGTAATAACCTTTCATAATGTCATGGCCTCTGGCCAGCACCTCCCCGTCCTCCGCTATTTTGATCTCTACTCCTTTAATCACAGGACCAACCGTACCAAACATCGTATTCCCAAAATGGTTCACCGTGATCACCGGAGAAGTTTCTGTGAGCCCGTAACCTTCAAAGACAGGCATTCCTGCCGCCCAGAAAATTCTGGCCAGTCTGGGGTTCAATGCCGCACCACCCGATATGATCACCACAATATTCCCACCAAGCGCTTCCTGCCATTTTTTGAACACCAGCTTTCGTGCAATACCCAGTTTAAGCTTATAAAACCACCCGTTCTCAAACTCAAACTGTTCTCCCAGGGCGACAGACCAGAAAAAAATACCTCTTTTGATCCCGGTAAGTGCCTTGCCCTTTTCCATGATCTTTTCATAGACCTTTTCCAGCAGCCTTGGCACAGTAGAGAAAACATTGGGCTTCACATGTTGTATATCAGCCACAATGGTATCCATGCTTTCCGCATAATATACTGAAGTATCGCAATACATATACAAATACACGACCATGCGTTCAAAAATATGTGACAGCGGGAGAAAGCTCAATCCTTTTCTGATCCCATCCGGCAACAGAACTGCCGAATTTTGAAAATTCTTCACCAGGTTATCATGGGTCAGCATGACACCTTTAGGAGTACCTGTAGTACCGGAAGTATAGATCAGGGTCAAAATATCTTCAGCCAGGACCTGTTTTTTATAACCTTCCAGATCCTTATCACTGGATTTACCCCCTTCTACCAGTTCTTCCCAGTGCACAGCTCCTTTTACTTCATTAAAAGTATATATTTTAATTTCCGGATTCACCTGATCACAAACCGGCTTTAATTTTTTATATAATGTTTCATCTGCTACAAACACCACGGTGATCTCCGCATTTTCAATAATGAATTTGATATCATGTTCCGCCAGCGTCGGGTAAAGGGGCACCTGATAGGCACCCAATTGCATGATCGCAAAATCTGTGATGTTCCATTCCGGCCTGTTGCCCGACATCACCGCAACTCTCGAGCCCCGGCCAATACCGGTCTCTGACAGACCTTTGCTCAGGTGATCAACTGCTTCACAAAATACTTTTGTACTGTAACTCTTCCATTCACCGTTTATCTTACCGCTGATGAATTCTTCTTTTGGAAATTTCTCTAAATTGTATCTGAGCAGGTCAAATACCCTGGTGATCGTCTCGGCCATAACATACAGCTTAAATTAGCAATTTGGTTCTATGAATAAGTAGCAATATAAGAAAAAAAAGATGGTGTTGGACCATCCGCCTAATTCTTCATCGTATATGTTACTGAAGTAATACTTGTGCATCCGGGCCCTTACTTCTGGGCCTCTTCTAGGGGGTTGGTAGGCTCTCGACAGGCTCTTGCATGGGTCAAACCCTATCCAGCTGCGGTGAAGATGCCGCTCTGCACCTGAGTTACAACCTTGCACATTCCCGCGAAGAGAAAACGCATGAGAAAAACACTTAGCCAGGTTTCGTTCGGCACAATAGTTGTTAATACTGTTTCATCTTACAAATTAAAACAAATACATATGACTATGAAAAATCTACTTCTTACTTTTATTGGTTGCGCGGGCCTCTTGTTATTCTCTTCAAATGCTGCTCAGGCGCAGAATTATAAAACAGCCTTGGGTATGCGTATTGAGGCGGGTGATGGCCCTACAGGCGTTGGTTTTAATGCCAAACACTTCTTTTCAAGTAACGGAGCAATAGATGCTAATTTGCTGTTTTATGACGGAAATGTAGTTGGTCTTGGTGCTGAATTTCAATACAACGATAGAATTAAAGGCGCCAAAGGCCTGGATTGGTATGTAGGTATAGGCCCGAATTTTCTGTTTGCCAAAGAGGTTACGTTTGTACAATTAAGACCTACTGCAGGTCTGGATTTTAAAGTTCCCAATGCCCCTATAGACTTTGCTTTCGACTGGCGCCCGGCGTTTACCCTGAATCACGGTACAGAATTTACTGCTGCGCGCTTCGGCATATCATTACGCTACGCATTTTAAGACCCTATATGTCCTATTAAAAACAGAAGGCGCCGGGATATCCCGGCGCCTTTCTTATGCTGATTCTAAACGTTTACTTTCTAAAAAACCCTTTAAGTATGGCTGCCTTATCTGCTCCCGCTTCCGGGTCAATCGTGGCTTCCAGTTTCACATTAGGATTCGCCTTCAGTTTCAGGAGAATGCTTTTGCTCAGTCCGTCTCTTCTGATCAGAAACGTAACCTCATCTCCTACCTTTTTTGTAGTAATAACAGGCATTTTATCTATGGCAGCTTCTACAGGCACACCATCAATGCTGATTACCTCATCATTCACATTAAGCCCGCCTGTCCATGCAGCCGAACTACGGACAACAATAGAAATGATCACAGTGCCTTCTGTTTTTTTGGATGCAGCTCCAAGATATGGAGTACTGTTGTCCTTAAAAAGGTCTTTAACTGCAATACCTGCATAACCAAAATACTTTTCATATTCTACAGGGATGGTACCGTTTACATATTTACTCCAGAAATCACTGAAACTGATGCCACTGATCTTTTCAACCATGGCTTTAAATTCTGCATCGGTATAGCCTCTTCCTTTTTTCTTATAATATTCGGCATACATAGCGTGCATCACATCGTCAAGGTTTTTCCTTCCTTTTGTGGCATGGGCAATTTCAAGATCCATCAGGAACCCAATGATCTCCCCTTTATTGTAGTAAGAGATACTGGAATTACTTGAATTTTCATTTGGCCGGTAAGCCTTGATCCAGGCATCATAACTTGCTTCAGCTGCCGATTGTACTTTTGAACCTTGCGTATTCATCACGACAGATATGGCATCGGCAAGCGTTTGCACGGTTTCCTGTTCATTGTAAAATCCAGCCCTGAGCATGAGCTTATTTTCATAATAAGAAGTAAAGCCTTCGGCCATCCACAGGTTTGTGGTATAGTTCTCATTGTCGTAATCAAACGGACCCAATGCAACGGGACGTAAGCGTTTTACATTCCAGAGGTGGTAATATTCGTGTGCGACCAGCGCAAGAAACCCTTTATATTTTTTTTCATCTGTATAGCCACTGCGGGTAGCCCCAAGTACAGTAGAGTTCAGATGCTCAAGTCCGCCACCGCCTGTTGAGAAATTGTGTACGATAAATGTATAATGTTTGTTCGGGTTCTCTCCATAGATGGCGGTAGCCTGTTCCACTATTTTTGCCATATCTGTTTTCAACCGTTCTTTATCATAATTACCGCCTCCGAACATGGCTACTTCATGCTTTACTCCCGAGGCACTGAACTCAAAGATGTCCTGGTTTCCTACTTCAATGGGACTGTCATAAAGAATATCGAAATTGGATGCTGCATAAGTAAAGGGTTTACCGGACACAGGCTCTAATCCTGTTGATACCTTTTCCCATCCTTTAAAAGGTTTAATCTGTACGGTACTGGGCAGGTTCAGCATGCCATCCGGATGCATAAAGATTCCGCTGCTGGAAAGAAACGCATGGGTGTCATCAATAAATGAAGTACGTACCGAAACATCAAAAGCATATACCCGGTAATTGATCTTAATATTTTTTGCTTTTGCAGGGTATATACGCCATGTATTTTTCCTTACTTTCTCAAATCTTAATGCTTTGCCACCCGTACTTGCGCTGAAACTTTCTACATTTCTCGCAAACTCCCTTACCAGGTATGATCCCGGGGTCCAGACCGGCATTTTAAGATCTACATATTCCTTTTCTATGCCCGAAATGTTCATCTCCACTTCTGCGTAATGTGCCTGAGGTTCAGTAAAGCTCACCTCAAATCCTATTTTTACCTGAGATTTGCTTGTCATACTCATAGCTAATAATATTAATAAACCTGCTAATGATACTTTCATGCGACAAAATTAGCTATAATTTTAATCATCTTCAGAAAGCTCAAAATCAGACACAGGGAATTGACGGGATTTTGTGTAACTTTTAAGTGCGATGTACGAAAAAGGGCTGTAACATCCTTAATACAAGCCCCATTGGGCATCATAATTGAATATTTTTGCACATTAACTAAGAAGAAAGTATCAAACATGAAGTTAAAATATCTCATTTACGCTGTCATTATTTTAGGGATTGCCTATTTAATATACTACCGGATTTCAGCCAATAAAAAGATCGAAGGTCAGGGAGGCGGAATGGCCGGCAAAGGAATGAACGATAAAGGCGGCAAGGGCGGTGGCGGAGCCGGGCTAAATGTGGAAGGCGTTGTGATCGGTACTACTGATTTTGCTTCAGACCTGGAGGTCACCGGAACACTGGAAGCCAATGAGTCTGTGGAATTGCACAGTGAGGTATCAGGACTGGTGACCAGTATCAATTTTAAGGAAGGATCTAATGTAACTAAAGGTAGTCTGCTGGTAAAAATAAATGACAGGGATATTCAGGCGCAGCTACAGGATGCGCTGACTAAGGAGCGGCTTTCTGCTACCAATGAAGGTCGTTCCAAACAATTGCTGGAGAAAGGTGCCATCAGTCAGGAAGAATATGACATCTCTTTAGCTGATCTGCAGTCTTTAAAATCCCAGACCCAGCTGATCAGGGCGCAGCTGGCTAAAACTTCGATACTTGCTCCCTTTAGCGGAAAAATAGGTTTACGTTCTATTTCAACAGGCGGATACATTACTCCTGCAACATTGATCGCCAATCTTTCGAGCATCGACCCGCTGAAGATCAGTTTCTCTGTTCCGGAGAAATACATCGGACAGATTAAAGCGAACTCAGAGATCTCATTTAATACAGATGGTTTTTCCAAATCATTTACCGGTAAAGTATATGCCATTGAGCCTGGAGTTAACGTACAGACACGGACCTTACAGATCAAGGCATTGGTTCCTAATGCGGATAACCAATTGTTTCCTGGTTCATTTGCCAAAGTAAAATTAAAACTGAGTACACTTAAAGACGCCATACTGATCCCTAATCAAGCCATTATCCCCGTATTGAAGGGGAAAACTGTTTTTGTAAGCCGAAATGGTAAGGCTCAGCAGGTAGATGTACAAACCGGAACACGTACTGCGGAATACATTGTGGTGAGCTCCGGCCTGAAGGTTGGAGATACCGTAATGACTACAGGTGCTATGGCCCTGAAACCTGACGCACCAGTAAATGTAACAGTGGTTAAAAAATAATTTCTGATCATGAGTATTTCAACCACAAGTATAAAACGGCCGGTTCTGGCCATAGTAATGAATCTGATGATCCTGCTCTTTGGGGTGATCGGCTATAATTTTCTGGGTATCAGGGAATATCCAAACATTGACCCTACTGTGGTTTCGGTAAGGACTTCCTATCCGGGAGCCAATTCAGACATCATTGAATCGCAGATCACTGAGCCGCTTGAGAAATCAATCAATGGCATAGACGGTATCAGAAATATTTCGTCGTCCAGCAACCAGGGAAGCAGCAACATTACCATTGAGTTTAATCTGGATAAAAATATTGACGATGCAGCAAATGACGTAAGGGATAAGGTATCCCAGGCTGCTAGAAGTCTACCGAAGGATATTGATGGAAATCCGGTAGTAAGTAAGGCTGATGCAAATTCTGATGCTGTGATCACCATGACGGTTCAGAGTGACAAAAGAAATGTAATGGAACTGAGTGATTACGCGGAAAATGTAATCGCTGACAGGCTGCAAACCATTACCGGGGTAAGCAGTGTGCAGATCCAGGGTCAGCGGAAGTTTGCGATGAGGATCAGGATCGCTCCTGATAAACTGGCTGCTTATGGCTTGACTACACAGGATATTGTATCTGCTCTTGACCGGGAAAATGTAGAGCTGCCTTCGGGAAAGATTACGGGTGCCAATACGGAACTGATCGTAAAGACACTGGGCAAATTAACCAATGCTGAACAGTTTAACAATCTGATTCTGAAAAGTGACTCCGGAAATGTGGTCCGGCTGAAGGATATCGGATATGCAGACCTGGGTTCAGAAAATGAAGAAACGGTATTGAGGGAGTCGGGCAAACCCATGGTGGCGGTAGGACTGGTACCGCAGCCGGGGGCCAATTACCTGGACATCTCCAAAGAATTTGACAAGAGATTTGAGCAGTTGCAAAAAGACATTCCGGCTGATATTAAACTGAACATTTCACTGGATACCACCATGTTCATCAAGAAATCGGTGACAGAGGTAGCGGAAACCATTATTCTTTCCCTGATCCTGGTGATCCTGATCATTTATCTGTTTTTCAGGGACTGGGCCATTGCCATCAGGCCACTCATTGATATTCCGGTGTCACTGGTCTTTACCTTCTTTATCATGTATATTTTTGGGTTTTCCATTAATGTGCTGTCCCTGCTGGCCATAGTTCTGGCTACCGGACTGGTGGTAGATGACGGTATTGTAGTGACGGAGAATATTTTCAAGAAAGTGGAGGAGGGTTATTCGCCTTTTGAGGCAGCGATAAAAGGTTCAAATGAAATTTTCTTTGCGGTAATCTCTATTTCTATTACGCTGGCAGCGGTGTTCTTACCTGTGATCTTTTTACAGGGCTTTGTAGGGAGGCTGTTCAGGGAATTTGGAATTGTGATTGGCGCCGCTGTACTGATCTCAGCATTTGTGTCCCTGACACTGACGCCAATGCTGAATGCTTATCTGATGAAAAAGACCGGTCATAAAAAATCCAAATTTTATGACCTGACTGAACCCTATTTTGTAAAGCTGAATGAAGGTTATGCGGAAAAACTGGATAAGTTTCTGAATAAAAGGTGGCTGGCCATCCCGATCATTTTGGTATGTGTGGGGCTGATCGTGCTGTTCTGGAAGATACTGCCCAAAGAAACGGCTCCCTATGATGACAGAAGTGCCATTAACATGAATATGACTACACCAGAGGGTTCTACTTTTGCTTACACGGATCGTTTTATGTCTAAACTGCAGCAAATGATCAGTGATTCTGTACCGGAAAAAAAGGTAAATATTACAATTACCTCTCCGGGTTTTGGTGGTTCAGCTTCTACGAACAGTGGTTTTGTGAGGATGGGACTGGTTGATCCTGAGGACCGGGAACGCTCGCAGGCGGATATTGCCAACAAACTGACTGCTATCACCAGAAAATACACGGAGGGAAAAATAGTTGTGACACAACAACCGACGATATCTGTAGGCCGAAGAGGTGGTCTGCCCATCAATTACATCATACAGGCACAGAATTTTGAGAAATTGAGAGAGAAAATACCGGTATTTATGGATGAGGTATCCAAGGATCCTACTTTCACAACTTCGGATGTGAACCTGAAGTTTAATAAACCTGAGATTGACCTGAGCATCGACAGGGACAAGGCTAAGAACCTGGGCGTATCAGCCTCTGATATTGGTTCAGCACTGCAGCTGGGTCTTAGTGGTCAGCGCTTCTCCTACTTCTTTATGAATGGCAAACAGTACCAGGTGATCGGACAGTTTGAAGTAGGCGACAGGAAAGATCCGCTGGACCTGAGTTCTGTGTATGTAAGAAATGACAAGAATCAGCTCATCCAGCTGGATAATGTGGTAACGGCAAAGGAAGAAAGCAGCCCTCCTCAGCTGTACCGCAATAACCGTTTCATTGCGGCAACTGTATCTGCTGGTCTGTCGCCCGGAAAGAGTATCGGTGACGGACTGGAAGCCATGGACCGGATTTCTTCTAAGGTACTTGATGAAACTTTTTCTACTGATCTGGGGGGTGAATCCAGGGATTTTAAGGAAAGTTCTTCTAATACCATGTTTGCCTTCGGCCTTGCGCTGCTGCTGGTTTATCTTATTCTTTCAGCACAGTTCGAGAGTTTCATTGATCCTGTGATCATCATATTGACGGTGCCTATGGCTGTAGCCGGAGCTTTTCTCTCTCTTTGGCTTTTCGGGCAAAGCTGGAATATTTTTAGTCAGATCGGAACCATCATGCTGATCGGACTGGTGACCAAGAATGGCATCCTGATCGTTGAGTTTGCCAATCAGCTGAAGGAGAAAGGCGCAAGCATACATGATGCCATCAGGGAAGCTTCTGTTTCCAGGCTCAGACCGATTCTGATGACCAGCCTGGCCATTGCGATTGGGGCCTTACCTATTGCAATGGCATTGGGTGCTGCGGCAAAAAGCAGGATGGGTATGGGGATTGTGATTGTTGGTGGCACTACATTTTCCCTGATACTGACCTTATTTGTGATCCCTGCTATTTACTCTTACTGGTCTAAGGAACATAAGGTAAATGCGGATCTGGAAGAATCTTTAAACGCTGCGCTGGAAAGTGAAAAAAATGAAAATGCTAAATAAACACAGGATGAAGCTATTGGTTTTTGCAGCACTAATGAGTGTTGCCGGAGCTGGTCAGGCACAGGAAAGATTATCTTTAGAAGATGCTATTGCTGCGGCATTGAAAAATAACTATGATATCAAGCTGGTGAACAATGAGGTCCAGATCGCCAAAAACAATACAAATGTTGGTAATGCAGGTATTCTACCCCGTCTGGATGGAAGTTTTACAGAAGGAGGGAGCAGACAAAATACAACACGCACACAAAGCAATGGTAACGAACAGACGCTGACGGGCGTACGGAATACGAACATGAGTTACGGGGTGGCCCTGGGCTGGACCATTTTTGACGGACTGCAGATGTTTACCAATTATGAGAGACTCCAGGAATTGCAGAAACAGGGTGAGGTAAATGCCAGGGCCACTATACTGATCACGATTAGTTCGGTAATCAATGCTTATTATACCGTTTTGAAAGAACAGCAGTTACTGACCGCAAGGGATAGTGCACTGGATGTTTCACAACTTCGTCTGCGGATTGCCAATAATAAGCTCAGCATCGGAAGGGGATCTAAGCTGGATGTGATCACCGCTCAGGTCGATTACAATACAGATACATCTGCTTATCTCCAGGAAAAGGCATTGCTGAAAAATGCAAAAACAAGCTTAAACCTGGTGATCGCCAGGGATCTGAATGCTGATTTCAGTGTAATCGAGGTGATCGATATCAACAGCGGACTCGACTACGCTACACTGGCAGGACAAACCGAGCAAATGAACCCGGATTTACAAAATGCATTTATCAGTAAGAAAATAGCAGAACTGAATCTGAAGCAGATAAAGGGGCAGCGTTATCCCGTAGTCGGTGTAAATGGTGGTTATGAATACCAGAGGAGCAGTAGCCCCACTGGCTTTAACACTCAGCAGAAGACCAATGGTTTTACTTATGGCTTAACGGCAAGCCTGAATATCTTTAATGGTTTTTTACAACGCCAGAATGAACGGAATGCAAAGATCAGCATTAATTCCTCTGAACTGACACTGGAAAAGACCAGGCAGGACATCAGTGCTCAGCTAATTTCTGCTTATCAAAACTATACGACCAGTCTCGACCTGCTTAAAGTGGAAGATAACAATGTGGCCATCGCAAAACAAAGCCTGGACATTACGCTTGCCAAGTACAGGCTGGGAAGTATTGCCCCGCTGGAACTCAGAGAAGCTCAAAAAAACTCAATTGATGCCATTTCAAGATTTCTGGAAGCTCAATACCAGGCAAAACTTAATGAAATTACTTTAAAGGAGATCAGCGGGACTTTAAATATCCAATAATTTGTTATTTTTAGCTCATGATTCTAGTAGCAGACAGTGGTTCTTCAAAAACCGATTGGATGGGCTATAGCCCTAATGAAACGATCAATTTTAGCACTCAGGGGATTAATCCTTATTTTTTAAATGCGCACGATATCTTTAAGCTTTTTTCTAAAAAGAAAGAGATAGCTGCATATGCAGAAAAGGTAAGGGAGATCTATTTTTTTGGTGCCGGATGTTCATCACCGGATAAGATCGAGGTGATCTGCAATGGTATTTCATCATTCTTTACCAATGCTTATGTTTCGGTCGAGCATGACCTGATCGGATCTGCCTATGCTACCTGTGGAGACAAACAAGGGCTGACCTGTATTTTAGGTACGGGATCTAACATTTCCTATTTTGATGGGCAGGAAGTACACAATGGATCACATGGCCTGGGTTATGCATTAGGCGATGAAGGATCAGGAACCTATTTTGGCCGCAAACTGATCACCTCCTATCTATATGGCCATATGCCTGCGGATCTGGGTGTTGAATTTGCGAGAGATTATGAGATAGATAAGGAATCTGTGATTACCAATGTGTATCAAAAGCCGGCTCCAAACATTTATCTTGCTTCGGTAAGCCGGTTTATGGCTGCGCATAGCGATCATCCGTTTATATTGGAAATTTTGCGCGAAGGCTTCCAGGATTTTGTGGATACAAACATCAAGGATTATCCGGACTACAAAACGCTGGACTGCCATTTTGTAGGGTCTATTGCCTTCTATTATCAGGATGTGCTGAGAGCAGTTTGTCTCAGCAATCAGGTTAAAGCAGGTAAAATACTGCAGAAACCTATCGAAGGTATTTACAATTATATCCTTCGAAAAGAGGGAATTCTGGCCTGAGGCCTTTATGGTCTCTCCCTGTAATTTAAAGCTCTGACTTTCCTGCTGCCGTAAGCGGCACCGGCTAACAGCAGCAGCAGCATACCCCCGTCAAGCGGTACGTCAGGATCATCGCCCGGAAGTCCGGGATCATCATGTGCATTGGCCTGTATATTTATGAACAGCAACGCAATCACTAAGGCATATTTCTTCATACCTGCCAATGGTATACAAATATTCAGGAAAAAAAAAGAATCCGGTTAAATTAACCGGATAATCACCGGATGTTAGGTTGTGTAATGTTCATCTTTGCCGCATTTATATATTGTTATGAATCGGTTATTGTACAGAGTGATCATTTTATGGTTTTGCACAGCTAATTATGCATTTGCACAGGATTGGATGAGTGGCTATAGCTACAGAAAGAAAATAACTATAGATAAGTCGAAGGTAGTACCAACGACATTTAATTCGGGAACTACTGTGGTAAAGCAGGACCTGCTGAATTTTCCGGTACTTATCGTATTGCAGGATGATGATCTGATTCACAGGACGGGTTCCTGCGGTAACAAGATCAGCAGTATTGAAGGAAAAGACATTTCATTTGCACTAACAGCAAGCCCATCTGTCCCTCTGAATTTTCAACTGGAACAATATGACCCCGAAACCGGAACGCTGAGCTGCTGGGTCAGAATTGCTTTGCTTTCTGCAAGCGGAACACCTACTCTTCCCACCTCTTTGTATTTTTACTATGGATCAGCTCTTTTGCACGATCCTTTTGATGTCAGCGGCACAAATGTATGGTCAGGAGAATTTAGCAGGATCTGGCACCTTAAACCAGATCTTGCTCCTTCTACCTGTAAAGACGCTCAGTCAGGTTTCTCTTCGAAAAGTTTAACCGGAAGTCCGGATGTAAGTTCATCGAATTTTGTGAATGCAAAAATAGGAAAAGGCATCAGGCTTGATCAGCATGCTTTCCTGCAGGCCGAAAAGGATACATCTACTGCTTTTACTATTTCTGCCTGGATCAATGTACAGCCTCTGGAAACAGATCAGGTCATCATTGCCAGTGACAGCCTGGACGGCGCATTCAGGAATGGATATATATTTAAGATAAATGTTCAGGGTGACCTTGTTCTGGAATTCTACAGGAGCAAGACTGTTTCCCAGGTTACCGTACCTCTGACAGCGAATGGATCTGCATGGCATCTGATTAATATTACCATTTCAGGGACTCAACTTTCTGTTTTGGTCAACGGTATCCAGAAAGCAGGCATCAATTCTTTAAGAATGGGATTGCCCGGTGCGATTCGCATTGGTATGGATAAGCAAAACACCGGGCATTATTCTGGCATTATCGATGAGATAAGAATTCAAAAAGCAGTTAAAAAAACGGAGTGGTTCCGGACGCAATATGTCAATCAGGATAATCCAGCTCAATTCTATACCGTTTCGGAAGAAGAATACAATCCGGTCATATTTGCTAAGTTCACCGGTACTGTAAGCACTTTATGGAATCTTCCTGCAAACTGGAGTAATGGTGTTGTACCCGGCCCGGATCATCACATCATCATCTCTGAAAACCGAACTGCTCATACCGGAAATAATGAGATATCTGTCGGCAAATTGATCCTGAAGAGTGGTGCAATGATTTATTTAAACGGGCACCTAACCATTAATTGCGACACGAAAGTAGAAACTGGAGCCCAGATAAAATTGAATGACCAAAGCTCATTAAAATTCAAAGGAGATGTAATTAACAATGGAAGCATATTAAGCAGTCTGACTTCGGGAAAACTATCTTTTACGGGTAGTCGTAACCTCCAAACTCTTTCGGGCAGCGGAACAGTCAAAGTATATCATTTTGAAAACGATCAGTCATCTCCGGAAAACCAGTTGGCTTTAAATTCAGTGCTGCAGGTTTTTGACCGTCTTCAATTAAAAAGGGGTATTCTGAATGCCGGCGGCAACCTTACTTTACTGGCATCTCCGGTTACGGGTACAGCTTCGCTCTTACCTGTCGATCCCCCTGAGGCGACCATTTACGGGATTGTTCAGATACAGCAGTATGTAAGCGGGGGATTCCCTCTGCCTGCTACTGCAAGGAACTGGAGGTTAATGGCATCACCTGTGTATAATCATATAACCAATGGCATAAAGACATACAACATTAGTGCCTATAAGAAGAGTATGTTTATAACTGGCCCCGGAGGAACCGTAAATGGATTTGATCCCTCACCATTGAACAGTGGAACTGTATATACTCATAATCAGGCTTTGAATGGCAACCTCTCTCAAAAGTACACTGCGATCAGTGATATACAGACAGAAATACAACTGGGCAAAGGACTTTATGTCTTCTCCAGGGGGTCCAGAAATGAGCCAAATGCTTACGTCACACAAATAGAACAAAAACCCTTTTCTAATCCGGATGCATATTACATCACTTATGCAGGAGAAGTATTTACAGGTGAACTTCACATGGGACTAAATAATAAAAATTCTCGTGATACAGGCGATGGTTTCAATTTACTTGGCAATCCTTACCCGTCTCCACTACTTTGGGGAAGTTTGTCTAAAACAAATCTAAGTTCTTTTATCTGGCAGTATGACCCGGTGAACAGGGATTACGTCGTTAACGATGGAGTAAACACAATGATTCCGGCAGGCACCGCCTTTTTTGTAAGGGTAAAAGATGGTGAGGTATCCGGAAGTCTGACCTTTGCAGAAAGTGCAAAATATCATGAAGAAACCGCGGTAACTACATTTTCTCAGATCCCTGATAAAAGATCAGAAAAAAATCCCTTCGCTAACAATACCGCAGCCGGTTCAACCTGGCCGGAATACAATATGAAAATCACGCTTGGCAAGGGAGAATTTAATCAGGAATATAAAGTAAAATTTAAGGCAGGAATGAACAACGGGATTGATGACAATGATGCCCCTAAAATAGCTGAAGGATTTGTGAACATATCATCATTGGTTAATGATGTAAAACTCGCTATGGAAGAAAGGAATCTCCCTGAAAAACCCGATAAAATTCAGCTTTATACTTCGGTATGGGACAGCGGGAATTATCAGATTAAAATAAAAATCAGCACCGCCCTTCGCAGGATTATGGACATCAAACTTGTTGACAGCAATTCTAAAAAAGAGGTCAGATCAATTGAGTCCGATACAGTTCTTAATTTTGCTTTTACCAAGGAGGAACCGGGAAACCGCTTTTCAATAATTTTGAGTCCAAAAGCGAATTCCTTGACCACAGAAAAAAAAGATGACCACATTTTAGTGTATCCCAATCCGGTTTCGGACAGGATCTTTATCCGGTCAATCCTTCCGGAATCTGTAAAGACAAGGTTTGTGATTACTAATTTGTCTGGTAAAGTATTATACACCCAGTTCCTAACCATACAACAGACGGCCATATCTATTGATTGCCAAGGCCTTAAAAAGGGAATATATCTGGTTAATATCTATCCGCTCAATAAATCCAATTCAATAAAAAGTATCAAAATCATCAGAATGTAAGTTTAAATATCTGAAATTCTGATTCGCTAAGTCTCGCATAACCAAAATCATAACAGTAAAAGATCAGATATCCGTCTCTGCTGCAGCGAATCTGAGTAAAAACATTAAGATCAATTCCTTTGGAAAGAAATAATGCTCTGGCAACTTTCCTTCTGCCAGTTAAATAAATCTTATGAAGCAGGTCACGATTATTCTCTAACCGCCGATTTATATCATCTACTATATTGACCTTATTGCTCACCTTTGAAGAATAATTTTTTCTGCTTCTGCATTGATCACTGCAGAATTTTTTATCGGGTCTCCCTTTGAGTCGCTCTCTGCAGGAAATACAAAGTCTTTCAATTTCCATGTATATACTTTTTTTTTGCAAAAAGTATATAATCCTAACCAAAAGGATATAAATCAGTATGCGTTTTTTTAAAAAAAAGCTGCTTAGGATTGTTACCCTAAGCAGCTTTTAAACATATAATTAGAGGGGGTATTCTTATTTCTTAGTTACCTTAAACTCTGTCCTTCTGTTCAGAGCTCTTCCGGCAGGATTATCCTTGCCATTTGACAGTTCGTTTGGAGCAACCGGTCTGGTTTTACCATACCCCTTACTGGTCATCCTCGCAATTGAAATCCCTTTTGACACCAGGTAATCCACACAGGATTTTGCTCTTCTGTTAGATAGATCAAGATTATAAACATCAGAACCTTTACTGTCTGTATGGGCACTTAACTCTATCTCTATACTTGGATTATCGATCATGATGGTATACAGATAATCCAATTTACCTTTGGAGTCTTCTGTCAGTGTTGCTTTATCAAACTCATACAATACATCTTTCAGAACAATTGGCTTATCTATCTCATAAGGAATTAAACAAATCTCAGGGCTGAATAATGTATCCTTGTTCGCAATCTCATCACGGCTGAAATTCAGAACTTTGCTAAAATACTTATCCTTCTCAGCAGTAATTTTTAGTTTTCTGTTTGAGTTCACTTTAAAACTATAGGCACCGGAAGCATCCGTAACAGTTGTCAGTGTTTCCACTGAATCAGTCAGCGAAACTTTTACATCAGCCAATGGCTTTTGTGTATTACAATCCAGAATGATCCCTTTTACAGTCAGGTACTCACGTTTCACAGAAAAGACCTCTAAGCAGCAAAGTGACTCCCGGTCTGAACTTATATATCCTTCTGAATCTGATTCTCCTGAAGGAGTAAAGTACATGTCATCTTTTGATGAATTAAACGGAAACCCCAAATTCCTTGGCTCAGACAGATCTGAAAAATCGCCTGCACTTTCAAAGAAATCATATCCACCCATACCTACTCTTCCATTACTGCTAAATAAGAGCTTTTTAGTATCAGTATTGTAATAAGGCGCCTGTTCGTCTTCTGATGTATTGACAGAAGGGCCGAAATTAATCGCCTGACCCAATGACCCATCAGTCCTCAGCGGGCAATACCAAAGATCATACTTTCCTGATCCCCCTGGCTTATTAGATGAAAATATCAAAAACTTACCATCCCTGGTAACGAAAGGCTGAATGGAATTAAAACCCTTGACATTGACCTGTCCAGCTATTTCTATAGGCTCAGACCATGGTTTACCGGTACCTGGTGTTGCGACCAGCTGATATATCTTCTTATCACCACTTCCGGTCCAGCCAGTTATGTAAATAGCTTTTCCATTAGGATGAAATGCGGGTGCTGCAGATTCTTTATTTCTACCATCACTGGTTACAAGTTTCTTAATAGTAACTGCACTGGTAAGCGGATTTCCAGATGCTTCATAAATAGCATTCAGATATGGGGTTTCTGGTTTGGAAACTTTACCATTCTCGCTGCCTGTCAGTACTTCCTTTTTACCAGATCCTGATATAGGTCTTGATGAAGTAAAGTAAAAACTATTCTTCTGAAGTGCCGGAGAATAGTTAGACCCTTTTTCATTAATCCCATTTTTTAACTTCACAACTTTAAATAACCTTGGGTAACGAAGTTCATAAAGTGCAAACTGACAGGAAGCAATTTCAGACTTCGCTTTTGCGATATAGTCATCGTTAGCTTTATACTTGGCAATGAACTCCTCAAAGGAAGCAATGGCTTCGGTATACTTTTGATTGGCGCGTAAAGTTTCGCCGTACCAAAAGCCACTTAAAATATACTTGGGATTGCTAAATCCCTTTGCAATGGCGTACCAGCTTTCGGCATCCTTGAAGTTCTTATAAAGCCTTAATGCTTCAGCTAACTGAAATACACTATATTCATAATCGTCTTTCTTTGGACTTTCTTGCTTTATTCTATTTTCAAAACCATAAGGCACTACAAATCCAGCGCTATCAGCAGTTATCTGCAATGCTTTTTTATAATATTCAGCAGCGGCATAGTACTCTTTATTCTGAAAGTAAACGTCAGCTGCTCTTTTACTATTAGTTACAAACTGCGCATTTGCAACAGTGGTAAATAAACACAGGATCAGTATTGTTTTAAGCAGTTTCATCTGTAAATGATTTGTTAATTTATAGCGTTAGTTATAATCTAGGGCAAAAGAAGTTAGGACCTGACAGACCTTTTCTGCTGGTAAATGAAACCGACAGTTCTAATCCGCCCTGGCTTCTTGTTGCTCGGTTTAGGCTGGAAGTATTAAAATCATAACTCACTCCAAACACCATATTTTTTAAATGTAATCCAAAGAAAGCAATGGCAGAATCATCAACCCTGTAGTTAGATCCAAACAACAGATCAGCCTCCTGATTCAGCATAAACTGGGCATAAGCACCTGCAGCTATTTCACGGGCATTTCCCTGCTTCATATAAAGACCGTTTGGTGTAATGTCCAAAACTTCAGAAACTTTAATTCTTGCCCCACCGTGCGCCGCAAATCTAATAGGCATGCGCACACTGTTGCCAAGGAATTTATCTACCGGCCTGGTTAAATGTCCGGCCATGGCACCACCAAATACATTAACTGTCTGACCAGGATTTCCATCAAAGTACATCACACCTGCATTCACATCCGGAACTAGTGTATTTGAAGAAGCAAATGATTCATTAATCCCAAAATTAGGATCATAACCTGTTACCGGGTTAAACTGGGCTCCTAAAGTTATTTTTGAAGGATCGAAACTTTTATTCAGAATACCAGCCTGCAGACCAAAATTGACCATATTCAAACCTGCCTTACCGAAATGTATCCGGTAAGCTCCGGAAACTAAAGCACTCAAATGGTTATAGCTTACATCACCTGCATTCTGATTTAAAACCATTGCTCCAAAAGCCAGGTTTTTGACAGGTGCCATATCAAAAGATGCACCACCCGTTAAGAATGAATTAGATATAGAACCCCATTGTTGTTTAGCATTTAAGGAAACTCTGTATTCCCCGTCTGTAACACCAGTCAAAGCAGGATTCAACCATAGAGGATGCGCGTAGTATTGAGAAAAGTGAGGATCAATCTGTGCAACCACCCTTACAGTCCCCAAACATAGAAACGCTCCCACTGCTAGTATTTTTATTAGTTTCTTCATAACAAATTTGTTTTTCGAGTTTTTAGGTAAATGATTAAAATTAACTGGAGACATCTTCTATCTTAATAGTGTTATGGTACCTTTTTTAGTTGTTTTGGTTCCGTCATTAAACTCTGCATCCAGATAGTAAACATATACGCCGTTTGGCTGCAGATCTCCCTTATAAGTACCATCCCAGCCATTTTGGATGTTTAGTGATTCATAAAGGAACTGTCCCCACTGATTGTATACTCTAAACTTGATCTTGGTTATCGTATTTCCATATACATACAGTACATCATTTTTACCGTCATTATTCGGAGTAAATGTATTAGGAACAAATATGGCATTGCCTAGCGGGTTATCTGATGTGCCTGTAAATGTGGTTGCATCACTCAACTGGCAATCCAACTGGCCTTTTGCTCTTACCCTTATGGTTACCTTCTGATTTGGCTGAAGACCATCATAAAAATAGGTCAATCCGGAAACTCCATTTGTTGGGTTGATCCAGGTTAATCCGTTATCTACCGAAACTTCGTAAGCTGTGGCACCTGCAACAGCATTCCACTGGAATGTAATGCTTGTAGCTGTTTTAGACTGAACTGAAACCACAGGTGCATCAAGTTTCGCAAGTGCAGTAACTACTACCGGAGTACGTGTTGCACTTGGGCAGTTTGTCGCTGTCCTTACGGCTTCTACATAATAGGTCGTTGTAGCGGTCAGTGCAGGGGTAGTAAAGGTATTTCCTTCTGCAAGGAATGTCCCGCCTGCCGGAACGGCATACCAGCGATAAGTAAGCTGAGCATCAGGACCATCTACAGACAGCACTGTTGTACCTGAGTTGCAAAGTGGCGCAGACGCTCCAGAAACAGAAGCCGGAGGGATAGGTAATGGTGCCGCGGTTACTGTAACCGCTGTACGACCTGTACTTGTACAGGTAGCAGTAGATGCACCTACATAGAATATTGTAGTTGTATTAATAACCGGGGTAGTAAAATTCTCACCCGTGCCTATAGCAGTTCCGCCTGCAGCTGATAAATACCAGCTATAGGTTACCCCATTCTGAGCATTTGAAACGCTAAGTACTGCCGGACTTCCAATACACGCATTGACTGCTGCAGATAAAACTGTCGGCGTATTAGGTTTGGAAGATACAGTAACCGTAATCTTAACCCTGCCTGTCGCATTACCACAGCCTGAAGCACTCAGTGCAACAACATAGAAGTCAGTTGTTGTGTTCAGTGCTGCTGTTGTATATTGAGTTCCTGTGAACAACTCCGTACCACCAGCTGCCTGACTGTACCATTTGTAAATTATTCCTGCCTGTGCATTTTGAACATTCAGTACAGTAGCTTCACCACTACAAACAGCTGTTCCTGCAGCTGACACCACTGGTGTATCAGGTAACGGATTAACCGTTATGGTCACAGCTTTTGCAGTAGCAAAAGTATTTTCGCATTTATTGGATCCTTTTACCGTTACATAATAAGTAGTAGTTGTGGCCAAAACCGGGCTTTCAAAAACAGAACCTGTAAAAACGGCATTGGTTAAAGCAGCATCAGTATACCAGGTAAATACGGGACTGGTTACAGTTGTAGTGGTAGCTGTTAAGGTAGCTTTGGTACCGGCACAGAAAGGTGCACCTGCACCTGCCACAGCAATATCAGATGGTAATGCAGGAGGATTAACGGTTACCACTACAGGTTTAGCTGTAGCAGCAGTGTTTTCGCACTTATTAGCTCCTCTCACAGTCACGTAATATGTTCTGCTGGCTAAAAGAACAGGAGTATCAAATACAGGACCTGTAAATACAGCATTTGTCAGATTAGCATCAGTATACCAGGTAAACACAGGACTAGTTACTGTGGTACTGGTAGCAGTCAGCTTAGCGGAAATGCCCGCGCAATATGGTAAACCTGCACCTGTCACATTAATATCTGCCGCTACAGCAGGAGGATTTACAGTTATCACTACTGGTTTAGCTGTTGCCGAAGTATTTTCACATTTGTTAGCTCCTTTTACAGTTACATAATAGGTTCGGGTATTTACTAAAGTAGGTGAATTAAACACGGACCCTGTAAATACTGCATTAGTCAAAGCAGCATCAGTGTACCAGGTAAAGACTGGATTTGTCACCGTTGTACTCGAAGCAGTTAATGTAGCCACCGTACCAGCACAGAATGGAGATCCGGCACCCGTCACATTAATATCTGCTGCTACAGCAGGTGGGTTTACAGTTAATACTACTGGTTTAGCTGTTGCCGCAGTATTCTCACATCTGTTAGTACCTTTTACTGTTACATAATAAGTTTTGGTATCTGTGAGTACCGGTGTAACAAATACAGGACCTGTAAATACGGCATTAGTCAAAGCAGCATCAGTGTACCAGGTAAATACCGGATTGGTTACTGTTGTGCTGCTCGCTCTGAGTGTAGCAATTGCACCTGCACAGAATGGTGAACCTCCACCGGTAACATTAACATCTGCAGCTACTGCCGGAGGGTTAACGTTAAGGTTTACTACTTCTGGATCTGAAGCCACATTCTCACATTTATTTGATCCCTTAACGGTTACATAATATCTTCTGCTTGCCGTTAAGACAGGAGTTTTGAATACTGCTCCTGTAAATACTGCATTGGTTAAAGCTGCATCAGTATACCACGTGAATACCGGATTGGTTACAGTTGTAGTTGTTGCAGTCAATGTAGCGGTAGTACCGGCACAGAACGTTAACCCTGACCCAGTTACTTCCAGATCAGCAGCTGTTGAAGGCGGATTTACGGTCAAAGTAACCACTTTAGCATCTGCCGCAGCATTCGCACATTTATTCGAGCCTCTTACCGTTACATAGTAGGTTATGCTTGCAGTCAGTTCCGGAGTTTTAAACTCTGCTCCGGTAAATACTGCATTAGTTAAAGCAGCGTCAGTATACCAGGTAAATACCGGATTGGTCACGGTTGTACTTGCAGCATTCAATGTTGCGACAACCCCGGTACAAAATGGCGCACCTGCTCCTGAGACGTTAACGTCTGCAGCGAGAGCAGTTGGGTTCACAGTTATTGTTATTTTAGTTCTGGCAGCTGTACTTACACACAGATTACCATTTACAGCTTCTACATAATAGTTATGCACGCCAACTGCAAGATTTGCAGGAGTAGTAAATGAAGTAGTATTTGCAGCGACAAGGTTTCCGCCTGCTAAGGCATCATACCAGTTAAATGTCACACCAGTCACAGGATTCACATTTAAAGTTGCAGGAGTATTAAAACATGCTGTTGCCGGATTTCCAGCAGCAGCAACCGGAGGAAGCGGAGCCGGAAGAACAGTTACGGTAACCTTAGTTTTGGCACTTTCACATCCATTTCGTGTTGCCGATACAAAATAATCATACGTTCCTGCAGCCAGTAAAGCATCTGTAGTCAAAGTTGCTCCGTCTTTACCTGTTAAATAAGTAGTTCCCCGGTACCATTTATAGACGATGCCAGCTACCGGACTGTTTACAGATAAAGTTGCAGATGTACCCGCACATGCTGTAGCAGTCGAACTGGCAACTTTTGGCGCAGCGATGATACGTCTTGCATAATTGAAGTCCAGGGTAGTCAGCACGGCTGCTAAACCGGATCTCAATCTAAGCTCAACCCCATCAAATTGTTTTTGAGGCACAAATGTTAGTATTGCGCCGCTATTGTCACTAAGTAACTCCAGGTGAATTAAAGGATTGCTGGCCACGATTGCATCATTGTTACTTACAGTTCCATTGAATGTTCTCAGTTCAATAGAAGGTAGAACCGCAAGAGAAAGTAATTTACCAGGCGAGCTGATGCGAACCTGAACTGTGTCTCCGATAGTAGATAAACCACTGAAACCAACCTGCTGATAAACCGAAGCTCCAAGAGCTCCAACTGGCATCACTAATGAAGATGCACTCGAAGCATTATTATCCACAGCAAGACCAGGATTGAATACCGCACTCAGCAAAGCAATACCATCAACACCGTCCTTAACTGCAATTGTAGCAGGCTCACAAGGCACATCCGTTGGCGCACCATTAGGTATCACAGTAATTTCGACTGAAGCCCGGCCCGATGCAGGGCAACCACCTGCAACAGTAGCTTCAACATAATAAGTTACTTTAATAGGAGCCGATCCGTTATTGATCAAAGCCGGAGTTGTAACCCTTGGTCCATTAAACAATACTGTAGTACTCGCAGCTGATGCATACCATCTGAAAACTGCTCCGGATGTGCTCGAAGTAGCTGTCAGAATAGCCGAGGCTCCGGATCTGACAGTAATGGCCGCGGGGGTTATCACTGGTAAATCAATTGTACCAATTTTAATTGTTGCTACAGCTTTTGAGGCAGAAGCAATTCCGCAAATATTAACTGCTTCAACCGAATAAGTTAACGCTGCAGGTCCTGTTACATTTGCAACAGTAAAAGTCACACCGTCTTTTCCCGCCTGATATACTCCGGCGCTATTATACCATTTATAAGTAACCCCTACCAACGGGTTACTAATTTCAAGAATTACACTATTTCCTGCACACGTATTTATATTCGCAGAAACCAGGGCTGGAGTTTGCGGAGTTGGAGTAACAGTTACATTTACCGCCGTCCTGTAGCTTGAACAGCCTGAAGCTGTATTGGCTTCAACAAAATATTTCGTACTGGCTGTCAGTACCGGAGTTGTAAAAGTTACACCGTCTTTACCAGACAGATATACACCGGCACTATTATACCATTTATAAGTAATTCCCGCCTTAGGGTTTTTAACTGTCAATACAGCTGTCTGAGTAGCACAAGCCGTAACGTTTGAAGCAACCACCTCAGGAGCAACGGCAACACGCTGTGCATAGTTTAAATCTACAGTAGTTAAAGCCCCTGCCAATCCCGAATTTAAGCGTACTTCTACCTTATCAAATTGTTTTGTCGGAACAAACGAAATTAAAGCAGCCGTATTGCCACTAAGCAATTCCAGTCTAATTAGTGCATTGTTAAGTGCAACCCCATCATTATTGTCAGTATTGTTATTATATGTACCGACCCTGATATTAGATAGTAAGCCCAATGATAATAATTTACCAGGAGCTGTTAATAATACACGAACAGTATCACCGATGTTGGATAAGCTCGCAAAGGTTAAACGCTGGTAAACTGACGCCCCCAGTAATCCCACAGGCATTACCAGTGAAGAAGCAGTTTTAGTATCGTTGTCAATTGCCAGCTGGGGATTGAATACACCTGCAAGCAAAGCAATACCCGTTACCCCGTTCACCTGAGCTGTCGGAGCTTCACAAGGTACAGGATTCGGACCTCCACCGGTAACATTTATAGTAATCCGTGCTCTGGCCGCTGAAGAACAGCCAGTAACATTCGATTTAGCATCCAGATAATAAGTAGTTGTTATTGTTAGTGGAGGAGTAATATAAGTTGGCCCTGTATATACAGGGGTAGTTGAACCTTCTGATGTATACCAGTTAAATGTAACATTGACATCTGCGGAAGTAGCAGTCAATATAGCCGTCTGTCCAGGATTAACAGTCGTTGAAGATCCTTGAATTTGTGGTAGAACAGGCAGCGGATTCACAACAACAGAAACTGATCTGCGCGATGCACTTACACAATTTCCATTAGCAGCTTCTACATAATAAGTAGCATTGGCTGTTAATACTGGTGTTGTAAATGTAGATCCCGTGAACACTGGTGTTCCACCAGTAGAGGTTAAATACCACTTATAGGTAATTCCTGCTGCAGGACTGGTTACCGGAATCACAGCGGAAGAGCCTGAGCAGACAGGAGCTACAACTGCCACAACCGGAATTGCCGGAGGCGTTGTTACTGTCACTGTCACTGGTACACGCAGAACATTTGCACAGCTTCCCTTACTTACTTCAATGTAATATGTTCTTGTGGCAGTAAGAACCGGTGTTACAAAGTTCTCACCTGTATATAATAATGTCCCACCAGTAGCAGCACTATACCATCTTAAAGTTGTTCCTCCGTTTGCCGCAGCTGAAAGTGTAGTTGCACTTCCTGAACAGATGGTCTGTCCTGTTGCTGATACTGTAGGGTTCGGATAAATTACTTCCGCACCATATATACTTAAGTTACTTAAGGCCGAAACCAGCGCTCCAAAACGAACTTCAACTCTATCGAATGCCCCTCCGGCAGGCAATGTTGCTTTGAATCTGTTTCCGCTAAGCAGCTTTAAATCAATCAATGCTGAGTTTAGAGCGTACGTTTTTACTATATCTGTACCATTTAATACCGTAACCGTAACACCTCCCAGTACACTCACATCTGCTAACCCTACAGGAGTAGCAAGGTCTAAACGAATACTATCCGTTGCAGCCCCTTCGTTATCAAAAATCAATCTCTGATATCCTGTTGCTCCAACTCCTACAACCAGATTAATTTTTGTAAAATTATTAAGGTTTGCATCTGTAGAATTACCTGCACCCTGAACACTGCACAACAGACAGAGTCCGTCGATACCTGTTTTCTGAGCAGTCGCTGCATTACAATTTGGATTAACAGGCCCGCCAATAACTGTAACTGTCACAGCTACCCTGGTTGCACTGCTACAACCCGATGCATTCTCCGCTGCAGCATAGTATGTTGTTGTAGTGGTCAATACCGGTGTTGTAAAATTCGGACCGGTAATCAACGCTGCACCGCCCGTTGGAGCAGCGTACCATTTTATGATATTTCCAGCATCAGTCGTAGCGGTCAGAGTTGCTGTCTGGCCTGAACTGATCGTTTCGTTGTTTGTAAGTACTGTAGGCAATGCAGGTACAGGATTAACAGTGATCAACACCGCTGTACGGGTTGGACTTACACATGTTCCCGTAACACCTTCAACATAAGCATTTGCAGAAGTAAAGATTGCTTGTGTAGTAAAACTGTTCCCGGTTGCCAGTACTGCACCTCCGGTTGGAGCAGAGTACCATCTGTAAGTAACTCCTGTGACAGGATTACTAACTGTGAGTGTCGCTGTAGATCCTGCGCAAATTGGTGCAACGGCTGCAACAGAAGGTGCAACAGGAACTGCGGTTACGGTTACAACAACAGGAACCCTTACAGATTCATCAGTACACCCAATTCGCCTCGCGGCCACATAATAAGTTTTATTAGCTGTCAGTGCCGGCGTAACAAAGGCCGCATTGCTGGCAACTGTTGCAAGTGCAGTTCCACCTGTTAATGAGTCATACCAGCGCAGTTCATTGGATGCGGCTGTAGTAGCCGTTAAACTTGCTGTACTGCCCGAACAAACCGAAACTGTATTCGATGCAGGAGCAACAAAAGTTGGTCTTCCTGCAGATTTTGTTACCGCATAAAGATTCAATGTCTGAGTCAGGCTTACATTTAGAAGCGAAGACATTGTTACCTTCACACGATTATAGGCAAAGCCGGGAGCAAACGGAATAGATACCGCCTGACCGCTATTCAGCAATCCCAGCAAATCTAAATTTAGAAGCGATGAAATATTGGCAGTTCCTACAGCAGTAATTCCATTGTATGCTGTTACAGAAACGTTATTTAGTAATCCCACATTTAAAAGAGCAGGATCTGCCTGTATCTTAATATTTATATCGTCAGTTGGGTTTGATAAAGTTTCAAAATAGATATTCTGGCTCACAGATCCTGCAACACCAAGGATTCCCAGGCTCAACTCTGAAAAGTTATTTTGATTTGCGTCAATCGCTCTTTCCGGGTGTGTTACACCGGCTTTCCCAAGTTTTAACACATCAAGAGTTAGTCCCTCACCTTCAAAACCCGTGGCAAATGCCTGTCCACAAGGATCTGCACCACTAGTATAAAATGCATTATAAACCTTAATATTATTTGTTCCGCTTAATAAAAGAGCATCAGTTATATCTTGTATATATATACGGTCATATGCTAAAGCAGGAGTTAAAGCAACATAAAAATTACCACTTGCATCCTTAATTAATCTCAGATTAGCATCAGTAAATGCGCCTGAACTATTGCCTGACAATACCGCATTGCTTCCATTTCTTGCTTCGATCTTGAAATAATGATTCCCCAAAATAACACCACCTAAAATATCAGCCAGTGCCCCTCCAAGATTTCCACCCAGCAAAGCATTTAAAACATCAGGATCAAAATCTATCCTGACAAATGAGGTAGTTCCAGCCGGCAGAATCCCAGGAAATTTGATCTCCAGCTGCCCGCTATATTTCCCTAAGCCCAAAGCTGCACCACCGTAAGATTTTACGGTTGCAAAACTATTGTTTGTAAGGATAGCATTTCCTGGGTTATCCACATGATCACCGGCGGAAGTTCCTATGGTAACCTGGTTTGCATAAATTCGAGATTGCGCATACGATTTAGAATTAATAAGCGTTATGGTTATTAAACTAATAAGAATAATAATAGACCTTTTAAAATTTCCTGGTAGGGTAGATGTCCATTTCATAGGAGAGGGATTGAGATTATCTAAATTTACTTGATGCAATTTTAATCATAGATTAGATCGTTATCTCCGTTCGAATTGTTCATTTAGGGCATTAACCATTCAACCGTCTATTCATTTTATTCATTTTCATTTTGCAGCCACAGAGAGCTCGATCAGCTTTAATACAGAACAACCTGTTTATTAGCACATTAAATAAAAAAATGTATTTATATTCATTTTTCATGATTGCATTCCCGCTATGTCTTTTTATTTAAATCGTTATATTCGTTCTGTTCAAGAATTTACGCTCGACTATAATATTGTATGGATGAAACATTTATATTAAATGAACTAAAAGGCTTAATTCTATCCAAAACAGGAATTAGAACAATTACCCCTGCCGATTGTAAACGAATTTCAATTGAGATCAGTAAAACGTTGAATAAAAATGTCAGTGAAACGACTATTAAAAGGTTGTTTGGCTTTGCCATGGTCAAGCATAACTTTTCAAAATTCACCCTTACCACGCTTTCAGAATATGTCAACGAAGAGTATCATGAAACGCCAACAACAGGCACTTTAAATCAGTCATATCAAAATATTTCCAAAAACTGGAAAGAAATACATGACAAGGCAAATAAAATTACGGAACATACCTTAACTACCGTAAAAAACCGTTCCGGGATGCCTTATGAAATGACCATTAACAGAAAATTCAGCGAGCACGATTTCGAAATATTCTTTAAAAGTGATTATAGCTTTACCAGCTATATTTCTCAGCCAGGGTATGGAAAAAGTATCTTATTAAGCCATCTGGCAGAAAAGCTAATCGATAATCATCGGGGCACGTACAATGAATCAACCTTATTGTTCATTACCACGAATAGCCTGTTCAATAACGAAAAAAATCCGATGAACTTTGAAGAACAGCTTAAATTACAGCTTGGTATTCAGTCAAAAGATAGCCTGATCACTTCTGCTACTCAAAATTATGAAACATCAGGAGGAAAATTAATAATCTTTATGGACGGTTTTTCTGACCTCGATTTCAAAAGAGAATTAAAGAAACAACTGTTTGAAAGTATAATTAACTTTATTTGTGCCATTGAGAACAACAAAGCCATAAAATTATTAATGAGTATGAGATCCACAACGTGGATAAGATTTTACAATGAAATAAGGCATTCATCTTTTTTGAGGGCAAAATGGTTTCCAGGAAGTTATTACAATCCAAATATGATTTCTAACATCCCTCCCCTTACCGAAAAGGAAATAGATCAAATTCTGCTTAAGGTAAATCCGAAGGAAGAATTAGATACCAATCCAAGACTTAAAGATCAGTTAAAATTCCCCTTTCATATCCAGCTATACCATCAGCTCAAAAAGGAAGATCCCAGTTTTAACTATTCTACAAACATTACCTTCTATGAATTAATTTTTAAGTTAATCCAGAATCAGATTTACAGGGCCAATTATTATACGGAGAAGATACTATTCCTGAAAAAAATAATTGTCTTAACAAATTTCGGACAAAATGGGAGTTCTGTACCAAAAGATGATCTGATAAATGATCTCTTAGCATTTAAAAATGCCTATATGGAGCTCCTGTCTGACGGCATTTTAATGGAAGAAAAAAGCGATGAAGAATTTCACCCCAAAGAATATGTGAGGTTTATTCATCCCCATATCTTTGAATATTTCCTGTTCATAGAAATACTGGAAAAATTTAATCTTAAAATTGATAAAGCATATTTCGATTTTATCAGCAGGGAGTACGAGAATGATCCGACAAGATTTCAATTGTTACAATGGGCAATCAGGTTCATGGTCAGAATAGGAGATTTTAAATCATTAACGTTACTCTTTGACCTTAAACTAAACAATTACGAACGAAACTATCTGATACTCTTTATATCAGAAAATCTACACTACAGAGCCAAAAGTAATCCGGAAACCAGCAAACTGCTGCATGAGTATAGATTCCATGAAACTATAATCCGGGAACTCTTAAATTTTGATTTTGTAGACTCCTTTTACAAGGAAGCTATAACGATTTTAATTCAAATTACAGAAGATCATGATACACTGCTTATCTATCATTCGCTGTTGTCCATGTTTGACATACTTAGCCTTAACACTGATCAGATTAAAGATAGAATCGATATTTTAGCCAAACTAAAATCCAGCAACTGGCCAATACATCCCTTAAGAATAAATCAACTGATTTACGCCAAAATAAATGGCACTGAAAATAAGAATGAACTAACTCTTGAGGATATATATGCAATGATATTATCGCATCAAAAGCACGAACTTACTCCTCAGCGGGCCATCTCCTATGTCCTCGTTATACTGCTAAGCTTATTTTATGATTATGAAAAAGAAATCATCGAAATAGTTACTTTAATTTCCAACCAACACCCGAAAATATTCCTTAGCAGATCTCAATTTTCAATATTCATAATCAGCATATTAGCGTTTGCAGGTTCTATATCGAGTTCAGATAAAAAGGCCAATCAGCTTGAAAACATCCTTAATATGCTAAGTGAAGACAAATCGAAGTATAAAATAACAAAGTACACGGAGGCGATTATAAAATTAATGCATGCAAACCAACTAAAAATAAACAAACAATATCTTGCTGCTTATCAAAACTGCCTGGATTGCCTGCAGATCTTCAAAAGAAACAAACTGAACCTGAATTGCATCTATGTCTATAATCTAATTATTGAAATCTTCGTAAAACTGGATGATACAACAAAAGCTAATGAATACAAGTATGATATGCTGTGCTTTATCGAAGACAATAAAATTTTCAATAAGTTTTATCCCATCACCAATCAACCCAAACAATTTTAATACCAGACAAACAGGTAAACTTACAAAGACCTTGTGATAAGATTTGCTAAGAACTATTTAGAAATCGATTCAGGATCAGTAAGTCTTAATATTATCCGTTTCCCGTGAAATAACATCAGCAATTGAAGTATCTGCCAGCACATTAAGTGTAGCATTCCTGACATCGATAAATGTTTTTCTGATACCACAGGTTACTTCATCGTGACATTCATCACATTTTCTGTAAAACTTCAGACTTGCACAGGGAACCATAGCAATAGGCCCGTCAGTGATTCTTAAAATATCTGCGAGAAAAATTTCATCAGGAGCCTTATTCAAACTATAACCACCGCCAGCCCCTTTCTTACTGTATAGATAACCCGCATTACGCATATCCAGTAAAATTTGCTCCAGAAATTTTCTGGGGATCATCTCCTGCTCAGCCAATCTAACTATTTGCATTGGCGGATTACCAATATTTTTACCAAGGGCTACCAGGGCTTTTATCGCATATTTTGTTTTCTTAGACAGCATATAACAAATTTAAGAAAAGATTTAGGTATTAGTAAAAAAAATACATACTCATTAATGAATTAACAACATTGAGGGTCATATAGTCCAGTTAAAAATACAGGAGCAGAAGACAATTTTCCAAAAATCAGCAGATAAGTCGAAATTCTCCTTCAAAGAACAAAAAATACACATTTCTAATACTTTCAAGATATCCTGAAAGTATTAGAAATTATTTGAATATTTTAAATATAGAACTCCAAAACCAACTTTCTTCAGCTTTAAGCATTGTTTCTAATGTTTTGTTTACATTTTTGGCCAGCTTATTTATATCCTTAACTGTACTCTTAAACACCTTAAAATCCTTACTCTTATCATCACCTTTAACCTCGGACAGCTCGTTTAGCAGCTTAATAATTGGATCCAGCTCCCTCTTTTTCCTCTCCTTAGCCACTTGTCTCGCAATATTCCAGGTATCCTTGTCAGCAAGAAAATATTCCTTTCGCTCTCCTGGTCTATGCTGTTTTTCAATTAAACCCCACCCTATTAAATCTCTTAGATTCATATTGGCATTTCCCCTTGAAATATTCAATTCAGCCATAATATCCTCGGTAGTTAGTGCCTCTGCCGATATCAGCAGAAGTGCATGAACCTGAGCCATAGTTCTGTTAATACCCCATTCCGATCCCAATTTACCCCATGCTTCGATAAATTTCAATTTTGCTTCTGTCAGTTCCATGATCAAAGATAAATTGTTTTACTAAACTTTCAAAAGTTACTGAATCATCAAATCAACACGTTCAAAATCAGTAAAGTTTAGATATACCAGAAACCACAATCCTTTTTTACATTGCTTTTCGTATTTTTGTCTATCATCCCTGAAATCCCAATGACAAAAATACTTATTATTGAAGACGACTTTACTTTTGCCCAAATCCTGGAAGGATTCTTACAGAAACATGGCTATGAGACATTTACAACTGATGAGGTCAGGAAAAGTCTTCCAATAATTGAAAAAGAAATCCCTGACCTTCTTCTTGTCGATTATCGTTTACCTGACGGGACTGGCCTGGATGTGCTTTCCTATCTGCGGGAAAAAAACTATTCTCAGTCTATGATCATCATGACGAGCTTTAACGATGTACGAACAGCTGTGAAGGCAATTCAGATGGGTGCCTTTGATTACATTACAAAACCAGTAAATCCTGAGGAGCTGTTGATGATTATCAAGAATGCTTTAAAAAGAAAAACCGAATCAAACACGGAGCATACAGTTGAAAATACCGATGCCATTAAAGGAAAAAGCGCAATAGCAGACAAATTGTATGAACATATCAGTCTGGTAGCCCCGACCAACATGTCTGTTATCATACAAGGAGAAAGCGGGACCGGAAAAGAATATGCCGCACGTAATCTGCATACACAAAGCATGCGTAAAAATAAGCCGTTTGTAGCGATTGACTGCGGAGCACTGTCAAAGGACCTTGCCGCCAGTGAATTGTTTGGTCATGTGAAAGGGGCTTTCACCGGAGCGATAAATGACAAAAAAGGCCAGTTTGAAGCTGCCAATGGCGGCACTCTATTTTTAGATGAAGTAGGTAACCTAAGCTATGAAGTACAGATCAAATTATTGAGAGCACTTCAGGAAAGGACAATTCAGCCTCTTGGAAGCACAAGATCCATTAAAGTTGATGTACGCATTATTACCGCAACCAATGACGATTTAAAAAACAGTGTACAAAACGGAGATTTCAGAGAAGATCTTTATCACCGGCTTAACGAGTTTAAAATACAATTGCCTGCCCTGAGAGACCGCGGCAAAGATCTTGAACTGTTTATTAAGCATTTCATATCCTCGTCAAATAAAGAGCTTCAAAAGAATGTACTCCATATCTCAAAAGCAGCTAAAGATCTCCTATTACAATATGACTGGCCGGGAAACCTCAGAGAATTAAAAAACACCATAAAACGCATGGTACTCCTTACAACTGGCGATACGGCAGACATTGATTCATTACCGGAAGAAATGATCATGACCATTGGCGAAGAAATAAGATCACCAGGATCAGACCTTAAAGCGATAAATGAAATAAACGAAAAGGCTTTAATAATAGAAACGCTGATCAAAACAAAATACAACAAGTCAAAAACAGCAAAAATCCTGAATATAGACAGAAAGACACTTTACAGCAAAATGGAACGGTATGAAATCGAATAACGTAACCAATCTAATTTTTGCAACAACAGCTGGATCTCATCCTTCAACTGCACTGTAATGATCCCGTTTTTCTTCAGCCCCATTTCACAGGCCCTAAATTCTGAAGAAAGCTGTCTGGAACCTAACTGGGCAATCCTTCCCGCTAAACGGTGAACAACCAGACCTACTAAGTCCAGGTCTGAATCATCCAGGGCAGATAACAGCAAAATACCGTCGTTTTTACAATCCTCATCAAACCTGACTAAAATTTTCTTCAACTGCTCCTCATCCCCATAAGTCATTTTCTTAAGTGAAGTCAGATCAAGATCAGGATCCTCAAAAATGGGAGCAGCGGCATCCGCGGAAATTAAAGACAACAATTCTGATTCTCTGAAAGGCTTCATCAGCAATCCGTCAAACCCGTTCGACAACAAAAACTCCCTTTCATCCGGTAATACCTGCGCAGTGATCGCATATATTTTCACTGATTCTCCGACCTTTTCTCTCAAAGTCCTGCAAAGCTCAATTCCATCAATTTCCGGCATTCTGATATCCATCAGCACAAACTTCACCGAATCATCCCATTCCTCATTCAGCAATCCGGAAGGAGAATTAAAACCTTTATAAAGAACCTCATTTCTCTGAAAGATGATCCCACATAAATCCAATATCAACTGGTCATCATCAACCACCCAGACCATACCTGGTGAAATCCTGAAATCAGTAGTCTGAAAGACAGTTTTATCCGGTTCCTTTACTTCAGTAAAAGTAAGATAAACCGTAAAAATACTGCCAATCCCTATTTTACTCTTCACATAAATCCGTCCCCCCTGATTCTCGACCAAAGCTTTTATAATGTTTAGACCCAACCCCGTTCCGGCGCTATTATTTAAGTCATTTTGCGGCACATCCCCCTGCTCAAATTCATTAAATATACGTTTACACTCCTCTTCAGAAAGTCCGATACCTGTATCCTTTACACTAAAAGTGAAATAAAGATCTTCTCCCTTTCTCTTATAGGAAGAAGACAAAACAATTTCCCCGGAGTGCGTAAACTTAATCGCGTTCCCAAGCAGGTTGTAAAGAATTTGCTTTAACCTGAACGGATCACCGCTGATATAGCTAATACCCTTAAAATCGAAGCTGGACTTGAGCATCAGGGCCTTCAACTCTGCTTGCGGACGCATTACAGACAAGACTTCTTCCATCAGCGAAGCAATTTCAAAGGGTTTGTTTGCAAATACAAACTTTCCAGAAGTTATCCTGTTGTAATCCAGGATTTCATTTACGATCTGCAACAAGTGTTCGGAAGAATGGTGTATTGCCTCTATGTGCGCCTGATCAGGATATTGCTGATGTTTAATAATATCCGCATAACCTATAATAGACTGAAGAGGAGTTCTGATCTCATGACTCATATTTGACAGGAATCTTTGCTTAGCCCTCCCATGATACTCTGCTTCGTCTCTTGCCAGCTCAAGGTCGTTTCTATACCTTCCGCTTTTAGTAATATCCGTAAGGATCAGGTATAAAAGTAAACCCGTCAAAATCATAAATACGAGCATAATGGCGCTCATGGTCTTTATCCCTGTATTCACCACTTCCTCAGCCTTGCTTCCGCTCCTTCCGATCTGACTGACCACCTCACTTTCAACCTGTCTGAGCACGGAAAACATTTGAGTCACAAGCCTGCTGTTTGCATCAGCCAGTATAGCCTCCCTATTCAGAAAGCTTTTGTTCTTTTCCCGTTGTTCATTTTCAATTACCCTGAGAGACTTTTCCAGGTTTTTTACGAGTTTATCTTCAGCGGGTAATGAAATCGTATCCCTTTTGATCTTTTCTTCACTTACAATTTTAATAGGTTTCTCCCCATCCCCTCTTTTACGGCCGAATATCTTCCCAAAAAAACTCCTTGATTTTTCTTCAGTCGGATAAATTGTAGTGGTTGATGTCTTTTCTTCAGTAGCAAGAATTGTGCTATCCGGTTGACCCGTATCAGCCGAAACAATCGAACTGATATTTTTTACCTGTTCAGAAAAAGTTTTGTTGTTAACCAGCCGTTCACGGACCTTTAAATAGTTCACAAATTGCTTGTCTCTTTCATTAAGCAGTCTCTTAATGGCTTTAATCCGCATCAGTTGCACGGAATCAGCAGCATACAAAAACCCAAGAGTGTCCAGTACCAGCCTCAATTCCCTGGATTCTTTAAATCCCTTACGGTAATTCTCCGGATTACTGATGAGCTGTCCCCTCTGCAACTGATCAAGAGTACCTATCTTTCTCGATACAGTATTCACAATTCTCAACCGTTCATTAGGAGTTGAAATGTTTTCTACCGTATTCAACATTTCTTTAAATGCTACCCGGCTGACTCCCCAGGCCATAAACAAGGCAAAACAAGCCAGCAGCAATGCAATGATGACCTTACTCTTTATCGCTTTAACAAAACTATTCCTGGAAACATTACTCATGTAACTCCTTCATCATAACAGTTGGCATCAAATAACAACAATAAAAGCGATCAACTGTTTTATGTGTCATCACACACACACAAACAGCGTATCAGACAGCGATTTCCCTGTTATACTTTGTTCTGTATTGAATAGGAGATAAACCTGTGATTCTTTTAAAAGTAGTACGGAACGCCTTTGTATCTGTGTAACCAACCTTATACATCACCTCATTTACATTTTCAAGGGAAGATTCGAGACTTACTTTTGCAGCCTCCATCTTCACCCTTTGAATATACTCAACAATTGTATTTGCGGTGGCCTTTTTAAATCTTCTTTCCAGATTTCTCCGGCCTATGGCCTGCATTGCGGCCAATTGATCTATCGTTATTTTCTCTCTGAAATTATTCTCTATAAACTCCTGAATCTTTTTTACAGGCTCATCTTCATGCTCCTTTTGCCCCTGGAATACGGTAAAAGACAATTGATTCTGCCTGTCCAGTTCAATCGCAAAAACTTTAGCAGACAATACTGCAATTTCTCTGCCCGCATATTTTTCAATCAGGTAAAGAATTAAATTTAAATAGGAAAATGCCCCGCCACTTGAATAGATTCCATGCTCATCAGTTATTATCTTCTCCGTTACTAAAGTTACATCAGGAAACATCCTCTTAAAATCATTTTCCGCCATCCAGTGAGTAGCGCATTTTTTTCCTTTCAGCAGTCCGGTTGAGGCCAGTAAAAAAGCCCCCAGGCACAAACTCGCTATTTCAGCCCCGCCATTATATTGCGTTACGATCCAGGGTATAAATTCTCTGTTCTTTTCAATCGCACTGACCATCTCTCCATCTATTGCCGGGATTATGATAAGATCTGTTTTATCTAATTCTGTAATGGTTATATCCGAATTTACGGTAAACAGTCCGCCGCTTACCGTAGTCTCCTTCGAAAGTCCTACCAGCTGAACTTTAAATAACGGAGGTAATCCTTTGGCTTTAAAAAATTCATTAACCTGACTCAGCAATTGTCTGGAGCCCTCAAGGCTACCCAAAATAGCCCCCCTGGGAACAAGAATAGATATGTGTTTCATGGCATCTGCATTTCAATACAATATTAAATAAATTGTTGATTAATAGGATATATTTAACTTAAAAGAGTCTGACATCAAAAAAACGCACTTTATTACAAATTATTGGTTTACAAATCGTTAATTTCATATTAACCAAATATTAAACCTAAATGAGAAAAAGCTTTTTGTACTTTTTTTGCGCCCTGATTTTATGGAGCTGCAAAAAAGAAGACCCGGTTATCATCCCTAATGAACCCGATCCGGTTGTTGTCAAACAAGATACTGTTAAACTATTATCAGTTAAATTGGAACCGGTAAACAACAAAGGCAAACTGACCTCCGATGTATATGCCAAAATTGTCGGCGATCAAATTAATGTGAAGATCCCTAACTTTATCAACAACCAGAAATTTGTACCCACCTTCACAGTAGAGAATGCTACAGTAACCGCAAATGACACCCTTCAGGTCAGCGGAAAAACAGCAATTGATTTCAGCAAAGCGGTAACTTACAAACTCACTTCTGCTAAAGGGACAACAAAAACCTACACATTCAACCTAAAATATTACACAGAAATACCTATTCTGTACATCTACACTGCAGATTCCGTTGAAGTTACCTCCAAAGACAACTACATCAACGGTAAGGTATTCATAAATACCAATGGGCTTTACAATCAGGAACAAAATAACATCGCCTTGCAGATCAAGGGCCGGGGAAACAGTACCTGGGACAAGCCCAAAAAACCCTATCGCTTAAAATTCACCAGTAAAGCCCCGATGCTGGGCATGGCAACAGCAAAGAACTGGGTTTTATTGGCCAATTATTCTGATAAAACCTTAATACGGACCAGCATGGCCTTTGATCTGGGCACCAAAATAGGTGCTGACTATACCTTCCAGGGGCGCTTTGTAGAATTGGTCATGAACAACAAGCATTTGGGAAATTACTTTCTTACCTCACAGGTTGAGGTCAATGAGAACCGTGTAAACATACCCGAATTAAAAAAATCAAATACTTCCGCCACTGACATTACAGGAGGATACCTTCTCGAGCTTGATCAAAGACGGGACTCAGATCCGAAATTTGAAACCAGCAGGAAACTGCCATTCACCATCAAATCACCGGAAGACATCAGTACCCAGCAGTTTGATTATATCAAAAATTATATCCAGCAAACCGAAGACGTCATCAACGCCGAGGATTTTTCTGCCAACGGCTATGAGAAATACATTAATGTCGAATCCTTCATCAATTGGTATATCGTTCAGGAAGTGACGTCCAACGAAGATGCTAAAGATTTCAGCAGCATTTTCTTTTACAAGGACCGGAACGGGAAACTTGGTCTGGGTCCTTTATGGGATTTTGATCTCGCTGCCGGAAACAATAACTATTCCAATTCACGCTACCCAACCGGATGGTGGATTAAAAACGGACCATGGTTTAGCCACCTGTTTAAAGACCCTAAATTTGTAGCCAAACTTAAAATAAGATGGAATGCCGTCAAAGCAAAGGAACTGAAGGAAATTCCTGCCACCATAGACAAAACGGCGAAATACATCGACCTTTCCCAACATGAGAATTTCCTCAGATGGCCTATTCTTGACACCTATGTCTGGCCAAACCAATTTGTGTTAGGTACCTATCCAAAAGAAGTAGATCAACTCAAAAAATGGCTGAATGAAAGGATCTCCTGGCTGGACGGTCAGATCAATGCCTTATAAAAATAAACTTACCTCTCAGTGCTCATGCATTTGAGAGGTAAGTTTATTGATATCATATCCCTTATCACGACACCTGTCCATAATATCGTCCAAAGCAGCCTTACTCAATTTAGGAGTTCTGCTCATGATAAAAAGAAATTTATGATCAGGATGGCCAACAACGACATAAGAATAATCCTCTGCAAGCTCAATAATCCAGTAATCCAATTTAATAGGCCACAAAAACTGGCATTTCATTTTAGCATCTTCTCCATCTTCATTGGGAAAGATCTTTGACGTTACAGCATGTATCTTTTCATCTTTTGGCTTCTTATAGGTGGTCAGTACATCATAGTAACCATCCTTATTCAAAGTGTATTTTGTAGTAGTTTCCCGGCTGCCTTTATCAAATAAAGTAGGTATAGAATAAAGTGAATACCAGGTACCGGAATACTTTTTAAGATCAACTCTTTTCACCGGAATGTTTGGCTCTCCTACCGAGCATATAAAGAACAAGAGTGCACAAAGTAATTTCATAATAATCTCATTTTAGGATTATTTACGACACTTCGTTAAAAAAGGTTTTAAAAAATCTGGATCAGTATGAATAAAAAAGGCCCGGATATCAATCTATCCGGGCCTTTACTTACTCATTTAAAACGCAGCTACAATGCAAGAATTTTAATATTTCTCCATTGAGTTGAGCCAGGATGTTCCTGCAAGGCAATCTTTCCTTTGGCCACTTTAGCAAAGTTTTTAAAATATGGATCCTTAAATTTACTGTTCGCAATCATTTTATTCCATTCTTCGCTTCCTATCTGACCTTCAAACGTTTTGATATCATTCAGATAAAAAGTCAGGTGCCCCTTATTCTGAATCAGTCTCACTTTATTCCATTCCCCAACAGGCCTTGGCTTAGAAACAGTAGCATCTCCCGACATGTCATACAAACAACCAGCCAGGTGATTCTGCTTTTTATTATCTGCAGCATCAATATTGTCCAGTACCTGCATTTCAGGACCAGTTGCATACGTTGCTGTATTGGCCGGATCTTCCTGAATATCAAATATAATTCCACTATTGCTGCCCTTTGCAACCTTCCATTCCAGGTTCAGCTCATAGTTTTCATATTCTTCATTCGTAACGATATCACCACCACCGCTTCTCGGTTTAGTTTCATCAAAAACCAGCGTCCCATCTATTACCTGCCATCTTGAACCTACAGTATCCTTCAGATAAGTATGCCAGCCCTTTGTCGTCTTACCATCAAACAACAATTTCCAGCCCTGCTTCTTTTCTTTCTTAGTCAGTGTATTTGATTCCTGTGCCATTACAGCACCGCTCAGCAATACAAATGCTGTAAGCGCTATTAGTGTTTTTTTCATTATTCCGTAATTTGTGCGGACTAAGGTAATAAATAATCTTATTCCTAGCATGCCGATACTAAATCGATTTTTAAACCCAAAGAACAGTGAATCCTCAAGTATTTTTCTCATTTTTAAACCTGCAACCTTAAATTGACGGTGAAAAGCTTATCAACTATGTATATACTCTTAAAGAGACTTCGTTTTGCGCTGTCAGCATTGCTGATTTTAAGCCTGACCTCTTTTACATCTTTACATACGCACAAAAAAATTACAATTCCAGAGAAGGACAGCAGACCCAATATTGTGGTGATCCTTGCAGATGACCTGGGCTATTCCGATCTGGGCTGTTACGGCGGAGAAATCAAAACCCCAAATCTGGACATGCTTGCCGGCCAGGGCCTTAGATTCAAAAGATTCTACAATACATCCCGATGTTGCCCTTCCAGAGCAGCTTTACTTACAGGATTGTATAATCACAATGCAGGTATTGGAGAAATGACAGCAGACAGAAACCTGGAAGGATACCGCGGAGCTTTAAGCGAAAATGCAGTAACTATCGCAGAAGTACTTAAGGATGCAGGCTACAGGACAGCAATGAGCGGCAAATGGCATGTTTCCAATACCATAGAACAAGCCAGTCCCAAAGCACAGCTCGATTGGCTAAACCATAAAACCTCCTATCCACTTTTTTCCCCGGTCCGGCAATATCCGACAAACAGAGGCTTCGGGAAATACTTCGGTACGATCTGGGGAGTTGTCGATTTCTTTGATCCCTTCAGTCTGGTTAGCGGAACCACACCCATTACAGAAGTTCCGAAAAATTATTACCATACCGACGCCATTAATGACACTGCTGCGAGCTACATTAAAGAATTCAGTAAAGGAGACAAACCCTTCTTTCTTTACGTTGCCCACAATGCACCGCACTGGCCGCTTCAGGCAGCCCCTGAAGACATAGAAAAATACAAGGACACTTACAAAGCAGGCTGGGATGTCATCCGTACAGAAAGATATCAGCGTATGGTTAAATCGGGCCTGATTGATCCAAAAACAACGCCTCTTTCTCCGCGCAGAGCAGCTGACCTGAGCTGGGATGACAATAAGGACAAAGACTGGGATGCCCGGGCAATGGCCGTCCATGCAGCGATGATCGACAGGATGGACCAGGGTATCGGCAGAATCATCCGGACACTCAAAGAAACCGGCCAGCTCGAAAACACCCTGATATTCTTTCTGAGTGACAATGGTGCAAGCCCGGAAGACTGCATGAGATACGGAGAAGGATTTGACCGGCCTGGCGAAACCAGGGATGGAAGAAAAATAGTATACCCTGTTTACAAAAAAGTATTACCCGGACCGCAAACTACCTTTAGTTCCATCGGTATGCGATGGGCCAATGTGGCCAATACCCCTTATCAGTATGCCAAAGAAGAGTCCTACGAAGGTGGTGTACGCACTCCGTTAATCGCTTTCTGGCCCAAAGGCATAAAAGTTAAAAAAGGAGGATTTACGGATCAGACCGGACACGTAATGGATTTTATGGCTACTTTTATTGAACTTGCGAAAGCAAAGTATCCGGATCAGTACAATGGTAATGTCATCAAACCTATGCAGGGGATCAGCTTTTTACCCGTACTTAAGGGTCAAAAGGTCAAAGGTCACGATTATCTTTTCAATGAACACTACAAAGCCCGGTATGCACGATCAAAAGACTGGAAACTGGTATCCACTACACAAGATACCACCTGGAGACTCTATCACATCAGCCAGGACGAAACTGAACTCAATGATCTCGCTCAAAAATTTCCTGACAAAGTAAAAGACCTTGATCTCCGTTGGAGGCAATGGGCCACAGCCAATCACGTTTTGCCAAAAAAATGAAAAACCTGAGCCCTTTTTTATTCTTATTCCTGATGATTTGCATTTCCTGCCAGTCAGAGCAAACAAAAAAAACGATGACTCAGGCAGACTCCCTTGAAAACTGTTCAAGCAATCTGCCCAGCCGTTACGGAGTCTCTCCCTACAAGGGAAATATACAGACCAGCAAAACCGGCCGCACCAAAGGCATGGTCCTGATTCCCTCAGGAGAATTTCTGATGGGAGGCTCCGATCAGGACCTGAGAGCAGATGAATATCCTCGGCACAAAGTCAGACTATCAGCCTTTTGGATGGATGCGACCGAAGTAACCAATGCCAGCTTCACCCGGTTTGTAAATGCCACTGGCTACAAAACCACTGCCGAACGTAAACCGGACTGGAAAGAGCTCCAAAAGCAGTTGCCTGCGGGCACTCCCAAACCTCCTGATAGCGTACTTCAGGCAGCCTCCCTGGTTTTCAACCCTCCAAAACATGTTCAGGACCTTGATAACGTATCCCAATGGTGGAAATGGCAAAAAGGCGCCGACTGGAAACACCCTCAGGGTCCCAACAGCAGCATTCAAGGCAAAGACAATTATCCTGTGGTCCACATCTCCTGGGATGACGCCATGGCTTACTGCAAATGGGCAGGCAAAAGACTTCCTACAGAAGCCGAGTGGGAATATGCAGCCAGAGGAGGCCTGTCAAATGCAACTTATCCATGGGGAAATGAAGATATAGAAAAGGGAACTCCTAGAGCAAATACCTGGCAGGGCACATTCCCTGTACACAACACCAGTTCTGACGGCTTTAAGGGCCTTGCCCCTGTCTCACAGTTCAAACCCAATAATTACGGTCTGTATGATGTAGCAGGTAATGTCTGGGAATGGTGCAGCGATTGGTACAGACCGGACTATTACCGCTCTATTGCAAAAGAAACCTCTTTAAATCCGGCAGGGCCACAGGACAGTTTCGACCCAATGGAACCCGGCGCTCCCAAAAGAGTGGTACGCGGTGGTTCCTTTATGTGTCATCCCTCCTACTGCAAAGGATACCGTGTCAGTTCAAGAATGAAATCTTCCACAGACACAGGACTGGAAAACACAGGATTCCGATGCGTCATTTCAGCGGCCAGCATCAACTGACCATTCCTTTACAGTGTTCTTTCCAAGCACATATCCTGGTCTGGTCATGGTCTGGTCTTCGACTGGTCACGGACTGGTCATCGTCTGGTTTTACCAGTTTGTGATCAGTTTAATAGTAGTTTAGTAGCACTTAAAGATCAGTCTGTTGATTATATTCAGATGAGAATCTTAGCACTACTGGTTCGGGAACAACAAGGCTATGTGAGACACGATATCCAGGGCTATTAAAATTATTGACAAAAATCTGACTGATAAAAAACCCCGATGATGTATTAACTTTCATTCCTAATATTATTTTTGCGGCGGAATATGAGAGTTATTATCGTATTTTTCGTGTCTTTATGTTTTCTCCTCTTGGGGAGTCATCATCATGCACATGCACAAATCGCTCACAGCAAGTCAAACTATTCAGCCGCTCGGCATCCTGGCGGTAAGCTTCAGATCAGCTCTGAAATCTCAAATCAGAATTCCCCTGTAGTTAAGAGCAATAGTCTGGCTGAAAAAAAGGAAGGATTCCTCAGCATTGAAGACGAAGACGAGGAACTTAGCTCAGGCAGAAAGCAAGTCTTACTGGCGAACTATTTTATTACACTTGCCTGTATATCTGTTTTAATCCATTTCTACAATTACTTCAAAAACCGCTTGCCGTTCTGCAAGCATCTGCCCCACACTTCCTCCTGTAAGTACCTCCTGCAAAGAGCCTTAAGGATATGATCAATCGATGCTTCAGTTACTGAGCTGTGATCATATCTATCCTGCGAGGGTGCAATGTATTTTTCTCTCTTTTAGTATGACCATCTGATTCACAGCAGGCAGCTGACGCAATTCCTCATCCACAGAAATCCCTGATTTCTGATTATCGAATCGCTTAATTATCAATTTAATATCATGAAGAGAATTGTAATGCTCACTGGCTTGTGTGCGGTATTGTGCCACAGCAGCTGTACATCAAAAAAAGAAGAAAAAGAAGAAGCAGGCAGCTTTATGGCTACCAGCCCAATGGTATTGGATACTTCCATCACCAAAGACTACGTTTCCCAGATTAAGTCCGTACGGAACATTGAGATCCGGGCACTGGAAAAAGGTTTCCTCCAGAACATCTATGTAGACGAAGGTCAGGCGGTGAAAGCCGGACAGCTCCTTTTCCGCATCGTTCCCAAAATGTACGAAGCCGAAATGCAGAAAAGCGCCGCCGAAGTCAGGGCTTCTGAGATCGAACTGCAAAACACCAAATTACTTGCAGATAAAAATGTGGTCTCCAAAAATGAACTGGCGATGGCAAATGCAAAACTGGACCAGGCCAAGGCCGAACTCTCGCTTGCAAAATTTCACCTTTCGGCAACCGAGATCCGGGCACCGTTTGACGGTACCATAGACCGTATTCCCAAAAAACTGGGCAGCCTGATCGACGAGGGAGAACTGCTGACCAGTCTTTCAGACAATGGCCAGATGTTCGCCTATTTCAATGTATCTGAACCCGAATACCTGGATTATAAAACTAACGTCAGCGGTCGGGGAAGCAATAAAGTAAGTCTCCTGCTGGCCAACAACCAATTGTTCCATTCCAAAGGAGATGTCGAAACCATCGAAAGCGAGTTTGACAGCGAAACCGGCAACATTGCCTTCAGGGCAAAGTTTCCCAATCCGGACCAGCTATTGAAAAACGGAGAAACCGGAAAAGTGCGTATGTCCGTCCCCATTAAAAACGCACTGATCATTCCCCAAAAAGCGACCTACGAAATACAGGACAAAATATATGCCTTTGTGATCGGAAAGGATCATGTAGTCCACTCCAGAGAGGTTACCATAGGCGGCAAGATCCCGGACCTGTACATCGTTTCGGCAGGCATCTCCGAGCACGACAAAATCCTGCTCGAAGGGGTACAAAAAGTAAAAGACGACGATAAGATCGAATACAAATTTGTAACACCAAAAGAGGTCATTTCCCAGCTGCAGCTAAAAGCAGAATAAGTGTTACCATTCTTAAAGCAGAAAAACAATGTTCAATAAATTTATACACAGGCCCGTCCTGTCGATCGTAATCTCTTTGATTATCACCTTTCTGGGGCTGCTGGCGATCACGCAGCTGCCTGTCACCCAGTTCCCGTCCATTTCCCCTCCAAAGGTGAACATCACCGCTGAATATCCCGGAGCCAATGGCGAACTGATGACCAAATCAGTACTCATTCCGCTGGAAAGAGCAATAAACGGTGTCCCCGGGATGAAATATATGGCTTCCGATGCCGGTAACGACGGAGAAGCAACCATACAGGTCATTTTTAACCTGGGTACCGATCCCAACCAGGCCTCGGTCAACATCCAGAACCGCGTGGCCTCAGTGGTCAACAAACTTCCGCCGCTGGTGGTACGCGAAGGTGTGAAGATCACCAGGGAAGAATCAAACATGCTGATGTACATCAACCTCTTCAGTAAAGACCCCAAGATGGATCAGAAATTCCTTTTCAACTTTGCAGATATCAATGTGCTGTCTGAATTGAAACGGGTCGATGGTGTTGGTGTTGCAGACATCCTGGGTAACCGCGAATATGCCATGCGCATCTGGTTAAAACCCGACAGAATGCTGGCCTACAAAATCTCGGCAGACGAAGTCCTGGAATCACTGAACCAGCAAAGTCTGGAAGCTTCACCCGGCAAGACCGGAGAAAGCTCAGGCAAGCGCTCCCAGGCCTTTGAATACGTACTCAAATATCCGGGACGTTTTACCACCAAAGAAGGCTATGAAAACATCATTGTAAAATCCAGTCCAAATGGAGAGATCCTCAGGCTAAAAGATGTTGCCGATGTTGAATTTGGCAGTTCCATGTACGACCTCTATTCCAACCTGAACGGCAGGCCCTCTGCAGCGATCACTGTTAAACAATCGTATGGAAGCAATGCCAGCCAGGTGATCAAAGACATCAAGTCCAAAATGGAAGAGATCAAAAAAAGTTCATTTCCAAAAGGAATGGATTACGAGATCAGCTATGATGTATCCAAATTCCTGGATGCCTCCATCGAGAAAGTTATTCATACCCTGATAGAGGCCTTTATCCTGGTCGGACTGGTCGTATTCCTCTTCCTGGGCGACTGGCGTTCGACACTGATCCCGGCAATTGCGGTACCTGTATCCCTGATCGGAACATTCATGTTCATGCAGTATTTCGGCATCACGCTCAACCTGATTACCCTCTTCGCGCTTGTTCTCGCCATCGGTATTGTGGTAGACAATGCCATTGTGGTGATTGAGGCGGTACACGCAAAAATGGAAGAAAAGAACCTGTCGCCGCTCAAAGCGACAGAAGAAGCGATGCATGAGATCAGCGGAGCCATCATCGCCATTACCTTCGTTATGGCGGCAGTTTTTATCCCTGTGGCCTTCATGTCCGGACCCGTAGGTATCTTCTACCGGCAGTTTTCGATCACCATGGCGACCTCCATTGTCCTGTCAGGTATTGTCGCGCTGACACTAACGCCAGCGCTTTGTGCCATGATGCTCAGGAACAACCATGGAAAAGCCAAAAAGAAAACCTGGCTCAACAGCCTTCTTAACGGGTTCAACAATTGGTTCAACAACCTTACCGGAAGGTACCAGAAGCTGCTTACGCTGATTGTCAACAGAAGGTCAGTAACCTTCATCATGCTCTTCGCATTCTGTGCCGGCATCGGGTTACTCAACAGCACCCTCCCTTCAGGTTTTATCCCGAATGAAGATCAGGGGATGTTCTATGCGGTGATTCAGACCCCTCCGGGTTCATCACTGGAAAGAACAAACCAGATCGCCGAAAAACTGCAGAAGATTGCAGAAGGTGTGGAAGGCGTCCAGTCAGTTTCCTCACTCGCCGGTTACGAGGTTCTTACCGAAGGTACCGGTGCCAATACGGGTACCTGCCTCATCAACCTGAAAAGCTGGGAAGACCGGAAACACTCCGTACAGGAGGTCATTACTGAACTGGAAGAAAAATCAAAAGACATTACTGGTGCCACTATTGAATTTTTCCAGCCGCCAGCTGTTCCCGGCTATGGAGCTGCAGGAGGCTTCGAGCTACGTCTGCTGGACAAAGCGGGTTCCGGCGATTATAAAAAAATGGAAACCGTAAGCCGGGATTTCGTCAAAGAGCTCAGTAAACGTCCTGAACTTTCTTCAGTCTTCACCTTCTACAGCGCCAGCTTTCCGCAATATATGCTGAGAATAGACAACGACATTGCACAGCAAAAAGGGGTTACGATAGAAAACGCCATGAATACCCTGTCTACTCTTGTCGGAAGTAATTATGAAACCAGTTTCATCAAATTTGACCACCAGTATAAGGTAATGGTCCAGGCTTCACCACAATACCGGGCACTACCGGAAGATATCCTGAAACTATACGTCAAAAACAACCGTGAGGAAATGGTACCGTTTTCCGCATTCATGAGAATTGAAAAAGTTTATGGACTTTCAGAGATCACCAGGCACAACATGTACAATTCGGCAGAGATCAGCGGGTCAGCTGCGCCAGGCCACAGCAGCGGATCGGCCATACAGACCATTGCAGAAGTTGCAAAAAATACACTGCCCCGCGGATTTGGAATCGACTGGGCAGGTATTTCAGCAGATGAGGTCGCCCGTGGCAACCAGGCCATTTATATCTTCCTGATCTGCCTGGGATTTGTATATATGATTCTCGCAGCCCAGTATGAAAGCTTCCTCTTGCCTTTCCCGGTGATTCTGTCTCTGCCTGCCGGTATATTTGGCGCATTCCTGCTCCTGAAACTATGCGGGCTGGAAAACAACATCTATGCACAGGTGGCCATGGTCATGCTGATCGGCCTGCTGGGTAAAAATGCGGTACTGATCGTGGAATTCGCTGTCCAGCGTCACCGCGCAGGAGACTCGGTACTCCAGGCAGCAATAGAAGGTTCAGCAGTAAGATTCAGACCCATCCTGATGACTTCCTTTGCCTTTATTGCAGGATTGATCCCGCTGGTATTCGCCTCAGGACCGGGAGCTACCGGTAACCGGACGATAGGTTCAGCCGCAGCCGGGGGCATGCTCATTGGTACCGTATTCGGTGTAATCATCATTCCCGGACTCTATTACATATTCGCCAAAATAGCCGAGAAAAAAATCCTTGTCAAGGAAGAAGAAGAAAATCCATTAACAGAAGAAATCGATCACAATGTATAAAATCAAGTTAAATCGATACCTGGTGCCCCTTGGGCTTTGCCTGAGCATAGCTGGCTGTAAAATTCCACAAATCGCTCCCGTCACCGAAAACAAAACAACACCCGGATCTTACGGTTTCAGCGCAGACACCCTAAACAGTTCTACAGGTGACTGGCATAGCTTTTTTACGGACAAAAATCTGGTCAGTCTGATCGACACAGCGTTAAAGAACAACCAGGAGTTAAAAATAACGCTGCAGGAGCTCGAAATTGCCAGAAACGAAGTACAGGCCAGAAAAGGAGCTTTACTACCTACAGTAGGCGTAAAAGCAGGCGCAGGACTGGAAAAAGTAGGACGATATACCAGTCAGGGTGCAGGCGATGCTTCAACAGAAATTGCACCGGGCAAAGAAACTCCTGATCCACTGGCAGACTTTACCATCGCTGCCTATGCAAACTGGGAAGTAGACATCTGGAAAAAATTACGTACGGCAAAAAAAGCAGCGCTTACGAGGTACTTATCCACGGTTGAAGGCAAAAACTTTCTGCTGACCAACCTGATTGCGGAAGTTGCAACTTCCTACTATGAACTGCAGGCCCTCGACAACCAGCTGGCCATTGTCAAAGAAAACATCGGGTTACAAAAAAATGCGATGACGATTGTCAAGGTTCAGAAAGAAGCCGCAAGGACAACGGAACTTGCCGTACAAAAATTTCAGGCAGAAGTGTTTAAATCACAAAGCCTTGAATTTGAAATCACGCAAAAGATAAAGGAAACGGAAAACAGGATCAACCTGCTTCTGGGTCGCTATCCGCAGGAAATACCCAGAGAGAATGCCAATTTTCTTAACACTGTTCCAGCGGTTGTTCATACCGGGATACCCTCGCAGCTGCTGGCCAGCCGTCCGGATGTCAAACAGGCAGAGCTCGATCTGACGGCCGCAAAACTGGATGTAAAAGCCGCCCGTGCTGAATTCTATCCTTCATTTGACATTTCTGCCGGATTAGGTTTTCAGGCCTTCAAGCCATCCTATTTGTTCAGGGCACCCGAATCATTACTGTATTCACTTGCCGGAGATCTCGCTGCGCCGCTGATCAACCGGAATGCCATCAAAGCGGAGTTCAAAAGTGCAAATGCAAGACAACTGCAGGCCATGTACAACTATGAGCGTACGATCCTGAACGCATACCTGGAAGTGTCAACCAGTCTTTCCAGCATCACCAACCTGGAAAAAAACTATGACCTCAAAGCTCAGCAGGTCGATGCACTCAATAAGTCAATCGAAGCTTCCAACGACCTTTTCAGGTCGGCAAGAGCAGATTACTTTGAAGTATTAATGACCCAGCGCGATGCGCTGGAGGCGAAACTGGAACTGGTAGAAACCAAAAAAGATCAGTTCAATGCCGTGACTGCTATCTTCAGGAATATCGGCGGCGGCTGGAAATAACAAATAAAGGCCCATTCCTAAAATGAGGTTGTTCTGATGTCATACCACATCAGGCAACCTCATTTTAATGAACAATCTGTAGCCTTACCTTCTCTCTGCCAGAACATCAACTCTATCTGGGAAACCTCCGGTTAATCGTTTTAAGCTTCCAAAGCCTGGTTAGTCACTATAGATTGTAATTTGCTTTTTAATTCGTCGGGATGGAATGGCTTACTTAAGAACCCATTAACCTCGTATTTCTGCAAATTATCCATTACTTCATCTGATGTTGAAGCGGTAAGTGCAATAATATTTAGATTAGATTTAGTCGGGTCCTTCATTTTACGAATGAGCTGAATGGCTTCATAACCATCCATTACCGGCATATTCAGGTCCATTAAAACCAGATCAAACTCCTGTTCCTCAATTAATCTCACTGCTTCTTCCCCGTTCTCCGCTATAGTAACCGGAAGATTCCAGTTACGAAACAGTTTCTTCATAAAAAAGATATTCATTGGATTATCCTCAGCCAAAAGAATTCTTAATGTTGAAATATCAACTAGCTGAGTTTCAGAAGTATCTTCACTTTCAGGAATTTGAAGGCTTGTAATCGGATAGTTAATATCAAAATAAAAATGTGTTCCTTCTTTCGGAATACTCTCTACCATGATATTGCTATCTTTCATTTGCAGCAGATACTTTACAATGGAAAGTCCAAGACCAGTACCACCAAAATTTCTTGTTACACTTTCCGAGGCTTGCAAAAAAGGTTCAAATATCACCTTCAGATCATCGGGGTGAATACCTACGCCAGTATCTTTAACAGAAAAGCGGATCAGCATGGCATCTTTATTTTCTTCCAGGATAGTAATATTCAAGGAAACACTACCTGTTTTCGTGAACTTGATCGCATTTCCACCCAGATTAAACATAATTTGTAGGAGTCTGGTAGGATCTCCTATAACCCGAAAAAGGGCAATAGCGGGATCTATATGAAGATGAAAAGCAAGCCCCTTATCGGCTGCCATCTTACCAAAACCGGAAGCAGTATTTCGCATTAAATTATCAAGGTTAAACGGGATGGACTCAAGCACGATTTTACCAGAATCAATCTTATTAAAATCCAGGATATTGTTAATTAGAGAAAGTAAGGTCTCAGCTGAAAATTTCAGGATATCCAGGTTGTCTTTCTCCTCTTTTTCCGGATTGTTATTTACCAGAATATTTGCCATCCCTATCACAGAATTTAGCGGAGTTCTTAACTCATGCGACATGGTAGAAAGAAAATCACTTTTCTCTTTCACAGCAGATTGTAATTTTGTGTTTAAAATCTCTCCTTCTGTAAGCGAGTGATAGAGTGCAGCATGGAAATGATAATGTGCAATAGCAATGGCCAGGAAATTTAAGATAATAACCATAACTGCATACCGCGTGTCCGAGTACTGTGTACTAACCACAATATAACTGGCTGAATTGTGAATTAATAAAATGGACGATACAATGCCAATAATCATTATTGAGGTATAAAATATACCCCATTTACGCCCAAGACCATAAAAACTAAAGGTGATGGCCATAAATATCTGCTGCATGACCGGTATGTCCGCCTTATAAAAAAATAAAGATTTGATGACGTAATAAGTGGTAGCAATTAAGGCAACATGAATTAATCTTTCTAAGATTAACGACCTGGAAAGCAGCAATTTCAGCACTATTGTTGTGATCACAAAAGAGATAGCATCACTGCGAATCATCTCCGCATTACCTGAAATTAAATGATCCGTTAAGCCAACGATTATTTTGGGATAATTTAACAAAAGCACAAAGAAGAAAACCTGGATCTTTGCCCGATCCAATGGATCGGAAATATGAGTCAATGTCTTTTTAAGAGACCAGTTGAAAAAAGGCAGTTTGTTCATTGATTTATTAATAGCGTTAACAAATATAAGGGAAACAAAGCCTCAAGGGGAATAATTGCGGTCAATCGGATGCTTATCCGGATATTCCTTTTTAAAAAATCCGAATTCGGTGGTCATTCGCATGTGTTTGTTCTCAAAATGAAAAAAGAAGAATTTATCTCCTCCCCTCACTATTCCATTTTAGCGGCAGCGAAACCTCTAAATACAGCGATATCAAACGATACTCCTAAACGAAAAAAGTTGGCCACAGCTATATCACTATAAACCAACTTTTTATGTAGCCAGTAGGGGAATCGAACACCTTTAAGGAAGATTTGATGCTTTTAGCGCAGCTTCGAAATGATCCGATGATAGAAATGTGAGACACACAAAACTCATTATAAGTCTATAAGTTAGCGCTAAAATGAGAAAAGACGGGGATCTGCCTCAAGGTCAATTTGTCCAGTTTTCAATTTTTCCGTTATCCAAGCCAAATAATTGTTCTCGCTCACCTTGCTTATATTTTTGCAGGCATTGCTCAATAAGAAGGTTATAAGTTACGATAGTATCATTTTTATATATAATATAATCCGGCAATTGTGGACTTGCGAAAATGCTTGTTGAGGAAAATATCAGAACGACTAATATTATGCCTCTTAATGGGATTCCAATAAACAGTTGCATATAATAGTGAAGATCGTTGAGTTAATTTACAATATGATGAATATATCCAAATAAAAAAGCCTTCATAAATCTGATGGCTCTCGTAATAATTTCCATGAGATAATTTCCCATGTTGTTCCCAAGATGGGAGAAGTAGCCCGTAGGGGAATCGAACCCCTGTTTCCAGAATGAAAATCTGGCGTCCTCACCCCTAGACGAACGGGCCAATAAATAATTATTCCTAAGGATAATCAGTTCCTTTTTCCAAAGGAAACGCAAAGATAAAATTTAGAGCAATACTGAGCAAGCCTGTTTACCTTTTTTGTTAAAAAAACCCTTTAAATTGCACTCCGGACTGGTTACTGGACAGAATTAGCACACCTTACAAATGAGATGCGCTCACCAAGATGAAGAAGAACCGGTAAAACGACTATCCCGTTCTCGGAAAAGCCGCCCTAAACATACGGGCTGTTTCCATACAGAATCCCCTCTAAACTGTATTCAAGGTAGTGGCAAGTATTAGAATAGTTCAGCGTCATTCAGGGAGATTTCAATAAGGCCAAGAACTTCTTTCTCCTTTTCAGATTCCTTTTCTTCTGACAGAACAGTATAGGTCAGAATGGCCAATATTTTTTCTTCGTCAGAGACCTTTACCAACCTCCAGGTTATGAGTGTAATATTTGTATCGTTTTCTGTATAATCATTACTAACAGGATTTGTTAAAAAATATCCTTTTGATGTAGTCGAGGATGGTTGATCATCGGTTAGGAATGCGATGCTTTCTTCAGCATTTGCTGTTTGAAGAGCTATTGACCTGATGATGTTAATTCGCAAGGTACTTTGAGACTTTGGGTCAAAGCAAGCTTCCTGATCTCCCTCCTCCATGGAATATTTCCAATTAGACGGAAGGAAAATGAGCAAGTTTTTAAATTGATGCTTAACCAGATTGATCGGCTTTTTTCTGAATAAATTAAACATGAAAGAATTATTTTTTGATGAAAAACCCTATCTGTCTCTTCAATTTTAAAATGGACAATTATATGGGGAGCATTAACATTGTCTCTGTTATTTATTTTTAACTGTCTTTACCAGGAAATAAATAGAAATTATAAACCCAATTAAGTAAACAATTGCCAATCCAGTTTTCTCAAATTTCAAATTTTCAAAGTCGAATTGCTTAAATAATGTCACTCCCAGAATAATTGCTATTATACCAAAAGTAAACGATAGTGTCTTTTTCTTTTCCATGTTTTTCTGTTATCTGATAATCAAATCTATTAATCTTCCAAAAAAAATACTATGCCTTATCATAAGCCACAGGCATTCATCCCTTGCGGTAAGGAACTGTTTCCATCGCTAATTGGGAATCTCTATTTTCAGTCGGGATTGACTTCTCCCTTATTTAGCACTAACATGCTGAAAAATTAGGCAATTGGTTCCTCAAATCAAAATCTACCATTTCAGGATACCTAAGAAAAATCACCCGGGGCACTGAGAATTTGTCAGACATCCGACTAATCAGGATCAAACGCACATTCTAACAGACAAGATTAGCAGCATCTATGCTGTTCGATAGCTCCTCTCTAAAAGCAAAAATCCCGCTCTACTCAAAGTAAAGCGGGATCGTAGCCCGTAGGGGAATCGAACCCCTGTTTCCAGAATGAAAATCTGGCGTCCTCACCCCTAGACGAACGGGCCATTTAAGATTGCCTCAGCTTGCTTAAAGCTGCGAACCTTTTTGGTAGCGGGGACCAGACTCGAACTGATGACCTTCGGGTTATGAGCCCGACGAGCTACCAACTGCTCCACCCCGCACTATATACAATTCTTAGTTTCTGTTAAATCCTTAACTCTTCTTCCGAATTGGAATGCAAAGATATAATTCGTTTCTTTGCGGTGCAAATTTATTTTAAAAAATATTTTCTATGTCTCATAAAGCAGGTTTTGTAAGTATCATAGGTAAACCAAACGTTGGTAAATCGACCTTAATGAATGCCCTGGTGGGTGAAAAGCTTTCCATCATCACACCTAAAGCCCAAACAACCCGTCACCGTATTCTGGGGATTGTCAACGAAGAAGCATACCAAATTGTATTTTCAGATACTCCGGGAATCATAAAACCGCGTTACGAACTGCAGGATTCTATGATGAGTTCCGTAAAAGGCGCACTTTCTGATGCAGATTTAATCCTCTTTGTTACAGACATTAATGAACAGTATGATGAAAATGATGTACTCGAAAAGATCATCAACACCACCATCCCGCTCATTGTACTCATCAATAAAATAGACAATGCCACACAAGAACAGGTCGAAGAAAAAATTACATTTTGGCAGGAACAGCTAAAGCCTAAACACATCTTCGCCATTTCTGCTTTACAGAAATATAATCTTGAGGGCATTATGAGCACCGTTCTCGAATACCTGCCGGAGCACGATCCTTTTTATGACAAAGAAGATCTTACAGACCGTAACCAGCGCTTCTTTGTTTCCGAGATCATCCGTGAAAAGATCTTCACCAATTACCAGAAGGAAATACCATACAGCACAGAGGTCATCATCACCGCATTTAAGGAGGAGGAAACCATTACCCGCATCAGTGCTGAGATCATTGTAGAGCGTGACTCTCAAAAAAACATCCTGATCGGAAAAGGTGGCGCAAGCCTCAAAAAAGTAGGAACCGAAGCCCGCAAGGATATTGAAAAATTCCTTGATCAGAAAGTATTTCTGGAGACCTTCGTTAAGGTAATCCCTGACTGGAGAAGCAAAAAGAACTATTTAAAAAGTTTCGGGTACGAAAATTAACCTTACCTTTGCAACCCCTTAATAAATAACACAATACACCATGAGTAACATAATCGCAATCGTAGGAAGACCAAACGTAGGCAAATCTACCTTATTTAACCGCCTCACAGAAAGCCGTAAAGCCATTGTTGACGATTTTAGCGGTGTTACACGCGACCGCCATTATGGCTCCGCAGAATGGACAGATAAGCAATTTACGGTGATAGACACCGGAGGTTATGTTGCCAATTCTGAAGATGTTTTTGAAGCTGCCATCCGCGAACAGGTGATTATAGCCATCGAAGAAGCAACCGTATTGCTGTTTATGGTAGACGTAACTACCGGCATTACCGACCTCGATGATGAAATTGCACAGCTGTTAAGAAGAAGCAAAAAACCCGTCTTTACTATTGTCAACAAGGTAGACAATACTCAGCTTCAAAATGAGGCTTCCGTATTTTACGGATTTGGACTAGGCGAGATTTATCCGATCTCCTCTATGACCGGCTCCGGTACAGGAGACTTGCTGGATGACGTCATCACACACTTTGAAGACCTCCCTGAAGAAGACAACGCCCTGCCAAAGATTACCATCGTTGGCCGTCCGAATGTAGGAAAATCATCCCTGATCAATGCCCTCATTGGAAAAGACAGAAACATCGTTACCCCAATTGCCGGCACAACACGGGATTCCATACACATTCACTACAACCAGTTTGGACACGAATTCATGTTCATTGACACTGCCGGTCTGCGTAAAAAGACCAAGGTGAAGGAGAATATCGAATTTTACTCCGTAATGCGTACTATTAAGGCCCTGGAAGAAGCCGATGTAGTGATCCTGATGGTTGATGCCATGGAAGGTCTGGAGTCTCAGGATGTGAACATCTTCCATCTGGCAGAAAAGAACAAAAAGGGAATTGTAATCCTGGTCAACAAATGGGACCTTGTAGAAAAGAACAGTAAGACCATCAATGTATTTGAAGATCAGATTCGTCAGAAGCTGCAGCCCTTTACAGATATTCCAATCATATTCACATCAGCGATTAACAAACAACGTATTTTTCAGGCCATAGAGAAGGCCCTTGAAGTTTATAAAAACAGAGGCAAGAAGATCCCAACCTCCAAGCTGAACGATGTCATGTTGCCGATCATTGAAAAATATCCGCCACCGGCACTAAAAGGTAAATACATCAAAGTGAAATACATCACGCAAATCAATGGAACTTCACCCATGTTTGCATTCTTCTGCAATCTGCCACAATACATTAAAGAACCTTACAAGCGCTTTATTGAGAATAAGTTAAGAGAGAATTTTGACTTTAGCGGTGTACCGATCCAGATCTACTTCAGACAAAAATAAGTTACTGCAGGCTCGTCAGGGCCTGCTTCACTACAGGATCACTTAGGTTAAGCGCTTTATAATAACCTGCTTCACCTAAGTAATACTTACACAAAAGCACTTTCAGGTCATTTAAAATTATCTGTTTTGAGGCCGCAAGCTGTCTGGGCTCTACAAAGATGTCCTCATTCTGAGCATATCTGATTAAATCCTTAAAATCAGTTTCACTAATGGCAAAACCTGCCAGATTCTGTTCTAAGTAAGAGGCTGTATATCTGCTTGCCAGCACATCATACACAAAGTCCGGAAGCACGCGCTTTTCGGCCAGAGCAGCATAAAACCTGTTGTAACCAGCAGTATCCATTTTGACATAAACATCAGGCTGTATTCCTCCGCCCAAAAATGCTTTACTTCTCAGGCTGTCCTTTCCGGCAAGTTTTCTTACAGTGGTCATCTCCCCGTCGTTATACCTGTTTTCGATCTCGTTCTGGTAAGCTTTGTAGCCCTCTTTATAAGATTTCTGAATACTTCTGCCTGAAGGTGTATAATACCTGGCAATCGTCAGATTAAGCGCAGAACCATCTCCAAAAGGGAACTGTTCCTGTACCAGTCCTTTTCCAAAAGACCTCCTGCCAATAATAATTCCCCGGTTAAGATCCTGCACCGCACCCGCCAGTATCTCACTTGCAGAAGCCGAATTTTCATTGATCAGCACGGCCAGTTTTCCATCCTCAAACTCACCGCCACCCGTTGCGATATAATCCGTACGGGGTTCATGTTTACCTTCCGTATACACGATGAGGGAATTTTCCTGCAATAATTGATTGGCCAGTCCTGTTGCTGCCGTCAGGTATCCGCCGCCATTGTCACGCAGGTCCAATACCAGTTTTTTCATTCCCTTTGCTTTCAGCAGCTTTACAGACTCTATGAAGTCTTTGTCTGTTTCTGCACCAAATCTGCTGATTCTAACATATCCGATATCACCCGCAAGCATATAAGAAGCATCCACACTGCTTACCTTCACTTTATCGCGCTTTATAGTCAGCACTACCGCTTCCCTGTTCCCGGGGTGCATGATCGTTAATTGTACCGGAGTGCCTTTCTTACCTTTGATTTTACCAATCATCTGTTCACGCGGCAAGGCCTTGCCACTTACAAAAATGGTATCGATCTTCAATATTTTATCTCCCTGTCTTATCCCGGCCATATACGCCGGTCCTTCTCTGATCACATCTGTTACCAGCAAGGTATCCTTCAGGATGTAATATTCTATTCCTATCCCGTCAAAATTTCCGCCCAGATTATCCTCAAACTCGCTTGCTTTGGCAGGAGGCAGGTAAATACTGTGAGGATCCAGTTTATGAAGTAAACTATCAATGGGTAAATGGTTCAGACTGTCGGCATTCACATCATCTACATAATTTTTATTAATGATGTGTATAATCTCATTTACTTTATCAGCGTTGTTATCTGCATAGAGCTTAACTTTATGAAATTCGTATCCCTGATCCTTTAAAAACCGATATCCCATAAACATCCCGCCTATTAGCGTAAGCGAATAAGTAAGCGCAATCAGGATATTGTAACGGGTATTCTTTTTCATGGATCAAAGGCCTTGTAAAGTTACATATTTAAGGGCTTATCTAATTAATTAACCCCTATGATTTTTAATTGTTTTCAGTATTTCGATCGCATTCAAATCATTTATTACTGCTTTTAACCGAAAGACTCAAAAAAACACAGTTTTTCTCCCGGAAAAAGGTAAAATATGGAATGTGCCCGCATCACCAAATCGCAGATCATGCCGGACCACAGATGATTCAGCCTGCTATTATTTCTGCTTTAAAAAGAAAATAACGAATTTTAACAATCCATTATGTAGTTTACGAGTTACAAAATGGATAAATTTGTGGGTAACTAAGCAAAATTACAACGATGATAAGAGTAACCGAGCAGGAATCAAAGTATAACGACATTGATCAGATGTCTGTACTTGAAATTCTGAAGGGCATAAACAACGAAGACCAGACTGTCCCTAAGGCCGTAGAAAAAGTAATCCCTCAGATAGAAAAATTAGCTTCAGCTGTAGCAGAGCGGATGATAGAGGGCGGCCGGTTGTTTTACATCGGTGCCGGCACCAGTGGCCGCCTCGGCGTAGTAGATGCTTCGGAATGCCCCCCTACTTTCGGAGTGCCCTTCGACCGGGTAGTTGGCATCATTGCCGGTGGCGACACGGCCATCAGGAAGGCCGTAGAAAATGCGGAGGACGATAACCAACAGGCATGGATTGATCTTCAGGAATTTAAGATCAATGAAAAAGACTGCCTCATCGGCCTTGCGGCATCAGGAACTACTCCCTACGTGATCGGCGGGCTGAATACAGCACGTAAAAACGGCATCCTTACAGGCTGCATTGTTTGCAATGAAGGCGGCCCCATCGCCGAAGAAAGTGATTATCCGGTAGAGGTGGTTGTAGGACCTGAATTCCTGACCGGATCTACAAGAATGAAATCAGGAACAGCACAAAAACTGGTATTAAATATGCTTAGTACTACTGTAATGATCAAACTGGGCCGTGTGAAAGGGAATAAAATGGTAGACATGCAATTAACCAACCATAAACTGGTAGACCGTGGCACGCAAATGGTAATGGATGAGCTGAACATTGACCATGAGCATGCTGCAGACCTGCTGATCCGCTATGGCAGTGTACGGAAAGCAGTGGAAGCCAGCAACAAATAAAACCTAATTATTATGCATGAAATAGAACCTTTTTATCTCTGGAGGGATGATTATATAGCAGCAGAGGATGAAAGGTCTCCTTTCTACAATACCGAGTATTCGGAATTTTATTTCGACAAACAACTGTACAATTTCCTGATCCACCCTCAATGGGATGAGTTTGGATCACCAACCATGTACCTCAAAGTGCTGTATGCTGATTATGACCGTAATTACGCAATCATCGAGTTTATCGGGGAATGGAACGATGCCATCGGCAATGACATCATGATCCTGAAACGTGAGATACTGGAACTGATGATGGACGAAGGCATTAACAAATTTATCCTGATCGGAGAAAATGTGTTAAATTATCATTCATCCGACGATGACGCCTACTACGAAGAATGGTTTCAGGAAGTGGAAGATGGCTGGATCAGCGGAGTCAATTTCCAGGAGCATGTCATCAGTGAATTCCGGAGCAGCAACATCGACTACTATATCAACTTCGGGGGGCAACTGGACGATTTGGCATGGCGTACCCTCAAACCGCTGCAATTTTTCAAGAAAGTTGAAGAAATCCTGACAAAAAGACTAGGGGCATAGCTTTTGCTTGAAGGAAAGTATTAGTATCTTTAAATAAATTTTAAAACAATGGATAATAACAATAATTACGACTGGGCACAAAAATCTGTTTTTGTGGAGCAGGGAACTACAATGGTTGCCAAGAAATTCTTTGCAAATGTTTTTTTATGGATGTTTGTAGCATTGAGTTTATCTACCCTTGCCGCTTTATTTATTTCTACATCACCGGCCGCATTGAGCCAGCTGATTGACTTTGAAACAGGCAAAAGAACCATACTGGGCTACATCGCTATGTTTGCACCTCTTGGGTTGGTCCTTTTAATGGGCGCTGGCTTTAGTCGTTTGTCTTATGGTGCTTTATTGGGTGTTTTTGTACTTTTCTCCATACTATTGGGAGTAAGCTTAAGCTTTATTTTATTAATCTATACAGCAGGTTCTATAGTTGCGGCTTTTGCAGCAGCAGCAGGGATATTCGGGATCATGGCTTTCCTGGGATACACAACAGATGTTGACCTGAGCAAATTCGGACCCATCCTTATGGTTGGAGTGGCAGGTTTGTTTATAGCCAGTTTAGTCAACATGTTCATCGGAAGCGAGCAGTTTAGCTATATCATGAGCTTCTTCGGTGTAGCCATCTTTACCGCGCTGACGGCTTATGATGTTCAAAAACTAAAACAAATAGGTGCAGGAATAGAAGCAAACGGCGATCAGATGGTTGCAGCCGATGCTAAAAAGCTGGCCATCATGGGCGCATTATCCCTTTATCTTGACTTCATCAACATCTTCCTGTTCTTATTAAGAATCTTCGGAGGAAGGAAATAATCTTTTTTCACATCATAGAAAAGGCGGCATCTTAATCAGGTGGCCGCCTTTTTTATTGATACACCACACATCTTATCTCATACTACCTGGTACCTTTGTGTTTCTATCTCCTCATGATCTTCTCATAATCCTTGCACAATGGTTGCAAGGTGGTTGGATGATCCGGCGGATGGTGCAACCCTGTTGAGACAACCTCCCGGCATTGATCCGGGGAATAGCCAGCAATAGCAACACAATAGTAGCAGCAGGGAAACAGAAACCTGCCGGTCATTTCTTATTCTATGTTAAGATTCAGGAAAATAAAGACCCGTAAATTTGTATTGTCATTAAAGGAAACAAGTCATGAAAACACAAATTTTAGGAATGCACCACATTACCGCAATCGCAGGAAATGCAAAAAGAAACTATGATTTCTACACCAGGATCTTAGGTTTAAGACTGGTGAAAAAAACGGTGAATTTCGATGATCCGAATACCTACCATTTTTATTATGGCGATGAGCAGGGAAGCCCCGGCACCATATTGACTTTCTTCCCCTGGGAAGGCATCACCCAAGGCAGAAGAGGGTCCAGACAGGTTACTGAAATTGGCTACAGTGTACCCGCAGGCAGCCTTCAGTTCTGGCAGGAACGTTTGGAAAAAAACAACGTGATCTATAATAAACCGGCAGAAAAATTCGGACAGAAATATTTAACCTTTTTGGACCACGACGGGCTGAAATTTGAGTTGACAGAAGTGGAAGCGGATACCAGAAAACAATGGACAACACCAGAAATCAGCACAGCAAATGCAGTATATGGCTTCCATCACATCAGCATCACCACCAACAAAAAGGATCTGACAGAAAAAGTACTTACGGAACTGCTGGGTTATAAACTGATCGCCACAGAAGTCAACCGCTTCAGGTACCAGACAGATGCTGTAGCATACGCATCGATTGTTGATCTGGTAGAGGCTCCCGGAGAAGCAGCAGGCCATGTAGCCGGTGGTTCGGTACACCATGTGGCTTTCAGGGTCAAAGATGAAAAAACACTGATGCATTACCGGGACAGGGCTGTGGAGATGGGCCTGCACATTACTGAAAAGATAGACAGAAATTATTTCTATTCCCTCTATTTCAGGGAACCCGGTGGTGTTTTGTTTGAAATTGCAACCGATAACCCGGGTTTTACAGTGGATGAATCTCTTGAAGAGCTGGGCACCAATCTTAAATTACCGCAGCAGTATGAATCGAACAGAGCAGCCATCGAAAATGTTTTACCTAAACTGAGTTGAGATGTATACACATGAAAAACAAGTGATAACCGCAGGGGTACCTGCGGCTGAAGCTAGCAGAGCTGTCATATTTCTGCATGGAAGAGGTGCATCCGCCGCGGATATCTTATCACTGAACGATCATCTGAGAATTGATGATGCTGCATTATTTGCTCCACAGGCTACCAACAGCAGCTGGTATCCCTATAGTTTTATTTCACCTGTTTCACAAAATCAGCCAGCCCTGGATTCGGCCCTTGAGATCATCAAAAATTTAGTGAAGGAGATTGTAGCGTCAGGGATCGCAGCCAGCAAGATCTATTTTGTGGGCTTTTCTCAGGGCGCCTGCCTCTCACTGGAATATGTAACAAGAAATGCACAACAGTACGGAGGCGTGGTTGCTTTCACAGGCGGGCTCATCGGGCAGGAGATCAATATGAACAACTACAAAGGAGATTTTAAACAGACTCCTGTTCTGATCACGACCGGAGATCCGGATCCGCATGTACCCGTAAGAAGGGTTGAAATGAGCGAAGGCATCATCAAAAAAATGAACGCCAGTGTAACTGTCAAAATATTTAACGGGCGGGCACATACAATCAGTCCAAGGGAAATTGAACTCGCCAGGGAGCTGGTTTTTAAACCCTGAGCAGTAATAAAACCGGATAAATAAAAAAGCGGCAGTTCACACTGCCGCTTTTTTCCCTTCCTTTTCTCCCCAGCTATATTTACTTCGCGCTCAGCTGTGCAGTTTTTGCCTGCAGTTCCCAGCTTTGGCTATTCATTTTCAGGCTTACGAAATCATTGAATTTGATGTTTTTCAGATTGCTGGCTATCAGCGTATGTTCCTCTGCCGCACCGCTTATCTTTAAAGTCGCATCGTCGTTTACCACGGTATACATGCTGCCTGCTGCTACACTGATTTTTGCTTTGGCATTCTGACTCAGAAACAACTGCAGGTATTTCACATCAAAATTATTACTGGTCACCACTACAGCATTTCCGGCGGCTTCGATCCTTTGCAAATCTTTCACTGAGATTTTGATCGTCACCTGTCCGCTTTCCATCGAATTGATGAATAAGGTTTGTCCTTTGCTGATCAGAGAAGTTTTTTCCGAATTGAACCCTTCCTCCACAAATATACCTTCCTGTTCACTCTGGCTAAGTTCAATCTTTACATTGCCTGCTACCCAGATCTTGTTGAAGCTTTGTGTTACAGCTGATGCTTTTACCCGTGGTATTACTGGTGCGGCGTTGCTGGTCATTGCAGCTGAGGTTAAAACTACTACTGATAATACTGTGGCGATTAATGTTTTGGTTAAAGTCTTCATGTCTTTATGTTTTAGGGTTTTTCTTAATTGTTTGTAGTTAAGACGACCTCACCATTAAAACGTTTCAGGGATTTTCAAGGCATTATACCAGCTTTGGACAAGTCACGACCAACTGCTGAAATTATTCGACGAACGGGCAACGGAAAAATTAATTTTTTCAAAAACCCCGCTCCCGGAGCTTTTCTATAATTTAATCTGCATTAATTGCCGATTTTTTGGAATTGATTTTTCTTTGTTGCATTTTTGCAGTGCTTATAGAGAAAGACGGAGGGATTAGACCCTGCGAAGTCTTAGCAACCTGTGCTTACAAGGTGCTACATTCTACCGGAGCCGGTCCCGGTTCCTGAAAGATAAGTTTAGAGTAGCCGCAGCTGGTGCAGCAGACAGACTCCACAACTTTCCCATAAGCTTTGTATGTAATAGGTTCGGCACTTGTTTAGGCTATGGCCTCTATCAAAAATAGCCCATTACATACTCATATAGTGTAACACATTAAATGAACATTAGAGAAGAATTAGAAAAACGTATCCTGATTATCGACGGTGCCATGGGTACCATGATCCAGCGATATACCCTGACAGAGGAAGATTTCAGGGGAGAACGTTTTAAGGATCATCCCTGTGATGTGAAAGGCAATAATGATTTGCTGAACATTACCCGGCCCGATATCATCAAAACCATCCATACGGAATATTTAAAGGCTGGTACGGACATCATTGAGACCAATACCTTCAGCACCCAGCGCATTTCCCTGGCCGATTACCAGATGGAAGAGCTGGACTATGAGATGAGCTTTGAAGGCGCAAAAATCGCCAGGGAGGCAGTTGACGAGTTCATGGAGGCCCATCCTGACAGAAAGTGCTTTGTTGCGGGTGCCGTAGGCCCTACCAACCGTACGCTTTCCATCTCTCCGGATGTGAATGATCCGGGCTTCAGGGCACTGACCTTTGATGAACTGGTAGATGCTTACTACGAGCAGGTGCGCGGATTGGTGGATGGCGGCTCTGATCTGCTGCTGATCGAGACGATTTTTGATACGCTTAATGCAAAGGCGGCTATTTTCTCCATAAAAAAATATGAAGAAGTGATCGGCCGTAAAATAGAGATCATGATCTCAGGTACCATTACCGATGCTTCGGGAAGAACGCTGAGCGGACAGACTGCGGAGGCTTTCCTGAATTCGGTGATCCATGCCAAACCGCTGAGTATAGGCTTTAACTGTGCCCTGGGTGCCAAAGACATGAGGCCCCATATTGAAGAGCTTTCTGCCAAGGCGGGCTGCTATGTTTCTGCTTATCCCAATGCAGGTCTGCCCAATGAGTTTGGTGCCTACGATGAAATGCCTCATGAAACAGCCCATTTGGTGGAAGACTTTATCCAGCACGGCTTTGTGAATATTGTAGGTGGCTGCTGTGGGACCACACCCGAACACATCGGCTGTATCGCCGAAAAGGCCAGAGGGGTGGCTCCGCGAAAAATCCCTCAGATTGACAACAACATGAGGCTAAGCGGTCTGGAGCCCGTAACCATCACTCCTGAGAGTATTTTTGTGAACGTTGGTGAACGTACGAACATCACCGGCTCACCTAAATTCTCTAAATTGATCCTGAGCGGAGATTTTGAGGCCGCACTGACCGTTGCCCGCCAGCAGGTAGAAGGCGGTGCGCAGGTAATCGATGTAAACATGGACGAGGGCATGATCGATTCGGAAGCATCGATGACCAGGTTCCTGAACCTGATTGCATCCGAACCTGACATTTCCAAACTGCCGATCATGGTGGATTCGTCTAAATGGACGGTTATAGAAGCCGGATTAAAATGCCTGCAGGGTAAAGGAATCGTGAACTCTATCTCACTGAAAGAAGGTGAGGAAAAGTTCATAGAGAGTGCCCGCAAGATTATGAATTACGGTGCAGCAGTGGTGGTGATGGCTTTTGACGAGCAGGGTCAGGCCGACAATTATGAAAGAAGAGTAGAGATCTGTACCAGGTCTTACAACATACTGGTCAATGAACTGGGCTTCCCGCCGCAGGATATCATTTTTGACCCCAATATCCTTACTGTAGCTACAGGACTGGAAGAACACAACAACTATGCGGTTGATTTTATCAACGCGACCCGCTGGATCAAGGAAAATCTGCCTCATGCGAAGGTGAGTGGCGGTGTTTCGAACATTTCCTTCTCCTTCAGGGGAAACAACACCGTACGGGAGGCGATGCACTCTGCATTTTTGTACCACGCCATAAAGGCGGGTATGGACATGGGCATCGTGAATGCAGGTATGCTGGAAGTATACCAGGAAATCCCGCCTGAACTGCTGGTACTGGTTGAGGATGTATTGCTGAACCGCAGGGATGACGCCACAGAAAGGCTGGTGGAATTTGCCGATACCATCAAGTCTAAAGGCAAAGAGATTGTGAGGAATGAAGAATGGCGGAAAGAGTCTGTAGAGTCCCGTTTGTCTCATGCACTGGTAAAAGGGATCATTGAATACCTGGATGCCGATGTGGAAGAAGCCAGACAGAAATATGCCCGTCCGATCCAGGTGATTGAAGGACCATTGATGGATGGGATGAACATTGTGGGTGACCTTTTTGGTGCCGGTAAGATGTTCCTGCCCCAGGTGGTAAAATCAGCCCGGGTAATGAAAAAAGCAGTGGCTTATCTGTTGCCTTTTATTGAACAGGAAAAACTGGACAACCCGGATCAGGATCAGAACTCATCGGCAGGCCGGATATTGATGGCCACGGTAAAGGGCGATGTACATGACATCGGCAAGAACATCGTGGGTGTGGTACTGGCTTGTAATAATTTCGAAATTGTTGATATGGGTGTAATGGTGCCTGCACAGGACATCATTAAAAAAGCAAAGGAGATCAATGCTGATATCATTGGACTTAGCGGACTGATTACTCCTTCTCTGGATGAAATGGTGCATTTTGCCAAGGAGATGGAACGGGAAGGTTTTACCATTCCGCTAATGATTGGCGGAGCAACGACTTCAAGAATTCATGCCGCGGTAAAGGTGGCACCCAATTATTCCGGTCCGGCTATCCATGTACTGGATGCCTCCAGAAGTGTGACGGTAGCCAGTACACTGATGAACAAGGATACCCGCGACGAATACATTGCAGGTGTGAGGGCTGAATATGATAAGGCACGTGAGGCGCATTTGAACAAGCGCTCGGACAAGCGTTTTAAAACCCTTGAAGAAGCGCGAACCGATAACTTTAAGATAGACACGGCATTGGTAGCCCCCGCTCCTACTTTTGTGGGCACCAGGGTCTTTGATAACTTTCCTTTGGAAGAACTGGTGCCGTATATCGACTGGACGCCGTTTTTCCAAACCTGGGAATTGCGCGGCAGTTACCCGCGCATCCTTGAAGATAAAGTAGCAGGTGATGAGGCAAAGAAACTCTTTACGGATGCGAAAGCTTTGCTGCAAAGGATTTTAGATGAAAAATTACTGATTGCCAGGGCAGTGATCGGCTTCTGGCCAGCCAATGCGGTTGGGGATGACATCGTCTTGAAGGTGCCTGCAGCCGATGATGGTGCTGATGAACAGGAGGTAGTAATCCATACCCTGCGCCAGCAGGCAGAAAAGACTGCGGGCCAGCCTTATTATGCACTTTCAGATTTCATCGCACAAAAGGAAACAGGAGTACAGGATTATTTTGGTGGTTTTGCATTGACTACAGGTATCGGTTGTGATGAATTGGTAGCAGAGTTTGAGGCCAATTATGACGACTACAACAGCATCATGACTAAAGCTTTGGCAGACAGGCTGGCGGAAGCATTTGCAGAGAAGATGCATGAACTGGTACGTAAAGATTATTGGGGTTATGCAGAAAATGAATCGCTGAGCAATGAGGACCTGATCAAGGAAGAATACGTGGGTATCCGTCCGGCACCGGGTTATCCGGCCTGTCCGGAACACACAGAGAAGGGTACTTTATTTGAACTCCTGGATGCTGAAGCCAGAATAGGATTACGACTTACAGAAAGCTATGCGATGTATCCTACCGCAGCGGTAAGCGGATTCTATTTCGCACATCCGCAATCCAGATACTTTGGACTGGGTAAAATCACCAAAGACCAGATCGAAGACTATGCGCTGAGAAAGAATATGTCTGTTGAGGAAGCAGAACGCTGGTTAAGTCCTAACCTCGCCTACTAAGTTACCGAGTGACAAAAAACAACTGATATCCGGATGAAAATCGTAGACCATATTAAGAACGCAAGGGGTAAAACCTTATTCTCGTTTGAACTATTACCTCCAATAAAGGGACAGAGCATACAAGGCATTTTCAATGCCATTGATCCGCTGATGGAATTTAACCCGCCTTTCATCGACGTGACGTACCTGCGTGAAGATTACATTTACAAGCAGCACGCCAATGGTCTGCTGGAAAAAGTAGCCTACCGTAAACGTCCGAGTACTGTAGCTACCTGCGCAGCTATTATGAACAAATATAAAGTTGATGCAGTGCCGCATCTGATCTGCGGTGGTTTCACTAAAGAAGAGACTGAAAATGCATTAATTGATCTGCAGTTTCTGGGAATTGATAATGTGTTGGTCCTTCGTGGTGATGCGCGCAGGAGCGATAGTTCTTTTATTCCTACACCTGAAGGGCATGCCTATGCTTCTGAGCTCGTAAAGCATGTATCAGACATGAATAGCGGAAAATACCTGCATGACGATATGGAAAACGAAAAAACAGATTTCTGTATAGGCGTGGCGGGTTATCCTGAAAAGCATTTTGAGTCTCCTAATCTGGATACTGATTTTAAATACCTGAAACACAAAGTAGACCTCGGTGCAGAGTTCATTGTGACACAAATGTTTTTTGACAACAAAGCCTATAAAGCATTTGTAGATAAATGCCGTGCGAATGGAATCAATATACCAATCATTCCTGGTCTGAAACCAATTACCAGCAGTCAGCAGCTGGTGAGTCTGCCAAAGGTTTTTCATCTGGACATCCCGCTGGAACTGACCGAAGCCATTCAGCTTTGCAAATCTGAGAAAGAGGTAAAAGAGGTCGGTATAGAGTGGATGATCAATCAATGCCGTGAATTAAAAGAGATGGGTGCCCCTGTGCTGCATTTTTATACTATGGGCAATGCGGAACCTACCAAAAAGATTGCAAAGGCAATATTCTAGGCTTTTTAGTGATTCCCGCTATGTGATTTTTGGAATACTCTTTGTACCTTTCATATCTTACTAAAATAACATGGCCATGAAAAGATTCACCGTACTTGCGTTTGTTGTTACAGTTGCTCTTGGCGCCTGTACTACCTTGAAACCGGGATCTATAGGGAACGGGGGCTTATCGGGATTGAGCGGAACCTGGGAACTGAACTATATATCGGGGCCAAGAATTGCATTCAATGGCTTGTATCCTGCTAAAAAACCTACAATTAAGTTTGATGTGACGGAGAAACGATTTAATGGCAATACAAGCTGTAATTCTTTTTCAGGAGCATTGGTAGCTGATGATTCAACCATAAATTTTACAGGACCCCTGATGATGACCAAAATGGCCTGCCCCGGTGAAGGAGAGGCTACCTTCACAGAGATGCTTAAGAAGGTCAGCTATTACGATATTACCAGCGATACCACCCTTAATTTTATGATGGGTGATATCGCGATTATGAGGTTTGTGAAGAAATAACTTGTAGTATAAAAGACTATAAACTCAAAAGATATTTCTTAAAGGATTCAAAGCTGGTATTCATTTCTGTGGCTTTCTTTTCCTTGATGAACAGCGCGCTCACCTGATCAGGTATGTCTATCTTTTCTTTTATTCCATCAGGAAAAACATCAGGGAACTTGCAGGCATGAGCGGTTGAAGCAAATACACCGGTATAGTCTCCATTATTTTGAGTCCGGTATTTTTCGAGTGCCATCCAGGCTATGGCCGTATGCGGACAAGCGATATAGCTGTAGTTATTGAATAGGGTTTTCATTGCTTCCAGTGTCTGTTCATCTGTAAAGCTATAGCTTGTTACCAGTTTTTTGATCAGTTCCCTGTCGTTACCAAACATATCCATGATCCTTACCCAATTGCTGGGCGCGCCTACGTCCATCGCATTGGCGTAAGTCTGCACCGATGGTTTAGTTTCGTAGACTCCACCCGCTAAAAAGCGGGGTACAGTATCGTTAATATTAGTAGCGGCAATAAACTGCTGTACAGGGAGACCCATTTTATAAGCAAGCAAGCCTGCGGCAATATTTCCGAAATTACCGCTTGGCACAGAAAATACAACTTCAGTGATCCCTCTTCGCTTTAGCTGAGCGTAGGCATGGAAGTAATAAAAGGTCTGGGGAATCAGTCTGGATATATTGATAGAGTTGGCAGAAGTCAGCCTTAATTTGCTATTGAGGTCTTCGTCGGCAAAGGCCTGTTTCACAAGTGCCTGACAATCGTCGAATGTACCACTCACTTCCAGCGCATGAATGTTTTGTCCGTTGGTACACAATTGCAGTTCCTGGATATCGCTTACCTTTCCTTTGGGATAAAGAATCGTAACACGGGTATGCGGGACACCTAAGAAGCCAAGTGCCACTGCACCACCGGTATCTCCTGAAGTAGCGACCAGCACATCGAGTGTCTTTTCATTTTCCTTAAGGAAATAGGCCATCACCCGGCTCATGAATCTTGCTCCAAAATCTTTGAAAGCCAGAGACGGGCCATGGAACAGTTCAAGAACATAAGTATCCTCGCTAATCTCTGCTACCGGGGCGTCGAAATTGATGGCGTCATCTACGATACTTTGCAGGTCTTCCAGTGGAATGGCATCTTTCAACAGCACAGAAGATACCTTATAAGCAATTTGTGACAGAGAAAACTTATCAATATTGTCGATAAACTCCTGATCAAGTTCCGGAATATAGGCTGGCATATAAAGCCCCTTGTCCATTGGCATGCTGTTAAACACGGCAGTGGCAAAATCTACTTTGAGGTTGTGGTTATTGGTACTATATAATTCCATAAATATTAGTCTAGTATAATTGGTCCTTTTTTATTCACTTCGGACACAAAAGAAAGGCTGTTAATTGCCAGCACTTTAAGATGTTGCTGAAGTTTTTGTGTGATCTTACCAGCAGTTTCTTCATCTCTGGTAAGGGCAAAAACCGAAGGTCCGGATCCGGAAATACCGAAGCCGATAGCGCCCGATTCCAAAGCCAGCTCTCTGAGTTTATAGAAGTCCGGGATGAGGATAGACCTGGTAGGTTCCACCAGGATGTCGGTCATACTGCGTCCGATGAGTCCATAATCATTCAGGAACAGTCCGCTGACCAGTCCTGCTACATTCCCCCATTGGGTTACTGCATCCTTGAGCAATACCTTGGACCGGATCATCTGTCTGGCATCCTTGGTTGGAACATCCACTTCGGGGTATACGATTGCCGCATGCAAATCTTGCGGGAAGGGCAGACTGATGATATCTAAAGGCTCATAGCTTCTGATCAGCACAAAACCGCCCATAATGGCAGGTGCAACATTGTCTGCATGGCCGTAGCCACAGGCCAGTTCCTCGCCCTTCATGGCAAAGGGTACCAGTTCCCTGCTGGTTAGCTGGTTATTGAATAAAGTATTGATGGCAAACAAACCTGCAACTGTACTGGCAGAACTGGATCCAAGGCCACTGCCGATCGGCATCTTCTTGTGGAGTTCGATATCAATGCCAGTATCCGGTTTGCCTATATGATTTAAATAGTGCTGTACACTCGCACTCACTGTATTCTTAGCCGGATTTAATGGCAGCTTGCCATCATCACCGGTAATCTTTGAGATGGTGATACCAGAGCCGCCTGTAAGGCGCATGATCACCTCATCACCAGGTTGATTTACGGCAAAGCCTAAAACATCGTAACCACATACTACGTTGGCCACTGTGGCCGGAGCGAAAACTTTAACAGAATCTTTCATTGTTATCTTTTACCTACATTTATGATATCAGCAAATACACCTGCGGCAGTAACTTCTGCCCCTGCCCCCGGACCTTTTACTACCAGCGGACGATCTTTGTATCTGTTGGTGGTGAAAGAGATGATATTGTCGCTGCCCGACAGCGTAAAGAAAGGATGGGTTTCATCTACCATCTGCAAGTTGATCGACACTTTGCCATCTTCCATTTTTCCGATGTATCTCAGTACCTTATTGTCCCTGGCTGCTGTATTCTTCAAATCTTCAAAATACGCTGTACTGTTTTCCAGTTCCCTGTAGAAATCGGCAACACTTTCAGCTGCCATACAGGAAGCAGGAAGCATATTCTGAAGATCAATGTCTTTTTCTTCGAGCGGATATCCCGCATCACGGGCCAGAATCAGCATTTTGCGCATAAAGTCCTTACCATTCAGGTCATCACGGGGATCCGGCTCGGTATAGCCCTTGTCCTGAGCCTCTTTTACCACTTCGTGAAAAAGCTTATCTCCTTTATAGTTGTTAAAGATGTAAGAAATGGTACCTGAAAGAATAGCCTCAATGCGCTTGATCTTATCACCGCTAAGCATCAGATCCTTTAGGGTGCGGATGATCGGCAGTCCGGCACCCACGTTAGTCTCATAGAAGAAGTCTACGCCATAAGTTCTGGCCGCTTGTTTGAATGCAGCATACTGTTCGTAATCGGCAGAGTTTCCGATCTTATTGCAGGTTACAACGGAGATACTGGATTGCAGAATGTCGAGGTAGTATGCTATCGGATTGTGACTGGCTGTATTATCTACAAACACGCAGTTTGGCAGGTTCATGGATTTCATTCTTTTAAGAAAATCAGGAAGGCTGGCTTTCACATCCTGGTTTTCCAGCTCCTGCTCCCAGAAAGTAAGGTCTATGCCGTCAGGACTAACCAGCATTTTACGCGTATTACTGATCCCCATCACCTTTACCTGAAGATCATTATTCTCTGCCAGAAAAGGCATTTGATCCTGCAGCTGACTAAAGAGGGTTTTGCCTATATTTCCTGTTCCCAGACAAAAGATGTGCAATGTTTTTTTCAGATCAGAATAGAAGGCATCATGCACGGCGTTAACAGCCTTAGACAGGTCAGTTTTGGAAATGATAACCGAGATATTGTATTCAGAAGAGCCCTGGGCAATAGCCCTTACATTGACCCCGTTTCTGCCGAGTGCGCTGAACAATTTACCTGACATTCCCGGAGTCCGTTTCATGTTCTCCCCTACTATGGCCAGCACAGAAAGACCGTTTTCTACTTCAGGATATTCCAGTTTACGCGCCTGGAGCTCCAGTTCAAATTCCTTATTGATGAGGGACAGTGCTTTCAGAGAATCAGAAGGTTTAACTGCAAATGTAATGCTATGTTCAGAAGAGGATTGTGTGATCAGAACCACATTGACCTGCTCGCGGGACAACATAGAGAATAGCCTGCCGCTAAATCCAGCCTTGCCCACCATACCGCTACCGGATAGGTTGAGTACACTGATCTCGTCAATGGAAGAAATGCCTTTGATGGGTAATGTAGATGGGCTGGTACCATGCTTAATATAAGTCCCTTCAAATTCTACATGGAAGGTGTTTTTGATAACAATAGGGATTTTCTTTAAGAAAGCCGGGATCATGGTAGGCGGATAGATGACCTTGGCACCGAAATAAGAAAGCTCCATAGCTTCTGTATAACTCAGTTCCGGCAGGGAGAATGCTTTTTTGACGATACGCGGATCGGCAGTAAGCATTCCGTCGACATCTGTCCAGATCTGGATCTGTTCGGCATTTAAAGCTGCACCCCAGATGGCGGCAGTATAATCGCTGCCACCCCGGCCCAGGGTAGTAACCCTGCCCTCGTCATTACTGGAAATAAATCCGGTTACGAAGAGCAGTTGTTCTTTATTGGCCTCATAAAAATCCTGAATGAGCATTTCAGTTAGGTTGGTATTTATTTTAGCCTGTCCAAAATTGTTGTCAGTCTTGATCAATTGAGAACCTTCTACATATAAGGCATCCGGAAACTGCTGCTTGGCGATATGACTCACCATAACTGTTGAACAGCGTTCACCATAACTCAGGATCAGATCTTTAGTCTGTGGGCTCAGCTCACGCAAATTGTAAACAGACTGAAGAATGTCTTCAAGTTCATTAAAATAGATCTTTAGCCTGGTAAGTACGGGGTTTTGTGCGCTGGCTGGGAGCAATGTGCGGATGACATGAAAATGCCTTTCCTCTACTTGCTTCAGCTGCTCGCTGTAGTCCTGCAGGGTACGTGCATTTTCCGCCATTTCGATGAGGATGTTGGTGACCCCGCCCATTGCGGATAAAACGACTATAGGGTTTTGCTGTTCCCTTTCAGATTTGAGTATGGTCATCAGGGTACTGATGCTTTCTACAGAACCAACAGACGTACCTCCAAATTTTAAAATATTCATAGTATGTGGTTAAAAAAAAAGCACCTTCCTGATTAGAGGAAGGTGCTTTTTTATGGTTTTTTATCTTTTCAGTTACTCCATTAGCTTACCTTCCCCGAGTTAACCCGGTGGTTGTGGTAATGGTTGTAATTGTTGAGTTTAAGTACATTGTATTTTTTACACTAACTGTGTGATGGATCAAAGTAAAGCTATATTTTATTAATTACCAAATTTATTTTAGTGGCCTGTATGAAGTAGTAAGGATCAGGAAGGGAGCTTTATCAGATCAGTATCCTGTCCTGATACTGCTTGATATTTAATATTTCTTAACTTTACAGCATTATATGCAAGGATTAGTTATAAAATCGACAGGCAGCTGGTATCAGGTACGAACGGAAGATGGTACAGATTACTATTGCAGGATAAAAGGTAAATTCAGAATCCAGGGGATTCAGACCACTAACCCTATTGCTGTCGGTGACCGCGTAGCTTTTGAACTGGAACCAAATTCTGATAAGGGTGTAATTGATAAGTTGTATGATCGTAAGAACTATATCATCAGAAAATCAATCAATCTTTCTAAACAAGCTCAGATCATTGCAGCTAACATGGATCAGGCCTTTTTGGTGGTTACCCTTGCCTCACCGCGTACATCACTGGGTTTTATAGATCGTTTTCTTGCTACTGCGGAAGCATATGGCATCTCTGCTGTTCTGATCTTTAATAAGCTGGATCTGTTTCATAAGGAAGGACTGGAAATATTAGCGGAATACCAGAGCATTTATGAAGACATTGGCTATCCGTGTTATGCTGTATCCGCATTGACAGGTACAAATATTCCGGTAATAGAGGCATTACTGAAAGATAAAATAACTTTATTTTCAGGACACTCCGGTGTGGGGAAATCAAGTCTGATCAACGCTTTGCTTCCAGGTCATGAGATCAAAACCGGCGATGTCTCTGAAGCAACGGACAAGGGTCAGCATACCACAACCTTTGCTGAAATGCATGTATTACCTTTTGGCGGTTATCTGATTGATACCCCCGGCATCAGAGAGCTGGGTGTTTTTGACATCAGACCCGAGGAACTGGGGCACTATTTCAGGGAGATGCGTGAGCTGATGAATCAATGCAGATTCAACAATTGCAGGCATGTTAATGAGCCGGGTTGTGCGGTAATCAAAGCAGTAGAGGAAGGTGATATAGCCATCAGCAGGTATGAAAGCTATCTGAGTATTTTTCATGGTAATGATACGAGGGCATAACTATGCGGGCAGTTATACAACGAGTTTCACAAGCCAGTTGTCTTGTTGATAGTCAGGTCAGGGGCGCAATAGGTTATGGGTTTCTGGTTTTACTGGGAATCGAAGAGGAAGATACAGAAGAAGATCTGCTTTGGTTAGCTCAAAAGATTACAAACATGCGGGTATTTGGTGATGAGCAGGGCCTGATGAATAAAGCGCTTGCGGATATTGACGGCGACATATTGCTGATTAGTCAGTTTACTTTATTTGCGTCGACCAGGAAGGGAAACAGACCGGGATTTACAAAAGCCGCGAGACCGGATAAGGCGATCCCTCTTTATGAAGCGATGATTACACAATTGTCGCTGCTTATTGGGAAGGAAGTAAGAACCGGAATATTCGGGGCAGACATGAAGATCAGCCTGGTGAATGATGGGCCGGTGACGATTGTAATAGACACGAAAAACAGAGAATAACAAGATTTACATGACCATAAAAGAAGCGCAGGAATCTGTAGATCAATGGATCAGCACTACGGGTGTAAGGTATTTTAATGAACTGACCAACACGGCCATATTAATGGAAGAAGTTGGGGAAGTGGCAAGGATCATGGCAAGGAGGTATGGTGAACAGTCCTTTAAGAAAAGTGATGAAGCAGTAGATCTTGGAGATGAAATGGCCGATGTGCTGTTTGTACTGATATGTCTGGCCAATCAGACCGGTATTGACCTCACCGCTGCCCTTGAACAAAATATGGTTAAAAAGAACATCCGTGATGCGGAACGGCATAAGAATAATGACAAATTAAAATAGCGCTGTCAAAGGATTGCAAAATAAAAGAGCGGGGTCATCTGATATGAACCCCGCTCTTTTATTTTTTAATACGCTTTTAAGTTAATCGGATGCCAGTGCAGCTTTGATCTTTACTGCTGCTTCTGCAAGCTCTTCATCTGAAGGCTGCAGCTTTTCCCTGCTAAAGTTCATGTCACTTACATTATTCATTGGAATAAGGTGTATGTGCACATGCGGAACTTCAAGCCCTATAACAGCAACACCAACCTTCTTACATGGGAATGCTTCTTTCAAACCTGTAGCAACAATCCTGGCAAACAAGGTTAAACCGAAATAGCCTTCTTCGTCCATATCGAAAATGTAATCGATTTCTTTCTTAGGGATAACCAGTACATGCCCCATTACAAGTGGGCTCACATCCAGGAATGCAAGAAAATCTGCTGTTTCAGCTACGATGTGCGCGGGAATTTCACCGTTCACAATCTTTGAAAAAATACTTGCCATAAGATCTGATTTTATCTGCTGATTTCCAATATTTCAAACTCTATTTTACCTGCAGGAACCTGAATTTCAGTTTTATCGCCAACAGATTTACCCAGCAGTCCTTGTGCTATCGGTGATTTCACAGAAATCTTTCCTGTTTTCAGATCTGCTTCAGATTCTGCCACCAGTTGATAAGACATGGTTGCCCCATTCTTGATGTTCTTGATCTTAACGATTGAAAGTGCCAAAACCTTCGTTACGTCAAGTTTGGACTCATCTATTAATCTGGCCGTAGAAAGTGTGGTCTGTAGCTTTGAAATTTTGGCCTCGTGAAGACCCTGAGCTTCTTTTGCTGCATCGTATTCCGCATTCTCTGAAAGGTCTCCTTTATCTCTTGCCTCAGCAATAGCTTTTGATATTTGCTGTCTGCCTGTAGTTTTTAAATACTGTAGTTCTTCTTTCAGCTTCTCTAAACCATCATGGGTATAATATGTTACCTCTGTCATAGCTCATTTAATTTTGTTAGTTACTCTAAAAAACAAACAAGACTACATCGGCTTTAACCTACATAGTCTTGTTTCATTGGAAACGAAGATAATCGGGTAATACCACAAAAGCAAATAATTGTAACGAAAAGGATGAAGTATTGAGAAAAATATGGTTTAGTTTAGCTTTGTATGACCAATCTGCTCATTATGCAATTAAACACATTAAAGATCTGCGTTTTATTTCTTCTTTTTTCTGCCAGTTTGCAGGCTCAGGAACTTTACATGCCAAGAAACATTAAAAATGCCTATGAAAAAGGCACCAGATCGGCAGACGGGAGACCGGGTAGAAATTATTGGCAAAACCATGGCAAATATGACATTAGTGTATCGGTAGATGCTGAGCGCAAAGTTATCAGCGGAATGGAAACCATTGTCTACACAAACAACAGTCCGGATACCTTAAAATCAGTGGTCATCAGGTTTGTCAACAACATCCATAAACCACAAAGTCCGCGTGCCGGGGAGGTAAGTCCGGATTTCCTGAGCAGCGGACTTAAGATCAGTTCATTTAAAGCCAACGGCAGCACCATAGCAGTGAACAGTGACGACTGGGGTACTGTAGCTGATGTGAAGCTGCCAGAAGTGCTTGCACCTGGTGCTAAGACAACATTTGACATTACCTGGAGCTATCCTTTGTCGAAGCAAAGCGGACGGGAAGGCCAGATTGACAACACAACTTTTTTTGCTGCATATGCCTATCCAAGAATTTCGGTATATGACGATTATAACGGATGGGACCGGATACCGCACACAGACAGGACGGAATTTTATAATGATTTCAATGATTACAAGCTTTCCGTAAAAGTTCCTAAAAACTATGTGGTATGGGCCACCGGAGATCTATTGAATGGTGATGAGGTACTGGAAACAAAAATCGCCGAACGATATAAAAAAGCACTGACTTCAGATCAGGTAATCCATGTGGCTACTGCAGAAGAAATGAAGAAGGGTCTGGTCACAAAGCAAAACACCTGGAATACCTGGAAATTTGAGGCCAATAACATTTGCGATGTCACCTTCTCACTGAGCAGCAGCTATGTCTGGGATGCGGCAAGTGTGGTGGTGGATGGAAAAACCGGGAGAAGAAGCAGCGTACAAGCGGCTTATTCAGCTACTGCAAAGGACTTTGCACATGCAGTAGAATGGGGACGGGAGGCCTTATCCTGGTTTTCAGGTAACTGGCCGGGAGTTCCTTATCCATTTTCAAAAATGACGGCTTTCCAGGGTTTTGCGGATATGGAGTACCCCATGATGGTTAATGATTCCAGTACTCCTGATCTTGAATTCTCTCAATTCGTTTTAAACCATGAGATCGCACATACTTATTTCCCTTTTTATATGGGGACTAATGAAACCCGGTACGCTTTTATGGATGAAGGCTGGGCGACGACACTGGAATACCTGATTGGCATCAAACAACTGGGTAAGGAAAAGGCTGCTGAAAATTATAAAAATTTCAGGGTTAGGAAATGGATTATGGATGCATCCGCAGAGCAGGACCAGCCGATCATTGCGATGTCTACACAGGTATCGGGACCAGGTTATGGCAACAATGCTTACGGGAAGCCTTCTCTTGCTTATCTGGCACTTCAGGATATGCTGGGTGACGAGGTGTTTGGTAAGGCTTTGAAGACTTACATGGACCGCTGGAATGGCAAGCATCCGATTCCCTGGGATTTCTTTTATTCTATGAATGAGGGCAGCGGCCAGAATCTGAACTGGTATTGGAACAACTGGTTCTTCAGCAACAACTATATTGATCTGGCGATTGAGAAGGTAACGGTAAAAGGGAATAATTATACGGTTGCAGTAAAAAATACGGGTGGCTTTGCGGTGCCTTTTGATGTGAAGGTGGTGTATAGTGACGGGAAGGAACAGCTGACGCACATTTCTCCCCTGATCTGGAAAAACGGAGAGAAGCAGGTGTCAGTTGAAGTAAAAGCCAGTCAGCAGGTGAAATCAATTGTACTGGACGGTGGAATTTTTATGGATGCAAGGCCTGGCGATAATGCGTGGAAGATAAATAAGTGATCAGATTTTCGGGTGCCCAATGAGTGTCCCTTTATATAGCAGCCTTATTTCTGCGCTTAGAAAAAAGTTCTTTTCCGAAGACATGTGCAGGTTTTCCATTCCGAAAATCTGTGAGTCTGAGAAGAAGAACTTTTTTATTTTAAATGGAATGTGATCACTAGATATCCTGCAGCTTCTCTGCGAGTACTTCCGATATCTTGCGATAAGAATCAAAGGTCCAGCCTCCGACGTGTGGGCTCAGTAAAACCTTATCTGATTTTTTCAGTTCTTCATACCAGTTCTGTTCTGCCAATGCAGGAAATTTCTCAGTTTGCAATACGTCAAGGCCGGCACCAAGTATTTTACCATTCTTAATAGCGTTCAGGATCGCCTGCACACTGGCTATTTCCCCGCGGGCGGTATTGATAAAAAATATAGGTTTACGGAAATGAAAGAAATACTCGTCATTGATCATTTGCCTGGTTTCTGCAGTCAGTGGAATATGCAGGCTGAGTACATCACTTTGCCTAACGATCTCTTCCATACTTACCTCTCTGGCGTATTGATCGGAAAATCCTGTTTTGTATTTATCATAAGCTATGGTATGAACATCAAAACCAGCCAGCCGTTTCGCAAAGCTTCTCCCCATATGGCCATAACCAATGATCCCCACTGTTTTGCCCTTAAGTTCGTAGCCCCTGTTGCCCTCCCTGTCCCATATACCGCTTCTGATTTCCTGATCGCCTTTGCGAAAATTGTTCATCAGCGACAAGAGCATACCGAGGGCGTGCTCTCCAACTGCATCGCTGTTCCCTTCAGGAGCATTCAGGAGCCGGATTTTTTTCTGACTGGCATAGCCCTCGTCAATATTGTCGAGTCCTGCCCCTGCCCTGGCTACGAATTTGAGATTAGGTGCAGCATCGATAAGCTCCCTGTCTATTAAAAATTTGGTACGCACTGCAATGCCCTCATAATCGGATATGATTTTTAAGGTTTCAGCCCTGGTGATCAATGGCTCATCGTGTACTTCATAGCCCAGTGTCGCTGCACTTTCTTTAAATATGGGATGCAGGTCATCTACAATTAAGATTTTCATTTTTTACTGTGAGAGTTGGGTAAGGTGTTGGGTTAAGGTGATAAAATCAGCAACGCTCAATTGCTCTGCTCTTTTGTCAAAAAAGGCATGATCGTCCATTTTGTCTTTAGGCAATACACCCGAAAGTGCATTGCGCAATGTTTTCCGGCGTTGGTTAAACCCCGCCTTAACGGTGCGCCAGAAAAGTTTTTCATCGCAGGGAAGGGTTTCAACATCATTTCTGCTCAGCCTGATCACTCCTGAATTCACCTTTGGAGGTGGATTGAAAGTCCCGGGTTTCACGCTGAAAAGGTACTCGATATTATAATAAGCCTGGATCAGCACACTGAGAATCCCGTAATCTTTTGTTCCTGCTTTCGAGGCACAGCGTTCGGCCACTTCCTTCTGGAACATGCCAACCATTTCTACGACATATGCACGATTATCAAGGATTTTGAATAAGATCTGAGATGATATATTGTAAGGAAAATTCCCAATAATGGCATACTTCTCCGGAAAAACATCTGAAAGATTGAGTGCAAGAAAATCGCCATTGATGAGTCTTCTACCTAATTGCGGATATCTTTCTTCGAGAAAACGATAAGACTCGACATCAATGTCTATTAAAAAGGTCTCGAGATCTGCGCGCTCAAGCAGAATATCAGAAAGGATTCCCATTCCCGGGCCAACTTCAAGTACTTGTTTGTATTTATCGGTATGTATCAGACCATTTACTATTTTTGCCGCAATGTTCTTGTCGGTTAAAAAATGTTGTCCTAAGTGTTTTTTCGCCTTTACCAAACTCATATCCAGATCTGTTATCGACTGCAAAATAAGTAAAGTTTTACCAGTATCGGACTAACATTAAGGTGAAATTCTGTAATTTGCGCTAAATTTCTAATTGGATATGAGCAATAAAATTAAAATCGGGATAAGTACAGGTGATATAAACGGCATTGGACTGGAAGTAATCCTTAAGACACTGTCGGAAAACCGAATCCTTGATTATTGTACCCCAATAGTTTATGGTCATACAAAGGTGACCTCCTATCACCGCAAAGCGCTGGGCATAAACGATCTTATTTTTAATGTGATTGCTAATGCAGATGCAGCTAACCCCAAAAAGGCTAACCTGATTAACTGCTGGGAAGAAGATGTGAAAATAGATCTTGGGCTATCTAACGAAACCGGCGGAAAATATGCTTTACTCTCACTTGAAAAAGCCACTGAAGATCTGATAAATGGCCGTATAGATGCTCTGGTTACAGCACCTATCAACAAACACAATATACAATCTGACACTTTTAAATTCCCCGGGCATACTGAATATCTCCAGGAAAGAAGCGGGAGTACTGATGTGCTGATGTTTATGATCAGCGAGGATCTTCGTGTGGGTGTGGTCACCGGACATATTCCTGTTGAGCAGGTGCCGCAAAATATCAGCAAAGAGAAAATTGTGAAGAAACTCATCATGATGAACGACAGTCTGAAAAAGGATTTTTGGGTGGAAAAACCAAAAATTGCCGTATTAGGACTAAATCCTCATGCTGGTGATAATGGCCTGCTGGGTAAGGAAGAAGGCGACATCATTGCTCCCGCTATACAGGAGGCCTTTGACAAAGGGATCATTTGTTTTGGACCTTATCCTGCGGATGGATTTTTTGGCAATGGAACTTACAAGCAATTTGATGCTGTTCTGGCCATGTACCATGACCAGGGACTGATTCCTTTTAAGACTATTGCATTTGGAACGGGTGTCAATTATAGTGCGGGATTAAAGTTCGTGCGTACCTCACCAGACCATGGCACGGGATATGATATTGCGGGGAAGAATATTGCAGACCCTTCATCTTTTATAGAGGCTATTTTCGCTGCAACACACATCGTAAAAAACAGAAGGGAGCAGGAAGAGTTACTAAGGAATCAACTGAGAACTGGCGGTAAAGTTGTAGAAACCGCATTTGATCTGAAGGACGATGCAAATTAGTATCATTTATATTTTTTAAATAACATTTTAGGATTATCAAATTAATCCTTACATTTGCGGGCTAAAATTTTGTTACAATTGAAACCTTTAAAACAATTTTCAATCCCCTTCACCGGCTTAAAAATTGGCAAACATCAGTTTGATTTTGAGATTGATAACAGCTTTTTTGACGCATTTGAATACTCTTTGGTAAAAAAAGGGACTTTAAACGCTGAGGTAGAATTAGACAAACAGGAAACCATGCTGATCCTTCATTTCAGGATCAAAGGAACAATAGTTCTGGATTGTGATAAATGTTTGGCAGAATTTAATTCACCAATAAATATACAGGAAAGGCAGATCGTAAAGTTTGCCGAAGATGAGTTACAAAGTGATGACCTGGAGATCATCATCTTAAATAAGAAGGAAAGTGAAGTTGATGTTTCGGGTCTTATTTATGAATTTATTACTGTTTCTGTCCCTTACATAAAGATCTGTGAGGAAAATGGGGACGGACAACGATGTGACCAGGAAATGATAGCAAGACTGGAAAGTTTGGCTGCAGGAACACAAAACGAAGAAGAACAACAAGTTGAGGACCCAAGATGGGCCGCATTAAAAAAATTAAAATAAAATAATTAAATAAATCAGCAATGGCACATCCAAAACGCAAGATTTCTAAGAGCAGAAGAGATAAAAGAAGAACGCACTATAAAGCGGAAGCTCCTTCTTTAGCTACTTGTCAGACAACTGGTACAATCCACACTCCACACCGTGCTTATAACGTTGATGGTAACCTGTACTACAACGGTAAATTGGTTATTGAAAACACTTCAATAGGTTAATTTTCTGAAAAATAGTTTGTGTTTTAAGTCTTTGAAAGATTAACTTAGAGACTGAAAACATAGGTTTTTTTACCCTATACACAAACTGATTTTTACTATGAAAATAGGTCTCGATATAATGGGCGGAGACTATGCTCCCAAAGCTAATGTTTTGGGAGCAATAGCGGCCCATCCATTGTTATCACCTAATGAGCAAATAGTGCTTATTGGTGATACACAACTGATTAAGCCGCTCATATCAGCTAACGGATTTGATCCGGAACTCTTTGAGTATGTTCATACTGAGGAGGTGATAGGTATGGGTGAGCATCCCACTAAGGCTATTGTTCAAAAGCCAAAATCAAGTATTTCTGTAGGTTTCAATTTGCTGAAAAATGGTGAATTGGATTCATTTGCAAGTGCAGGTAATTCAGGCGCTATGCTGGTTGGTGCGGTCTTTAGTGTAAAAACTATTCCGGGAATCATCAGACCATGCCTTTCTACTTTTTTGCCGAAACTGAGTGGCGGTGTGGGCTTAATGCTGGACGTCGGTGCCAATGCAGATTGCAAACCTGATGTACTGCTTCAATTTGGCGTGCTCGGAAGCTTATATGCTGAAAACGTAATGCAGATCAGCGATCCGAAAGTGGCGTTGATGAACATCGGCGAGGAAGATGAGAAAGGCAATATGCTAAGCATGGCTACTTTTCCATTAATGAAGGATACCAGACTGTTTAACTTCGTAGGTAATGTAGAGGGACGGGACCTGTTTAATGACAAAGCCGATGTAATTGTCTGTGATGGCTTTACGGGCAACGTTATGCTTAAACTTGCGGAATCCTTTTATGTACTGACTTTGAAAAGAGGCTTGAAAGATGAGTTTTTCGACCGGTTTAATTATGAGAATTATGGAGGAAGTCCTGTATTGGGTGTTAATGCCCCGGTGGTCATAGGACATGGGATTTCCAGCCCTACTGCTGTAAAAAATATGATCTTACAGTCAAGGGACATGATTACTACTGGCTTGGTAGGTAAAATACAAGCTGCTTTTAATAATTAGAAGATAGAAATGAGCAAAATTCATGCTGCGATTACGGCTGTTAATGGCTACGTTCCCGATTACGTAATGACGAATAAGGAGCTGGAGTCGATTGTAGATACTACAGATGAATGGATTACGACCAGAACAGGCATAAAGGAGCGGAGAATATTAAAGGGTGAAGGGCTTGGGACTTCGGATATGGCTGTACATGCCGTAAATGGATTACTTAAAAAACGCGGGATCAGTGCAGAGGAAATAGAACTGATCATTTTTTGCACGACCACTCCGGATTTGCCCTTTCCGGCATCAGCAAATATTCTGGCCGATAAGATCGGTGCCAGAAATGCGTGGGGTTACGATCTTCAGGCAGCCTGCTCCGGTTTTATATTTGGTGTCACAACAGGTGCTCAGTTCATTGAATCAGGCAGACATAAAAAAGTACTCATAGTCGGAGGCGATAAAATGTCATCCATTATCAACTATAAAGATCGCACCACCTGCATTATTTTTGGTGATGGCTGCGGTGCCGTCCTCCTTGAACCTAACGAAGAAGGCCTGGGCGTACTCGACTCCGTATTGAGAACAGACGGGTCAGGCATGCAGTATCTGCATCAAAAGGCAGGAGGATCTGCAAGGCCTGCATCTCATGAGACAGTTGACAACAATGAACACTCCGTATACCAGGAAGGACAGACTGTATTTAAGTTTGCGGTGACCAATATGGCTAACGTGGCGGCTGAGATTATGGAACGTAATAATCTTACTTCTGAGGATGTCACATGGTTGGTTCCTCACCAGGCAAATAAACGTATTATCGATGCCACGGCATCCCGCATGGGCGTAGGATCGGATAAAGTAATGATCAATATACAACGCTACGGCAATACGACTAACGGCACGATACCGCTATGTTTATGGGAATGGGAAAGCCAATTGAAAAAAGGTGACAACATTATCCTTGCGGCATTCGGGGGCGGCTTTACATGGGGTTCTGTTTACTTAAAATGGGCCTATTAATTTTTATCATAATTAATCATACCTTAGTTAATTCTAAAAACACATTGTTTTCTTAAAATAACACCAAAAAATGGATATCAAACAAATTCAGGAACTAATTAAATTTGTTTCTCGTTCGGGCGTAAATGAAGTGGCTATAGAGCAAAAAGACTTCAAGATAACTATTAAAACGAATCAGACACCGACAGTTGTTCATGCTACTGTTCCAGCTCCTGTTGTAACATCTGCAGTTCCTGCAGCGGCAGCTCCACTACCGGTGTCGGCTACTGAAACCAAATCAGCGGAGGCAGCTGAAGACTCTTCTAAATATATTACAATTAAATCTCCTATGATCGGAACATTCTACCGTTCGGCGGGACCTGAAAAAGGATCTTTCGTAAATGTTGGTGATGAAATTTCAACAGGAAAAGTAATCTGCATCATTGAAGCGATGAAATTATTTAATGAGATCGAAAGTGAAGTTTCAGGCAGAATTGTAAAAGTGCTTGTTGAAAATTCATCACCGGTAGAATATGATCAGCCATTATTTTTAGTAGAACCAATTTAATGTTTGCTTAAAGCAAATAACATTATATCAAAATATGTTTAAGAAAATATTAATTGCCAACCGGGGCGAGATCGCTTTGCGCATCATCCGCACCTGTAAAGAAATGGGCATTAAAACGGTAGCAGTTTATTCTACTGCTGACAGGGAAAGCCTGCATGTACGCTTTGCTGATGAAGCAGTTTGTATAGGCCCGCCTCCGAGCAAAGATTCCTATCTGAGCATTCCGAATATTATTTCAGCGGCCGAGCTTACCAATGCTGATGCCATACATCCAGGCTACGGATTCTTATCTGAAAATGCTAAGTTTTCTTCAGTTTGCCGTGATTACGGGATTAAATTTATCGGAGCCACTCCGGAGCAGATTAACTCCATGGGTGATAAGGCTTCAGCAAAAGAAACCATGAAAATCGCTGGTGTTCCGACAATACCGGGTTCAGAAGGTTTACTGGAAAGTGTAAAAGAGGGTATAAAACTCGCCAATAAGATTGGGTATCCTGTAATATTAAAAGCGACAGCAGGTGGCGGAGGCCGTGGTATGCGTGTCGTTTGGAAAGATGAAGATTTTGAAAACGCATGGGACAGTGCGCGTCAGGAATCCGGAGCTGCATTTGGAAATGACGGATTATATCTGGAAAAATATATAGAAGATCCGCGTCACATTGAGATCCAGATCATTGGAGATCAATACGGAAAAGCCTGCCATCTGTCTGAACGCGATTGTTCCATACAACGTCGTCACCAGAAATTGGTAGAAGAGGCCCCATCACCATTCATGACTCCTGAATTAAGGGAGAAAATGGGTGAAGCTGCGATTAAAGGGGCCATGGCCGTACAATATGAAGGTGCCGGTACGATTGAATTTTTAGTAGACAAACATCGGAATTTCTACTTTATGGAAATGAACACCCGGATTCAGGTAGAGCACCCTGTAACAGAAGAAGTCATCAACTACGACCTGATCAAAGAGCAGATCAAAGTGGCTTCTGGTGTTCCAATTTCAGGAAAAAATTACATGCCTGATATGCACGCCATCGAATGCAGGATCAATGCTGAAGACCCTTTCAACAATTTCAGACCATGCCCGGGTAAGATTACCAATTTCCATTCACCTGGCGGTCACGGAGTAAGGGTTGACACCCATGTTTATGCAGGCTATCAGATTCCTTCCAATTATGATTCGATGATTGCGAAATTAATCTGTGTAGCGCAAACACGCGAAGAAGCCATCAGTACAATGGAGCGGGCATTGAGTGAATTTGTAATCGAAGGTGTAAAAACTACGATACCATTTCACTTAAAACTGATGAAAGATCCTAACTTTAGAGCTGGTAACTTTACCACTAAGTTTATGGAAACCTTCGAATTTTCAGAATAGAATCATAATAGAAAACTATTTATAAGATTTAAAACGTAAATACCATTCTGAATTAAATAGAATGGTATTTTTGTTTTGCAAATAACGTACATGAGTGATACTAAGAAAAGGGACCTGATCGGTGCTATAAAAGAAAAAGGAAAAACACTGGAAGCTGAAATGTCTTTCTTTGACCATATTGATGTACTCAGAAAACATCTGCTGCGTGCATTTGCCGTAGTTCTAGTGTTTACAATCGGTGCATTTTACTTTACAGACTTTATTTTTCAGCAAATTATCATGGGGCCTAAAAACCCAAGTTTCTGGACTTACAGAATGATGTGCAGGCTCGTTGAAAAGTTCCCTTCACTAGGCTCTGATTTATGTATTACGAAGATCGATGCCAAGATCATCAACACTGAAATGGCAGGTCAGTTCACACTGCAGCTAAATTCCTGTGTGATGGTTGGGATCATTCTGGGCATCCCCTACTTACTTTTTGAACTCTGGCTTTTTGTAAAACCGGCACTCCACGAAAATGAAAGAAAATCAGCGAGCGGCTTCGTTGCCTTTGCTTCCTTCTTATTTTTCCTGGGCATCCTGTTTGGTTATTATATCATTTGCCCACTGTCGATTAATTTCCTGACCAATTTTACAGTAAGTCCGGATATTCAGAATACATTTACTATAGATTCCTATCTTTCATCAGTGATGACACTTACCCTGGGGTCAGGGGTAATCTTCCAGCTGCCGGTAATCATCTATATCCTTTCTAAAATGGGAATAATGACTCCTGCATTTATGAGGGCGAGCAGAAGGTATTCTACGGTTCTGATCTTAGTAGTAGCGGCCATAGTAACCCCTACGGCAGACCCTTATACCATGCTTATTGTGGCGCTTCCATTATTCTTGCTGTATGAACTCAGTATATACATATCTGCGAATATAGAGCGTAAAAAGAAGAAGGAACTGTACGGAGTAACCAGGGTAAATTAAGTAATTTGTTTATTGCATATTTTTAAAAAATGTCATCAGAAAAAATTAAGATCGCAATTGGTTCAGATCATGCAGGTTTTGAGTATAAAGAATTGTTAAAGTCGTTCCTTAATGATTATGAAATTAAAGACTTCGGAACATATTCACTTGAATCTGTGGATTATCCGGATTTTGCTCACCCTGTAGCCTCTGCCGTTGAAAGTGAAGAATTCACTTTTGGTATACTTGTATGCGGAAGTGCAAACGGGGTGGCCATAACCGCCAACAAGCATCAGAAAATCAGAGCTGCAATTTGCTGGCTTAATGAAATTGCAGCATTAGCAAGACAACATAACAATGCCAATGTATTGTGTATTCCTGCACGCTTTGTCTCAGAAGATCTTGCCAAACAGATGACCACTACATTCATCAATACTCCTTTTGAAGGAGGAAGACACGGAAATCGTGTCGATAAAATTTCTTGCTAGAGGCAGGGATTAAATAACCATTAACTATAAGTTCATGAAAAGACATTTTCTATACATCAGCTTTATACTTTTCATTGGCTGTTCAGCAGCAGCTCAAAATAAGGATGCTATAAAATTCAGTCAGACCATAAACAAAGATAATGCGTTCAAACATTTGTCTGTACTGGCTTCTGATGAGTATGAGGGACGGGAAACCGGAACCCCGGGAGGATGGAAAGCAGCCGAATACATCAGCGCATATTTTAAGACCATCGGGCTAAAAGGTCCTGTAAATGGCGCGTACTTTCAGCCCCTGGACATGGTACGCTACAGTCTTTCGCAAATATTGACTATAGACGGGCAACCAGCCGAAGCACTGAAGGATTTTTACATTATGCCCCAGGCAGTTTCGCTCAGAGGCTTTATGCTGAATACCCCGACTGTCTTATTTGCAGGATATGGCCTGAATAAAGAGGGTTACAATGATTTTGAAGGTCAGAATGTAGCAGACAAAGTAGTGTTAATTATAAGAGCAGGTGAGCCGAATGGTAAGGCAGATTCTGAGGCTTCTGCAAAAGCAGCGGGTTCAGCATTAAATACAAAATTAAAATACCTTTCGGAAAATAAAGCAAAAGCCGTATTGGTCATAGATCCTTCAGCAGACAACATACCTGAGAACTTGAAAACCTATCTGCAAACAGAACAGCTAGTTATGAAAACCAGGGAAAACATGGATCGCCTGAATAGCCTTCAAAGTATGCCGGTTATTACCATCAGCACTGCAATTGCAGATAAGATCCTTGCAGGGGCCGGAACTACACTGGAAGCACTGAAGAAGAAAATTGCAAACAGTGGCAAACCTGCCACTCAGGAAATAAAAACAACCGTCAGCCTGTGTGCCACCAAAGTTGAAAAGAAGGTAAGAGCTGAAAATGTTCTGGGTTTTTTAGAAGGATCCGATCCAAAACTTAAAAATGAGATCCTGGTAATCACCGGACATTACGACCATATTGGCATAACCCCTAACGTAAAAGGTGAGGATAAAATAAACAATGGCGCAGACGATGATGGTTCAGGCACAACCGGGGTGCTCCTAATTGCAGAAGCATTTGCCAAAGCAAAGAAAGCAGGGAAAGGGCCGAAAAGAAGCATTTTATTTATGACCGTCACCGGAGAAGAAAAAGGTCTGCTGGGCTCCGAATGGTACTCAGAAAACCCGGTTTTCCCTCTGGAAAAAACCATAACCAATCTCAACATTGACATGATAGGACGTGGAGACAAAGACCACGCAGCTGACAATAACTTTGTATATATTATTGGTTCGGACATGCTCAGTTCTGATCTGGACAGGATCGGCAAAAAGGCGAATAAAGATTATGTGAACATCAATCTCGATGAGAGATACAATAACCGCACAGATCCCAACAGATTCTACTATCGTTCTGATCATTATAACTTTGCCAAGCATGGAATACCTGTCATATTTTATTTCAACGGTGTACACGAAGATTACCATCAGCCAGGTGATGAGGTAAGTAAAATAGATTTCCCTATGCTCGCCAAGCGCGCCAAACTGGTATATTTCACTGCATGGGAACTGGCCAACGGGCTTAAACGTCCGGCAGTCAACAAGAACGACGACGGCACGCCCAAGAAATAACAGGATTACATTGTAGCATATTATGCTGATTTGTATATTTTTTTTTAATTGCGCTCATAAATGCTGCGCAGATTTATCTAAGTTTGAATATGACTAAGATTGCTGAAGAATTTTTGATAAAGGCGGATGAGAAAGCTTTCGATCTGAACCATCGTAAAACCATTAATCACAACATTGGCAGATACAATACAGCCGTTGAAAGAGGGCTCTCAAAGTTTGAGAACCTTGAAAATTCCAAGCGTAAAGCACATGTAATTAAATGGCGTGTAATGGAAAACCTGGATAAATTCCTTCCGGAATTTGAATCTAATTTTCAGCGCCGTGGCGGGAAGGTAATTTGGGCAAATGACGCTGCAGAAGCACAAAAAGAGATCCTCAATATCATCAATAAAAATAATGGCAGGACGGTAATCAAATCCAAATCTATGACCACAGAGGAAATTCACTTAAATGATTTCCTTGAAAAACATAGCATAGAGTCTGTGGAGAGTGATTTAGGCGAATATATTGTTCAGTTACTAGGACAACCCCCTTATCACATCGTAACACCGGCAATGCACCTGAATAAAGAAGAGATTGCTAAACTCTTTCATGAGAAATTCGGCACCCCCATTGACTATACACCGGAACAACTTACCCATAAAGCACGGGAACTTTTAAGAGACAAATACCTTAACGCTGACATAGGCATCAGCGGAGGTAATTTCCTCATTGCAGATACCGGCAGCATAGCTTTAACAGAAAACGAAGGAAATGCAAGACTTTGCACCACCTTCCCAAAGATTCACATTGCCATCGTAGGTATCGAGAAAATCATTCCGTCTATGGCAGACCTTGACCTTTTCTGGCCATTGCTTGCCAGTCATGGTACGGGGCAAAACCTTACCGTTTACAATACCATCCTGAGCGGGCCAAAGCAGGCCAATGAAACCGATGGACCGGAAGAAATGTATGTGATACTGCTGGATAACGGCCGCACCAACCTGCTGGCTCAAAAAGAACAGCGCCAGGGTTTGTACTGCATCCGGTGCGGTGCCTGTTTAAACGCCTGTCCGGTTTATAAAAACATAGGAGGGCATACCTACAATACGACTTACAGCGGTCCTATAGGCTCCATCATAACGCCGCATCTGAAAGGCATGCAGGATTTCAAACATCTGAGTTACGCCTCCAGCCTGTGCGGGAAATGTTCCGAAGTTTGTCCTGTTAAAATAGATATACATAAAATGCTGCTGCTCAACAGAAGAGACGCTGCCGCAGGAAATGAAAATACAAAAGTGGAAAAGATCGGCTGGAGCATTTGGAAGACGGGTATGATGAAAAGATCAAGAATGGATGTCATCGGAGGAAAAATCAAAAACTTCTTCCTCAAAAATCTGTTCAGAAAAAAATGGGGGAAATACCGTTCCATGCCAGTAGTATCAGAGAAATCCTTCGCTCAGCAGTGGCAGGAGAAAAACAAAGAGCCAAAAGATTAATTCCATCTCCAGATGTTCTTCGACAGAAAAGATAAAAGCAACACCGCCCTTCTGCATATCTACAGGCAGTTGCTATATCCGAGAATGGTCGAAGAAAAAATGCTCATCCTGCTTCGCCAGGGCAGAATAGGAAAATGGTTTTCCGGCATTGGGCAGGAAGCAATAGCGGTGGGCAGCGTTCTTGCTATGCGCAACTCGGAATACATTCTTCCCATGCACAGAAATCTGGGGGTATTTACCGCAAGAGGTATCCCCCTAAGAAAGCTTGTATCGCAATGGCAGGGCAAGATCACCGGATTCACAAAAGGAAGAGACCGCTCTTTTCATTTCGGTTCACAGGAACACAAGATCATAGGAATGATTTCACACCTTGGCGCTCAAATGGCTGTAGCAGACGGGATTGCGCTTGCTGACCTGATTGCCGGCAGAAAACAGGCCACCCTGGTCTTTACCGGCGAAGGTGCCACAAGTGAAGGTGATTTTCACGAAGCCATAAACGTGGCAGCTGTATGGAACCTCCCCGTCATCTTCCTGATAGAAAACAATGGATATGGCCTGTCTACACCGGTAGCCGAACAGTTTAAATGCCATCTGACAGATAAAGCCCTGGGTTATGGTATAAAAGGCCATCAGGTCGACGGAAATAACATCTTAGAAGTTTACGACACCCTGAGTGCTCTGGCATCTGAGATCAGAATAAACCCCAGACCTGTTCTGGTAGAATGTCTCACCTTCAGAATGCGCGGTCATGAAGAGGCTTCAGGCATTAAATACGTACCACCGGAACTCATTGCCGAATGGGAAAAGAAGGACCCGCTGATCAATTACGAAAACTACCTTCTTGATCAAAAGATTCTTACCTCCGGTTTCATTTCCGACCTTAAAACAGAATTCAAACTTAGTATTGAAAAAGAAATTGAAACTGCTTTTAATGAGGAAGAACCCCGGGAAAATCCGGAAGCAGAACTCGGGGACATGTACTTTCCTTATACTGCCCAATCCCAGCAGCTGGCAGAAGAGACCAAAGACAAACGTTACATTGACGCCATCTCGGACGGATTAAAACTCGCGATGCACAGGTACGATAATCTGATCCTGATGGGACAGGATATTGCCGGATATGGCGGTGCATTCAAGATCACCGAAGGCTTTATTGAGGAATTTGGAAAAGCAAGGGTACGCAATACACCCATTTGTGAATCAGCTATAATTGGAGCAGGACTGGGTCTTTCCATCAATGGATTTAAATCAGTCATAGAAATGCAATTTGCCGATTTTGTAAGTTGCGGATTCAATCAAATCGTCAATAACCTGGCTAAGACCCATTACCGCTGGGGCGAAAAAGCCGATGTAGTGATCCGTATGCCGACCGGTGCAGGAACCGGTGCAGGCCCTTTCCACTCTCAAAGTAATGAAGCATGGTTCACTAAGACACCCGGCCTCAAAGTAGTCTATCCGGCCTTTCCGGATGACGCTAAAGGATTACTGCTCGCATCGGTTGAAGACCCAAATCCTGTAATTTATTTTGAACACAAATACCTCTATAGAAATCTGACCGGTCAGGTCCCCGATGGGTTCTATACTTTTGAAATTGGCAAAGCCAAAACACTGAAACACGGAACTCAGCTCAGTATCATTACCTACGGACTGGGCGTTCACTGGTCACTTGATTACCTCATAAAGAACCCCGGAGTCTCCGCTACATTAGTAGACCTGAGGAGCCTGCAGCCCTGGGATAAAGAAGCCGTGACCAGTGCTGTAAAAGCCACCGGCAGAGTCCTCGTATTACATGAAGATACCATGACCTCCGGATTCGGGGCAGAAATCGCCGCATGGATAGCTGAACATTGTTTTCAATACCTGGATGCCCCCATCATGAGGTGCGCAAGTCTAGATACCGCCATCCCGATGAACAAAATCCTTGAAGATAGCTTTCTTGCAAACAGCAGATTATCAGAAACAATCCGCAAACTTTTGGCCTACTAGCAGTTGGCACGATAATGGCCTGAATATTAGCCATAAACAACTTGCTATGAAAATCGAATTCTCCCTATATCTATTAATCCCCGTCTTCCTTTCGGCCTGCAGCAACCAGCCAAAGCATCCCCAGGCTAACCTGGTCAATAATTACTCAGAACTACCGGGAAATGAAAGGTCAATCTTAATATATGCAGATTCCATAAACTCCACACGTGACCAAATGGACAAACAGACCAGTTTAATCTTTCAAATGGATGATCACTCCTTATATGCAGAGAAATTTAACTCGCAGGGAATGGCTAATCTTTATACAGAACAGATCATTAACGAAGGCATTACCAATAAGACCACCAGCTGCTATTTAAAAAAAGATACGCTCATTTTGGTAAAAGAAGTTATAGAAAGGCCCAAAACACAACATGGCATTTTTGAAGAAAGACGCACATACTTTAGAAACAACATTCCTTTCAAACAGGAAAACCGGATAGCCTCTTCATCCGAGGCACTTCAAAACATCCCCTTCAAAGACCTCAAAGTATCCAATACAACTGATTATTTCAAAGAAAAGATCAGTACACTAAATGACGCTCTTTCCGGAAATAACAAATTTGACATGGTCTTTGACGAATTCATCTCTACCCCCGAAGGACAATATATTCTGTTAAAGGGTAAGATTCAGACGGGATACCGTGCCAGCATACGGGTAAACGAAAGTGACAATTATACAGACAGCCTGCTCAACTATCCCGGCACATTTAAAGATTCCAGGCTAAACCTGGCCTACATAGTCAGCAATCATGAAGCAGTTTATGTGCCTGTCGCAGCCAGAGTGACCTCTGCCAGGGGATTAAACAGATAAGTATTGCCGTTATCCAGGCAAACACAGCGGTATCTCTTCCTCAGCCTTTCCCCCTTTTTAAATTTACGCCCATCCTTTATCGTAAAAAGCGTATTTAAAGGCAGCTCTTCCAAGCGGGAAACATTTGCCGCCGGATCGTATTTTTTTAATGTACGGGATAATTTCAAATCCGTACAGCTTGCTGCTGAAGGATTGGTCAGATAACTGATGATTGCCCTATGGATATCTTCAGGAAAGATCTGCTTGTCCATAAACGGAACCATCATTCTCTGGAAATTATGCTTCCATTCCTGTCCATGTGGCTTTACCTTGTTTTTATGGTCATTCCAGGTCAGCAAATGAGCAAATTCATGTACCGTCGTCACCAGAAAAGAATAAGCATTCAGGTTATTATTCACAGAAATTTTATGCCCCGCACCCCTGTAAGGATGGCGGTAATCGCCAAGTTTGGTTGCCCTGTTCTTCGATATCTTAAACTCGCACTGAAAGTAATCTATCCAGCGCGCGATGATCGGAGCCGCACCTGCCGGCATATATTGTGCTAAGATATCCTCCTTTTCCACAATCACTAAGGTAAGAAATTTACTTCAAAAGCTGATAAGCGATCAAACTCGCTACATAAGCCATTCCGGTCATATACACCAGTTGAATTACAGGCCATTTCCATGATTTGGTTTCCCTGAACACAATGGCCACCGTACTCATACACTGCATCGCGAAAGCATAAAATAACATCAGAGAAAATGCGGTAGCAAAAGTGAACACAGGCAAGCCTGTATCCGGGTTTTTAGCCCCCCTCATCTTGTTTCTGATCGTCGCTACTTCTCCATCATTATCCACACTATAAATCGTCGCCATAGTCCCTACAAAAGCCTCCCTTGCCGCAAATGAGGTAATCAGCGCAATGCCAATCTTCCAGTCGAAACCAAGAGGCCGTATGGCCGGCTCTATCACATGACCTAAAATGCCCGCATACGAATTTTCAAGGCGCTCAGCGGCCTTATCTCTTTCGAGCGTACTAATCTGAACACTGTCCTTTTGCGCTTCGATAGCCTCATATTTTTTGTCAATAGCTTCAAATCTTTCAGACGGCCCGTAAGTTGCCAGAACCCACAATACAATGGAAATTGCAATGATCACCTTTCCGGCTTCTATCACAAAGGTCTTAGACTTCTCATACATCGTAAACAGCACATTGCTCCACCTTGGCATTCTGTATACCGGCAATTCCATAATAAAGTAAGATTTCTCTTTGGCCTTTATTAAAAACTTCATGATAAAAGCGACCAAAATAGCTGCCAGAATACTGATCAGGTACATCCCCATCAGCGTCAGACCCTGTAAATTAATAAATCCCCAGATCATTCGCTCCGGCACTACCAGAGAGATCAGCAGCGTATAGACAGGCAACCTTGCCGAACAGCTCACCAGCGGTGCGACCATAATCGTGATGATCCTGTCCTTCCAGCTTTCTATATTCCTGGCACTCATAATAGAAGGAACAGCACAGGCCAGGCTTCCGATCATAGGTACAACAGACTTTCCGCTCAAGCCAAATTTCCGCATCACCTTATCCATCATAAAGGTTACTCTGGCCATATAACCCGTATCCTCCAATATGGAAATAAATGCAAACAAAATGGCTATCTGAGGAATGAAGATAACAATCCCTCCCAATCCGGCAACCACACCGTCCAGCACCAGGTCGGTAAGCAAACCTTCCGGCAAATGCTGATGCCCGTATTCTGTAAGCCAGACAAAAGCATACTCAATCATATCCATCGGATAGGCCGACCAGGAGAAGATGGAATTAAAAACAAAAAACAGGATAGCGAAAAAGATCAGAAAACCCCAGAATTTATTGGTTAGTACAGCATCAAGCCTGTCACTGAGTACAAACTTTCTTACCGCGCCCTTATCTTCAATTACCCCGCTTAGCACCGTACCCAGATATCTGTAACGGGCAATCGTTTCGGCAGCCTGTAATTTAGAAGATTCGAAGGAATGATCCAGTTTGATTTGTCCAAGCACCGAATACTCCCTGGCCGTAAAAGTTCCCAATGGCTCCTGCTGGTGAAGCATCTGCAGTGCCAGATAATCGTTGTCGGTTTTCAGTACTTCTTTTGCCGCTATAATGGCATCAGGAGCCAGTACCCGCAAATCAGCCCCCTGACTTTGTGTAGGAATATTTGTAGTATTCTCAATTGCCCTTTTCAGCGCATCCAAACCTTTATTGCTTCTGGCAGAAATTGGCACAACCTGTACACCCAGTCTTTCAGAGAGTTTATCGATGTTGATTTCGATACCCTCTTTTTGTGCCATATCGGTCATGTTGAGTGCGAGTACCAGGGGAACTCCCAGATCAGCTACCTGTGTATACAGCAATAAATTTCTTCGTAAATTAGTTGCATCTGCAACCACTATGATCACATCAGGCCTGCTTGGATTACTCTTATCCGCAAGTACCTGCAATACGATGCGCTCATCCCTGCTTTTAGGATACAAACTATAAGTACCCGGAAGATCAGTCACCTCTGCCTGTCTGCCACTGTTAAGCTTGTAAAATCCGACTTTCTTATCAACTGTAATTCCCGGAAAGTTTCCGATCTTCTGATTTAATCCTGTAAGCAGGTTAAAAAGCGTAGATTTTCCGGTATTGGGATTGCCAACTAATGCAATTTTTATATTTTCAGCCAAATTATTGTTCGATTATGATAATGGAAGCTTCACTTTTACGCAGGCAAAGCTGATAACCTGCCACCCTTATCGCTATAGGACAGCCCATAGGCGCGAAACGTTCGACTTCAACTTCCTCACCAGGCAAGCAACCCATTTCCATTAATTTTACAGACATTTCCAAATCTGTAAAAGACACTATAGTTGCTCGTTCGCCCGGGCTCAGCTGTGAAAGTTTCATTTATATCTATGATGAGGTTGGCCCGCAAGTTAGCCTTTATCTATAATAAATCCAAATAACGAATTCGTAAGATCATGATAAATGACAGCAGTACTACCTACTTGCCCGGATGGCTCCGATAGCTCACCTTAGGGCATTTACAGCCTCCGTTAAAAATACCGCAACTGCTCAGCAGTCCGGCAGAAAGCACTAAGATTAATAGAATAACTTGTTTTTTCATAACTCTTCGCCTTAATGTTATGGTTTGTTATAATTAGATCTGTGTAAAAGTACAAAACTGAATACCCCCATAAAAACACCGATCATATCGCATCCAAAGTCCCACCACTCTGCAGACCTGTAAGTAAAGATCTTCCACTGCAGCAACTCAATTCCCCCGCCCAGTAAAACACCTATAAGAATTACCTTAAAAATGGTCAGGGATCTGAAACTATAATTGTGCTGATGTCTGATCTTTCCATAAAACAGGAGAATAGTAAGCACATAGAAAAACCCAAGATGCACCAGTTTATCAAATCCGGAAAAAAAAATGCCTGATCCGGCTGAAGCAGGCATTTTTATATTACAAAGTATCAGAATTACAATGGTCCAGAAAATGGCCCAGCTCTGGTACCGGAGTCCCTGAAATCTGCTCATTAAACTAAGCTCCTACTAATGCTTTATAAGCCTCCGCATCCAGCAGGCCATCCACTTCAGACACATCTGAAACAGTTACCTTTACCATCCAGCCCTGACCATAAGGATCAGAATTGACCAGTTCCGGATTTTCGTTAAGTGCTGCATTAACTTCCAGTACTGTAGCAGTAACCGGCATAAAAAGATCTGAAACAGTCTTTACTGCCTCTACAGTTCCAAACACCTCATCCTTACTTACTTCTTCGCCTACTGTATTGATATCGATGTACACGATATCACCCAATTCACGCTGAGCAAAATCAGTAATGCCGATATGCGCCTCATTACCTTCTACTTTAACCCATTCGTGGTCCTTAGTGTACTTTAATTCTGATGGAAAATTCATTTTTCTTAGTTTATATTATCTTAAGTTAATTCTTTACCAGACAGTCTCCTGCGGCGTTCAAAGGTAATTAATCTGTATGGCTATAACAATCCTAATTCAGTGTAATCCTTAAACTAAAACCAAAATTACTGAAAGAAGTATTGAACGTCTGAGAAGTATAAGGCTTAGTAATGTTCGAATCATAAAAAAGGCGAACATTGAACCTTTGATTCAGGATATAGTCCACACTCGGTCTGAAAGTAATATTCTGCGATCCCGATGAAACTTCAGCTTCCGCAATATCAGGCCTGTAAATTACCGTCTTATTATCCCTTACAGCCACATCAAGCTTAAAATCCATATTATTCTCCGTCTTCAATCCTTTGAACAATCCAAAAGGAAATCTGAATTTATTTGTACGGTATCCCAGACCAAAGATCATGTTATTTTCAGATAACTGCGCCAGCTGGCTGTTGGCCAGGCTCAGCCCGAGCATTCTTGACCTGCCCACTTCAAAGTTTGCGGTCAGGTTATTCTTAAACCTGGTATCCACACCAACCAGCGGAGCAAATTGTTCAGCTATGGTTACCTGAGCATACTGATACACCGGCAGAAAATTGCCGTTTACATCCCGGCTGCTCACATGCCCGTTTGTCTCGTCATACCTGATCAGGGAATTAAATCCATTTACACTATACACAGAACGATAAGAATGTCTGATGTCTATAGACGTGAACCTGTCCGCCAGAAAAGGAATTCTGGTCAGTCCCTTATAATTTACCCTCCAGTTGGGCAGCGGAATCTTAGGAAAAGTATTCAGGCTTGCAGAAGAAGCACTCTTACCCGTATAAGCCGCCAGGAAAGAGGAAACAACCACATCCTGGGAACTCTTATCATATCCGTCTGAAAAGCCGGACCGGTTCCCCCCCGAATTGGGATTAAGTGCCCCCAAACGCTGAGAGATCACCTCCCTGTTGGCCATAAACTGGTTGTACAATTTCGAAACTGTACCCGATCCATCTGAAAAAGCAGTACGCAGCGTAATAAAAGAGACACTGTAGTCCCCCGTAGTATACGGACTCTGATTCTGGAATTCTCTCGCATCCGGATTATACCTCAGATTCGTAGAAAAATTCAGTGTTCTGTTTTTATTGGCCGTAAGTGTAATGCTCAGATCCCTCAGCGGCTCTATCAAACTGGTAAAGCTCAGATCTTCCCTTAAAGTATTGATGTAAAGCTGTGACTGCAAAGTATCCCTGGTGATCCAGCCGTTACTCAGTGCCATTTCCCTGATGTCGCGCTGACTTCCGAATACAAAACCAAGACCCGGTGCCCCGGTTGCCTCATCAAGCCCGAAATAACTCGTGCGCGGTAAAAAGCCCGGTAAAAATATCCCCTTATTCTGAACATATGAACCCACCATGTTCTTTACTCCGGTCAGCAGTCCGATCAGAAAACCCGGACCCTCGCCATCCTTACCAGCTTTCCTCACAAATCCAAATTTATTGTACAAGCTCGCAAAATTCAGGTTCGGATTAATCTGTATGATCCTCGAATTCTGAATGGTATTACCAAGATCAATACCCGGATTTCTCAAAGTAGATAAAGGTTCTGTCTGCCAGTTAAAATTAGTACCATAACGGGTAGCCACATTTATCCAATCCAGACCCGGTATTTTATTCACCGGCAGGTTATAGGTAATATTCATGTTATGACTATAATCCGTTGTACGCCCCAGCCTCTTCAGATTTTGCCACAGCGTATCTCTTTTCGATCCGTTAACCCTTCCATCCGGTTCATCAATAATAGAATAATTTGTGGCATCAAAATCGAGTGTAAGTGACCTTGTCAGGTTCCAGGAGATTCCATATACCCTGGTCACCAGGAAATTTTTATTGAAGGTCGTGTTAATAGGTATAGAATTATTAGGATCGTTATTTCTAAGACTATTCTCAGAATAGTATCTGTCCACATCAATCCTGAAATTAATTGAATTGGGCAGCAGACTGAAATTAAACTCCTTCAGTAAGGCCAGCATATTCGACTTCACAATATTGTTAAAAGGCTGATAACTTTTAGACTGACCCGAGTAATTATAAGCAAGCGAAGCCCTGTAAGTTTCCTGAATATTATCCTGATTGATAAAATCCCTATGTGCAAATTTGGTATAAGCATAACTCGCATTCAGATTTTCGATATCCCACAACTGTGGCTTTTTATCCGGATCGGTACGTTCCTTACGCACATTAGTAAAACTGATACTATTCCTGGTCGTATAGTCCTGGGCATAATCCAGTATCTCCTTTTTCTCTGCCCTGCTGGCCGCATCAAGAGCTGTCTTAAGCTCTATATCAGGTGTCCTCGGATCATATTGCGGGGTACTGATCTGGCTGGAGTAACTCACAAACATAGGCACCTTTACTCCACTTTTCTTAGGCAGGAATTTTCCCAGTTCCATGCTCGATGAAATATCAAAGAAAACATTATCAGTCCTGTTCCGCTCACTCACTCTCTTTTCCAGAGAACCAAAACCAATAGTAGATTTACTTCCCGATACATTCACATCTGCAAAATCCGCAAGCTGCGCATTCATCCTCGCAGTAGCCGCCCATCCGCCGCGCTCATCAAATTCCGTTAACCGAAGTTCGTTAAACCAGATCACCGCATTCTTATCCAGTCCATCATCACCATTTGGATTTGCCCCGTTTCGCAAAGGATTTTTCACCCCCATCATATACACCCTGACCTTACTCATATCCGGTTGCCCCTTTATCGTAATGGTTTTTCCATTCTCAATAAAATCAAAAGGAATATTTACCGGCCATGGCTGTCCGTTCAGCATGGCCTTATTCCTGGCCAGTTTGGCATTTTGAAAAATCTCCAGCTGAATGTCCAGTTTGTTCTGATCCGGCCATATCGCATACGGATCACTGGTTCCCGGATTCGTCACTTTCAGCGGCTGCGAATATTCGTAATAATTGTCCTGATTATCTGTTCCGATACGTAAAAATGCATGTACATCATTGTCCTTCAGAACCGTATTGCCCATTGCCTCCAGGTGAATGTACATCTCCAGATGTTTATATGACCTGAAGTCATTGATCGCCGTTTTAAACGTTGCCCTGCCATATCCGTCCCTGAGGTTCTTTACCGTAACCGCCAGAGATTGCTCATTTTGCCTGGTATCCCCGCGGTAATTACTAAAATCCCGCTCCCTTTCAATACCCGGAGGAACCACATAAGGAATAGGTGTCCGTTTTCCGTTCTCCTCAATATTCACAGTAGCCACCTCAATGGTCGATTTGTCCGGTCCAACAGGAACAAGCCTCTGATCCACGATAATCTTATCGGCATCATTAGCCGCATTATACTGTCTCCATTCTCCCCTTACCAGCTGAATTTTTCCAAACCTCATTACCGCTGTATCCGTGAAATTGGTCATGAACATCCTTATAAAGCGGATAGATTTAAAATCCTGTATATTCCCTACCTTTTGCTGATACTGTGCCAGAGGAATCCTGATCTGGTACCAGGTCACCGGCTGCGTTGAACCGTTTGCCAGCTTCACCTGTGAGGTCACCTTATCCGTTACAAAATTCTGTCCCACCATCAGGTCTCCCGGTCTCATCGAAACCTTATACTGGAAATACTCATCGCTCTGGGTCATGTTGTTGTCCCTGTTTACATCCTCCCCGTCCGGCAGCGATGTAGAAGCAGAATTCTCCACTCCAAAATCTTCCTGGCTCTGCTGAGGTGTTTTCGAATTTCCCTCCGGTCCGTTATACCTTTGATAACGCTTAAGTATACCCGCATTTGATGCATCCAGATCCCTGCTTCTGTAATAGGAATAATCATCCGATGAAGGGTCATTATCCAGCTCAGCTGCAGCATCAGGATTTAACTGCCCCTTAATCTGGCTGATCAACGCAGCAAACTTGGCCCTTTCATCGGAATTGGACAATCCGTCCAAACCAACATCCTGTATTCTCCTCGCATTCGGATCATTGTCAAAAGCCTGAACTACAGGTTGCAGCTTTGGCACCCGCCCCCAGTTCGTTTCATCATATTTAGAAGGATCGCCATCAGCAGGCAAACCATTTTCCAATGATTTACGCCCATCCTTTAAAATGTCCTCAGAAATATTCCCAATATTAAAATACAGATCACCCCCGGCGGAATTCGGTTTATAGATATAAGGATCCATTACCCATAACTCTATAAACTCAATATTCAGTGCCTCAAAGTCATTCGTTTCAATTCTTCTGAATAAGCCGCCCCATCTGGATTTAGGATTGGTCAGTAAACCATTAGCCGCAAATCCGGTAGTAGTAAAATTATAAGGGCCTCTGACAGTAGGATAAAATGCCACATCCAGCGTTGGCAGGGTAATGGCCTGACCGGTACTGGTCTCCTTAAACGGAAATACTTCCTGTTCAATGATCTCCCTCACATAGTGATTAGAAAACTCAGACCTGTTGTTTCTCAGGTTAGCAGGAAGCGTAGTTGAGTTCCTGTTGTAAAAAGTAGGATCAATATTATAATAAGCAATACGGGCCCTGTTGAATCCATAACTCAGCTTATCAATATCCTGAGATTCCGGGAACATCTGGGGAGTACCCGACAACTGCCAGGCTACGGAACTCTTGAGATCGATCACCGAACGGGAGGCCTCGAAATCATCCAGATAACTCACCCCTCCTTTTTTACCCCCAAAATTAAGCGCACTCGGATGCCCCGGGATCAGCTGTGCAAATTCTCCCGAAAATGTCAGACTCGAGGGCGCCTTCGTAGAGATCAGCGGCAGTTTGTCCACCAGCTTGGTCAGAAACCTGGAAGGAGAACTGTAATTTACATCCATCCCCCATATCGTATTCGAAATTGGTTCTTCACCAATATTTACTTTTGGTGTCAGCGGCTTTTCTGTCAGGTTCATAAAAGTACCGCCAAGATTCAGCTTATTGTTGACCTTATAATCCAGCCTTGTCCCGAAAAGTGAACGCTGCTGCAAACCAAAAAGCTCATTATTCTCCGTTGAGATCCGCACCGGCTGCCCCGACATCAGCACCCCGGTATTCAATATCTTTACCCTTCCACCCTGATAATCCACGGTATAATCCGTACCCTCCTGCAATGGAATAGTCCCTGAAAACACCTTAACAGATCCTTCCGGTACATTGATCGCATTCAAACTAAATTCAGAAGAAATTTCCGACTGATAATTTCCTTTGATCACATACCTGTTTTGCTTTTGAAACAGCTGCTGTGCAATCACTTTGGTCGAATCATACAGTGCAGTATAAGTATACTTATCTATAAATGCCTGTTCAGACGGCAGAAACTGTGCTGCGAGATCCTTACCAAAAGGTTCAATCAAGGGAAAAATGACCCTGCCGTTCAGCGGGTCTATGGTCACATAACCATTCACAGTATTCGTCAATGAAGCCGCTGCATTTGACCCGCTGCTCCCGTTACTGCCAGTCTGATAATTCGAAGAGCCACTCAAAGCACTATTTGTATTTGCACCAAAAGGCTTGTTCTCGGCCTCAAAGTCAAATATACCGTCAGGTTTTATTTCATCCTGCTGATTCAGCCTGTCCAGACCCGCCACCTGAATCCACAGCTTATCCTTCAACGGCCGCTGGTACTGATCCAGTTTCTCACCCTCGGTAATGACAGGCCTTTCAATACCCGTTTTCTCATCTATTCTGAAAATATCCAGTTTAAAATTCTGGGCACTGATCTGATATCCGCCAATAGAATAGATGTTCTTCATCATCAGGTCCCAGGTAGGCAGATTTACCTTAGTCGTCTCGTTTTTCAGCAACTTGGCAAACAATACCTTAGGCGAAGCCGGATCAAAAGGAACATCTGTAGAAAACTCCCCTACCTGATACTCCACACCATTATAAGTATACCGGTATGACACCGCCAGCACCTCATCCGTATTCAGTGCATTGTTCAATGAAATGTAACCCAGCTTGGGATGAAAAGTAAACTCCCTCTCAGCGAGTTTCCGCGCATAGGTCAGTTTAGCAAAATTGTCCGTACCAAAGTTAGCCTGGAAAAAAGAAATGATCGAATTCGAATTGGTTAACCTCGCATCAGCAGGCAGCTGCTCCATCAGGTTATTACTCTGCTTCGGAAAAGTAGCATTAGTAAAACCGGAAGGCAGCGCCGAATACCCCGCACCGCTTACCTGTACCGTATTAAAAGGTTTATTCTCTCCAAGATCTATAAACCCGAGTACATCCCTTGAATCTTGTGTACTTCCCGCCTTATTAGTGATCCAGACCTCAATCTTGGTAATAATTACTCCGGAAGTGATCGTCGGCGGATTAGACATTGCCTTATTGTAATTATCCCTGAAATACTGAGCCAGGAAATAATGCTTATTTGCCTCATAGTTGTCTGCACTGATCCTGTATTCATTCTGCTGGGCCCCATTATTGATCTGTATCTCCTTTGACTGCGATTTCTGCTGGGTAAACACCGTATTCACCATCAACTTCCCGAACTGCAGCTGTGTCTTGATCCCAAAAAGTGCCTGCGTACCATTGATCAATGTAGTATTCAGAGGCAAGCTCACATTACCAGCCTCAATTTTCTTAATGATATCATCCTCACCGCCCGTATAATCCAGCTTGATCTGATTTTCGAAATCAAACTGTGCCTCAGTGTTGTAATTCATGTTGATCTTCATCTTCGTACCGATGTTACCGATCACATCCATCTGAATCCGCTGATTGAAGTCAAAATTCCCCTGAACACGCTGACGTTCATTAAACAAAGGATTTTCATTCCTGTTGATCCTGCCCAAAAAGGTAAGTTCCGCCTCACCACGCGGCTGGATATCGATCGTCGTCCCCCCAAAAATCCGCTCAAAAGCCTTACTGTTGATCTGCAGACTTGGAATGATCCCGGTTCTTCTTACCTCAGAGATCTCCTGATCGGACAATTGCCGCCAGTTATCCCGTTTGATCTCAGAACTGATCAAACGCTGGTATTCTTCCACAGTCAGGTATTGCGGCGGTGCATAAAGCCTGTTACCGACCAGGTTTTTAATCACATAACGCTTATTAACCGCGTCATATTCCACCTCCCGCCTTACGTTTTCAGGCATTGGATAAAATGGACTATGGAGTGTCCTGATACCCATTCTTTGTTTTTCTTTCAGACTGAAAGGATTTCTGGTCGTATCCGAAGGACTCCTTACAGGATTTACCTGTGAAAAAACAGTGCTCCTGCCAAAAAGGAACATCAAAAAGAGAATTAGCGTTAATAAATTTTTCAAGGGTAAAAGGTTATAAGTTTTTTAAGGCTAATTTTATCATTTGTTCAACCGACAGATCATGTCCTTCCGCTTTAACTGCATTATCTAAAGCCTTTTCAGACGCAGGTTTAGCAAAACCAAGCATCATCAGGGCAGACAAAGCTTCTTCCCTTACTGTACTTCTCAATGGTGCTGCGATCAGCGATCCGGAACCTTCTTTTTTCAATTTATCCTGAAGCTCCAGTACCAGCCGCTGTGCCGATTTCACACCTATACCTTTGATCCGCTGAATCAGCGGAAGATCTCCGCTCACTATCGCTGCCTGTATCTCATTCGGAGTAATCGATGAAAGCATCATTCTTCCAGTATTAGGGCCGATCCCCGATACAGAGATCAGGTGCAGGAACAACCTGCGCTCACCTTCATCCGCAAAGCCATAAAGCGTATGCGCATCTTCCTTTACATGAAGCCATACATAAATCTTACACCGCTCGGCATCCGCCAGACTGCTATAAGTATTCAGGGATATGTTGAGGTGATAACCAATACCTCCCGCCTCTACCACAATATAAGCAGGGCATTTAAAGGTCAGTTTACCATCTATATATTCGTACATAAATTACTTTTTAGAAATCCGCTTCAATATACTACCTCTTTTTGTATTTGCATTCTGCTCCTTACCCTGAACATCCAGTACAGCTATCGTTACCATGTTCACGATCTCCCTCACCGAACTGCCAAGCTGTACAATATGTACCGGTTTTTTCAGTCCCAGTAAAATTGGACCAACAGCTTCTGCCTCCCCCAATTCCTGAAGCAATTTGTAGGCAATATTTCCCGACTCCAGATTTGGGAAGACCAGCGTATTCGCAGGGGCGTCCGCCAGCCTGCTAAAAGGAAAATTATCCAGCATCATTGCATTGTTGATCGCAAAATTTGCCTGCATCTCACCATCCACAATCAGTTCAGGATGCTGCTCATGCAATATTTTTACTGCCTTTCTCACCTTTTCGGGCACCACCCCCTCGTTCGATCCAAAATTAGAATAAGAAAGCAACGCAATTCTTGGCTGTATATTGAACCGGCTAACCGCCCTTCCCAGCAGTAAAGTCAGATCCACTAACTCCTCTACCGTAGGATCCACATTTACAGTAGTATCCCCAAAGAATACCGGCCCTTTCTTAGTCATCATCATGTACATTCCCGCCACACGATTCACCCCCTCTTCCGTACCAATCACCTGCAATGCAGGCTTTATCGTTGAAGCATAGTTTTTAGTCAGACCCGATATCAGCGCATCCGCCTCTCCGTACTCTACCATAAAAGCCCCGAAATAATTCCGGTCACGCAGCAGTTTGGTCGCTTCAAACAGCGTTACCCCTCTGCGTTGCCTTTTCTGATACAAAGCTTCCGCATATTTGTCCAGCCGCGATTGTTCCGCAAAATGATCTATGATCTCCACACCCTCCAGATCCAGTGCATTTTCCTCAATGATCTTCTCGATCACCAGTCTGTTGCCCAGCAGGATTGGAATGGCTATATTTTCATCCTTAACAATCTGTGCTGCCTTCAGAATTTTATAATTATCCGCTTCCGCAAAAACTACACGCTTAGGATCAGATTTAGCTTTGCTCGTAATCGCCCTCATAATGGCATCATCACCACCCATCCGGCGCTTCAGTTCTTCTTCATAAGCATCCCAGTCATTGATGACTTTCCTCGCTACCCCCGACTCCATCGCCGCTTTTGCCACAGCCATTGACACATTGGTCAGCAGCCTCATATCCATTGGCTTAGGAATAATATAATCCTTCCCAAACTTAATGTTGTTTTGATTGTAAGCCATATTCACGGCCTCTGGAACAGATTTCCTGGCCAGATCCGCAATTGCCTTCACCGCGGCCACCTTCATTTCTTCGTTTATACCCGTAGCGCGTACATCCAGTGCCCCCCTGAAAATATAAGGGAACCCCAGTACATTATTCACCTGATTCGGGTAATCCGAACGGCCGGTCGCCATGATCAGGTCCTTGCGGGAGCTCAAAGCCAGCTCATACGCAATTTCAGGATCCGGATTAGCCATTGCAAACACAATAGGATTTTTCGCCATTGACTTCAGCATATCCGGAGTCACACAGTTGGCCGAAGACAAGCCGATAAATACATCCGCATCCTTCATCGCTTCTTCCAGCGTATCCAGCTTCCTGGATGTCGCAAATTCTGCTTTGATTTCATCCAGATTTTCCCGGTTATTTCTGATCACGCCTGAGCGGTCACACATGACAATATTTTCTTTTTTTGCCCCGAGAGAGACGTATAATCTCGTACAGGAGATAGCCGCAGCACCTGCCCCATTGACTACGATCCTGATCTTGTCCATCTTTTTTTTCTGAAGCTCACAGGCGTTCAGCAATGCAGCCGCAGAAATAATTGCCGTACCGTGCTGGTCATCATGCATCACAGGAATCTTCATTTCCTCCTTCAGCCTGCGTTCTATTTCGAAGCATTCAGGGGCCTTGATGTCTTCCAGGTTTATACCACCGAATGTCGGTTCCAGCGCTTTTACGATCTTCACAAAATCATCTACATTTGTTGTATCCAGTTCCAGATCAAAAACGTCGATATCCGCAAAGATTTTAAACAGCAGGCCCTTTCCTTCCATGACAGGCTTTCCTGCTTCCGGCCCTATATTGCCTAAGCCCAAAACCGCGGTTCCATTGCTGATCACCGCCACCAGGTTCCCCTTGGCCGTATATTTATACACGTCGTCTTTATTTTCAGCTATCTTTAAGCAAGGTTCCGCTACCCCCGGAGAATAGGCCAGTGCAAGGTCCCTCTGAGAGTTGGTCGGTTTGGTTGGAATTACCTGAATCTTTCCCGGCCTGCCCTGCGAATGGTAATCTAAAGCATCTTGCTTTCTGTTAATCTTACTCATAAAAACATAAAAACGATAAAATATCTAGCGGTAAAGTTACAATTCTTTTAACTAGTAGTAAAGTAAAAAAAGAAGCAAAGATCACAGTAATAACAGCTCAGTTAACCGCGAAAATGAACAAAATGAATGACGTATCTGCTATTACAAATTAACTTTTATGCACACGGAAAGACCGGCCTTCCGCCTGCTCTCCATATATTTTCAGCTTTTGTCCGGGAACGATCGCAGATCCCCGTAATTTGTTCCAGACCTTCAGGTCCTGAACCTCCACATGATACTTATCCGCAATCACACTTAAGTTTTGACCTGGAGATACCTTATGAAAAAAGAAAGCCGGCCTGGCATGTGTTTTCGATCTTCCCGAAACTCTCCTGTCATCATTGGAAGCCAGTATGACTCTTGCCTTTTCAGGTTCCGCCTCAGAATTCAGCACTTCATAAATACGGGCGAAATCATCCAGACTGATCTTAGGCAGGATCAGCCGCTTAGGCGAATCCAGAGTACCGTTTACGATCTTCTTCTTATAAGAAGGATTAAGGCTGCAAAGATCTGCCACTTCCATATTCAATGCCTCAGCCAGGACAGGGATAGAAACAAACCGGTTAACCTGTATGGTATCCGTATTTTTAGCAAGCGGAGCGGCCAAACGTTTGATCTCATGCTTATCAGAACAATTCATCACATATAACGCCGCAATAAACGCAGGCACATAATTCCTGGTCTCTGCAGGCAAATATTTCCTCATCTCCCAGAAATCCATGGAATTGGATTTTTCCATAGCCCGCTTCACATTCCCCATACCACAATTATAAGCAGCAATAGCCAGCAACCAATCCCCGAGTTCCTCATACGCATCTCTGAAATAAGCCGCTGCCGCATAGCTTGCCTGGATCGGATCCTTACGTTCATCCACAAAATTATCCATGTTGAGTCCGTAGCCCTTTGCCGTTCCAAACATAAATTGCCAGAGCCCGGTAGCCCCAACCCTGGAAACCGCATGTGGGTTCATAGAAGATTCAATGATCGGCAGGTATTTGATTTCATCAGGAATATTATAGCTTTTTAAAGCCTGTGCAAAAATCGGGAAATAATAATCTGACAAGCCCAGCATTCTGCCCATCATTTCCTTACGGCCGCTATAGATATCTATATAATCCTGCACATACTGATTATAGGTCAGCGGCACGGTCTTCTGAATAGAATCCAGCCGGTTCTTATAAATATAGTTGTAGGTACTGAACAGAGGTACATTACTCACTTCCGGCATAGCCGTCGTATCATTCAGAATAAGTGCCTGCTGCTGTGCAGAAGACACAAGACCGCTTAGCGTAAGAATGCAATAGCATACAAATAGTACTTTTTTGTTCATAGGCAAGCAAGAGCGCTTTTGGTTTATTTGGTTTAACTCACATGCTCATTTAAAAATTCATGAGCCAATGACAACAACACCTCCTCATGGAAATGCCTGGCCATTAATTGAATACTTAACGGTAAACCCTCGATATTATTGCCCAGCGGAACAGCCACTGCAGGAATTCCGGTAAGAGATGCCAGAACCGTAAAGATATCGGCCATATACATCACCAGCGGGTCAGCCATATTTTCTCCTATTTTAAACGCCGGAGTAGGTGCTACAGGAGTCACAATCACATCAAAACTATCGAGCAGCTGCTCCATTTTTTCCCTGATCAACCGTCTTACCTGCTGAGCCTTCTGATAATACGCATCATAATAACCGGCACTAAGCACAAAAGTCCCAATCAAAATTCTCTTTTTCACCTCCTCGCCAAATCCCTCAGCCCTGGAGCGCTTATAAAGTTCATTCAGGTTCGCCGCCTGGGTATTGCGGTAGCCATAATGCACCCCATCATAACGAGACAAATTTGAAGACGCCTCTGCTGTTGTCAATACATAATATGCAGGGACCAGGTACTCCAGCAAATCAAAAGAAACATATTCCACCGTATGTCCCTGTTCTTTGAACCGGTCAATGGCTTCAAGAATCGCACTTTTAACCGAAGGATCAAGCACTTCACTTTCCAGTGTTTCCTTTAAAACCGCAATCTTCTTCTTACCGCCTTTATCCAAAGCAGCAGAATAATCCGGAACAGGCAATTTCGAAACCGTACTGTCATAGTCATCCGCGCCTGCAAGCACTTCCAGCAACAGTGCCGCATCGCTTACCGAAGAAGTGATCGTACCCACCTGATCAAAAGAGGATGCATAAGCAATCACACCATATCTTGAAATGCGGCCATAAGTTGGCTTAAATCCAATACTTCCGCAAAAAGCTGCAGGCTGCCTTACCGAGCCACCAGTATCCGTACCCAAAGCAGCAAGACAAAGGTCTGCCTGAACAGCCACCGCCGAGCCCCCGGAAGAACCACCGGCTACCCGCTCATGATCCGCGGCATTCTTTACCGCACCATAATAAGAAGTCTCATTGGAGCCCCCCATCGCAAATTCATCACAGTTCAGCCGGCCAATGATCACCGCATCTTCAACAATCAGCCTTTCCGTCACCGTAGCAGAATAAGGCGATATAAACCCCTCCAGCATTTTGGAAGACGCCGAAACCTGATGGTCTTTATAAGATATATTATCTTTGATTCCGATCACCATTCCTGCCAGCCTGCCGGCAGTTCCGTTATCGATTTTTTCCTGCACCAGTTTAGCCTGGTTTGCTGCAGAATAAAAAAACACCTCATTAAATGCATTGAGGTGTTGATGCTGCTCTATTTGCTTAAAATAGTAATTCAATAACTCTGGTAAACCAAGCTCTTTTTGGCCAATAAGGAACTGAATCTCTGCTAAGGAGCTATACTTCTTCAAATTCTAAGAATACATTAAGATTAAAAACTGGACTCAAATACCTTACAAAGGTTTGTTGGTATTCGAGCGGTTCTGGTCAACCGGATCAGATCCGTCAACTCCATCTTTTCCGTCTTTAAATTCTTTAATTCCTTTACCAAGACCACGCATTAATTCAGGGATCTTTCTGCCTCCAAACAGTAATAATACAATTACCAGAATAACGGCGATTTCCATGCCACCTAATGCGGCCAATATGGTTGTGTTCAACATGATGCTTTAGTTAAAGATTAGTTTTATCTGTTTCAATTTTTGTGTTCTCAGTATGGCTTTCCTGTACTGCAGGCTCTGCCTTGTGAAGATCTATCCCAGTTGTTTTTTCAACTGAAGCAGGCTGGTGTTCCACATAAGTATCGGAGGTATAAGCATGTCCGTCCTTTACATCACTAATAATGGAGTTAACCTCTTCCTCAATACCTACGGAATTTATATTTCTCTGGATTTCTCTTTTTACGCCATCAGAAGCATCTTTAAACTCCCTGATACCTTTTCCCAGGCCTCTTGCCAGCTCAGGTAATTTTTTACCTCCAAATAACAAAAGTACCACCGCAAGAATCAGCATGATCTCTCCGCCGCCCATGTTCAGGAATTCTACAATTGTGCCTATATACATCGTCCTACCTATTTTTGATTAGTTTATACAAATATAATGAAATAATACCCAATTTTACTTTGCTATCCACGCTTCAGGGTTTTGAGGTGACGGCCCCCTTCTGATCTGAAACTGCAGCTGCGGCGTACCATCATCATTGGCAACCACGCCTATAGTTTGTTTCGTACTCACAGTTTCGCCTTTTGAAACACTCACCGACTTTAAATTCTGATATACAGTAAAATATTCCCCGTGCTGGATCAGGACAAAGTATCTGCCAAGCTGAGGCATGATCGTAGTTACCTTCCCATCAAACACCGCACGCACAGCCGCGTTTTCTGTGGTTTCAATATTGACACCATCATTGGTATACGTAGCCTGTCCTGTGGTATGCTGTCCAAAACGCTCCACAATAGATCCGGTAGCCACAGGCCATGGAAGAGAGCCTCTGTTGCCTTCAAACTGAGAAGAAAGCCTTGCCGATTCCGGTGTAGCAGTCAAATACCCGCCGCTTGTTTTCGGTTTTGCCGCCACAGGAGCGGGTGCAGGCCTGTTCTCTGCTTTCGCCTTTGCCGCAGCAAGCCTTTCCGCCTCACGCGCCTCTTCCTCTGCCTTCCTTCTGGCAAGCTCAATTTCCCTGGTAATTGCAGCACGAATGCTTCTGTCCAGCTGAGCCCGGGTCCTGATCCTGACTGCGATATCCTGCTTCAGTTGTTTTTCCTGCTTGCTGAACTTGTTCAGTACCTGGGACTGTTCCGATTTGTTCTTACCCAGTTTATTCTTTTCACTTTCCTGTTCCTGCAGTAAACTGCTTTTTTCCTTCAGGTTCTTATCCAGTATCACGATCTTGTAATTCAGGTCCTTTTGCTTACCCTGTATATAATCTGCCTGCTTTTTACGGTACTGTCCGAACTGCTGCAGGTATTTAATTCTTTTATATGCCTGGTTAAAATCCTCAGAAGCAAATATGAACATCATCTTATCATAAGCATTCCTGTTTCGCTGGGCAAACCTGATCATACTCCCGTATTCCTTTTTCAGCTGACCAAGCTGTCCCTTCAGATTATGAACCGTATTGGTATTCTCATGAATCTGATTATCCAGGTTCTTCATTTCAGAATTGATGACAGTGATCTTGTTCTGCATCAGCCTGATCTTGGCATTCAGGGCATTGATCTGCCCCAGCGTCAGCTTCTTATTATCAGCCGCTTTATCTGCATTTTTCTGCAAAAGATCTATCTCACGCTGTATTGCTTCTTTCTTTCTCTTAAGCTCTGCACTGCTTTGAGCTACTGCTGCAGATGCAGAAAGCACAAAAAATAAGAATAAAAGTATTTTATATAACTTCATCGCCTCAAAAGTATAAAAAATTAGTTGATCACTTCGTACTTCTTTGGAACTGTAAACGGAAATTCCAAAGGGACATTGCTCTCAATTTTCGAAAAATCAAGATCTATACTGATCTTTTGCCTGCCCGCTATGGAGTTGATCTTCATGCTCGAAGGAAAAAGTGCATTGTTGATCTCCTGATATTGTCCATACTCTACTTTCAGTGCCTGGCCGGTCTTCACATCATTCAGGTTATCTTCACTCACTTTCATCAGTGTATTGAACAATACCCTGTAAGCGAGATCCTCCCGTTGTCCGTTCAGTGTCCATACCCCGTTTTCCTGATTCAGATCCGCATTTTCATTCATAAACGCAGCAATCGTATTTCCTGAAAAAACAGACTGCAGCAACTGGAAGTCAACCTGGTTATTCGTATACCTGTAAGCATAACTAAACGGTTTTTTCAGGTAAACACCCTGCAAACTGTTTTTCACTTTGATACTGTCCGGAGTGATCAGTGCCCTGGCAACCTCTATTCCCGCAAAAGCAGTAATGTTCACCCATATCTTTTCATTCTTCAGGATCCGGATATACATGGTCACACTATTTTTGTTCCCGTTAATATCCATCTCCGCCTTAGCTTTAAGCGATAAAGTATTAAAAGGAAGATCTTTATCCCGGAGCAGTCTGATATTTTCAGCCCTTTTTGTCATTGCAGGCACCTCATTGCCGGAAGTTTTTGGCACCGCCACCACTGCCTTTTTTGCACTGCATGCCATCAGTATCAACACCAGGGCCAGCAATCCCCAGCTATTTAATGTATTTCTGCTCATCTATCTTTTTCTTGAGTTTAACCGAACTGTTTCCGGCAGCCCTTGCTCTTTTCCATTGTACCAGCGCTCCCTCCTTATCGCCCTTCAAAAACAGGATGTCACCATAACACTCCGTCAGTACCGGACTTCCTTCATCAAGCTGTATGGCGGTCTTAATATTGGAAAGTGCTCCCTCCAGGTTCCCCTCATTCATCAGCGCTACACTCATGTGCAGGTACAGCGCAGCCTGGCTCGGATACAGAGATAACGCATCTTCCCCCGTTTTAATTGCTTCCTGATACAGACCAAGTGCCACCTGCGTACTCATGGTATGTTCCCAGGCCACATAGAACTGATCCGTTATTCCCAGTATTTCCTTAAACTTTGAAAGCGCTCCGTTCAGGTCGCCCTGCTTAAACAATTTCTCTCCTTCAGCCAGCAGCACCTGCTCCGAACCAGGCTGCACTTCAGCCTGATTCGCTGCACCCGAACCCTCATTCTTCCCAGCAGCAGCACGTTGCCTGGCCTGAACCAATGCTTCCGAACTGCCAAATTTGTGCTCAATTTCATCATAACCCTTCGCAGCCTCTTCCACCCTGCCCGATAACAGTAATGCATTCGAGCGGTCAAAATAGAAGGAATCGTCTTCAGGAGTCAGCCTGATCATCTGGTTAAACACCTTAACCAGCGCCTCCATATCTCCTTTTCGCTTATACAGTTCTGCCAGCATCCGCCAGTACCAAAGATTACCCGCATCCAGAACCGTTGCCTTTTTAATGGCGATTTCCGCTTCCAGCAATTTATTCTGTCTGAAATTGATCACAGCCACCTCATAACTTGCCGCGGCATTATTCGGATCGAGCAAAATTATTTTAGAAAAGCTCTCCCCCGCCTTCGCATAATCCTCATTGAGCTTATCGCGCAGTCCGGCAAAAAAAAGTGTCTTTACCGCATTGGTATCTACCACAACAGCCACAGGCTGCTGCGCAAAAGCAGCGGTGCTCCCGTAAACCAAAAGTCCGCCCAGACACCATACCATTAAACACCACTTATTTGCCATTCTTATCTATTTACCTGTATGACCATACCCACCCGCACCGCGGGAAGTATCGTTCAGTTCCTCTGTGGCAGTCCAGCTTACCGTTTCGTGCCTGGCCACAACCATCTGCGCGATCCTGTCCCCGTCATTCACTACAAAATCCGTATCCGAAAGGTTCACCAGCAGTACTTTCAGTTCCCCCCTGTAATCTGCATCAATAGTCCCCGGAGCATTTACAATACTGATGCCATGCTTATAAGCCAGTCCGCTTCTCGGGCGGATCTGCGCTTCATAACCTACCGGCAGTTCCATATGCAAACCCGTTGGAATCAAAACACGCTGCAAAGGTTTAATCGTAACCGCAGATTCCACAAAAGCCCGCAGGTCCATTCCTGCAGCATGTGCCGTTTCATATTGCGGAAGCGGATGTGTCGAATTATTAATGATTTTTATGTTCATTTTTTTCCTAAAATAAGCTTCACCTGATCTTTTTCAAAATAATAAATTCCCGCCGCAAAAGCCAGCAGCAGAACATTGCCAATATATAAATTTCTGTCAAAAACCCAGAACGAAAGTACCACCAGCACTACCGACACCAGCAGATAGCTTACTATCCGCTTCAGGTTGTAAGGGATCGGGTAATATTTCTGTCCCAGCAGATAAGAAATCACCATCATCACAAAATAGGCCAGCATAGATACCCATGCAGAGCCCATATAACTGTATTTTGGAATCAGTATAAAATTAAGCACAATGGTAATCACCGCACCAACCACAGAAATATACAAACCAAAACGCGTCTGATCAGACAACCTGTACCAGATGGCAAGATTGCTGTAAATGCCAAGACAGACATAACCAAACAGCAGGTAAGGAACCGCAGGCAAGCCTACCCAATACTCCGCAAGATGCTGCTTATCCCTGCTGATAAAATACTTCAAAATCTCAATGTTCGCGATCAGCCCTACAAATATGAGGGCCAGTGCGATCACAAAATAATGCAAAATAATGGCATAAGTCTTTTTTGCATTCGCATTTTTCGCATGACTGAAGAAAAAAGGCTCCGCACCAAGCCTGAATGCCGTAATAAAAATGCTCATAAATATCGCAATCTTACACACCGCCCCGTAGATCCCCACTGCGTGATCTGCAAACTGTTCCGGCAATAGCCTGCTCAACACAATCTTATCCAGGTTTTCATTCACAATAAACGATAAGTTTGCCACCAGGATCGGCCAGGAATACGAGAACATTTTGCCAAACAGTTCCCTGTCAAACCTGAACTGCAGCTTTAGGAATTCAGGAAGCAGTATGATAAAGGTCAGCACACTCGCCACCAGGTTGGACACAAAAACATAACCTACCCAGCTCTCTTTGTACCAGCCTGAAAGCCATGCCGCCGCAGGCCAGTCATGCGCAATAGCAAGAGGAATCACTTTAATAAACAAAAGATTAAAACCGACAAAACTCCCGATATTCACAAATTTGATAAGGCTGTACTTCTTAGCCTGGTCCTCCGCCCTGAGCTTGGCAAAAGGGATGACGCAAATCGCATCCGTAAACAGGATCCAGATGAAATACTGAACATACCGCTTATAATCCGCAAGCTGAGCCGGATCATTGGCCAGGTAAGTTGCTATCGGATGTGTAAAGATCAGGCCCGTGATTAAAAACAAGACCGAGATAAATGCGATGCACAAAAAAGAGTTGTTATATACCTCCTTCTTTTTGTCTTCATGCTTGTTCAGGTACCTGAAATAAGTACTCTCCATCCCAAATGCCAGCACGGCATTGATCAGCGAAGCATACGCAAATAATTTAGTAAGGATGCCGTAAGTAGCCGAGCCATAAGCCCTTGTATAGATCGGGGTCAGAATAAATCCAAACAAACGGGACAGCACCGTACTGATGCCATAGATCGCTGTTTGCCCCATGAACTTCTTTAAAACCGACATCTTACTTCTTCAGGATCACAAAATCGGTAAAATTTTTCAGTTCTCCGGCCGTAACCTCACAACTCTCCACTTTCGCCCTGTCAGGCCCGTCATTGCACCATTCCACAAAAGCATCCAGTTCCCATTGCGCGCCCTCCGCCTCCGCATATACCGAACCATCAGCCTCATTCCTGACGAATCCTTTTATACCGGACTGATCCGCTACATACTTGGTTGTCTCCCTGAAAGTTACCCCCTGCACTTTTCCACTGATCTTAATATTTATATGTACTTTTTCCATGTTTTCAACTTTTTTAATTGCCACCTCTGCCACTCTTCAAAGCCTGATCAACCTTTCCTTTGCTGCTAAAAATTCTTTCCAGATCTCCTCCAGAATCTCCGCCGCAGGTCTGATCGACCTGATCATTGCCGATACCTGCCCGATCTCCAGTTCACCCTGCTCCATATCCCCCTCAAACATACCCGACTTTGCCCTGGCCCTGCCCAGAATCTGCATCAGTACCTCCGTATTTGCGCCATCCGCCTCGGCCTGCGCCACCGCATCTGCAAATTCATTCTTTAATAAACGCACCGGAACCAGTTTTTTCATCCTTAGTCTGGTATCTCCCTCTCTCGCATCCAGAATCCTGTTCTTAAAATTCAGATGCGCCGATGACTCTTTGGCCACTGCAAAAGCTGAGCCGATCTGAACCCCCTCAGCACCCAAGGCCATCGCTGCCAGCATCGCCCTTCCGCTTCCTATTCCACCTGCCGCGATCACCGGAATCTTCACTGCATCACAGATCATCGGCAGCAGACACATCGTCGTAGTTTCCTCCCGTCCGTTATGACCGCCCGCTTCAAAACCTTCGGCAACTACTGCATCAGCCCCGCTGGCCTCCGCCTTCTGCGCAAACCTGGTATTGGCGATCACATGAACCACAGTGATCCCGTTATTTTTCAAATATTCCGTCCATGTTGCCGGATTCCCCGCTGAGGTAAACACAATTTTCACCCCTTCCTCAATCATGATCTCTATGATCTCCCGTACATCCGGATACATCAGCGGTACATTGACCGCAAAAGGCTGATCTGTTGCCTTCCTGCATTTCTGAATGTGCTCGCGCAATACCTCCGGATACATAGAGCCGGCACCAATAATCCCCAGCCCTCCTGCATTGGAAACCGCCGAGGCCAGCCTCCAGCCGCTGCACCAGACCATTCCTGCCTGTATGACAGGATACCTGATGCCAAACAGATCCGTTATCCTGTTGTTCATCTATTTTAATTTTTTCATAGCAGCTCCAAGTTTCAGCACACCATCCGCTTCCTCATAATCCAAAAGGTTCAAGCCAGGTTTCTTTCCGGGCGACAAACTGCCGAACCGGTCTTCAATACCTAAAAATTCCGCCCCGTTCCATGTCCCCCAGGCTATAAGTTCTGCAAGGGGTATTTTAAAATTATTCTGCAGTGTCTGCATCTCTGCAAAGATGCTCAATCCAGTATTGCTGGCCAAACTATCCGTCCCCAAAGTAATGCGCAATCGGGCAGCCCGCAGCAGATCAACATCGGGTAACCTGTTTTCTATATATAAATTCGCATTCGGACACAAACACCAGTAGAGCAGCGGGTGTTTGGCTAAAGCAAGATCAACGTCCCCGGCTGATGAAAAGGTATTGTGCACCAGCAATGTCTTCAGCTCCGGAGATAAATACGGCAGTACCGTTTGCAGGGAAGACTTCCCGCTCGGCTCATAAAATCCGATATCCAGGCCCAGAAATTCGTAAAGTTCCAAAAACCCGCCTTTCTTTTCTTCAAAAAATCTATTCTCCTCTGAACTTTCCTGATTGTGCATGCTGAACGGACCACCAAGCTCCCCATTTATCCGCTTCAGCTCATCAAACAGCTGCTTCGATACCGAATATGGCGCATGAGGAACAATAGATAAAGGCAAGTCCTCAAATTTATCTTTAAACTCCAGCGCCCGCGCAATAGCTGCTCCAGCCGTCTCCGGATTAAAGCCCATCACCTCCAGAAAGGTATGATAATAGATCGGGCTCTCTCTCTTTATACCATTAGAGACCAGCTGATTGGCAATATCACCAACAGCCACGATTCCATTCTCAAACATTTCCCTCTCCGCATCCAGCATAGCCGGCACCATGGAGTATTCATCTGAGCCCCGCATCTTCATTACTTCCTGTACAAAACCGATTAATCCTGTATGCTGCTCAATCCTGCCCCTGAGGTGCGAAAGCTCCAGATGGCAGTGTGTATTCACAAATCCCGGCACCAGCAAGCCCTCATAATGCAGCACATCAGTGATCTGCTGCGCCTTTGCCTCCTCAGGGCTGAGCACAGCCAGAATAAGGCCGTCATCCTCCATTCCTATCACACCGCCCTTTATCGGAGGTTCAGTAACCGGGAATACATAATCTGCGGAAATGTAGGAAATCATGCAGCAAAGAAAAGCAAAATTGCCCTATTTATCTAATGACCGAAACCAGGGCAACACATCCAGCATCATCGGTAAGACCGCGGTCTGGTGTGTGCCGCCGGGAACCGGCACAAGGCTGACCTGGGTGGCACCTGCGGCTTTAAAACTATTAAAAGCACCTTCAGATGTCTGGTAAGGTACCGTTTCATCTGCCGTTCCATGATAAAGGCGCAGAGGAGTTTTAGGTTTCCAATCCGTCAGGTCATTGTCTGCTCCGGCCTGCTTAAAGAGCAGTTCGCCCTGGGGATCGAATAAAGCACTTATAAACCCTGGGTTAAACAAGTTCGTCAGATCAGTATTCAGCTGTGCGTTGATCTCGGAACCGTCACTGGTACCGTCCAGTAATGCGCCGAGTCTCCCCGCATAAGGTTGCCGGAAGAAATCTGTCAATGGTCTTTTCCAGTCGTACGTAACATTGTAAGCGTGTAAGATCAGCGCCAGGTAGGCCGGATCTTTATATGTTGTAGAATTAATAATCAAATTCATCGTTGCCCCCACGCTATATCCTCCCGCCCCGGCAGCTACCCCCTTCAATGAAAATCCGGCTATTGGGTTGTTTTCAATGGCCTGCTGTGCAGCCAGACTTACATACCCGCCTTCCGAATAGCCCAGCAGGAATAACCTTTCACTAAAAGAGATCTTTTGTTTTTTCAAATAGTAAGCAGAGGCTTTCAGCATACCTGTTACCGCAGCCGCCGCATATTTTTTATCATAATAAGGATGCTGCACACTTTTTGACGCTCCATAACCAATATAATCAGGTATAGCCGTAATGAAACCCGCAGAGGCCAGCAGTTCAAACCCCGTAAACGCTGATGCCGACGGAAAATCAGAAGGTGCAGCAGCTGTCAGAAAAGCAGTGCCGTGCTGTGCACTGATCACAGAAAAAACAGCAAGGTTATTTTTGGGTATAGCCAAAAGACCAGAAGCCTCTATAGAACGTCCCTTATAAGTAGTTTTATATACCACTTTCACAAAGTTCACATCATAATCCAGTACTGCCCCGGCAGCATCATATCCTGCCAGTCTGGCGATGGTTTTCATCTGCGCAACAGTATAATTTCCCTGTGCAGTGGCAGAAACAAAATTCCCCGGATCCAGCTGTTCCTCTTCCGGTTTTTCTTCAGGACCCTTGGTTTTATCTTTGCTGCAGCCTGCCAGCAGCACAACAGCCAGCAGCCAAACATATATCCGTATAAATTTCATATAGCTAAAACTACTGTTTTATTTATTTTATATTTACATCCATACCAGACATTTATTTTAATGAACCGCATCGATCGTCTTTTTGGAATCCTTATCCTGCTGCAAAGCAAGAAATACGTGACTGCGGATAAGATCTCGGATCAGTTTGGAATCAGTGTCAGAACAGTTTATCGGGACGTTAAGGCACTGTCTGAACAAGGCGTCCCCATCAGTTTTGAACAGCCCAAAGGTTATTTCATTGTACAGGGCTATTTCCTGCCCCCGGTCTCTTTTTCTTCTGATGAAGCCAATGCCCTCCTGATCATGGAACGCATGGTATCCCGTTTTGCCGACAAATCCATCTTTACCAATTACACCTCAGCACTAAATAAGGTCAAAGCTGTTTTAAAGCATGGACAGAAAGAAAAACTGGAACTGTTGAACGAAAGCATCAAATTTCAGCTGCACCATGAAATGCTGAATGAAGAATTTGACCACCTGGCCGCTCTTCAAAATGCCATATCCGGTCAGTGCATTATAGAAATCGATTATCAGAACAACAATTCAGAGCAAAGTAAACGTGAAGTAGAAGCAATCGGCCTGATCTTTTATGCCTACAACTGGCACCTCATCGCCTGGTGCCACCTCAGAATGGAATACCGTGATTTCAGAGTATCAAGAATTAAAAAGGTAAGAAATCTGGACACCCCGTTCAGGAAAACGGACCACATGCCGGTAAGCGAGTATATGAAACTGCTTCCGGTTAATTATTAACCAAAATCATCTATTCATTATATTGTCTGAAATACATTGACCGGCGCTGCCTGTTTGTCTGGCTTATTTGCTGATAAAGATCTTTTTACCGCTGATTTTGAAATGCACATCTCCGGTAAGTTCGAGCATATTGAGCACTTCATTTATTTTAGAGAATCTGGAAATACTACCTCCGAAAACCTCATTTGCAACCTCTTTATCCTGGTAGACCACTTCTACAGCATACCATCTCGACAGTTCCAGCATAATGTCCGAGAGTTTCCTCTTGCGAAACACAAATTCCCCGCTGGTCCAGGCGATGGTATTTGGCGCATCTGCAGCTTCCACTGTTAAGGTTCCTTCCTTACTGATAGCCTGCTGGTTGGGTTTCAGCAAGACAGTATGCCCCTGACTTCCGTCGGGAGCGATGGCACTTACTCTCAGTGCACCTTCCAGCAGGGTTGTCCTGGTATATTCTTCATTACGGTAGGCGGTCATGTTAAAATGCGTACCCAGCACTTCTATGCGCTGCCGTTCCGTGAACACCACAAAAGGGTGCGCCCTGTCTTTAGAAACTTCAAAGTAGGCCTCGCCGTTGAGGGAAAGGCTTCGCTTCACAGCAAAACCACTAGGGAATATGAGGGTTGTGGCGGAATTCAACCATACTTTGGTTTCGTCAGGCAGTAAAATCCGGAGATCAGCGCCCTTTGGTGTGGAGATGGAATGGAAGCCTGAGGTTATCCCCCTGTCTGCATTTCCAGTTATTTTATAAGTGATCTGACCATTAGCTGTACTGATCTTTTGCAGACCATACTGCTGAAGCAGTCCTTTATCTGCATCACTTAAATTTATTTGTTTACCATTCGCAAGTGTCATGACGACCTTGCCGGTATTGTTCATATTGTCAATGGCCGAAGGAAAATTATACTTTGCCTGTTCTGTTTTGGGCTTGTCCCCACCTTCAAAAAATAAAAAGGTGCCGAGCAGGGACGCAAAAACTGCAGCGGCTGTTGCTACGCGGACCAGCCAAAGTTTTTTTGTCCTTGCTACAGCCCCTCCGAGAGAAAGCGTACTAAAAACTTCCTTTCCTAGTTCCTCCATCCGGTGAACTGGTATATCGACCTTGTATTCGTTAAACTGAATGTACCACCGTTCCACCAATGCCTTTTCGGCCTCACTGCATGCTCCGCTTAAATACCTGGAGAGTAGTTCTTTTGAGTCAAATTTTTGCATTGGTATAAATGAACCCGGTTTAAATACAAAACGGATAAGTAGAGGCCAACAGGAAGATTAGGAGCACTTTTTTTTGAAAAAAACTATAACGAGTTGTAAATTAAATAGATAATTATAAAAGTATCTGTTTTATTTTTCAAAATTTTGATCGCATTGCTGATTTGTTTGCTCACATTATGCTCGGAGGTGTTGAGATGTTCGGCTATTTCCTTATGAGACATATTTCCTTTTCTGCTCAGTTCGAAAATTTCCCTCATCTTTTTAGGCAATGCCTGGATTTCTTTTTCAATATAGTTCCTGAATTCCTTTTCCCTGATCAGGTGATCGGTATTGGCATAATTGCCATTTTGCGCAAAGTCCTGCAAAGAAGATTCGACATAACTCGACTGAACTTTCTGATGTGCAAAGATGTCCAGAATTCTGTTTCGGGCGGCAGTATACAGATATCCGGCAAGATTAGCCGCCTTTATATCCTGTTCCCGGCGCACCCATAAACTGGTAAAGAGCTCCTGGATCACATCCTTCGCCAACTCCTCATCTCTCAGTTTCTTATACGCATGGTTCAGCATCAGGTAATGGTAGCGGTTATAAATCTCTGTATACGCGAGCTGATCAGATGCTTTAAGCATTCTGAGTAACTCTTCATCGTTAAGTGTTTTATACCTGATCATCATTTCCCTTCTTGCAAATATCAAATTTTAAGATCAGAATGTAAACAAGAAACATTTTTAATAACGTTTTATTAACAATATTTCCTATATGTGTAATTTATAACCAAAGGTAAACCCTTGTCTATAGGTTAAAAAAACTGAATTAACGCCCCAACATCACAAAATTTTATATAAAACGATTTCGCATTGTTTACAAACTTCCTTATATTTAACCTAAAGTAAACCTGCCTGAATTTTATCTGAAGTTTAACTCCGCCAAGAGGTGGTGGTATCACTGCTTGTATTGAATCCGCAGTGAGTCCGCCATGAGTCCGCGGTGAGTCCGCCTTTTTCCACAAAAAGGTGGACTCACCGCGGATTGATTGAGCTTTCTTAGCGCAATCACCTATAACGAGAGTAAGCTTTAGATAGGTTTCCGGCAGGAGTTACGACTAACTTATTATTAAAAACTATGGGAAAATTTGATGGCAGGCGCATCACAGGAATGGTGGGCAATGTTGTATTTAGAAAAGGAAACACGGGCGATATAGTACAGTCAGCCCCGGGTTCCGTCAGGCAAACCAAAGATACGAAACTCATGTCAGACGTCTTTGGACAGCGCAGTACCCTGGCGGCAGCCATAAGACAAAATTTAGCAATTCTTTACCGGCATAACCATGACGGGCAAATGGTGAACCGGCTTAACAAGCCAATTGGTGATGTACTCAGACAATGTTATGATAAACATACTGGTAAATATACCTTTAACCAGCACAGCTTCGGCAGGCTTGCAGGATTTGAATTTAATCCCAGATCACCGCTGATCAACAGCATTTGGGTTGAGCCTGAAATGCTCCTTGAAGGAAATATGCTCCGCATCAACATCCCCGAGATGGAAATACCGCAACAGTTCAGGTTTTATAAAACTTCAAATTTTTGTGATTTAACAGTTGCCGTCTCGGTTATTGCTTTGGAACAGGCCCTGGAAGATCAGCCTATGATTCAGACTACCGCAATAAGTATTGATCAGGGTACCGTTCCTGCCCTGCACTTTGAATTTGAAGTGCCGGATGGTTGTCTTTGTGTTGCCGGTATCGGGCTGAACTATTTTTACATGAAGGAGGGTATAAAATCAGTCATGAATAGCAGGGAGTTTAATCCGGCAGCATTATGCGGTGCCTTCATTACCCCAGGAATATTTGTGCTCCGGGATAAAAACGGCAACCCTGCTGAGCTTTGGAAAACCGGGTGGCACAAGATCTCCAAACTAAAATTGTGATTTTTTTCCACCCCGGTAAACAGACTGCCATAGGGTTGTCAGTGTTGTGCTTTTACTTTGTTTTATCATTCTTAAACAAATAAAACAATAACATGATGAGCAGAATTGAAATGTTTTTAAAGGAGTTGGAGCAGGAAGCACTAACCACAAGAAAAATGCTGGAACGGGTACCGGCCGATAAATTTAACTGGCAGCCGCATCCAAAAAGTATGACCATCAAAAAACTGGCAACTCATATTGCAGAGCTTCCTTCCTGGATACCTATGGCACTCACCACTGATGAACTGGATTTTTCAGCTAACCCATACCAGCAGGTTGAAGTCAACACGAATGAAGAATTAATGGCCTATTTTGAACAGTCCCTTGAGGAGGGAAAACGCCAGCTGACAGCAGAATATGAAGCACTGCTCGACAAAAACTGGACGCTGAGAAACGGAGAACAGATATACAGCGTTGAACCTAAGGCCGACGTGATCCGCATGAGCATTAGTCAGACCATTCACCACAGGGCTCAGTTGGGTGTATATCTCAGGCTTCTCGACATCCCCATACCCGGAAGCTATGGCCCCAGCGCTGATGAAGTGGATTTTTAAATTGATTTGCACTATATTGAGGTGGGCAGGGTTTGTGGTTAAAATGAGTGTGTCCTGCATCTGAAATGAATTTTCTCTTTTTGTAGCGGACCCCTCACTGCAGACATCAGAATGGCTGCATGTAAGAACAGATTAGCATATGTGGTTATAAATTGATTCCTTTGTAAAAAGTTATCAATTTATAATTCCACAAGCTAACCTAATTCAAGTCCAATGTCTGATTCAAATACCCGATTAAATAAATACATAAGTGAAAGCGGCCTTTGCTCAAGAAGGGCAGCGGACAGGTATATTGAACAGGGGAATGTTTTTATCAATGGCAAACGGGCAAAGGTAGGCGATAAAGTTTTTTTTGGGGACATCGTGACCGTAAACGGGCAGAGCATTGAACCTAAGGAAGTAGAGAACACTGTCCTGATCGCCTATAACAAACCGGTAGGTATCACCAGTACGACGGAGGCAGGGGTAAAGAGCAATATAGTAGACCATGTGAACCACAGTGAGCGGGTCTTCCCTATCGGAAGGCTGGATAAGGATTCTCAGGGATTGATTTTTCTAACCAACAACGGCGATCTGGTCAACAAGATTCTCCGGGCTGGCAACAACCATGAGAAGGAATACATCGTAACGGTGAATAAACCGGTAACCGATTCCTTTCTGGAGGGCATGTCTAAAGGCGTTCCTGTACTTGGCGTGATGACCAAAAAGTGTAAGATCAGCAAGGAAGGCCCGGCTACGTTTAAGATTACCCTGATCCAGGGGCTGAACCGTCAGATCCGCAGAATGTGTGAACATTTTGGGTTTGATGTGGTAAAACTGGAGCGCGTGCGGATCATGAATGTGGGCATAAAAGGTATTCCGGTGGGAGAATGGCGTGAGCTGACTCCTGAGGAACAGACTGAGATCTTCAATATGGTTGCAAAATCAAGTTCACTGGAGGATGCTTCTAAAAGTAAAAAAACCAACAATGCAGCTCCTTCTGCGAAGAATATACCGGCGGCCAAAGGATCGTCCGGAACAAGAGCCGGAGCTTCCACTGTTAAAAAATCCAATTATAAGTCCCGCTTAAGGGAAGAGGAGGATTTGATGGAGAATGTAACTCCCGGCAGATCTGCAGGTAAGACTGTTTCGGGCAGAGCCGGCGGTGCAAAAAAACCTTCTTCAAGAGCTGGTTCGGCATCTGTGAGCCGCTCAGACCGGGCTGCAGGGGGCAATGGTGGTAAAGGCAAATCAACAGGTAAACCTGCCGCTAAGTCCAGAACTGCTCCTGCACAGGGCGACTGGAACCGCAGCGGCGGCCCTGACAGAAAGGCAAAGGCCAGAAATAAACGTTCATAATGCTGAAACCGGCATGACCGACTGCTCAAAATATTTTGGTATCTTTGCAGCGAAATGCTTCCTACAAAGAAAATAGACATCCGTTCGCTTGATCTGCCGCAATTGCAGCAGCACTTTACTGCAATGAAGGAACCTTCTTACAGGGCCAAACAGGTCTATCAATGGCTTTGGGAAAAATCTGCCCGCAATTTTGAAGAGATGAGTAATATCTCCAAAGAACTGAGAAGTAAACTGGATGAGCATTATGCCATCAACATCGTGGAAGTAAGCAATTCACAATTCAGCAATGATCATACGATAAAAAATGCCTTCAGGTTGTACGACGGCAATATTGTCGAGGGTGTACTGATTCCTATGGAGGACCGGATGACGGCCTGTGTAAGCTCGCAGGTGGGCTGCAGCTTAACCTGTAAGTTTTGCGCTACGGGCTATATGGACCGCAAACGCAACTTAAATGCCGATGAGATCTATGATCAGGTTGTACTGATTGATCAGCAGGCGAAAAAGAACTACAATGCGCCACTGACCAACATCGTGTATATGGGTATGGGAGAGCCGCTGCTGAATTATGCTAACGTAATGAAGTCGATAGAACGGATCACAGCTCCGGACGGGCTGAATATGTCTTATAAGCGCATCACCGTTTCTACTGCAGGGATCTCCAAGATGATCAAAAAACTGGGTGATGACGGGGCTAAGTTTAACCTTGCACTGTCTCTTCATGCAGCCAATGATCAGAAGCGCAATGAGATCATGCCCATCAATGAAGCCAATTCACTGAAAGCACTGGAAGAAGCGCTTAAATATTATTTTTCCAAAACAAAGAATCCGGTCACCTATGAATACATCGTGTTCAATGATTTCAATGATGAGATTGAAGATGCGGTGGAACTGGCCAGATTCTGTAAACACGTTCCCTGCAAGGTGAACCTGATCGAGTACAACCCGATCCAGTTTGCGGATTTCATCAATGCTGATGGTGATAAGATTGATGCCTTCTCCAATTACCTGAAAAGCCAGGGAATCAATACCAATATCCGGAGAAGCCGCGGTAAAGATATTGATGCTGCATGTGGGCAGCTCGCCGTTAAGGAACAGAGCTGATCCTTATTTTTTCGCCTTCCGGATTACCATGATATGGCTGAAAGCACTTAGTTTAGTCCATGAAGTTTATGTTCAGGGTTTTCCGGCAGCTGACTTCGCTGCTCAGGGATTTTTTCAGTTTACTTTTTCCGGATCTCTGTTGTGGATGCGGCACTCACCTGAATCGTGGTGAAAGTGGTATTTGCAGCACCTGTGTTTTCCAAATCCCCTATACGGATCATCATCTTTATGCTGACAACAGGACGGCGAGGCACTTTTGGGGGAAAATTCCTTTTTACTCAGCGATGTCTTTACTTTATTTTAGAAAGGGCGAACGGGTACAAAAGATCATTCATCATCTCAAGTACAGGGGAAGGAAGGAAATGGGCACTAAGCTGGGCTTACTGATGGCGAAACAGCTTAAACAGACTTCCTTCTATCTGGATATAGATCTGGTTATTCCCGTACCTCTGCACAGGATCAGGGAAAAGAAGCGGGGATACAACCAGAGTTCATGTATTGCGGAGGGCATTGCCACGGAACTTAGCCTTCCTGTTTATGAAAAAGTGCTGAAGAGAACAATAGCTACGCAAAGCCAGACCGGCAAAGGGAGGTATGACCGGCAGGAAAACATGCAAAACGCATTTTGTGTACTGAACCCTGCAATTATTGAAGGCAGGCATGTATTGCTGGTGGATGATGTAATTACCACGGGAGCAACCATAGAAGCCTGCGCTGCTGAACTTCATAAATATGGGATCCGGAAACTTAGTATCATCGCTGCGGCATGTGCGGAGTAGCGGAACCTGGCAAGGATAAAATAAAAACTTTAAAAAAAGCGGCTGCGGGAAAACAATTCATAGATTATCCCGTTTATATATACGAGAGCGTTAATTTAGATGGTAAGAGTCGATATTTTCTTTAAAGAAGTATCGGCTCTTTACTTTTACAGGGGTTTTTAAAAACTCCCGGCTCCTGTTCATTGGAGTGATCAGCAATGGGCTAACAGGTGACTTATTTTGTTGTAAAAAAAATAATCAGCCAATGCGGAATGCTAAATAGAATTAGCAAATTTAATTTATGGATAATGGAAAAAATGACTGTTTATTTTTTTGCAGATTCGAAATTAATTCGTTCCTTTGTCTTGAGAGCGTTAATTTAAGGGTCGATAATTCCATGCCTATGGAATGTCGGCCCTTTATGATTAGCACAAAATCCAACCAGATTTTCGCTATAGTTTATTTAGGAATATTGATCGAAATTATATTCCGGATCTCTTCCGGCCTGAATGGTTTTAAGATATGACCGTTCATTCCTGATGCTTTGAACTTCACATATTCATCTGCGAGAGTTGAGGCGGTAAGTGCGATGATCGGGACGTTTTTAAAATAATCGCCATCCATTTCCCTGATGATACCTGTTGTTTCGAATCCATCGAGCCCGGGCATCCTGATGTCCATAAATATGAGGTCATAGGAATTGGCCGTTATCTTTTCGATGGCTTCTTTACCATCTGAAGCAAAATCAAGGTCAAAACCCCATTTATCAAGCAATCTTCTGGCGATCAACAGATTCACTTCGTTATCGTCTACAATGAGAATTCTCTTCCCGGTAAATGATTCCTGAATTTCAGGGATCCGGATGTCTGGTGCTGTAAGAACTTTGCCGAAACGGATAGTAAATGAGAAATTAGTGCCCTCTCCTTCCTTGCTGTTGACCACAATCTCTGAACCATGGAGACGCAGCAGTTTTTTGGTGATGGCCAGGCCAAGGCCTGTACCGCCATATTTCCTTGAAATATCGGGTTTGGCCTGTGTAAAGGTTTCAAATATGTAAGAAAGCTTGTCCTGTGGAATTCCTATCCCATTGTCGCTTACTTCAAAACGGATCTCTGTATGCTGCGCTGTTTCAGCTACCACTCTGGCCAGCAATTCTATACTTCCCTTACTTGTAAATTTAACTGCATTCCCAAGCAGGTTCATGAAGACCTGGTATAGCCTGGTCTTGTCTCCATTTACCTTTTCCGGAATCTTTTCATCAAGATCCAATTTCAGATTATTGCCTTTTTCCTGTACGGTTAGCTGCAGGGAGTTGACAATATCAGCGGTAAGTTCTTTTATGCTGAAGGCCTCATTCTCGAGATGCATATTGCCGGTCTCTATCTTGGTGAAATCCAAAATGTCATTGATGATGCTCAGCAGGTTTTCTGAAGAAAATTTAAGAATATTCAGGTCAGGGATCTGTGAGGGGCTGGGGTTGCTGTCGAGCAGCAGGTGTGTCATTCCGATCACTGCGTTGAGCGGTGTTCTGATCTCATGACTCATGACAGAAAGAAACATCTCCTTCGCTTCGCTTAGCTGCAGTGCCTGTTCTTTTGCTTCCATCATTTCACGTTCGGCTTCTTTCTTTTCGGTAATGTCAATGATGATCTCTACTTCAATATCTACCTCTCCTTCATCATTCAGGATAACGGTATTGTAAACCGAAAGCCATATGGGTCTCCTGTCCTTGCGGTAGGCGAGCAGATCTACGGTAAAAGACTTATTCTGACTGATCATCTCCCGGGCATTTGCCAGCAGGGCATCATCTGTACCGGGTCCGGAAATGAGGTCACCGAGCCGCTTGCCTTTCAGGTCCTGCAAGGTAAAGCCTGTGATCTTTTCAAAGGCATCATTTACCCAGGTTACGTGGTTATTGGCATCGTTGATGACTACTGCATTGTCGATTTTACTGGCAACGAATGAAAGTTTCATCAGCTCGTTCTCTACATGCTTACGTTCTGTGATGTCTCTGCCATAAGCATACCAGCGGCCTGCTTTGGCGACCATATTCCAGCTCAGCCAGCGAGTGATGTCTTTTTTGCCCGTGATCCTGACGTCACTATGGAATTGTTTGATGTCCTGCCTTAAGCCTTCTTCTATCTGCGCAATCAGTTTAGCTGAATCCTGTTTATTACAAAACTGCCACATGTTCAGACCAACGGCTTCTTCTGCGGTATATCCGAGTATGGTTTCTACTGCATTGTTGATAAAGAGAATATTTCCCTGATAATCGAGAATACAATGTATTTCGGGAGAAACAGTGGAGAGGCTGAGCATTTCCTCAAACCGTATGGCCTTGGCGTTGAGTTCCTCGCTTTTGAGCCTGAGGCTAATGTGTGTGATGATCTCTTTGGCAAGTGTCATCAGACCATCTTTCTGCGCTGCGGTGATGGTTCCCGGCTTGGTATCAAATACGCCTATCACACCAAGTTTATAGCCTTGTTCATCGATCAGCGGTGCTCCGGCATAATACCTGACATAAGGTGGCCCGGTAACGCCCGGATGGTTGTCAAATCTCGGGTCCAGAGCAATGTCCGGGATTTCAAGAACGGTATCTCCCTGGATCGTATAGTTGCTGAAGGAAATATCGGGCGGGACATCCCTGACAGGGGTCCCTATAATGGATTTAAAAAACAGCCGCTGTTCATCAACCAGTGTGATTAACGCGATAGGGGCATTACATATTAAACCGGCAAGCCTGGTGATATTATCGAACTCATACTCTGTAGGAGTGTCCAATATATTATACTTATGCAATGCACTGATACGTTCATCCTCACTGGCCGATGATTGCTGCTGCGAAAACATTTAGTTTTTGGTTCTCAAAATCCTATTTATATAAGGGAAAGCGGCTTACCAGTGTTATTACCTGTGCTTTCACTTCCTGCAGGTTCTTTTCATCCTCAGGATTACTGATTACCTGATCGATCAGATTGACGATCACCTCCATATCTTCTTCCTTAAATCCTCTTGTCGTGATGGCTGCTGTTCCAACACGGATTCCTGAAGTGACAAACGGAGAGCGGTCATCAAACGGCACCATGTTCTTATTTACAGTGATCTCTGCTTTTTCCAGGGCATTCTCAGCCAGTTTGCCTGTTACATTTTTATTTCTCAGGTCAATCAGCATCAGGTGGTTGTCTGTACCGCCTGAAATGATACCGTATCCTCTGCTTACAAATGCTTTGGCCATTGCCTGTGCATTTTTCTGCAGTTGTTTTGCATATTCCAGATATTCGTCACTCAATGCTTCTCCGAATGCAATGGCTTTGGCTGCGATGATGTGCTCCAGCGGTCCGCCCTGTGTGCCCGGGAAAACGGCCATATCCAATACAGAGGACATCATGCGGATTTCGCCCTTAGGGGTTTTTAATCCGAAAGGATTTTCAAAATCTTTGCCCATCATGATCATACCGCCACGGGGTCCTCTCAGGGTTTTATGTGTGGTTGTGGTTACAATATGGCAGTGCGGAAGCGGATCATTTAACAAACCGCGTGCGATAAGGCCTGCAGGGTGTGAAATATCTGCCATCACCAATGCGCCGATCTTGTCAGCAACACTGCGCACAAAGGCATAGTCCCACTCTCTCGAATAGGCCGATGCACCTACGATGATCAGTTTTGGTTTTTCTGTCAGTGCCAGTTCTTCCAGCTTTTCGTAATCGATAAGTCCGGTATCTTTTTTTACTCCGTAAAATAAAGGATGGTATAACTTTCCTGAGAAGTTCACTGGCGAGCCATGGGTCAGGTGTCCGCCATGAGAAAGGTCGAAACCTAAGATTTTATCTCCGGGCTGGATCACTGCAAGCATTACTGCAGCATTGGCCTGGGCTCCTGAGTGCGGCTGTACGTTTACCCACTCCGCACCAAAGAGTTTTTTTGCGCGTTCAATTGCGATCGTTTCTATCTCGTCTACTACCTGGCATCCGCCATAATATCTCTTGCCCGGAAGGCCTTCAGCGTATTTATTGGTTAAACAAGAGCCCGCAGCTTCCATTACCTGCTTGCTTACAAAGTTTTCTGACGCTATCAGTTCAAGTCCGTGTTCCTGACGGTCCAGTTCCCTGTCAATCAAATCAAAAATTAAAGTATCTCTAGTCATTTATCGAAGTATATTTTTGTAAAATTAAGATTTTCCTTCTTAGTTACGTAACAAAATCCCTTACTTTGTACTTTCTATTCTTTAATCACTGCATGGAAGACATCAACAGTCCATTATTATTGCCTGACATAAATTATCCTGCTGATCTCAAGCGGTATAAAGAACAGGATCTGGAACAGATCTGTAAAGAGCTCAGACAATATATAATAGATGTAGTGAGTGTAAACGGCGGACATTTTGGTGCGAGCCTGGGTGTGGTGGAACTGACAGTAGCGCTGCATTATGCATTGAATACTCCTTATGACAAGCTGGTCTGGGATGTTGGGCATCAGGCTTATGGCCATAAAATACTCACCGGGCGCAAGTCTGTTTTCCATACCAACAGGATCATTAATGGCATCAGCGGTTTTCCAAAAATCAGTGAAAGTGAATACGATACTTTTGGGGTAGGCCATTCTTCTACTTCGATCTCTGCTGCTTTGGGTATGGCTGTAGCTTCTCATTATAAGGGAGAAACAGACCGTCAGCATGTGGCTGTGATCGGTGATGGAGCCATGACTGCGGGACTTGCTTTTGAGGGCCTGAACCATGCGGGGATTGAAAACTCTAATCTGCTGGTGATCCTGAATGACAACTGCATGTCGATTGACCCGAATGTGGGTGCGCTGAAAGAATATTTAACGAACATTACTACCTCAAAATCTTACAACCGCTTCAGGGATGACATTTCGAATGTACTGATTAAGCTTTCTGAGCTTGGCCCGAATGCCCATAAGTTTGTAAAGAAAATTGAGAAGAGCATAAAAGGTACATTGCTCAAGCAGAGCAATTTGTTTGAAGCACTGAATTTCAGGTATTTCGGACCGGTAGACGGACATGATGTGGTACGTTTGACCCAGGTCATCAGGGACCTGAAGGATATTCCAGGACCTAAGCTGTTGCATTGCGTTACGGTAAAGGGTAAGGGTTTTGCACTGGCAGAGAAAGACCAGACCAAATGGCATGCTCCCGGTCTTTTCGATAAGATCACCGGTGAGATTAAAAAAAATGTACCGGATAAACCGCAGCCACCCAAGTATCAGGATGTTTTTGGACATACACTGGTAGAACTGGCGGAGCTGAATAAAAAAATTGTAGGCATTACGCCTGCTATGCCATCGGGATCATCGATGAATATCATGATGAAGGCCATGCCCGACCGGGCTTTTGATGTGGGCATTGCGGAACAGCATGCAGTTACATTTTCTGCCGGACTGGCCACCCAGGGCCTAATCCCTTTCTGTAATATCTATTCCAGCTTTATGCAAAGGGCATACGATCAGGTGATCCATGATGTGGCGATACAAAACCTGAATGTCGTCTTCTGTCTGGACCGTGCCGGACTTGCAGGAGCGGATGGCGCTACGCATCACGGCGCTTATGATCTGGCTTTTATGCGCTGCATTCCTAACATGACGGTATCTGCCCCGATGAATGAAGAGGAGCTGAGAAACCTCATGTATACTGCCCAGCAGGACAATAAAGGTCCGTTTGTGATCCGTTATCCGAGGGGAAGCGGCATGATGCCCGACTGGAAACGCCCATTGAAAGCGATTGAAGTAGGCAAAGGCCGAAAGATCAGTGACGGTGAGGATGTAGCAATACTGACGATAGGCCATGTTGGTAATTTTGCGGTGGAGGCCTGTAAGGAGCTGAACAGTGAGGGCATACATCCCGCACATTATGATTTGCGCTTTGCCAAGCCCCTGGACCTGGATTTGCTGCATGATGTTTTCAGCAGATATAAAAATGTCATTACCGTAGAGGATGGCTGTCTTCAGGGGGGTGTAGGCAGCGCGGTGCTGGAATTTATGGCCGATCATAAATACAATGCACAGGTGATCCGTCTTGGCATACCGGATGAATTTATAGAACATGGTGAACAGCATGAATTATGGTCGCTTTGCGGGTATGATACGGCTGCGGTCACTAATGCTGTCAAAAAAATGGCCGTTGGCAGAACTACAAAAATAATGGCTTCATAGGTATGACCACAGTTGATCATCCGTTGGTAAAGCCTTCTGCAGAATTTACGGATATCGTTTTAAATCATTTGTCTTCTTTCCACCCTTTACCAGACAGGTTAAGCCGAGATCTGAGTGCGAAGCTTTTTGAGGTCAAAGTGAAAAAGGGTGAGTACCTGTTAAAACAGGGTGAAACCAGCAGGCACTTGTATTTAATCATCAGGGGTATTGTCATTGGATATAGTGAACGAAAGGGCCGAAAGCTAACTACTTATATCTGCTCAGACGGCGATTCTGTTTCTTCTATCTCCGGGATGTACGGTGTAGGACCTTCTGGTGAAAGTATGGTTGCCGCTGAAGATTCTCATCTGATCGGACTTCCTTTAACTGACCTGCTTCATTTTTTGGAAACCTCTTTTGAAATGAATGTTGTAATCCGGAAAATACTTGAAAATTTCTATAAAATGGCCCATGAACGTTCAAATCTTGTTCGGATGGGAACTGCTCAGGAAAAATATGAACATTATCTGTCTACTTTGCCTCAGTATATCGACAGGATCCCGCCAGAATATATTGCGGATTTTTTAGACATTAACCCCAAAACACTCCTCAAACTGCTCAAGGAAGGCAGGGGATCTGAGCAATCTTTGATCCAGAACAGGTGTATGCAAATAGAACATTACCTGCTGAAGTCTGAGGCTTTTAAGCGCCATGGATTGACGCTTGCTATCATGGCGAATGATTTATCTATCCCACCGCATCAGCTTTCTCATATACTCAATATTTACTATAAAAAAGGCTTCAATACATTTATTAATGGCTATAGGGTAGCGTATGTGAAGAACAAACTGCAAAATGATGTCAGGTGGCAGCGCCTGAAAATCGAGGCCCTTGGTCTGGAGGGTGGATTTTCATCGAGAAGTGTGTTTTTTTCTGAATTCCGCGCACAGGTGGGAATGAGTCCGGCAGAATATGCAAAGGCAATTGTTAAATTGAGTCCTGATTTATAATACAGGACTCAATATGACTATCAATATTTTTGTTACATAAATTTTGTTTCTAGCTTTACCGGTGCCAATTGTCCCTGAGCACATGGCAGAAAATCAATGACAAACAGTTTACTATCATGACTACGACACCGGAACAATCCTGGTTAAATGCAACTAAAGTCCACAAAAAATGTCCGCACTGTAAAGACGGACAACTGGACACCCGCATAAGGAGAAACTCATTTGTAAAGACATTTTTGTTTTTCCTGGATCTGAAACGCTATTCATGCAGCTCATGTATGCGTAAGGTTTACATTCTTGAAAGAGAAGGTAAATACTGAAAACAATTTCCCTGATTATAATGATTATGCTAACTTGGTCCAAAGTTTTGGACCGGATGTTTAGATCATTATTTTTATTTTTCATGCTGCTTCCCGTATGTATTCATGCGCAGGAGGCTTCTTCGAATAGTATAGAGTTTAGCCCTCAGACCTCATTAGCTGTATTTACTGCCAATCAGAAACTGACAGGAACGGTATATGGCGGCGAGCTTTTATATCACATCAATACAGAAAGAAATCAAACTGCATGGATGCGGAGTATGGGCCTGAAAAGTATTGATGTAGTGTTTAATTATAAAAACATGCACGATGTCAAGCTTGTTTCTGATCCTAAGGAAGGTGTTTTCGGGGATTCATTTGCGCTGCTCGGAGGGCTTAACATCTCCCTGCTGAAGCTAAACAGAACGGAGCTTTTGTTTTCACCTTCTTTTGGCCTGGGCTATGCGGCGAAGACTTTTTTCACCAACGGTAATCCGCTGATCGGAAGTCATATCAATTTCACTTCAAGAGCAGGATTAAAGATCACTACACCCCTTGGTCCTTCTACCCGTCTGGCAGCAGGAATAGACATACTTCATTATTCAAACGCGGCATTCAGGGTACCCAATAACGGGATGAACTCTGCAAATGTTAGTTTGGGCATCATACAGGATATCGTAAGGCTGCATTCAGATTCTGCTGAGGTTAGCAATTTCCGGCACAAGAGACATAGCATTGATTTGGGTGCGAATATGGGACGGAGAGGAGTTTATAAAAGCAAGGACGGTTATTTTAGAACCGGACTGTATGCCGGATACAATTACAGACTGAACACGATCATTGGCCTGAGTACAGGAATCGATGCTGTTTATTACCATTCGGTTTTTAATCCTGCCGATTTTGACCGGACCTACCAGTCTTTTGCAACTTCCTATGATCACTGGCGCGTGGGCGCTGCTATTGGTCCTGATCTATGGATGGGAAGACTGGCGCTGATGGTGAAATATGGCTATTATCTTCATTACAACAGCTACAGGGACAACCATACTTACTGGACCGCGGGGATGAAGTACAGCATACTGGACTGGGCTGCAATTCAGGCCAAGATCTACATTCATAAAACCGAAGCAGATTATGCAGGGCTTGGCCTGATCTTCACCCCTACGCAGTTATTCCATTAATCTCATTTCGGATTATAGATCGCTACGGCTACCCTTGAGTCTGCGCATCCGTAATACAGCAGCCATTTGTTGTTGTGGTATACCAATCCCTCGATGAATACTGTTCCAGCGGGATATTGACCGCTCTTTTCAAAAGATGCTTCAGGGATCATGAATGGCTTATCCAGACGCGAAACAAACTTTGAAGGGTCACTCGCACTGAACAGCATTTGACCGGCACAATAAGAATTAGCAGTATAATTCGGATCACTGTCTTTACCAGACTTGTTTTTACCATTATACAACAGCACTATTCCTTTGGAGGTAAGCACTGCCGGAGGTCCGCATTCTGTTAAATCGCTGTCGAAGTATCCCTTGCGCGGGGAAACGAGCTCTTTTAATTCACCCTTTTCATTAAGGACCGGCGCCCAGTCTACTAAATTATCCGAGGTAGCGGCATAGACATGCTGCTCTCCCCAGTACAACCAGTATTTTCCCTTGAATTTGGTAATGACCAGTTTGTTCTTTTTAAGGGTAGTGAGCACAGAGGCAGACTTTGAAGCGATATTATGGAACTTTCCATGGTAAGCATCCTGAAATATAGGGCCATGTTTTTTCCAGGTGATCAGGTCTTTGGAGGTCGCGGCTCCCAGACGCGGTACTTTTTTGTTCCATTGTGTATACAGCATCAGGTAGGTCCCGTCTTCGGTTACGGCCACACGCGGATCTTCGCATCCGCCGGTCCATTCAAATTCCTGCTGGTCATCGACGGCAGGAAAAAGTACGGGTTTACCGGTTCTTTTCATCCTGATTCCGTCAGTGCTTTCCGCAAGGCCGATCCTGGAAGTACGGTGACCTATTCCAACCCCTGTTTTATCTTCGGCCCTGTACATCACATAAATTTTCCCGTTTTTTACTGCCGCTGCCGGGTTAAAAGTGTCATTGCTTTCCCAATCGAGCTGCTTCTTTTGCATCGGATCGTAAAAACTGGTTGTAGAGTCAGGTGAGATCACCGGATTAACTCCTTTAGGACGAATAAATGGCCCCAATGCCCAATCGGGCAGCTTGGTAAGGGCTGTCTGGGCTTGTAGTTCTGCCTGCCCCAACAGCAGCAAGCCAAGTAAGAAAATTAATTTTTTCATTTGCTTATTGTGTTTTAATTGACACCCCAGTTTTTGTTTGGCAGATTTCCCATCTGCAGTTCAAGCCTGCCACCTGCGGTGATGTCTTTGTGGTCTATATAAGATTTGTTATATGTTTTACCGTTTAATCTGGCTGATTGTATGTAGATGTTCTCCGGACTGTTATTGGCGGCTGCAATGGTAAACTTCCTGCCTTTATAATAAGCCGGATCCAGTTCAATTTCTACCTTATTAAAAACCGGACTGGTCAGTTCATATCTTGTGCTGCCGGGCGTAATGGGATGAAAACCACTTGCGGCCAGGACATACCAGGCAGACATCTGACCAACATCTTCATTGCCGACCAGTCCGATTACTGAATTGCGGTAAGCTTTGCTGCATATCGCTCTGGTCCACTTCTGAGTGAGCCAGGGCGCTCCAAGACGATTGAACAAGAAAGGTACATGATGTACAGGCTCATTGGCATGGTTGTAATAGTCGTTCCACATCATGCTTTCAGGCACCTTATCGAAGAAGTTACTGAGGTCAGCAAGGGTCTTTTCGCGTCCCCCCATGAGTTCAGTCATCCCATCAATATCCTGAGGAACAAACCAGCCCTGCTGGTACGGGTTGGCTTCCATAGAGCCATACCATTGGGTCAGACGTCCTTCCTTTGGCCAGGGCTCCCAGGATCCGTCTTCTTTTTTTGGCCTGAACCAGCCCTTTTCAGCATCCCAGATATTTTTGTACGATTTGGAACGGCTGAGGTACTTTTGCTGATCTGCGGTCTTCCCTCTGGCTTTTGCCAGCTCGGATAAACACCATTCAAAATAAGCATACTCCAGGGTCGTGGAAATGCCAACCTGCTGATAGGAGTAGCCTTTTTCTCCGTTACCGAATTTTTCTACACTGTTGACCGCGAGCTGATAACCTTTATCCAGATCGAAGTTTCTGATTCCTTTTGCATAGGCATCGGCCATCACTGAAACCGCGGGATTACCGATCATGCAGCCGCTGTACGCATTTAAAAATTCCCACCTTTCCAGGTAGTCCATCTTCTTTTCACCGGCAAGGGTAATGAGTGAACTGAGCATATCACTGACAAGACCGGGATTGATGACTGTCTGCAGGGGCATTTGACTTCTGAATACATCCCATCCGCTGAAAATAGTCCTTTTGGTAAAGCCTTTTGCCTGATGAACATGACCGTCGCCTCCTGCATAATTGCCATCTGCATCCTGAAAAGTTCTGGGATCGATCTGGGTATGATACATGGCGGTATAAAACACCTTTTTTTCGTCTTCTGTACCTCCTTCAACTTTTATTTTAGATAATGATTTATTCCAAAGTATTCTGGCCGCTGATTTTACCTGATCAAAGTCCCAGCCTTTGATGTCTGTCTGCAGGTTGTTCTTCGCACCTGCAATGCTAACGAAGGAAATACCCGACTTGAAGATCACCTGTTCATTCTTTGCGGTTTCAAACTCGGTAAAAAAACCTAAATGTTTGCCCTCTTTTTCTTTGGCCATATCCAGCACCTCTGCCTCTGAAATACGCTGCTGATATTTGTCACTGGTCACGTCTTCCAGTTTTCTTTTCCAGTCATCGGGGATATCGGCTGACCAGATGCCGTATTTCTTTAAGGGTTTACTGAATTCTGCATAAAAATAAACGTTGTAATCGGCCTTACCGTCACCATTGCCCCAGCCGCCGCCTTCCGGACGGCAGCGCATCCAGCCCTGAATGGTATGGTCATTGACTACTTTAATGTACTGAAGGGTTGAGGTCCCTCCCACTCTTCTGGCCAGATCTATCTGAATCCGGGACTGCTTATTTTGAGGAAAGGTAAACCTGAGCATACCGCTTCTTCTGGCGGCAGTTGCTTCTGCTTTAATATTACTCTCTGTTAGCATGACGGAATAATAACCTGCGGAAGCCTGTTCTGATGCTTTATCGTAGGCCGATCTGTAGCCGCTTTCAGGATGCTCCTGCTTACCGGCACTGGTCTGCAGTTTACCTGTAACTGGCATGACCAGCAAATTCCCCAGATCACCATACCAGCCAACACCGCTCATCTGCGTAAATGCGAAACCTTCTATGCTCGTGTGTTCGTCGCTGTATCCGGATCCATTGTCACCTCCGGTGATGGTATTGGGGCTCACTTGTACCATTCCATAGGGTGTGGTTGCTCCGGGGAAGGTTTTTCCCAATCCATGATAAGTACCTGCCGCCTTTTCACTGGTACTGGCACCTATAAACGGGTTTACGTAATCTGCAGGCGTTTTATTTGTGGTTTGTGCAATAAGCACACCCGGCAGGTAACAATAAATTGCTGCCGCAGCAAAGATCTTCTTCATTAAGTTTATGCTTGGTGGTATTCAGACATAAACATATAAATATAAATCGATAAAGGGAAGAAGTTTACACTTCTTCCCTTTTGTCAATCGCCGGCGGAATCAATTCATAGATAATTGGGGTTACTATTCTTGAAAGCAGGGTAGAACTGATCAGGCCACCAATCAGTACAATCGCCAGTGGTGCAATCAGCGGATTGGTAGAGACCGCGATGGGGATCAATCCACCAATAGCGGTAAGCGAAGTCAGCACAATAGGCAGAAAACGGACCTCACCTGCTTCACGGATAGCCTCCTGCAGGTTCTTGCCCTGCGCCCGGAGCTGGTTGGTAAAATCAACCAGTAAAATCGTATTCTTAACTTCTATTCCTGCCAGGGCAATAAGTCCGATGATGGCAACAAAAGACAGTGAATTGCCTGTGAGCCATAAAGCAACCGCAGCACCGACCACACCAAGCGGGATTACCGATAACACGATCAGCGTGCTTTTAAAGGTTTTGAAGAGGAGGATCAATACCGCGATGAACAGAAATACGGTCACCAGAATAATGCTCATGAACCCGCCAAAAGAATTGTTTCTGGATTCTACCTCACCCCCCATTTCGTAGCTGTATCCCGGGGGAAGTTTAAATTTATCCATTTTTTGTACGACTTCATCGATGACCCTGTTCACCAGATACCCTTCCTGAACATGTGCCTGAATGGATACTACCCGTTTTTTTTCCTGATGATTGATAACAGCGGGTGAGGCTTCAAGTTTCAGATCTGCGACCTGATTTAAAGGCAGGGATCTGCCCTGTGCATTATTGACATACAGGTTACTGAAGGCATCCATATTTGGCCTGCCTTCCTTGGTTCTGGTAAGCAGCATGGTGTAACCATTCTTGTTGTCGTTGTTGTAAAAGGTCCCCATGTTCAGTCCGGTGATGGCAAGCCTTGCTGTCTGGTCTATCGTTAAAGCAGAGACACCAAGCATTTGTGATTTCTCTTTGTTGATCACCAGGCGGATATCACTTTTTAGCAGGGATACCGGATTATTGATGTACATGCTGCCCGGTACCTGACGTAGCAGAACCTCTATTCTGGCGGATAAACTTCTTAGGGTATCCAGGTTATCACCGAATAAGCGCACTTCGACAGGAGCAACAACCGGTGGTCCCTGTTCAAAGTTTTTAACTTCAACCCTGGCTCCCGGATAATGTTTCCATTGCTGCTGGAGTTTCTGAATGAGTTTGAGCTTTTCATCCGGAGAGGTATCATCGTGAAGCTGTACAAACAATTGTGCAAAGTCACTTCTGTCATTTTCAGGGATCACGTTATAATAGATCCTCGGATTTCCTTTACCTACATTGGTCGAATAGTATTTCACTTCCGGATGTTGCGACAGTTGTTTTTCGATGCTCCGTGCTACAGTATCGGTATAAGGCAAATTGGACTGGTTAGGTGTAGTAATGTTTACCAGAAACTGGGGTTTTTCTGAAGCCGGAAACAGACTGAAGCCAATTACGTTGAACAGGAACAGGGAACCGGCAAACAACACGACTGCAACTGCAATGGTAATAAAAGGACGTTTCAGTGCTTTATCCAATAACAAAGCATAGCTCCCGTGGATCAGTTTTTTGAGTCCGCGCATCAGAAAATTTCCTTCCGGGTTTCCGTGATGGGTCTTCAGCAGCCTGCTGGATAGAAATGGAATGATGGTTAGCGAAACCAGCATAGAGGCCATTACACAAAAGATAACTGCCAGCGGCAATGAACGGATGAAATCACCCGAACCTTCTGGAAGAAAAACCAGGGGCATGAAGGCAATCACTAACGTGATCGTGCAGCCTACCACAGCCAAACCAATTTGCTTCGTAGCCTTCAGGGTTGCCTCCAGACGGGTATGTCCTTCCAGCATCCAGCGTTCTATATTTTCTACGACAACGATGCTGTCATCCACCAAAAGACCTAGGGCTACAACCAGTCCAACAATACTGAGCTGATTTAAATTGAAGCCAAATAACTGCAGCAGCACAATACCTATAGCAAGGGATAAAGGTATGGAGATCATGACAATAATGGCCGGCCGGAGCCCCAGGGGCAGCAAAGTGACCGCCACTAATAATATAGCAATAATGAAGTCCTGTCCCAGACCGGACAAGCGTCTGTTTACATTGTCGGCCTGATCAAAGTTAAGTACCATATCGATATTGGCCGGAAGTTTTTTCCTGAACTCATCGAGCACGGGCTGATATATTTTCTGAGTTTTACTGATGTTTTCACCCTCCTTTTGCGCCGCAGTAACAAACAGACAGCGATGTCCGTTGAGCCTGGTGATGTGGTTTTGCTCCTCATAACCATAATATACTTTTGCGATGTTCTTCAGTAAGATGTTGTTTCCTCCGGCTGAATACACGACGGTGTTTTTGACAGCGTCCAGTGTCCGGTATTCATTGGTGATCACATTGAAGGTTTGCTTAGAAGCATCGATGCTTCCTCCCGGAATGCTTGCCATCTCACTTTTCAGACTGTTGGTAATTACACTGAGCGGCAGATTCATCTGTGCAATCTTTTCGAGGTCTAATTCAATCCGCACCTGCTGTCCGGGCAAGCCGAATATAGAAACCTGTTTAAGAGGGTTTACTGTTTCGAGCGCATCCTGCAGTTTTTCTGCATAGTACTGCATTTTACTGTTCGCCGCATTCTCAGAAATCAGGGCCACCTGCAGGATATTTACATCTGAAGGCTGTTGCTTTTGGATTTCAATCCTATAGATATCCGCGGGCAGTTCAGGCCTTTTGCTGTTTACCTCTCTGACGATTTCCTGATATTTAGCATCAACATTGCTGCTGTACTTGTATTCTACCCGGATTACGGCTACCCCATTGGAGATACTGGTGCGGAGTCTTTTGATGTCATCCAGGCCTGAAATTGTCTTTTCCAGGGGATTGACCACCCTGTCTTCTATGTCTCTTGAGCTTGTTCCGGGATAAACCACGATTACATTAAACATCGGGGCATGCATATCCGGATCTTCTGACCGCGGCATATTAAGCATGGTCGTGATGCCCAGTACAATGATCATGAGAAAGATAACCAGTGTAAACTGACTGTTCTTTACTGCGTATGCTGAAATCTTCATTTTACAGATTTTAAAGATGAATCGGTAGAGATCATACTGTTGTCCGTCAGATAAGCTGAACCTGAAACGATGAGTGCTTTTGCATCCTGCAGTCCATGGGTAACAGTTACCGTATTCTTTTCTATACCCGCTATGGTAACGGTTCTTTTTAAGGCCGTTTTATTGTCATTGGTAATGAACACATAGCCGGTATTTCCGTTTCCGTCCAGCAGCGCTTCATAAGGTATTTTCCAGTTCCCTGCCTGATTTACGGATGGCTGAACACTGGCCTTGCCAAACATTCCGGCGGCTATATTTGGAGGTGTTTTACCTTGCAACGTAAGGTATACTGAAAAAGTACCAGTACTGGCATCTGCCCCTTCTGACTTCCGGCTCAATTCTCCCTGAAAGACCTGATCTGGCAGGGACGCGATCTGAACCCTTGCTTTGTCACCGACCTTCAGCGAAGCCCATTCCTGGTCACTGATCCCTGCTCTGAGCAACCATCGCCCCTGACCATTGGCCTGGAGCACTGCTGCACCTGAGGAAACCTGCTGACCGGCGTCTGCTATTTTTTTGAGGATAAAACCATCCTGGGGGGCGTGTATTTCAGAGAATTGCCTGTTGAAAGATGCCAGATTGAGTTGCTCCTGTGCAAGCTGAACTGCTGTCCGGGTATTTTGCAACTGCTCCAGTGTAGCTACACTGTCTTTGTAAAGGTTGTTCGTACGCTTATAGTCACGTTCTGCTTTTTCAAAGGCCAGCCGGGCCTGCTGAACCTGTGCACTAATCTCTGTGAGATTCAGCGTGGCCAGCAGCTGACCTCTTTTTATACGGTCACCCTCTTTTACTAATACTTTACTGATGATCCCTCCGGTCTTGAAAGACAGCATAACTTCATCATCTGTCGTAAACTGCCCGGATAAAATAAGCGGTACACTGGAATTTTGTTTTTCCAGTACCATGGTTTTTACAGGAATGGTATCTGTGTTTATTTTTGATCCTTCGGGTGCAGACGAATGACAGGCATAAAATAAGGTCAGGAGCGAAATGAGGAGATATTGATTAGGCTTCATGGTTTTTTTAATTAATGTTGTTAATTGGATAAGTGGCTTGATCCCTTTCCAGTTCTGCAAGGGAAATCAGCAGATCGGCTTCAGTTTCTGCGATGCGGAGACGGGCGTTGGTAAGCTGCTCCTGTGCATCGATCAGTTCCAGATACAACAGCTGCCCTGCGTTGTAGGCTTTTTGCTGATCTTTAAAATATTTGTCTGATAGCGTCAGGGTAGCTTTCGCGCTTTTGTTTGCAGAAAATGCGGAGACATAATCATTATAGGATTGAAGGAGCTTCAGCTTAAAGGCCTCTTCAGTTTCTTCCAGTTTTGATGTCGTGGCGTTCAGACCGGATCTGGCTTGTGCAGCCTTATATTTATTTTTCCCGCCTGTAAAGATATCCCACTGCAGATTCACGCCCCAGAGGTAATAACGGGTTTTGCTGCTGATGGTTGTTCCGGAACCCTGTGATCCAAGATCCAGAAAGGTATTGACCTTCGGAATGATGCCGGACTGCTGAAGTTTGACATCCAGCGTATTGACCTGCCGGGCGGCAGTAAGTTGTTTCAGTTCCTCCCTGTTACCTACGCCCACAGAACTGTCTGCCCGGAGGGTTAGATCTGGTTTTATTTCCGCAATCAGTACGGAATCTTTTAGTGGCCTGTTCAGCAGAAAATTAAAGTAAGCCTTTGCATTTTCCGCACGTTTATAAGCCGAGGTTAGCGATGAGGTTACTTTTTGCTGTTCGGTCTGAGACCTTAGTAAGGCGGTACCATTTCTCAGTCCGTTTTTCACCAGGCTGGTATTGACCCTGATGTTTTCATTGACCAGCTGAAGTGCACTTTTATAAGCTTCTATACCCTGGAGAGACTGATAATAGTGATAGTAGGCTGTTTTAACATCCTTAACCAGCGCACGTTTATAGACATTTACCGAAGCCTGCTGCATACTGAGCATTTGCTGTTTGATCAGCTTGTTGTACCGGATTTCGGCATTGATCAGCGGCAGGGACGTCCGCAGCTTGACGTCGTAGAAGTTATCCGGATTCAATTGCTCAGAGACATTGCTGATCTGCGGAAACCTGGAGGAGGAGGTGAGTTCATTGAGCGCCGAATAGATCGGATTGACCAGGTCTCCTACCGGGATATCGATAGTCCGGCCGCCTGAAGCTTTGGTATAACTCCCCAGCATACTTACCGTTGGCAGATATAATGCCTTAGCCTCACGCAGGGCAAACATCGACCTGTCCAGATCAAAGTTTTGCTGTTTTAAGCCCTGGTTGTTTGTAAAAGCCTGGATGATATAATTATCCAGTACAGGATCTGACTGAGCGCTGGCCGGCAGTCCGAATAAGATCAGCCAGACGGCAAACGGCAAAACCAATTTAATAAATGATGTGTACATAGTAAACAGTGTTTAGCATAAGGGTAAAAAAATAGATTTATCTGGTGAGCGGAGAAGATGAATTAAATGTCGTATACATAATAAACGGTGTTTAGCGAACGGTCAAAAAAAAGCATTATTTACTAATGCAGTTTAAATATTCTATGATACTTCGATTTAAAGTATCCCGGATTGTTACATCATCAAGTGCCATAACTTTCAACCGGCAGCGGATATCCAGGGATACCAGCCCATGTCCCATTGCCCAGACCTGTAATGCGGCCAGCTGTAAATCCTTAAAAACAATCAGGTCCTGTTCCATACATTCCTGGAGTGTATCTATCAGAAATTTAAAGGAATCTTCTCCATTGCTTTTGTGCTGGCTCTCGTCTGCATTCATAGGTGCCCTGATGATAAACATCAGATCGTATAATTCAGGATTTTCCAGGCCGAAATAAACATATGTCTTACAGATCTGCTTTAATCTTTCCAAAGGCTGAGCACTGGAAGCATGAAGTTTAAAAGCCTCCAGTAATTTATTATAAGCATGACGCTGCACCTCAAAAAGCAATTCATCTTTGTCTTTGTAATACAGGTAAATGGTGCCAGGGCTGTATTCTATGGCATCAGCGATGTTTCTGATGGATGTCTTGGCATACCCGTCTTCCAGAAACATCTTCAGGGCAGCAGCCATGATCAACTGCTTCATTTCTTCTCTTTCTCTTTCCTTTCTTTCTGATATTCCCATATGACCTTACTAAAAAACACTGCAAACATACTGAATGGCGTTCAGTAAATGAAATTTTCTATAAAAGATTTTACCTTTTACTATTATTTAGCCACAGAAAAGGGTTTGTCTTCTTCGCTTATCCCACGCTGCAGTGCAGGCTGGCTGCCCATTTGCAATTCAAAAACCCCACCATTCATGATATCGCTATACTTTATCCAATTGTGATTATAGACTTTTCCGTTCAGTGCAGCAGATTGAATGTAAACATTTTGCTTATTGTTGTTTTTAGCGCTGATGATAAATTTCTTCCCATTTTCAAGTGTAATGGTAGCTTTCTGAAAAACCGGACTTCCGATAACATACTGATCAGTTCCGGGGCAAACACTGTAAAGCCCCAGGGCACTGATCACATACCAGGAAGACATCTGTCCCTGGTCCTCATCACCGGGGAAACCTTTCTCTGTTGCATTGTACAATTTTTCCATGATTTTTCTTACCCTACCCTGGGTTTTCCAGGGCTGATTCGCATAGTTATACAGATAGGGAACATGCATTACCGGCTGATTACCATGTGCATACTGTCCCATATTCGCGATCACCATCTCAGTCATTTCATGTATTTCCTGTTTATAGGAACCCACCTTAAATTTAGAATGGGTAGTAAAGAAAGTATCCAGTTTAGCGGTAAACTTATTTTCTCCGCCCATCAGTCCGATCAAAGATTTCACATCGTGAAAAACAGACCAGCTATATTGCCAAGAATTGCCTTCAGTAAAAGGACCGCCCCATTCTATAGGATCAAAATCCGGAATCCAGCTTCCATCAGGCAATCGGCCCCTCATAAAACCCACCTGCGGATCAAATACATTTACATAATTAAACATCTGCCGCTCGTAAATGTCCTGGTAATGTTTGTTTCCTATGGCTTTAGCAAGGTTATAAGCACAAAAATCGTCATACGCATATTCTAAAGTTTTGGCTGTACTTTCGTGCACTTCGCCAAGCGGGACAAACCCTCTGGTGTAATAGTCTTTCCAGCCTTCCCTTCCGTTGGATCCTCCAAAAGGACCCTTGTTTGTAGATTCATGATAATAGGCATCCAGCGCCTTAACCGGGTCAAAGGTTCTGATGCCTTTCACCCAGGCATCTGCAAGCAGGGAAATGGCATGATTGCCAAGCATCACACCAGACATGCCCGGATTAGACCAGGTCGGGAACCAGCCGCTTTGCGTCTGGGCGTCAAGCAACGACTGCATATATCTCCCCTGCATCTCGGGATGGAGGATATTATTTAGCGGAAACTGAGCCCTGAAAGTATCCCAGAATCCATTGTCCGTATACATGTAACCATCATAAATCTTCCCGTCATACGGGGAGTAATAATAGGGTTGCCCTTCTTTGTTCAGTTCATAAAATTTCCGTGAAAACAGATTGGCTCTGAAAAGGCAGGAATAAAATGTAGCCAGTTCGGCTTCTGTTCCACCTTCTACTTTTACCCTGTTCAGTAGTTTATTCCAGATCACCGCTCCGGCAAGCTTAGTCTGTTCGAGGGTTTTAAAATTCTTTAATTCTCTGTCCAGATTCAATTGCGCCTGCTGGGGGTCAATATAGGAACTGGCGAGTTTCACCTGCACTTTTGCTCCCTTTTTGAATTTCAGATAAGCCCCTACTCCCTCACCGCTGTGATTTTTCCGGCCCGCTGAAAGCTTGCCGCCTTTATTTTCCCAGGTTCCGAAATCCTCAAAAGGCTGATCAAATTCCAGCACAAAATAGCTTTTGAAATTCTCTGGCACGAATCTTCCATTATTTACCCAGCCAATGATCTTCCTTTCCTTTGGGAAAATCTGAATTTCACTGTTTTTTACATAACCATCCAGTACTAAAAAAGCGTCTTCACCTGCCGGAAAGGAAAAACGCATATGTGCGCCTCTTTCGACCGGAGACACTTCAGTAGTGATGCCATTGTCAAAAAGCACTTTATAATAATTGGGTTTGGCAGTTTCATTCTTATGACTGAATGCCAGGGCCCGTTCGTCTTCGTTCACGGTCAGTTTGCCTTTTCCGGGCATCAGTGAAAAGACCGCATAGTCATTCATCCAGGGGCTGCACTGATGTACCTGCTGAAATCCTCTTATGGTTTTTGCACTATACTGGTACTTCCATCCATCGCCATTTTTACCGGTTTGAGGAGAATAAAAATGTTCTGCAAACGGCAGTCCGATGGTAGGGTAAGTGTTTCCATAAGAAAGGCCATAATTTGAGTCGGTTCCCTGCAAAGTATTTACATGTTTCAAAAGGTCGGCCTCCTGGGCATGAGAGGAGGTAAGGGAAAATAAGGAAAGACCAAAAAATAGTTTGATAATGCGTTTCATACTGGAAAATCTGGATCTGGTTAAATTTGGTTATCTCAGGTAAGATAGCAATAAATTCATGGTAATGTCAATAAAATAATCTCCTGGGCTGCTCTGCAGCCTGGTTATGCTTAACCTCTTTTAAATCCCTGAAAAATACGGGTAAAGTATAGATCATCTTGGTTAATGCCTGGGCTTTGACCCGGATTTGATAGGGGTTTGCTTCGCATACAAGCTTATTAACCACCAACAAAACCCCTTTCTCCGGACATTTGGTCATCAGGTATATCTAAACTTTACCCCTACATTTTCAATAGATTTACAATCATTATGGCTTAAGAAATTACAGGTTGCCAAGACTTCAAAGGGGCCTTTCCCCAGGCTTTCCGGATAAGTAAGTACATTTAAGAACTAATAATCTGCAAACACAACAACAACTACTAATTTAATAGACTATTTTCTTTAATTTTGTCTGAAAGCCACAAATCATACCCATGGATGAATACGCATTAGTTACAGGTGCCAGTAAAGGCATTGGAAGAGAAATGGCAGTTCAGCTGGCAGCAAAAGGTTACAACCTGCTGTTGGCAGCCAGATCTGAAACTGAGCTGCTGCAACTTTCAAAAGAGATCAGTGAACAGCACAAAGTCAAGGCATTGTACTTTGTGTGTGACCTGACCAGGTCCGGAGCTACTGCTGAGCTGGCCGGCTGGTGCATTGAAAATACCACCTCACTCTCCATATTGGTCAACAATGCAGGATATGGCATCTGGGGTAACTTCAAAGATTCGGAGCTTAACGTTCAGATGGGCATGCTTCAGCTCAATATAAATGCAGTAGTGGAACTAAGCCATTTGCTGCTGCCCCTCCTCGAAAAACAAGCACAATCCTATATCTTAAATGTTTGCAGTACGGCAGCTTATCAGGCGATGCCTACGATGGCGTTATACGCAGCGAGTAAATCTTTTGTCCTTTCATTTACGAGGGCACTGCGCTTTGAATTGCAAAACAGCAAGGTATCCGTGAGCTGCCTCTCTCCTGGTCCTACCGCTACCGGCTTTGCCAGCCGTGCCGGATTAGATGCCCTGGCGGATCTGGCTGATAAATTCAATATGTCACCTGCCGAGGTTGCCCGCACAGCAATAAAGGGCATGTTCAATAAGAAAACAGAGATCATTCCCGGTTTTCTCAACAAAGTCTCCACCTTTGGTGCCACGCACCTTCCCAAGTCTCTTATAGAGCGAATCACAGCTGGTTTATACAAGAGATAAAAAAAAGATCAGAATTATTTTAATAATAATTTGATAATACAAATTTATTCCTACATTTGTAATGTCTACCAAATCAGTAGACTTTATTTGATGACCAATAAGCAACACATATCTTACGCATACCGAATGCGAATGCCACTCTCAGGAGAGGCAGCTTGTTGCTGTTGCTGTTGTTGACCGATACCACTCTGTTTTATTGATCAACATTTCCTGCCGGTCGCTGTCCTTATCAGCCAGGCAAACTCATTCACTTTTTTCATCGATTTAAAATCTTTACCCATGGACCAATCATATCCAAGATTCACCTTAGGAAACAAAATAACAGCTGAGCAGCAAGCATTTTTCAATCAGCACGGTTTTATACACTTCAGCAACTTTATCAAACAGGAAACTGTTAACGACATCATTCAGGCGGCTGAGAAAGTACAAAAAAAGTGGATAGAAACCGGTAAAACAAAAGTAAACGGCATCCCGGTCAAATATGGTAAAGACATAGACGGATCCCCTATAGTACAACGTTTTGCTTTTGTCAATCAGCATCATTCTTTATTTGAAGAGCTTACACACGATCCAAGATTTGATGTATTACTTAGTCTGATCGGTTCCGGTGCCAGACTTGGTACAGAAGAAAAAGATGGCATGGTACTGAACCATTATGTCAACAGCAGTGAAAGTAAATTTACACAGATGGGCTGGCATACAGATGGACTCCGCGACATCTTTCATGGGCAGAAACTCAACCCTATGCTCAATGTAGGTATTCATCTGAGTACCCTTAAACCAGAAAACGGAGGTTTAAGGGTATTGCCAGGCACACATAAACAGAGTTTGTATCAGATGCTGTTCCGCAAAAAATATTTTCTTGACAATAAGGCCGACACCAGTGAGATTGCCATTGCACCGGTTGCAGGAGACCTGACCATACACGACGGAAGATTATGGCACCGGGTTGCCCAGTCTTCAGTAATTGGAGAAGAAAGCCGCAGACGTGTGATCTATCTGCCCATCATTGCAGGCAAGTACGAGCCTAAAAATGAAAACAGTCCAACAGCATTTTATCAGCGCTTTGCAGGGCTTGTTAAATAAACAGATTATGTTGATAGCAATACTTATAGGATACCTGGTGCGCACAGGAAAGATGGAAGCCCTAAGGCAACGATTCCGTTCAAAACCCAGTTTATAAAATATTAGAGGTTTGGTTAGCTCTAGGTTTAGTTTAGTGTAAAATTCCGCTCAGGAGCGGAATTTTTAATATAATCTACTAAATTAGTAGATTATATTTATTACATTTGAACATAAGCCTTAAAGGCTGTTAGATCTGAATTCTTTAGAGGATCTGAGTTTTGTTCAATAAGCCAGGCCGGATGGTCTGGCTTTATTAACTGAGTTATCAAATTTTGGCCAAGAAAATAAATAATGAGCAACCATTTTAATTATTTAGCTTTTGCTATCCCAGCGTTTTTTGTTTTTCTCTTTTTAGAATACGGCCTTGCCCTCAGGCTAAAAAAAACCAGTGTTTTCAAATACGAAAGTTCGGTTTCCAATGTCAGCATAGGAATTGCAGAACGGCTGTTAAATCTTTTTATTTCAGCAAGTTTTTATAATTTATTTTACTGGGTTTATAAAAACCATGCGCTTCTTAACATCCCGCATACCTGGTGGGTCTGGATACTGCTCATACTGGTTACAGATCTGGTTTGGTACTGGTATCACCGCCTGGGTCACCAGGTCAACTTTTTGTGGGCCGCTCATATCGTTCATCATCAAAGTGAAGAATTTAACCTCACGGTATCCGCCAGAATTACAGTTTTCCAGGCACTCATCCGGAATGTCTTCTGGTGTGTTATACCCTTACTCGGCTTTCATCCTGCTATGGTCATTACCATACTGGTAGTTCACGGCACCTACTCCTTCTTTACCCATACACAGCTGATCAGGACTCCCGGCTGGCTGGAATACGTGCTGGTCACGCCTTCCATTCACGGCATTCACCATGCCAGCGACAAGAAATATCTGGATAAAAATTACGGAGATGTATTTGTTTTCTGGGATAAGCTTTTCGGTACTTTCCAGAAAGAAGAAGAAGCACCCAAGTACGGACTCACCCATCCTGTTAAAAGCTATAGTTTTCTATGGCAGCATTTTCATTATTATCTGGAAATTATAGAAGCCTGCAAAAGAGTAAAGGGACTGAAGGCAAAGCTGCAAATCATTTTTGGACATCCTTCAAAACTAGATCAGGAAATCAGACCTGCACTGGAAAAGAAGTATCTTCAACATAAAGTTTCTTCCACATACCGTTTCAAATTCAGGGCATACCTCAATGTACAGATCATTATAAATGTAATTCTGCTAACCCTGATGACCGGAATCTATGCCCGTCTGGAAGCCGGAGATAACCTGTTCATTGCTGGATTCGTGCTGCTCACCTTAATCAATTGCGGTGCACTTATGGAACAACGCAAATGGATCTATTACATAGAATACAGCCGGCTGTTCCTGATACTTATCTATGTTTTCTGGAAATTCGATCACCCCGAGCTGATTTTACCTTCTGCCTTGTTTCTCTTTGCTTTCGAGCGTGTGTTTCGCTTAAGCCATTTGTACCGCCATTACGTACTGAAGTACGAGAAGATCTCTTTTTAAATACAAAAGGGGCTAACTCTTCTCAGATGTCAGCCCCCTTCAAAAACTGGAGTTGTTTATTTACCGGCATTTTTCTTTTCTGTAATCTCAGAACGAATTTCCTGGGCAAGACCTTTGATCTCCTGCAGGGCTTTTCTAACACGCGTTCCCGCTGCATTATTTCCTGAGTTATAAAATTTCTCTACATCGGTCTCAACCGATGCTACCACTTCTTTTAATTTTGCAAATTTACTCATGATATATATATTATTTAAGTTGATGAATACTTCCAGAGTAAACTTAGAAGAATAAAAATATAAATGCAAATAAAATCTACCAAAATAGTATACTTTATTATATTTGTCCGGATGCAGGTTGTAAAACCTGCATCACAAACTCCATGTTTTGTTTAAAAACTGTCTGGCTATCTTGTCAGGCAGTTTTTATCCCTTAGGAGATCAAGGAGCGCTTCATCATAATTGCTGCTCAAAAAGCATTGTCATCGCCCCGGAAAAGATTGATGATCGTCATAAATACAATCTTAACATCGAACATCGCGCTCCAGTTTTCCAGGTAATGAAGATCAAGTTTTACCCTGTTCTCCATATCCTCTTTCAGTATTGTTTCACCCCTCAGCCCATTGACCTGGGCCCAACCTGTAATCCCCGGTTTAAGGAACTGACGTACCATATACTGATTAATAATTGCCTTATATTCTTCCGTATGCTTCAGCATATGCGGACGCGGACCTACCACACTCATATTGCCGAGAAAAACATTAAAAAACTGCGGCATTTCATCCAGACTTGTTCTCCTCAGGAATCTGCCAATCGGCGTAATGCGGTCATCGTATCTGCTGGCCTGCAATTCGTTGCAGGAATCATTTATCCTCATGCTTCTGAATTTAAAGCACCAGAAAGTCTCGTCATTCCTGCCGCTCCTTTGCTGTTTAAATAAAACAGGCCCTTTGCTCTGCATTTTGATAAAAATGGCGATCAGCGGATACATCCAGCTTAATATAAAAACAATCACCAAACTGCTAAACACCACATCAAACAAACGCTTTTTAAACCTGTGGTGCATGTCTTCCAGCGGCTCCTCACGAAGTGTGATGATCGGAAACTTACCCCCAAGTTCACTTACGGTATAACTTAAAGATGAAGCCCCTCCAAAATCAGGAATGAACTTCAGGCGGATACACTGCTTTTCGGCTTCCTCGATCAGCGGAGCCACTTCTGTCATCCGGTCCAGATCTACAGCCACATAGACTTCCATCACGCCCCTGTATGCAGCTTCAGCGAGCTTTAATGATGTTCCTTCCGAAATCCCGATACCATTTAAGGAGTACATGCTGTCGTCATCTCCGACAAAGCCATAGAAATTAACATTTTTTTGTTCTTCCAGGTAAGCCGAAATGCGTTGTGCGGTAACATTAGACCCCATCACAGCAACCTTACGGGCGATGTTAAACCGCTGTGAAAAACGATACTGAACAGCCGTACCCAAAAACCTGTTGATGACAAAAGAGAAAGAAAGTAAAGAGTAAAATATAGCGAGAAACAACCTTGAAAAATTCACATCTTTAGCAAGCATCAGGTAAAATGCAAACAGCATGATGTGCAGAACCACACTTCTCCAGGTTCCCCGGTAGATGCTTTCCAGCTTCTTATCACCCTTGAAAGTATATAGACCAAAGATTGCGGTATTGAATAACCAGATCAGATTACAAACCAGCACATACTGCTGGAATACTTCTTCCGCCAGTGATCTTCCAAAAAATAAGGTAATGTGAAAAGAGGCAAAATATACCACGTTCAGCATGATCACATCACTGATCAGGAGTACGTATCTCAGCAAGTATATATACCGTGTCTGCATAGTATCACGCACGAGAATGAGCGGTATATCAAAGATATCTAAAAACTGCCCCTATGCACTTTAAAGCCTGATAATGAATAAAATGAACGAATTCTTATCTACAGCAAAAAACTACAAATGAGCTGCCAGATCATTGAATATTACCTCCTTGCTGAGGTTACGTTCAGCATATAATCTTGCGTTGGTCCGCAGCACTGAATGTTCATTTTCAACAGAATGAACAATGGCGGCTTCCAGCTCAGCCGCATTCTCAGGAGAGATTACAATACCCATTTGGTTTTCAGTGATCACTTCAGAAAGTGTAGTCTCCCTATCTGCAGTTACAATCACCAGACCTCCTATCGACAGGATCGTTGTAAGTTTCGAAGGCATCACCAGATCTCCTGCATTAGCCTTTTGCAGGACAAGATGGATATCTCCCATATTCAGGAACTCATTAAAAACCAGACGATCCTGCAAAGGGAAAAAGAAAACATTTTTAAGACCGAGACCTTCAGCCAGCGAGACCAGCCGATCCTTAAAAGGCCCTGTTCCGCAAATAACAAATTTAATCTGCCTGTGATGGTCAAGCTTAGCGGCAACATCCAGCAACATCTCTAACCCTTGCTTTTCTCCTATACTCCCCGAATACATTAAGATTTTGTCCTCAGGTAAAAAGCCCCATTTGTGTTTTATGGCATGACGGTCCTTAAGAGGGTAAAAAATGTCCGTATCTGCCCAGTTTGGAAAAAGCGACACTGACCGGCCGGCCTTATTCAGCACTTTGCCCTGCATTCCTTTAGAAATCGTTGTTACCTGATCTGCTTTTTTGAGGATATATTTTTCCAGGTTAAACAATACAGAAAAAAACCAGTCTGCCTTTAAAACGCCCAGATCCCTGGCCGCATCGATCTGCAGGTCCTGGAGATGATAAAGTACAGGCGTCTTTTTAAACCACCTGTAAAATAAGGCCAGAAAACCCAGATGAAATGGTGGGGCTATAGCAATTACAGTCGCATACCTGGTTGTAAAAAGCAGCCTGAAGACCATAAAGAAAGCAGATAGAAAGAAAGTAGCCTCATGAATCATTCTTTTCAATCCGGTTGGCCTTGCCGGTACATAAAGCGGACATCTGTAAAAAGTTAACCCTGCCACAGGCGACTCTTTCCTGTACCACCAACCGGAATAAGGTTCCTGGATCTTCCATTGCGGATAATAAGGGAATGCAGTGACCATGGTCACCTCATAATCATGGGCAGCAAGCCAGTTAACCATTTCACCTGAGTATTTTCCAATCCCGGTAAGCTCAGGAAAACTGTTAATACCTATAACCAGTATTCTTTTTTTAATCATTCCCACCTCGTTTTCACAAGGGTTGCAGGATTTCCCCTGTATATGGCATTATTGTTCAGATTTTTTGTTACCACCGAGGCCGCACAGACGACTGTATCCACACCTACAGAAACATCAGGTCCCACAAAGCTGCTTGCGCCGATCCAGCAGCCATCGTTTAAAACGATAGGTCCATTCCGGTAAGTCATTGCCGGATCTTTAAAATTATGATTTCCTCCACAAAGGAACACACGCTGAGACACGCAAACATTGTTTCCGATCCTCACCAGCTCAAAATTTAAAATAAAAACCTCTTCGCCCAGCCAGGAATGGTCTCCGATTTCTAACTTCCAGGGCATGTGGATATTTACACGCGGTTTGACCACAACATTTTGACCAACCTTTGCGCCAAACAACCTTAAAACAAAACTCTTAAACGCATTGGGAAAGGGGAAGGCAGAAAGAAAGAACAGCATCTTTGCCAGATACCACAACACCTCCTTCAACCTTGATGCTCCCCGGTCAAGCCCTACCGAAGCATTGAATTTTTGTAACTGTACCTTAGACTTATAGGAAGGATTGATCATAATTTATTTGTTTTCAGCAGACCAAGCATCGTTTGCCCGGCTTTGCTTTCGGAATAGTATTTTTCATAGCAGTTGCCTGCATTCAAAGCATAAACATGCTGTTCGGGCTGATCCAATAACAACCATTTTTTTAACGTTGCAAAAGTACCGTCTAAAGTATCTTCATTAACAATTGCTGCCCCTTCCTTTTCGATCTCGTCATAAATATTGATCTGATTAGAAATCAATACAGGCTTTCCGCAGGCCATCGCTTCTACCACTGCAATACCAAAATTTTCCTGATGACTCGGCAGTACAAACGACTCACACCCATAAAGCGCGCCCCATTTTGCATCACCAGTGAGCATGCCCGGAAATAAAATATCCTCCGTGCCGCCAGCAAGACCCAGTATCTTATGTCCATATTCGGAACCCACTCCAGGACCAGCAATTATCAGTAAAGGTAAATCAATTTCGGATAATTTTAGTTTATTATATGAGCTTATCAATAAATCTATTCCTTTCTTTGGATGTAGCCTGCTCATAAACAACAAGTAACGCCTGTTTTTTATTTGCGGGCAAACGCTCTCAAAAGCATCAGTCATAGCACGTACAAATGAAGGGGGCCTTTCCACACCCAAGCCAACAACAACTTCTTTCACCGGGCGATACCTGCTGAAAGTAGTACGGGCACGGATCTTCTCCACATTACAGGTGAACAGCATTCCATTTGAAAAATTAATCAGACGGCTTTCTATTAAATTCCAGAATACCACATTTCGCAACGCCTTAAACCGTCTTTCTTTAGCCTGCTGAAAATATGGATCCAGCATACCGTGGGGCATAACATACAAATTTGTATTTTTGTTTTTTTTAAATGCTCTGTATACCGCAAAACTCTGATACTGCCATAAACCATGCACGACAACCCGATGATATTGCGGTAGATTTTTCAGTAGCCAGGGCAACAGACCAGGGTGGTAATTCCAGGAAGTGAAACCTTTACCCAGGGCATGAACAACCAATTCATTGTTCTCCAGATAGTCTGCTGCCGGGTCATCCAGACAAAGCACCTCATGCCGGAGCAATGGATCAGCAGTGTATTTTGTTATACTTTTGACCGCCTGGCTCAAGCCTCCGGACCTGGGGTCCAAAGTCGGCAAAATATGTAGCACTACAATCATCTAGCCCGCTGAAATATTCCGGTAAAGCTCATAATACATATTTGCTACTTTATCTGCATCAAACCTTTGCTTATTCATTCTGCCATTCTCAATGAGCTGTGTTCTGTAGGCGTCATCCGCTATCACTTTCATAATTCCTTTCCTTATAGACTGAACATCATAGGGATCCACCAAACACGCCGCATCTGCCGCAACCTCTGGCATCGACGAAATGTTACTGGTAACCACAACCCGTTCTACTGCATTTGCTTCAATTATGGGCATACCAAATCCCTCAAAAGTAGAAACAAAGGCCACAATATCACAGGCTATATACTTTTCCAGCAGCCTTTCATTGCTAATGTTATATTCGTTTGTATACACTATTTTATGCTGCTTCAGCAAGTCAAGATACTCATTTGATAACTTGCCGACAATGGTCAGCCGGCAATTAATTCCTTTAACAGCCTCTATAAGCCGGGGCAGATTTTTGTTAAATCCCGTACCGATGTGCAGTATCTCAGGGTTCTCCTTATGGAATGCCCCGGGGAATGGTACATACAGGGGGTCAATTGCCACCGGGATCACATGAATTTTAGCCGGTTCACAGTTCGTATAACCAATAATTTCCTGCCTGGTCACTTCTGATATGGCTGTTACGTATCTGGAACGGTTCACAGGAGCACTTAAATACAGCCACTTTACTATCTTTTTTGCCAGACCCGATTTTCTGGGCATCACACCACAGTCCAGCACAGTCAGGATCACATTCCGCTTATTCATGAGCAGATTAAGAAAATGTACTTCACCGGTAATATGGTTCACCTCCGCTTTTTTTCTAAAAGCAGCCTCAATGATGTTGACAAACTTTGTATAATAACCATCGTTATAACACCTGGAAATGTGTACTCTGGGACTAACCTTATCTGAAAGCCGCTTCCTTACATCTTCAAAAATGTATTCCAGACTAAAGCTGAAGCCCTGCCTTGGCTTCCTGTGAAAAAAATTAACACTAATCTTAGGGTTTCTCATTTGCCAGTTCTTCATCAATTAAAATCTTCAGCACGTCAAAAAAAGAAATGCTATACTCCCAGCCAAGCTTTTCTTTCGCCTTGCTGTTGTCGCCATAGATATCAAGGATCTCCGTCGGTCTGAACAACTTTTCATCGATCAAAAGACAATCCATTGCAATACCCAGATAATCAAATACGTATTCAACCACTGAACGCAAAGTGACCGATTGATTTGAACAGATCAGGAAATCTTCCGGAGTGTCGTGCTGGAGCATCAGATACATGGCTTCCACATACTTGGGGGCCCAGCCAAAATCCCTTTTGATCTCAATATTTCCAACCTCCAGTGTCTCTGCCAGTCCCTTCCTGATTTTGATGGCCTGCAGAATCACTTTTTTTACAAAAAAATTATCACTTCTCAGATAAGACTCATGATTAAACAAAAAACCACTGCAGCTAAATAAACCGTAAGAGTCTCTGTAGTTTTTCGTAATCCAGTGCGCTGAAGCCTTGGAAATGCTATACGGACTAATGGGACTGATATAGGTGGTTTCCCTTATCGGGAGTTCCGAATCGCCAAACACCTCACTGCTGGAAGCCTGATAAAATTTGATCCCCGGGTTGATCATTCTGATCGCTTCAAGAATATTCAGCACAGAAACCACATTGTACTGTATTGTACCTATCGGCTGCTTGAAAGACAAGGAAACAGAGCTTTGTGCTGCCAGGTTATAGATCTCATGCGGATCATAATGCTTAATGGTTGCCAGAACCTGAGATAAATCTGCCAGATCACATTCCACAAGCTCGACCTCGTCATCAATCCCCAGGTACTTGAGCCCTTTGGTATTAATCGTGTGATAACTTCTCACCAAACCAATAATCCGGTATCCCTTTTCATTTAGCAACGCGGCCAGGTACGCACCGTCCTGTCCGGTTATCCCTGTAATTATTGCAGTTTTAGTGGCCATTCTGTTCTATATTTTCATCCGGTTCATCCTCATTTATATGATCTTCACGGTCCTTTTTCAATCCTGCGATCAGCAGTCCTCCTACGATTACGCTAAAGCCCAGCGAAGTTGGCTGCGCCCACTGTCCCTTCGGGATATTCGTCAGGGCAAAGCTCAACAGCATCCAGGGAAGTACATTCCCTATCCTCAGTTCATAATAAGAAAAGACCATCATTTTAAAGCTTAAAGCCATCCGGATAAAGATCACAGCCATCCCCATAAATGCCCCAAGCTCCCCGATCTGCCGGTTCCATTCCTCTTCAGCAATAAGAAACTTTCTTGACCCTGTCAGCAGCGCACTGCCCACATTTGTCCCCATGCCCAATCCATAGCCAAAAAACGGCTGATCCAGAGCAGTGGTTATTGCAACGATCATCTTCCCGAAATAGCGGTCTCCGATGGTTCCCGTAATCCCCCCTTCCAGTGTACTCGCTGTGGTAAACCTGGCGGTAAACGCATCAATCGAATTCTGCAAAAAACTAAGGTTCATCAGAACAATGATCACAATACCGATCAGCACCGATCCAATCAAAACCCTGAACAGATTTTCAGGCCTTCTTGCCACCGCAAACAAGGCAAAGATCAAACTTATGGCCACCTGAAAAGCAAGACTCCGGCTGATCGAAAAAGGTACAGCGACCAGCAATGCAACCGTAGCAGCATACAATAATAATCTGCTGATCTTTCCCGGCGTAAACCAGAAATAAAAAACAAAACTGGCGGACAAGCCATAAAACAAATAGGTACCATTCGTAAACGAGAATGTCCCTGAGGGCCTGAAATAACCCAAAGCACCACTAAACCCAGATCCGGCGGCATTTCCACCCACGCCCCTGTTTACAAATGCAGACTGCGGACTATAGAATTGCAGGATCAGCAATACCGTCATCGGTATCATAATCCACATTAACAACCTGCCCATCGCGATCACATCTTCCTTTTCCAGAACATAGCCGATCACAAAGATCATCGGAAAATGAATAAACAATATCCTGGCCCCAAACATGGCGACAAAAAAATTGCCATGTCCAAATACAATGGCTGTCACAACTCCCGCAAAAGAAAGGATCACCATCGCATTTAACAGTTTTGAGGAAGGCATCCTGCCGGCACTCCAGACCTGAAAGATCAGCCACATCCCCAGTGGATCACGAATGATCAGCAATGGAGTAGAAAGGCCCGGCAAAAACCACTTCCTGAGCGCTCCTTCAAAAATAAGGAGCAAAAGATAAAGCCAGACCCCCCTTTTTAGCAGCCTGTCCTGATCCTGATATTCTAAGTATTTTTGATCCGTATACATTTACCTCGTCAGTTCATTTACAATTATATTTCCATAACCCTCCCAGGTGTAGTTTGCTGCGTGCTGCCTTGCCCTAAGCCCCATCTCCTCTAAAGCATCCCTGTTCTCCGCAAACCAATCCAGCTTTTCAGCAATCTTTTCAGCTGACCTTATCGGCACCATAAATCCTGTCCTGCCTTCAATGATCAGGTCAGCCCCACCTGTATTAGGCGTAATCAACAGCGGCAGACCCTGGCTCATTGCCTCCTGCATCACCAGCGCCCTGCCCTCAACAATAGAAGGCAGACACAGCACATCACAACTTCTCATCAGCTCCAGAACCTGTGCATGCGGACGACCATGCTCAAATACAAAATCAGGGAATTCATTTCTGTAAAACTCAGCGGGAGCAAGCAGACCACCCATCATGACCAATTTTATCTTTTGAGGATCAAGGAGTTTCATCGCAGTAAAGAGATCACCCAACCCCTTACGTTGTCCCAGAGAACCTGCAAACAGTACCCTAAGCGGGCCTTTACGCGCTCTTCGCCTTTGACCCCATAAAACATCTTCCTGCTCAGGACTACCAAATGGAGCCACCACAATCCGCTTGTCAGCGGCCCACGCCGGGAGTGAACCCTTCACAAAATCGCCCGGCACTACCACCACATCTGCCAGTTCCAGCTCCCTTGTTTTTCTTTCCAGTTTCTCCGCAGAATCTGCAATGCCGCCTGCCAGCGTACCTGACCAGGCAGGCATTCGCTCCGCCTCTTCCTCCATCAGTCTCCTTCCGGTCTCCCAATAGGCAATTGGCAAATCATAAACACATTTGAGCCCCAGCGCCTTTGCCTTAGTAAAAGTTTGAAGTGCCCCATCTTCATAGCAATAAACCGCAGTCAATCCCCGGCCCTTTACCAGACCTTCCAGCCGCTTTGAAACTTCCAGATCAAGCTGCTGATAGACCCGGTCTACAGAAGCCCAGCCATACTCATGTTTAATCAGACGGTTCAAACCCACATGCGGTGCAAACATTCTTACTACTTCTCTGAACGGATGAGTAACCATCCTTTCCTCTTTCAGCGGGAAGGATCGCCTGAACAGTTCCTTCCTTAAGGACCCCGGCAGAATGTTTATCCACTTAGCGCCTGTATTAAAAGACAAAGTAGTGTTAAACTCCAGCAGCTGCCCTGCTGTTTCAAAAGCGGTAACAGCAGCCCTTACAAATTCATTTCCCTGCGGATGAGACACACTGATCTTCATAACACTCTCCCCTTAAATGCCAGTTCAATTACTTCCAGGTATTTCGCCGAAACAACTTCCGGATCATGATTTTTCAGATGTGAATCTGCATTTCCGCGCAGCTCCTCCTCCTGCAAAGGATTGGCAGATAATTCTGCGATCACAGCCTTCAGTGAATCCAGGTTTCCCCTTTCAAAAACAACTCCCGCATTTCCTACTGCATCCGGAAGTCCGCCCCCGTCTGAAACAATCGGCAGACAACCACAGGCCATACCTTCCAGTGCGACATTGCCAAAGGGCTCCTTTAACAAGGAAGGCACCAGCATGTATTTATGATCATTAAGGACCTCCACCAGCTTTTCTCCGGTCAATGTCCCCATAAAAGTCACTTTTGATCCGACGCCCTGATCAAAAGCCATCCGCCGGAGTTTTTCCAGCTCCGGACCTTCACCGATGATCGTAAGCGTTGATGCCTCCCCTAACGAATTGATTGCGAGATCAGCGCCCTTATCGTCCATTAAACGGCCAAGGAATACAAAATCCTTTTCAGGGATCCTGCCCGGTAATTTGCGGAACAACTTATTTCTATATGGATTACCGATTACTGTTGCCTCCGGCCAGCAAGCCCGGGCAAGCGCCTTACTTACCGCAATAACCCCTCCGGCCCTTGAAAGCCATTTCATTTTGAGTTTATCCTGCCAGCCCAGGCTGCCATCATTACGTCTCAGCCAGGACCTTAAAGCCACAACAGATGGCTTCATCAGGAAAAAGCCTGGCCACGACAACCTTAAACACGGATTATTTTCAAATACAACGTCTGCATGACGATGTTCCTGAATCAAGTCCCACACGGCAGGTTTACGAATCACCCGATACGGATACGCTCTGTTTTCAGGATCCTCTGCCCATGTCACCAAACAAACCTCGTGGCCACTCTTGCTAAAGCCATTTGCCAGGATCTCAGAATTCACTTCGATCCCACCGATATGGGGGTAAAACAAATGCGTTAGAAACAGTATCTTCATGAGCATCGACTTATATTTAAGGGGATCCCGTCTGTCAACTGATCTATAAATTTCTTAGTCACTTCCTCCGTCAGAGAGTGATACAATAATCTTTTGGATTCCAATGCCTTCGCCAATCCTGAAAAAATCAGCTGCTTTCTGAATTCAACCGGTAAAGCAGCCTTACCATCCCAGCCCGGGGCCCACAGAGGCAGACCATGTTCCAGCATAGCCACAGCGGCCCCGCTTTTAGCAACCAGATGGGGTTTGGATTTTGAAATACCAGCCTGGCATTGCAGCATCAGTTTGCTCAGTGCGCCCACCGGTAAAAACCCGCAATCTATAATTTCGTAATGGCACCCTTCAAGATTTCTGCGCAGGGTCTTACAAAACTCATCCTTTGCGGCAGAATTCCCGCAGGCCAGCACAATCCTTATACCCTGGCCGTTTTCCCTGCAGAAGCGCAGCATTTCCCTCAGGAAAATATCCCTGAAGATCCCTTTAGGCGGTTCGCCAAAATAAAGTACAGATGAATCAACAGGTAAAGTATCCTCAAAAATGATCCGGTTTAAACCCGGTTCGTCGACCGGGTAGATATTTCCGAAAAGACCGAGCACTTCAGCATCAATATTTACCTGTCTGAGTCTGGTCTGATTGAACAGCACCGTAACATTTACGACCGCCGGTTTTAATTTCCTTACCAACCCGCAAATCAACCTGCGCTGGATTAAAGCCGTAACCTTCTGGTTTAATCCTGACGGCGTATCCAGCCATAACTCATGAAAGAGAATATGAAATCTGCGATTATCTGTTAATCCCTTCAGGTCTTTCCAAAATGAAATGGGCATCCCCTTTTTGTGAAAGGAATACGGAACATACTGCAGACTCACGATATCCGGATTCGTTTCCTGAACGAAAGCCGATGCCAATTCCCGCTTGCCGGCAGACCGCATCAGAGCTGGTATTCTCAATGCAGCCACTCTACTGCCTTCTGCCTCCTGATCTTCTCTGACAGCTGCCGGGACATAAGCATCATTAAAAGCAATTACCCGTACAGTATGACCAGCCTTTAACAAGACTGCACTAAGCCTGCGAACATAATCACCAACTCCGTCATGTCCCTGTTCAAATGATCCGCATATAAACACCAGTTTCATTTCTTTTCTCTAGCTCCTATCCTTTTAGCGGGTATGCCACCCCATATCTCCATCTCAGGAATTGACTTGGTTACCACAGAACCTCCCGCCACAACTACTCCGTCACCAATGACCACACCTTTCAAAACGATGGTATCACTCCCTATCCACACATCATTCCCGATCACAACCGGACTTCCGGGACACTCCTGCAGCCGCATCAGCTCTCCGGGCTGACTTCCATGATTGTGATCAATTATCCTGCAGCCTGCAGAGATCAGGCAATCATTGCCAATAGACAGGCCATGTGTAATATTGATTTCACATGCTTTTGCTACAATTGTATCGTTACCGATCAGGATAGACCGCCCCGGCTGCCAGATCCCGGCAAACTTAATGATCACATCCCTTTCCAGAGTACTGTTTGTACCCACCATAACCTGGTGCGGCCAGTTCACAATAATATCACTCACAACAGTTCCCTTTCCAATCTCCATACCCATCCAACTGAACCATATCTTCCGCATTGCGGAGGCTATTTTAGTTGGATACCGCCACCTCAGGACAAAAAATCCCTGCTGTACAATTCTCTTCAAATTCATATTATTGAAACAATCTTTTATATCCTGTCTTATAAGTCAGATCTTCTCTTCTCATTTTAATCACCCTGGCAGGTACACCGCCAACAATTGCATAAGGAATCACATCCTTTGTTACCACAGCTCCTGCCGCTACCAATGCCCCCCTGCCTATCCTGATGCCGGGCAGGATGGTTACCCTTGTTCCGATCCATACATAATCTTCTATAATTACAGGCCTGCTTCTGCCTTCAAATCCGGCAGAATCGGCATTATGATCCGCAGTCAGAATGATCACCTGTTCAGAGACCGAAACATTTTCACCAATACTCAGCCCTCCCCTGTTGTCCAGCCTGCAGCCCTGGTTGATCACCGAATTTTCCCCTATGACCAGGTTCCTGGTACAATCAAATTTGTTGTGCATCAATATGGAACAATTCCTCCCAATTGTAAACTTCATCACCCTGCGGTAGTAGAAGTTCCTGAACGTATGACTCGGAAAGCCTGCCACCCATTCATTGCACATATAAAGTCTCAGTTCAGAAAGCATGCCCTTCAGCCCCAGACCATTTTTCAGATCAGCCATAAGCAAGTCCTCCCGATTTAAACCCGCTGTAAAAAAAATAACCGCAATACAGCAATAATGCAATAGCACCATTTATGATAGAAATGATCAATACATGACTCAGCAGCGTCAGATCCATATAAAAGATCAGTGCCACCTGAACCGCAATACTCACTGTAATATGAAGTACCGGGGTTATCGCCCAACCCCTCGATACCGAAAGATAATTGGCTACACCGGCCATTAACTTGACACATCCCGCTATGGTCACCAGCAAAAGCGCAGTATTCAGGTGACTGTACTGAGGTCCGAGTATAAAAAGGACCTGATCTGAAAAGACATAAAATGCCAGACAGATCACACCACTCATAACCAGCAGCGTGCAAATGATCTGGGAGAACCGCAGCATCAGTAGTTTCGAATCCGTTGACAGGCGTGCAAAGCGCGGGATGACCAATGTTGAAAACACCACACTGATCAAACTAAGGGCACCGGCTATACGTTCAAGTGCCCCCACCTGGGCGATGGCAGTCGTATTGCCAAATATAGAGATCAGCCAGATGGTGATCTGACTCGAAGCACAATAATAGATGGTGCTGGGCATGGTTCGCTTCAACATATCCCTGATGTCCTTTTTCACTTCAGGGTCACCCGGCTGGTCCAGATCCGCAAATTTAGCCGCTCTTTTTCGCAGCCTGATATTAGCCCAGAGGCGGGTCAGCCCCGTACAAATCATAGCCACAAACGTAAAAGGAATAAAGTACAAGGCTGAGATCAGCAAAAGAAAACGACTGATATTGGCCTGCAGCTGGTTCTTCTGCAGAGCCTTGATGTCCTGATTCAGTTTCAGGGGAATTTCGTATAAGGTATCAGAAAGCGCAGCATAGAAAGCAGGAATCAGGGACAATACGATCAAAACCGCCATAGGCCAGCCGGCATGATGACGAACCAGTAAATACATCAGCAGTGGCAGTGCGATGAAAAGTGTAAGCAGTGCAAATTTTCTTCTCAGGCTTATGCCGGTAGCTACCACACTTCCAAGACCGTCCCTATTCTGCCACACTTTCCCGCCGCTCGAAAGTATCCCTGCACCAATACCACTATCCGCAAGAACCGTTGTTGTAGCCAGCATAGAGTTGGCCAGGGTGTAAAGCGCAAACTCTGCTGTAGGCAGCAAACGGATGATCAAAATCCCACTAACCAGGCCAAGCACCTGCACCACGACCTGTGCAGATCCTGTGATGGAAATCAAACGACCCCATTCCGCCAAGCCCTTCATGTTTATTTTTTAAATAGTTTCTCAAAAAAACCCTTCTTAACCTCAGGCACACCATACCCGTAGCCATAACCAAGACCATACCCATAGCCATAACTGGAACTGCTTTTTACATCATTCACCAGCAGTGCGATGTTCTTCATTTTTCTGTTGGTATAGATCTCCTGAGGAATCACCAGCTGATCCTTATGCGTATAACGCTGTCTCACAACATATAAAGTCAGATCCGCAAACTTGCTCAGCAACTGGGCATCCGTAACCATACCTACCGGAGGTGCATCAATGATCACATAATCAAAGTTCTGAGTAAGGTAATCGATCAATACATTGGTCCGTTCACTCATGATGATCTCAGCAGGATTCGGAGGAAGATTACCTGAACCGATGACATACAAATTCTCATGTGTACCGGAAGGTTTCACGATCTTTTCCGGAGCCATATCCTTGTTCACGATAAAATTGGTGAAACCCATATCGTTTTTAATGTTCAGCTTATTAGACAAGTTCGGTCTCCGCAGGTCCATTTCCATGACGATCACTTTCTTTCCTGATATCGCCAGCACGGTGGCCAGGTTAAGGGATATAAATGATTTACCCTCACCAGACATACTGGAAGTAAGCAGGATCGTCTTTTCATCACCCTTCACGAAAAAAGAAAGATTGGTCCTCAAAGCCCTGAACTGTTCAGAAATCGGAGTTCTCGAATCCTGAGCAACAACAATAGTATTTTCATACTCCATACTATGCCCGATTTCACCGATGATCGGAACCCGGGTAAGACTTAAGATCTGTGCCCTGGAAATGATACGTGTATTCAACTTATCTTTTGTCAGAATTACACCAATAGGAATGAGCAAACCAAGCAGACAGGCATAACTGTAAAGATTGACTTTTTTAGGACTGATCGGCCCCATGGATACCGGCGGCTCTATCACCCTGCAATTGGAAATATTGGAAGTCTTGGAAATCGCCGTCTCCTCTCTTTTTTGAAGTAAAAACACATACAGATCCTGTTTGATCTGCTGTTGTCTGGAGAGATCCAGATAGGTTCTTTCTACCGCCGGCACTTTTCTTACCTGCCCTGCAATAGAGCTTGAACGGGACTGAATCCTGTTCCTGGTAATCTCCAGTGAACGCTTTAACCCTTTCAGACTGGAAAGCATATCCGCCCTTGCACTGGCGATCTGCGTATTCAAATTCTGAATATACGGATTCGCTTCAGTCTGACTCAGGCTGTTCCTCTCCTTTTCCAGAACAATAGTATTGTACCTTTCAATCAGGCCGGCAAAACCCGGATCATCCAGCAGCGCGCCACTGGGAACAATTCTCTCCGTCGAATTTGCATTGGTAAGATACTGCTCCAGCGAATTCAAAACACTCAGTTGTGTCTCTGTCTTGCCAAGATCATCAATAGATTCCTTTGTTGAAGTAATCAGCTGCGTTGCCTGTGCAGAAATATCAGTGATCTGATTACTTTGCTTAAAGCTTTGCACGCTGCCTTCAATATTGCCCAGTTCCTGTCCTACATATACCAAACGGTTCTCTATAAAGGCAATTGTGCTGTCAGCTATCCTGTTTTTATCAGATAGTGCACTTTCCTGATAAGCTTCAATCAGCTTATTTAAAACTTCCTCCGATTTCCTGGGTACTTCACCTGTAAAATCAAGAGATAAAATCTTTACCATGATGATCGGAATTTCCACACCAAGGTTCTCCATAAAATCATCAATAGTTTCCCTCAAAGTACCAATCTCTACGGTATATGACTGATCAGGTTCAGCCACACCATATCCACGCTCTACCAGTACCTTACCTAAACCAGGAACCGTAAATTGTTGATAAAGGTTCACTTCCCTTGTATACTCCTCACCAGTCAGCTCCACTTCTCCGCTTATGCTCACCCTGCTGCCATTCACCATTACCTCCATTGTTTGCTGAAGAATGCTGTCGGGCGAAGAGAGTACGGTAAGTTTAAACGGGGCACTTTCGTACAGCTCTACTCTTCTTACATTTCCATTATGATAATAAGTGATATAAGACTTCAGTTCTCTCACTACCTTTTCCATCAGCACTCGGGTCCTCAGCACTTCAGCCTCAGCCTCAGCATTGTTTGCCATACCAAACTTTCCGCCAAATGCCTTGGAAATGGCATCGTCACCCGGGGTGGGTGCTTTTTCTTCAGTGATCAGGATTTTCGAACCCGTTCTGTACACAGGAGAGGTGTACCTGATATACAAAAATGCGGTTAAAACGCAGATGAACAGAGATATGATGAACCAATACCAATTACTGAAGAATTTAGACATCAGCTGCTTAAAATTGAACTGATTCTTCTCTCCAAAAAAATCTTCCTGAGGCTGTTTATTGTTACTCATGTTTTGTGTTTTCAGTTAACTTACAATCTGGCAATAGCGGTAATGATCAATGTAGCTACACCAAGAGCAATAGATATATATTGAAACTTAGGCGCATTATTGGTAGAAACCTTTGCCTTATTTGGCTCAATATACAGCACATCATTTTGCCTTAAATAAAAGTAAGGCGAGGCCATCAATTCCGATGAATTGAGGTTCAGCCTCGCTATTTCCTTATACGATCCATTGTTACGAATCAGCATTACGTCATCACGCTTGCCATAAATTGTTAAATCTCCCGCCAGAGAGATTGCGTCCAGCACTGAAATCCTTTCGTTTGGAATAGTATACGAAGCAGGTTTAGCAACCTCACCCAAAACAGTGATCTTGAAATTTGCAAACCTTACCTGAATCGTAGGGTTTTTATAATAAGTAGCCGCTTTTTTTCTGATCACCTCCTTGGCTTCAGGAGTCGTATACCCACCAACCTTTACAATACCAAGCATAGGCATCTCAATATTTCCATCCTTGTCAACAAGGAATCCGTTGGGTGCGGCATCAGCAGGCATATAACCACCATTACCTGATGTACCCCCGGCCTGATTTACCGCTGCAGTAGCTTTCGGATCGATGGTTTGAATGTTTACGGTCAGAATATCATCTGTTTGAATGATGGGCTCGTAATACTCCGCCGAAGCCTTATGACTGACATCGGTGTTGCCGATATCCGAAAAATAAGCCGTTTTCTTTCCTGTAGCACACGAAGAAATGATGAGAACGAATAAGGTACCTGCAAATAAGGTGAGTTGATGGCGTAATTGTTTTATCATATTCTTTATTTGAAATCGTATAATATTCCTAGTTGTAACTGAAGATTGCCTGCCTTTTGATCCGCATACTGGTAGTGTATGGACCTGATATAAGCCAGCTGAGAATTGAGCATAAAGTCCTTCCAGGTCCAGTCAAACTTACCTGCGAAGGAAAGATCCCACCATTTTTTACCAAAATTGCTTAACGCGACATTATTGGTCACATTTTCGAACCTGAAACCGATTCTTTTCAAACCGTTGATCCAGCTGACCTCAAAAGTCTGCTGATTGGCATCAGGGCCTATTCCTGCTCCCAGTACCTGACCCTTATTGGTATATCCGGCAGGTATCAGGCGGTGTTTGTACCATACCGGCTGAGCCCTGATTGACCCCGTATTTGAACCTTCCATCTGTGTCAGTTCTATCCCAAACTGGATATAAGTATCCTTAGGCACTAAGGAAATCAATTTTTTAAATCCGACGATATAAGCTCTTGAATGTTCGGGCTCTAAAAATGCATCCCTGACATCATAGGGAAAATCATTGCGGCCGTATTGGGCATAAATTTCTGCTTTGCTCTGCGGCAATACCCACCTGATGAAGCCGGAGAAATACTGATCCCTGTTCTTCTGGTCTTCCGAATCGATATACTCTCCATCCGGACCGGTAACACCTGCATTATTTTTTGTTGCCGTAGAAAAAACCGGAAAGTAATCACTAAAACCACTTCCCATATCTTTACGATACACCACAAACGACCGGTCTATTCCAACAAATAAGCCGGGGATCCATTTGGGCTGATAAGTAATTGCCATAGCAGAGATATACCTCCAGTCATACGGCTTCTGCTGATAAAGATCTCCCTCTAGTTTGGCAATACCTGAATTCTCCAGCCGGCCGGCAATGATCTGCCCTTCAAAAGATCCGATAGCGGTTTTTACAGGTTTTGAGGTATTTAAAGTAAGGTGTTTGAAGCCAGAAGCATTATTACTCATCAGCAGAGAATTTCTTGATCCGGGTCCCCACCATAAATTTTCATTAGAAAGGCCAACAGACACCGGATCAAATGTCAGCCTGATGCTGCTTTGCCCCCAGTCAACCTTAGAATAAGGACCATCCCCAAATCTGGAAGGCATATCAATAGAATTAGAAAAATCTGCATAAGACAGCACAAATCTGTCACTGGCAGGTGTTTCATGAATCTCGGTATAATCGTCATTCTCTGCATACACCAGCTCCGGACGAAATTGAATACTCAAGGGACCCGCCTTTGCAAAAAATCCACCAGAGATCTGTGTCTGGTATCCTTTGGCAGGAATAACAGATCCATCATTCATACCATAAGGATGATGTGAATTAAACTGATTCTTCCATACCAGTGGCAAGGGATAGATCACCAGCCTGCCCTCCTTTTTGGGAGCCACCCGGATCGGCCTGATCATATAGGAGATACCGGACGAATCTGCAGACAGGAGCTGCTGTCTGCGGTAACCTTCTTCAACACTTTCAAACAAGCCTACAGGCAAGGTCTGCGCGCGAACGCCGCCAGCAACAGTAAGTATCGTAAAAAGAATGACTTTAAGCGCCTTTTTTATGATCATATGGTTTTCTTATTTGGTTTCATAGAAGCAAATGTCAAAACTGTCGAATCGTGCATTCTAGCAAACCATAGCACATAAAGCCAAAGTTATAAGATAGTCAAGAAATAATTGTGTCGGCACTGGCGGCGAAGGCCTTTAAGCCTAAAATGAACAAAATGAACAAACAAAGACCTGCTTTCATCAAGTAATTTCGTCGCACATTCCTGAAATGCATAAATCTTATCCGCGCGCTCATCAAACATGTCAAAACCATCTAAAATCAGTATTGTAGAAGTTTTAAGAGGCCTGGCTGTCACGGCTGTTTGTTTTGCACATTTTGCCAAACCAGTAGGAACAGCGGGTCACTTCACCGGAATGTTCAATTCCATGGAATACTATTTCAAGTTTTCCGTACATGTCTTCTTTGTGATCTCAGGTTTTGTGATCCCTTACAGCATGCACATGTCAAAATACACCATCAGGGATTACCTCCGCTTCATCGCCAAACGATTCCTGCGCCTGCATCCCCCTTATCTGATTGCATTGATATTCACCCTCATCATTGCAGCCTTGTCTTACAATTACAGGGGTCTTGAAAACCCGGAAACACCGCCTTCCATCGTAAAGAGCTTGTTTTTTCTGCACGCCCCCACTACCAACCCGGTATTCTGGACCCTGAAGATCGAAGCTCAGTTTTACATTTTCATCGGCTTATTCTTTGCTGTACTGTATAAATATCCGAGAACCGCACTTTTAACCGCAGCTCCGATATTGCTTTTCCTGTCACAGACCGAAGCTGTTCATTATCTGGACATGCTCAACTGGATACCCTTTTTTCTCATCGGCATAGTTGGTTATCTGATCTATACCAAAAAGGATCAACTCATATTTGAATACAGTATGATGGCCGCACTGATCGCATTCTCCTTTATTTTTTATGGCCCGGGCGAAGCCCTTGCCGGCCTGGGAACTACTGCGCTCATGCTCTATTACAAAGGATCGATCAATTCCATCTTCTCTTTTCTCGGAGAGATCTCCTATTCACTATACCTTATTCACTTCCCGATAGGCATCAAATTTATCAATTTGCTGCAGCGATACATCGCACCGGACCTCAACTGGCTGTTATTCATTCTGGCATTTGTCATCAGTCTCATCTGCGCCTGGGTGTTCTGGAAGTTCATAGAAAAACCATCCGCTAAACTTTCAAAAATGGTTAAATATGTCCGGGCAAAATAGAATAAAAAGTCTTGATGGCATCAGGGGTGCATTTATCATCATGGTACTGATCGCACACGCCTTCCAAACCACACCTGAATTTGTTGCCAATCATAAGGAACTGGCTTATTACATCTCCAGCTTCGGGCATCTTGGTGTCAGAATATTTTTTGTCATGAGCGGGTATCTGATCACCATGCTCCTGCTTAAAGAGCAGCAAAAGAACGGCAAGGTCAACCTCAAGGATTTCTATATCCGGAGGGCCTTCAGAATCTTTCCTACCTTTTTCCTTTATATTTTTGTGATCCTGATGCTCAAATGGACTATTGTACCAGACATATTCACCAATTACTCACTGGTGTTTTTTGCGGTATTCTACCTCTGGAATTACAAACACCTGTTCATTCATGAAGCAGATGTGAACGCAGATAAAGGCGGCTGGTTCATGGGGCATTTCTGGTCTCTTTCCATGGAGGAACAGTTTTACCTTTTATGGCCTGTTACCTTTGTCCGGTTCAAAAGAACCACGCTGATCCGGATCATCCTGGTGATTGTGATCCTCATGCCCTTTCTCAGGGTCTTTACCTTTCTTTTTCTGCCCAACAGCAGGCCTCATGTCAGCGAAATGCTGCACACCGGCGGTGATGCGATCATGATTGGCTGCCTGGCTGCACTGCTGGAACAGGCGCCTGCTTTCAGGGAAAAGTATTTCAAATACTTCAGCGACATGCGCATCATTTTATCAGTGATGTTCTTCCTTTTTGTCATTGGACCAATAGCCACCTGGTACCTCCAGGCCGCTTATAATCTGACCATAGGAATCACCATGAACAACATCAGCATTATGATCCTGCTTTACTGGGCCATGTATGTTCCTTCAAAAGCTTCGGATTTCCTGAATAAAAAATTCATTTCTCACCTGGGGATCGCTTCCTATTCTTTGTATGTATGGCAGCAATTGTTCCTGACCGACAGAAATGACCTTTGGGTCAATAAATTCCCGCAAAACATACTCGTTGCCATTGGTGTGGGTATGGCCTCACATTACCTGGCCGAAAAACCCATTCTGAAACTCAAGAACCGGTTCAAAAGGGTTTAAACTATTTCAGGATACTCAGGGGACCAGAGGTCTTCTGTCCGTCACTGAACAGGAGCAGGTAATAATACACCCCAACCGGCAGTTCCTGTCCCTTAAACTGACCGTCCCATGGCACAAGATATCCCTTTACTGACCGGAAAATCAATGTTCCGCTCCGGTTAAACACGGTAACAATGCACTCCGGATCATTAACCAACCCTCTGATATTCCAGGTATCATTGCTGCCATCCCCGTTGGGAGAAAAGACGTTCGGGATCTTTGCCGCGGCAACCAGCGATTCACTGACTTCTATGCTCAGCAGAAATGAACTGTTCCCATAAGCATTATATGCAGTAATTGAATATTCAGTGGCTGGCCAGGTCTCCTTCGGCCTGCCCGATATGATGCCTGTTTTCGGATCAAACACCAAACCATCAGGCAGGGGTTTATCAATAGTATATCCGCCAAGTGTGATTTTTCGAATCTTATTGTTCAGGAAATCGGCTACATAAAGATTTTCAAAACGGTCGGCAGCTACCGCAATAGGATTGTTAAAGCCAGATAAGGCTGCAGGCCCATCAGCAGCCCCGGCTGTCCTTGTACCGGCAACAGTGCTTACCTTTCCGGCCTGAGTGATCTTTCTGATCATATTATTGGCATAATCTGCCACATAAACATTGCCGGCATAATCGGCGGCAAGGCCCCATGGGTTATTGAATCCCGCAGCAGCTCCGGTACCATTACTGTAACCTCGTGTTCCACTTCCGGCCAATGTACTTACAGTGCCCTGTGCTGTGACCTTGCGAATCGTATGGTTATAGAAGTCTGAGATATACAGATTCCCTTCGATATCCGCTGCTATAGAAGCGGGCACATTGAAACTGGCATTTGCCTTAGGTCCGTCGTTATTTCCCTTTGTACCGTTTCCGGCAAAAGTAGTCACACTGCCATCGACTGCAACCTTACGCACCAATGCATTTCCGCTATCTGCGAGATACAAATTGCCCGCTGCATCTATGGCCAGGCCGACAATATGAAAGAATGTTGCAGTTGTGCCGGGGCCATCGGCATTTCCAATAGTAAAACTTCCTGAAAAAGTTGTCACCTCTGCTGAAGGTGTTATTTTTCTGATCTGATTATTATTGGCATCGGAGACAAATAGATTGCCGGCTGGGTCTCTTGCAATCCCAAACGGGGCGCTGAAAAAAGCTTTTTTCCCGTTTCCATTGGCAAAGGTTTGTTTGCCACCGCCTGCTATGGTCGTCACTCTTCCGTCAGGCGTAATCTTTCTTATTGTACTTTTGAAGGAATCCGTAACATATAAATTACCATCATCATCGGTGGTCAGTGCGGAAGGATTCTGAAATGTTGCTGCTGTTCCTATCCCATCATCTCCGCCCGCTATGCCGCTACCGGCAAGGGTACTTACTTCATTATGAATCACTGCCGGCACGGACCCCCCGGTGTTGAGAGGGCTGAGATGGACAACAGTTTTGTTTACGATATAAATCTGGGGGGTAGGGTATTCAATAACCGGAGGCTGAGCCCTGGCGTGCAGACTTAAGAGCGGCAAGATAAATAACTTACATAGCAACCGAAGCATCCGAATAAATAGGGTTAGACGAAAGATTGCTAAAATAAACCATTTTTCAGTCAAATTCAAAACAACGGGTGATGCTTATTACCGGGACTAGGACACCTGTTGTATTCTGCTCTATATGATTCCGAGGTGTTTACGCTTACCTTCCGCGGTGAGTCCGCCTTTTTTGTGGAAAAAGGCGGACTCACCGCGGACTCATGGCGGACTCACTGCGGAGTCAGTACCAGTGAAGGGCTTGCGATGTCTTATCTTTGTTGTGGTTATACAGGAAGCAATCTCAGATACACCCGGATGATTGCTATATTTGCTTTTATGCTGAGATCTGTTGTAGTGTTTATCATCCTGAGCTGGTGTAATATAAGTTTTGCGCAGGACAGTGTGTATACCGCTTTTCTGAATCGGGAGCCTTATTTCGCAGCACACCATGCCAAAATTACTGATTCTCTTTTTCTCAAAGATGTCCGTATTCTCAATTATTTTCTAAAATTCGACAGTCTTGACGCCGAACTGCTCAAACCTCCTGTTCTTGGCGCAGTCCTGCTGGAACAGGCCAGGGCTGGCAAACCTGCCACCTTCAAAACTATGATCGATTATTTTCAAAGCTTCAGACAAACCCTCGCTTATCAGGATTTCAGGACAGGGCTGGTACTCTATAAAAAACTGGAGAACCAGCCTGTAGATTTGAATAACTGGGAGCAGGATAAATTATTCTTTGTAAGACTGGGTTTCACGGAAAGCGATCTGGAAGATTTTAAAGATTTTCTCCAAAGCCGGTCATCAAAAAATGCGACTTACAAGCAAGCTTATACCGCCTACATGAAAGAGATTGAGGCTTTGTAAGCCCAGATCGCTGATCATAGAGAGAACTGCCGGTAAGCGATCCGCTTTCTCTGATCGGTATAGGTAATATGAATTCGGTCGTTATCGTCGGATATTATTGCTGGATAACTGTACTCCCCTTTCTTTTCATCTTCCAGTGTATAAATATCTTTCCAGTTTATGCCATCATAAGATGCCGCAAGCTTCAGCACGGACCGGCCATCCCACCATTCCTTCCCGGCCGTGAGCGGATTATAAACGAGCAGGTGTACTCCGCTTTTTAAGGTGACTGCATCACTTCCTGAATTTGGGTTTGGAAGCGATGTAGCGGTTACCTTGCTCCATTTCTCCCCTTTTTTGTCTGACCAGCTTTGTACTATTTTGTTTTCTTTGCTCCGGGCCAGGATTTGCAGCCTGTCTTTATGGAAAAGTATGGAGGGCTGAATGACCTGGAAGGTATCACAATCCATTTCAACCTTCCGCCAGTTGTTCAGGTTCCGGTCTGAAATTTCTACATGCATCTTCCAGGTTTTTTCATCAATACTTTCCGTACTCGAAGGATACAGGATGTTTCCATTTTCCAGTAATACAGGCTTGTTCTTTATCGGACCCAAAAATCCGGCTGGAAGCTTTATCGCTTCCGACCAGGTCTTACCGTCATCGGAAGATATTTTGTACAATGCCCACCATTCTCTTGGGTTCGGCCCTGCCTTATAATGCAGGTATAATTTTGTTCCTGCCTTAAACAGCACGGGATTCCAGCATGGGTATTGTTTGCCATTGGTCATTCCGTCAGCTACTTTAATGGGTTTTGTCCATCCCATTGAATCCTTAACCGCAGCCCAAACGCTCACATCTGGACTTCCTTCGTACTGACCTCCAAACCATGCGGACATGAGCCTGTGTTTGTCCAGCCGGACTATTGTAGAGGCATGACAGGCTTCAAATTCGGCTCTTTCAAAAATATAATCCTGTTCAATCAGCTTCGGACTGATCCGCTGCGCAGTGGCGATGCCGGGCTGGGAAAAGCTGAGAAACAGAAAACAAAGCCATATGAAATTTAGTCTCATGATTAAATATAAGGGGAATTATTTTGTTTTAAATTCCAGGGCCAGTGCCGGTAGTTTAGCTGAAAGTCCTTTTGGCAGCCACACTTTTGTCTCATCGCCTGTTTGCGTCCATTTCAGTTGTGTCTTGGTTTGAAGCAAAACAATCCTGGATGAGGGAGCCGGAGCATTTCCTTTCCAGGTGACATACCCAGGAACTGGCTGATCGTCTTTCAGACAAATCAATGCATATTTTGTATTGCTGTCTTTTCCCTGTGTAAACCAGATACTGTTATCGTGGTAATAAGGAGTAATCCTGGTATTGTAGATCGCTTTTCCGTTTACATTCATCCATTGTCCAATTTCTTCGAGACGGCCTATGGCTTCTGCAGGAATGGTTCCATCGGCTTTGGGCCCAACGCCAAGCAGCAGACTTCCGCCTTTTGCTACAATCTCGATCAGGCTGTGAATGATCTGCCTTGCGGGTTTGTATTTTTCGTTCTGAACAAAGCCCCATGCACCGCCAAGGGTGATACAGCTTTCCCATGGATGATTCAGCTGTTGCTCAGGAATCTTCTGTTCCGGTGTCTGATAATTTTCATAGGGACCGTGAACAGTCCTGTCTACCATTAAAATGCCAGGCTGAGCTTTACGGGCCATTTCCGCTATTTTCGGCATATCAATATCCTGACTCCATGCAGGAATGTCTGCTCCCCAGGCACGTACTTCATCATTTACGGTTTCCAGCGGCCTTACCCATCCCCCGTCAAGCCAGAGGATGTCCACGCTTCCGTAATTGTGCATGAGTTCACTAAGCTGATTGTAGGTATAGTCTTTAAATTTATTCCATCTCCAGGGATGTTTACGCAGGTCGTAATTGTTATTTCTGTCTGCGGTGGCGTATTTGGGCCACCAATAGTATTCAGAATGCCAGTCTGGTTTTGAAAAGTATGCCCCTATCATAAAGCCCTCCTTTCTGAAGGCATCAAACACGTATCTGGCTGCATCTTTCTTAGGGTTGCCGGCAAATGGTCCTTTAGCGATGCTGTAGTCGGTGGTTTTGGTATCAAACATGGCAAAGCCGTCGTGATGTTTGGTGGTAAACACCAGGTATTTCATTCCGGCATCTTTTCCGGCTTTTGCCCAGATGGAGGGATCGAATTTTACCGGGTTGAAGTCTTTGTTCAGGCCGAAGTACCATTTCTTGTAATCGTCATAGCTTATGGTACTGTCCCGTTCGATCCAGTCTTCGGAACAGACAGACCAGGATTCTATGATACCGGGCACCGCGTAAATGCCCCAATGGATGATCATCCCGAATTTCTGGTCCTGCCATTTGTCCAGTTTGGCTTTTACAAGAGGGTCTTCCGGCCATTCATAGGTAGTGGATTGCTGGTGGACGTTGCCCTGGGCTGAAACGACATCAGAAAAAATCAGGTTGATTAGAAGTATCAGGACTGCAAGAATAAGTTTAAGAAAGGCCTGCTTGTTATGAATGGAAATTATCATGTTACAATTTAAATAAAAAGTGCGGCATGTTCTGCCGCACTTTCAGGTTAAAATTTAGGGGTCTAATCAATTGACATCCCAAAAGATTTTGGTTTGTAAATTATCTTTAGCCTGAACAGCCTGATAATTCGCGCTGTTGTAGGCAATTTCTGAAGAGGGATAAATCCAGCGGGCCGGAGGCTGTTTCTGAGCCGAGGAATTGTCTTCCGGGAAAATGAAAGCCGGAGCGTTCATCCTTCTAATCTCCGACCAGCTTTCCAGTGGCTGAACTACACTATAGTGTTCCCATTTTTCCGTTGCAATAAGGCTTAACTTTGCTGCATTATTTGGCGCTGCCATCCACGATACCACCGGGCTATTGGTGTAGGCCGTAATCTCAGCATCATTTGTAGGGATCAGAGCCGGGGCAGTGCCATCTTTACTGAATGTTCTTAACCAGTAATAATAGTTAACCGATTGTTTGATACCTGTTTCGTATGCGGTTTTTGCTGAACCGTCATCACCGGATCTCAGATAATATTCTGCTTTGATATAGCTGATTTCTGCAGCAGAAATCAATATTCCTGGGAAAAATTCGTTCCGGCTGAGTGTAGACCGGTTATAAATCGCAAGTGTTCCGCCATTGATCAGGTCTGTTTGTGCACCTCCGTTTAGGTTCTGGTCAAGTCCTGCGTAGGCTCCTGCCGCTTTTTCTCCGGGTTCATACATGGCTCTTAATCTCGGATCGGCAGTTGTTTTCATTCTGTCGATCATCATTTTACCTGCAATATTGCCATTCCAGTCCTCAAGGCCTGTTCTGAAACCTTTTGCATTGATATCGCTTCCCAGGTCATAAACTTTAAGCATAATGGTTTCATCATTGCTGGTCACTACAGGATATTTTGCAGGGTCATTGATGATTGTGCCCATTTCCTGGGTGGCTCTGGCCTGAAATTTCGCTGATGCTGAAGCCCTGTTCAGCATTCTTAAGCGGAGCGAGTTGCAGTATTTCTTCCAAAGTGTAAGGTTCCCCTTGTTTACCAGGTCCTGGGTCTCAAAACTTTTAACAAGTGCAGGCGGGATCACCAATGTATTCAGGTCATCAGAGAATTTCTGAAGGTCATCCAGCATTTTAGTATAGATGTCTTCTGCGTTATCATATTTAGCGTAGGAGGCAGAGTAATTACCGCCGTTCGTACTGAGCATACCTGCTTCTGACCATGGAATGTCGCCATGCAGGTCCACTACTTTCTGTGTATGGTCGTAAAAGTAAATGGCGGCGGTGACCATATACACCTTCATATCCGTCTGTTCTGCCGGTGTGAGTTTCGAATACACTTTTTGTAATTCACGGTACTGGGTCAGAAAGTTGTAGTAGTTGTTCCATCTATCTGTTATTCCGGCACTACCCGGTGCATACTGACCTGCGGAATTTGCCCAGCCTACGGCCTGAGAATAGTGATTTACAGAGGTACGCAGTACCACGAAATAATTCCAGTAGCTCGGCACCACATATTCCCTGTTGGTAAAGATCATTCCGGTGAATTGTTTCTCTACTGTTGTATTGCTTATTTTAGAAGGATCTTTATAAGATTCTTCAAAGCTTGATTTCTTGCATGAGACTGCTAAAAGCCCAAGGCTTAGTGTCAGCATGGTTAATGATAATATCTTTTTCATGTGAATTTTCCTTTCGAATTTATAAAGCATTAAAAATTAGCCCTCAGCATCAGACCATATGTCCTGGTTGCAGGATTGGATCCGGCATTGTTAATAGTCTGATCCCATCTGCTCCCTGAGGTCAGCTGTTCCGGGTCAAGGTCTTTTAGTGTTCTGTATACAAAGAACAGGTTCCTTCCAAAGGCTGAAATCTGAAGGTTCTTAGCTCCTAATCTGCCGGCGATGGATACAGGCAGTTTATAGCCGAAAGAGATTTCTCTCATTTTTACATAAGAGTTCTTTTTTACATATAGTTCGTAGCGGGAAGCGCTGTACTGTGGTCCGCCCCAGTTGTAGGTATTCCAGTAATAGTATGCTTGTGAGACTACATTTGTATTGGCTTTGCCGTCTGAGGTCACGCCTTGCATCAGCATACCGTCCTGATAAACTTTTTCGCCGTTTGGTCCCTGGGCGCCTGAAGTCTGAATGCCTTTTCCACCAGACATATAATAGCTGAGACCACCGCTTGCAGCGTCCATATAGTTCAGACTTTCTTCAAGTAATCCGCGGCTGATCATCCAGTTGATACCGGTAGGCATGACATGGCCTCCGATACGGAAGTCCATCACTACATCCAGGGAGAAGTTTTTGTAATTGAAGTTATTGATAAAACCTCCGACAACTTTAGGCATTGCGTTTCCTACTTTTACCATATTGCCGGCATCCAGCTGATAAAGACCATCATCGCTGATGATTTGCTGACCTGAGCTGTTGGTCGCAATTGGGTGAATGTAGATATCTCCCATTGGCTGGCCCACGACTGATTTCAGCTGGGCTGCGTTTCCGTCATAATCGGCATGCAGCAGTTCTGTAGCCCCGTTGGCTAATTTTTCAACTACGTTTTTGTTTTTCGAAAAGTTTAAGGTACTGTTCCAGTTAAAATTGGCAGACTTGATTGGTGATCCTGTAAAACCAATTTCAAGACCCTGGTTACGCAGGGTACCTACGTTTGCGAAAATTGCGGTAGCTCCTGAACTGCCGGGTAATGTTAAATTCAGGATCTGATCTATGATCTGACCATTGTAATAAGATACATCCAATCCCAGTCTCCCGTTGAAAAACTTAGTCTCTAAACCAAATTCGTATTCCTTTTTACGTTCTGGCTTGATAAAATCATTTCCGTAACTCTGCTGGGTGGTGGTGTATAGCACGGAGTTACTTCCGCCCTGAGACCCCAGGGTGCTTTGTGAATATGCTACGTTTGCCTGATATACAGAAGGATAGTTACCTACAATACCGTATGATGCCCTCAGGCGTCCGTAACTGATAAACGAAGGCAGTTTAAACGCTTCAGAAAAGATAAAGCTAGAGTTAACTGATGGGTATACAAAACTGTTCTGATCTGGGTTCATGGTCGAGATTTGATCCTGGCGTAATGTTCCTTCTAAAAACAGAAATTCTTTATAGTTGGCACTTACCGTCCCGATGTATGCTGATTTCGTCACGTAGTTGCGGTAATTTAAACTACCGTTTGCATTGGTCGGATTGACTGAGGCATTCAGGTCATACCAGTTTTCTACGCTTAATCCGTCTCTGGTCTCTCGTTGTAAAGAAGTATAGGTTTCCCGTGTTGCAGTTACACCTCCCATTGCACTAATGCCGAAGTCTGGTGTAATTTTTTTGGTATAAGTTAGTAAAGCATCTCCGTATAAGACTTTGCCTAAATAATTCGAGAAGCCGAATGATCCGGAATTACCAAAGGCTAAAGGTTTATCATTAGGGTTATTGCTTTCGATTTTGCGGGAGGTATTGTCCGTTGATATCCTGGCTCTGAGTTTCAGATCATTAATAATTGCCCATGTATTGGTCAGACTTGCGATAATCCTGTCGCTATATTCATTTTCCTGGTTCTCTCTTACATTCCACATGTAATCTCCTATATCGGCCTTAAATCCTGGATAGATAATGTTTTCTGAAGGGGTTAAACTTTGAGTTCCGGCACCGGTAACGTATTTATAGCCCCTGCTTGTCTTGTAACGGGAGGCATACCAGTCGGGATTATCAAAACGCCCGATCATGCCGGTAAAGTTATTGATCATCCTGTCTACCATAAATGGTCTGTTGTGGATGTACTGATTTACGTAGTTTACAACAAGGTCTGTTGTTACTTTATTACCGATCTTAAATGTACTGTTCAGATTGGCAATGTTCTTTTCATGTTTCGCACCGTAGCTTACCCCTTCGTTGTCCTGTCTGGTTAATGAAAATCTTACATTCGAATTTTCTGCACCATGTGCCAGGGCTACGTTTATGTTGGAGTTATTGGCTGTTTGAAAGAAGTTGGCGTAGTTGTCTTTCTGCGCTTCATAAGGTCTGATCTGTCCGTCCCAGCTCAGAGTAGGCTGTCCGTCAAATTTAGGGCCGAAGTTAATACTAAAGGCTCCTACACCCCTGGTTTCTTTACTACCGTTGCCATCCAGATCCTGGTATACAAAACCATCTTCTCCCTGTCCGCCATTGGAAAGAAAAGAATGGATTCCCGGGCCTCTCACATTTTGATATCTCGGCAGATAAGCTACCTGATCAGTGGAGTAATTTGCATTTACATCAACACTAAAGCCTTTGCTCCCTTTACCGCTCTTGGTGGTTACCAATACCACACCGTTTACAGCTTCTGAACCGTAAAGAGCGGCTGCTGATGCTCCTTTCAGAATGGTTACGCTTTCAATATCTTCGGGATTAAGGTCCAGCAATCCATTACCGCGCATACGCTGATCTCCCCAATAATTGTTGTTGTTGAATTCACCGTCTCTGATAGGCACGCCGTCCATAACGATAAGCGGTTGTGTTTTACCGTTGATGGAGTTGACACCCCTGATATTGATGTTTACTCCACTGGTTGAACCACCGGGTGCCGACGCGATACGTACACCGGGTGCCTTTCCATATAATGCGGAAGCAAAATTGGTAGCGCCTGCTTGTGTAATTTCCTTTGAGGAAATGGTGTTTACCGCATAGCCGAGTGATTTGGACTCCCGTTTCACCCCCAGGGCTGTTACCACTACATCTGATAAGGTGTTGGCGTCTTCTGCCATTGAGACCGTAATGCTGGCTGAAGAACCGACTGCCACTTCTTTGGTGACCATCCCGACAGAACTGAACACCAGGATACTTTCTGAACCTACATTAAGAGAGAAACTTCCCGCTCCGTTTGTAGAGGTTCCATTCTTTGTTCCTTTTTCGTGAACACTTACTCCGGGCAGGGGCTGACCCACTCCATCTGTCACTTTTCCTGTAATTGTTTTTTGTGCGTAGGCGACTGTAGTTATGAGCATACATAACATCAAAGCCATACACCTTGAGTAAAATTGTTTCATGGTTATTTAAGTTTAGTTTTTAATAAAAAATGAGGGCAACAACCTCAACATTTTATTGTATCTGTTTAGTTACGATAAACTTAAATCATTTTTTTAAACAAACCTAGAAACTTTATAATTTTTTTATTAATCAAACAACACTTAGGCACTAAAAGCATTTAGCAATGCCATTTAACGACAGAATATTTTTATTAATTGTCTTTTTAGTATAGAAAATCAGGTAAATTTTATTCAAAATAAGGTCACAGGGATGCTGTCCACAGCGAAAGGAGGTCAGATGCACAGGAAAAAGATGGGTTTATCAGTTGAACTGACAGTTCTCTATGACCAGAATGGCAGCACCAAGCAATTCAGATTTTAAAGCGAGTTCAGATACTTTGATTGTAGTCTGTTCAGCCAACCTTGGGATGCAATATTCATTAATGGATTGCTGTATGGGTGCCATTAGTATCTTACCGGCAACAGCTCCTCTTCCTCCAAGCACAATTACCTCCGGATTCATGATGTGGATCAGGGTAGCGATTCCCTTTCCGATGAGCAAACCTGCTTCAGAAAGTATAGATACAGCAAGGGGATCTCCGGCGTTCGCCGCCTCTAAAAACTGATCTCCTGACGACCTTGTTTTATCGGCAAACATACTTTCCAACCTTGAACTTACTCCTTTTCCGATTTCAGCCTTTGCTTTTTCTACCAATACCAGAAGTGAGGTATCGACTTCCAGACATCCGCGCTTTCCACAAGAGCATATCTTATTATTTGACGAAATAGGAATGTGGCTGAATTCTCCGGCATAGCCACTATGACCTCTGAACATCCTGCCATTGACTACCATACCTAAACCTATTCCCCAGCCGATATTGATGACGAGCAGGTCTTTTATCGCTTTTCCTGCACCGAGCCTCAGTTCAGCAAGGGCAATCAGGCTGGAATCATTATCTATAAAGACCGGAAGTCCGAGTTCTTTTCCGAGAAAGTCTGTTAGGCTTTGGCCGCCTTTTAACTTGAAAAAGGTATGGTTCAAACCCAGCTCAGAATTGACAAAGCCTGGCATCCCAATCCCAATCCCCAGGAGCTGGTCCTTTGGAAGGTTTGACTTTTGGATATAGTTTTTAAGAAAGTCAATTAATATTGTTTTCAAGGCAGGATCGTCAGAAAGCGGCAGCTCAATAGCTTCTTCATCTACCTTTATTTCATTATGCAGATCATAGATCACTGCCCGGGTAACTAACTGATCCATAGCTACCGCAACAATATATTTTTGCTTATCTTTGTTAAGAAGAAAGGTAGATGCTCTTCTCCCTCCTGTGGAAGGAGCTAGTCCTGATTCAAGAATATAACCTTCCTGCAACAGGTCATTGACTGCTGAAGTGACTAAAGGCAGGGATTTTGCAGTGAGCCTGCTTAGATCCGGCAGGGTCAGCAATTGATTTAAATACAATTGCCTGATGAGATCGCGCCTTAAGAGGTCGTATTTTTTTCTGGTAGCCGTCAAGTTTAATTTATATATTGTAAACATATAAAAATAAACTTTAATTACAATGCTCTTTTTAAAAATTTTAATAAGATCTGCCGGGAATAATTGACAGTTAACGTTATAACTGCAGCCAAATCGGATACAAGTTCGGGTCCGGAAGACACATAACTGTACAGGATGGTTGAACAGGCATCAGTCAGTAGATTTGCTGATAACCAAATGCCTCTGTTATGAGAAAATCTCTTATAAAATACCTGATTATTCAGAGTCTGACTATCGTAGTCGCCCTTTCGGCATCTGCTGATGAGTCTTTACAAGGTTTGCCTGAACCTGATCCAAAGCCCAAGATCGTCAATATAGTTAATTTTATCCGTCTGCTGGAGCCAAGAGATGAGAAGATCACGGAAGATGTACTTTATCAAACGGTGGTCAGTCAGGTTAAAATCATGAAGAAGTATAAACTTGGCGGTACTTTTTTATTGCAGTATGACGCATTAATGGATCCCAGGTATCAGAAATTGCTGAGGGCTCTTCCAAAAGGTTCTTTTGAAATTGGTGCCTGGTGGGAAATTCCTCAGCCGATGGTGGAAAAAGCGGGATTGAAATGGCGGGGACGCTATCCCTGGGACTGGCATGCTGATGTAGGCTTTGCCACAGGGTATACCCCTGCTGAACGCGAGAAGCTTGCTGATGTCTATATGGGTGATTTTAAAAAAATCTTCGGCTATTATCCTAAATCTGTAGCATCCTGGTTTATTGATTCTCATACGTTAAACTATTTGTATGACAAGTATAAAATTGTAGCCTCTGCCAATTGTAAAGATCAGGTGGGTACAGATGGGTATACGCTTTGGGGCGGTTACTGGAATCAGGCTTACTATCCCAGCAGGATCAATTCTTACATGCCTGCTCAAAATGAAAAGAACCAGCTTCCGGTACCGATATTCAGAATGCTAGGCAGCGACCCCATACGGCAATACGATAATGGCCTGGGTACCGACCGGCAGGGCGTAATTACTCTGGAGCCAGTTTATCCTTCTGCCGGAGGTGATGCTACATGGGTGAACTGGTTTTTTAAGCAACTGGTTGAGGGGGAAGCTATGGAGTTTGGTTATGCTCAGGCTGGTCAGGAAAACTCATTTACATGGAATGGCATGTCTAAGGGTTTTGAGATACAGATGCCTTTGATTGCGAGTTTGAGAGATCAGAAAAAGATCAGGGTCGAAACGCTGGAAGCATCAGGAAAATGGTTCAGAAGCAGATATAAGATCACTCCTGCAACTTCGGTTACGGTAAATGAGGATTTACCTGGCAGTAACCAGAGAACGGTATGGTTCAACAGCCGTTTCTACAGGACCAACCTTCTGTGGAAAAACGGAACCTTAAATATTCGGGATATTCATTTATTTGATGAAAATTTTCCTTCTGTTTATACAGAAGGAAAGGCCACTTCTAATGAATGTTCCTTTTTTACTTTACCTTTTGTAGATGGATACATGTGGAGCAAACCCGGACAAATCTCCGGGCTTAGGTTTAAAGCAGTAGTTGAAGGCAAAGAGATTCTTGTGGAAGGGGCTGAGCCTGTTGTAAAAAGTAATGAAAAAGGCAAACTCAACATTGTCTGGCCATTGAAATCAATTATAGGAAGCCTGATCATTGATCTTGATGAAAAAGAGATGAAGATCCGTTTGACAGGGAATAATCCGGTAGAATGGTTTCTGGATCTGACCGCTGCCGATCAGGCATCTTTACCGTTTTTAAATGTAAACACAAACAAGGTTGAATGCAAATTTGAGGGGATGAGATATGCTGTTTCTTTGGTTAAAGGTACTTTTTCCACTTCAGAAGGTGTACTATTTAGAATAACTCCTTCTGGTAATGAAATGGCATTAAATCTATCCAGATAAATTAAGGTCTGCAGCTGAACAGCAGGCAGGTATTTATATCCACCATGTTTTACAAAAAAACCTATTCAGACAATTGATTTTCTAAAAAAAGAATAGCCAATTTTATGCCGCACAATAGACGTGCCATATATACAATTATTTCAACATCAACTAATCAACTGACGTTCAAGTTATTTTATTTCAGTATAATTGCATCAATTTAATAAAATGACATGTTAGAAACTATAAACGACTCTGTAAATTATAATTCTGGTATTTCTGAACATCAATTAATGATCAGAAAAATGGTAAAGGATTTTGCCGAAAAAAACATACGCCCTAATGTTATGGAATGGGATGAAACTCAGTATTTTCCCATCGAAGTTTTTAAGAAATTAGGTGGTTTAGGTTTAATGGGTGTATTGGTTCCTGAAAACTATGGCGGTTCTGGGTTTGGCTATCAGGAATACGTGGATGTGATAGTGGAAATTTCAAAGGTATGCGGATCAATAGGCTTATCTGTTGCAGCGCATAATTCATTATGCACAGGTCATATTCTGACATTTGCGAATGAAGAACAAAAACAAAGATGGTTACCTAAGTTGGCTACAGCTGAATGGATCGGTGCCTGGGGATTAACAGAACCAAATACGGGATCAGATGCGCTTAGAATGATGACTACTGCAACTCTTGATGGGGATGAATATGTAATTAACGGGGCCAAGAACTGGATCACACATGGTAAGAGCGGAGACATAGCAGTTGTAATGGTTCGTACTGGTGAAGTTGGCGATTCAAAAGGTATATCAGCAATAGTTGTGGAACGTGGAACACCAGGATTTGAATCAGGTAAAAAAGAAAATAAACTTGGAATGCGTGCTTGTGAAACCGCAGAAATGATTTTTACCGATTGCAGGGTACCAAAAGAAAATCTACTGGGCAATCCGGGTGAAGGTTTCAAGCAAGCGATGAAAATACTTGATGGTGGAAGAATATCAATTGCAGCACTTTCTCTTGGAATAGCAAAAGGTGCATACGAGGCTGCTCTCAATTATGCCAAAGAACGTCAGCAATTTGGCCAGCCAATCTCTAATTTTCAGGGGATTAGTTTTAAACTTGCCGACATGGCTACAGAAATAGAAGCGGCCGAACTCTTAATAAGACAAGCGGCAGATATGAAAAACCGGGGGCTGGTTATGACGAAAGAATCTGCGATGGCTAAGTATTTCGCTTCTGAGGTCGCTGTAAGAACGGCTACAGATGCTGTCCAGATATTCGGAGGATACGGTTATACAAAAGATTTCCCTGTAGAAAAGTTCTACAGAGATAGCAAATTATGCACAATTGGAGAAGGCACCTCTGAGATTTTAAAGGTTGTTATAGCCAGACAGATTTTAAAAGATTAATCGTAAAGAAAAGGATGCAGGAAGTAAGCAGAAGCTACTTACTTCTTGCGCCTTTTATAAGAATATTATACATAGCTCTGGAAAAATACCTTACATCCGTTCTAAATGGTTTGTTTAAATATTCTTTAAGATACTTCTCTTCAGAGGCTATGATCTCCTCCAGTGTTTTTGGCATATCGGCATAGAAAGGTGGTATTAAACCTGGTTTAGTCAATACCCTAAGCTTCTGCAATGATTCAGGATATAAACTAAAGTAGTGATTTGATAGTGGCCTTACACCAACGATTTTTATATCTCCTTTGACCATGTTATATATCATTGGCAATTCATCAAGCCAAAACTTTCTGATAAAGGACCCCATAGCAGATATTCTCGGATCATTTTTAAATTTTCCACCCTCTTCAAGATCATTTAACTTATAGATCATTTCCTGTAAGTATTCTGAGTAGGCAAACATTGTCCTAAGTTTATAAACTCTGATAATTTTCCCATTCTTACCTACCCGTTTCAATTTAATTAAAGGGCCATAAGAGGCTTCATTGTTATAATAAGGTTCTTTGGATTTTTCTACTGCGAAATACAATAAATTCTTTACTCTTTGTGTTTCAATGATGGTAAACCCGCAAGAGTAGAGGCGGCCATAGACCTCCATCTCCGATAATACTCTATTTCGCCCGTTTGTAATAAAAAAATATATCTTCTTCAGGACCGGCAATTTTGGAAACACCCTTTTAAAGAGAAAATCCAAATAGTAGTATATATAATTTAGCGGGAAAAAATATTTTGCCAAAATTCTTTCTTGTCTGGTCACCGTTGTCTCAGCACAGCCCAGATAAACTCCACCGTAATTTAATTTTAAGTTTGTAGCTTCAAAAAGCTTATTTATGTATTTAGCATCATTAATTCTCTTTATATTTACTATTGCACCAACTTCAGGCCCCAAAATATTCGAACTGGACTTAATGTGGGCAAAGTTAACTGCGGAACCGGTATCTAATAAGACTGTTTCGTCCCGGTTATCTAAATCAATGTGCTTTGAAATAAAAGAAATTGCCGCTTCAGGTAATTTTTCTTTTAAAATAGCGTGATAGCTTTCATGCTCCTGATAAGAGAGCTTATGTGCGTCTAAGTCAAGGTATGTCATAATAGATAGTGTTAAATAGATGTTCGCAAATATAATAAAATCAATCCACTATTTATCAAATAGATACGCATCATCTATGGTGCTTTAATCTTCGCCGGTTAACTGTTTGTATAGATCTTTATAAGTCACAGCGATCCTTTCCCAGTTGTGTTCCTGAGTAACTTTCCTAAAGGCATTGTGGCTCCTTTCTCTCATCAGATCCGGACTATCCAAAGCTTCTTCCAGCTTAATTGCCAAATCGTTTGAATCGTTGCTTTTGAAATAAAGAACTTCATCATTGTTAAATACATATCTATTTTCCACGATATCACTCGCAATAATTGGTGTTTTTAAAGAAGCCGCCTCCAGGAGCATATTTGACATCCCTTCATTTAGTGAAGGAAATACAAAAAGCTTCGAATCTGCTACGATCTGAAATAAGAGTTCCTTCTCTTTAATTAGCCCTAAAAATTCCACGTCTAAGTCTTTAGCTAAAGCCCTGATCTCATCAGCATACGTATTAACATGCTCCAGAGATCCAATAATTTTAACCTTGCCCTTATAATTAATCTTATGCAGGGCCTGAAGTAAAAGATGACATCCCTTCAAACCAATAATTCTCCCTGCAGCAAAGCAGATATAATTTTCTTCCTTCTTTTTATCGAGGATTGAAGAATTAATGTACACGCCATTGGGGATATAAAGAATAGGACGATTTACCAATTGTTGCAAAATACTGATATGTGGCTTGCAAACCGATACGGAAGAATTGGAAAACTTCAAAGCAAGGTATTCAAACGACCGAAAAAAGAGCTTATCAAGCTTATTCCATTTGTTATCATCATGAGGAATAACACCCCTTACAGTATTCAGGACTTTAAAACGAAGCCGTAATATTGGAATAATAAATCCAGAATAGATGTGCTGTACATGTATGAGGTCATATTTCCCTACAAACAGGCAATGAAACAAAGACTTCGTATAATAAACAAGAGTATTTAATCTTTTGAAGGGCAATGATTTAAATGTAATTTGCCGAATGCCAAAATAATCACCACTCAAGCTGGTATGGGAATCGATCGAGTATACCGTAATGTCATATTCATCCTTAATATGGTTGATCAAAGACTCTGTTGATCTGGCGGCACCACCAAAGCCTGGTAAGCCTTTAACCCCGATTATTGCAATTTTTTTTTTCATTTCAGAAATTTGATATACGCTTTACACATTGTAGTTACATTAAATTCTTCAGTAATCCTCGTGTAGGAATTGTTGCTTAAGTCAGTATACAATTCCCGGTGAATTAAAATATCCCGAATGGCTGTTGCCATCTGAACAATGGATCCGGACTTTATCAGAAAGCCATTTTCTTTCGATACGAGATGCCCTGAATCGCCTGCATTAGTGGCAACAACAGGTAATTTAAAACTCATGGCCTCCATAACCGTATTGGGCATACCCTCGTGAACAGAGGATGAGATATACAGGTCTGAAAGTCGGTAAAGCGCATTCAGATCAGCTATTCTTCCATCGTGCATCTGTATAAAAGACTGCAAATCAAGCCTGCTTACTTCCTCCCGGATACTTTGCTCCAGTGGTCCATAGCCAACCAGATTCAAATTGATATTCTTCAACTGCAGGTCTTCGGTTAAGTACTTAATGGCCCGGACAAGAGTAATAAAATCCTTTTCAGGGACAAATCTGCCAACACTAATGAGGTTGAAGTATTTTTTTCCGGCAGTAGTACGGATGATTTGACTATTTTTTTCCGGAACCACAATAGAATTGTGTATTATATGAATGCGCTCAGCATCAAATCCAATTCCCACATATACTTCCTTTGCCAAATGGTTATTGGAGATAAAATTAGTACCCAGCTTATTACATATAAACTTGAGAACTGATGTTCGTAATACGCCTTTATTTTTGGAACCGCGGATTCCGCAAAGAATATTTGGAACCCTTGCTAACTTTCCTGTAAACGTACCAACTATATTATTCACCGGCAGGAAACAAATCAGGTTATCAATCTTATTCTTTTTGAATATCTTATATAAGGAAAAGATCTTATTTAAGATATTCCCTTTCAAAAAGACAATATTTTCTACACCAGTGTAGTCTAAATGATTTGAATCAGGATCGTGAGTATGGACAATATAAGTAACATCGGCTACCTTTTGTAATTCACATGCCAGTAGTATGGATTGCTTCTCAGCTCCCCCATGAAGCAATGACCGGATATAAATTGCTACACGCACTAACTTAAATTTTGAATGATAAAAGCCTTTCTGGCCTCTTTACTCAGATTCGCCGGAACAACAATGCCTTTTAATATACAATTCGCCTGATAGTCTTCAATAGACTTAATTGGCTTTGCCGGCACCCCGGCTGCAACTACATTATCGGGGATACTCTTACTGACTACACTCCCGCTGCCGATGACAACATTATTTCCTATGGAAACATTTGGTAAGATAATCGTATCCGACCCGATAAAAACATTATTTCCCACTGTAATTTTCCCAAATACATTTATACCGGGCACATCCTTTCTGAAAACGCGAACACCTCCATCATGAGTATGAAAAACTGAATTCTGGCCAATGGTTACATCATCTCCGATAGAGATCAGATAGGACTCACTGGCCCATCTTGGCGAACCAATAATGCTGACATTCTTTCCAAATTTGACTTTATGAAATCTTTGACAAATAAGGTATTTCTTTTTACTTGGAGTAAAACTCATCAGTATCAAATAGATGATTCTGCTAATTATCTTCATGAAACAGTATTTAAGGTCATCTTTACGCTTCTCCTGGCTTTGTATAAATAGTTTAACTGCCCCAGAGCTATTCCAATCAGGAGAAAGCCAAACATCCGAAAAGTAAGTGCGTTGAGTCCACCTGAAAAAGAAAGAGCAATCAAGCTAAAAAAAGCGGAGAAAAACAAGTATTTAAAAACCGAAATCTTTTTCAGTTTACCTTTAAAGCGCCGGGACAATTTAAAGTACCTGATAAATATATTGATGTAAAAAAGCGTATATAAACTTAGACCAATCAGTCCGGAGCTAAAAAAAACAATATTCATATCTACGTGCAAAGGCCTGTCTCCAAAACTCCCGTGTCCGTAATTTCCGGTTGAGTTGAATGGTTTTTCACCAAATAGGAAGACAAACGTAGGAGAAGTTTCTAAACGTTCTTCCCAAAGCACCTCAGTCTCCTTCAGTCTGGACTCCTCATCAACACCTTTGTCAAAGGTTTTATCCCTGGCCAGTAATTGTCTTTCTAAGATAGGAATGAAAAACGGAGCAGCAATGGCACATAAAATCAAGATACCAGCTCCAATTTTAATTATTCTCAAATTCATTTTTAGAAACAGCAACGCACTTAATATAGAGATTGCAAGGATAATGTACGCTGACCTGCGCAATGCCACAATGAGGATCATCAACACCAATATTGATGCAATTGTTAACAGGAGATTCGAACCTCTCTTTTCCAAATTCATTACGGCAACCGTTGCAACCAGTACAAAAGCAGGGATATACCACATATTTGACAAAATACCACCAGTATAAAATCCAACGTTATCAGAATATCCCGCCCAGCCAAAAGAAAAAATATTGGAGAGTCCAATATTTACGATAGTAATGATTGCCAATGTAAGTACCATTTTCTTTAAGAGTACCTCGTTAAGCGACCGGTAACTGAAGTAAATAAAAAACGAGAAAAAAGATAAAATAATAAGTATAAACTTGATGGTCTCCAGCAATGATTTAATGCTATTACCGCCGAGCAAAGATGATAGCAAGAGGATTACTGACATCAGTACATAGACCGTGAACGAGGGTTTTGAAACCACAAAAAAGCGTTTATCGTTTATCTGATAAAAGAAAGTAAGCAGAATTAGCACCCTCAATATCGTTGAGAGCATTGCCAGTGTTTCACTGGTCGAAAAGAATATCAAATCGAATAGATAATTATACGGTATAAAATAGTAAACCGCAACTTCCTTCCTCGTAAGAATCATCCTGGCATATAGTAATGAAATTATAATCGTGAGAATAAATGCTATCATAAATACTATTATAGTGCTATACCGAAATTATTTTAATACCATAAAGTTCAATCTTTTTGTATGCTTCCGAAATGGCATCGCGCATTACTTCAAAATCATAATTTACGGCAGAGAATTGTACTGTATCCGGAAGAATCTTCTTAAGCGTAATTAAAGCTGTAGAGTAAAAAGAAACAATGTGATGTGGAAGTGGATTCATTTGATTGACCAACAACTCAAGAGGCAAATTCTGGCCGCTAAAGATTTCAAAATTGGAAGGGAATCTAAATGTGCTTAAATTATATTCCCACCTGTGTGCAAAATAGACAATTTTTTTGTTTTCAAATTTCTTCCCGACTGCTTCCAGCAGCTCTTCTACCTTTTTCCTGCTACATAGCTTTGCTTCATAAAGCGGCTGCCCGATAAACAGGATTGTTTCTGCATCAATATCATTCACAATTGATTTCATCCTGTCAAAGCTATTGGTAGCACTCTCATTTACCAAGTCTGCTCTGGTCCTCAGAAAAGAATAACTACTGACAATATTCTTATTTACTCTAAAATCTATTTTAAGCTGCATAGAACTCAAACCATCATCAAGCAAAACAATATGTCTTCCATTGATGAAACCAAGTATTTTTTTGTACAGTCCGAAATTCGGATCACCCAGGACAACTGTTTCATCTGACCTTAAAGTTATAGCTTTTATTAAGCGGGACGTTGAAAACTTGTCTGTAACCGTTTGAATTGCTTTTGCGTATAGTTTGAGTAAGATAAATTTTGAAGAAAAGCGGATTCCGAACAGCTTAATGATATTGGAATTGCTGAAATTTATGACCTCAATATTCTCTATGTCGAAAAATTTGAAGGTATTAAACACCTGCAGATCTGCAAGATCATATTTTCTGAGGTAAACAAATCTAAGTTCATCTTTGGGTATCCCAGAAGAATTCGCATACTCCATTGCGCAAATGATCTGTAGGGGTGTCTTAATTATGATCAGCATTTAAGGTTTTGATTAATAATATGTAACCCATAATTGCGCACAATAAAGTACTGAGCATCGTTCCCATTGCCACGGCTGTTAAAATCTCGAAAAATCTTGAAAAGATCAGAGGCACAAAAAACATCAGTGCCATTTTGATCAATGTATAAACCAATACCGTTTTCTTGTCTCCGATACTGAAAAATATATTTATGGTAATGGTAGTAATGTCAATTACCCCACATATCAGGAACATCTGTGAAGCAAATATCCCAGCTGTATATTGGGGTATAAACTTATGAAATGCCCATGGAAGCACAAGATAAGAGACCAAAAGAGTTGGAATAATCAGCACAGCACTTAGAAGGTAGATCTTATTTACATAAGGTACAAACATCTTCTTATTATTGTGTTTCCCATATAGATATGAAAATTTTGGATATAAAAACTGTGCAATTGTTGTCGGCAAAAAGTAAACAGAAGAGTAAATCGCTGATGCAGGAGAGAAAAGACCAACGACATATACAGAACTGAGCATCACCAGAATAAGTCGATTAAATGATCTTGTGATCTGGAGCATATACCCAAATGAAAAAATTGGCATTCCTATAATGACCAGCTTCTTCAGCTCAGGGAAAGAAAACGAAGACTTGATTTTGTAAGGTCTGTATAAATGAGTCAAGATAAGATAAGCCAGCCCATTGATCAGGTAATAAAGCACCAATCCATTATAGGAGAAAAAATAGACCAGGGCCAGACTTACAAAAGTTAACGCTGAAGTGACATTGTTGATCACCGAAAGTGTCTTAAAATGCTTTACAGAACGATAGGTGACATTCAGGTAATTTTGGTAAAAACTGATTGAAGTCAAGGCAAATATAGCCATCAGCATCTTTAGCTTCTCCTCACTGATCGTAAAGAACTGAATTAATACCAATGAAACTAAAGCACCAATAATAAGCACTGAAAGACTCAGTATCTTGGCATAACTTAAAGATGCTGATGTAAGTTTAAGTGCTTCTTCTTCATTATTCTGACCAAGTAAAAAAGGAATTTGCCTATTCAGCCCGTTAAAAATACCCAATTGTAAAAAAAATGAATAGGTAATCAGGATGTTGTAGGAATTATAAATTCCCATTTGCTCAGGCTTGATCCACCTCATAATAACCAGCCCTGATATGGCGAGGGCAAACGTTCTTAGAAAAGTAGAAACTGAAAATTGAAAAAAAACGATCTTCTCAGGATTAACGTAACCTGCATATTTTGACTTAACAAGTTGAATGATATTTAATCTGGCAGCACTCATTATATTTCTTCAGTTTGCATTAATATTTCCGCAATTTTCCAATCTAAAGGTTCATCTATATCTAAAGAAGAAACTTCATCCATTTCATATTTCATAATTTTTGTAAATTCAGATATAGTCCCCTTTTTTAAACTGCTCACAGCTATGACATATACACTGCCATTAAATTCCCATACCTTAGGGCACTCCTGTCTTGACAAAAAAGTTCCTGTTTTGGATTTCTCCAGATAGCCAGATGCATTTTCCTCAAACAGAACGTAATACGGATTTGCTTTCGTTTCTTTAACAGAGACTACCATATCTAAATCATTACTAAAAAGCTGTAATGCCTCTTGAATGTGTCTTGCCTTTCTAAAGGGAGAAGTTGGCTGTAAAAGCACTACGACATCTGCAAAATAACCAATGCTTTCGTAATATCCGACAGCATGTCTCAACACATCATAAGTACTTGAATGATCCATTGCGAGTTCCTCAGGTCTTAGAAACGGAACCTTCAAACCTGCATTCTCCACACAGGATTTAATCTCTATATCATCAGTAGAAATACAAATCTGTTCGTCTTTAAATACTTTTCGTGCTTCCTCAACAGCGTAAAGGATCAATGCTTTGCCATTCAGCAGTTTAATATTCTTACGCTGGACACCTTTAGACCCGCCCCTTGCTGGTATGATTACAAGTGGCTTCATGGGTCAGAGTTTCAAATGCTTAATGTCTTCTTGTGCCTGTTTGTAATCTTCAGGCTTTCCTATATCGAGCCAATACCCGGTTATAGGGTAAGTAATCAGTTTCATTTGCCTGGCCAGCAAACTCTCCATCAGATCCGTAATATCATAGAACTCTCCTTCAGGAATCAGTCTCAGTACTTCCTTCTTGATATAATATATACCAGCATTAGATAAATAGGTATACCTGGGCTTCTCTTTAAGTGACTTCGCATGGTTATCTTCATCCACTTCTAAAACCGCATACGGAACATCGACATGATACGAGGTAGCTGCAACTGCCATATCCGCATTGGAATTTTTAAAAACTTTAAAAAAGTCTGCGTAGTCGATGTCAGTCAGCAAATCGCTGTTCATGATGAGGATGTCATCATGATTGAATGCATTCGCAAGCAGCACGGAACCAATAGTACCCATCGGCTTGTCTTCCCTGATGTAATCTATATTAACGTTTTTAGAACTTCCATCCCCAAAAAAATCAATCAGCTGCTGTCCCAGATAATTGATGCTGATCTGAATATTCTTTACCCCGTACTTAACCAGCCGGTCTATATTATGTTCTATGATCGGTTTAGGTCCTATTTTCAGTAAAGGTTTAGGTGTCTCTATCGTTAATGGCATCAGTCTTTTTCCCTTGCCCCCTGCCATTAACACTGCGTCCGCTGGAATTATAGTTTCCTGGGTCCTAAAATTCAGGATATCTATAATTATCCGTTCATCATTAAGGATAGGAATAATTTTAAAATCCCTTCTTTTATAGGACTCAATTTGCTCAAGCGTACAATCTTTTAAAACAATAGAAACAGGATTTTCCTGAATAAACTCGATTAGCGAATCTTCAAATCCCAGATTCTTGATAAATCCCCTTCTTAAATCTCCGTCAGTTAACGAACCTATCAATTTAGTATTCTCATCTACTACAAACAAAATGGCATCTGAAGCCAGCTTGTCTAGTTTTTTCAAAGCCGAGCGAACCGAATCGCTTACCAGTATGGTATGATTTTCAACTAAATTCATCACTAATCAATGTATTTAATCAATTGAAAAGACTCTGCGTATTCTACACCAACGCTAGCTCCCCTAAAAGTTGACAGTGCTTCCACATTCCGGATGCTTCGGGGAAAGGGATGTTCACCTATTTCAGATTCATAGACCTCCAGAATTTCAAGTTTACGTTTAAAATAAGCCGAAATATCAACAAAATAATTTGGAATGAATGCTTTCTCAGGCAAAGCCGGTGCAAATTCAGTTTCAGAGATGCATTCATACATTAACACCTTTTTCACAAAAGGATAGCGAAAGGATTTCGTGCAGGCCATCACCGCATCGAATGTAAAGCGATGATCAGAATGTGCATCTGACCGGTTCAGACAATAAATGACTTCAGGTTTAACCTCTGAAAATATTGCTGAAATCTCCGGCACCATCTTATTGACAGAACTGCTGGACAACGACATCGTAGGATAAGTCAACTTAAAAGTCCTGGTGACGCCCAGCATTTCGGCTACTTTCTCAATCTCGGCCTGCCGGCTGTTTACTCTCTCGCTTGTGAAACCCTGGCTTTCAAAAACATTTGTGGTAATCAACCAAAATAGCTGATCACCATTAGCTCTGTGTTTCAGAAGCGTCCCACCAGCGCCAATAATCTCGTCGTCAGGATGTGCGGAAATTACTATAACGTTCATCTATTTCTTATTTTTTCATAAACAATATTCACTCCAGCGCTGCATTACAAAAATAAAATAACAGCTTCCCCCTCAATGACAACTTCTCCGTTATCTTTCTCTACCCAGGTTCTCAGCTTAATGATCGGTTTGTCTTCTCTTACAGAAGTCACCTCGACATTTGCGATGACCGTATCCCCGATAAATACCGGCTTAAGAAACGAAGTATTCTGATTGACATAAATCGAGCCCGGACCTGGCAGGCTTGATCCAAGAATCCCACCAATCAGTGATGCAACAAACGGTCCCTGAACAATTCTTTGGCCAAACCTTGAAGATTTAGCATATTCAACATCGAAATGTATTGGGTTGTCATCCATAGACATTTTAGAAAAATATAAAACCTCCTCTTCATTAAAAGTTTTAGTAATGGATGCCTTCTGACCTGCTGTAAAATTAATCATTTTAATAGTTGCTGATTGATTAGTATGTTATGTTTTTATGAATCAATTGTTCATTCAGTTCTATATTAGCCAGAACTTCTATAATCTTCTTTGTAGAATTCCCGTCTCCATAAGGATTATTTTTCAGTGCAATCTTCTGAAGAAATTCTACATCAGCAAAAACCCTCAATAATGCAGCCGATATTTGTTCTTCATCATTCTCAACAAAGATCACATTGTCTCCATGTATCCTTCCCCGTTGTCTCATCCCAACATTCACTACCGGAAGCCCTAATGATGGTGCTTCCAATATTCCTGAACTGGAGTTTCCTACCAGGCATGAGGCATGTCTGAGAAGGTTGACAAAAGAGACGCGGTCAAGATTCTGAAACAGGAAGAACTGCTTCGGGTACATTTTACTATACAACTGGTATGCTTCGATGATCTGGAAATTCCCTGCATCGGAGTTGGGATAATTGATGAAACATTTTTTTCCCGACTTACGAATCGCCTCCAGTGTTACCTTTATGTGCTCTTTTTGTAAATGAGTTTCTGTAATTATAGAATGTTGGATCAACACCAGATACTCGTCATTTTCAGCAGCGAAGGAATCCAGTTTTTCCAGGATCTCCCCTTTAGACAATATTTCTGTAGACAAAAACCGGTCAAGTGCAGGATTCCCCACCGGGAAGATTCTCCAGTCATCCTCTCCCAACTTCAGTAAAGTTTGCTTATGCTCTTCCAGGCTCGGAAAATGAATATGGGCATATTTGCTTGCAGCATACCGGGTACTATTATCAATATTACCGTCTTTGGCAATATCACCACCAAAGAAATGTGCAACCGGAATATCCAGGTAAGCACCGCAGAGGGACACCGAAATGGCCTCTTCCCGGTCTCCGGCAACCAAAATGATATCCGGACGTATCCGGTTAAAAACCTGACAAAGCGCAGGAATCTGGTAGCCTATTGACGCAGCCCTTGCAGCCTTTTGATCAGAATCCAGAACATTTAGTATCCTGTCTGCTATCTTAAAACCATCTCTCTCTATAAACTGAGCGGTATACCCGAATTTCTCTATAAGGTGCGGACCCGTTATTACAATCTCAAAATCAAAGCGGTCGTCTCCGTCCAGCTCCTTATAAACTGTATAAAGCAAATCATAATCTGATCTGGCACCCGATACCGCTAATATTTTACGTTTTTCCATATTAATAGACATCAGAATCTCCCATTGCCAGATACCAGTTTCGCGCATCATATACTGCATCTATCCCCGGAAGAAACGCTTTAGAACACATATAAGTAAGCGGAGCTCCCGGAGAGAAGCCTAGTCGCTCCAGTAAAAGATATCTTAAATCAAATAATGAAATCCAAATATTCATTTTAATATAACCCGGAATCCTGCCTTTATAGAACGAACCTAAGCCTTCCAAAAGTAAAGCGATCACACCGACATCGGACTCCGTAAATAATTCTACAAGATCCAGCTCCCATTCACCCGATTGGTCAAACGATAAAAATGCTTTTGATATCACAATTCCTTTTAATATTCCCTCCTTACGGTATTCAAAACAAAAATACTCATTCACAGGGTTATCGATATATCGCCAGTTAAGATATTTCGCTGATCGATTTGTAAATACAGAAAAGCCCAGATCATTGATTGTTTGCGTCACAAAATCCTCGTGTTCTGCTGTAAATCTGACAATTAAAGAAAGCGCACTGGATTCTGATTCCTTTATTCGTCCGGAAGCAATGCTAAGAGTTGGTACCACGCAAAGATCCTTCCACAGAATTTTCTTAACCAGTCCATAATGGGAGTTCTTATTGGGATAACCTAAAACAGCATGCACATGATGATCCGCGGCTACCCTGTCGTAAAGGCTTAAGGCCAGGGAAGAAAATATTCCTTTACCTTCATAATCAGGATGCGTCATAGTAGTACCAGACAAGCAGGTCAGATATTTTTGCCCCTCAATGATCATTTCAGTAGCCGAAACAGCATAATGTCCTGCCAGAACATCCCCATCCCACATCAAATTGATCATAGGGTCTGCTAAAAAGGGGTTCTGTCCAAATCTCCAGTTCCAGAAATCTGGGGATAAGGATTTCTTGAAAGACTTCTGAAATAAATCCAGAATATGAACCTCATCACCCTCTTTATATTTCTCCGTATTCATCATATATGATCTTTAAAAATTATCTTCCTCAAGCATTTGATCTTCTTTCACCTCTTTTGCCAGTACCCTGCCTATATAATTATCTATGAGCATTGGTGAAATGCCATAACCTGGACGCATCATTTTGAAATGCCCCCCGCTGAGTATACAACCTTGTGGCAGATCACAGGCATAATGAATGCTTTTCCGTCCTATTTTTTTATTTTCAATCTCTGAAGCAGATGGGATTTTCACACCTGTACCCGAAATCGCTTTTTCAATATTGCGTATAGCCGTAACCATCGCCTTCAGTTCACCTGGCTCTAATGAGGCGAGATGGTCAGGACCAGGCAATGTCCGGTCAAGCGTGAAATGCTTTTCAATAACAACAGCACCCAGTGCAACAGCTGCAATGGGTACCTCAATTCCCAGCGTATGATCAGAATAACCAATTGTCACATTGAGCTGTTGGCGAATGGTATTCATTGCCAGCAGGTTTACATCATCCATTGGTGTAGGGTATTCCGTATTGCAATGTAAAACCGTAATATTCTTTTTCAAAACACCTTCAGATTCGATGACCGAAATTGCATCAGCTATTTCAGAAAGCTCAGCCATTCCAGTTGACAATATGATTGGTTTTCCTTTCCTCGCAATATGCTGCAGATATGGCTTATTGGTAATCTCTCCAGATGGCACCTTATAAAATGGCATGTTTAACCGTTCCAGAAAATCAATACTTTCTACATCGAACCCTGTAGACAGAAAATTAATATGCTTGCTTTTAGCATAATCGATAAGGACATAATGCCACTCTTCCGGCATTTCCAGTTTCTTTAACATATCATACTGCGAGTCGTTCCCATCATTCGTATTTCTCGATTGATACGCAGCCTTTTTTGCTGCTTTGCTAACCAGCTTATCAGCTTTGAAAGTCTGAAACTTGACGTAATCTGCTCCGGCATCTGCAGCGGCATCAATTAGCGCCTTTGCCATGTCCAGGCTTCCATTATGATTTACTCCCGCTTCTGCTATGATAATTGTATTTTTCATTTTGATAATCTTATCGCCGGGTTCCCAATATACGTACCCTTAATTCCCAAATCTTTATGTACTACAGCTCCGGCACCAATCACAACCTCATTGGCAATGGAGATCTGATTAGAAACCGTCGCATTACTGCCTACAAAAACTTCATGCCCAATTGTGCAATCACCATTAATTACTGCATGAGTAGAGATATGGCAATGATCGCCAGTTCGTGTATCGTGCTCTATATTACACCCCGTATTCAAAATATTATTCTCACCAACCCTAACCCCTGCAGAAACTGTTGCATTGTGCATCACAATCGACCCTTTACCCAATACTGCATGCTTTGAGACATATGCCAAAGGAGAAATGACAGTAACAATATCTGCATCCAGGGACTTCATATACTCAAAAATCCTTCGCCTCAAATGAGCCGATCTGATCTGTCCTACCGTTAGCAAAAACGAATACCCCTTATCAGTATATGAGCTGATGAGCTCATCTGTCCCTATAATATCGTAACCCAAAACATTTTTACCTACAAATTCGGCCTGATCAAGAATCCCGCATATCGTATATTTCCCCTCCATCTCGATCACATCGATACAAGCCTTGCAGTGGCCACCACCGCCGATCAGCAGGAGATTTTTTTTGTTCATTTGTTCCGTGCGCTACTTGGAATATTGACGATTCTCTCCTCCAGAAATTCAGCATTTCGCTGATCATCTCTCATGCAGCCAGCATACATCGGCAACCGGTACATCAATTGCCAGATAGGTCTGGTCATCACATTAGCCTCGTTGGTTGTTTTCAGGAAAAGATCCCTTTCATTTTTACTGTCAAGTTCAACACACATCAACCAATAATTTGCTTTCGTGTTTTCCTGCTCTGTACGAAACTTAATCCCTTTTTCAGCAAAAAAACTGGTGTATAATTGAGCCAGCTCACGTTTATTTGCCAGCAATTGATCAAGTTTTTCTAATTGTGCTACTGCCAGAGCAGCATTTAAATTTGGCATCCGGAAATTATAGCCAAGTTCATCATGATAAAATTCGTATGCGTGCGGCTTTTTGGCCGTTGTTGTTAAATATTTTGCCTTAGTACCCAGGCCAATGTCATTGGTCACTATCGCACCTCCTCCTCCGGAAGTAATGGTTTTATTTCCGTTAAAGGAGAAGACACCCAATTTGCCAAAACTACCTGTATGCCGGCCTTTGTAATAGCTTCCAAGAGATTCAGCCGCATCTTCAACAACCGGTATATTCCACTCCTCACAAACAGTTAACAATTCATCCAGGTGAACAGGAAATCCAAAAGTATGCATAGGCACACATGCTGCAATCCTCCGTCCGCTTGAGCGGTTATAACAACCATCCTCTCTCCTGTCCCCAAATTCTTCCAGAAAATTCTGGAGTGCTTTAGGGGAAAGCCCCATAGTATCCAGATCAACATCCAGAAAAACAGGAAAGGCGCCGTTGTACAAAATCGCATTTGGAGTTGCAACAAAAGTCAGTCCCTGCGTGATGACCTCATCACCGGCAACAACACCAGCTAAACGGAGTGAAACCTGAAGTGCAGAGGTGCCGTTGACAACTGCAATAGCCCTATCCGTATTTGTAACAGCCTGCATCATTTCTTCAAACAGATCTACATAGCGGCCAACCGAGGAAACAAAGGTAGAATCGATCACATCATTTACATATTTCTTCTCATTCCCTATAAACACAGGTTCATGCAGAGGAATAAAATCCTTATCAGGAAATTGATATTTAATGAAATCAATTACGTCCCTAAACCCTCTTTCCATCTTAAATATTGTAAATATCAGCTTTATACTGCGAAAGATTCACAGGGTCTCTGAACCATTCTATCGTTTCTTTAAGTCCGGTAGTCAGATTATAATCCGGCTGCCAGCCAGTATGTTGTTTAATCTTTTCATTAGACCCGTACAACCTAAAAACCTCTGATTTTTCAGGTCTGAACCGTTGCTCATCGGTTAAAATCCTTGCGGCAGGATTGATTTGCCGGATAAGTTCATTAGCCAGATCTCCAACTGATATCTCGGTTTGCATCGCGATGTTACATTCGTGCCCTATCAGTGAATCACATTTTGTGATGTCAACAAAACCATTAGCGGTATCCTTAACAAACACAAGATCCCTTGTAGGTGTCAGGTCACCCAGTTTAATCTCTTCCATACCATTCAGCAACTGTGTAATAATGGTTGGTATGATCGCTCTGGCAGATTGTCTTGGTCCATACGTATTGAACGGACGGACAATGGTCAGAGGCAAATTGAAGCTGCGGTAAAAAGAATCGGCAATACAATCTGCTCCTATTTTTGAAGCAGAATAGGGAGACTGTGGTTGTCTGGCATGCTTTTCATCTATTGGGATGTATTGAGCAGTGCCATAAACTTCTGATGTTGAAGTGACCACCACCCGCTCCAGATTAAGATCTTTAGCCGCCTGAACTATATTCAATGTTCCTTTAACATTCGTATCAATATAAGAGTCAGGCGAATGATAACTAAACGGAATGGCAATTAATGCCGCCAGATGAATAACAACATCCATTCCTTTCATGGCTGTACGCACGCCATTTGGATCCCTGATATCTCCTGAAAAGACCTCAAACTGATTTTTAAGTTCTTTAGGCAGTGTATCCAGCCAACCCCAGGAATTAAATGAATTATAATAAACAAAAGCTCTAACCTGACACCCTTCCTCCAATAATCTTTCCAGTAAATGACTACCAATAAAACCATCGGCACCTGTTAGCAATACGTTCTTGCCTTTTAATTCCATTTCTAAATTCTTATTTTACAATCTACTTTCTACCAAAAAAATTCCTGATCTTTTCATTGGCTGACACCTTCTGTGTATTACCGTATGACCCGTAACCATAACCGTAGCCATAACCATAGCCATAACCATAGCCATAGCCGTTCGTTAACCCAATATCATTAACAACTATTCCAATCTTAGGAATCTTTTTATTGATGTACAAATCGTGAATAATATTAATCTGATCCTTATACGTATATTTCTGCCTTACCAAATACAGACACATATTTGTATATGGTGCCAGAAGCTGGGCATCTGTTACAATTCCAATCGGAGGAGCATCAATAATCACATAATCAAATTGCTGTTTAAGCTGTTCAATCAGATCCTTAGCACGATCACTCATTAACGTTTCAGCCGGATTAGGAGGTAAAGGGCCTGAACCGATAAGAAATAAATTTGGATTGATGTCCAGCGGCTGTACTATAGATTCCACCTTCGCGCTGGCATCTATGATGTAATTCGTAAAACCTATATTATTTTTTATACCAAGTTTTACGGATAGACCAGGTTTTCTCAGATCCAATTCCATCAGCACTACCCGTTTGCCCGAAAGCGCAATGATATGTCCTAAATTGATCGCAGCGAATGACTTGCCCTCACCCCCCATACTGGATGTAAGTAAGATTACTTTTTCATCCTTATCCTTAAGGAAAAATGAAAGATTCGTTCGCAAAGACCGGAACTGTTCTGCAATAGCAGACCGCGAACTGTCAGCAACCGCCAAATTACCTGCGTTATCATTATGACTGATCTCACCAATTATAGGAACGCTGGTAAGAAGCGTAATATCGTCTCTTGAATTAATTTTAGAATTCAACAAATCTGATACATAAATTATTCCTATAGGAATAAAGCAACCCGCTAAAAGCCCGACAATATATATGATACTCTTCTGAGCTCCCAGTGGGGAAGTCGCAGACTTCGGAGAATCAATTGTTTTACTGTTAGAAATATTAGACGTTTTAGAAATAGCAGTTTCCTCACTTTTCTGCATCAGAAAAATATAAAGCTCCTGCTTGATCTGCTGCTGTCTCGCCAAATCCAGATAATTCCTTTCAGTTTCCGGAACCTTAAGCATCCGGCTTTCAACATTCTTTATTTGTCCTCTCAGGCCATCACGAGTAATCGTTAAAGTTTTTGCCGCATTCTCAATGCTGGACAACATATCATTTCTAAGCGTTGCGATCTGCTGATCAAGATTCTGAACCAGAGGATTAGTTGCGGTCACACCAAGCAAACGCCGGTCCCTTTCTAATAAAAGGGCATTGTATCTCTCTATCAGTCCGTTAAAAACAAGATCTTCAGGTAAGATTGAACTTGGCAGAACGCGTTTATTTTTTGAAGGGTCTTTCAGATAATCTTCCAAACTGCTCAATATGCTCAACTGTGTTTCCACCTTTGCTAAATCACTCACATAGCCACTGGTGCTTTGTATAAGCAATTTGCTTTGTTCAGTCATATCCGTAAGACGGTTTCTCTCCTTAAAGCCCTGAATATTACCCTCCAGATCTCCAAGTTCACTTCCGATGAATGTAAGTCTGTTCTGAATAAACTTCACTGTGCTATCGGCAACCATGTTCTTGTCGTCAACATTACTTTGCACATATTTCTGAATCAGTTTATTTAATATATCTTCTCCCTTTTTAGGAATAGGATGTGTTAAACTCAATTCAATTATGGTAACCTGTTTGTTGGAAACCTCCACTTTTAATTGCTGTAACAAGGAGGCCACCTTCGAATCCACCGAATGGATTGTTACACTGTACTCTTGAAATCTGAATGGGATAGTCGGATTTGCAGAAAATTTCAGGCGTCCAACCTTAGGAACAAAGAATGAACTATTTAGATTAATTGTAGTATCAACCTCTTCGTTCATCAAATGAAGCCGTCCGTTTCCGAGAACTTTCACTTCAAAGTCGACAGACCTGATTGTGTCTGCCGGTTCCGTTATTTCCACATTGAAAGGGCTTTCATAAAGTTCAACCTCTCTTATTCTTCCATTGCTAAAATAAGTAACATTGAGTTTCATGTCCTTTACAACCCTCTCCATCAGATCGCGGGTCTGTAAAACCTCAACTTCGTTGTCGACTGTACTTTTCGATCCGAGTAACCCTCCCATTTCACCCAGCAACTCAGCCTGCCCAAGCATCCCGCCCTTTTTCTGGTCGTTGATCAATAGCTTCGCTGATATTTTATAAATTGGAGTCTGATACTTGGCATAAGTATATGCGAATCCAACACAGGCGATTATACTCACAATAAACCATGGCCAGGCATGTAAATATCTTGACAATATTTGTTTGAAATTGATAGATTTCTCTCCTTCTTCTCCTGAAGAAATTAAAGATTCCTGCATATTGCTAATAAATTTGATAACGTTTTTCTATTTTACTATGTAAATAATCCTTTATAGTATTCTGATTAACAACACGATCATCGCAGAAGCGATTGAAGCCCCGATTGTAATTAACCTTGTTCTACTGGCATCTGTAGTTGCGATCTTAGACTTGTTTGGCTCAACATAGATCACATCATTCTGTTTTAAATAGTAGTATGGATTGTTGAATATATCAACTGAGTTTAAGTTCAGGCGGCCAAACTCTTTTTTGCCGTTGTGCTCTCTTATGACTAAAACATTCTCGCGCATGCCGTAAATCGTTAAATCCCCGGCCAGGCCAATCACATCCAAAATAGAAACCTTTTCATTTGGAAGCGTGTAAGTTGCAGGTTTTAATACTTCTCCCAAAACAGTAATCTTGAAATTAGCAAATCTGACCTGTACTTTTGGTTTATTATAAAGACTGGAAGCCTTTTCCCTGATCATCTCTCTGGCCTCATAAGTCGTAAGACCGGCCACTTTAACCTTACCCAGTACAGCAAATTCAACCTCCCCGTTCTTATCTACCAGAAAACCGTTTATTTGCTGGGCGTCACTTAATGTGCTGGTACTCCCTACGATCGGTGTGTTAGCTCCCTGATTGATTATAGCAGCACTTTCAGCATCAATAGTTGTTATAGAGATCGAAAGAATATCATCTATCTGGATAATTGGTTCGTTAAATTTGATGGTATCCTTTCTTTCATGCTGTCCGATGTCCTGAAAATATGTAGTATTTTTATTGGTTATACAGGAGGACAAGAAACCAATAGTGAGTATCCCTAAGAGTAAAAACACTCTTAATTGAGGTAACCTTTTTTTCATATATTAATTAGATGGTAGATCATAGGTATTATAAACTGGCACAAAAGTATAAGAATATTTATATATTACCATCATATGATTAATCATTTTGATTTTTTTCTATAAAGAGGTGATCCGTAATTAAAAATGGTCACTGAACATCAAATCATTATAAACGATAAGCTATTCCTATTTTAAAGTGTACATTTTTAACATCATTGTTACTCACCATAGAAGGGTCAGCAGACTCCCATTGATAATTTCTGGATCCAATATAGGAGAGTTGTGAATTCAGAATAAATGCCTTATAATCATAATCAAATTTACCAGTGATTCCATAATCAACCCATTGCTCAATATTGTTATCAACCAAAGAAAAAGCTCTGTAATAAATATCCGCATTATGGACTACACGCTCCAATTGTAAGCCTATCCTTTTAACTCCTTTCACCCAGCTGACATCCATAGACTGCATATTACCTGCGGATCCGATCCCTGCTCCGATTACCTGTCCAAGTTGAGTATAACCCTGATTTACCGGACCACTGCCATACCAATAATCTCCTTCTCTAATGAGCTTATTTGAAGGCGATTCCAATTGCGTAACCTCTAATCCAAGCTGGATAAATTCATTTGGCCGGGCAAGAGCAACCAGCTTCCTCATTCCGGCCACGTAGGCCCTTGAATGTTCCGGTTCTACAATTGCGTCTCTTAAATTATAGTTGTGGTCATTTTTCCCATATTGGAAATAAAATTCTGCTTTGGATTCCTTCAATATCCACCGGCAAAAAAAGGAAATTCTTTGATCCCGTAGCTTGGCATTTTCTTCATCCACACCATTCTTATTGTAACTGTTTTTAGCAAATGCTGAAAAAACAGGGAAGTAGTCAAAAAAGCCCTTACCAAGATTTCTGCTGTTAATTACATAAGTCCTGTCTATTCCCAGATAAAGTCCTGAGATCCATTTTGGCTGATAAGTAATTATCCCTCCGGAGATATACCTCCAGTCATTGGTTTTGGCAACATATCCCGGACCAGCTGGCTGAGGAATCCCCGAACCATCTAGTCTGCCTGCAATTAACTGCGCCTCAAATGTACCAATAAAGGTAGCAACAGGCCGAAGGGTATTCAGGGTGAGGTGCTTGAAACCGGCAGCATTATTACTCATCAGCAATGAACTCCTGATTCCAGGTCCCCACCATAGATTTTCGTTTGAAAGACCAAATGAGACTGGCCCTGCATTCAGGCGGATGCCGCTTTGTCCAAAATTCAGCTTACTGTAACTTCCGGTACCAAAACGCTCAGGTTCATCAATTCTGTTTCTGTACCTGGTATACACCTTGGTAAAAGACTCCCCATGATTCAATTCAGTAATTTCCCTGAATCTTTCATTAGCGGCATAAATGTACTCAGGTCTTAACTGAATACTCAGGGGGCCTATTTTAGCATATAAACCGGCAGAAACTGAGGCCTGATACCCCTTGGCAGGAATCATGGCTCCGTCATTTATGCCATAGGGATGGTGAGTGTTGATCTGCTGCTGAAAAACTATTGGCAGGACAGATAAAGTAATTGATTTCTTTGAACTGCTATAGATCAGTCTGTTCCAATTTTGAACATCTGCGTCAAATCTGCCTTCCGGGATTAACCGGGGCATAAATAATGGCCTGATCATCATTGATGAGCCTGAAGAGTCCAACCCCAGTAATTGCTGCCGTCTAAGAATATCATCTGTATCTTCTAAAAGACCAACTGGCACTGTCTGGCCTCGAACAAGCTCCGCAGGAGCAAGCAAAGCTAACAAAAGTAAAAAATTCCTAAATCTCATGGTCTTATAAACAACAATGCACTGTGCGCTGCAATTTAACAAAACTGTAATTACCAGCGTATATATGAATGATATTTTTATCCGGATTGCTTAGCACCAGCTCCGGCTCAGCTCCAATACAACTCCGTAAGAGCTTCGGAAAAAGGTACCCGTTTTCCGAAGCAGGCACCCTGCTGTTACGCTTCTGCCTTAGTCCTGCCGGACAACAGTGCCAAATTAAGAAGAATACTGAGGTCATAAAATTCAGAACTCCTGACCGCCGGGGAGCATAAAAAACAAGGATTTTTTATTACAACTATTTAATTACCAGTCAAATCATCACCATATTTTAACCTAAAAACAAAATAAAGAAACAAATTTGACTTCAAGGTAAAAAAACAATTACTTTGTACTAAATCTAATTAACCCACTTAATATGAAAAGAATTCTACTCTTTTTTTCACTATTGCTATTGGTGTTGCACACTGATGCACAAACACTCTCTCAAGGTGACCTGTCAATTGTCGGCTTCAATGCCAACCCAACCAAAGGTGTCGCCTTTGTAACTTGGGTGCCTTTGGCAACAGGAACCCAAATCCGGTTCACGGACTGTGGATTCATTTCAGGTTCAGCTTCAACTGCCTCCAACAACATCCGCTGGCTGGAAACTGTACTGGTCTGGACAGCAACTAGTCCGGTAGCTGCAGGAACCGTCATTAAGATTGATGGCGAAGTGGCCAGCACCGGTACAGCAGATGCCATGAATGTAGATGGAACGACGGTCGGTGTTTCGGCACTTGGGATCGCAAACAATAACTCGGACCAGTTTTTCGCTTACCAGGGTGTAAACATGCCCTCCACTTCAACGCCTTCAGGCTCTCCGGGAACCTTTAACAATACCATTCTTTTTGGATTGGGATACCAAGGGTCTAATGTTGGTGGTGCAACCTCATGGCTCACCTCAGGAGTAACAGGTACCGCTACTTCCTATCTTCCAAACGACCTTGCCGCCGGAAACGCGGTTTACTTCGCAGGCAATGCTACCGGCGCAGAATTTACTGGTGCCAGAACGGGATATACAACTGCCGCGAGTTACAGGGCATTGATTTCCAATACCGCAAACTGGACGCCTATTACCAACGGGGCAATGATCAGCTTCAATACTGCTGCATTTGCATTGGGAACACCACCAACGATTACTTCCAATCCATCCAGTTCGGCAATCTGCTCCGGAGGATCTACTTCATTTAATGCAACGGCATCCAATGCTACGAGCTACCAGTGGCAGGTAGACCAAGGTTCAGGTTTTGCAAACATTACGAACGGAGGTATTTACACCACTGCTACAACTTCTTCACTGACCATAACAGGTGCTACTGCTGCAATGAACGGGTACTCTTACAGGGTCATTGCTACGGGCTCAGCCTCTCCTGCTGCAACTTCTACCGGCGCTACACTGACTGTGAACGTTGCCCCTGCTGTGAGTACAAGCCTTACATCCGGTTCTGTATGTGCCGGCGGTAACATCACTTTTACAGGTGCTTTTTCAAATGCCACCTCTTATTCATGGCAGGTA